>Ga0308157_10000067_pt1 | contig 444189 bp, 387 predicted proteins | sample PhyBR1_FD_201035 | JGI IMG/M metagenome (GOLD analysis project Ga0308157, IMG submission 201035) | Phyllosphere microbial communities from UC Gill Tract Community Farm, Albany, California, United States - DLSLB.R1 | ecosystem: Host-associated > Plants > Phyllosphere > Unclassified | place...
CAATCCGCGGATATGAGTCTGATTCATCGTCGCTGCAAACGCTCGTGTCGCATCACCCGATCGATCCTGAGAGAACGCACACCAAATGAGGCACTGACAGTATTGACAATGGCGACCATATGAGGAGTCTGTCGGACTTGGAGCGTCGAAAGCGAAAATCGGCCCCAGCGAGGACAGTTTTTGCCGGATTTGCAGCCCCATAGCCAGGCTATGGGGCAAAAAGACGGTGAAAAATGGACCGCTGCGGCCGATTTGCAGCCGACGATTTCCAAGTCCGACAGGCTCCTAGCGCTGCGCCGCGGCACCTTGCCGCGTTGCTGCGACGCCGATAGCCGCCTTGGCTGCCCGCTTGCGCAAGGCCTGCCACACACGCCAGCCCAGCAGTACCGCCAGGATGGCCGCGTACACCGCCACCTCGCCGAAGTCGTTCTTGCCAGCGCGCATCCAGAAAAAGTGCAGGATCGCCAGGCCCGCCACGGCATACACCGTGCGGTGCAGCACCTGCCAGCGCTTGGCACCCAGCGCGCGGATGGCGCGGTTGAACGAGGTGGCCGCCATCAGGGTGAGCAGCACGAACGCCAGGAAACCCACCAGGATGAAAGGCCGCTTGGCAATGTCCACGGCAATGTCGCTCACCTCGAAGCCCATGTCGAACCAGCTGTAGCTCAGCAGGTGCAGCAGCGCATAGAAGAACACGAACACCCCCAGCATGCGCCGAAAGCGTGCCAATTGGGGTGTGGACGTCATGACGCGGACAGGCGTCACCGCCAGCACCAGGCACAGCGCACGCAGGGTCCAGTCACCCGTGGCGCGGATCAGCGCCTCGGCCGGATTCGCACCCAATTGGTTGGCCACCGCGGCATACACCAGCCACGCCAGCGGCAGCAGGCACAGCACGAACACCACAGGCTTGGCCAGGGGGTGGAGCAGGAACTTTCGCATGGCGGCGAAGGGGTCGGCTTCTGGCAGGCTCAGAAAAATTTCTTGAGGTCCATGCCCGCGTACAGCTGGCCAACCTGGGCCTCGTAGCCGTTGAACATCAGCGTCTTGCGCTTCTTGGCGAACAGCCCATCCTCGCCAATGCGCCGCTCGGTCGCCTGGCTCCAACGCGGGTGGTCCACGTTGGGGTTCACGTTGGAGTAAAAGCCGTACTCCTGCTGCGCCGCCTTGTTCCAGGCCGTGCCCGGCTCCTTGTCGGTGAAGCGGATCTTGACGATGCTCTTGGCGCTCTTGAAGCCGTACTTCCACGGCACCACCAGGCGCACCGGAGCGCCGTTCTGGTTGGGCAGCACCTCGCCGTACATGCCAAAGGCCAACATCGTCAGTGGATGCATGGCCTCATCCATGCGCAGGCCTTCCACGTACGGCCAGTCCAGCACGCGCGAGCCCACGAAGGGCATGGTGGCCTTGTCTGCCAGGGTCACGAACTCCACGTACTTGGCGCTGCCCTGCGGTTCCACCCGCTTGATGAGCTCTGCCAGTGAATAACCCACCCACGGGATCACCATGGACCAGCCCTCCACGCAGCGCAGGCGGTAGATGCGCTCTTCCTGCGCACTCAGCTTGAGCAGGTCTTCGATGCCGTACTTGCCCGGCTTCTTCACCAGCCCCTCAACTTCCACCGTCCAGGGCGAGGTCTTGAGGGTGTGCGCATTGCGCGCAGGGTCGGCCTTGTCGGTACCGAACTCGTAGAAATTGTTGTAGGTGCTCGCGTCCTTGTAGTCGGTCACCTTCTCCATCGACACCGCGCCCGCCACGGACGATTTGCTACCCGCCAGCACCGCCAGCTTGCCGGGCCGGGCCGGGGCCTGCGCCAGGGCCTCGCGCCCCGCCCAGGCGGCCATGGCCGCACCGGCCGCGCCGCCGGCCATCAGGCGCAGCATGTCGCGGCGCCCCTCGTAGGCAGCGCGCGGCGTGATGTCGGAGGAGTGCGGGTGGTTGAAACCCGAGTCGCGGGAATGAAATGGCATGGGGGCTCCGGTCAGGCGGTGATGGAATCGTCTACGGGTAGAGCGATACCACCCCTAGTTCGTTCCCAATACGGATCAGGTTACACCGTGGATGCAATCTTTGCAGACCCGCTCCCCGTATCCTGCGCCTCGCGTGCTCGTCCTACAGCGTGCCGTAGCTGTGCAGCCCGCTCAGGAACATGTTGACCCCGAGGAACGCGAAGGTCGTGACCGCCAGGCCCACCAGGGCCCACCAGGCTGACACCGTGCCGCGCAGGCCCTTCATGAGGCGCATGTGCAGCCAGGCGGCGTAGTTGAGCCAGACGATCAGCGCCCAGGTCTCCTTGGGGTCCCAGCTCCAGTAGCCGCCCCAGGCCTCAGCCGCCCATAGGGCGCCCAGCACCGTGGCGATGGTGAAAAAGGCAAAGCCCACGGCGATGGCCTTGTACATCACGTCGTCCAGGATCTCGAACGAAGGCAGGCGCTCGGCGATGCGCCGGCGACCGAGCAGGATGCCCGCCACGATCAGCGCCGAGATGCCGAAGTACACCATCCAGTAGCTGCCGCCGTTTTCGGTAGCCCCCTGGCGGAAAACTATGGGTTCGAAGCACAGCACCACGCCCAGCAGCCACAGCGGCGCCAGCTTGTACCAGCGCGTCTCCGTGGCCTGCTGCTTGATCAGGTAGGCAAACGCCACCATGGCCGACAGCGCAAACGTGCCGTAGCCTATGAAGTTGGCTGGCACATGCAGCTTCATCCACCAGCTCTTGAGCGCAGGCACCAGCGGCTGGATCTCGTGCGCCTCGCGCACCACCGTGTACCACAGCAGAAAGCCCACGGCCGCACTCACCACCAGCATCACGAAGCCGCCCAGAGCGCGTGTCTTGTACTGGGCTTCGTAGTACAGGTAGAAGGCGGCCGTCATCCAGCAGAACAGCACGAACACCTCGTACAGGTTGCTCACCGGGATGTGGCCGATGTCGGGCCCGATCAGGTAGCTCTCGTACCAGCGCACCAGGGTGCCGATCAACGCCATGCCCACGGCCACCCAGGCCAGGCGCGAGCCGATCAGGTTCATGGTGTGGCCCTCGCCACGCGCGAACATGCCGATCCAGTAGAACGCCGTGCTCATGAAGAACAGCATGCTCATCCACAGGATGGCCGACTGACTCGACAGGAAATACTTGAGCCCGAACACCGTGTCGGCGCGCGCCAGGCTGCCCACCCCGTCGACCTGGTACAGGCCGATGGCCATCAGCGCCACCGCAGTAACCACCAGCATCAGCGTGCGCAGCGGACGCCAGAACCAACCCAGCCAGATGGTCGACGGAATGGCCCCGAGCAGGATTCCCTTTTCGTACACATCCATGAAGTTGCCATAGCGCTGCAGCGCATACAGCGCCCCCACAGCGACGATGGCCGCAAAGGCCCAGTCCAGCCAGTTGCGGCGGGAGAAGAACCCTTCGTTCAGGGTGATCGTGGTGTTGCGGGTGGCCGTGTTCATGGGTTGCCTTGCAGGGGTTGGGCCCCGATCAGTTTTTCTGCGAGCTCTACGAACTCCCGGTCGCCGTCCATGGTCTTGCGGTTGGTCGAGAGCGCCATCATGGCATGCGTGCCATCACCCTGCGGAGCCACCCAGACCCAGATGCGGCGTTCGCGGATGTAGAGCATGGCAAAAACGCCCAGAATGAGCAAGGCACAGCCTAGGTAGACGATGTTCCTGCCGGGCGCGCGGGCCACCTGGAACACGCTGGCCTGCACCTGCGTGAAGTCCTTGAGCTCGAAGGCCACCGGCGCCGGGTAGATCTGCGCATCGCTCAGCGACAGCACGGCCTGCGTCATGAAGCCGCGCGTCCTGTCGTCCGGCGGCAGGGGCTGCAGGCCCGCATTCTTGCGCGACAGTTGCGCCAACTCGAACAGGGTGCCGTTCAGGATGCGGATCAGCACTTCGCCTGCACGGCCCCGCTCGGCCTCCGGCACGTTGGATTCCATGAAGTCGGAAATCGCCTGCAGCCCGCCCGTGGGCTTGCCGTCCACGATGCCATTGCCGGCAAACAGCGCCAGCGCGCGAAAGGCCGATTGCGCCAGTTGCTCGCCCACGTCGGGCCGCGAGGGGTCAATGGCCTGCGCCACATAGCTGCGCACCGCCTGCTCGCGCGCCACCGGGTCGGCCAGCGCCACGCGCAGGCGCAGGAAACCGTCCATCCCGCCCTGGTCATCGGCAGGCACCCGCAGGTAGCGAAACGGGTCGGCCGGCATCTCACGCACACCCAGCAGGTACACCGGCACGCCATCGCCCGTGTCCACGGGCAGCATGTAGTTGTGGAACTCGCGCGCCTGGCCTGCCGCATCGCGCAGCTTGTAGCTCACGCTCGGGCCCACGTTGCGCAGCTCCTTCTTGGTCACGGTCTTGTTCGCGGCGCCCAGGCGCGACTCCACTGCCTCGCGCAGGTCGACCTTGCGCACGTCCACACCCGTGGCGCCCGGGCCGGCACCGCCGAAGTTCTCGACGTTGATGGTGCGCAGCGCCGTGAACTCCAGCGTCATGGTGTCGCTGCCCGCCGCGCCGCCCTTGTTGGTCAGTTGGGTCGAATCACCCACCACCCCTTCGACGTCGAAGGCCTTGGCGCCCGGCGCCATGGGCACGGCGCGCAGTTTCAGGTGCGACCCGCCATCGTCGAAGCTCGACTGGTAGATCTCCACGCCCTTGTAGCTGGCCGGATGGTTCACTTCCACGCGCGCCGGCGTCTTCTCACCCGTGGCCTTGTCGTGGATGATGATCTCGCTGGCAAACAGCTTGGGCATGCCCGTGGAATAGTGCTCCACGATGAATTTCTTCAGCTCGATGGCGAACGGCAGGTCCTGCAGCAGCACGCCATCGGACTGGTTCAAGAGGGCCGTGCTCGATTGCGTGCCCTCGGCCACCAGCAGGTTGCCGCGAAAGGTCGGATTGCGCTCGGACAGCCGGTGCTCGGGCTTCACGTCCGCGATCAGCCCGCCACCGGTATAGGGCGTCTTGCCGCCCAGCAGCATCTGCGCACGCACGATCAGGTCCCCATCGAGCAGTCCGCCCACGCACACCAGCACGATGGCACTGTGCGCAGCGATGTAGCCGATCTTGTTGGCCGCACCGGCCTTGGCCGCCACCATCCAGCCCGTGCCGGCGCCGGCCGGCGTGTCGCGCTGCTGCAGGCGCACCTTCCAGCCGCCACCGGCCAGCAGGGCGCCGATGCGCTTGGCCTCGGCCTCGGGGCCTTCGGGCAGATCGGCCTCGGCTTTGTGGTGGAAGGCCTTGAGACTCTGCTCACGGATGTTTTCCTTGTACACCCGGATGTCCACCAGGATCTTGGGCGTGTTGCGGGCGATGCACAGCGAGGTGCTCAGCACCAGGAACGCCAGGATCAGCAGGAACCACCAGGCGCTGTACACCGCATTGAGCTGGATGGCACTGAACAGCGCTGCCCAGAAGGGGCCGAACTGGTTCACATAGTTCGCCGCCGGCTCGTGCTGCTTGAGCACGGTGCCGATCACCGAGGCGATGCAGATCACCGTCAGCAGCGAGATCGCGAAGCGCATCGAAGACAGCATCTCGATCACGGCGCGCAAGGCCTTGGAGCCGTACTGGACGCGAACGCCTTGGGTGTTGTCAGACATGGGGGAGAGAGGGGCGATGGGGCAGGCAAAGAAAAAGGACGGGACCATCTGTTCGATGGACCCGCCCTTTTTGGGTTTGTTATTGGCGGTTGGTTCCGGTCGGCCCGCGCTGTGTGGGCCTTGCTTGAGAAAGATCAGTCAGCCAGTCGATCCATCAGCGCAGGCCTGCGATGTAGTCCGCCACGGCCTTGATCTCACGGTCGTTCAGCTTGGCTGCCACCTGCGTCATCTGCAGGCTGTTGGCGCGCTTGCCATCGCGAAAGGCGACGAGCTGCGTCGCGGTGTAGTCGGCGTGCTGGCCGGACAGGCGTGGGTACTGGGCCGGGATGCCGGAGCCATTGGGGCTGTGGCAGCCGGCGCAGGCAGCGATCTGGCGGTCGGCAATGCCGCCGCGGTAAATTCGCTCGCCCAGGGAGACCAGGGCCTTGTCCTTGGCGAAGCCGGGCTTGGCCGCCTTGGCCGTCACCCAGTACGCGATGTTCTTCATGTCCTCGTCGGACAGGGCCATGGCAAAGCCCTTCATCACAGGGTCATTGCGCTTGCCGGACTTGAACTCCTGCAGCTGCTTGACCAGGTACTCGGGGTGCTGCTGCGACAGCTTGGGATTGGCAGCGATGGCCGAGTTCCCGTCCGCGCCGTGGCAGGCAGCGCACACCGCAGTGAAGCTGGCCTCGCCTTTGACCAGATCGGGCTTGGCGGCCTTGGGTGGCGCAGCGGGAGTCTCGCCCGCAGAAAAAGCCGGGAAAGCGGGCACTGCCAGCACGGCAGCCATCAGCATAGAGGCGAGCAACTTCATATCGAGGGTCTGTGTTTATGTGCGCGAAACCGCACGATTCTACAATGAGGCCCCGCAAGCACCTCAACCCCCCATGACGACCACTCCTTCTGCGCCAGTTGCTGGCTCTCTCCCGCCCGCACCCGACGCCAAAGTCGCCATGGGCTGGATGCACACGGCAAGATTCCTCACCACGGCGGCGCAACTGCACCACCTGCCCCCCATCGTGGTGCCCGAAATTGCCTTCGTGGGCCGTTCCAATGCAGGCAAATCCACCTGCATCAACACGCTGACACAGCAAAAACAGCTCGCATACGCCTCCAAGAAGCCTGGCCGCACCCAGCACATCAACCTGTTTTCCCTGGGAAAACAGGGGGTGATGGACGCCGTGCTGGCCGATTTGCCCGGTTATGGCTATGCCGCCGTCTCGCGCTCGGACAAGGTGCGCTGGCAACAGGTGATGGTCAATTACCTGGTCAGCCGCCCGGGCCTCACGGGCATCGTGCTGCTGTGCGACCCCCGCCTGGGCCTCACGGGGCTCGACGAAGCGCTGCTCGAAGTGGTGCGCCCCCGGGTCGAGGAAGGGCTCAAGTTCCTCATCGTGCTCACCAAGGCCGACAAGCTCACCCGTGCAGAGCAGGCCAAGATACTGTCGATCACGCGACTGCACGCCGGCGGCGGCGACGTCAAGATGTTCTCTGCCCTCAAAAAGCAGGGGGTAGACGAGGTGGCCCAACTGCTGTGGCAGTGGGCACACCCGGTGCCTGGTGCCGAGCTGGCGCAGGGCGACGAACCTGCGCCGGACGCCGACAGCGCCGACGACCAGGAACCCGAGGAAGATTGAACGCCAGTGCTGGACCCATGCGCGCTGGCAGCTACACAAACGATAGCAATAGCGCCATGATCAGCAACCGCACCATTCCCCTGTCCCACGGCACGACCCTGCACTGCCGCGAAAGCGGCGCCGCCGGGCGGCCCGTGCTGCTGTTCCTGCACGGCTTTCCCGAAGGCGCCTTCATCTGGGATGCCATGCTGTCGCACTTCGCGCTGCCCGAAAACGGCGGCTACCACTGCGTGGCCCCGTATCTGCGCGGGTTTGGCGAATCGAGCAGCCCCGCAGCCGTCGATGCCTACCGGGCCAAGCACCTGGTGCAGGATCTTGCGGCACTGATCGAGATCGTGAGCCCCGGCCAGCCGCTCGAATGCCTGGTGGCCCACGACTGGGGCGGGGCAGTAGCCTGGAATCTGGCCAACCAACAGCCGCAGCGCATGAAGCGCTTGGCCATCGTCAACTCACCCCATCCCGGCACCTTCCTGCGCGAACTGCAGCACAACGCCGCGCAACAGGCCAGCAGCCAGTACATGCATTTCCTGTGCCGGCCGGACGCCGAAGCCCTGCTGGCCGAGAATGATTTCGCGCGCCTGTTCGCGTTTTTCGACGATCCCGAAGGCCGGGCGCCGCAGTGGTTGACCGACGGGGTGCGCGCGCAATACCGCACCCTGTGGCAGCAGGGCCTGACCGGCGCCTGCAACTATTACCGCGCCAGCCCCCTGCGACCGCCGCGAGGCGACGACAACACCATCGCCAACATCACCCTGCCCGACAGCATGCTCACCGTGTCGGTGCCCACCCTGGTGGTCTGGGCGATGGACGACCCCGCTTTGCTGCCCGGACTGCTCGATGGCCTGCCGGGCTGGATTCCCCAACTGCAGATCGACAAGATCGAAGGCGCATCGCACTGGGTGGTGCATGAGCAGCCGGATAGGGTAGCGAGCGCGCTCGCGGGCTTTCTGCGCGGAGGCTGAGCCCCCGCTTCGCTTCAATAGATCGAAGGCTCGCCCTCGGGCCGGGTCTTGAAGCGCTTGTGTACCCAGTAGTACTGCCCCGGCGTCACGTCGATGTACGACTGCAGGTACTGGTTCATCAGCGCCGTGTCGGCCTCGGCGTCGTCGGTGGGGTATCCGGGCCAGGCGGGCGACAGCTCGGCCACATAGCCCGCGGGCGTGATGCGCGTGACCATGGAGATCACCTTGGCACGCCCCAGCCGGGCGAAGCGCGACAGCGACGGCACCGTGGCCGCTGTCACGCCGTAAAAGGGCACGAACAGCGAATCGTTGCGTCCGAAATCCATGTCGGGCAACAGGTACAGCAGGCCGCCCTTGCGCAGCCCGCTCAGGATGGGCTTGACGCCATCGCCCCGGTTGAGCATGCGCACATTGCCAAAGCGCTGGCGCCCGTTGCGGATCCAGACATCCACCGCCGGATCGGGCTGGGGCGTGAAGATGGAGGTGAAGGCCCGGTCGGTGTGCAAGGTGAGCGCGGAGCCCCCGGCATCCATGCCGTAGAAATGCGGCGCAAAGATGATGGTCGGCGTGTCCCCCAGCAACTCGTCCAGCGCGCCTTGCAGCTTCACACGGTCCAGCACCACCTCGCGCGGGGCGAACCACAGCCAGCTGCGGTCCAGCCAGGTCTGGCAGAAACCGACGAAGCTTTCGCGCGCCCACTGGCGCCGCTGGGCCTCGGTGGCATCGGGAAAGCACAGCGCCAGATTGCGCAGCGCCACCTTGCGCCGCGGCGCCGCCACCAGGTACAGCGCCTGGCCGATGAACCAGCCCATGCCCCGCAGCACGCGCAGCGGCAGCAAGGCCAGCAGGCGCATGAACAACACCCCCAGGCGCCCGGTCATGCGGCACCTCCGGCAGGCGTTGCAGCAGCGGCAGCGGCTTCCACACGGGGCTGCTTGTAGCGGCCATAGCCCCAGAGGTACTGGCCTGGGGATTGTCGTATCAGATGTTCCATGGCCTGGTTGATCTGCAGCAGTGCTGCGTCGGCGTCCTGCGCCAGCGGTGCGGCGGGCAGGGGTTCGAAATGCACCACGTAGCCACGGCCCCAGGACAGGCGCTCGCAGCGCGCCAGGACGACCACCGCGCCCGTCTGGTGGGCAAGGCGCACGGCCAGCGTCATGGTGTAGGCGTCCTTGCCGAAGAAAGGGCTCCACTGGCCCTGGCCCTGTGGCGGCACCTGGTCAGGCAGCAGGCCCACGGCCTCGCCCCGGCGCAGCGCCTTGATCATCTGGCGCACGCCAGAGAGGTTGGTGGGCACGGCCTGCATTCCGGGCCGGTTGCGGGCCGTCTCCATCACCTTGGCGAGCCAGGGCTGGCGCGCAGGGCGGTAGAGCACGGTGATGGGGCCGTGGTCGGCACTCCAGCGCAGGGCGGCCGCCTGGGCCGAGAACTCGAAGCAGCCCAGGTGGGGCGTGAGGTACAGGATGCCACGGCCCTGGGCATAGGCCGCCTCCACGCAGGCCCCGCCCTCGATGCGAAACGGCAGCGGGGCCCCCAGCCACAGGCGCGGCAACTCGGCCACCATGCGGCCTGCATGGCCCACGGCGGCGCTCACATCACCGAAGCGGTAGCCGGCCTGCGACGCATTGGCCCGAAAGCGCCTGCGGTAGATGGGAGAGGCCAGAAATGCCACCCAGCCCATGGCCGCGCCCAGGCCATGGAGCAGCCACAGTGGCAACACGGAAAAGAGACGGAACAAAGATGGCATTAAAATGACGGGGTCGCTGAGTTAAATGAGCAACTTGCAGGGCGACGTTAAATAAATCTGCTAAAGCGTTCGCCAAAGCTCCTTCGGGGTGAGGGCAACGCCCCAAATGCCGGAACACAGGAGTTTATTCAAATGGCGAACGACTTTCTTTTTACCTCGGAATCCGTCTCCGAAGGCCACCCCGACAAAGTGGCCGACCAGATCTCGGATGCGATCCTCGATGCGATCTTCAAGCAGGACCCCCGCAGCCGCGTCGCCGCCGAAACGCTGACCAACACCGGCCTCGTGGTGCTGGCGGGTGAAATCACCACCAACGCCCACGTGGACTACATCCAGGTAGCGCGCGACACCATCAAGCGCATCGGCTACGACAACACCGACTACGGCATCGACTACAAGGGCTGTGCCGTGCTCGTGGCCTACGACAAGCAATCGAACGACATCGCCCAGGGCGTGGACCAGGCCAGCGACGACCACCTGAACACCGGTGCCGGCGACCAGGGCCTGATGTTCGGCTACGCCTGCGACGAAACGCCCGAGCTGATGCCCGCGCCTATCTACTATGCGCACCGCCTTGTGGAGCGCCAGGCCCAGTTGCGCAAGGACGGGCGCCTGCCCTTCCTGCGCCCCGATGCCAAGAGCCAGGTGACCATGCGCTATGTGGACGGCAAGCCACACAGCATCGACACCGTGGTGCTCTCCACCCAGCACCACCCCGACCAGAGCGAAACCGCCAAGACGATGAAGGCCAGCTTCATCGAGGCCGTGATCGAAGAGATCATCAAGCCCGTGCTGCCCAGCGAGTGGCTCAAGGACACCAAGTACCTGATCAACCCCACCGGCCGCTTCGTCATCGGCGGCCCGCAAGGCGACTGCGGCCTGACCGGCCGCAAGATCATCGTCGACACCTACGGCGGTGCCTGCCCCCACGGCGGCGGCGCCTTCAGCGGCAAGGACCCAACCAAGGTGGACCGCTCGGCCGCCTACGCCGCACGCTACGTGGCCAAGAACATCGTCGCCGCCGGCCTGGCGCGCCAGTGCCAGATCCAGGTGGCCTACGCCATCGGCGTGGCACGCCCCATGAACGTGACCGTCTACACCGAAGGCACGGGCGTGATCCCCGACGACAAGATTGCCGCACTGGTGCAGGAGCATTTCGACCTGCGCCCCAAGGGCATCATCCAGATGCTGGACCTGCTGCGCCCGATCTACGAAAAGACCGCCGCCTACGGCCACTTCGGCCGCGAAGAACCTGAGTTCACCTGGGAGCGGACGGACAAGGCGGCAGTACTGCGTGCTGCAGCAGGGCTGTAAGCCGGGCGCATCCCCTCTTCGGGAAGCACTGTAAAACGAAGCCGCAGCGTTCACCGCGCTGCGGCTTTGTCGTTTCTGGGCCGACGCTCCACAAGATCGGCACTCTCCTACACCCACACTCCGCGCCCACCGACGTTCCTTGCACAGCCTCCCCGGTATCGTTCAGTCACACCATTCGCAGCAACCGCTGTACCCCACTGCAAGGAACCCATCATGCTCAAGTACGCCATTATTTTTGCCCTGATCTCGCTGGTTGCGGGTGCTCTGGGTTTCACCGGCGTGGCGGCGGGCACGGCAGGCATTGCCAAGATCCTGTTCGTGTTGTTCCTGGTGCTGGCCGTGATTTTCGTGGTCCTGGCGGCCATCGGTGTCGGTGCGGCCCGCAAGGCCCTCAAGTAAGCCGCATTGCCTGCACCCCTCACTGCCAAGGATCCCCATGAGCCAACAGAATATCTTTGAAGCCCTGCGCGAGAGCCACGAGCTGCAGCGCGACCTGTACCGCCGCCTGACAGAAACCAGTGGCGATACGCCCGAACGGCAGGAACTGTTCCTGCAGCTCAAGACCGAACTGGCAGCCCACGAGCTGGCCGAAGACCGGAATTTCTATGCGCCGCTGATGCAGCTCGACGCCGGCATGGACCTGTCGCGCCACGCGATTTCGGAGCACCACCAGATCGATGAGCTGGTGGAATCCCTGGAAAAAGCCGACCCCGCCACCCCTGCCTGGCTGCCTCTGGCGAAAAAACTGGCCGAGAAGGTGGAGCACCATCTCAAGGAAGAGGAACACCGCTTCTTCCAGATGGCCGGCAAGCTGCTGACCGAAAAGCAGAAGACCTCGCTCGCTGGCGACTACCTGACCGACTACGACGAGGCCAAGGCAGCCACGGCCTAATCTGGCCGTGGCGCTGCGAGCCCTGGTTTCAGACCGCGTCCTTGGCCTGCACCACGCAGTTGCGGCCGCTGGACTTGGCCACATACAGGGCCGTGTCGGCGCGCTTGATCAGCGCGTGCGCATCTTCCACCTGGTTCCAGGTGGCCACACCGAAGCTGGCACTCACATGGCCCACCGCGTCGAAGGGCACGGTGGCGATGCGTGCGCGCACGGCTTCGGCCATGGCCATGGCTGCGTCAACCGGCGTTTCCTTGAGCAGCAAAATGAACTCCTCGCCACCGAAGCGCGCCGCGCAATCGGACGAGCGCAGCAGCTCGCGCACCCGCAAGGCCGTGGCCTTGAGCACCACATCGCCCGAATCGTGGCCGAAGGTGTCATTGATGCGCTTGAAGAAGTCGATGTCGAACATCACGACCGAGAGGCTGCTCTTCTTGATGCGCGTGTCGGCCATCTCGGCCTCCAGCCGCTCGAAGAATTTGCGGCGGTTCACCAGGTCGGTCAGAAAGTCCTTGGTCGCCAGGTCTTCGAGCTTACGGTTCATGCGCGCCATGGGTTCGATCACCAGCGACGACAGCGACAGGTTCAGTATCGCGAACAGCAGCAAAAAGCTGCCCGCCAGCGCCGTCATCACGGTGTTGAAGGTCGTGCGCGCCTTCTCGAGCGGGTAGAACATGGGCACCCGCACCACCTGGATGCCGATGGTTTCATTCATCTGCCAGCCAAAGCCGTTCTTGTCGCCGTAGATCTTGAGCATGGTTGGGGGCGCAGCAGCGGGCGTGCTGTGGCAGGCCAGGCACTGCGCCTGCTTGATCGTGATGGGGCGCGCCACGTACAGCGTGCGGTGCATGCCCTCGCCCACCTCACCGGTCACTTCCTTCTTGAGGTCGGCACGGCCTTCGCGGAAATCCTTGACGATGCGCTCCTCCCACTCGTTGGCACGGTCGCGCACATTGGTGGGGTTGAGCACCGCCTCCTTGTACTCGTAGCCCGGAAAGCGGTTCTGCAGCCGGCGCAGCGTTTCGGTGGCGGCAAAGGCCGGCACCGTCTGCGGCAGGAACTGCTCGGCCAGCGTTACATCGAGGTGTGGCTTGACCAGTTCGGTCGTGTAGTCGCGGATGGCCATGGCCGCGTGCATCATGAGCTGCGAGTTGTGCTGCACCTCCTCGATCGCTGTCTTCTGCAGAAAGCGGTGCACGTACAGGCCCGTGCCTGCCGCCGCCACCAGCAGCACGCAGGCCAGCACCAGATTGAATTTGAGCCGCAATGACATGGATAACCCTCGTAGCCGACTGTAGCCAGCATGTATGACGGATGGCAAGCAAGCCTTGGTAGCCCGCGGCGCACCCCATCGTGGTGGTGTCGTGCCCATCCCAGGACCGAAAGGCCCATTGCAACAAGACACAAAGTTTTCGTTTGTGCCAGATTTTGCACGCCCGGTCCAATGAAATTCGCCCAGGGGCGTGCTGGGTGGAACACCCTCTCCACCCTGGGGCGCAATCCGGTCATCTGGCCACGCATCCACCATTGGCTTCAAACAACTTAGTTGCACAGTTGAATTAACTGATTTACACTGGCGCCACCGACAGATAAGGACAAGAACCATGGCACACACCACCCAGCTTCTGGTGATCGACCCGCAAAACGATTTCTGCGACCTGCCCGCTGCCTGGCAACCCGCCCACCCGGTCACCGGCATGCGCAGCGCCCCCTCGCTGCCGGTCGCGGGCGCCCATGCCGACATGCAGCGCACGGCCGCCTTCGTTCGTGCTTGCGGTGCACTGCTTGACGGCATCACCGTCACCCTCGATTCACACCAGCAGTTCGACATCGCCCACCCCGGCTACTGGCAACAGGCCGATGGGCGGGCCGTGGCGGCGTTCACTCCCATCACTGCCACCCAAGTGCGCGCCGGCGCCTTCTCGCCCCGCAACGGTGCCCTGCTGCCGCGCACCCTGCAGTACCTGAACGCGCTAGAACAGCAAGGCCGCTATATCCACATGGTGTGGCCCGTGCACTGCGAGATCGGCAGTTGGGGCCATGGCATACATGCCGAAGTGCTGGCTGCCTGCGGCGAGTGGCAGCTGCAACGCCAGCGCGCGGTGCGCAACGTGTTCAAGGGCACCAATCCCTTCACCGAGCACTACAGCGCCATCCAAGCCGAGGTGCCCGATGCGGACGACCCGGACACGGCCCTGAACACCCGCCTGCTTGCAGCGCTGGGCACTGCCGACCGGCTGTTCATCGCCGGCGAGGCCAGCAGCCACTGCGTGCGCGCCACCACCGAACACATCGTGCAGCACCTGCCGCGGCTGCAGCCAGACTGGACGCCCGCGCGCATCACCCTGCTGACCGACTGCATGAGCCCCGTGGGCGGCTTCGAGGCGCAGCACACGGCCTTTCTCGATGCCATGCGCGCACAGGGTGTGCGGCTGGCGCAGAGCACCGACGCCCTTTAGACCCCAGCGACCCCATTCCCGAGGAACCACCATGAGCCACGTCATCCACAGCCTGCTCGATACCGACCTCTACAAGTTCACCATGTGGCAGGCCCTGCTGCACGGCCACCCGCAGACGCAGAGCGAGTACCGCTTCGTCTGCCGCAACCAGAGCGCCTACCCGCTCACCGAACTGCTCGCCGAGGTGAACGCCGAACTCGACCACCTGTGTACGCTGCGCTTTGCACCCGACGAACTGGCCTATGTGGGTGGGCTGCGCTACATCAAGAGCGACTTCATCGATTTCCTGCGCATCTTCCAGTTCCAGCGCAACTTCATCGAGGCCTCTGCCGAGGATGGCCAACTGCACATCGTGGCACGCGGCCCGCAGGTGCACGTGATGGGCTTCGAGATCTTCGTGCTGGCCATCGTCAACGAGCTGTACTTTCGCCGCTTCGACCCGTCCGCAGCCCTCGCCGAAGGCCGCCGCCGCCTGGCCGCCAAGGTGCAGACACTCAAGGACCTGGCGCAACAGGCCACGCGGCAGCACCCGTTCGAGCTGTTCGACTTCGGCCTGCGCCGGCGCTACAGCGGCGCCTGGCAGCGCGAGGTGGTGCAGACCTTTGCACGCGAGGCACCGCAGTGGTTCAAGGGCACGTCCAACGTGCTGCTGGCGCGCGACCTGGGCCTGGTGCCCATCGGCACCATGGCCCACGAGTACCTGCAGACCTACCAGGCCCTGGGCGTGCGGCTGCGCGACTTCCAGAACACGGCCCTCGAAGAGTGGGTGCAGGAATACCGGGGCGACCTCGGTATCGCCCTGACCGACACCGTGGGCATGGACGCCTTCCTGGCCGACTTCGACCTGTACTTCGCCAAGCTGTTCGACGGCCTGCGCCATGACTCGGGCGACCCGGTGGCCTGGGGCGAGAAGGCGCTGGCCCACTATGCGCGGCTGCGCATCGATGCGCACACCAAGCGCCTGGTGTTCTCCGATGGCCTGGACCTGCCGCGCGCCCTGGCGCTGTACCAGCACTTCGGCGACCGCACGCAACTGGGCTTCGGCATCGGCACCAACCTCACCAACGACATGGGGCAGACGCCGCTGAACATCGTGATGAAGCTCACGCGCGCCAACGGCCAGCCCGTGGCCAAGCTGTCGGACACGCCCGGCAAGACGCTGTGCGACGATGAGACCTTCCTTGCTTATCTCCGCCAGGTCTTCAACGTGAAAGCGTAAGCAATCCCGAGGATTTTCCATGCTCCGCATCACCCTTGCCCAACTCAACTTCACCGTCGGCGACATCGAAGGCAATGTCGCGCGCATGGTCGCCGCCGCGCGCCAGGCCGCCAGCGAGCAGGCCGATCTGGTGGTCTTCACCGAGCTCGCGCTGTGCGGCTACTACCCGGGCGACATGCTGGACGAAAGCGCCTTCCAGCAGCGCGTGGCCGCCGGGCTGGCAGCGCTGCGGCAGGCATCGGCCGAGCTGCCCGGCCTGCACTGGGTGGTGGGCGCGCCCACGCCCGCGCAGGGGCCCGGCAAGCGGCTGCACAACAGCCTGCTGGTGCTGCAAGCCGGCGAGGTGCGCCTGCGCTATGCCAAGCAGCTCCTGCCCACCTACAACATTTTCGACGAGCGCCGCCACTTCGAGCCCGGCCCCGACGTGGCCAAGGTGCTGCGCATCGGCAATGCCCAGGTGGGCCTCTTGATCTGCGAGGACGGCTGGAACGACAGCGGCGCCGACTACGCGACCAACCCCTTCGACCGCATGCGCGACGCTGCCCCCGACCTGGTGGTGAGCATCAATGCCAGCCCCAGCCACATCGCCAAGCGCGAGCAGCGCCACCAGATCTTCGGCGATGCCTCGCGCCGCAACGGCCTGCCCATCCTGTACGTGAACCAGATCGGTGGGCACGACCAGATCGTGTTCGACGGCGCGTCGTTCGCGGTGGAGCCCGAGGCCGGCATCGTCTTCGAAGCCAGCCGCTTTGTGGAGGACGTGCGCACCCTGCAGTTCGACAACGGCCGCTTCCTCACCGCCGAAGGGGAGACGCCCGAGCCCGTGCCCGCGCAGGGCCTGCCCACCATGGAGTTCTACCGCCAGCAGATCGTGCTGGGCCTGTCGGACTATGCGCGGCGCTGCGGCTTCAAGCAGGTGGTGGTGGGCAGTTCGGGCGGCATCGACAGCGCGCTCACGCTGGCGCTCGCCGCCCAGGCGCTGGGGCCCGAGAACGTGGTGGGCATCACCATGCCCTCGCGGTTTTCATCGAGCGGCTCGGTGGACGACTCCGTGGCCCTGTGCGAGAACCTGGGCGTGCAGTTGCTTAACCACCCCATCGCCGACCTGGTGGCCGTCTATGCGCAGCAGTTCGAGGCCAGCTTTGGTCAGGTGCTGCAAGGCCTGCCGCTCGAGAACCTGCAGGCGCGCATCCGCGGCACGGTGCTGATGGAGTATTCCAACGCCTTCGGCCACTTGCTGCTGACCACGGGCAACAAATCAGAGATATCGGTGGGCTACTGCACGCTCTACGGCGACACCAACGGTGGCCTGGGGCTGATCGGCGACCTGTACAAAACCGAGGTCTTCGCCCTCTCGCGCCACATCAACGCGCATGCGGGCCGTGAGCTGATCCCCGAGGCCATCATCGACAAGGAGCCCTCGGCCGAGTTGGCCCCCAACCAGCGCGACGTGGACAGCCTGCCGCCCTACCCGGTGCTCGACGAGGTCCTCAAGATGCTGATCGAGGGCGACCGCCTGGCACCTGCCGAGTACGATGCCGCCCTGGCCTTCGTACAGCAGCTCGAACAGGGTGACGACGGCCGCACGCTGGTGCAGCGCGTGCGCATGATGGTCGCCCGCAACGAATACAAGCGCCGCCAGGCGCCCCCCATCGTGCGCGTGCGTGCGCGCGCCTTCGGCAGCGGGCGGCAGATGCCGATCGCTGCCCGCTACGTCTGATCCAATACACCCCATGTACGACACCGCCCTCTATATCGGCCGCTTCGAGCCCGTCCACCAGGGCCACATGGCCCTTTTGCAGCGCGCGCTGGACAGCGCGCGCCAGGTCATCGTGGTCATGGGCTCGGCCTGGCAGGCCCGCTCGCCCAAGAACCCCTTCACCGCCGCCGAGCGCGAGCAGATGCTGCGCGAGGCCCTGCCCGAGGCCGACCGTGCCCGTGTGCAGGTGCTGCCGGTGCGCGACTACTACAACGAAGCCGTGTGGGTGCAGGCTGTGCGCGAGGGCGTCGCCCGCATTGCGCCTGCGGCCGGCCGCATCGGCCTGGTGGGCCACTTCAAGGACGCCACCAGCAGCTACCTGAGCGCCTTTCCGGGTTGGGAATTGATCAACATGGAGCGCCAGGGCCGCATCGACGCCACGGCGATCCGCGACGCCTACTTCGGCGCCACGCCGGCCACCGTGCGCACAGAGCTCGACGATCTGGCGGGTGAGATGCCTGCAAGCACGCTGGCCTTTCTTGAAAGCTTTGCACTGACGCCCCACTTCGAGGCGCTGCAGGAAGAATGGCGCATGCTGCGCCGCTACCGCGAGGCCTGGTCCGCAGCACCCTACCCGCCCGTGTTCGTGACCGTGGACGCCGTGCTGCGCTGCCAGGACCATGTGCTGCTGATCCGCCGCGCCCATGCACCAGGCAAGGGGCAACTGGCCGTGCCCGGCGGCTTCATCGAGCAGCGCGAGACGGTGTGGCAGTCGTGCCTGCGCGAGCTGGTGGAAGAGACCCACTGCAAGCTGCCCGAAGCCACCATGCGCGCCGCGCTGCAGGCCGTGGCCGTGTTCGACCACCCCGACCGCAGCCAGCGCGGGCGCACGCTCACGCACGCGCATTACTTCGACCTGGGCCAGGCCCCTTTCCCCACCGTGCAGGCCGATGACGATGCCCAGCAGGTGCAGTGGACGCCAGTTGCCGAGCTGGCGGGCATGGAAGAGGAGTTCTTCGAGGACCATTTCCACATGCTGGACCATTATCTGGGGCTGACCGGCTCCGCCCGGCCCGCATAGCACCTGGAAACGAAAAAAGGCAGGGCGAACCCTGCCTTTGTGAGGGCCTGCCCCGGATCAGGCCACGCGGAACTGCCCCACGGTCTGCGCCAACGCCACGGCCTGCTGGCTCAGCGACTGGGCGGCCGCCAGGGCCTCCTCGACCAGCGCGGCATTCTGCTGCGTGCCCTGGTCCATCTGCGAAATGGCCTGGTTCACCTGGGCGATGCCGGCGCTCTGCTCGGCGCTGGCAGCGCTGATCTCGGCCACCATGGTGGTCACGTTCTTCACACCGTCGACCACCTCGCGCATGGTGGAGCCGGCCTGCTCCACGAGCTGGGTGCCCACACCGACCTTGGCCACGGAGTCGTCGATCAGGCCCTTGATCTCCTTGGCGGCGGCGGCACTGCGCTGCGCCAGGCTGCGCACTTCGCTGGCCACCACGGCAAAGCCACGGCCCTGCTCACCCGCGCGCGCCGCTTCCACGGCGGCATTCAGCGCCAGGATGTTGGTCTGGAAGGCGATGCCGTCAATGACGCTGATGATGTCCACGATCTTGCGCGAGGACTGGTCGATGGAGCCCATGGTGCCCACCACCTGCTGCACCACGTCGCCACCACGCACAGCCATGTCGGAGGCAGCACGCGCCAGCTCATCGGCGCGGCGTGCGTTGGCCGCGTTCTGCTGCACGGTGGAGGTCAGCTGCTCCATCGATGCCGCCGTCTCCTGCAAGGCACTCGCCTGTGATTCGGTGCGGCCCGAGAGGTCGCCGTTGCCGGCAGCGATCTCGGCCGAGGCGGTGTTGATCGAATCGGTGCTGTCGCGCACCTGGCGCACCAGGTGGGCCAGGTTGTCGCGCATGGCGCGGATGGCGTGCAGGATGCTGGTCTGGTCGCCTGGCTGGGTGATGACCTCCACGGCCAGGTTGCCCTCGGCGATCTGCGTGACCACGTCGGCCGCATACTGCGGCTCGCCGCCGAGCTGGTGCACCAGCGTGCGCAGCATCTGCCAGGCCATGAGCGCGACGATGAGCATCAGCACAGCGCCGATGGACAGCAGGATGGCCGTGTTGCGCCAGAAGGCCTGGTCGATGTCGTCGATGTAGTCGCCAAAGCCGATGGTCCAGTCCCAGGGCTCGAACTTGATGATGGCGTAGAGCTTTTCCACCTCGTCCTTGGCACCGGGGCGCGTGCCCTTGGCGATCACCGTACCGATGGTCTTGCCCTGCAACGCGGCGCGGTAGCGCACGCCGGCTTCCTTGCCGCCCTTTTCATCGACGATGCCGATGCGCTTGGGGTTGGGGTGCACATAGTTCACGTCGTCGGTGAAGCCCCGCACGAAGAAGTATTTGTCCTTGTCGACGAAGCTGCCGATGTTGCGCTTGGCTTCCTTCTGCGCGTCCTCCTTGGAAAGGGCCCCGCTCTTTTCCTGGTCATGGGCCTTTTGCGCCGCCGCATGGGCCAGCACCACCAGGTTGGACAGCTGCGCCGTGCGCTCCTTCATCATCGACTGGTACAGCGTGGTCAAGGCCACGGCGGAGAGCACGACCAAGCCCAGCAGGGTGGCCGCGCACAGCCATAGGATTCGGGTTCGCAATTTCATGGGCAGGCTTTCTCTCTCAGGATACGGAACAAGACGTAACCAGAAGATACACCCGTGCTGCCCAATTTTTAATCAAACCCTCGATTTGTCACGGTTTTGTCACATCTGGATGATGGGCGCAGCAAGCTGCAAAACCGCATGGACAAAAGCGGCGAGGCTAGGACAGCTTCTCGGACCCAGACAAAGCGGCAAATGTAAAACCCGCCCGGCGTGTCGCGCAGCCACAACGCGGGCGAGGATGGGCATGCTCAGGTGCCTGCCCGCTCCAGCATGGCATGCAGCAGCACATTGCAGCCGGCCGTGATGTGCTCGGGCTTGGCATCCTCGATCTCGTTGTGGCTGATACCGTCCTTGCACGGAATGAACACCATGCCGGCGGGCGCCAGGCGCGCCATGTAGACGGCGTCGTGCCCCGCGCCCGAAACGGCGGGCATGTTGGAGTAGCCCAGCTTGGCGGCAGCGCGCGCCACGGCGTCCACGCAGTCGGCGTGGAACACCTGCGCCGGGTAGGCCGAGACCTGCTCGATCACGATCAGCAGGCCGGTGTCGGCACTCAACTTGGCGGCCACGGCGCGGATGTCCTGGTCCATGCTCTCGCACAGCGCATCGGTGGCATTGCGCAGGTCGATGCTGAACTTGACCTGGCCCGGGATGACGTTGCGGCTGTTGGGGTGCACGTGCACCATGCCCACCGTGCCGCGCCCGTGCGGCGGGTGGCGGTGGGCGCAGGCCACCACCTCCTGCATGAGGTGCGTTGCGACCTGCAGCGCATCCTTGCGCAGGGCCATGGGCGTCGGGCCGGCATGGGCCTCCATGCCGGTCACGGTGCAGTCATACCAGCGGATGCCGAGCACGCCGGTGACCACGCCGATGGTCTTGTCGTGGTCCTCCAGCACCGGGCCCTGCTCGATGTGGGTCTCGAAGTAGGCGCCGATGGGGTGGTCGCCCGGCACCTGCTCGCCGACGTAGCCGATGCGTTCGAGTTCGCCCTTGACGGTCTTGCCCTCGGTGTCGGTGGCGGCGTAGGCATGCTCCAGCGTGAAGGCCTTGGCAAACACGCCCGAGCCCATCATCACCGGCACGAAGCGCGAGCCTTCTTCGTTGGTCCAGAAGGCCACCTCGATCGGTGCCTCGGTCTCGATGCCGTGGTCGTTGAGGGTGCGCACCACTTCGATGCCGGCGAGCACGCCGTAGTTGCCATCGAACTTGCCGCCCGTGGGCTGGGTGTCGATGTGGCTGCCGGTCATGATGGGCGGCAGGCTGTTGTTGCGCCCCGGGCGGCGCATGAAGCCGTTGCCGATCTGGTCGATGGTGACCGCCATGCCGGCCTCGCGCGCCCAGCGCGTGACGAGGTCGCGGCCCTGCTTGTCCAGGTCGGTCAGCGTCAGGCGGCACACGCCGCCCTTTGGGGTGGCCCCGATCTGCGCCAGCTCCATGAGCGAGCCCCACAGGCGCTCGCCGTTGATGCGCAGGCTGTCGATGTCGGTCTTGGTTGCGGTGTCCATGGTGTTCTCCGGATCGGTTCTGTCAGCGGGCCACCGCAGTGGGTGCCAGGTCCTGGGCGCGCTTTTGCACGGCCTGGAAGTTGGCACCGAAGGCCGGGCGCTTGATGTAACGGCCCTGGCCCTGCTCGGCGCGCAGGTCGCCGTTGGCGTACACCACGCGGCCCTGGCTCACGGTGTGGCTGGGGATGCCGCGCACGGTGCGGCCCTCGAAAATGTTGAAGTCGCCCTTGCTGTGCTGGGTCTTGGCAGAGAAGGTCTTGGTGCCCTCGGGGTCCCACAGCACCAGGTCGGCGTCGGCGCCCTCACCGATGAAGCCCTTGCGCGGGTAGATGTTGAACAGGCGCGCGCAGTTGGTGGAGGTGATGGCCACGAACTCGCTGGGGGTCAGGCGCCCGGTGTTGACGCCGCCATCCCAGATGGCAGCCATGCGCTCTTCCACCCCGCCCGTGCCGTTGGGGATCTTGGCGAAGCTCTCCTTGCCCATGGCCTTCTGAGCGGCGCAAAAGGTACAGTGGTCCGTCGCCGTGGTGTGCAGTTGGCCCGACTGCAGACCGCGCCAGAGCGCCTCCTGGTGCCCTTTGGGGCGAAACGGCGGGCTCATCACATAGGCGGCGGCCTTGGCAAAGTCGGGGTCGCGGTACACGCTGTCGTCGATCAACAGATGGCCGGCCAGCACTTCGCCATACACCCGCTGGCCGCGCGCGCGGGCACGGGCAATAGCGTCAGCCGATTCCATGCAGCTCACATGCACCACGTAAATGGGCACCCCCAGCACGTCGGCAATCGCAATCGCGCGGTTGGCGGCCTCGGCCTCGACCATGGGTGGGCGCGACAGCGGATGGCCCTCAGGGCCGGTGATGCCCATCTTGGCCACCTCCTGCTGCAGCAGGTACACGAGCTCGCCGTTCTCGGCATGCACCGTGGGCATGGCGCCCAACTCCAGCGCGCGCTTGAAGCTGTTCACCAGGGTTTCGTCGTCGCACATGATGGCGTTCTTGTAGGCCATGAAGTGCTTGAAGCTGTTCACGCCCTCCTCCTGCACCAGCGTGCCCATGTCGGCGCGCACCTGCTCGCTCCACCAGGTGATGGCGACGTGGAAGCTGTAGTCGGCCGCGGATTTTTCGGCCCAGCCGCGCCACTTGCGGTAGGCGTCCATGATGGGTTCCTGCGGGTCGGGGATCACGAAGTCGATGATGCTCGTGGTGCCGCCGGCCAGGGCCGCCGCCGTGCCGGTGAAGAAGTCGTCCATGGTGACGGTGCCCATGAACGGCAGCTGCATGTGGGTGTGCGGGTCGATGCCGCCGGGCAGCACGTACTGGCCGCTGGCGTCCAGCACCTGCGCGCCCGCAGGGGCCTGCGCGGCCGCACTCTCTCCGACGGCCACGATGCGGCCATCCACACACAGCACGTCGGCGCGCTGCTCGCGGTCTGCATTGACCACGGTGCCACCGCGGATCATTAGGGCTTCGCTCATGGGGTTCTCCTTCAGGGGTTGCAGGGGTGGCCGAAGCGACAGGCCCGCAGCAGGCCGGATTGGGCGGCTGCGGGGCAGGTCGTCATTTCTTCTTCGCGGTCAGGTAGTAGTAGGTGCCGGCGACGGCCAGGCTGAAGAACCAGCCAAAGTCGAACAGCGATTGCAGCAGACCGGGGACCGATCCCTTGTCGAGCACGCCCGACACCGCCAGGTAGCCCGGCAGGCAGGGCAGCACGCCCAGGAAGAACGCGACCAGGGCGTGGATGTTCCAGCCGTTGCTGTACTCATACTCGCCACCACGGCGGTACAGATCGTCCACCTTGAGCTCGCCCTTGCGCACCAGGTAGTAGTCCACCAGCAGGATGCCGGCGATGGCGCCCAGCAGCGTGCCGTAGCCGCCCAGCCAGGTGAACAGGTAGCCGCCCGAGGTGGCCAGCAGCTTCCAGGGCATGAACAAGAGGCCGATGAGCGCGGCGATCATGCCGCCCATGCGAAAGCTGATCTTCGATGGCGCGATCTGGCTGAAGTCGTACGAGGGCGAGACCAGGTTGGCCGCCACGTTGGTGGTCAGGTTGGCCAGCAGGATGACCAGCAGGCCGATGCCGGCGGCCACGCTGCCCATCTGCGTGAGCAGGCCGTCAGGGAACAGCTGCGCCTTGCCGTAGAGGATGGCCGAGGCCGAGAAGCCGATGACGCCGACCATGGAGAACAGGGCCATGGGAATGGGCAGGCCGATGGCCTGGCCGATGACCTGGTCCTTCTGCGAACGCGCAAAGCGCGTGAAGTCGGGGATGTTCAGGGCCAGCGTAGCCCAGAAGCCCACCAGCCCGGTCAGCGCCGCCCAGGTCTTGGGCCCGCCCTCCACCACCTTGGCGGGCAGGTTGAACAACTGACCTGCAGGCACCTTCATCATCAGCACCACGACCAGCAGCAACGAGGCGCCCACCATCAGCGGCGCGGCGATCACCTCCAGCAAGCGGATGGATTCCGGCCCCTTCCAGATGAACCAGAGGTGCACCGCCCAGAACGCCAGGAAGCACGTGAACTGCGATGTGCTGATGGTCTGCCCGTCGGCCGGCCCGGCCAGCCCCATGCCCAGGATGTTCAGGAAGCCGTGCAGCGCCAGCGCGCCGAAGTAGCAGTTGATCGAGAACCAGCCGCAGGCGACCAGCCCGCGCAGAACGGCCGGCAGGTTGGCGCCTTTGACGCCGAAAGAGGCGCGCGCCAGCACCGGGAACGGCACGCCGTAGCGCGGCCCCACGCGCCCGATGAGCACCATGGGAATCAGCACGATGCAATTGGCCAAAAACACCAGCCACACCGCCATCTGCCAGGTGAAGCCCTGGTCCAGCATGGAACTGGCCATGGTGTAAGTGGGCACGCAGACCACCATGCCCACCCACAGGGCGGCATAGTCCTTCCACGCCCAGTGGCGCTGCGCCTGCGTGGTGGGGAGCAGATCTTCGTTGGCCAGCGGATTGGACGCTGCGCCGGGCAGATGCCCCGCCCCATGGGCGGCGCTGCCGGTACTGTGGTTCATGCCTTTACTCCTCTGTGAAATATTTACTTCTTGGGGTTGCACACAAGCCGCTGCCGGATCCGGCGTTCCGGTGGGAGGCAGATGGCGGGACGGAGCAAGTTCACGCTCCAGGGGAAGCGAGCGATGCTACCGGCGCACAGCGCACTGCGCCAGATGCAGCGCAGCACCGGGGTGCGCTGTCCGCCAGGCACTGCATCACGCAGCAACCCGCTGGGGGTTGTTGGGGTGGGTCGTCCAGTTCGCGTACTCGCCTGTGACCACCTTGCCCGTGCGCGCATCCACCTCGCCGGGCGCGAGGCTGCGCAGCGTGATGCACTCGGGCACGGGGCAGATGGAGACGCACAGGTTGCAGCCCACGCACTCGGCATCGTTGACCTCGAATTTGCGCACGCCGCCCTCCTTGGTGAAGGTGATGGCCTGGTGCGAGGTGTCCTCGCAGACCACGTGGCAGCGGCCGCATTGGATGCAGGCGTCCTGGTTGATGACGGCCTTGTCGATGTGGTTGAGGTTGAGGTTCTTCCAGTCCTTGACGGTGGGCACGGCCTGGCCCTTAAAGTCTTCAATGGTCTTGTAGCCGCGCTCGTCCATGAAGTTGGACAGCCCGTCGCACATGTCCTGCACGATCTTGAAGCCGTACACCATGGCCGCGGTGCACACCTGCACCGTGCCGCAGCCCAGCGCGATGTACTCGGCCGCATCGCGCCAGGTGGTGATGCCGCCGATGCCGCTGATGGGCAGGCCGGCGGTCTGCGCGTCGCGTGCGATCTCGGCCACCATGTTCAGGGCGATGGGCTTGACGGCCGGGCCACAGTAGCCGCCGTGCGAACCCCAGCCGTCGGTGCTGGGGCTCATGGTCATGCGGTCCAGGTCCACGCCCATGATGGAGTTGATGGTGTTGATCAGCGACACCGCATCGGCCCCACCGGCCTTGGCCGCGCGCGCGGGGTGGCGCACGTCGGTGATGTTGGGCGTGAGCTTGACGATCACCGGCAGGCGGCTGTAGTGCTTGCACCAGGCCGTGACCATCTGGATGTACTCGGGCACCTGGCCCACGGCGGCGCCCATGCCGCGCTCGCTCATGCCGTGCGGGCAGCCGAAGTTCAGTTCGATGCCATCGGCCCCGGTGTCCTCGACCAGGGGCAGGATGCTCTTCCAGCTCTGCTCCTCGCAGGGCACCATGAGAGAGACGATCATGGCCCGGTCGGGCCAGTTGCGCTTGACGCGCTTGATCTCTTCGAGGTTGGTGTGCAGCGGCCGGTCGGTGATCAGCTCGATGTTGTTCAGCCCGATCACGTGCCGGTCCTGCGACATCAGCGTGGCGTAGCGCGGGCCGTTGACGTTGACCACCGAGGGGTCCTCGCCCAGGGTCTTCCAGACCACGCCGCCCCAGCCCGCCTCGAAGGCACGGGTGACGTTGACTTCCTTGTCGGTGGGGGGCGCCGAGGCCAGCCAGAAGGGGTTGGGGCTGCTGATGCCCAGAAAATTGCTGCGGATGTCGGCCATGGTGTGGTGCTCCGGTGATGTGCGGTGATGGCGGCTGAACGGCGCTCAGGCGGCCAGTGCGGCGTGGATCGAGATGGCGGCCACCTTGCCGTGCTCCACGGCTTCCACGGTGAGGTCGCGCCCCCCGGCCCGGCAGTCGCCGCCGGCCCACACCCGGGCCAGGCTGGTGCGGCCGTCCGCGTCGGTAGCGATGCGCCCGCCGGTGAGCGCGATGGCCTGGCCCACGGGCTCGGGCACATAGGTCTGGCCAATGGCCTTGAGCACCATGTCGGCCGGGATCACGAAGTTCTCACCGGTTTCAATGAGCCGGCCGCCTTCCAGTGCCGTGGCGGCAAAGCGCACCCCGGTCACAGCGCCATCGGCACTGAGCACCTCCTTGGGCGCAGCGAAGTGGCGGATGGTGACGCCGTTGGTCTGCGCCCATTCCTGCTCGACGTGCGAGGCGGACATGCTCTCGGCCCCGCGGCGGTAGGCAATCGTCACCTCCTCGGCACCGAGCTTGCGCGCCTGCACGGCGGCATCCACCGCCGTCATGCCGCCGCCGATCACGACCACGCTGCGCCCCACGGGCAGGGTTGACAGGTCAGCCGTCTGGCGCAGCTCGGCAATGAAGTCCACGGCATTGCGCACACCGGTGGCCGTGGGCTCGGCGATGCCCAGGGCGTTCACGCCCGACAGGCCCAGGCCGAGGAACACTGCGTCGTGGCTGGCCAGCAGGCTGTCGAGGGTCATGTCGCGGCCCAGCAACTGGTGCGTGCGCACCTCGATGCCGCCAATCGACAGCAGCCACTCGACTTCCTTCTGGGCGAAGTTGCCGGTGGTCTTGTAGCTGGCCAGCCCGTATTCGTTGAGGCCGCCGAGCTTGGTGCGGGCGTCGAACAGCACGACGTCGTGGCCGCGCACCGCCAGGCCGTGGGCGCAGGCCAAGCCTGCGGGGCCGGCCCCGACCACGGCGATGCGCTTGCCGGTGGATGCGGCACGCTGGAACAACGGGGCACCGGGCTTGGCGAAGAAGGCATCGGTGGCGTAGCGCTGCAGCGAGCCGATCTCGACCGGCTTGTCCTCATTGGTGTTGCGCACGCAGGCCTGCTCGCACAGCACCTCGGTGGGGCAGACGCGGGCGCACATGCCACCCAGGGGGTTGGCCTCCAGGATGGCGCGGGCGGCGCCCCGGTTGTTGTCCTGCGCGATGCGGTGGATGAAGGAGGGGATGTCGATGCCCGTGGGGCAGGCCGTGGCGCAAGGCGCATCGTGGCAGTAGTAGCAGCGTTCGGCCTCGATCAGCGCCTGCGGGCGCGTCAGCGGCGGGTGGGCGTCGCCGAAGCGGGTGGCGTAGTCGGCCAGGTTCAGGCGTGCGGCATGAATGCCGCAGGCGTGGCTTGCGGGTGTGTCCATCAGATTTCCTCCGGCAGGGTCAGGGTGGGGGCAGGGGCGCTGCACGCCGGCAACGCAGCGGCGTGGCCCGATCCGCACGGACGGCGGCAGGGGGCTGCGCAAACAGTGCATGCACAAGGGCATGCAGCCGCAAATTCCGGAGGTTTCATCGTGGGCCTCGCTAGGGGTTGCAGGTGCCCGGTGCTTTGGCTGCACCGGTGCCCTGCTGGCTGTTGAATTTACCAACCAGTAAAAATTTACCAATTAGTAAAATCCCTACAGCAAGCCGCATGCCAGGCTTTTGCCAGCCACATTGACACACAATGGTGCAATGACCGACGCCCGACAGCCCCCCTCCGCCTCCGCCCGGCGGCGCCCGGAAGCCCCCAGCCCCCCGGCGACCGCCCCCGCTGCGGAAACCGCCGCCAAGGCGCCCACCGCGTCGCGCCTGCTCAAGGAGCAGGGCATCCTGACCGAGGCGGAGAACCATTTCGCGCAGTTCGGCTTCGAGGGCGCCTCTCTGGAGAACATCGCGGCGGCCATCGGCATCAGCCGGCACAACCTGCTGTACTACTTCCCGAACAAGGAAGCGCTGTACCAGCGCGTGCTGGACGACGTGCTGACCCAATGGCTCGCGGGGATGGAAGACCTGTCGCACAGCGACGACCCCCAGCAGGCACTGCGCCGCTACATCCGCGCCAAGCTGCGCTACTCGCGCGAGCGCCCCAATGGTGCAAAGGTATTCACCAAAGAGGTGATTGCCGGTGCACCACGCTATGGCAAGGCCATCGCCGCGCGGGTGGGGCCGCTGCTAAAGGCCGAGGTGCGTACCTTCGAGCGCTGGGCACGCGAGGGCCGCATCGCGCGCGTCAACTTCACGCACCTGATGTTCATCATCTGGTCGGTGACCCAGGCCTATGCCGAGCAGGAAGCCCAGTTCGCCTTGCTGCTGGGCAAGCCGGCGCTGACCGAGCGCGACTACGGCAAGGCCGAGGAGCTGATCTGCCGCATGGTGATCAAGGCACTGGAACCTGACGCGGCGCGGGACAACCCGCCCGGGGCAGACTGACGGACGGCATCACGCGGGCTGTGCGGCATAGCAGGCCAGGCGTTCGCGGTCGAGCAGTTCGACCACGCGGTAGCCCACACGCAGCATCCCCTCTTCTTCCCATTGCTTGAGCTGGCGGTTGATGCTTTGGCGCGAGACGCCGAGCATGAAGGCCAGATCCTCCTGCGACACGGCCAACACCACCGTGGTGGATTCTGCGCTGGCGGGCCGGCTGTCCAGCATCACGAGCCGGTGCGCCAGCCGCACGGACAGCGGCTGCAGGATGGCGTCGTCGATCCAGGCCAGGGCCTGGCGCAGCCGCAGGCACACCAGCCGCGTGAAGGCCATGTGCAGCGCCGGCTGCGTGGCGATCAGGTGGTGGAAATCCGCCGCCTGGACCACGGCCACCTCCGACGGCTCCACCGCGCAGGTGTCGTACACGCGCTGCTGGCCCACGAACAGCGAGACCTCGCCGAACCAGTGGCCCGGCTCCAGCACGGCGATGACGGCCTCGCGCCCGTCCGGCGCGGCCACGCTCACGCGCAGCGCGCCCTGCACCATGCCGAACAGCGCGTCGGGAGCCGACCCCTTGAGGAACAGCGAATCCCCACGCTGCAGTTGCCGGCGGTGCGCCACCTGCAGCAGGGCGTCCTGCACCTCCTGCGGCAAGCGCAATCGCTCGTCGGCGCGGTGCCCGAGGTGGGCCGGAAGGTCGGTATCGGGTGCCGGTTCGGGCTGGGAAGGCATGGAGTGCACCTGGGGGCGAGATGGCTGGCGGCAGCCATTGTGTGGGCAAGGGAGGTCGCCATGGCGACGCGCAGCGGACATCCCCGGGTTTGTACCACCCCCCAATTGCCAACACCGGACAGTCTCGCCAGTGCGGCCTGCGGATAGTGGACCGGCGCGCGGCAGGCCCCTCGGGTCGCCGCACTCCTTGAACCGCCATCGACCTGAAGGACGCCCCCATGACCACCCCCACCACCGAACGCAATGCCCGCCGCGAGAAGACCGTGCTCGACCACTTCGCCGACGAAACCCGCCAGGATTTCGATGCCGTGCTCGGCACCTTTCCGCACCCGCACTACGAACTGATCCCCACCGGCGAAGTGCACGACGGCAACGAGGACGTGCGCCGCTACTACACCGCCACGCGCCAGGCCTTCCCGGACCAGCGGCACGAAATCATCGAACTGCGCCATGCCGGCGACTCGGTCATCGTGGAGTTCTGGCTGCTGGGCACGCACAAGGGCCCGCTCGCTGCCTTGCCCCCCACAGGCAACACCTTCCGCTGCCGCATGATCGCGCTGTTCATCTTCGACGAGGCCGAGAACCTGGTCTGCGAGCGGGTGTACTTCGACACGCTGACCATGCTGCGCCAGTTGCTGGTGGGCGTGCCACCGGCCGCGCTGCCCGGCATCATCGGCTCGCTGCTCGGCGGCCAGGCAGCCACCTCCGGCAAGACATCGGTACCCGAGCAGGCCACGGCATGAGCGGGCGCCTGCAGGGCCACCACACGGTGGTGACCGGCGGGGCCCAGGGCATTGGCCTGGCGATTGCACGCCGCTTCCTGCACGAGGGCGCCAGCGTCTCGCTGTGGGACATCAGCGACCGCCAGTTGCAGGGCGCAGCGCAGGCGCTGGACGCCCCGGGTCGGATGTTCACCGCAGCCGCCGACGTGCGCGACGAGGCCGCCGTAACGGCTGCCGCCCAGGCCAGCGCCACAGCCCTGGGCCCGGCCACCGTGCTCGTGAACAACGCCGGCGTGCTCGGCCCGCTGGTGCCCACCTGGGAGCACAGCGCGGCCCAGTGGCGTGCGGTGCTGGACACCAACCTCACCGGCGCCTTCCTGTGCTGCCGCGCGCTGGTGCCGCAGATGCTGGCAGATATCGCCGGTCAGCGCGCGCCCGCGGTCGGGCGGCGCGTGGTCAACATCGCCTCGGTCGCGGGCAAGGAAGGCAATGGCCTGAACGCTGCGTACTCGGCCTCCAAGGCCGGGCTGATCGCGCTGACCAAGTCGCTGGGCAAGGAGCTGGCCACCACCGGGGTGCTGGTGAACTGCATCACCCCGTCGGCGGCCGAGACCGGCGTGTTCGACGGCGTTCCCGAAGAACACCGCGCCCAGCTGCACCAGGCCCTGCTGTCGCGCGTGCCCATGGCCCGCTTCGTCGAACCGGCCGAGGTGGCCGCCATGGCGGCCTGGCTGGCGTCTGCCGATTGCTCGTTCAGCACCGGCGCCGTCTTCGACATTTCGGGCGGCCGCTCTTTGTACTGAGGAGACCTTATGAACATGATGACCGAACCCCTCTCGCCGGCCAGCCTGCTGCAGCCCGTGGCCGACTTCGACGGCGCACGCAGCGCTCCCACGCCGCAGGACCGGCTGCGCGCGCTGCGCCGCGCGGGCGAGCAGTTCCGCGAGCGCTTTCTCGGCGAACCTGCCGTGCGCTATGCGCGCAGCTTCGACCTGCTGCGCATCCCCTACCCGGCCTGGTATGCCTTCAACGGCGTGTACTCGCAGCAGTTGCTCAAGCCTCACTTGGTGCACCTGCTGGCACGCACGGTGCTGGTGCAGTTCGAGGACTTCGAGGGTCACCTCAAGAACCTGCTGTTCACCCCCGCCGATTTCGAGACGGGCAGAGAGACACCCTATTTCAAGCGCCTGAGCGAGCAGACCCCGAAGTTTTTGCACGGCGTGATTGCGCCGGTCTACGGCACGGTGCTGCAGGCCCTGGCCTCGGTGGGCGTGGCGCCGGAGCAGATCGATTTCATCACCTACGACCACCTGCACACCCAGAACCTGCGCCGCTGGCTGGGCACGGGCAGCGAGCGCGGCCTGCTGCCCAACGCCCGCCTGTTGGTGCACCGCCAGGAGCTGGCCAGCGTGGCCGGCCTGCTGCCCACGCAGGCCGACTGGTACTGCCCCGAGGGGTTGCAAGGCGTGGCGCCCGAACGCATCGTGCCCTTCGACGGCAGCGTGCAACTGGGGCGCGGCATCGCGCTGGTGCACACGCCGGGCCATACCGAGGGCAACCACTCGCTGGTGTACCGCACGGGCGACGGCATCCGCGTGAGCAGCGAGAACGGCGTGAGCGCCGACAGCTGGGCGCCCGAGGCCTCGCGCCACAACGGCATACGCCGCTACGCGAAGGCCACCGGCTCCGAGGTGGTCCTGAACGGCAACACCCAGGAGGGCAGCGTCGACCAGTACCTGTCGATGGTGCTGGAGAAGACCATCGCCGGCATGTCGGCCACGCACGGTTTCAGCAACGTGGTGCCGTCCAGCGAATGCTCACCGCACTGGCTGTTTCCCGGGGCGCCCACCAGCCATCTGTGGGGCGCCACCGCCTCGGGCGCGCTCCAGCGGCCCACCTGAGCCGGTTCGCTGATCTCCATCCATAAAACAGACAACACGAGACAAACGCCATGAACTCCCCCGCCGCCCTACTTCCCACCGAGGCGGGCGCCTCGCCAACGCCCGCAACCGCCACCGACGACGCCACCTACCGCCAGATCGCCTGGCGCTTGATCCCGGTGCTGTTCGCGTGCTACGTGTTCAACTACCTGGACCGCACCAACATCGGCTACGCCCAGCTGCAGATGAAGAGCGACCTGGGTTTCAGCGACGCGGTGTTCGGCCTGGGGGCAGGCATCTTCTTCATCGGCTACGCGCTGTTCGAGATACCAAGCAACATGCTGCTGGCGCGCGTGGGCTTTCGCCTGACGCTGCTGCGCATCATGGGGCTGTGGGGGCTGGCCTCGGCCGCCACGCTGTGGGTGACTACGCCGGCACAGTTCTACGTGCTGCGCTTCCTGGTGGGGGTGTTCGAGGCGGGCTTTGCGCCGGGCGTGCTGTTCTACCTCACGCTGTGGTTTCCCTCGCAACGGCGGGCCAAGGTCACGGCGCTGTTCTTCATGGCCTACGGCGCGGCGCCCATCGTCGCCGGGCCGCTGGCGGGTGCCAGCATGACCTACCTGGACGGCCTGCTGTCGCTGCGGGGCTGGCAGTGGCTGTTTCTCGTGGAAGGGGTGCCCTGCGTGCTGTTGGCCGTGCTGGCGTACAAGCTGCTCGACGACGGGCCACAGGCCGCCCGCTGGCTCACGCCCGCGCAAAAGCGCCAGGTGCAGGACGATCTGGCACGCGACCAGGCCGCCAGCGGCGCGGATGCGCGCAGCAGCTTTGGCAGCGCATTGCGCAACGGGCAGGTGTGGCTGCTGGGCTTCATCTCCTTCCTGGTGATCCTGGGCATCTACGCCATGTCGTTCTGGCAGCCCACCATGCTGCAGTCCATGGGCCTGTCGGTCATGCAGATCGGCCTGTACTCGGTGGTGCCGGCAGTCACGGGCATCGTGGCCACGCTGCTCATCGCCGGGCATTCCGACCGACGGCAGGAGCGGCGCTGGCATTTCGCGGTGACGGCCTGCATCGGCGCGGCCGGGCTGTCGCTCACCACCCTGTTCATGCACAGCCCGGTGGCCGCAGTGGCCTGCCTGTCGCTGGCCTCGGTCGGCATCTCCAGCGCCTTCGCCATCCTCTGGGCCGTGCCCGGCAGCCTGCTGAGCCGCAACGCTGCGGCGATGGGCATCGCCCTCATCACGACCATTGGCGGCACGGCCGGCGTGGTGGCGCCGGTGATGGTGGGCGCCATCAAGACAGCGACCGGCGGCTTCACGCTCAGCCTGTACCTGCTGAGTGGCGCCCTGGTACTGGCAGCGGTGCTGATGGTGCTGGCCGTGGGGCGCGGCAGGCAGGCAGCGCGCTGAACCCATCTCCCTCGGGGCCTGGGACAAATTGCCCCACCCCCACCCGCGCACAGGGGGCCGGGACGATAATGCGGCCATGTACGCGCTGCGCACCTCGTCACTGCTGGCACGCCTGATCCTGGCGTGGTTCGTGCTGACCGTGGGCGCGGCGATCGCGTCGCCCATCGTCCACCCCCAGGCCCTGCAGATGGTCTGCACCACGGGCAGCACCGTCAAGCTGGTGGCGGTCAGCGAAGATGGCGGTGCCACCGAACTGGGGCAGCACACCCTCGATTGCGCCATGTGCCTGGGCGCCAGCGCACCGCCGCCACCCGTGCAGCAGCATGCACAGCGCCATGGGCCCCTGGCGCACGCGCTCGCGCCCACTGTGGCTGCCACCATCGCCGCCATCGTTGGCGCCCCTCTGCCCGCCCGCGGGCCACCGACCTCCCTCGCCTGACACCTGCGCTGCTGCATGCCCACCAAGGGCATGCGCGTGCTTTGAGCGGTAGCCACCGCGCCTTGGCGGCGCCGGTGCGCGCCCCGGCGGCAGCCCGCCACTCCATCCCTCCGGTACGTGCCCACATGAACACCCCATCGACACCACCACGCTTGGCCGCCGCAGCAGCGGCAGCTTCAGGCCCCTCCCACCGCCGCCGCGGCCTGCTGGCCCTGGCGTTTGCGCCTCTGCTGGCGGCGACGCTCGCGGGCTGCAAAAAGGCCCCTGTGGCCTACAAGGGCATGGACATCACCGGCGCCGAGTACGCCCGGGATTTCCAGCTCAAGGATGCCCAGGGCCAGGTGCGCACACTGGCCGACTACCGGGGCAAGGCGGTGATGCTGTTCTTCGGCTTCACGCAGTGCCCCGACGTGTGCCCAACGGCCCTCACCCGTGCGGCAGAGATCCGCCGCCTGCTCGGCGACGACGGCCAGCGGCTGCAGGTGGTCTTCATCACCATCGACCCCGAGCGCGACAACCCGACCGTGCTGGGCGCCTACACGCAGGTGTTCGATCCGAGCTTCATCGGCCTGTATGGCGACCTGGAGCAGACGGCCGCGGCAGCCAAGGAGTTCAAGGTCTATTACAAGAAGGTGCCCACGGGCGCGTCCTACACCATGGACCACTCCGCGTTCAGCTATGTCTTCGACCCGCAAGGCAAGCCGCGCCTGGTGCTGCGCCACGAACAAAGCGCCAAGGACTGCGCCGACGACCTGCGCCAGTTGCTGCACTCCGCCTGAACCCCTTCCATCCACAGAGACCATTCCCATGCATTCCATCCAACGATCCATTCTGGCTGCCGCTTGCTTCGCCGCGCTCGCCATCCCGGCCTTCGCCCATGTCACCGTCAAGGACGCGTGGGTGCGCGCCACCGTGCCCCAGCAGCAGGCCACGGGCGCCTTCATGCAGATCCAGGCCGCCAAGGACAGCAGACTGGTGTCTGCCAGTTCCCCGCTCACGAGCGCCGTCGAGGTCCATGAGATGGCCATGCAGGACAACGTCATGCGCATGCGCCAGGTGCCCGCCGTCGAGCTGCCCGCCGGCAAGGCAGTGAACCTCCAACCCGGCGGTTACCACGTGATGCTGATGAACCTCCAGCAGCAGGTGAAAGAGGGCGACACGGTGCCGATCACCCTGGTCTTCGAGGGCAAGGACGGCAAGCGCGAATCGGTGGAGGTCAAGGCCCCCGTGCGACCGCTCAACGCCGCAGCGCCAGCTGCGGCCCAGGGTGCGCACAAGCACTGAACGCCATGGCAAAGCGGACAGTGGGTCCGCCGCCGCTCTGGTACGGATTTGCATCCAATCGAACAATCCGACGGAAAGCCGCTGACGGCGCTTGCTACAGCGCCGCAGGGCGACCCAACGAGCGACGGTGTGCCGCTCAGTTCAGCGTGTGGACGACCTTGTAGCGGCCGGCACGGACCATCTCCGCTGCGGCCGTGGCATCGTCACCCACACCGTACCCCACCACCAACTGCACACCCTCCAGCCCGCTGAAGTTCAGGCCGGACGCAATGTTCACGGGCACCGTGCGGGGCAGCGGGCCACGTCCGTACGCCGGGAAGACGCCTCCGGTGTAGGGCGCCCATCCGTTCGGGCCCAGGAAGAGGGCCGTCGATCCGGCGAGTGCGGCCACATAGACCCGCCCCGTCTTGCCGCGGTGCAATGGCGATATCAGGGCGCCCACGTCCACCGTGACGTTGCTCAGGGGGCCATCCTGCCCTCCGGCAAAGGTGCCGGGGGCTTCACCCACCCGGCCAGCATCGAATGGTGCCCCATTGGCCAGCGTCACCCGCACGGGAGTCGTGGATTTGTCCGGGGCGCCTGTGGCCAGGTGGGTGGTCTTGCCCCACACCCAGACGCTGCCGTCCACGCCGATCGCCGCGGAGATCGCCGAGCCCGCTGCTGCGGCCACGACAGGCGGCAGGCCCGCAATGTGCGCGATCTTGGGTACTTCGGTCGAGGGGTTCACCAGGGTGCCATCGCCAAGCTGGCCGGCGCTGTTGACGCCGCAGGCATGCACGGCGCCATCGGCATCGACGAACAGGGTGTGGCCGTCGCCGGGCTCGATCTGCTGGATGCGCGACAGGCCGAGGATGGGGGAGATGTCGATCAGGGCAAAGCCGCCGTTCTGGATGCCCTTCTGGCCGCAGTAGGGGGCGTTGGTCGATGCCTGGCCCCAGACGGCGACGGTGCCGTCGCTCTTGAGGGCGTAGTACTGACCGGCGATGTTGATGGAGGTCGAGGCCACGGCCTGCACGCTGCCCAGGGCGTCGATCACGACCGGGGCCGTGGCGGTCCCGGCAACAGGGGCCAGTGCCTTGTTGCCGTTGGATCCCCAGGCGACCACCTTGCCGTCCTGGCGCAGCGCGAGCACGGCTGCGTCCGATGCGCTCACCGCCACAGCGCCCTGCGCGCCGGCCACCAGGCGGGGCACGGGGTTGCCGCCGCCACTGGTCTGCCCGGTACCCAGTTGCGCCGTGCTGTTGCTGCCCCACGCAAAGACCTGGCCAGACACGTCGGTTGCAAAGGCCGCCGCCGTGTTGGTCCCGGCATTGATGCTGACGATGTTCGACAGGCCGTTGATCTGCACCGGCACGCTGGTGCCACTGCCGCCGGTGCGGCCACCCGAGTTGTCACCCCAGGCCCAGACGGTGCCGTCGGCCTTGAGCGCCATCGAGAATGAGCCCCGTGACACCACCTGGACCACGTTCTGCAGCGAGGGGATCTGCGTGGGCGACGTGCGGGTGCTGGAATTGCCAAGGCCCAGTTGCCCGCCATTGCCGTAACCCCACGACCAGACCGTGCCGTCGGCACGCAACACGAGGGCATGGTCGTAGCCCATGGAGATGGCGGGCTGCACAGCGTGGGCAGAAGTCATCGCAAAAGCACAGCACAGGGCAGCAGCACCCAGGGCAACGGCAGTGCTCAAAGGCTTTTTCGTCATCAGATGTTTCATCGGTTCCCTCAAAAAAGTAAAAAAGAAAGATTGGCTGGACGCTTGGCGCCTGATCGCGTGGGGCGGGAAAAGCCGTACCGCAACCTCCGGGAGCCGGACCGTGGCGGGATGCGCCCCGTGTGCCCCTCAGCCAGCCAGCGGCGCCAGGGGCACGAAGCGGCAAGCCGCAATGCGATGGCGACGAGCGTCAAGACAGCGCAAGGTACCCATGGATGGCTTCCTGCGCCCCACCCCGCAGGGGTGAGGGATTTCCCTGCTCCTGCGCAAAAATGGGGTGGATCGGCCCGACCCCTTGCAAGCCATCGGCACAACTGGAAGCGTGTTTGACACCCTTCCAATCACCCCATGTCTTGAAACGGCAACAAATGCCCGTATCATTAGCACTCACTGCAACGGAGTGCTAACACTCCCTTGTTGGATGGAGTTTGGTAGCGCCTGGCCCTGTTCAGGCGCTTCGTACTGTCGGTAATTTTTTGACCCAGGAGCAATGCAATGAATCTTCGCCCCCTGCACGATCGCGTGATCGTCAAGCGTATCGAAAGCGAAACCACGACCGCCTCCGGCATCGTGATCCCCGACAACGCCGCTGAAAAGCCCGATCAAGGTGAAGTGCTGGCCGTCGGCCCCGGCAAGAAGAACGACAAGGGCGAACTGCTCGCCCTGAACGTGAAGGTCGGCGACCGCGTTCTGTTCGGCAAGTACTCGGGCCAGACCGTCAAGATCAAGGGCGACGAGCTGCTGGTCATGAAGGAAGACGACCTGTTCGCCGTGGTGGAGAAGTAAAGCTACTGCGCAGGCGCCATGCGTCGTTGCGCGGTGCTCGCAATCCTCACGTACAGGAAGTACGTTCCGGTTGCTGTGCTCCGTGCGCCTAGCTTGGCACCTGCTCGCTACGCTTTCCCCTCTCCCCCAAGCCAGTAATTGATTCAGTTAAATTTCAGGAGCTCCAAATGGCAGCAAAAGACGTAGTTTTCGGCGGCGAAGCCCGCGCACGCATGGTTGAAGGCGTGAACATTCTGGCCAATGCGGTCAAGGTGACCCTGGGCCCCAAGGGCCGCAATGTGGTGCTGGAGCGCTCGTTCGGCGCCCCTACCGTGACCAAGGACGGCGTGTCCGTGGCCAAGGAAATCGAACTCAAGGACAAGCTGCAGAACATGGGCGCCCAGCTCGTGAAGGAAGTGGCCTCCAAGACCAGCGACAACGCTGGTGACGGCACCACCACCGCCACCGTGCTGGCCCAGGCCATCGTGCGCGAAGGCTTCAAGTACGTTGCCGCCGGCATCAACCCGATGGACCTGAAGCGCGGTATCGACAAGGCCGTGACGGCCCTGGTGATCGAGCTGAAGAAGGCTTCCAAGCCCACCACCACCTCCAAGGAAATCGCACAGGTCGGCTCGATCTCGGCCAACTCCGACGAAACCATCGGCAAGCTGATCGCTGACGCCATGGACAAGGTTGGCAAGGAAGGCGTGATCACCGTGGAAGACGGCAAGTCCCTCGACTCCGAACTGGACGTCGTGGAAGGCATGCAGTTCGACCGCGGCTACCTGTCGCCCTACTTCATCAACAACCCAGAAAAGCAATCGGCCATTCTGGACAACCCCTTCGTGCTGCTGTTCGACAAGAAGATCAGCAACATCCGCGACCTGCTGCCTACCCTGGAGCAAGTTGCAAAGGCCGGCCGTCCGCTGCTGATCATTGCCGAAGAAGTCGAAGGCGAAGCCCTGGCCACGCTGGTGGTCAACACCATCCGCGGCATCCTGAAGGTCGTGGCTGTGAAGGCTCCTGGCTTCGGCGACCGCCGCAAGGCCATGCTGGAAGACATCGCCATCCTGACGGGCGGCAAGGTCATCGCTGAAGAAGTGGGCCTGACCCTCGAGAAGGTGACCCTGGCCGACCTGGGCCAGGCCAAGCGCATCGAAGTGGGCAAGGAAAACACCATCATCATCGACGGCGCCGGCGCTGCTGGTGACATCGAAGCCCGCGTCAAGCAAGTGCGCGTGCAGATCGAGGAAGCCACGTCCGACTACGACCGTGAAAAGCTGCAGGAACGCGTGGCCAAGCTGGCCGGCGGTGTGGCCGTGATCAAGGTCGGCGCTGCCACCGAAGTCGAAATGAAGGAAAAGAAGGCCCGCGTGGAAGACGCACTGCACGCTACCCGTGCAGCGGTGGAAGAAGGCGTTGTGGCCGGTGGTGGCGTGGCCCTGCTGCGTGCCAAGCAAGCTGTCGGTGACTCGGTCAAGGGCGACAACGCCGACCAGGAAGCCGGTATCAAGCTGGTCCTGAAGGCCATCGAAGCGCCCCTGCGCGAAATCGTGAACAACGCTGGCGGCGAAGCCTCGGTGGTGGTGAACGCTGTGTTGGCCGGCAAAGGCAACTACGGCTTCAACGCTTCGAATGACACGTACGGCGACATGCTCGAACTGGGCATTCTGGACCCCACGAAGGTCACCCGCACGGCCCTGCAGAACGCTGCCTCCGTGGCTTCCCTGCTGCTGACGACCGAAGCCATGGTTGCAGAAGCACCCAAGGACGAGGCCGGTGCCGGCGGCGGCATGCCCGACATGGGCGGCATGGGTGGCATGGGTGGCATGGGCATGTAATTGCCCGGCCCGGCGCGGTGACCCGTTCACTGCGCTGTCAACCAGCAAAAAGCCCGCAGGCCTTACGGTCTGCGGGCTTTTTCTTTGGTGCGCGCCGTTCAGGTCATTTCAGCGCCTGCGTGGCCTGCGCCAGCTGCGTGATGCGCGCCCAGTCGCCCGAGCGCACGGCGTCGGCCGGCGTGAGCCACGAGCCGCCCACGCAGCGCACATTGGGCAGCGCCAGGTAATTCGGCGCCGTGGCATTGGTGATGCCTCCCGTGGGGCAAAAACTCACCTGCCCGAACGGGCTGGCCCAGGACTTGAGTAGAGGGATGCCGCCGACGGCCTCGGCCGGGAACAGCTTGAGGAACTGGAAGCCATCGGCCAAGGCCTGCATGATCTCGCTGGAAGTGGCTACGCCGGGCAGCAGGGGCAGGTTCAGCCCCTTGCAGGCCGAACCCACGGCCGAGGTGTAGCCCGGGCTCACGGCAAAACGGGCACCGGCCTCGCTGGCGCGGCGCGCATCCTCGGCATTGAGCACGGTGCCCACGCCGACCACGGCCTCGGGCAACTGGCGCGCGATGGCTTCGATGGCGGGCAGGCCCGCGGGCGTGCGCAGCGTGACCTCGAGCACCTTGACGCCACCGGCGAGCAAGGCCTCGGCCAGCGGGATCGCGTCTTCGACCCGGTCGATCACGATGACCGGGATCACCGGGCCGTAGCTGGCGATATCGAGGGGGTTCAGGGCGGGGGTGGAGGCATTCACAGCCATGTACAGGCTCCTTGTTCAGCGCCGCCCGCATGGCGGCGAAAGTTGGCAAACAGTTCACGCCCGAAGCCGGTGGCCACGGGCGCCTTGCATTCGTCGGGGGTGCGAGCGGCCCATTCGGCCTCGTCCACCAGCACGTCGAGCGTACCCGCCACGGCGTCCACGCGCAGCAGGTCGCCGTCGCGCACCTTGGCCAGCGGGCCGCCGCCCAGCGCTTCGGGCGTCACGTGGATGGCGGCCGGCACCTTGCCCGAGGCACCGCTCATGCGGCCGTCGGTCACCAGCGCCACCTTGAAGCCCTGGTTCTGCAGCACGGCCAATGGCGGCGTGAGCTTGTGCAGCTCGGGCATGCCATTGGCACGCGGGCCCTGGAAGCGCACCACGGCCACCATGTCCTGCTGCACTTCGCCCGCAGCGAAGGCCGCGAGCAAGTCCTCCTGCGAGTCGAACACGCGCGCAGGTGCTTCGATGATGTGGCGGTCTTCCGGCACGGCCGAAACCTTGATCACGGCACGGCCCAGGCGCCCCTGCAGCAGGCGCAGGCCACCTGTGGGCGAGAAGGGCTTGGCCACGGGGCGCAGCACGGCCTCGTCACCCGAAGTGGCGGGCGCCGGCGCGCCACCGGCCTCTATGCCGCCCTCGTTCACGCTCAGCACGTCGGGATGCATGAGGCCGTTGGCCAGCAGCTCGCGCAGGATCCAGGGCGGGCCGCCCGCGGCCTGGAACTGGTTCACGTCGGCATCGCCATTGGGGTAGACGCGGGCCAGCAGCGGCACCACGGAGGACAGGTCGTCGAAATCGGTCCAGTCGATCAGGATGCCTGCGCTGCGCGCGATGGCCACCCAGTGGATCAGGTGGTTGGTGGAGCCGCCCGTGGCCAGCAGCGCGGCCATGGCGTTGACGATGCAGCGCTCATCTACCACATGCGCGATGGGCGTGAAGCGCTTGCCGCGCTTGCCGATGTCGAGCACGGTGCGCATGGCCTGGCGCGTGAATTCCTCGCGCTCGCCCGTGCCGGGCGGGGCAAACGCCGCATCGGGCACGTGCAGGCCCATGGCTTCCAGCAGCATCTGGTTGCTGTTGGCCGTGCCGTAGAAGGTGCAGGTGCCGGGGCTGTGGTACGCGGCCGACTCGGCCTTGAGCAGTTCGTCGCGACCGACCAGGCCCTGGGCGTAGAGCTCGCGTACCTTGGCCTTGTCCTTGTTGGGCAGGCCCGAGCCCATGGGGCCGGCGGGCACGAACACGCAAGGCAGGTGGCCGTAGTGCAGCGCGCCGATCAGCAGGCCCGGCACGATCTTGTCGCACACGCCGAGCAGCAGCACGCCATCGAACACGTCGTGGGACAGCGCTACCGCAGTAGCCATGGCAATGGCGTCGCGGGAGAACAGCGACAGCTCCATGCCGGGCGTGCCCTGTGTCACGCCATCGCACATGGCGGGCACACCGCCGGCCACCTGGGCCATGGCGCCGTGGCGCGCGGCCTCGTCGCGCAGCAGCGCCGGGTAACTCTGGTAGGGCTGGTGGGCCGACAGCATGTCGTTGTAGGCCGTGACGATGCCGATGTTGGGCGCCTTCTCGACCGTGACCTTGAACTTTTCGGAGCCCGGCAGCGCCGCGTAGGCATGGGCCAGGTTGGCGCAGCCCATGCGGTCCTGCGGCGGCTTGCGCTGGACCATGGCGTCGACCGTGGCCAGGTAGGCGGCGCGGGTGTCCTTGCTGCGCTCGATGATGCGGGCCGTCACGCGCGCTACGACTGAATGCATGGGATGCTCCATCGGGGGTGGACTTGGATAGTGGGGAAAAAGAGATTACAGCTCCAACGGGAGCCTCTAGAATGTAACTCGATAACCACCCCGGATCAAGCCAATGTCCCTGCAGACCCTGCTTTTGCCGCCCTCGGAACTGGGCGAATCGCCGTTCTGGCATCCCCATGAAACATCCCTTTACTGGTGTGACATCCAAGGAAAGCGGGTGAACGCCTGGGCGCCGGCCAGCGGGCAACTGCGCACCTGGGACATGCCCTCCGAACCGGGCTGTTGCGCCCCTGTGGCAGGCAAGAAACTAGTAATCGGGTTACGGGACGGTTTCTACCTGCTCGACACCACCAGCGGTGCCCTCACCTGCCTGGCGCTGCTGCCCGGCGACGTGCACGACACCCGCGTGCTGCGCCTGAACGATGGCCGCTGCGATTCGGCGGGCCGGTTCTGGGCTGGGTCGGTGATCAGCCCGCGCACGGCGCCCGACGCGGCACTGTGGCGGCTGGAGGCGGCGCCCGGCGGCTTTCGCGTGCAGAAGATGGCGGGCGAGAACTTCACCGCCAACGGCCTGGCCTTCAGCCCGGACGACCGCTGGCTCTACTGGTCCAACACACCCGAGCACCGCATCGACCGCTTTGCGTTCGATGCCGCCACCGGCAGCATCGAAAGCCGTGCGCCGTGGGCGACCTTCCCGCCCAAGGTGGCGGGCGAGCCCTATGGCGGCCGCCCCGATGGCGCGGCCGTGGACGTGCAGGGCAACTACTGGGTGGCCATGTACGAGGGTGCCTGCGTGCTGCAGCTCTCTCCCGCAGGCCAGGTGCTGCAGCGCGTTGCCATGCCAGTGCAATGCCCCACCATGGTCTGCTTTGGCGGCGACGACCTGCGCACGCTGTACATCACCTCGGCGCGCGCCGGCCGGCCGCAAGCGGAACTGGATGCGGCCATTCCGGCGGGCTCGCTGTTCAGCCTGCCCGTCGAAGTGCCGGGCCTGCCCGTGAACTTCTTCCAGGCCAGCGCGGCGATGTAAGACCCGTGCTCAGGGTGCGCGCTGCGCGCCCAGCGCCAGCAGCACGTCGTAGCAGGCGCCCATGTTGTGGTAATCGACCTTGCCGGCATTGCTCTTCTCGCGCGTGTGGTTGAGGTTGCGCCCGTCGAGGATGCGGAACCAGGCACCGTGCTCGTGGTCCACGAAGTGCTGCCAGCAGTAGGCCCAGATGCGCTCGTACCAATCCCAGTAGCGCGGCTCTCCGGTGTGCACGGCCAGCACGGCTGCGGCGGCCATGCTCTCGGCCTGCACCCAGTGGTACCTGCCGTCGTCGCAGATGCTGCCGTCGGGCGCCATGCCGTAGACGATGCCGCCATGGGCGGTGTCCCAGCCCTTGTCCATCGCGGCATCGAACAGGAAGCGGGCACACGGCAGGTGCCAGGGCGCGGGCGCCAGCGCATCGAGCTGCAGCAGCAGCTTGGCCCATTCGGTCTGGTGGCCGATCTGGTAGCCCCAGGGGCGGAAGATGTTGCTGCGGTCGTGGCGGTTGTAGTTCCAGTCCACCGACCAGTCGGCGCGGAAATGCTCCCACACCCAGCCGCCCGCCAACGCTGCCTGGCGCTGGCAGATGTTTTGCGCAAGCAACTCGGCGCGCTCGATGTAGCGCCGCTCGCCCGTGGCGCGAAAGGCCGAGATCATCGCCTCGCAGGCGTGCATGTTGGCGTTTTGCCCGCGGTAGTCCGCCAGGGCCCAGTCGCGAGTGGCCTCGTCGGCATAGAGGCCTTCGACCGGTTGCCAGAAGTGCTGCTCGGCGGTATCGAAGGCCTCGGCCAGCCACTGCCGCGCCTCGGGCACGCCGGCCTCATGGGCCCGGGCATAGGCCAGCATCACGAAGGCCATGCCATAGCAGTGGCGCGTGGCGTCAAGCAAGGTGGCGTGGCCGCCATGCCAGTCGATCAGCCAGGCGTAGCCGCCGGTGGCCGGGTCGAGGAAGGCGGTGCGCAGAAACTGGAGCGCATGCTCCATGCCGTGGCGGTAGCGCACCTCGCCGGTGGTCTTGAACAGCATGGCATGCGTGACCACGAAGCGCGTGGCGCTCACCAGGTGGCGCGTGCGCTCGTCGTAGACGGTGCCGTCGTCGAGGAAGAAGTGGTACATGCCGCCCCCCGCATCGGTGGCCACGGGCTCGTAGAACGCCATGGTCTGGCGGATGTGTGCGTGCAGGAATGCGGGCGAGCGGAAATCGGGTGGCTGCGGTGCGGTCATGTGTTTGTCTCCTTCATGGGCCGCATCTGCGGCACCGGCACCTCAAGGCGCCTTGTTATCCAGTCGTGTGCCGCTGCGCGGTGGCTCACCCGCGCAGGCGCGCCAGCAATCCCGCCGTGGAGCCATCGAGTCCCCCGGCATCGCCCGATGCCAGGCGCGCCTCCAGGTCGCGCGCCAGCACCTTGCCCAGCTCCACTCCCCACTGGTCGAAGCTGTTGATGCCCCACAGGCTACCGCTCACGAACACACGGTGCTCCTGCAGCGCGATCAGCGCACCCAACGATGCCGGGGTCAGCGATTCGAGCAACAGGAAGGTGCTGGGCCGGTTGCCCGGAAAGTGGCGATGACCGTCGTCAAGGCTGGCCTTGCCCACCATCAGCGCCTGGGCCTGGGCCAGGGCGTTTGCGAGCAGCTTGTCCTGGTGGCCCGGCAGCGGGTGCGCAGCCTGGCGCACGGCAACGATCTCCAGCGGCAGCACGTCCGTGCCCTGGTGCAGCATCTGGAAGAAGGCGTGCTGGCCGTTGGTGCCGGGCTCGCCCCAGAGCACGGGCGAGGTGGCATAGGGCAGCTCCTGCCCGTCGGCGCCCACGCGCTTGCCATTGCTCTCCATCTCGAGCTGCTGCAGATAGGCCGGCAGCCGGCCCAGCGCGGCATGGTAGGGCGCGATGCAGCGGCTGGTGAAGCCGTGGAAGTTGCGGTACCAGACATCGAGCAGGCCCAGGCGCACCGGCAGGTTGGCGGCCAGCGGCGCGGTGCGGAAATGCTCGTCCATGGCATGCGCGCCAGCCAGCAACTCGCGAAAACCCGCCGCACCGATGGCGATGGCGATCGGCAGGCCGATGGCCGACCACAGCGAGTAGCGCCCGCCCACCCAGTCCCAGAAGCCGAAGGTGGTGGTGATGCCCAGGGCACCTGCCGCTTCCACGTTGGTGGTCAGCGCCGCAAAGTGGCGTGCCACGTCGCTGCCGCCCTCTGCGCCGAACCAGGCCAGCGCGGAGCGCGCATTGGCCATGGTCTCGGCCGTGGTGAAGGTCTTGGAGGCGATGAGGAACAGCGTGCTCTCGGCCTTCACGCCCTGCAGCACGCCATGCAGCTCGTGGCCATCGACGTTGGAGACGAAGTGCAGGCGCTTGCCGGCCGCACGGAACGCATCGAGCGCGAGCACCGCCATGTGCGGCCCCAGGTCCGAGCCGCCGATGCCGATGTTCACCACGTCGGTGATGGCGGCATCGCCGCGCACCTGCTCGGCGTATTGCAGCATGGCGCCCTGCGTGCCATGCACCTCGGCCAGCTTCTGCGCGATATCCGGCCCGTCACCGGGCAGCGCCAGGTCCTCAGGGCGGCGCAGCAGCGTGTGCAGCACGGCCCGGCCTTCGGTGTGGTTGATGGGCTGGCCCGCGAACATGGCATCGCGCTGCGCAGCAAGGCCACAGGCCTCGGCCATGGCCAGCAACAGGGCTTCGGTGGGCCGGTCCCACAGGTTCTTGGATAGGTCGGCGAACACCTCAGGGGCGGACTGACTGAAGTGCGCGAAGCGCTCTCCATCCTCGGCGAAGGCCTGCCGAAGGTCCAGCGCGCGCCCCTGGGCCTGGAACAAGGCCTGCAGCGCGGGCCACTGGGGAGTCTGGTCACAACGAAGGGACATGGGAGAGCTACCTGGACAGGAAAATGGAAAACGGCGAAATAGTAACTTGATTACCAAAACAGCCTGGTACTTTTTTGTTGCAGACACAGCTTGGAACGCCAATTGCTCTGCTGTCCTACACAAATCGATGTAACGTGATTACAATTTCGCGGGAAAGCACGACGACCAATGCACTGAATACGGAGACCCCATGAGTTTTGACCTTGTCCTGTTTGGCGGAACCGGCGACCTGGCTTGGCGCAAGCTCATGCCGGCGCTGTTCCAGGCGTTCCGCCACGGAACGCTGCCCGAAGGGGGCCGCATCATCGCAGTGGCCCGTGACGAGCTCAGCCATGAACAATACCGCAGCCTGATCCAGTCGCGCTTCGATGGCGTGGACCTGGCCAAGCGCCCCACCCCCGACGAATTCGCACGCTTCGGCGCCCTGCTGCACTACCTGCGCATGGACCTGTCGCAAACCCAGGACTATGCCCGCCTGGCGGAGATGCTGCACGAGCGCAATGCCGAGTCGGTGGTGATGTACGTGGCCACGGCGCCGAGCCTGTTCACCAATGTCTGCGAGCAGATCGCCGCCGTGGGCCTGAACGGCCCGACCACCCGCGTGGTGCTCGAAAAGCCCCTGGGCCACGACCTGCGCTCCAACCAGGCCATCAACGACACGCTGCGCCGCGTACTCAAGGAAGAGCAGGTCTTTCGCATCGACCACTACCTGGGCAAGCCCTCGGTGCAAAACCTTTTCGCCATGCGCTTTGGCAACGCATTGTTCGAGCCCCTGTGGAGGCGCGAGACCATCGCCAACATCCAGATCACCATTGCCGAGGAACTGGGCGTGGAGACACGCGGCGCCTTCTACGACCAGACCGGCGCGCTGCGCGACATGGTGCAGAACCACGCCCTGCAGCTTTTGTGCGCGATCGGCATGGAGCCGCCCATCAACGCCAGCGCCAATGCCATCCGCGACGAGAAGCTCAAGGTGCTGCAGTCGCTCAAGCCCTGGAGCGTGGAAACCATCGGCCAGCACGTGATCCGCGGCCAGTACGTGGCCGGCAAGACGCACGGTGCCAGCGTGCCCGGCTACCTGCAGGAAAAAGGCGTGGCCGCCGGCAGCACCACCGAGACCTTTGTCGCGCTGCGCACCGAGATCTCCAACTGGCGCTGGGCCGGTGTGCCCTTCTACATCCGCACCGGCAAGCGGCTGGCGGGGCGCGACGCGCACATCGTCGTCAACTTCCGGCCCGTGCCGCACCCGATTTTCCGCACCTCGGCCGGCGCAGCCAACCGCCTGGTGATCAACCTGCAGCCCAAGGACGGGCTGGAGCTGCACCTGCTGGCCCAGGGCGCCGCCCAGCACCAGACCGAACCAGCCCTGTCGCAGGTGTACCTGAACCTCGACTTCGACCAGCGCTTCGGCACAGAGCGCGTGGGCGCCTACGAACGCCTGCTGCTCGATGTGATCGCCGGCCGCCTGAACCTCTTCGTGCGCAGCGACGAGCAGGAGGAAGCCTGGCGCTGGGTGGAGCCCATCCTGCAGCACTGGCGCAACGATGCACTGGGCCCACGGCCCTACACGGCCGGCAGCTGGGGCCCGAGCGCCGCCAGCGCGATGATCGCGCGCGACGGCTACTGCTGGAGTGAGGAGGTCTGACGCTCTTCGCGCTGCCCCACAACGAAAAAGGCTCCCGTTGGAGCCTTTTGTCATTCATGCCGGGTTGCGGCATTGAGGGGAAACACTTCCACATGGTGGCGGCACCCACGACCGTGAGATACCACCACCATGGGAAGGCCCGCATTCTTTACATGGCGCTGATTTCGCCCGAAGGGATCTGGCCGGTGCGAACAGCTTCGGCAGCAGCGGCACGCACGGCAGCACGGTCAGCCGTCGACTTGTAGGTCACGACGCGCGAACCAGCGGGTTCCAGGCTGCGGGTCTGTGCCACGGTAGCGGCTTCAGCAGCCACTTCGGCACGGGTGCGTTGGGTTTCGAACTTGGTGGCGAACTGCGAAGCGTCGGCTTCGTCAGCCTGGGCACCGAAGGAAACGAAAGCGGCAACAGCGGCCAGGGAGAGGAAACGTGCGGTCTTGTTCATGGTGATCTCGATTCTTGATTTGATTGGGGGTAGGGGGTCAGTTCAATCCGGGGCGGCTTACAGAGCGCCGATTTCGCCGGAAGAGATCTGGCCGGTGCGCACGGCATCGGCAGCCTGGGCACGCACGGCAGCGCGGTCAGCGGTGGACTTGTAGGTCACCACACGCGAACCAGCGGGCTCGATGCTGCGGGTCTGTGCCACGGTAGCGGCTTCAGCGGCCACTTCGGCGCGGGTGCGGTTGGTTTCGAACTTGGTGGCGAATTGCGAAGCATCGGCTTCGTCGGCTTGGGCACCGAAAGAAGCGAAAGCGGCAACAGCGGCGATGGAGAGGAAGCGTGCGGTCGTGTTCATGATGAAATCCTTGGAAGAAAAAAGTGACTCAAAAAAACCGGAGCAAAAACAACTCTGAACCGGGTTCGGTGAGTCGCCTTGCGGGTTCGGCTCATCGATGGGTTGAACTGTACGCCGCAGGTGATCAAAGAAAAACCACCCAGTCGCGAACTGACTGTTCCAGTTTTGAAAACAATGCTGCGAAAGACGCCCGGCACACGCCCCAAGAAAAATGCCGCCCAGGTTTCCCAGGGCGGCATGGCGTTGGAGCGGCGCCTGACTACGCTGGCCGTGGGCCGACTAGTTCGATGGGCAGGCCATCGGGGTCCGCAATAAACGTGAAGGGGCAACCCGTGAACGGGTCCATGCGCACGGGCTCGGCCGCGACACCATGGGCGGCCAGTGCCTGCAGGCTGGCGTCGAGGTCGCCCACCCGCAGCGCGAGGTGCCTCAGCCCGCAGGCCTCGGGGTAGGAGGGGCGCGGCGGCGCCTCGGGAAACGAGAACAGCTCGATCTGCGTGCCATCGGGCAGCGCGAGGTCGAGCTTGTACGAATGGCGCTCGGCGCGGTACGTCTCGTTCACCACGGCCAGGCCCAGCACCTCGGTATAGAAGCGCCTGGAGCGTGTGTAGTCCGAGCCGATGAGGGCCACATGGTGCACGCCCGCAAGCGCCAGCGGCGGCAGGCTCGCCACGGCTCAGACGCCCGCGATGTCGAGCGCGCGCGAGGCCCCGTAGAGCGCCGGGGTGGCGCTCGGGTCGATGATCCAGCACGGAATCGACGCCAGGTACGGCGCAAAGCGGCCCTTGGCCTCGAAGCGCTGGCGAAAGGAAGACTGGTCGAACCAGTCGCCCAGGCGCGGCACCATGCCGCCGCCGATGTACACCCCGCCACGCGCACCCAGCGTGAGCGCCAGGTTGCCGGCCACACTGCCCAGAAATCCGCAGAACAGGTCCAGCGCCTGCAGTGCCAGCGGGTCCTTGGCCTGCAGGGCCATCTCGGTCACCTGCGCGGCCGAGCTGACCTCGGTGCCACCGGCGTGCGCCACGGTACGCACCGCGTGGTACAGGTCCACCAGGCCCGCGCCCGAGACGGCGCGCTCGGCCGACACATGGCCATAGCGCTCGTGCAGCACGCGCAGCACCTCGAACTCGTGCTGCGTGTCGGCTGCCAGCGTGACGTGCCCGCCCTCGCCCGACAGCGGCACGCCAGCCGGCGAGTGGGGCGGGAAGACCAGACCCGAGACACCGAGGCCGGTGCCTGCCCCCACGAGGCCGATGGCCTCACCCGGCACGGCCTGGCCGCCGCCCACCTGGCGCAGCAGATCGGGCGTGAGCAAGGGCAGCGCCAGCGCCAGCGCGGTGAAGTCGTTGATGACCACCAGCCGCGCAAAGCCAAAGGCCTCGCGCACGGCCTTCTGCGAAAAGCTCCAGCTGTGGTTGGTCATGCGGATGGCGTCACCCGTCACGGGGTTGGCAATGCCGAAGGCCGCCTCCTGCGGCGCGGCAATGCCCACCTCGGCCAGGTAGGTGCGAATGGCATCGTCCACCGTGGGGTACTGGGCGCACTGCAGCACGCGCGTGCCGTGCAGGGTGTCGTCGCCCGGGGCCTGCCAGGCCAGGCGGATATTGGTGCCGCCGATGTCGGCGAGGAGGCGTGTTGCGGGCATGGTCGAAGGGGCAGCGTCCACCACAAGGCAGCGGACCGCTCACCCGGAATTGGATGGCTGAAAACGGCAGAGCCGACGCAAACAGGTTTTTAACCCAGAACGCCCACAGCAGCCTGGTCAAAGCCCCCATACAGCGAGGCCGAAGGCCCGCGGGGGGTTGCCCGCCTTGCGGAATCAGGCGATGCGCTGCTCGGTACCGGTGTCGAACCAGTGCGCGTGCGCGGGTGCCACGGCCAGGCCCACGCGGTCGCCGGGCTTCACGCGCGTCTGCGCGTCGGTGCGCAGCGTCATGCTGCCGGCGGCGGTGTCCACCATCACGTAGGTGTCGGGGCCGGTGGGCTCGACCACGCTGACCTCTCCGCGCCAGGGCGAGCTGTCCTGCATCACCAGGTGCTCGGGGCGCACGCCCAGCAGCACCTCGGGGGCGGCCAGAGGGGCCGCCAGGTCCAGCGAAACGCCCTGGATGGCGAAGTGACCGGCCGCCTGCGTACCGCGCAGCAGGTTCATGGTGGGCGAGCCGATGAAGGTTGCCACGTAGGTGTTGGCCGGGTGGTTGTAGATCTCGTCGGGCGTACCGAGTTGCTGCACCACGCCGCCCTTCATCACGGCGATGCGCGAGCCCAGCGTCATGGCCTCGACCTGGTCGTGCGTCACGTACACGCTGGTGATGCCGCTGGCCTGGTGCAGGCGCTTGATCTCGGCACGCATCTCCACGCGCAGCTTGGCATCGAGGTTGGACAGCGGCTCGTCGAACAAAAACAGCTGCGGCTGGCGCGCCAGGGCCCGGCCCATGGCCACGCGCTGGCGCTGCCCGCCCGACAGCTGGCTGGGCCGGCGGTCCAGCAGGTGGGTGATCTGCAGCATGGCGGCCACTTCGTCGATGCGCTTCTTGCGCTCGGGCTTGGGCATCTTGCGCATCTCCAGCGCAAAGCCGATGTTGTCCGCCACGCTCAGCGTGGGGTACAGCGCATAGCTCTGGAACACCATGGCGATGTCACGGTCGCGCGGGGGCATGCCCACCACGTTCTTGTCGGCGATGCGGATCTCGCCCTCGGTCGGCTCATCGAGCCCCGCGATGATGTTCAGCAGGGTCGATTTGCCGCAGCCCGAGGGCCCCACCAGGATCAGGAACTCGCCCGGGGCCACGTGGATGTCGATCTTGCGCAGCACCTCCACGCTCTTGTCACCCTTGCCGAAGCGCTTGTTGATGCCCACTATGTCCAATGAAGACGCCATGATTTCTTACCTCTAACCTTTGACCGCGCCAGCCGTCAGGCCGCGCACAAAAAACTTGCCTGCGAGAACGTAGATCACCATGGTCGGCAGGCCCGCGATGATGGCGGCCGCCATGTCCACGTTGTAGGCCTTGACGCTGGAGCTGGTGTTGGCCAGGTTGTTCAGGCCCACCGTCACCGGCTTGGAGTCGGTGCCCGAGAACACCACGCCGAACAGGAAGTCGTTCCAGATGTTGGTGAACTGCCAGATCAGCGTGACCATGATGATGGGCGTGGACAGCGGCAGCACGATGCGCCAGAAGATCTGGAAGAAGCTCGCGCCATCCATGCGCGCCGCGTTCACCAGCTCCTTCGGTATCGCCGCGTAGTAGTTGCGAAAGAACAGCGTGGTGCCGGCCAGACCCGCCAGGCAGTGCACCATCACCAGTCCGGTGATGGAGCTCGACAGCCCGAGCCAGCCCAGCACCTGGCTCATGGGCAGCAGCACCACCTGAAAGGGCATGAACACGCCGAACAGCAGCATGCCGAACAGCGCATCGCTGCCGCGGAACTTCCACAGGCTGAGCACATAGCCGTTGAGCGCACCCCAGACGGTGGAAACCATCACGGCCGGCACGGCCATGGCCACCGAGTTCCAGAAGAAAGGGCGCAGGCCGTTGCAATCGACCCCCGTGCAGGCGCTGGACCAGGCCGTGCTCCAGGAAGACAGGTTGAGCGCAGCGGGCAGCGCCAGCAGCGAGCTGCTGCGGATCTCCTCGGCATCCTTGAACGAGGTGACCAGCATCGCGTACAGCGGCAGCAGAAAGAAGGCGGTGGCCAGGGCCAGCACCGCGTAGACCAGCAAGCGGCCCACCGAAGGGAAAAAAGAGGGCTTAGCGGTCATGGGGTTTGCTGCGCAATTCGCTGTACAGGTAGGGGATGACCAAGGCGGCCACGGTGGCCAGCATCATGGTGGCGCTGGCCGCGCCCAGGCCGATCTGGCCGCGCGAGAACGACATGGTGTACATGAAGGTGGCGGGCACGTCGGTGGCATAGCCAGGCCCGCCGGCCGTGAGTGCCATCACCAGGTCGAAGCTCTTGATCGCCAGGTGCGACAGCACCATCAGCGTGGAAAAGAACACCGGCCGCAGCGCCGGCAGCACGATGCGCCAGTAGATGCGCGGCAGCGAGGCGCCATCGACCTGGGCGGCCTTGATGATGCTGTCGTCGATGCCGCGCAGGCCGGCCAGGAACAGCGCCATCGCAAAGCCCGCGCTCTGCCAGATGCCGGCAATCACCACGCAGTAGATGGCCATCTCGGTGTCCACCAGCCAGCCGAATTCAAAATTGGGAAAACCCCAGTCGCGCACCATTTTTTCGATGCCCAGGCCCGGGTTGAGCAGCCACTTCCAGGCCGTGCCCGTGACCACGAAGGACAGTGCCATGGGGTACAGGTAGATGGTGCGCAGCGCACCCTCGGCACGGATCTTCTGGTCCAGCAGCACGGCCAGCAATACGCCGATGGCAAGGGAGCCACCCACGTAGCCGACGCCGAAGATGCCCAGGTTCTTGAGGGCGACCCACCAGCGGTCCATCTCCCAGAGCTTTTCATACTGCGCCAGGCCCGCCCATTCGTAGTTGGGCAGCATGCGCGATGCGGAAAGGCTCAGCACCCCGTTCCACACCATCAGGCCGTAGATGAAGGCAAAACCCAGCACGAAGGCCGGTGCCACGACCAGCTTGGGCAGCCAGGATTCAAAGGAGTTCTTGGTCGTCATTGCAAAAGAGGAATCGGGTGCATACGCTGGCTGGGACATGGGCGACGGCCACGCCGACCATCAACACGTCAACAGGAAAAACAACAAGAAAAAAAGGGGGCACACAGGGAGTGCCCCCCAAGAACAAAGTCACCTCTGACTTAACTCGCTTTCACACTCACTCCCTCCTTACCACCAGATCTCATACTGCACACCCACCAGAGTGCGCGAGGTCTTTCCATTGGCGCCGAAGGTCGCGGCGTTCGCCACGGCGGCGGCCTGGTTCCAGTTGGCCTTGGTCACGTACAGACGCAGCTCGGGGCGCGACCAGAAGTCCTCGTTCATGGCCAGGGCGCCAGCCAGCGTCACCTTGCTCAGGCGCTGGTCGGGACCGGTCCCCTTGCGCGTGGTGGTCGACACTTCGGCCAGGGCCTTGAAGTTCTGCGTGATGGCGTACGAGCCGCGTCCGCCCAGCGAGAAGTCCTTGGTCTCCACATTCGTCAGGTCGGTCTTGTTGGTCTGGTAGCCAATCAGAGCCTGACCACCGAAGGGACCACTTTGCCAGTTGATGGAGTCGGCGATGCGCGTGGAACGCCGGCCGGCACGGGTGCCGTCGATGGCCTCGAACTCGCCATCGATGCGGGCATGGCCACGCGAACCTTGCAGGTACAGGGTATTGCTCACGCCCGACAGCAGGAAGTCCTTTTGCGTGTGCATCAGCGAGAGGCCCGAGCCCGAGCCGCCGTTGACCTGGTTCTTACCGCCCACCGCCGTCAGCAGCACGCGCAGCTTGCCGTTCGGGTTGGTGTTGATCTCGGACAAGTCGACATTCAGGCGCTGGGCCTTGACGTCGTTGGGCAGGTTGCCATCGAATTTGTCGCCACTGAACAAGCCCACGCCGAGCTTCATGCCGCCGATCGGCACGTCGGTCACGCCAGCACCGACGTTGTCGCCGTAGTTCAGCAGGAAGTAGTCGACGATGTGCACGTCCTGGATACGCAGGCGGCGCTGACCGACCCAGAACTTGGCTTCGGGAGAGAACGAGAAGCCGCTCATTTCCACGTAGGCCTGCTCGGTGCTGATGTCGCCACTGCCCCACTTGGCGGGCATGTAGTTCAGCTTCCACTTGATGCCGCCAGCCTCGAAGCTGCGGGCGAAGTTGACTTCGATGCCGTTGTCGCCTTCGTTGCCCAGGCGGTACTTCTGCAGCTCGCCGCCCAGGGCCAGGTTGCCCTTGACGCCGTCGGAGTGGTTGAACACCGGGCCACCCCGGGAGTAACCGTTGAACTCGAAGCCGGCAACATCCATTGCCATGGCACTACTCATCGCGCATGCGGCGGCCAAAGCCACCGCCGTGAGGCGGTTTCTTTTCATCATGATGGGATCCCTCAGTGTTGGTTTACTTGGTTTTCGCGGCGGTCGCGATCTTCTTCATGGCGTCGGCGACGCTCACCTTGTCGTCATTCCAGAACTGGCTGACGGCGTCCTTGATGGCGCCTTCCGTGGCGGGCGCAATCGCCATGCCGTGGGCCACGCTGGGCAGCAGGCTGCCGCTCTTGGCGGTGTCGGCGAAGTCCTTGGCGGAGGCCTTGGCGCAGTCGTCGAATTTGTCCATCTTCTGGCCGGCGCGCACCGGGATGGAGCCCTTGTTGAGGTTGAACACCTCCTGGAACTCGGGGCTCATGATGGAGCTGGCCAAGTCGCTTTGCGCCTTCTGGGCGGAAGCATCCTTGAGCTTGAACAGGATGAACGAGTCCACGTTGAAGGTGTACGACGTGGTCGTGCCCGGTGCTGCGGCGCACATGAAGTCCTTGCCCGGCACCTTGTTGGCCGCCAGGAACTCGCCCTTGGCCCAGTCGCCCATCAGCTGAAAGCCCGCCTTGCCCTGGATCAGCATGGCCGTGGCCAGGTTCCAGTCGCGGCCGGGAGCGCCCGCGTCGGTGTACGACTTGATGCGGCGGAAGGTCTCGAGCGACTTCTTCATGGTGTCGCTGTTGAGGGCCTTGTCATCGAGCTTGACCAGCGCGTCCTGGTAGAACTTGGGACCACCGACGCCGAGCACCACGGATTCGAAGGTGGTGAAGTCCTGCCAGTTCTGGCCACCGTGGGCCACGGGCACCAGGCCTGCGGCCTTGAGCTTGTCGGCTGCGGCAAAGAACTCGTCCCAGGTCTTGGGCATGGCGGCAACGCCGGCCTTCTTCAGGGCCTCGGAGCTGCCCCACATCCAGTTGACGCGGTGCACGTTGACCGGGGCGGCCACATAGGCGCCCTTGTACTTCATGATGTCGGCGACCACCTTGGGCAGCAGGTCGTCCCACTTCTCGGCCTTGGCCAGTGCGTCCATGTTGGCCAGCACGCCTTCGGACGCCCATTCCTGGATCGCCGGGCCCTTGGTCTGGGCTGCGGACGGCGGGTTGCCCGAGATCACGCGGCTCTTGAGCACGGTCATGGCGCTGTCGCCACCGCCGCCGGCCACGGCGAAGTCACGCCAGGTGTGGCCCTTGCCCTGCATGATCTTCTTGAGTTCGGCCACCGACTTGGCTTCTCCGCCCGAAGTCCAGTAGTGCAGGACCTCCACTTCCCCTGCACCGGCGGACGCCGATGCCGCCAGAACCGCCGCGACGGCGGCGACTTGTGTCAACTTCCACATACCCTTGTCTCCTCGTTTGTGTGAATCCGTTTTGTGCGCCGGCTTACCGGTGGCGTTCAGCGCAGTCGGTACTTTAATTACAATAATTAATGAACATATCAGGGCTTTCCCGAGTGTGTGGGTTACGTGCCAATGGAATTTGGCTGTTATCGAATTACCACCCTGTTTTCCTGCGTCTCGGTGCTTTCCCTGCTGTGCGCTCCTGCGACAGGCTCGCCGCAATGCCCTTTGTTATCCTCTATCCATGCCCACCATCCTGATAGTCGAAGACGATGCACTGCTGCTGGACGCACTGACGGGCCAGCTCCAGCAACTGGAGTTCAGCGTGTACACCGCCTCCAGTGTGGCCGAGGCCACCACCTTGCTGCAGGGCCAGGCGGTGGACGGCATCATCCTCGACCTGGGGCTGCCGGGCGGCGCGGACGGCATGGAGCTGCTGACCTGGGCGCGCACCCACATTGCCGGCCTGCCGGTGCTGATTCTGACCGCACGCGACGGCATCGACGACCGCATCCACGGCCTGAACGCCGGGGCCGACGACTACATCACCAAGCCCTTCAACATGCAGGAGCTGCAGGCCCGCCTGCAGGCCATGCTGCGCCGCGCGCGGCAGCCCGCGTTCACGCAGGCCAGCAGCGCCTCAGGGGGGCCGAGCACGGCCATCGGCAGCCTGCAGATCGACCATGGCAACCGCAGCGCGGTGCTCGGCGGCGAGCCGCTGGAGCTCACGCAGCGCGAATGGGAGCTTTTGGAGCTGCTGGTGAACCGCTGCGGCGAAGTGGTCACGCGCGACGATGTGCTCGCCGCCTGGCGCGCGGGCCCGCCCGAGCCCGGGCAGGCCGCAGCAGCCCCGCTCAACTCGAATGCGCTGGAGGTGTATGTGCACCGACTGCGCAGAAAACTCGATGCATCGAACCTGGTGATCCGCAACATCCGCGGGCTGGGCTACATGCTGGCCAAGCCTGCGGAATGAACGCGACCGCCGCGCTCGTGCCCACCCCCGGATGACCATGATGCGCCCGATTCCCGGCGTCTCCCTGCAACGCAAGCTGCTGCTGTGGCTGCTGCTGCCGCAGCTCGTGCTGTGGCTCTCGGGCGGTTTTCTGGCCTGGCGCATCGCGCTGCAGAACGGCGAGAAAGGGATCGACCAGACGTTGACCCAGTCGGTGCGCGCACTGGCGCGGCAGATCAAGCCCATCGGCGACGGCCTGCTGGTCGATTTCCCGAAGGCAGCGCAGGACATCCTGGAGCAGGACCCGGCCGACCGCCTCACCTACATGGTGTCTTCGCCGCCCGGTCGCTTCCTGCTGGGCAATGCCCAGTTGCCCCCGCCCCCGCCGGTGAGCGTGGACGTGGGCGAACCCTTTCTGTACCAGGCGCATGTAGATGACCGCCCGGTGCGCGTGGCGCTGCTCGACGTGGACTACGGCACGCCACAGACGCGCCAGCGCCTGCGCGTGCAGGTGGCGCAAAGCCTCACGGTGCGCGAGCGCATCGCACAGGAACTGCTCGCGCAGATGCTGCTGCCCATGGGCCTGATGGGCCTGGCACTGAGTGCCGTGGTGTATGCCGGTGTGCTGCGCGGCCTGCAGCCCCTGAAGCGCCTGGAAGCGCAGATCGAGAAGGCCGGCGCACGCAAGCACAACACGGCCGACCCGCTGCCGCCCATCGAGCTCACCTCGGCCCCGCAGGAAGTGCATTCGCTGGCCAGCACCATCAACGGCCTGCTGGAGACCGTGGCGCGCGGCCAGCAAAAGGAAAAGCGTTTTCTCAACGATGCGGCCCACCAGTTGCGCACGCCCCTGGCCGGCCTGATCGGCCAGACCGAGCTGGCGCTGCACGAGAGCCGCGAGCCGGCCGTCCAGGAGCGGCTGCACAAGGTGCTGTCGGCCGCCAGGCGCAGTGCCCACCTGGTGCACCAACTGCTGCAGCTGGCGCGCTCGGAAAGCAGTGTGGCCATGCAGACGCTGGACCTGCCAGCCCTGGCACGCGAGGTGGCCCGCGACTGGGCCGCACGCGCCGTGGCCAGCGGCGTGGACCTGGGCTACGAGGGCGAGGAACAACTGGCCGTGCAAGGCCACCCGCTGCTGCTGCGCGAGGCCCTGAACAACCTCATCGACAACGCCCTGCACTACGCAGGCCATGGCGCCACCGTGACGGTGCGGGTGGACATTGCGGGTGCGGGCATGGCCACCCTGGCGGTGGAAGACGACGGCCCCGGCATGGAGCCTGCCCACCTGCGCGACATGTTCGCGCGCTTCTGGCGCGGGTCGGACAAGCCCGGCGGCTGCGGTCTGGGCCTGTCCATCGTGGAGGAGATCGCTCTGCAGCACGCCGGCCAGACCTTCGTCGACCCGGTGCTGCCGCACGGCCTGCGCGTGGGCCTGAAGGTGCCGCTCAGCGCGGCGGCGCCTCGAACCTGAATAGTGACTCCGGGTTTTCGCGGACTGCGCAGTCTGCCCGCACGACGCAACTGGCGCGGCCCAGGCCAGAACCACTGCGCAAGGGCCGCCCCGCCGCGCTAGTGGTGTCCCCCTTCCCGAATCGCACAGCGATTCGAGAGAAAGGGTGAAGGCGCGTCAGCGCCTCAGGGGGATGTACCTGCTTATGCCGACAGGATCAGCTTCTCGAGCTTGATCGCATCCACGGCAAACCCGCGAATGCCCTCTGCCAGCTTCTCGGTGGCCATGGCGTCTTCGTTGAGCGCGTAGCGGAAACCCGCCTCGTCGTAGTTCACCGCCGGCAGGTCCATCGCTTTGGCGGCTGCGGCATCGAGTGCGGGGGCCAGCGGCGCATCGCTGGCGGCCAGCTGGGCCAGCAGGTCGGGGGCGATGGTGAGCAGGTCGCAGCCGGCCAGCGCGGTGATCTGGCCGGTGTTGCGAAAGCTCGCGCCCATGACTTCGGTGGCGATGCCAAAGTGCTTGTAGTGGTGGTAGATCTGCGCGACGGACTGCACGCCGGGGTCGTTGGCGCCCGAACGCGCGGCTTCGTCCCACTGGGCGCCGGCCTGCTTCTTGTACCAGTCGTAGATGCGGCCCACGAAGGGCGAGATCAGCTGCACCTTGGCCTGGCCGCAGGCCACGGCCTGGCAGAACGAGAACAGCAAGGTCAGGTTGGTGTGGATGCCGCGCTGCTCGAGCTTCTCAGCGGCCTGGATGCCTTCCCAGGTGGCGGCGACCTTGATCAGCACGCGGTCGATGTGGATGCCCTCGGCCTGGTACAGCTCGATGATGCGCTCGCCGCGGGTGATGGTGGCCTGCGTGTCGAAGCTCAGGCGTGCATCCACTTCGGTGGAGACGCGGCCGGGGATGGTGGCCAGGATCTCGCGGCCAAAGCGCACGATCAGGCGGTCGATGATCTCGTCCATCGGGCGGCCACGGAACTGGTTCACCGTGTCGGTGAGCAGTGGCGCGTACTCGGGCTTTTGCACGGCCTTGAGGATCAGCGACGGGTTGGTCGTCGCATCCTGCGGCTGGAACTGGGCCAGTTGCTTGAAGTCGCCGGTGTCGGCAACCACGGTGGTGAACTGTTTGAGGGCGTCGAGTTGGTTCATGCCCCCATTATTCCGCATCGCAGTGTCAGGCACCTGTACTTTCAACCACCGATACGCCATGCACGCCCAGGCCCAGTTGCACCTGGTCGCCCACGGCCAGCACGTCGTCGAGGTCTGCCGAGGCGACGAAGATGCTGCCGAGCGCGGTGTCGAAGGTGTACTCGTGCACCGCCCCCAGGTAGGCGCGCTTGCGCAGCGTGGCCGGCAGCAGGCCCATCCCCTGGCGCTGGATGCTCCAGGCCTCGGGCCGCACCGCCACCTTCACCGGGCCCGGCGCGGCCGCGGTGCGCGGGCGAAGCGCCAGCGGGCCAAGCTGTACCGTGCCATCGGCCAGGGCGATTCCCGGGAACAGCATGGCCTCGCCCATGAAGCCCGCGACGAACTCGGTGCGTGGGGTCTCGTACAGGGCCTGGGGCGTGCCTGCCTGCGCGATCAGGCCCTGGTCCATGACGATGATCTGGTCGCTCACCGCCATGGCCTCGGCCTGGTCGTGCGTGACATAGGCCACTGTGAGCGACAGGCGCTGCTGCAGCGCACGGATCTCCTCGCGCATCTCGCGACGCAGCCGGGCATCGAGGTTGGACAGCGGCTCGTCGAACAGCAGCACCTCGGGCTCCAGCACCAGGGCGCGCGCCAGGGCGACGCGCTGCTGCTGGCCGCCCGAGAGTTCGCTGGGCAGGCGGTCGTCAAAACCCACGAGCCCCACGCCGCGCAGCGCATCCACGGCCTTGGTGCGCGCCACGTCTTTCGCCAGGCCAGACATGCGCAGGCCGTAGGAGACGTTCTCCACCACGTTCATGTGCGGGAACAGCGCGTAGCTCTGGAACATCATGCTCACGTTGCGCTGTGCGGGCCCAAGCGTGGTGACGTCCTTGCCGCCGATGAGGATCTCGCCCGAGGTCGGCGACTCCAGCCCCGCGATCATGCGCAAGGTGGTGGTCTTGCCGCAGCCCGAGGGCCCCAGGATGGTGGTGAGCGTGCCGCGCGGCACCTCGAAGCTGATGCCCTTGACCGCCAGGGGCGCAGATGCGTCGGTCCCGTAGCGCTTGGTGATGTCGCGAAACACGATGCCCGCGCCGCTGTTGTTCATGGTGTCGTTTCTCTCCGCATTCAGCATGGGTTCAGTGGGGGGCGGGCATGGCGGCCGCGCCGGAGCGCCGGCCCAACTTGCGCTCGCCCACCAGCCACTGGATGAGGGCAATGGCCAGCGACATCAGCACGATGAGCACCGTGCAATAGGCCAGGGCCACGCCATAGTCGCCGTTGCCCACGCGGCCGATGATGTAGGTGGTGGCCAGCTCGTTCTCGGCCGTGACCAGGAAGATCACCGCGCTCACAGTGGTGATGGCGCGCACGAAGCTGTAGACCAGCGCGGCCACCAGGGCCGGCTTGAGCAGCGGCAGCACCACATGGCGCAGCGTCTGCACGCTGCCGGCGCGCAGCATCAGCGAGGCTTCGTCGAGCGAGCGGTCGAGCTGCTTGAATGCCGCCGTGCCGGCGCGCACCCCCACCGGCAGGTTGCGGAACATGAAGCACAGCACGATGATCAGCGCCGTGCCCGTGAGCTCGAATGGCGGCACGTTGAAGGCCAGGATGTAGCTCACGCCCAACACGGTGCCGGGGATGGCAAAGGCCAGCAGCGCCGAGAACTCGAACAGCCCCTGCCCCCGGAACTCCGTGCGCGCCAGCAGCCAGGCGATGCCGATACCCAGCGTGGCAGTGAGCGGCGCCGACAGCGCGGCCAGCTTGATGGTGGTGAAGAACGAGTTCCAGGCCGTGCCGGCCCAGACCACGCCGAACTCGCCCCACTCCACGTTGAACGCAGTGCGGAAGTGGTTCAGCGTGACGGTGTAGTCGCGGCCCCAGGTCTGCACGAAGCCGCCCGCCAGCGCGAACAGATAGACGACGAGGGTGAAGGCCATCCACGGCAGCGCCACCGAATGCACCACGCGGCGCACGCCGGTGGGCAGCGGCATGGCAATGCCTGCATCGCCCTTGCCCGAGACGGTGGTGAAGTTTTGCCGTCCGAGCAGCGCGCGCTGGATGGCGAACACCGCCAGCGCGAACAGCGTGAGGATCCACGCCAGCGAGGCCGCACGCCCCTGGTCGTACTGCGCCCCGACGATGGCGAAGAAGATCTCGGTGGACAGCACCGAGAACTGCCCGCCCACGACGATGGGGTTACCGAAATCGGCCATGCTCTCGATGAAGCCCACCAGGAAGGCGTTGGCCAGCCCGGGCTTGAGCAGCGGCAAGGTCACCGTCATGAAGGTCTGGTGCGGGCTGGCGCGCAGGGTCTGCGCCGCCTCTTCGAGGCTGGGCGCAATGCCCTGCACCACGCCGCGCATGATCATGAAGGCAATCGGCGTGAAGGCGAAGGTCTGCGCCACCCACACACCGAGCCAGCCATAGAACCAGCGCGAAGGCGTGATGCCGAAGGCGTATTCGAGGAACTGGTTGAACACGCCAGCGCGGCCGAACAGCAGGATCAGCCCCAGCCCCACGACGAAGGGCGGCGTGATGATGGGCAGCAGCGCCACGATGTTCAGTGGCCGCGCATAGCGGCGCGAGGCGCGCTCGGCCATCAGCGCCATGAGGGTACCGAGCAGCGTAGTGCTGGCCGCCGTCATGAGGGCCAGGAACAGCGTGTTCCAGGCCACGCCGCAGCGCTGCCCGCCTGCCAGGCACGCGAGGCCAAAGTTGCGCTCGTGCGCCACGCGCTCCCACAGCACGGCCAGCGAGAACGGGCCGTCTTCGAGGAAGAAGGCGCCACTGAGCGCCTTGAGCACCGGAAACACGATGAACAGCGCCAGCAGGCTGCCCATGCCGAGCACAGCCGCAGCCACGAACAGGTCGCTCTTGAAGTAGCCGCGCCGCGCCACGCCGAACGCTGCCAGCACCAGCAGGGCCGTGAGGACCACGAAGCCGCCCCAGCCCACGCCGGGCTGGCGCATGGTGAGTTCGCCAAAGCTGGCATTGAGCCCATCGAAAGCCCAGCCGCGTGCGCCGATGGCAAAGCCGCTGACCAGCAGGGACACGAGGCCCAGGCCGCCACCCAGCACCAGGAAACCGCCCTGCCTGCGCCCGGCGGGCAGCAATGCGCCGAAGCCGGCGATCACCAACCCCAGCAGCGCCAGCCAGAGCCAGGGCCGCCCGAAGGCAGCGGCCTGCATGAGGCCGCTGCCCGTCTGCGCCTGACTGAAGACCTGGCCCAGCACGGTGAGGCCATTGGCGTCCTGCTGGGCATACCAGGGCAGCGCCACATAGCCCGCGAGGCCGAGGGCCAGCCACACCCACAAAGGCTGGTTGACTGCGGGCCTGCCGGCCGGCGGTGCCTGCAAAGCGTGCGCCGACATCAGCGCCCGGCGTTCTGGACGTCTTTTTCCCAGCGCGCAATCAGGCGGCGGCGCTCGGCGCTCGCGCCGTACTTGGCGTAGTCGTAGTTGATGAGCTTCATCTTGGCCGGATCGGTCATGCGCGGGTCCTTGGGCACCTGCATGTTGCTGGGCAGCTGGAACTGCTTGGCAGCCAGGCCGAACTGTTGGCCCCCGGGCGTGAGTGCCCATTCGTAGAACTTCTTGGCCGCCTCGGTATTGGGGCCGTTCTTGACGATGCTCATGGAACCCACCTCGGCGCCCGTGCCTTCGGAGGGCGTGACCGAGCCCACGGGGAAGCCGTTCACGGCCTCGGTGGTCACATCGTGCACGAAGCTGACGGACACCGTGGTTTCACCGCGCGCCGCCGCCTTGACCGGCGCCGTACCCGAGCGGGTGTAGGCACTGATGTTGGGGTGCAGGGCCTTGAGGTAGTCGAACGCCTTCTCCTCGCCCATGATCTGCACCAGCGTGGCAATCATGGTGTAGGCCGTGCCGCTGGAGGCGGGGTTGGCCATCTGCACCTCGCCCTTGAACTCGGGCTTGAGCAGGTCGGCCCAGGACTGGGGTGGGTTGAGCTTGCGCTTGGCCAGCAACTCCTTGTTGTAGCCAAAGCCCAGCGGGCCCAAGTACACGCCGACGGTGCGGTACTTGGAATCTGCCGCCTGCTTTTGCGCCCAGGGGTAGAGCTGCGCCAGCTGCTGGGACTTGTACTCGAGCGTCAGGCCCTGCTCGGCCGCCTGTAGGTGCGGGTCGCCCGTGCCGCCGAACCAGATGTCGGTCTTGGGGTTGGCCTTCTCGGCATTGAGCTGGGCCAGGGCCTCGCCCGAGCCCTTGGCGGTCATGTTGACCTTGGTGCCCGTGGTCTTGGCGTACACGGTGGACATCAGGTTGCACCACTCGGCCTGCACGGAGCAGATGATGTTGACTTGGCTCTGGGCCATGGCGCCGGAGGCGGCCAGGGCAAGGGCGGTACCCACGAGGAATTTCTGCATGGAGTTGTCTCTCTGGAGTCGTTTGATTTGTGACAGTTTAATGACAAACATCGTAGTGAACTCCGTTTCCAAGGGCCAGCGGGATAACGAGACCTGTGATTCACGCCCGAGCGTGAACCGCAGTTACCAAAATTGATGGAACCCAGTTACCATCAATTCCTGTCATACAGGCCTCCATGAACACACACGCATCAACTCCCGCACCTGTGCGCCCTGCCGGACCTTGCGGCACCGGGCGCCGTCCGGCCTGTGGCCGCGGGGGCTGCTGACATGCTGGACCGCATCACCGCCTCCCTGACCTCCCTGGCCCCGGCCGAACAGCGCGTGGGCAAGCTCGTGCTGGCCGACCCGCGCAGCTTTGCGCGCCTGCCCGTGCGCGAGCTGGCAGAGCGCGCTCATGTGAGCAAGCCCACGGTGGTGCGCTTTTGCCGCAGCATGGGCTATGACGGTTTGGCCGATTTCAAGCTCAAGCTGGCGGGCAGCGTGAGCGAGGGCGTGCCCTTCATCCACCGCAGCGTGGATGCCGACGACAAGACCGGCGACGTGCTGGTGAAGGTGGTGGACAACGCCGTGGCTGCCTTTTTGCAGTACCGCAATGCCGCCAGCACCGTGGCGCTGGAGCGCGCCGCGGAAGCCATCGCCGCCACCTGGAAGACGGGGCGGCGCATCGAGTTCTATGGCGTGGGCAATTCGGGCATCGTGGCCCAGGATGCGCAGCACAAGTTCTTCCGCCTGGGCGTGACGTCCATCGCCACCAGCGACGGCCACATGCAGGTGATGAGCGCCACCCTGCTCGGCCCGGGTGACTGCCTGGTGATCATCTCCAACTCGGGCCGCACGCGCGACCTGATGGATTCGGCCGACATCGCGCGCAAGAACGGCGCCACCACCATCGCCATCACGGCCAGCGGCTCGCCACTGGCCAGCACCTGCCAGATCCACCTGGCCGCCGACCACCCCGAAGGCTACGACCGCTACAGCCCCATGGTGTCGCGGCTCATGCACCTGCTCATCATCGACGTGCTGGCCACCTGCGTGGCCCTGCGCATCGGCGCGCCGCTGCAACCCATCCTGCAGCAGATGAAAGAGAACCTGCGCGCCAAACGTTACGCGTAGCACTTCCTTCTCTTACGCAGCGGCCGGTGCCCAGCGCTTGAGCACCAGGGTCGCGTTGACTCCGCCAAAGCCAAAACCGTTGAGCATGGCATGCTCCAGCGCCATCGGGCGGCTCTTGAGCGCCACCATGTCCAGCCCCTCGGCCAGTTCATCGGGCTGCTCCAGGTTCAGCGTGCCGGGCACGATCTGGTCGCGCAGGGCCAGCGTGGTGAAGATGGCCGCCACGGCCCCGGCCGCCCCCAGCAGGTGGCCCGTGGCCGCCTTGGTGGAGGCGATGGCTACCGATTTTCCGGTGCCGAACACGCGCCGGATGGCAGCGAGCTCGCCCCGGTCGCCCACGTAGGTGGAGGTGGCATGGGCGTTGAGGTGCTGCACCTCGCTGGCCGCCAGGCCCGCCTGGGCCAGCGCGATCTCCATCGCGCGCCGCGCGCCATCGCCGTCCTCCGGGCCGGAGGTGATGTGGTGGGCGTCGGCCGAGGTGCCATAGCCCACGACCTCGGCCAGCGGCGTGGCGCCGCGCGCCAGCGCATGCTCCAGCGATTCGATCACCAGCATGCCCGCGCCCTCGCCCATCACGAAGCCATCGCGGCCCGCATCGAAGGGGCGCGATGCCTGCTCGGGATGCTCCGCGAAGCCGGTGGACAGCGCCTTGGCCGCCGCGAAGCCGCCCAGGCTCACGCGGTCGATGGTGGCCTCGGTGCCACCGCAGACGGCAATGTCGGCCTCGCCGCAGCGGATCATGCGCGCGGCGTCGCCAATGGCCTGCACGCTGGCCGCGCAGGCCGTCACGGGAGCACCGATGGGCCCTTTGAGCCCATGGCGTATGGAGACCTGGCCGGCCGCCAGGTTGACCAGGAAGGACGGGATGGTGAACGGCGACAGGCGCTGCGGACCGCGCGTGTCGGTGGTGCGCACGGCCTCGGCAATGGCACCGAAGCCCCCTATGCCCGAGGCGATCACGGTGGCCGTGCGCTGCTGCTCCCTCTCTGCTGTCGGCGCCCAGCCGGCCTGCGCCAGAGCCTGCTGTGCGGCGCCCAGGGCGAAGGGGATGAAGCGGTCCATCTTGCGCTGGTCCTTGGAACTAGCGACGGTGTCGGGGTCCCAGCCGCCTTCGGGGTCCTGCTCCTTCGTGGGCACCGCGCCACCGACCTTGGCCGCCAGCCCCTCCACCACCGCATCGGGCAGGCGGCGCAAGCCCGAGGCGCCCGCCAACAGGCGGCGCCAGGCCAGTTCCACCCCTACTCCGAGGGGCGAGACCAGGCCCATGCCCGTGATCACCACACGCGGCAGGCGCATGCCCTGGCCCGGTTCCTGGGTTCCCTTGAGTTCATTCACCATCGCTTACCCTTTCAGTGCGCGGCGCAGGCCACGCATTTATGATTGCGGGCGTCATCATAAGTGTGTTGGCGCATTTTGCGTACGACCATCATCAAAAAGAGGTTTCCACCATGAAAGTCTCGAAGGCGCGGGCCGCAGAAAACCGCCAGGGCATCCTGGATGCAGCGGCGCGCCTGTACCGCGAGCATGGCCTGTCGGGCGTGGGAGTGGCCGACATCACGCGCGATGCGGGCCTGACCCACGGCGGCCTGTACCGCCACTTCGAGAACAAGGACGCGCTGGTGCGCGAGGCCTGCGCACGTGCCTTCGACTGGACGATCACACCGCTGGACGGCATGGAAAAGGACATGGGCAGCGGTGACGCGGGCCTGGCCGCGCGGGTGACAAGCTACCTCTCACCGCAGCACCGCGACCACCCGGGCGAGGGCTGCCCCGCTGCAGCGCTGGCGGTGGACGCTGCACGGGCCGGGGGCGAATTGTCCGAAGTGTTCGCGCAGGGGATCGAGCGCAACATCGACCGCTTCGCGCGCATGCTCGAGGGCCTGGAACACGGCGAGCCCAGTGCCGAAGGCCGGGCGCGCGCCATGCAGATACTGGCCACCATGGTCGGCGGCCTGGCGCTGGCGCGCGCCACGGCCGCCGGGCGGCCAGCCCTGTCCGACGAGATTCTGGCCACGCTGCGCGAGCACCTGATTGCACAACCCGGGCGGTCCTGAAAGACCGGCGCCGCAGGAGCGGGCCTGCATTGGAAAGGGCTCCCGAAGAAGCCCTTTGATATTCACCGGCACGGCGTGCCAGCACTTACTGGATGCGCCCCTCTTCCACCGCATGGCAGGCAATGCGGATGCCGCCGATGTTCAGCAACTGGGGGCGCTCGGTGCGGCAGCGGTCGTTCACATGCGGGCAGCGCGGGTTGAAGGCGCAGCCGGGTGGCGGGTTGAGCGGGTTGGGCACCTCGCCCTGCACAGGGGTGCGGGCCTTGCCAGTGTCGTGCATCTTGGGAATGGCGTCGAGCAGCATGCGCGTATACGGGTGGCGCGGGTGGTCGAACAAGGTGTGCTTGTCGGCCAGCTCCACCAGGCGGCCCAGGTACATCACGCCGACCTGGTCGCTCACGTGGCGCACCACGGCCAGGTTGTGCGAGATGAACAGGTAGGTCAGGTGGCGCTCGCGCTGCAGGTCCTTCATGATGTTGAGCACCTGCGCCTGCACCGACACGTCGAGCGCCGAAGTGGGCTCATCGCACACCAGGAACTCGGGCTCGGTGGCCAGGGCGCGCGCAATCGAGATGCGCTGGCGCTGCCCGCCCGAGAACTGGTGCGGGTACTTGACCATGTCCAGCGGCGACAGGCCCACCGACTTCAGCAGCTCGCCCACGCGCTGCTTGAGCTCGGCCTTGTCGGTGATCAGGCCGTGCTCGCGCAGCGGCTCGCCAATGATGTCCTCGACCAGCCAGCGCGGGTTCAGGCTGGCGTAGGGGTCCTGGAAGATCATCTGGATGCGCCGGCGCATGGCGCGCGCATCGTTGCCCTTGAACGCGGCGTGGGCGTCCTGGTTGTCGAAGGTGAGGCCACCGCGCGTGGGCTCATACAGGCCCACCAGCAGGCGGGCCACGGTGCTCTTGCCGCAGCCCGACTCGCCCACCAGGGCCAGGGTCTTGCCCTTTTCGATCTCGAAGCTCACGCCGTCCACCGCATGCAGCAGGGTGCGCGGCTTGCGCTCGATCATGCGGTTGAGCCAGGGGGCGGAGACGTCGAAGGTCTTGGCCAGGTCGTGCGCCTGCACGAGCGGCTTGCCGGGGCTTGCGGTGGTGGAAGGCACGGCGCTCATGCGGACACCTCCGCCGTGGCAGGGGCGTGCAGCCAGCAGGCCGCACGGGTGGAACCGGCAGGCATCAGGTCGGGGCGGTCGACCATGCAGCGGTCGAAGGTCTTGGGGCAGCGCGGGTTGTAGGCGCAGCCCTTGGGGATGGCGTTGAGGCGGGGCATGGCTCCGTCGATCTGGTTCAGGCGTTCACGGTCCACCGCCATGTCGGGGATGGAGGCCATCAGACCGCTGGTATAGGGGTGGGAGGGCTTGTTGATGACATCGTGCACGGGGCCGATCTCGGCCACGCGGCCGGCGTACAGCACGGCCACGCGGTCGCAGGTCTCGGCGATCACGCCCATGTCATGCGTGATCAGCATGACGGCGGCACCGCGCGATTTGCAGATGTTCTTGAGCAGCGTAATGATCTGCGCCTGGATGGAGACGTCCAGGGCCGTGGTCGGCTCGTCGGCGACGATGAGCTTGGGCTCGGCCGCCAGGGCCAGGGCGATCACCACGCGCTGGCGCATGCCGCCCGAGAACTGGTGCGGGTAGTGGTCAATGCGCTCGGCCGCAGCCGGGATGCCGGTGTCCTGCAGCAGCGCGATGGCGCGCTGGCGCGCCTCGGCGGCATTCACGGGCAGGTGGGCGAGGATGGTCTCGGTGAGCTGGCGGCCCACGGTGTACAGCGGGTTCAGCGAGGTCAGCGGGTCCTGGAAGATGGCGCCGATGCGCCGCCCCCGGATGTGCCGCATCTGGTCGTTGCTGAGGTTGTCGATGCGCTGGCCCTCCAGCAGGATCTGGCCGGAGGCCACGCGGCCCGGCGGTTCGAGCAGGCCGATGATGGCCGCGCCGGTGAGCGACTTGCCCGCACCGGACTCTCCCACCACGCCCAGGATCTCGCCGGGCGCAATGGAAAAGGAGATGTCGTCCAGGGCGCGCAGGGTACCGCGGCGGCTCGGGAATTCGACTACGAGGTTTTTGACTTCAAGAAGACTCATGGGAATATCGCTTTTCTTGTTCTTGTTCTTGTTCAACGCAGGCGCGGGTTGAGTGCGTCGCGCAGCCAGTCGCCCAGCAGGTTCACGGACAAGGCGATCAGCACCAGCATGGCGCCGGGGAACACCGTGATCCACCATTCGCCCGAGAACAGGTAGTCATTGCCGATGCGGATCAGCGTGCCCAGCGAGGGCGAGGTGGGCGGCGCACCCACGCCCAGGAAGGACAGCGTGGCCTCGGTGATGATGGCGGTGGCCACCTGGATGGTGGCGAGCACCATCACCGGGCCCATCACGTTGGGCAGCACGTGCTTGCGCATGATGCGCAGCGAGGAAACGCCCGTGACGCGGGCGGCCTGCACGTATTCCTTGTTGCGCTCGACCAGGGTGGAGCCGCGCACGGTGCGCGCGTACTGCACCCAGCCGGTCAGCGAGATCGAGATGATGAGCACCCCGAAGGCCAGCGACTCGTGCGCGTTGGGGAACAGCGCCCGGCCGACGCCTGCGATCAAGAGCGCCACCAGGATGGCGGGGAAGGACAGCATCACGTCGCACAGGCGCATGAGCACCGCGTCGATCCAGCCACCGCGAAAGCCGGCCAGCAGGCCGAAGGCCACGCCCACCACCACGGACAGCAGAACCGAGGCGAAGCCCACCACCAGGGAGATGCGGGCGCCGTAGATCAGTGCCGAGAGGATGTCGCGCCCCTGGTCGTCGGTGCCCAGTGGGTATTTCATGGAGCCCTCCGCGATCCAGGCGGGGGGCAACCGGGCGTCGCCGAGTTCCAGCGTCGCCAGGTCAAAGGGGTTGTGGGGGGCGACCCATCCTGCAAACAGGGAGCAGAACAGGCATATCAGGGCGATCACTGCCGCAACGATGGCCATTGGCGATGTGCGAAAGCTGTAGCCAACGTCGCTGTCAAACCAGCGGGCAAGGGTTGTTTTCATTGTGGGAAACCAGTGGGCAGACAGCACGCACGGCGCGGGTAGCGGTCGTGGTGGCTGTCTGCTGAAATGTCCGTCTCTAACTAACTCACTAACTCGGTCAACTGCAGCGGGCTTACTTGATGCTCATCCACTTGAAGGGCATGAAGTTGTCGGCCAGCTGGACCAGCGTGACCTTCTTGCTCACGCCCCAGGCCAGCGCCTGCTGGTGCAGGGGCAGCGTGCCCACGTCGGCAGCATGGATGTCGAAGGCTTCCTTGATCATGGCGTTGCGCTTGGTCTTGTCGGTCTCAGACTGGATCTTCTTGGTCAGCTCGTCCACCTTGGGGTTGCAGTACGAGCCCAGGTTGAACTGGCCCGTGCCCTTGTCGTCCACGCAGGCCACCAGCGCATTGAGGGCGTTGTGCGAGTCGTAGGTAGCAGGCGTCCAGCCCAGCATGTAAAAGCTGGTGTCGCGGCGCAGGATCTTGGGGAAGTAGGTGCCCTTGGTCTCGGCCTGCAGGTTGATCTTGACGTTGATGCGCGAGAGGTTGGCAGCCACGGTCTGGCAGATGCGGCCGTCGTTCACGTAGCGGTCGTTGGGGCAGTTCATCGACACTTCGAAGCCGTTGGGATAGCCGGCTTCGGCCATGAGCTTCTTGGCGGCTTCCACGTCGTAGGGCAGACGCTTGGCATCGGGCTGGAAGCCGTTGATGCCGGGGCCCACCAGCAATGCGGACGGGTTGGACGCACCACGCATCACGGTCTTCTTGATGCCTTCGATGTCAATGGCCTGGTAGAAGGCCTGGCGCACGCGCTTGTCCTTGAAGGGGTTCTTGCCCTTGACGTTGGAATACAGCAGCTCGTCGCGCTTCTGGTCCATGCCCAGGAAGATGGTGCGCAGCTCGGGGCCGGTGATGGCGCGGGTGTTGGCGCTGGTGTTGACGCGGTCGATGTCCTGCACGGGTACCGGCTCCATCACGTCCACTTCGCCCGACAGCAAGGCCGCCACGCGGGTGGCATCGTTGCCGATGGGGGTGAACACCACTTCGGTGGCGTTGCCTTCGATCTTGCCCCAGTAACTGCCGTTGCGCGTGAACACCGAACGCACGTTGGGCTGGCGCTCGCGCAGGCGGAAGGGACCCGTGCCGTTGGCCTTGAACGATGCGGCGTTCTCGACACCCTTGCGGCGGTCCACGGGGACGGTGGCCTGGTTGGTCTCGCACCACTTCTTGCTCATCATGTACACCAGCGAGACAACGTCGGGCAGGATGGGGAAGGGGCTTTTGGTTTCGATCTCGACGGTGTGGTCGTCGATCTTGCGCACTTCCTTGAAGTCGTTGGTGTAGCTCTTCATGTCCGAGCCTTCGACCTGGGTGCGGGCGAAGCTGAACAGCACGTCGTCGGCCGTGAAGGGGGTGCCGTCATGGAATTGCACGCCCTTGCGCAGCTCGAAGCGCCACACGGTGGGGGAGGTCTGCTTCCAGCTGGTGGCCAGGGCCGGGGCCAGGCTCAGGTCCTTGTTGCGGCCGACCAGCGGCTCATACACATTGCCGGTGACGCTCAGCTGCAGCGATTCGTTGAGCGAATGCGGGTCCATGGACAGCGAGTCGCCCTGGTTGGCCACGCGGATGGTCTGCGCATGGGACACCACGCTGGATGCAGCCAGCGCGGCAAACAAGGCCGTCATGGCGATTTTTTTCTGGAATGTCATGCAATGCTCCTGGTGGGTGAAAGGGGGGTGGCGGTACAAGGGGAAAAAGGCGCCGGCACCTGCTGCTACGTCAGAGCGTGGGCAGGGGCATGGCCTGCTCGATCAGGCTGGCATGCAGTGCCGAGCCCAGCGGCAGGATGTCGTCGTTGAAGTCGTAGCGGCTGTTGTGCAGCGCGCTGCCGCTGGCGCCCGTGCCCTGCCCTATGCGCAGGTAGGCCCCGGGTTTGTCCTGCAGCATGAAGGAGAAGTCCTCGGCGCCCATGCTGGGCTCCAGGTCGCGCACCACGTGGTCCGCGCCCAGCAGCGATTCGGCAACGTTGCCGGCGAAGAGCGCCTCGTCCTCGGAATTGATGGTGGCCGGGTAGATGCGCTCGTAATGCACGGTGGCCGTGGCGCCGAAGCCCAGCGCAATCGCGCTGCACAGCTCCTTGAGGCGCTTTTCAACCATCTCCTGCACCAGCGGATTGAAGGTGCGCACGGTGCCCACCAGCGTGGCCGAGCCCGGCAGCACGCTGAAGGCCCCGAGGTCACCGGCCTGCATGGCGCACAGGCTGACCACCGCGCCATCGAGCGGGCGCACGTTGCGCGAGACGATGGTCTGCGCGGCGGTGATGATGTGCGCGGCCACCAGCATCACGTCCACCGTCTGGTAGGCGTGCGCGCCATGGCCGCCGCGGCCGGTGATCTCGATGGTGATGCGGTCGGCCGCCGCCATCATGGCGCCGGAGTTCAGGCCCACCGTGCCGGGCGCCATGGCCGGCCAGTTGTGCATGGCGAAGATTGACTGCACGGGAAAGCGCTCGAACAGGCCGTCTTCCATCATCACGCGGGCGCCGGCAAAGCCTTCCTCGCCGGGCTGGAACACCAGCACGGCCTTGCCGTCGAAATTGCGGGTTTCGGCCAGGTAGCGGGCGGCGCCCACCAGCATGGCTGTGTGGCCGTCGTGGCCGCAGCCGTGCATCAGGCCCTGCTTGCAGGACTTCCAGGAAAAGTCGTTGTGCTCGGTGAGCGGCAGCGCGTCCATGTCGGCACGCAGGCCCACCATGGAGCCGCTGGCCGTGCTGCGCCCGCGGATCACCGCCACCAGCCCGGTGCGGCCGATGCCGTCGTGGATCTCGTCCACGCCGCAGACCTTGAGCGCCTCCTTGACCCGGGCACCGGTGTAGACCTCTTCGAAGCCCAGTTCGGGGTGCGCGTGCAGGTCGCGGCGCAGGGCCGTCAGCTCCGGATGGAACTGGGCGATGTGCGCAAAGGCCCGGCCGCCCGCCTTGAGTCGAGGCACCTGCATTTCAATGGCCTCCCGCCTTGCCTACGCGCAGACGCGGGTCGACCGCGAAGTACAGCAGATCGACCACCAGGTTGATAACCACGAAGATCAGGGCAATCAGGCACAGGTAGGCGGCCATCACGGGGATGTCGGCAAAGGTCACGGCCTGGATGAACAAGAGGCCCATGCCAGGCCACTGGAACACGGTTTCGGTGATGATGGCAAAGGCGATCAGGCCACCCAGTTGCAGGCCGGTGATGGTCATCACGGGCACCAGCGTGTTCTTGAGCGCATGGCCGAAGTGGATGGCCCGGTTGGACAGGCCCCGGGCGCGCGCGAACTTGATGTAGTCGGTGCGCAGCACCTCCAGCATCTCGGCGCGCACGAGGCGCATGATGAGCGTGAGCTGGAAGATCGCCAGCGTCACCGCCGGCAGGACGATGTGGTGCCAGCCCTTGGCCTTGAGCAGGCCGGTGCTCCACCAGCCCATCTGCACCACCTCGCCACGACCGAAGCTCGGGAACCAGCCCAGGTGCACGGCAAACACCAGGATCAGCAGAATGCCGATCAGGAAGGTGGGCAGCGAGACGCCCAGCAGCGACAGCGTCATGAACAGCTGGCTGGTGAAGGTGCCGCGCTTCAAGGCCGCGTACACGCCCATGGGCACGCCGATCGCCAGGGCCATCACGGCCGCTACCAGCGACAGCTCCAGCGTCGCGGGAAAGCGCTCGGCGATCAGGCGCGAGACCTTGGCGCCCTGGCGCAGGCTCAGGCCGAATTCACCCTGGGCCGCATTCACGAGGAAATGGCCGAACTGCACGAAGAAAGGTTTGTCCAGGCCCAGCGCCACGCGCAATTCGCGGATCTGGTCGGGGGTTGCGTCCTGGCCCAGCAAGAACACCACGGGGTCTCCGACGTACTGGAACAGCATGAAGGAGATGAAGGCCACGGCGACCATGACGATCACGGCCTGGATCAGGCGGCGCAAAATAAAGGCAAGCATCAGAGAGTCGAGTGTGTATTCGATGGGACGCCTTGGCCACTTTTGGTGGCGGGGCGCTCGTGGGGATCGTGTCGAAAAAACCAGGGAGAGCAAAGGCCCCTGAGGCCCTTGCCCTCCCTCTGCAAGGATAGATCAGTTCACCTTGACCGTACGCATGTCCACGCGGTTATCGGCGCGGTGGACGACCTCGATGTTCTTCTTCATGGCCCATGGGATCACCTGGTCATACAGGGGAATGTGCGAGACGGTGTCGTTGGACAGTTGCAGCGCCTCGGTCAGCATGCGCGTGCGCACGGGGGCATCGGTCTCGGCCTTGATGCGGTCCACCAGGTAGTCCATGCGCTGGTTGCTGTAGCGGCCCACGTTGTAGTTGCCGTCACCGCCCTGGCCCACGGTGCGCACCAGCGATTGCAGGCTGTACAGCGCGTCGAAGGTCGGCACGCCCCAGCCGAGCATGTAGATGCTGGCTTCGTAGCGCTGGATCATGGGGAAATAGGTCACCAGCGGCAGCGTGCGCAGCTTGGCCTTCACGCCGATGCGCGACCACATGGCGGTCACGGCCTGGCAGATGGCTTCGTCGTTGATGTAGCGGTTGTTGGGGCAGGCAAAGTCCACCTCGAAGCCATCGGGGTAGCCGGCTTCTGCCAGCAGCTTCTTGGAGGCATCGACGCTGTAGGGGAAGCGCTTGCCCACGGCTTCGGTGTAGCCGGCCACCTGCGGTGCCACGAGCGTGCCGGTGGGCTTGCCCAGGCCGCGCAGGGTGACGCGCTCCAGCGCGGCCGTGTCGATGGCCTGGTACAGCGCCTTGCGCACCTTGACATCCTTGAGCGGGTTCTTGCCCTTGATGTTGGAGCCCGGCAGCTCTTCGCGGAACTGGTCCATGCCCAGGAAGATGGTGCGGTTTTCGAGGCCGTCGATCACCTTCAGGTTGGTGTCCTGGCGCAGGCGGCCCAGGTCCTGGGGTGCGGGGTCGAGCACCATGTCCACCTCACCCGAGAGCAGCGCGGCGATGCGGGTCGCAGCCGACTTGATGGGGGTGTAGACGATCTCCGTCACGTTGCCGTCCATCTTGCCCCACCAGTTGGGGTTGCGCTTGAACACCATCTTCACGTCGGGCTGCCAGGAGTCGAGCGTGTAGGGGCCCGTGCCCATGGCGTTTCGGTGGGCAAAATTCTCGTCCGTGCCCTTGATGTCCTTGGGTTCCACGGACTTGTTCTTTTCGGCCCAGGCCTTGCTCATCATGCGCAACTCGGTCATCTGGCGCAGCAGCACGGGGTTGGGAGCCGACAAGATGATGTCAACGGTTTGCGCATCGACCTTGTTGACCTTGCTGATGCCCTGCACGTAGGGTGTGAAGTTGGAGGTCTTGGCCATAGCCCGCTGCAGCGAGTACACGGCATCGTCGGCAGTGAACGCCGAGCCATCATGGAACTTGACGCCCTGGCGCAGCGTGAAACGCACCTGCGTGGGGGTCACTTCCTTCCACGCGGTGGCCAGGACGGGCTCCACCTCGAAAGTCTTGCTGTTGTAGTACACCAGGCTTTCATACACATTGGCATGGATGCCGTTTTGCAATGCATTGTTTTGGGAATGAATATCCCACGTGGCGATTTCGCCCTGGCTCGCCCATTTGAATGGTTTGGCATGCGCTCCCGTGGCCATCAGCATGGCGGCAGCTGCGGCAATCGACAGCAGGCTGAGATTGAGTTTCATGAAACCTCTTCAACAATGTAAAAGTTTTACTATGCAGTAAATAGCGGCCATCGGCCAACGGGAAATCCCTGAATCCCGCCCCCCCGCGAGGGACTATTTGTGCCCCGGTGAAGCACATTGGCATGCAAGTAAGGTGCCAGCCCCATGCCGCCCTTCACGACCACTGGGCGATCAGTCGGCAGGCCTTGCAGGGCCTGGATCCGGGCATTTGCACCACGGCAGCCCACGGCTTGGGGGTTTCCGCCCTGCCGGGCCGAGGCAAGGCCGCCACCGCCCCCTGCAGCGAGCCACCCTCCACCCGCGCAACCACCCTTGCGCCGCGTGCCAGGGGAGATACTTGTCGGCCCATTCAAAATGCCCAACCAGTGCAACCCATTTGCCAATCGATGGCAGCGCGCAATAAAACCAATCAGCGTCGGAAATAAAAAAAGCCGCCCGAAGGCGGCTTTTTTGTATTCATCCATTGATGGCTGGCATATAGCCAACCGTCAATATCAGAAGCTGTGACGAATACCGAAGTCGTAACCGCTGGAGTTGCGGCCAGCTGCAGTCACGGAACCGTTCAGAGCTTGAGCGGCGCCGTTCTTGTTCTTCACAGCAGCTGCGGTAGCGTACACAGCGGTGCGCTTCGACAGGTTGTGCACGTAGCCCAGAGCAAACTTGTTGCTACGTGGGTCAGGACCAGCGACGTCCACTTCGTACGTGGAGTAAGCCAGACGGATTTCGCCAGCGCCCACGGGGATCAGACCACCGATGAGCCAGCCTCGGCCTTCGGCGCCGTTCTTGATGTCGTCGCTGTTGTAGTGAGCCATGACCTTGGCCATGCCGAAGTCATACTGACCACCCAGGTTCCAAGCCTTGATGTCGGCGTTCAGGAACTTGGTTTGCGAAACGGCCAGAGCCACATTGATAGGGCCGTTGGCCCAACCAGCGCGCAGTGCCAGGCCGTTGCCGTCCTTCTTGTTGGCAACGTTGCTCAGGTTTTCACCCATGTAGTACTGTGCCTGGCCGTAGAAACCGCCCAGGTTGCCTGGCAGGAAGTAGCCAATGGCGTTCGAAGCGCGGATGGTGGTTGGGCCACCCAGGCTGGAGTTCAGCGTTTGGGTCGTGCCAACACCGTTCGTGCCGAACGGATCGAACACGGTCAGGTTCCAGAATTGTGGGGTGTAGTCACGGCCCAGACGCACTTCACCGAAGCCGCCGTTCAGGCTAACCGTCGAACGACGGTTGAACACCAGGCCGCCGGAACCGTTAGCACCGGTGGTTTGGTTGTTGGTGTTGGTCGAACCGCCACGGCCGTCGTCGTTGGTCAGGCCGGCTTCCAGCCAGAACGAAGCAGACAGGCCACCGCCCAGATCTTCAACGCCGCGGAAACCCAGACGGCTGCTGTTGTAGCCGGAGTTCGTCAGTTGCGAACGGTTGGCCACGCTGCCGTTGCCGTAGGCGTAGGTTGCGTCAACCACGCCGAACAGCGTCACGGACGATTGAGCCATTGCAGCGCCGGAAGCAGCCAGCACAGCCAGGGCAATCAGGGATTTTTTCATTGCGAGTTACTCCAAGGTTAAACATAGGGCGCCGGTACGGGGGGTCTAGGAGTGCCTTGCACCTGCTCAGTCCCGCCGGTTCCCCGGGCCAACCTCCTGGTGGGGAAGTTGTTCTTATTGCACCAGAGCCCGACCCGTTTCGCAAAGGAATTCACCCACAATTGGCCCGAAAGGGAGATTTCGTTGCAGTGTTGCAACATTTCAGTGCACCCCGGCAAAATCCCCCACCTGTGCACCAGCAAAGTGCCTTCCGGCCGTTTTTTGGCATGGCGGCATTTGTGTCCATGTGCAACACCTGTTTCCACATCCATCCTCCCCTCACACCCGCCATGGACGCCTTCCTGACCGCCGCCGACAACGCATTGCGCACCCTTTTTGCAACACCCCGCGCATCGCAGGCCTCCCCCGCTGCCGCCCATGCCGAGGCCGCACTGACCCCGGCACAGCGGAAGCTGACGGGGTCGCTGATGCGCGTCAACCACGTGGGCGAAGTCTGTGCGCAGGCGCTCTACACCGCCCAGGCCGCCGTCACCCGCGATGAACCGCTGCGCCAGCACCTGCTCGCGGCGGCACGGGAAGAAACCGACCACCTAGCCTGGACCCAGGAGCGGCTGGACGCCCTGGGCGCCCGGCCGAGTGTGCTCAACCCCCTGTGGTTCGCGGGGGCATTCGCCCTGGGCCTCGTGGCGGCCAAGGTCAGCGACCAGGTCAGCCTGGGCTTTGTGGCAGAAACCGAGAATCAGGTGGCCGCCCACCTACAGGGGCACCTGGCACGCCTGCCTGCTGAGGACCTGGCCTCGCGCGCCGTGGTGGCGCGCATGAAGGACGACGAGGAGCGCCATGCCGCGCAGGCGCTGGCCGAAGGCGCCACCGTGCTGCCGGCACCGGCCCGCGCCCTGATGCGGGCCGCCGCCAAGGTCATGACGACCACGGCACACCACATCTGACGCTGGCGTCTGGGCGGGTGCCCAGGAAAAGAGGCTTCAGCCCTCCAAGACCTCGAAGCCGGTGGTGATCTCGGCCGTCTTGCCCAGCATGATGCTGGCCGAGCAGTATTTTTCGTGGCTCATGGCGATCGCGCGCTCCACGGCGGCGGGGGGAATGCCCTTGCCGGTCACGGTGAATTGCATGTGGATCTTCGTGAACACCTTGGGATCGACCGGCGCGCGCTCCGTGGTCAGCTTGACGCTGCAGCCGCGCACGTCGTGGCGCCCGCGCTTCAAGATCAGCACCACGTCATAGGCGGTGCAGCCGCCCGTGCCGGCCAGCACGGTCTCCATGGGGCGCGGTGCCAGGTTCTGCCCGCCATTGGCCGGGTTGGCCGCATCGGGCGCGCCATCCATGGTCAGGACGTGGCCGCTGCCGGTTTCCGCCACAAACCCCATTCCCGAGCGGGTACCGGCGCCGCCGGTCCAGCTGACTGTGCATTCCATGTGTGTTTCTCCTCAGTAGTTCATCAAAAAACGTGGCTTTTTTCACGAAATGGACGGGCCACTCCAAAAAATGCGTTGGATTTTGCTGCATCGCAGCATCCTCTGCGCTAATATTGCGTCATGCGTTGCCCTTTTATCGAAAAGGGACAGGTTCTGGGGAGATATCTCCACCACCTCCAACGCGCCGATTGTCTCCTCCATCTCCTCAAAGGATGGATTCAGCCCCGGGCTTTGCGGCCTGGGGCTTTTTTTTGCCCGGACGGGACCATCGGCACCGCCTGCATCCCGGGCGGCAAGGACCAAGAGCCTGAACAGGTTCTAACACCTATGATGTGTGCCCCGCCCGCATGGGCGGCTCGCGCCACAGCCTGCCCCTTGCCATGACCCACGACCTGACCCCCGCCGACTACCTCAAGAAAATCCTCACCGCCCGTGTGTACGACGTGGCGATCGAGTCGGACCTGGAGCCGGCCCGCGACCTGAGCCGCCGCCTGAAGAACCGCGTGCTGCTCAAGCGCGAGGACCAGCAGGCGGTGTTCAGCTTCAAGCTGCGCGGCGCCTACAACAAGATGGCGCACCTCACCCCCGGCCAGCTGCAGCGTGGCGTGATCTGCGCCTCGGCCGGCAACCATGCCCAGGGCGTGGCCATGAGCGCCAGCAAGCTCGGCGCCCGCGCCGTGATCGTGATGCCCACCACCACGCCCCAGGTCAAGGTGGATGCCGTGCGCACGCTAGGGGGTGAGGTGGTGCTGCATGGCGAGAGCTATTCCGACGCCTACCAGCACGCTGCGGAGCTGCAGGCCAAGGAAGGCCTGACCTTCGTGCACCCCTTCGACGACCCGGACGTGATCGCCGGCCAGGGCACCATCGCCATGGAGATCCTGCGCCAGTTGCAGCGCCTGGGCAGCAACCGCCTGGATGCAGTGTTCGTGGCCATCGGCGGCGGCGGCCTGGTGAGCGGCGTGGCCAACTACATCAAGGCCGTGCGCCCGGAGATCAAGGTCATCGGCGTGCAGATGAACGACTCGGACGCCATGATCCAGTCCGTGCGGGCGCATGAACGCGTCACGCTGGCCGACGTGGGCCTGTTCTCCGACGGCACGGCCGTCAAGCTGGTGGGCGAGGAAACCTTCCGCATCGCCAGCGGCCTGGTGGACGAGTTCATCACGGTGGATACCGATGCCGTCTGCGCGGCCATCAAGGACGTGTTCGTGGACACGCGCAGCATCGTCGAGCCCTCGGGCGCGCTGGCCGTGGCGGCCATCAAGCAGTACGTGGAAACGCACCAGACCGAGGGCGAGACCTACGCCGCCATTCTGTGCGGCGCCAACATGAACTTCGACCGCCTGCGCTTCGTCGCCGAGCGCGCCGAGGTGGGCGAGGAGCGCGAAGCGCTGCTGGCCGTGACCATCCCCGAAGAGCGCGGCAGCTTCCGGCGCTTTTGCGAGGTGGTGGGCGCCCTGCCCGGCGGCCCGCGCAACGTGACCGAGTTCAACTACCGCATCAGCGACTCGGCCGAGGCCCATGTGTTCGTGGGCCTCACGGCCCAGGGCAAGGGCGAATCGAAAAAGCTCGCGCAGATCTTCACGGAGCACGGCTTCGGTGCGCTGGACCTCACGCACGACGAACTGGCCAAGGAGCACCTGCGCCACCTGGTGGGCGGGCACTCTTCGCTGGCCCAGGACGAGCGCCTGCTGCGCTTCGTGTTCCCCGAGCGGCCGGGGGCGCTGCTCAAGTTTCTGAGCCTGATGCAGCCGACCTGGAACATCAGCCTGTTCCACTACCGCAACCAGGGCGCGGACTACGGCCGCATTCTCGTGGGCATGCAGGTACCGCCCGAAGATTCGGCCACCTTCGACGCCTTCCTCTCCACCCTGGGCTACCCGTATGTGGAAGAAACGCTGAACCCGGCCTACCGCCTGTTCCTGCGCGCCAAATAGGCGCAGAGGGCAAGCACCGCGCCACCCCATGCAAGCCCTGCGCCACTACCTGCTGGCCGTGCAGTTCTTCACCCGCATCCCGGTCACCGGGCGGCTGGCCGGCTGGGTGGGCTTCAGCCCCGCCATGCTGCGTGCCAGCGCCGCGCACCTGCCCGGCGTGGGCTGGCTCGCTGCGGCTGTGGCGGCGGGGGTGTACGCGGCGCTGGCAATGGCCCTGGCGCCCAACCCGCTGGCCCCGGCCGTGGCGGCAGTGTTCTGTACCGTGGCCACGGTGCTGCTCACCGGGGGCTTCCATGAGGATGGCCTGGCCGACGTGGCCGATGGCCTGGGCGGCAGCTACGACCGCGAGCGGGCGCTGGACATCATGAAGGACTCTCGCGTCGGCGCCTTCGGCGCCATGGCGCTGGTGCTGGCCCTGCTGGCCAAGGTGAGCCTGCTGGCGCTGCTCGGCGTGCACGGCCTGGCCACGGCGCTGGCGGCCCTGGTGGGCGGGCATGTGCTGTCGCGCCTGTGGCCGCTGTTCATCGTGCGCCGCCTGCCGCATGTGGGCGACACCGCCCGATCCAAGAGCAAGCCGCTGGCCGACCAGATCACCGGCGCGGCACTGGTGGTGGCGGCGGCCTGGTGCCTGGCCCCGCTGGCGCTGGCCTGGTTGTGGAGCTCCACGGCCATCACCCTCGCCGCCGTCACGCTGAGCGCTCTGGGCGCGGCCTGGATGGCCCGGTGGTTCGCACGGCGCCTGCAGGGCTTTACCGGCGACTGCCTGGGCGCCACCCAGCAGATCGGCGAGATCGGCTTTTACCTGGGCGCCGCGCTGGCCCTGGGGCCGGGCTGAGGGCCTGGCCGTGCAGCTCTGGCTGGTGCGGCATGCGCCGCCCGTGGTCGCCACTGGCACCTGCTACGGCATGCTGGACATGCCGGCAGAGAGTGCCCCCACCCTGGCCTGTGCACAACGCCTGGGCCAGGCCCTGCCCGGCCCGGCACTGGTCTGGCATTCACCCCTGCAGCGGTGCGTGCAGCTCGCCCAGGCCGTGCAGGCCACCCGCCCCGACTGGCAACCCCGGCCCGATGCCCGGCTGCGCGAAATGGATTTCGGCGCCTGGGAGGGCCGCGCCTGGAGCAGCCTGGCCAAGGCCGACATCGATGCCTGGACCGCCGACTTCGCCCACCACCGCCCGGGCGACGGCGAGCCGCTGGCGGACATGCTGGAGCGCGTGGCCCAGGCCCTGCAAGACACGCAGGCGGCGGCGCGGGCCGCCGGCCTGGCCCATGCGGTGTGGCTCACCCATGCGGGCGTGGCCCGCTGCGTGGACTGGCTGCTGTGCCATGGCGACAACGCCACGCCATACGCCGACCAATGGCCCGTGCATGCCCCCGCCTGGGGTGAATGGGATACCGTCGACCTGGGATGAAGGCCTTCATTGGCAAAATACCAACAGCCCCGCAGGGTAAGCAGAAGCAAACCATGAAAGCGCGGGCGTCCACGCCCGAGGCCTGCTGAGCCCCGGAAGGGTCAGAGGCTGGGAATTTTTTGGCCTTGCCCGAAGGGCGCGTCAAAACGCCCCGGATCTAGGCGCATAGCACAGCCATAGCTCGGGCTATGGCGAGCATTTGCAACGACGAGCCGGGGTGTTTTGGCGTGCAAGGCGGGCATGGGCGAAAGATTCTCAGCCTCTCAGTTCTTGCGCGGCATGTCCAGCGTGAGCATGGCCGGGCCGCCCACATCGGCACCCAGTTGCGCCTGGCGCGGGCCGAGGGACTGCAAGACCATGCCGGAGTCCACCAGGGTGCCCACGCGGAAGGTTTTGGGCGGCTTGCCATCTACCGCGATCAGCGCGGCACCGCCTCCACTCTGGCGCCCGGACAGCACGCCAATCAGGGCAAAGCGGCTGGCCAGCGAGGCCACTGGCGCCGCCACGGCCGCCACCGCGCCGGCCGGCACGGCGCCCAGCACCCGGGCGACCGCCTGGGCGTCGGGCACCGCCGCCATGGACGCCATCGCCGGAACGGCTTGCGCGACCGGCCGGTTCGACAGGCGCAGGCCCCAATAGGCCACGCTGGCGCCCGCGGCGACCCAGAACGCCAGAGTCCCCAGGCGCACGCCCCATTTGCTGTATGAATTGGTCACCATGCGGGGATTATGATTCACCCGATACGACCCTAGCGAGACCGCCTGCAGTGAACACTCTTTCTTTCCTGTCTTCCTCCGCCTCCCTGGGCTCCGCACGCCGCAGCCTGGCCCGGGGTTTCACCCTGATCGAGCTGATGGTGGTGGTGGTCATCATCGGCGTGCTGGCCGCGCTGATCGTGCCCAACGTGCTCGACCGCGCCGACGACGCGCGCAGCACTGCCGCCAAGACGGACATCACCAACATCATGCAGGCGCTCAAGCTGTACCGGCTGGACAACCAGCGCTACCCCACGCCCGAGCAGGGCCTGCAGGCGCTGGTGGCCAAGCCCACGTCCGGCCCGGTTCCCGGCAACTGGAAGCTGTACCTCGAAAAGCTCAACAACGACCCCTGGGGCCGCCCTTACCAGTACCTGAACCCCGGCATCAAGGGCGAGATCGACGTGATGTCCTTCGGTGCCGATGGGCAGTCGGGCGGCGAAGGCAAGGATGCCGATATCGGCAGCTGGCAGTAAGGATGTTGGCCCCCACGGTCGCGCACTGCGTGTCGCTCCCTGCCCCCAGGGGGGCCGGGCCTTGCTTGGGGCGGCCCGGCGCAAGGCCGGTGCCCCCACGCTCCCGCACTTCGTGTCGTCGCTGCCCCCCGAGGGGGCCGGGCCTTGCTTGGGGCGGCCCGGCGCTGCGGCCGGCCGCCCTCGGCTGGTGCTGTGACCGTTGCAACGGCGCCCCATGCACACCGTTGACGCCTGCGATGATGCTGCGAGCACTGTGTGCCCGGCATTCCAAACACCCATGACACGCCGTGCACGTGGATTCACGATGCTCGAATTGCTGGTGGTCATCAGCATCATGGCGCTGGCGACGGCGGGTATTTCGCTGGCGCTGCGCGACAACGGGCAGACGCAGCTGGAGCGCGAGGCGGCACGGCTGGCTGCCCTGCTCGAATCGGGGCGGGCGCAGTCGCGGGCCAGTGGCGTGCCGGTGCGCTGGCGCGGCGGGCCGCAGGGTTTCAATTTCGAGGGGCTGCCGCCCGAGGCGCTGCCGCACCAGTGGCTGGCCACCGGCACCCTGGTGCGCGGCAATGCCATCCTGCTGCTCGGGCCCGAGCCGGTGATCGGGGCGCAGCAGGTGCTGCTCACGCACCAGGACCACCCCGACCAGGCCCTGCGCGTGGTGACGGACGGGCTGCGGCCTTTCAGTGTGGAGTCGGTGCAATGACCCGCACTCCCATGAACACGCACCAGCAGGGGTTCACGCTGGTGGAGGTGCTGGTGGCCCTGAGCATCGTGGCGATTGCGCTGATGGCCGGGCTGCAGTCCACGAATGCCCTCACGCGCAATGCGCTGCGCCAGTCCGACATCGTGCTGGCACAGCTGTGCGCCGAGAACGAACTGGTGCGCACGCGCCTGTCGCGCCAGATGCCCAGCGTGGGTGACAGCACCCAGCCCTGCGAGCAGGCGGGCCGGCGCTTTGACGTGCGCCTGATCGTGCGGCCCACGCCCAACCCGAGCTTTCGGCGGGTGGATGCGCAGGTGCTCGACGGCGAAAACTCCGTCCTGCGCATATCGACCATCCTGGGGCGCTATTGACCATGCGCTCCAGGCCCATGACCCACCCTGCGCGCCTCGCTGTGCCACCAGGCCGCGAGCGCAGCCCGTTGGCGGCGGCATCGGGCGGCTTCACGCTGATCGAACTGCTGGTCGCCATTGCGCTGATGTCCATCCTGGCCATCATGAGCTGGCGCGGCATCGACGGCATGGTGCGCGCGCAGGAGCAGACGCGCCTGCGCGCCGATGAGATGCTGGTGATCCAGTCGGCCCTGGGGCAGTGGGGCGCCGACCTCGACGCCATCCTGCCGCTGGCCAGCACCACCCCGATGGACTGGGACGGGCAGGTGCTGCGCATCACGCGCCGCACCACGGCCGTGCCCGACGAAGGCGCGCTGGTGGTGGCCTGGACCCGGCGCGACGCGCCAGGCGTGGAGGGCGGCGGCCAGTGGGTGCGCTGGCAGTCCCCGCCCGTGCGCAACCGAACCGAATGGCAGCAGGCCTGGCAACAGGCCGAGCAGTGGGCGCGCACGCCCGACGAACAGGCCCGGCGCTACGAGATCAGCCTGGTGCCCATCACCAACTGGCAGCTGTTCTATTTCCGCGGCGGCGCCTGGTCCAACCCGCTGTCGAGCGCCGGGCAGACCGCAGGCACCCCGGCCTCCACCCTGCCCGATGGGGTGCGGCTGCAGATCACGCTGTCACCCGGCCAGGCACTGAGCGGCGCCATCGTGCGCGACTGGGTCAACCCGACACTGGGTGGGGGACGCACCTGATGCGCCGCGCACCGAACATCCGGCAACGGCGAACGCTGGCCCAGCGCGGCGCGGCGCTGCTCGCGGCCATGCTCACAGTGACGCTGGTGGCCACGTTTGCCGCCGCCTCCCTGTGGCAGCAGTGGCGCGCCATCGAGGTCGAGACCGCCGAGCGCGCCCGCGTGCAGGCCGCCTGGATACTGGTGGGGGCGCTGGACTGGTCGCGCCTGATCCTGCGCGAAGACGGCCGAGCCGGCGGTGCCGACCACCTGGCCGAGCCCTGGGCGGTGCCGCTGCAGGAAGCCCGGCTGTCCAGCTTCCTCGCGGCCGAGCGCGGCGTGGCGCAGGTGGAAGACGCCAGCACCGACACCACCGATGCCTTTCTCTCGGGGCAGATCACCGACCTGCAGTCGCGCCTGAACATCACCAGCCTGGCCGAAGGTGGGCAGGTGCAGGCCGGGGCCTTGAAGCAGTTCACCCGGCTGTTCGAGCGGCTGGGGCTGCCCTCGCAGGAGCTGGCGCTGCTGCTGGAAAACCTGCGCAAGGCCCAGGCCCGCACGGGGGCCGATGGCAGCGCCCCGCTCATGCCGCAGACAGTATCTCAGCTGGGCTGGCTGGGGCTGTCGCCGCCCACCGTGGCGGCGTTGCTGCCGCATGTCACCATCCTGCCGGTGCGCACACCGGTCAACCTCAACACGGCGGGCATCGACGTGGTCTGGGCCAGCATCGACGGGCTGGACATGGCCGGTGCCCAGAAGCTGGTGCAGGCCCGCGAATCGAAACATTTCCGCTCCATGGCTGAAGTGGTCGAGGTGCTGGGCAAGGTCCCGTTCGACACCAATGACCTGGCCATCGCCTCGGCCTATTTCGAGGTACGGGGCCGGCTGCGCATGGACAACACCACTGTGGACGAGCGCTCCCTGGTCCGCAAGCTGGGCCTGGAAGTGACGACGCTGTGGCGGGAACGCGGCGCTTTCGACCGGGACACTGCCGCCCCGGCGCAACAGGGCCTGCGCTGAATGCGCGCAGCCCTCCCAGCACACCCTAAAATGGCCCGCACTACCCGCCCATGAGCACGCTGATACTTTCCCTGCCGCCCTCCCTTCCGGGGATATCGACCCAGTACGGCTATACGCTGACTGCGGACGGGCACACCGCACAGCGCCACGCGCTCACCGAGGCCGCCCTGCTGCCCGAGACCGCGCGCCCCGGCGAGGTCGTGGCCGTGGTGCCGATAGAGGCGCTGTCCTGGCAAAAGGTGCAGTTGCCGCCCGGACTGCCCCTGGGGGCCAGCCAGCAGACACCGCGCCTGCGCTCGGTGCTGGACGGCCTGCTCGAAGACCGCCTGCTCGACGACACGGCCCAGCTGCACTTTGCGCTGCAACCGGGCGCCCAGGCCGGCGTGCCGGTGTGGGTGGCTGTGTGCGACCGTGCCTGGCTGCGTGCCCACCTGCAGGCCCTGGAGGCCGCAGGCCGGCGCGTGTCACGCGTGGTGCCCGAGTTCGCGCCCGGCCCCACGGCCAGTGGCGGCCCCGAGGTGTCGGCCATCGGCACGGCGGACGACCCCCAGTTGATCCTGTGCGGGCTGGGCGCCGACCAGGGGATTTCGGTGCTGCCGCTGACGCCGGCCACGCTGGCCTTGGCAGGCCTAGGCGCTGCCGGCAGCGATGCGCCGCCCACCCCCTTGCGCGCCGACCCGGCCGTGGCGGAACTGGCCGAACGCGCACTGGGCCACCCGGTGGACCTGCACACGGCCAGCGCCCGCGCCCTGGACGCCGCCCGCGGCGACTGGGACCTGGCGCAGTTCGACCTGTCCAGCACCAGCCGTTCGCGCGCCCTGCGCAAGGCCGGCGGCGTGCTGAGCGCCCTGCTGTACGCCCCCCAGTGGCGCGCAGCGCGCTGGGCGCTGGGCGTGCTCGTACTGGCGCACCTGGCGGGCCTGAACGTCTGGGCCTGGCAGGAGCGGCAGGCCTTGGCCGCCAAACAGACCAGCCTGCGCAGCACCTTCACGCAGACCTTCCCGCAGGTGCAGGCGGTGATCGCCCCCCTGGAGCAGATGGAACGCGAGATGGCGCTGCTGCGCCAGGCGTCCGGCAGCTTCTCGCCGCGCGACCTGGAGCCCATGATGGCCGCCGCGGGCAGCGTGCTGCCCGATGGCCGCATCCCTACCGGCCTGGAATTCACCACCGGCGAGCTGCGCCTGCGCGGCCTGCCGCTTGCACCCCAAGAGGAACCCGTGCTCACCACCCGACTGCGGGCTGCCGGCTACACCGGCCGCCTGGACGATGGCAGCCTGGTGCTGCGTGCGGAGACCGCCCCATGAGCCAGCTCGCCCCCTTGAAAACCCAATGGCAGGCCATGGCCCCGCGCGAACAGAACTTCGTGCTGGGTGCTGCCGCCCTGGTGGGCCTGGCCCTGGTGTGGTGGGTGGCCATTTCACCGGCCCTGCAGACCTTGCGCACCGCCCCCAAGCGCCACGCCGAACTGGACACGCAGCTGCAGCGCATGCGCAGCCTGCAGGCCGAGGCTCAGCAGTTGCAGGCCGCACCGCGCAACAGCACGGGCGACCCTACCGGCGCCCTGCGCAACGGCCTGACCCAGCGCATGGGCACAGCCGCCCAGCTCAACGTGACCGGCGACCGTGCCACCGTGACGCTCAAGGCCGCCCCTGCCGATGCCCTGGCGCAGTGGCTGGCCCTGGCGCGCAGCAATGCCCGAGCCGTGCCCATCGAGGCGCGCCTGACCCGCACCGCCAACCCGACCACTCCCGCAGCGACGGGCAATGCCCGCCCGGCCCCGCAAGGCCCGGCCATGGCGCCGGCCTTGCCCGCACCGGGTGCGGGCGCCATATCCTCCGGCCCGCTGATGCCGCCGATTCCCGGCAACATGCCGGCCATGGGCGCCAACCCCGTACAGGGCAATGCGCCCGAGGGCTCTGCCCCCGGAACCCCGCGCTGGGACGGCACGCTGGTGCTGGCCCTGCCTGCACGGTGACCCCCACGGAACGCCCCGTGTCACCAGCCCGCAGCACACGCACCTCCTCGCGCACCACCGGTGCCGTACCGCGCTCGCCCTGGGGCTGGGCGGTGGGCGGCGCCCTGGCCGGCCTGCTGCCTGCGCTGGTGGTCTTTGCCCCGGCGCAATGGCTGGCGCAGGGCCTGGCCCGGGCCACGGGTGGGCAACTGCTGCTGTCGGAAGCGCGTGGCACGGTCTGGAGTGGCTCTGCTCAATTGGTCCTGACCGGCGGCACCGCCAGCCAGGACCGCACGGCGCTGCCCGGGCGCCTGCAATGGACATTGCGCCCCACCCTGAATGGCGTGCGCGCGCAGGTGCAGGCCCCCTGCTGCACCGTGCAGCCGCTGCAGGCGCGGCTGGCGCTGGGCCTCTCGCAACTGCGCCTGACGGTGGGCGACGGCCAGAGCAACTGGCCCGCCGCATTGCTATCGGGCCTGGGCACGCCCTGGAACACGCTGCAGCCGCAAGGCCAGCTGGTGCTGCAGACCCAGGGGCTGCAAGCCGCCTGGCAGGCCGGCCGCATGGTGCTGGACGGCAAGGTGCAGCTCGATGCGCTGGACATGTCCTCGCGCCTGTCCACCCTGCGCCCCATGGGCAGCTACCGGCTGGCCGTGCAGGGTGGCGAGGTGCCCATCCTGACCTTGACCACCCTGAGCGGCCACCTGCAATTGAGCGGCACCGGCCAATGGGTAGGCCAGCGCCTGCGCTTTGCGGGCGAGGCCAGTGCAGCGCCCGACCGCGAAGCGGCGCTCACCAATCTTCTGAACATCATCGGACGGCGCAACGGCGCGCGCTCCCTCATCACCGTGGGTTGACCCTATGACGACTTCCGCATCCTCCCTTTCGCCGCACCTGCAATGCGCCGTCAGCTCGATCACCCTGGCCGCCATGCTGCTCACCAGCAGCCCGCTGGCGCTGGCGCAGACAGCCGTTGGCACGGGCACCAGCAGCGTGCGCGGGAACGAACCCGTCACGCTGAACTTCGCCAACGCCGAGATCGAGGCCGTGGCCCGCACCATGGCCACCATCACCGGGCGCAACGTGGTGGTCGACCCGCGCGTGAAGGGCCAGCTCACGTTGATCACCGAGCGCGCCGTGCCCCCCTCGGCCGCGTTCCAGCAGTTCCTGGCCGCACTGCGCCTGCAGGGCTTCACGGTGGTCGAATCGGCCGGCCTGTACAAGGTGGTGCCCGAGGCCGACGCCAAGCTGCAGAGCGGCAGCGTGGGCGTGAGCGAGTCGGGCTCTGCGCGCGGCACGCCCGGCGGCGGGCAGATCGTGACGCAGATCTTCAAGCTCAATTACGAAAACGCGGGCAACCTGGTGCCGGTGCTGCGCCCGCTGATCAGCCCCAACAACACCATCAACGTGAACCCCGGCAACAACTCGCTGGTGATCACCGACTACGCCGACAACCTGCAACGCCTGGGCCGCATCATCGCGGCGATGGACGTCTCCAACGCCAGCGATGTGGAGATCATCCCGCTGCGCAATGCCCTCGCGGTCGACCTCGCGCCCCTGGTGGCACGCCTCATTGATGGCGGCAGCGGCGCCGCGCCTGCCGCTGCCCAGGGCCAGGCAGATACCTCGTTCAAGACCACGCTGCTGGCCGAGCCGCGCAGCAATTCGCTGATCCTGCGTGCGGCCAACCCTGCGCGAGTGGCCATGGTGCGCGCGCTCGTCGACAAGCTCGACCAGCCTCCGGTGCCGGGCAGCAGCGCCTCCATGGGCAATATCCATGTGGTCTACCTCAAGAACGCCGATGCCACCAAGCTCGCCACCACCCTGCGCGCGGCCATGGCCAGCATGGGCGGCAACTCCAGTGGCGGCGCCGGCGCCAGCACGCCGGCCATTTCCAGCGGTGCTTCGTCCAGCTCGCTGTCAGGCGGCGGCAGCAACAGCGGTGGCCTGAGCGGCGGCTCCAACAGCAGCAGCAACAGCAGCCTTGGCGGGCTGGGCAGCAGCTCCGGCATGGGCAGCAGCTCGGGCATGGGCAGCAGCAACAGCAACCAACCCTCCACCGGCGGCCAGATCCAGGCCGACCCGACCACCAACTCGCTGATCATCACGGCACCTGAGCCGCTGTTCCGCCAGCTGCGCACCGTGATCGACAAGCTCGACGGCCGCCGCGCCCAGGTGCTGGTGGAAAGCCTGATCGTGGAGGTCTCCGCCACCAAGCTGGCGGAGTTCGGCATCCAGTGGCAGGGCGTGCTGGGCAAGCAAGGGGATGGCACTGTCGGCGTCATCGGCACCAACTCCACCCAGGGTGGCGGCGTCAACATCCTGAGCGCGGCAGCCAACCTGGCAGCCGGCAACTACACCGGCCTGCTCCCCACGGGCAACGGGGGGGGCCTGAGCAACGGGCTGAACCTCGCGCTGGCGCCACGCATCAACGGCCAGTACTACCTGGGAGCCCTGGCCAACTTCCTGCAGAACAGCGGTGACGCCAACGTGCTGTCCACCCCCAACCTGATGACGCTGGACAACGAGGAAGCCCGCATCGTGATCGGCAACAACGTGCCCTTCCCGACCGGCTCGTATGCCAACACCGGCGGCAGCAACACGGTGAACCCCTTCACCACGGTGGAGCGCAAGGACGTGGGCCTGATGCTCAAGGTGCGCCCGCAGATCAGCGAGAACGGCACCGTCAAGATGTCGATCTACCAGGAAGTCTCCAAGATCAACGAGAACACCCTGAGCTCCGTGAATGGCCCGACCACAAGCAAGCGTTCCATCGAGTCGAACGTGGTGGTGGACGATGGCAGCATCATCGTGCTCGGCGGTCTGCTCGAAGACAGCTACTCCCAGGGCGAGGACAAAGTGCCGGTCATGGGCGACCTGCCGGTGGTGGGCGGCCTGTTCCGCAGCGAGAAGCGCCAGCGCAACAAGACCAACCTGATGGTCTTCCTGCGCCCCGTGGTGGTGCGTGATGCGGCCACGAGCGAAGCCCTGATGGTCGACCGCTACGATGCGATCCGCGGGCTGCAGCAGGTGACGCAACCCGCGTCGAGCCTGCCACTGCGGTCGATATCGGGCGCCCCCGTGCTGCCGGAACTGCCCCAGCGCAGCACCCCGGCACCGCGCGTGCAACCCGCCGCCCCCCTGCAGGACCTGGTGACGCCTGTGCAGCCAGCGCCCCGGCTGACGCCTTCGGGCGTACCCATCAGCGAAGCCCCTGTGCCCGCTGCGGCCACTGCACCGACCTACTACGTGCGTGCCGGCGTGTTCGGCGATGACTCGGCCTCGCAGGCCGCACTGGCCAGGCTGCGCAATTCGGCACTCCCCATCTCGGAGCAGCCGGTGGACACCAGCCAGGGCCCCCGCACCAGCGTGCGCGTAGGCCCGTACCACAACCCGGCTTCGGCCGACTCCGCTGCCGCGATGGTGCGCGAGCTCGCGCCCGCCGCCACGGTGACCCGCCAGACGCTCTGACCCATGCGCCACCCCCTGCCCTACGCCTTTGCCCGCACCTCCCAGCTGCTGCTGGAGGACGATGGCCAGCAGCTTGTGCTGTGGCACGGCCCTGCACCCGACGTGACCGCTCTGTCGGAAGTGATGCGCAAGCACAAGATCCGCCACCTGCAGTCGCTGGCGGCCCCGGCCCTGGCCCAGCGCATCAGTGCCGCTTATGCCCAGGGCGAATCGAGTGCCGCCACCGTGGTCAGCGAAGTCGAGTCCGACGCCGACCTGTCTCGCATGATGCAGGATCTGCCGGCGGTGGAAGACTTGCTGGAAACGGCCGACGACGCGCCCATCATCCGCATGCTCAACGCCCTGCTCACGCAGGCCGCGCGCGACGGCGCGAGCGACATCCACATCGAGCCCTACGAGCGGCATTCGAGCGTGCGCTTTCGCGTCGACGGCTCGCTGCGCGAGGTGGTGCAGCCCAACCGCGCCCTGCACGCCGCCCTGATCTCGCGCCTGAAGATCATGGCCGACCTCGACATTTCGGAAAAACGCCTGCCGCAGGACGGGCGCATCAGCCTGCGCCTGGGCACGCGCGCCATCGACGTGCGCGTCTCCACCCTGCCCAGCGCCCATGGCGAGCGCGCCGTGCTGCGCCTTTTGGACAAGAGCGAAAGCAAGCTCAGCCTGGAAGCCGTGGGCATGCAGGGCGACACGCTGCGCCGCTTCGAGGGCCTGATTGCCCAGCCGCACGGCATCATCCTCGTGACCGGGCCCACAGGCTCGGGCAAGACGACCACGCTGTACGCAGGCCTGGGGCGGCTCGATGCCACGCGCAACAACATCATGACGGTGGAAGACCCCATCGAGTACGAACTGCCCGGCGTGGGCCAGACCCAGGTCAACAGCAAGATCGAGCTGACCTTCGCCAAGGCCCTGCGCGCCATCCTGCGCCAGGACCCGGACATCATCATGATCGGTGAAATCCGCGACTTCGAGACCGCGCAGATCGCCATCCAGGCCTCGCTCACGGGCCACCTGGTGCTGGCCACGCTGCACACCAACGACGCCGCCAGCGCCGTAACGCGCCTGACCGACATGGGGGTGGAGCCTTTTCTGCTGTCGTCCTCATTGCTCGGCGTGCTGGCCCAGCGGCTGGTGCGCAAGTACTGCAGCCACTGCCAGGGTGCCGGCTGCGAGCACTGCGGCCAGACCGGCTATACGGGCCGCACCGGCCTGTTCGAGCTGCTGGTGACCAACGACGCCATCCGCGCGCAGATCCACAACCAGGCCTCCGAGGCGGACATCCGCACGGCGGCCCTCGCGGGCGGCATGGCGCTGATGCGCGAAGACGGCGAGCGCCTGATTGCCGCGGGCATCACCAGCCGCGAAGAAGTGCTGCGCGTCACACGGGATTAGCAGCCCCTCGCAACGCAAGCGCCAAGCGCCCCAAGAAAAAAGCCCCCGTCACCAACCGGCGACAGGGGCTTTTTGCTGGGCGTAGCCAGGGGCTCTACCAGCCGGCAGACCGTCAGCGGATCTGCAATGCCTGCTTGGGCGCACGCACCGGAACGGCAGGCCGCTGGGCCGGCGCAGGGATGCCCTGGCGTGGGGTCGGCATGCTGCCGCCCGCACCCGGGCTGGCGGCCCTGGCTCCCGGCTGCAGCTTGAACTGGCTCACGGCCTGGGTCAGCTGCAGGGCCTGCTCACGCAGGGATTCGGAGGCCGCAGTGGACTGCTCGACCAGCGCGGCGTTCTGCTGCGTCATGTTGTCCAGCTGGCTCACCGACTGGCTGATGTGGCCCACGTTGTCGCGCTGCTCGGCGGACGATGCCGTGATCTCGCTGATGATGTCCGAGACGCGGCGCACGCTGCCCACGATCTCGTTCATGGTCGCTCCCGCCTGGCTCACCAGGCGCGAGCCGTCTTCCACACGCTCCACCGAGGAGCCGATCAGGCCCTTGATCTCCTTGGCAGCCGCTGCCGAGCGCTGGGCCAGGCTGCGCACCTCGCTGGCCACCACGGCAAAGCCCCGGCCTTGCTCTCCGGCACGGGCGGCTTCCACCGCCGCATTGAGGGCCAGGATGTTGGTCTGGAAGGCAATGCCGTCGATGACGCCAGTGATGTCGGCGATCTTGCGCGAGCTGGTGGTGATCTGGTCCATGGTGGTCACCACCTGGGAGACCACCACACCGCCGCGCCCGGCCACCTCGGCGGCCGACGAAGCGAAGTCGCTGGCCTGGCGTGACGATTGGGCGCTCTGGCCAATGGTGCTGGTGAGCAGCTCCATCGACGAAGCGGCCTCTTCGAGGTTGGCTGCGGTCTGCTCGGTGCGGTGGCTCAGGTCATGGTTGCCCGAGGCGATCTCGGTACTGGCCGTGGAGATGTTGCTGGCCGCCTCCTGCACCTGGTGCACCAGGCCACGCAAGGCATCCTGCATGCGTGCCATGGAGGCCACGAGTTGGCCCACCTCGTCCTGCGAGGTGACCTGCACGTCCTGCGACAGGTCACCGCCGGCAATGCGTTCCGCCAGCTCGCTGGCCTGGGCAATCGAGCGGGTGATGGAGCGCACGCTGAAGAAGGTCAGCGGGATGAGCACGGCCAGTGCGAGCACCAGCACGATGCCGATCAGGCCGGACATGGTAGTGGTCAGCGTGTTCACGCCCTCGCGCGCCTCGTCCATCTTGGTGCGTGCCGTCACCGAGAGGTCGGACAGCAGCTTGTCGGTGGCCTCCATATGCTTCTTGAGGCGGTCGGCATAGGCACCGCCCACGGCGCCGTCGATCTGGGCGCGCTCGATCTGCTCGAACACGGGAGAGATGCCGGCCTCGTACTCCTTGACCTCGGCCAGGGACTTGTCGATGGACTCGACGAAGGCCGCATCGCCCGACTGCACCTGGCGCACATCGGCCATGCCCTTGTTCAGCGCGGTGAGCGATTTCTTCCAGCTCTCGCGCAGGGCTGCGACCTCGACGGAGTTGTTGAAGCTGATGATGATGTCTTTTTCGGACCGGCGCAGGTCACCCAGGGTGGTGCGCAGCTCGGCCACATCGGTCAGGGTCTGCACCCGCTGGGAGAACAGCTGGTCCAGGGTGCTGCGGGTGCGCTCCAGCGCCAGATACCCCATGGCACCGATGACCACGAGCAGAACCAGGGAGAAAATCGTGCCGAAATAAAGACGTGCGCGGATGGAAAGACGGCTGAGCAGGTTCATCGCTCTTCCTTACATTTTTTGACAACTCAAGCATAGCAACTTTGGTGCCATAGGGTGACTTGTCCCTACGGAGCGTGTGTGGGCGCGACTGTATGCGCCCCGCACGCTCCACCCCAGAGGGTATGTACCGCCCCCCTGCCCCCAGCAGCCAAACTGCGGGGGCAGTAGCCACGCTTATTTCACCGGGTGGATGGGCACATACAACTCGCCACCGCCGCGCTGGAATTCCACGGCCTTGGCTTCCATGCCATTTGAGAGCGCTTCGCTCTCTGCCAGGCCCTTCTGCGCCGCGAATTCGCGCACTTCCTGCGTGATCTTCATCGAGCAGAACTTGGGCCCGCACATGGAGCAGAAGTGCGCCACCTTGGCACTGTCCTTGGGCAGGGTTTCGTCGTGGTATTCCTTGGCAGTCTCGGGATCCAGGCCCAGGTTGAACTGGTCCTGCCAGCGAAAATCGAAGCGCGCCTGGCTCAGGGCATCGTCGCGCGCGCGCGATCCCGGGTGCCCCTTGGCCACGTCGGCCGCATGCGCCGCGATCTTGTAGGCAATGATGCCCTGCTTGACGTCGTCGCGATCAGGCAGGCCCAGGTGCTCCTTGGGGGTCACGTAGCACAGCATGGCCGTGCCCATCCAGCCGATCATGGCGGCGCCGATGGCCGAGGCGATGTGGTCGTAGCCGGGGGCGATGTCGATGGTCAGCGGGCCCAGGGTGTAGAACGGTGCCTCATGGCAAGTCTTGAGCTGCTCGGTCATGTTGGCCTGGATCATGTGCATGGGCACGTGGCCCGGGCCTTCGATCATGGTCTGCACGTCGTGCTTCCAGGCCACCTGGGTCAACTCGCCCAGGGTGTGCAGCTCGGCAAACTGCGCCTCATCGTTGGCGTCCGATGCACAGCCGGGGCGCAGACCGTCGCCCAGGCTGAAGGACACGTCGTAGGCCTTCATGATGTCGCAGATGTCTTCAAAATGCTCGTACAGGAAGCTCTCGCGGTGGTGCGCCATGCACCACTTGGCCATGATGGAGCCGCCGCGCGAGACGATGCCCGTGCGCCGCGCCGCCGTGAGGTGGATGTAGGCCAGGCGCACGCCGGCATGGATGGTGAAGTAATCCACGCCCTGCTCGGCCTGTTCGATCAGCGTGTCGCGGAAGATCGCCCAGGTCAGGTCTTCGGCCACGCCGCCGACCTTCTCGAGTGCCTGGTAGATGGGTACGGTGCCGATGGGCACCGGGCTGTTGCGCACGATCCAGTCGCGCGTGGTGTGGATGTTCTTGCCGGTGGACAGGTCCATCACGTTGTCGGCCCCCCAGCGGATGGCCCAGACGAGCTTTTCGACCTCCTCCTCGATGCTGGAGGTGACGGCCGAGTTGCCGATGTTGGCGTTGATCTTGACCAGGAAATTGCGCCCGATGGCCATGGGCTCCACCTCGGGGTGGTTGACGTTGGCAGGGATGATGGCGCGCCCGCGCGCCACTTCGTCGCGCACGAACTCGGGCGTGATGGTGCGCGGGATGCTCGCGCCCATGGGGTTGCCCGCCAGGCGCTGCTCGCGCCCGGCATCGGCCAGGTACTGCGCCATCCACTCGCGCTTGCCGTTCTCGCGGATGGCCACGTACTCCATCTCGGGGGTGACGATGCCTTGGCGCGCGTAGTGCATCTGCGTCACGTTGGCACCGCTGCGCGCGCGCAGGGGCTTGCGCTGCAGCGCGGCCGCTTCGGCGCGCAGCTGGGCCAGGCGCACGGCGTCCTCGCTCTTCTGGCCGTCGTCCAGCGCCAGAGGCGCGCGGCCCTCGTAGTGCTCCACGTCGCCACGGCCGGTGATCCAGCCGCCGCGCACACTGGCCAGGCCGCGGCGCACGTCGATCACGGCGTCGGGATCGGTGTAGGGGCCCGAGGTGTCGTAGACGCTGACCTGCTCGCCGTTGGTCAGTGCGATGTCGCGCACGGGCACGCGCAGGTCGGCATGCAGGTGGCCTGGCAGGTAGGCCTTGCGCGAGGCCGGGAACGGCTCGCGCGTGGCGGCCAGCAGCTCGGCGAATTTTTCACGGGCGAGGGGATCGGGTGCATTCATGGGGCGGGTCTCCAGTTCCGGTGGCAAAGGGAATTGCTCCGGAATGGACCTGCGCCCCGCACACGCGCCATGGCGCATGTACAGCCCACCCTGCGGGCCAGCAGGGGCGCGCACGGGCATGGAGGTCGGCTCTTCTTCCGCCGGTATGAACCGGATCAAGTTCGTCGGGTTCGCAGGCAGCCTGATTGTTGGTCAGGCCCCATGCATCTCAGCGCTTTCGCACACCCCGGAGCAGGCGCCAGTATATCGATACCGGCCTGCGTTGTTTCTACGGATTTGCATTCGATCGTATGACTAGGCGGGAGCCGCAGACAGTGCTGTAGCACGGCAAGGCGAACCAACGACGTTAGACGGTTGAAGGCAAATCCGTATCAGATGCGCCCGATGATCGCCACGGCGAAGAAGAACACAGCTGCGATGACGGTCCACTTGAGCACCACCAGGCCCCAGCGCTTGTAATGGGGCTGACCGGTGCCCGCATAGAAGGCGAACGATACGGCCGCTGCCAGCAGCAGCCCCATGACGGCCCAGCGAAAGAGCACCATGGCGGGTGCTTACCAGGCGCGCGCCGGCTGCGCAAAACCGCGCGGTGCCTGGCGCTCGTCCTCGAAGGTGACTTCTTCCCAGGCGTCGGGCTGGGACAGCAGCTCGCGCAGCAGCAGGTTGTTCATCGCGTGGCCCGAGCGGAAGGCGCTGTAGGCCGCCAGCAGGGGCTTGCCGATGATGTAGAGGTCGCCCATGGCGTCGAGGATCTTGTGCTTGACGAACTCGTCGTCGTAGCGCAGCCCATCGCTGTTGAGCACCTTGTAGTCGTCCATCACGATGGCGTTGTCCAGCCCGCCGCCCAGGGCCAGGCCGTTGGAGCGCATCATCTCCACATCGCGCGTGAAACCGAAGGTGCGTGCGCGTGCGATGTCGCGGCTGTAGTTGCCCTCGCCCAGGTCGAACTCCACACGCTGGCCGGTAGAGTCCACCGCAGGGTGGTCGAAATCGATCTCGAAGCTCAGCTTGTAGCCATGGTAGGGCACGAGGCGCGCCCACTTGGCCTGGGCACCACTGCCCTCGCGCACCTCCACCGGGCGCTTGACGCGGATGAAGCGCTTGGGGGCTTTCTGCAGTTCGATCCCCGCGCTTTGCAGCAGGAACACGAAGGAGGACGACGACCCGTCGAGGATGGGCACCTCTTCAGCCGTGATGTCCACGTACAGGTTATCGAGCCCCAGGCCGGCGCACGCCGACATGAGATGCTCCACGGTGTGCACCTTGGCACTGCCGACCCCGATGGTGGAGGCCAGGCGCGTGTCCGTCACCGCGTCGGCACGGATCGGGATGTCCACGGGCTGGGGCAGATCGACCCGGCGGAACACGATGCCGGTGTCGGGCTGCGCAGGCCGCAGGGTCAGCTCGACCCTCTGGCCACTGTGCAGCCCCACGCCGACGGCGCGGGTCAAGGTCTTGAGGGTGCGTTGCTGGAGCATCCCCCGATTGTAAAAGGGTGGGCCCGTCCCTGCTCGCCGCAAGACCATGGCAAGGCCCTAAGGCACCCGCCACAGTTTCCCGCAAAGGCCCCGGTAAACATAGGCGCTGGAAGGCATTGCGGGGCTGCTGCCCTCTGGCTCCACGCTCACCGCCAGCTCCACCGCCTTGGCAAACACGGTTTCAGATGGGGCACCCAGTTGCAGGTGCACGAACGCCCCTTGCGGCAGCGGCGCCACGGGGCTGGCCTTGCCCGCCACATCCAGCGACCACAGGTACAGCACCTGGCCGGCAGGCACGGGCACGGCCGCCACGCGCTTGATGTCTACCGTGCGGCCCTGCCGCAGGCTGGAGACGATGAGCCCTGGGCGCCCGTCGGCCAGGCCCAGCACCCCCACATAGCTTTCGGGCAGTTGGGTGGAGGCCGGTGCATCCGGCCCGCCGTGCTGCGCCTGCCAGAGCGACGGCAGCAGCACCCCCACCATCAGGCCCAGCGCCAAGGCGCCCGCCGGGGCTGGCTGCAGCAACCTCTTCCACCACGGCACCAGCGCCCCAGGGGCAGGAAACCCCAGGCGCTGCTCGATGGCGTGCCAGGTAGCGGGTGCCGGCGCCTGGGGTGGCAGGGCCAGCAGCGCTGGCGCCATGCGCTCGTTCCAGCGCGCCACGGCTTCGGCCAGGTCGGGCCGCCGCGCGAGCAGCTTCTCGAAGCGGCGTCGGGCGCCACCCTGCAGCGTGCCCAGGGCGTACCCGCCTGCCAGCAGGTCCACGAGCCGGGGGTTCTGGTTCCATGTCATGCGCAGGACTCCATGCAGTCGCGCAGGCGCGCCAGGCTGCGGCGCATCCAGGCCTTGACCGTGCCCAGGGGCCGGGCCAGGCGCTGGGCCAGCTCGGCGTGGGTGAGCCCTTCGTAGTAGACCAGCAGCAGCGCGCTGCGCGGCTCGCTGTCGATCTGGCCCATGCAGCGGCCCAGGCGCGAGCCATCCTCCTCGGCCAGCAGCAGCTCCAGCGGCGAGCCGCCTTCGGCTGCGGCATCGTGTACCTGTTCCTCGCCATCGGCATCGCGCCAGTGCAGCGGCGTTTCGGGGCGGCGCTTGCGCAATGCGTCGATGGCGCGGTTGCGCGTGACCACGCACAGCCACGACAGGCTCAGCGCCTGCCCCGGCGCACCGGTCTGCGGCCGGTTCCACAGGTGCACGAAGACCTCCTGCAGCACGTCTTCGGCCAGGGCGCGGTCCTGCACCACGCGCACGGCCACCGCCAGCAGGCGGCTGGCCACCAGCTGGTACAGGCGCTGGAAGGCCGATGTGTCGCGCAGCACCACGCGCGACAGCAGCTGCGCCACGGCGTCGGGCAGCTCATCGGCGGGCAATGCAGCGGCAGTCATCGTGGCACCGCGAAGAGCTGCACGGGCATGCCCGAAGCCTGTGCGAAGCCGGCACGGATTTCGTCGAAGGTGCCTACGCGGATGTCCTCGAAGTCACCCCAGCGCAACGGCGGCGGCAGGTCGCCATAGACCTCGCTGGGCGCGTGCAGGCAGGCGTATTCGGCCGCAGGGTTGAGCACGAAGCGCTCGTTGCCCGGCAGGCGCTGCGGCTTGCCCGGCACCATGCGCGGGTCGCGCGTGAACCGGTTGGGAAAGATGCGCTGGATGCGCCGCGTCACCGGGTCTTGCGAGTAGCAGTACACATAGCCAGGGCGCAGCACCGCAATGTCCAGGCTGGCGCTGCCGCGCTGCGGTGCCCCCAGCGCCACGGCAAGGGCCGCAACCTCGGGCGCCGCAGCGGGTGCAGGCGGTGGCGCGGCCGCCGCAGCGCTGGCGTCGCCGGGCGTTGGTGTTGCGGCGGGCACGGCGGCCAATGCGGCGCCCGACGCGCGCGTGGAGGCATTGCGCGGCAGCGCCTTCAGCGGGCCGCGTGGCACCTTGGCGAGCACGAAGGAGCGAAAGAACCCCTCGTCCAGTGCACCCTGGGCAGGCAGGCCTAGCGCCTGGCGGTAGCTGCGCAGCGCCGTGGCAAAGGCGGCGTCGGCCTGGTCGTCGATGGCGCCGTCGTAATAGCGCCGCTCGCGCATGCGCTCCTTGTAGAAGGCGATGCGTTCGGCCTCGTCCATGGACAGGAACCAGTCGGCCAGTTCGCGCTGCACCTCGGCATCGCTGTCCGTGGTACCCAGGCACTGCCAGTAGGGCGCGCGCAGCAACTTGCCCACCAGCTCCACGGCGGCCAGCTCAACCATGTTGCGCGCCGCCTGCGAGGGGCCGTCGGCGCGCGAGGTCGAGAACGAGAACACCACGCCGATGCCGGGGTTGACCAGTTGCGCCTGGCCATCGGCCGCGCTCGCGTCGCGGCTGGCCAGCACGGTGGTGTTCTTGGACGACACACCGGGCAGCAGCGTCATGCTTGCGGTTTCCACCACGGCGGCGTCCAGGCCCAGCACCGAGAACTTGGTCTCGCTGCCAAAACGCACGCCGAACACCGATTGCGCGAGCGTGGCGCCAAAGGAGCTGCCGTTCTTGAGCACCGATTCGTCGAGCTGGCTCACCGTGCCGCGGATGTTGTAGGCCGGCACCACGCCGAAGGCGCTGGTGCGCTGCGCCTGTGCCAGCACCTGGGCCAGGTTCTGCTGGTCGCTGCCGAAGACCGACAGGCGCACGCCGCGCGAGCGCCGCGTCATGTCCGACACGGCAGAGGTGAGCATGTCGCGTGCCGATATGGGCACCTTCTGCGTGGCGTCGCGAAACTCCTCCATCATCATGGTCACGTCGCGCGTGCCCATGTCGAACATCATTTCGTCCATGCAGCGCAGCGCGGGCGTGAAGTTGGTGATGGTGCGCTGCGCCTTGTCCGTGGGGTTGGCCTGGGCGCGCACCTCATTGAGGGCGGCACGGTCGGGTGCCCCGGCACAGCCGGCCAGAGCCGCCGCCAGGGCCAGCACGGCGGCCGCAGCGGCTGCGCGGCGTGCACGGCTGTGCACGGGGGAGTGGTTGAAGGTCATGGCAATCTCGGCAAAGGGGATGGGCGTGCACAGGCCAGCCCGCGGTGCGCACCCAAGCCGGTGCACGCACAGCGCGGGCTGGTGCGGATGTCAGCGGCCTACGGGGCGGGTGTAGGAAACGCGCACCCAGCGGTCCTCGTTGCCGACGGCGTCGGTGTCCAGGTCCCAGTCATTGCCGGGGCCGGCATGCTCGCCCTCGGGCTTGGTCGGGCCTTCGGTGGGGCCCTGGCAGCGGTCTTCACCGCGCTTGACCTCCAGGCGCCAGCCGATGCCGTTGACGTTCTGGCACATGGGCTTTTTCTTCTCGATCCTTTCGCAGCCCAGGCTGTCCTGGCTGCGGCCGGTGACGTCGGTGTAGCCATTGGGGCAGCTCACGCCGTTGGCCGGGTTCTTGCCCAGGGTGTAGTGCACCGGATAGCTCGCGGGCCACAGGTGAACGATCTTCTCGCCCACGAATATGTCGGCGCCGCCGGGGTTGACGACGCGCTGGTAGCGCCCTTCTTCAGGCCCGAGCAGCGCGGCCGGACCGACGGCCGTGAGGTAGCCCATGATGTCGCCCGGCAGACCCGACTGGCCCTTGAGCTTGGGGGGCCCGGCCACCGGGTTCATGGCCGACGGCACGCTGACCACGTCACCCGTCACGGCGGGCAGGCATTTGTCGGCGCCCGCCATCTGGATGGTCACGTAGTTGGGCTTGTTGGCAGGCGGGCAGATCGAGCCGCGCTCGAACACCAGGGTCACGCTGCACTTGAGCACGCCGCCGCTGCGGTTGACCTCGGTGTTGGCCGGGCATTCAGCGCGCTCGGGCACGTTGCCGGTGGCGCGCAGCAGCGAGGCCTTGTCGGCCCAGGCGGAGGTGGAAACGGCGGCACCGGCCAGAGTGAGGCAGGCGATGGCGATGGAAGAGAACTTCATGGGGGTGTCCTTCAGGAAATGGGGGAATGCAATCGGCGAAAGGCCTTGGGTGTGAACAGGTCAGGGCTTGGGCACCACATGCCATGCGCCGCCCATGCCGTCCCCCAGGCGGTCGCCGGCCTTGGCATCGCTGGCGTAGTAGTACAGGGGCTTGCCCTTGAAGCTCCACTGGCGCGCACCACCGGCCTCGATGACGCCGAAGTCGCCCTCGGCCTTGGCACCGGCCTTGGCTGCAAAGGCCGGCCATGCGGTCAGGCAGCCGCCGCTGCAGTTGCTCTTGCCAGCAGCGTCCTTGTCGAAGGTGTAGACCGTGCGGCCGGCGGCGTCGGTGAGCACGCCCTGCTGAAAGACGGGCTGCGCCTGCGCGGTCAGCGTGGCCAGGCCCAGGAGCAGTGCGGGTGCGAAGTACTTGAGCTGTTTCATGTTGGTTCCTGTATCTCGGTAGGTCCGGTTGAAGAGCGCCACATGGCGTCCTGCTTGTGGAACGGCGCGGTGCAGCGTTTGGATGCAGGGGGCAGAAAACTTTTTTTCCTGATCTCGACCTGCACCCATGCCGAGGCCCTGTGGCTCCTGCAGCACCGGGAAAATCGTAGGTTCCGGGCGCTTTGCCCGCACCCCATGAACATGGGAGAGGCGCCGCCGCGAAGATGGGATGACGCAGCGCAGGCGGGCGCTAAGATGGCGCGACGCATCCCCGCCGACCTCCCTACCCTGCCACCCATGAGCACACCCCGCTGGCGCGTCGTACTGATAGAGGACGATGCCGAGATGCGCAGATTCTTCGAAGGCTGCGTCACCGCCCACCCCGACCTGGAGCTGGCCGCTTCCTTCGGCATGCTGGCGCCTGCGCGCCGCTGGCTGGACGAGCACCCTGCCGACGTGCTGCTGACTGATCTGGCGCTGCCCGATGGCCATGGCCTGGCACTGCTGCAGCACGTTGTGCGCACGCAGCCGGCGTGCGAAGTGTTGGTGGTGTCGGTCTTCGGCGACGAGGACACAGTGATCGCCTGCGTGGAAGCCGGTGCCGTGGGCTATATCCAGAAGGACTCCACACCCGCGGACGTGGGCCGGATCATCGTCGGTGTGAAGCACGGCGAGTCGCCCATCTCGCCCATGATCGCGCGCAAGCTGCTGGCCCGGCTGCGCCAGCGTGGCACGCGCGCGGAGCCTCAGCCCGTGGACCCGGCACTGCCCAGCCTGGAACTCACGCCGCGCGAGTCGGACGTGCTGGAGCTGATCGCGCGCGGCTACTCGTACGCCGAGATCGCGCGCCTGCAGGACATCTCCAAGCACACGGTGCAAAGCCACATCAAGAACCTGTACAGCAAGCTGGCCGTGCACTCGCGTGGCGAGGCAGTCTTCGAGGCCAGCCGCATGGGCCTGCTGGACCGCCACCGTCGCGCTCCCTGACAGTTCACCAGTCATGCAGCGCACCCTGGGCCTGCCCGCGTCGTTCATCGGCCACCTGCTGTGCAGCCTGGTCCTTTGGAGCCTGCAGGTTCTGCCAGCGCTGGCGCAGGACGCCGCCCCGCCCCCGGGGGTGCAGGTGCTGCGCGACGCCGAACTGACGGTGCGCCTGCGCCAGAGCGCCAACCAGACCACGACCGCCCACACACTTCCGCTGCACTGGGACGTACTGCACCGGCGCAAGGCCGGCTGGGCCACCGCCACGCTGCGCTTCGACGCCACGGGCGCACAGCGGCTGCAGCCCCAGGCCCTGCTGATCCCCCGGCTGGGCAATGCCTACCGCATCTCGCTCAACGGGATGGAACTGGCCACTGGCGGCGAATTGCTGCTGCCCAACGACGGCTGGACCGGCCGGCGCCCGCTGTGGATCCGGCTGCCGGGCACGCTGCTGCAGGCGCACAACGTGCTGGAGATCAGCATCCGCGCAGACTACCTGCGGCGCGCCGGCATTTCCCCCGTGCAGTTCGGACCCGAGGCGGCGCTGCAGGGCAGCTGGCACGCGCTGGAGTGGCAGCGCGTGACGCTGCCGCGCGCGGTCTCGCTGTTCAGCCTGGTGGTGGGCATTTTCTGCCTGCTGCTGTGGTGGCAGCAGCGCCAGGCGCTGTATGCGTTTGCGGCACTGTGCGAGCTGGCGTGGGCCTGCCGTGTCACCGCAGCGTGGCTGGAGGAAATCTTCCTGGCCTGGCCCGCCTGGTTCCAGGCCGTGCAGGGCCTGTTCTGGGCCGGCTGCCTTGCCACCTACTGGCTCACGCGCACCGTCTGGGGGCCCCGGCCCCGAGTGGAGCTGTATGTCGCGTCAGCGATCTTCGTGCTGTGCCCCTTTGCTGTGGCAGGCGGCGCCGACTGGGTGCTGGGCTGGACCGTGGTGCTGGTTGTGGCCTGGGCGGCACTGATCCTGCGGCTGGCCTGGGAGTGCAGGTACACCCGCGACAGCCCGCGGCTGTGGATGCTGGTGGCCCTGTGCGTCTGCTGGGCGGCCCTGGTGCGCGATATCGCGGCGGCCCGCCTGGCGCCTGCGCAGTACATGGATGGCGGCTGGACGCAATGGGCAGCCGCCTTCGCTGGCGTGGCGGTGCTGGCCATCGTGGGGCAACGCTTTCAACAGGCGCGCAATGCGCTGATCGACCTCACGGCGTCGCTGGAGCAACGCGTTCTGCAGCGCGAGCAGAAGCTGGCCGAGCAGCACCAGGCGCTGCGCAAGCTTGAGCGCATCAGCGCCAAGTCCGAAGAGCGCGCACGCATCCTGCGCGACATGCACGATGGCGCAGGCGCCCACCTGATCACGGCCATGCGCCAGCTCGAAGGCGGGGTGGCATCGCAGGCCGAGGTGATGCAGACGCTGCGCGAGTCGCTGGACCAACTGCGCCTGTCGGTGGACGCGATGTCCTTGCCCAACGGCGACGTGAACGCGCTGCTGGCCAGCCTGCGCTTCCGCCTGGAGCAGCGCATCCGAGATTCGGGCCTGGAGCTGCTGTGGGACGTAGAGCTGCTGCCCCTGTGGCCTGGCAGCGGCGAGGAGGCGATGCGCCACCTGCAATACATCGTGTTCGAGGCCATCTCCAACGTGCTGCAGCACGCCCGCGCGCGGCAGCTGGCACTGACCGCCCGTGCCGACGGCCAGGCCATCCACATCCACCTGCGCGACGATGGCGTGGGAAGGCAGGAAGGCGCCTGCGGCAATGGCCTGCGCACCATGCACGAACGGGCGGAGCTGATCGGCGCGGCGCTGGAGCTGCGGCTTGAAGACAGCGGTGGCACCACAGTGTGCCTGTCATTGCCGCTGGATGCACCCGCCCTCGCGGCGGCCTGATATCGCCCAGGAGATCGGCCATGAAAAAGGGGCCCGAAGGCCCCTGAAGAATCCGGGCTTGGCGGCCCGGTACTCCATCAATCGGCTTGCTTGCGCAGGAAAGCCGGGATTTCCAGGTCGTCCATGCCGCCCGAGGACAGCGCGTCCACGCGGGCGGCTGCCTGCGTGCGGTTGGTGCGCCACACGCTGGGCACCGACATGCTGCCGTAGTCGGCCTGCGAGCTGCCGCCACCATGGCCGGTCTGGCCCGAGGGCACGCCCATGGCATTGCCCATCGCACCGGCAACACCTGCCACGGGGATCTGGTAGGCCATGTTGTCGGTGCCGGTGCGCAGGCCGCCCTGCACCACCGAGATGGGCTGGCGGCGGGCGTTCTGGCGCGACAGGCCGGTGGCGACCACGGTCACACGGATCTCGTCGCCCAGGGTGTCGTCGTAGGCGGCGCCGAAGATCACGTGCGCATCCTTGGACGCGTAGGCGTTGATGGTGTTCATCGCCAGGCGCGACTCGGACAGCTTCAGACTGCCCTTGCTGGCCGTGACCAGCACCAGCACACCCTTGGCACCCGACAGGTCGATGCCTTCGAGCAGCGGGCAGGCGATGGCCTGCTCGGCTGCGATGCGGGCGCGGTCGGGGCCGCTGGCCGTGGCCGTGCCCATCATGGCCTTGCCGGGCTCGCCCATCACGGTGCGCACGTCTTCGAAGTCGACGTTCACCTGGCCGTACTCGTTGATGATTTCGGCAATGCCGCCAACAGCGTTCTTGAGCACGTCGTTGGCGTGCGCGAAGGCTTCGTCCTGGGTGATGTCGTCGCCCAGCACTTCCAGCAGCTTCTCATTGAGCACGACGATCAGCGAATCGACGTTGGCTTCGAGTTCGGCCAGGCCGTTGTCTGCGTTGGTCATGCGGCGCCCTCCCTCCCAGTCGAAAGGCTTGGTGACCACGCCCACGGTGAGGATGCCCATTTCCTTGGCGATGCGCGCGATCACGGGCGCTGCGCCCGTGCCCGTGCCGCCGCCCATGCCGGCGGTGATGAACAGCATGTGCGCGCCGTCAATGGCCGCGCGAATGTCCTCAGCTGCGGCTTCGGCTGCGTCACGGCCCTTGTCGGGCTTGCTGCCGGCACCCAGTCCGCTCGCACCGAGCTGGATCACGCTGTGCGCGGAGCTGCGCGTGAGCGCCTGCGCGTCGGTGTTGGCACAGACGAATTCCACGCCCTGCACACTGCGGGCGATCATGTGTTCGACGGCGTTGCTGCCGCCGCCGCCCACGCCGATCACCTTGATCTGGGTGCCCTGGTTGAAAGTTTCGGCTTCGATCATTTCGATGGACATGTTGGAGCTCCTGGTTCTGTCTTCGTACGCAATTGCAAAATGGGGTTCGGTGTTGTCTGGTAGCGCGGGCGGCATGGCGGTCCTGTGCATCGCCATCGCCCGCCGGGCATTCGGGGGCCTGCGCGCGCAAATCTGTGGCAGTGGTTCATGGTCATCAGAAGTTCCCCACGATGAAGTCCTTGAACCGGCCGAACGCGGTCTTCATGGAGCCGCTCTTCTGGGCCACCTTGAAGCCGCGCAGGCGCGCCAGGCGCGCCTCTTCGAGCAGGCCCATGACGGTGGAGGCACGGGGCTGGGCCACCATGTCCGACAGGGCGCTCGAATACTTGGGAATGCCGCGGCGCACGGGCTTGAGGAAGATGTCCTCGCCGAGTTCGATCATGCCGGGCATGACGGCACTGCCGCCCGTGAGCACGATGCCCGAAGACAGCACTTCTTCATAGCCCGACTCGCGGATCACCTGCTGCACCAGCGAGAAGATCTCCTCCACCCGCGGCTCGATCACGCCCGCCAGGGCCTGCTTGCTCAGCATGCGCGGGCTGCGGTCACCGAGGCCCGGCACTTCCACCTGGCTCTCGGGGTCGGCCAGCAGTTGCTTGGCGTAGCCGCTCTCGACCTTGATGTCCTCGGCGTCCTTCGTTGGCGTGCGCAGCGCCATCGCGATGTCGCTGGTGATCAGGTCGCCCGCGATCGGGATCACGGCCGTGTGGCGGATGGCGCCCCCGGTGAAGATGGCCACGTCGGTCGTGCCGGCTCCGATGTCCACCACCACCACGCCGAGCTCGCGCTCGTCGTCGGTCAGCACGGCCTGGCTCGATGCGAGCGGGTTGAGCAGCAGCTGCTCCACTTCCAGCCCGCAGCGGCGCACGCACTTGATGATGTTCTCGGCCGCGCTCTGGGCACCGGTCACGATATGGATCTTGGCCTCCAGGCGGATGCCGCTCATGCCGATGGGCTCCTTTACGTCCTGCCCATCGATCACGAACTCCTGCGGCTCCACCAGCAGCAAGCGCTGGTCGGACGAGATGTTGATGGCCTTGGCCGTCTCCACCACGCGGGCCACGTCGGCCGAGGTGACTTCCTTGTCCTTGACGGCCACCATGCCGCTGGAATTGAGGCCGCGGATGTGGCTGCCCGTGATGCCGGTGTACACGCGCTGGATCTTGCAGTCGGCCATCAGCTCGGCCTCCTTGAGCGCCTGCTGGATGCTCTGCACCGTGGCGTCGATGTTGACCACCACGCCACGCTTCAAACCATTGCTCGGGGCCACGCCCAGGCCTGCGAGCTTGAGCTCGCCATTGGGCAGGACTTCGGCAACCACCGCCATGATCTTGGCTGTGCCGATGTCCAGGCCGACCACCACGTCTTTGTATTCTCTAGCCATATTCAGTCACTGCCCTTCGTTGTTCTGCTCTTGCCGCTGCGTTGATCGTGCATGCATGCCGCTACCTCCGTGGGGCGGCACCCGCAGCCGCCTCCGTCGTGGTCACGCCCTTCAGGCGCAGCGCATAACCCCCCGCGTGCCGCAGGTCCGCCGATTCAAGCGCGTCCACCCGGCGCTTGTACTGGGCCGCCACCTGGGTGAGCGTGCGCGCAAAGCGCTTGGCGCGGGCCACCACCTCTTGCGGTGTGCCGCCTCCCAGCTCCACCACGGCCTCGGTGTCCAGCGTGGCGCGCCAGCCGCCCCGGCCGGTCAATGCCAGTTCTTCGACATCCATGCCCAGCGGCTCGAACACGGGCTGCAGCAGGCCGTACATCTGCAGCACCTCGCCCGAACTGCCGCCCGGCCCCTGCAGGCGCGGCAGGCCGTCCTGCTCCACGTCGCCGACATTGGCCTCGAACACCTCGCCCTGCGTATTGACCATGGCCGAGCCCGACTCGGGCCCCCAGTACGCCACGGCGTCGTGCTCTTCGAGCACCACGTGCAGGCTGCCCGGGAACTCGCGCCGTACCGACGCCTTGCGCACCCAGGGCACCTCCTCGAAGGCCTCGCGCGCCTTGCGCAGGTCCACCGTGAAGAAGTTGCCCACCAGGTGCGGCGCCACGTTGGCCCGCAGGGTGACGGCGTTGTTGTGCACCAACTCGCCCTGCACGACGATGCGCGCGATGGCAAACCCCGGGTAGCGCAGCACCCACCAGGCACCCGCTGCCAGCACGAGCATGGCGCAGCCCACAAACAGGACCGATGCGGTCATGTTCATGAGCTTGACGTCCAGCGGTGCGGGCAGCGTGTTGTTCATCAGGTCCCCAGGGTGCTTCCGGCAGGCGTGTCCATGGTGGCCGTGGCCAGCACCCCCACGCACAGGTCCTCGTAGCTGATGCCCGAGGCACGTGCCGACATGGGCACAAGTGAGTGGCCCGTCATGCCGGGCGAGGTGTTGATCTCCAGCAGGAAGGGCTGGCGGTCGCTGGCGCGGATCATGATGTCCGCACGCGCCCAGCCGCGGCAGCCCAGCGAGCGGAATGCTGCCACCACCAGGCGCTGGATCTCGCGCTCTTCGGCCTCGGGCAGGCCGCTGGGGCAGTGGTACTGGGTGACGTCGGTGAAATACTTGTTCTGGTAGTCGTAGTTGCCTTCGGGCGCCACGATGCGGATCACCGGCAGCGCATAGGCGCCAGCCCCCTCGCCCAGGATCGGGCAGGTGGTTTCCTCACCCTCGATGAACTGCTCGCACAGCACTTCAGGGTCGTAGCGCGAAGCCAGGGCATAGGCCTGTGCACACTGCTCAGGCGAGGTGACCTTGGTCAGCCCGATGGTGGAGCCCTCGCGCGAGGGCTTGACGATCATCGGGGCGCCCAGCGCCGCCAAAGCGTCCGTGGTCTCGGCCACGCTGCCCACCAGGCGCCAGTCCGGCGTGGGCAGGCCTTCGGCGCGCCAGATGCGCTTGGTCATGATCTTGTCCACCGCGATGCTCGAGGCCATCACGCCCGGGCCGGTGTAAGGGATGCGCAGCAACTCCAGCGCGCCCTGCACGGTGCCGTCTTCGCCATGGCGGCCATGCAGCGCGATGAAGCAGCGCGCATAGCCGTCTCGGCGCAGCTCGCCCAGGTCGTTCTGCGAGGGATCGAAGGCATGCGCGTCCACGCCGCGCGAGCGCAGCGCCTGCAGCACACCGGTGCCGGACATCAGCGACACCTCGCGCTCGGCGGACGCGCCGCCCATCAGCACGGCGACCTTGCCCAGTGCCTTCACGTCGATGTTGGAACCCAGTTTCGTCGTCATCGTCATGTCGCGCTCCCCGCCAGCGCCTTGTGGTTGGATTGGTTGTTGTTCTGCAGCATGTCGACCACCTTGGCCGGCACGGCACCGATGGAGCCTGCTCCCATGCACATCACCACGTCGCCGTTGCGCGCGTTGTCGGCAATGGCCTGCGGCAGCTCGGCCACGTCGTCCACGAAGACCGGCTCCACACGGCCGGCGACGCGCAGTGCGCGTGCGAGCGAACGGCCATCGGCCGCCACCACGGGGGCCTCGCCTGCGGCATAGACCTCGGTGAGCAGCACGGCATCGGCGTTGCCGATGACCTTCACGAAATCCTCGAAGCAGTCGCGCGTGCGGCTGTAGCGGTGCGGCTGAAAGGCCAGCACCAGGCGCCGTCCGGGGAAGGCACCACGCGCCGCCGCCAGCGTGGCTGCCATCTCCACCGGATGGTGGCCGTAGTCGTCGATGACGGTGAAGCTGCCGCCGTCCCTGGCGGGCAGGTCGCCATAGCTCTGGAAGCGCCGGCCCACGCCCTTGAAGCCGGCGAGCGCACGCTGCACGGCCTCGTCGGGGATATTGAGTTCGACCGCCACGGCAATCGCCGAGAGCGCGTTGAGCACGTTGTGCTCGCCCGCGAGGTTGAGCACGATCTCCATGTCGGGCAGGGTGACGCCATTGCGCCGCTGCACGGTGAAGCGCATCTGGCCGGCCTCGGCACGCACATCGATGGCACGCACCTGGGCGTCTTCGGAAAAGCCGTAGCTCGTGATCGGGCAGGTCACGCTCTGCAGGATGTCGCGCACGGCCGGGCTGTCCACGCACAGGATGGCCGTGCCATAGAAAGGCATGCGGTGCAGGAAGTCGACGAAGGCGCCCTTGAGCCGGCCGAAGTCGTGCCCGTAGGTCTCCATGTGGTCGGCATCGATGTTGGTCACCACCGCCATCACCGGCAGCAGGTTCAGGAACGAGGCATCGGACTCGTCGGCCTCGACCACGATGTAGTCGCCGCTGCCCAGCTTGGCGTTGGCACCGGCGCTGTTCAGGCGCCCGCCGATCACGAAGGTGGGGTCCAGCCCCGCCTCGGCCAGCACGCTGGTGACCAGGCTGGTGGTGGTGGTCTTGCCATGCGTGCCGGCAATCGCGATGCCTTGCTTGAGGCGCATCAGCTCGGCCAGCATCAGCGCGCGCGGCACCACCGGGATGCGCTTGTCGCGCGCGGCCAGCACCTCGGGGTTGTCGGCCGTGACGGCGGTGGAAGTGACCACGGCGTCGGCACCGTCGATGTGCGCGGCCGCGTGGCCCAGGCAGGTCTTGATGCCCAGGCCCTGCAGCCGGCGCAAGGTGGCGCTGTCGGCCAGGTCCGAGCCGGAGATGCGGTAGCCCAGGTTGAACAGCACCTCGGCGATGCCGCTCATGCCGGCGCCCCCGAGGCCTACGAAATGGATGTGGCGAATGGCGTGCTTCATGGTGTTGCAAGCTCCTCGCAGGCAGTCACCACCTCATGGGTGGCGTTGGTTTTTTGCATCTTCTTGGCTTCTGTGGCCCGGCGCAGCAGCTCCGGGCGCTCTGTGTTGCGCAGCACCGCCGCCAGGCCCTGGGCCGTGAGCTCGCGCTGCGGCACCAGCCAGCCGCCCTCATTGGCCACGAGGAACCGGGCATTGGTGGTCTGGTGGTCGTCCACCGCCGAGGGAAAAGGCACGAACAGGGCGGCCGCGCCCACGGCGGCGATCTCGGTCACGGTGCTGGCGCCCGCGCGGCAGACGATGATGTCGGCCTGCGCAAACGCGCTGGCGGTGTCGTCGATGAAGGGGGTCAGTTCGGCCTCGACGCCTGCGGCGGCATAGTTGGCGCGCAGCGCGTCGATCTGTGTGGCGCCGCTCTGGTGCGTCACCACGGGCCGGTTCTCGGCAGGGATGAGGGCCAGCGCCTGCGGCACGATCTCGTTGAGCGCACGCGCGCCCAGGCTGCCCCCCACCACCAGCAGGCGCAGCGGGCCGCTGCGGCCGGCAAACCGCTCGGCCGGCTCGCCCTGGCGGGTGAACGGGGCGCGCAGCGGGTTGCCCACCCACCGGCCCTTCTTGAAGACATTCGGGAAGGCGGTGAACACCCGGTCGGCCACGCCGGCCAGCACCTTGTTGGCCATGCCGGCCACGGAGTTCTGCTCGTGCAGCACCAGCGGCTTGCCGCACAGCACGGCCATCATGCCGCCCGGGAAAGTGATGTAGCCCCCGAGGCCCACCACCACGTCGGGCTTGACGCGGCGCACCACCTGCAGCGCCTGCCAGAAGGCGCGCAGCAGGCGCAGCGGCAGCAGGGCCAGGGTGACCAGGCCCTTGCCGCGCACACCCGAAAAATCGATGGTCTCCAGCGCAAAGCCCTGCGCGGGCACGATGCGCGACTCCATGCTGCCGGGCGCACCCAGCCAGTGCACGCGCCAGCCGCGCGCACGCAGCTCCTCGGCCACGGCCAGGCCGGGGAAGATATGGCCGCCGGTGCCACCGGCCATGACGAGGGCAGTCTTGGGCGCCGTCATACGCGACCTCCGCGCATCATGTGTTTGTTCTCGTAATCGACGCGGAGCACCACCGCAATCGCCACCAGGTTCATCAGGATGGCCGAGCCTCCAAAGCTCATCAGCGGCAAGGTCAGCCCCTTGGTGGGCAGCGCCCCCAGGTTCACGCCCATGTTGATGAAGGCCTGGAAGCCGATCCAGATCGCCACGCCCTGGGCAACCAGGCCGGCAAAAACGCGGTCCAGTGCAATCGCCTGGCGCCCGATGTGCATGATGCGGCGCGTCATCCACAGGAACAGCACGATGAGCACCAGTACACCCACCAGGCCGAACTCCTCGCCGATCACGGCCAGCAGGAAGTCGGTGTGTGCCTCGGGCAGCCAATGCAGCTTCTCGACGCTGCCGCCCAGGCCCACGCCGAAGATTTCGCCGCGCCCGATGGCGATCAGCGAGTGCGACAGCTGGTAACCCTTGCCCAGCGCATGCTGTTCGCTGAAGGGGTCGAGGTAGGCGAACACCCGCTCGCGGCGCCAGGGCGAGCTGGCGATCATCAGGGCGAAGGCGCCCACCAGCACCCCCGCGATCAGGAAGAACATGCGCGCGTTGACGCCGCCCAGGAACAGGATGCCCATGGCGATCACCGCCACCACCATGAAGGCCCCCATGTCGGGCTCGGCCAGCAGCAGCACGCCCACGATGGCCACGGCCGCCCCCATGGGCAGCACGGCACGAAAGAACCGTTCCTTGACCTCCATCTTGCGCACCATGTAGTCGGCGGCATAGATGAGCACGGCGAACTTGGCCACCTCGGAGGGCTGGAAGCCCACCGGCCCGATGGACAGCCAGCGCCGGGCCCCGTTGACCACCTTGCCCACGCCCGGAATCAGCACGGCCACCAGCAGCAGCAGCGCCGCCACGAAGAGCCAGGGCGCCGCGCGCTCCCAGAGCTTCATGGGCACCTGGAAGGTCAGCAGGGCCGCGACAAAGCCCACCACGAGGTACATCACATGGCGGGTAAGGAAATGCGTGGGCGCGTAGTTCGCGAAGCGCGGGTTGTCCGGCATGGCAATCGATGCCGAATACACCATCACCAACCCCCAGGCGAGCAGTGCCACCACCACCCACAACAGGGCCTGGTCAAAGCCCAGCACGCTCGCGGGTGTGGTGGTCGACTGGCGGTATTCGGTGCCGCCCACGCGCACGGGCAGCACCTCGCCGGCCTTGCCGCTGAGGCGGCCGAGCCAGCCGGCCAGGCGTTGCGGGAAGCTGATGGGGGCGCTGGCGGTGCTTGCAGCCATCACATGCCCTCCAGGGATTGGCCGGCGTCCTGCGCCATGGCCAGCACCGTGTCGCAGAACACGCGTGCGCGGTGTTCGTAGCCGGTGAACATGTCGAAGCTCGCGCAGGCGGGCGACATCAGCACCGCATCGCCCGAGCGGGCGCGCTGCGCGGCCTGGTGTACGGCCTCGGGCAGCGTGGCCGCATCGAGCAGCGTCACGCCGGCCTCCTGCAGGGCCGTGCGGATCAGTGGCGCGTCACGCCCGATGAGCACCACGGCGCGGGCATAGCGCGCCACGGGCGTGGCCAAGGGCGCGAAATCCTGGCCCTTGCCGTCGCCGCCCAGGATCAGCACGATGCGCCGGTCGGCCCCAAGGCCGTTGAGCGCAGCCACGGTGGCACCCACGTTGGTGCCCTTGCTGTCGTCGAAATACTCCACGCCATCGATCAGTGCCACGGGCTCCACGCGGTGCGGCTCGCCCCGGTACTCGCGCAGGCCGAACAGCATGGCCGACAGCGTGCAGCCTGCCGACGATGCGAGCGCCAGCGCCGCCAGCGCGTTGGAGGCGTTGTGGCGCCCGCGGATACGCAGTGCGTCGGCGGGCATCAGGCGCTGGATGTGCAAGTCTTCCTCGTCCATCGCAACAGCGGCGGCCGCTGCATCGCCCTGTGCCGGCACCACGGCACGGCGGCGCGTGCTGCGCTTGCGCGTTTCGTCGGCTTCCAGGGCACGCACCAGCCAGGGCATGCCGCCCACGATCTCCATGCCGAAGTCGCCAGGGCACCGGGGCATGTCGATGCCGAAGCTCAGGTGCTCGCGCAGCGGCACCTTCGCGGGCTGCTTGCTGCGCGAGGTTGGGGCGGGCTTGCCGGATGCCGCCAGTGCAGCCGCCTGTGCGGCCTGGGCCGCGGCAGCAGAAGCCGAGCCCAGCATGTCCATGACGGTGGGGTCATCCCGGTTGAGCACCATCAGGGCCGTGTCGCCGAAGATGCGTGCCTTGGCGCCGGCATAGGCGGCAATGTCGCCATGCCAGTCCAGGTGGTCCTGCGTGATGTTGAGCACGGTGGCGGCCGTGGGCTCGAAGCCCGTGGCGCCATCGAGCTGGAAGCTTGAAAGCTCCAGCACCCAGACTTCGGGCAGGGTATCGGCGTCGATGTGCCCGGCCAGGGTGTCGAGCAGGGTGGGGCCGATGTTGCCGGCCACGGCCACGGTCTTGCCGGCGCGCTCCACCAGTTGGCCGGTGAGCGAGGTGACGGTGGTCTTGCCGTTGGTGCCGGTGATGGCCAGCACCGCCGGCGCATAGCCGTGCGATGCGCGCAGGTACTGCAGCGCTGCGGCATACAGGCCCAGCTCGCCGCCCGTGGCCAGGCCGATGGCCTGCGCTGCTGCCCAGACCGGCGCCACGGTGGCCGGGCTCAGGCCGGGCGAGCGGTAGACGGCGTGCACGCCAGCGCCGCCTTCGACCAGACTGGCATCGAACGGACCGGCCACGAAACGCACGCCGGGTAGTTCGCGCTGCAGCACCGCCAGTTGGGGTGGTGCTGCGCGGGTATCGGCCACGGTGACGGTGGCGCCGCAGCGCACGCACCAGCGTGCCATGGCCAGGCCCGAGGCGCCCAGGCCCAGCACCAGGAAGTGCTTGCCCTCATAGGGCAGCATGCCCTCACCCGGTCGGCCCAGAGGTTGCGCTGGCTCGACCTCGCCATCGGGCGCGTCCACGGGCACGGCCAACAGCGGCGATGGCTCTGTCGTGTCCGGCGCATTCACCTCGGCAAAGATCTGTGCCACGAAATCGGCGGCCGCCTTGGCGGCCGAAATGGCGGGGGCCACATAGCCGTCGGCAGCTGGCACCGCAGAAGGCGCAGGGACGGCTGCGGCGTCCGGCGTGGGTTCGGGCTCTGCGGCGGGTTCGTCGCCGTGAACCGCTTCGACCGGGGCTACTCCGGGCAAGGCCACCGACTCGGCACCAGTCCCATCCACGCGCTCTTGCGGCACAGCAGCCTCCTCACCGCCTGGCACAGGCAGGCCATCGCCTGCCGACGGGGGCAGATGATCGCCGGGCTCGGTGCCGCTGGCGTGGGGATCGTGGGGCGTGGTCGTCATGGTCAGCGCAGCTTGAGCGTGGACAGGCCGATCAGGCACAGCAGCATGGTGATGATCCAGAAGCGCACGACCACCTGGGTCTCCTTCCAGCCACTCTTCTCGAAGTGGTGGTGCAGGGGCGCCATCTTGAGCAGGCGGCGGCCTTCACCGTAGCGCTTCTTGGTGTACTTGAACCAGACCACCTGCAGCATCACCGACAAGGCCTCGACCACGAAGATGCCGCCCATGATGGCCAGCACGATTTCCTGGCGCACGATGACGGCGATGGTGCCCAGGGCCGCGCCCAGCGCCAGCGCACCCACGTCGCCCATGAACACCTGTGCGGGGTGGGCGTTGAACCACAGGAAGGCCAGGCCCGCACCCGCCATGGCGGCGCAGAAGATCAGCAGCTCGCCAGCCCCCGGAATGTTCGGGAAGAACAGGTACTTGGAGTAGACCGAACTGCCGGTGACGTAGGCGAACACACCGAGGGCCGAGCCGACCATCACCACCGGCATGATGGCCAGGCCATCGAGCCCGTCGGTCAGGTTCACGGCATTGCTCGAACCCACGATGACCAGGTAGGTCAGGATCACGAAGCCGAGCACGCCCAGGGGGTAGCTCACTTCTTTGAAGAAGGGCAGTTGCAGGCCTGCCTTGGGTGGCAGGTCCAGCGAGAAGCCCGACTGCACCCAGGTCAGGAACAGCTCGAACACCTTGGCATTGGAACTCTCCGAAATGCTGAACACCAGGTACACGGCGGCGATCAGGCCGATGACGGACTGCCAGAAATACTTTTCGCGCGAGCGCATGCCCTCGGGGTCCTTGTTGACCACCTTGCGCCAGTCATCGACCCAGCCGATGGCGCCGAAGCCCAGGGTGACGATGAGCACGATCCAGACGAAGCGGTTGGACAGGTCGAACCACAGCAGCGTGGAGATCGCGATCGACAGAAGGATCAGCACGCCGCCCATGGTCGGCGTGCCGCTCTTGGACAGGTGCGACTGCATGGCGTAGCCCCGGATGGGCTGGCCGATCTTGAGCGAGGTGAGCACCCGGATCACCTTGGGGCCGGCCACCAGGCCGATCAGCAGCGCTGTGAGCGCGGCCATCACCGCACGGAAGGTGAGGTACTGGAACACGCGGAAAAAGCCGAGCTCGGGCGACAGCCCCTGCAGCCATTGCGACAGGATCAGCAGCATGCGGCACCTCCCTGCAAGAGGCAACGCGCCCGGCGAGCGCGTGTCGATTCAATGGGTTGCGTCATGGTGTCCCTCAGGCCTTTCTTGTTGTTCTTGTGTCGTCTTTGGGGCAGTGGCCGCCGCAATGGCCTCCACCACCCTTTCCATCTTCATGAAGCGCGAACCTTTGACGAGCACACTGCCCACCGTGGGCAGGGCGGCGCAGACCGCTGACTGCAGCTGATCCATGCCCTCGAAATGCGTGGCGCCCCCATGGGCCCGCGCGGTATGTGCGGACAGCGTGCCCAATGCATACAGCATGGCGATGCCGGCCGCCTTGGCCTGGGTGCCTGCCTCGGTGTGGAACTGCGGCCCTTGCTCGCCTACCTCGCCGATATCGCCCACCACCAGCAGGTGCGGGCCGGGCAAGGCCGCCAGCACGTGGATGGCGGCCTGCAGCGAATCGGGGTTGGAGTTGTAGGTGTCGTCCACCACGGTGATCTCGCGCCCGGCGTGCTGCACGCTGAAGGCGCGCGAGCGGCCCTTGACCGGCACGAAGGCATCGAGCCCCCGGGCGATGGCGGCCAGCGGCACACCGGCGGCCAGGGCGCAGGCGGTGGCCGCCAGTGCATTGGTCACGTTGTGGCGGCCGGCGATCTGCAGGCGGCAATCGAGGGCCCCGGCGGGTGTCTGCACCTGCACAACCCAGGCGCCCTGTGTCCATTCGGCAGACGCGCAGGCCACATCGCCCCCCTCGCCGAACGCGAGGCAGCGGCGTGCTCCGGCCAGCTCGCGCCACAGCGGCGTGAAGGGGTCGGCGGCGGGAAACACCGCCACGCCATCGGCGGGCAGCGCCGCGAACACCGAGCCGTTCTCGCGCGCAACGGCTTCCACGGTGTGCATGAACTCCATGTGCTCGCGCTGCGCATTGTTCACCAGGGCCACCGTGGGTTGGGCCATGGCGGCCAGCACGGCGATCTCGCCGGGGTGGTTCATGCCCATCTCGATCACGGCGGCGCGGTGCGATTCGCGCAGGCGCAGCAGCATCAGCGGCACGCCGATGTCGTTGTTGAAGTTGCCCTCGGTGGCAAAGGCGGCATCGCCCTGCCAGGCGCGCAGGATGGAGGCGATCATCTGCGTCACGGTGGTCTTGCCGTTGCTGCCGGTCACGCCGATCAGCGGCAGGCGCAGTTGCGCGCGCCAGCCAGTGGCGAGCGCACCGAGTGCGGCCAGGCTGTCAGGCACCTCGATGCCGGCCAGGCCGGCCGCTTCGAGGCCGCCATGCGCAATCGCTGCGGCAGCCCCACCCGCGCGGGCCTGGTCCAGGAAGGCATTTGCATCGAAGCGTTCGCCCTTGAGCGCCACGAACAGGTCGCCCGCCAGCAGGCTGCGGGTATCGGTGTGCACGCGCTGCAGCGCCACATCGCCATCGCCCACCAGGCACGCCGAAGCGATGCGCGGATGGATGAGGGCGTGCGCCTGGCGCAGGTTCATCATCATGCCCATGTGCGGGCTCCTCGGGCCTGCAGCGCAGCCTGCGCATGGGCCATGTCGGAGAACGGCAGGCGCACGCCGGCCGTCTCCTGGGTGTCTTCGTGTCCCTTGCCGGCGATCAGTACCACGTCCAGGGCATCGGCTTCACCGATGGCGGCCGCGATGGCGGCGGCGCGGTCGGGCTCGGGCAGCACCGAGGCGCCGGCAATCGTGCCTTGCAGGATCTGGTGGATGATCAGGGCGGGGGCTTCGCTGCGCGGGTTGTCGCTGGTCACCAGCACGCGGTCGGCCTGCTGCTGCGCCACGGCGCCCATCAGCGGGCGCTTGCCGGCGTCGCGGTCGCCGCCACAGCCGAACACGCACCACAACTGGCCGCCGCGTTCCTCCGCCAGGGGGCGCAGCGCGCGCAGCGCCTTGTCCAGCGCATCGGGGGTGTGGGCGTAGTCCACGGCCACCAGGGGTTGCCCTGGCGCCACCAGGCGCTGCATGCGCCCGGGCACCGGCTGCAGGCGGCTGCAGGCATCGACGGCATCGGCCAGGGACACGCCCAGGCTGCGCAGCGTGGCCAGCACGCCCAGCAGGTTCAGGATGTTGTACTGGCCGATCACGCGGGTCTGCAGGACCTGCCGCTCTGCGCCCTCCACCACGGTGAAGCGCAGGCCCTGCTCGCCCAGTGCCACGTCGCGGGCGACCAGGCGGGCGTCGGCTTCAAGGGCTATGCCCCACAGGTCCAGCGCCGTGCCCGCCAGCTCGGCATGCAGTTGCGCGCCGGCCGGGTCGTCCACGTTGACCACAGCGGCCTGCAGGCCGGCCCAGCCGAACAGCTCGCGCTTGGCCAGCCAGTAGTCGGCCATGCTGCCGTGGTAATCCAGGTGGTCCTGCGTGAAGTTAGTGAACACGGCCACGCGGATGCGCGTGCCGTCCAGGCGCCGCTCGGCGATGCCGATGGACGAAGCCTCGATGGCGCAAGCGCCCATTCCCTCCTCCGCGAACTGCGCGAAGGCGCGCTGCAGGCGCACGGGGTCGGGCGTGGTCATGCCGGTGTAGGTGAGTGCCGGTGGCCGCCCGAGCCCCAGGGTGCCGACGATGGCGCAGCCCTTGCCGTACTGCGGGCCCGCCAGCAGGTTGAGCGCATCGGCCAGCCACGAGGCGGTGCTGGTCTTGCCGTTGGTGCCCGTCACGGCAAGCACATCGAGCCGCTGGGTGGGATGGTCGAACCACTCGGCCGCCATCGGGCCGGTGGCGGCCTTGAGGCCCGGCAGTGCGGCGATATGCTCACCCTCCAGCGCAAACACCTCCACGCCCGCCTGCTCCACCAGGCATGCCGTGGCACCGCGCACCAAGGCATCGGACACATGGGCACGCCCGTCGGTGGCCGCACCGGGCCAGGCAATGAAGCCGTCGCCTGGGCCGATCAGACGGCTGTCGGTCTGCAGCGTGCCGGTGACACGGCCGCGCAGCCACTGCACGGCGTCGCGGGAGGAGTTCAGCACCTGCATCACAGGGACTCCTCCACGGGGTTGGCCACGATCTGGGGCTTGACGGCCATGTCGGGCTGCACGCCCATCATGCGCAGCGTCTGCTGCACCACCTCGCTGAACACCGGGGCGGCCACGGCACCGCCGTAGTACACACCGTTGTTGGGCTCGTCGATCATCACGGCAACGATGATGCGCGGCTTGTCGATGGGCGCCATGCCGGTGAACCAGGCGCGGTACTTGCCGGAGGCATAGCTCTTGCCCACCTGCTTGCGCGCCGTGCCGGACTTTCCGCCCACCGAGTAGCCCAAGGTCTGCGCCTTTTGGCCGGTACCGCCGGGACCGGCGGCCATCTGCAGCATCTTGCGCACCTGGTCGGCCGTGCGCTCGGAGAACACGGGCACGCCGATGGCGGGCTCATCGGTCTTGAACATGGTGGCCGGGATCACCTTGCCGCCGTTGGCGAACACGGTGTACGAACGCGCCATCTGGAACAGGCTGGCCGACAGGCCGTAGCCGTAGGACATGGTGGCCTGCTCCACAGGGCGCCAGGTCTTGTAGGGACGCAACTTGCCGGTGACGACGCCAGGAAAGGTGATTTGCGGCTTCTGGCCAAAGCCCGCAGCCGAGAAGGTCTCCCACATTTCACGCGCCGGCATCTGCATGGCGATCTTGGTGGTGCCCACGTTGCTGGACTTCTGGATCACGCCTTCGACGGTGAGCACCCCATGGTTGCTCGTGTCGGAAATGGTGGAGCCCGTGATGGTGATGCGGCCGGGATTGGTATCCACGATCGTGTCGGGCTTGACCCGCCCCGACTCCAGCGCCAGACCGATGGTGAATGGCTTCATGGTCGAGCCCGGCTCGAACACATCGGTCAGCGCGCGGTTGCGCAGTTGCTCGCCAGTGAGGTGCTGGCGCTTGTCGGGCACATAGCTCGGGTAGTTGGCCAGGGCCAGCAATTCGCCCGTGTGGGCATCGAGCACCACCACGCTACCGGCCTTGGCCTTGTGCAGGGCGACCTGGTCGCGCAGCTTCTGGTAGGCGAAGAACTGCACCTTGCTGTCGATGGACAGTTGCATGTCGCGCCCGTCCACGGGTGGCACGGTCTCGCCCACGCCCTCGACCACGCGGCCCAGGCGGTCCTTGATCACGCGGCGCGATCCGGCCTTGCCGGCCAGCTCCTTGTTGAAGGCCAGCTCCATGCCCTCCTGGCCATGGTCCTCGACGTTGGTGAAGCCGACCACGTGCGCAGCAGCCTCGCCCTCGGGGTACTGGCGCTTGTATTCCTTGCGCTGGTAGATACCCTTGATGCCCAGGGCGGCAATCTGCTGGCCCACTTCCCAGTCGAGCTGGCGCTTGATCCAGACGAAGGTCTTGTCCTCATCGGCCAGTTTGGCGTTGAGTTCGGACAGCGGCATCTCCAGCAGCTTGGCCAGTTGCTTCATCTTGGCCTTGACCTCGGGCTGGTCCTGCTCCACGTCCTCGGGGATGGCCCAGATGCTGGCAGCCGGCACGCTGGAGGCCAGGATCAGGCCGTTGCGGTCGAGGATCTTGCCGCGGTTGGCCGGCATCTCCAGGGTGCGGGCAAAGCGCACCTCGCCCTGGCGCTGGAAGAACGCGTTGCCGAACACCTGCACATAGGCCGCCCGCGCGCCCAGGCCCAGAAAGCCCAGCGCGATCATGGCCACGATGAACTTGCTGCGCCAGACCGGCGTCTTGCTGGCCAGCAGCGGGCTGGAGGTGTACAGAACGCTGCGGCTCATGGCTGCACCCCTGTGGCGGGTGCCGCGGCCTGCGAGGGCGAGGCGGCGGCCGTGACACCGGCCGGGTCGGACACGTACTGGGTGATGGCCGGCGTGGCCGTGCGCATCTGCAGCTGCGCGCGCGCGAGCTTTTCCACGCGCAGCGGCGTGGCCTGGGCGCGCTTTTCCACCTGCAGGCGCTGGTGTTCGGTTTCCAGGCGGCGGGCCTCGGCCGTGGCGCGGTCGAGCTCGGTGAACAGGCGGCGCGACTGGTACTGGGTGTGCACCAGGAACAGCGCGCTGGCCAGCACCGCCAGCAGCAGCACCAGGTTCAACCGGGTCATGCAGGCACCTCGGTGCGCTCGGCCACGCGCATGATCGCGCTGCGCGAACGGGGGTTGCCGGCCACTTCGGCCGCGCTGGGCTTGATGCGGTCCAGCGCCACCAGCCTCATGGCCTGGGGCACGGCAAAGGGTGCGCGGCGGTCGTAGACCTCCTTGGAGTGCTTGGCGATGAACTGCTTGACGATGCGGTCTTCCAGCGAATGGAAGCTGATCACCGCCAGGCGCCCGCCCGGCTGCAGCACCGACAGGCTGGCCTCTAGCGCCTGTTGCAGCTCCTCAAGCTCGGCGTTGATGAAAATCCGAAGAGCCTGAAATGTGCGCGTTGCAGGGTTCTGGCCCTGCTCGCGGGTTTTGACCGTGCCAGCCACGAGACTGGCCAGTTCACCGGTGGTTGCAACAGGCCCCCGCTCTTCGCGCCGCGCAACAATCGCCTTTGCAATGGGGCCAGCAAACCGTTCTTCACCGTAGTCACGTATCACCTCCGCAATCTGTTGAACCTCGGCAGTTGCCAACCACTGGGCCACGCTTTCGCCACGCGTGGTATCCATGCGCATGTCCAGCGGGCCATCGAAACGGAAACTGAAACCCCGCTCGGGGCTGTCGATCTGGGGCGAGCTCACGCCCAGGTCCATCAGCACGCCTGCGGCACTGCCCGCAGGCAGTTCACCGAGGTGGCGAAATCCTTCGTGCCGAATGGAAAAACGCGCATCGTTGATGCGCGTTGCTTCGGCGATGGCTTCGGGGTCCTTGTCGAATGCCACAAGACGCCCCTCTGGCCCCAGCCGCAGCAGGATCCGGCGCGAGTGCCCCCCGCGCCCGAAGGTGGCGTCCACAAAGGTGCCGGACGGCTCGGGGCCCGCGCCGCCGAGCAGCGCGTCCACCGCTTCTTCGAGCAGGACGGTCGTATGTTGCAAAGCCTCGGTCACCGCGCGCCTTTAGAAAGAGAAGTCCTTGAAGACGTCGGGCATCTCACCCTGCATGGCCTTGGCCTCCTGCTCGTCATAGGTGGCCTTGTCCCAGAGTTCGAAATGGTTGCCCATGCCCAGCAGCATGGTCTCGCGCGAAATGCCGGCGGCCTCGCGCAGTTCGGGGGAAACGAGGACGCGCCCCGTGCCGTCCATCTCCACGTCCTGGGCATTGCCCAGGAAGATGCGCTTCCACCACTGGGCGGACATGGGCAGCTCGGCGATGCGCTCGCGGAATTTTTCCCACTCGGGACGGGGGAAGACCATCAGGCAGCCGTGGGGGTGCTTGGTGATCGTGAGTTGCCCGGCGGCCGTCGCGGCGAGGACGTCACGATGCCGGGTCGGCACGGACAGCCGACCCTTCGCATCGAGACTCAGCGACGAGGCACCTTGGAACACGAAAAAAATCCCCACTCGGTATGGATCCACTCAACCCGTGCAAAGGGTCTTCGAGGGCACTTTTCACCACTTAATTGCACTTTTTTGCACTGTAGCAGGAAAAGCACACCGAGCAAGGGGGTGCACAACAAACTTTTGTAATGAAATCAAGGACTTAGGCGCAACTCCGAAGAAGCCAAACAAGCAAAAGTCGTTGAAAAATAACCACTTAGAGCAGCCTATGCAAGTGTTACCTCAAGGCAGCGCCCAAGGTCACAGGATGTAGCGCGAGAGGTCCTCGTTCTGGCTCAGGGTTTGCAGCCGGGCATCGACATAGGCCGCATCGATGGTGACCGTCTGACCCGACAGCCGCGTGGCGTCGAAACTCACCTCATCGAGCAGCCGCTCCATCACGGTGGAAAGCCGGCGCGCGCCGATGTTCTCGGTGCGCTCGTTGACCTCGAACGCGATGTGCGCCAGGCGCGTGATGCCCTCGGAGGCGAATTCCAGGGTGACCCCCTCGGTGGCCAGCAACGCCTGGTACTGCTTGACCAGGGAGGCATGGGTCTGCACGAGGATGGCCTCGAAATCCTGCACCGAGAGCGAGCCCAATTCCACCCGGATCGGAAAGCGCCCCTGCAGTTCGGGAATCAGGTCGCTGGGCTTGGCCAGGTGAAAGGCGCCCGAGGCGATGAACAGGATGTGGTCGGTCTTGACCATGCCGTACTTGGTGGACACGGTGGTTCCCTCCACCAGCGGCAGCAGATCGCGCTGCACGCCCTGGCGCGAAACATCGGCGCCACTGCTTTCCTGGCGCGATGCCACCTTGTCGATCTCGTCGATGAAGACGATGCCGTTCTGCTCGGCGTTGGCGATGGCGCGGGTCTTGATCTCTTCCTCGTTGACGAGCTTGGCGGCCTCCTCCTCAACGAGCAGCTTGAGCGCCTCGGCGATCTTGAGCTTGCGCGTGCGCCGCTTGTCCTGGCCCATCTGGCTGAACATGCCACGCAACTGCTCGGTCATCTCCTCCATGCCCGAGGGGCCCATGATCTCCAGCGCTGGCCGGCTTTCGGCCACGTCGATCTCGATCTCCTTGTCGTCGAGCGATCCCTCGCGCAGCTTCTTGCGAAACACCTGGCGCGCCGTGCTGTCGGTGGCGGGGGTTGCTGCCTCACTGCCTGCGGCCGACCGGGCCACGGGGATCAGCACATCCAGGATGCGCTCCTCAGCCGCATCCTCGGCACGCGCGCGCACCTTGCGGGTCTCGGCATCGCGGGTCTGCTTGACGGCGATCTCGGCCAGGTCGCGGATGATGGAGTCCACGTCCTTGCCCACATAGCCCACCTCGGTGAACTTGGTGGCCTCGACCTTGATGAAGGGCGCGTCGGCCAGGCGTGCCAGGCGCCGGGCGATCTCGGTCTTGCCGACGCCTGTCGGGCCGATCATGAGGATGTTCTTGGGGGTGATCTCATGGCGCAGTGCGCCCTCGACCTGCTGGCGGCGCCAGCGGTTGCGCAGCGCGATGGCCACGGCACGCTTGGCGCTGGCCTGGCCGACGATGTGGTGGTCGAGTTCAGAAACGATTTCTTGGGGGGTCATGGACGACATGGAGATCCGCCTGGGTTCTGTGGGGGAACCGGCCGCCGCATCACACTGCGGCCGGCACCATGAAAGGGAGGGCCCGGGTCGCGCAGTCGCGCACCGGGCAAAGCCATCAAAGCGTCTCGATGGTGTGGTGCATGTTGGTGTAGATGCACAGCTCACCTGCGATCTCGAGGGACTTCTTGACGATCTCCTGCGCCGGCAGGTCGGTGTGGTTGAGCAGCGCCTTGGCGGCCGAGTGGGCATAGGCCCCGCCCGAGCCGATGGCCACGATGCCCTGCTCGGGCTCCAGCACGTCGCCGTTGCCGGTGATGATGAGCGAAGCCTCCAGGTCGGCCACCGCCAGCATGGCCTCCAGACGGCGCAGCACGCGATCGGTGCGCCAGTCCTTGGTCAGCTCGATGGCGGCACGCACCAGGTGGCCCTGGTGCTTGTCGAGCTTGGCTTCGAAGCGTTCGAACAGGGTGAACGCATCGGCCGTGGCGCCCGCAAAGCCGGCCAGCACCTTGCCATGGTGCAGCTTGCGCACCTTGCGGGCGGTGCCCTTGACGACGATATTGCCCAGGGTGACCTGGCCGTCGCCGCCAATGGCTACCTGCACGCCGGCAGGGGTCTGGCGGCGCACACTCAGGATGGTGGTGCCGTGAAACACCGGGTGGTTGTTTGAGGAATCCATAGCTGCCGCAGATGGGGGCGCCGGCACGGCTTTCAAGCCGGGGCAGCGCCCGCCGCCCGGCACGGGCACGCAGGCCGTCAGTTCTTGCGGGGGATCACCCAGGCGTGCTCGTTGATACCGATCACGTTGAAGAAGATGGCCACCAGGCGCTGCAGGTTGTGGAAATGCACCTCATGGCCTTGGCCCTGCTGCTCTGCGGCCCAGTTGAGCACCGAGCCGGCCGCAGCGAAGTCGACGCGGATCAGTTTGTCGCAGGACACCGTGAGCGGCACCCCGGGGCGCATCAGCGCCTGGAAGGGCTCGAGCAGCGGGGTGGCATCGCCATCGATGTGGCCGCTGAGCGAGGCCACAGGCGTGTTGTCCAGGGTTGCAGGAACCGAGGCATCAAAACCGAAGTCCGACGCCAGCATGTCCCGCTCCGCGGGCGCCGCAGCCTGGCTGCTGGTCGCTGTGGCATCGTCCGAATAGCCCATCTTGGGGGCCACCCAGGAGGGCGGCGACACCTCATAGGTCACGCAGTAGTCGAGCGCCACCAATTCGAACTCGTCAGGCCGGCCCATCAGGCGCAGCGCTGCCATGCGCAGGCGCCACCACTCGGGGCCTGAGGCGCGATCACCCGACTGGGTCATGATCTCCATCAGCGTCGTGAGCCGGTCCACCCCCGAGAACACGAACTGGCCCGCACGGTCCGCCCACTTGGTGAACTGGTCCGCAAGCAGGGGCACGGCGGCATCGTCGATGCCGGCGATGCGCGTCCAGGCCAGCGTCCAGGGCGCAGCAGAGCGCTCGATGGAGGCCTGCAGCGCCGCCACGGATGACACCGTAAGCCGCGGAGGCGCATTCCAGCTGAAATCCCGGCGGGCCGCACCCGCTGCGGGCGCCTGCTCCAGCACCAGACCGAGCTGCTCGGGCATGGAGAACCACAAGGGAGCAGAGCGGCTGAAGCCGGCGGCAAAATCGATGGCCAGGGTGTCGAAGCGGTCGTGCTGGCCCGTCGCGCGGTACAGATCGAACAGCGTCATCCAGATTTCCAGCTGCTGCGCCGGCTCGTCCTGCTGGTGCTGTGCCAACACGTCGAGCAAGCCGGACTCCGCCCCTGCGTGATCGCCGTTGGCGAAGCGGATGGCGGCCTCTTCAAGGTCGGGTTCGTGCACGAATTCCTCCGGTGCGGATGCGGTTTCGGGCGTTGGTGCCGGACTCGGGTCAAACGATGCCAGTACGTCCTGCCGCGGCGGCTCCCCCCGCATGGTCGCATCGATGCCTCCAAACTGGCCGATCGCCATGCTGTCGTCGTCAAAAAGGGGCTTGACCGCCGCAGGGGCGGCAGCAATGGGCGCGGCCAGGCTGACGGGCGCGGTGGGCGCGAAGGCGCGTGCAGCGGCCTCGTCCTCCCCGCGAAAATCCGCAGGCTGGGTGGGGGCGTCGGCGTTGGCCTTGCTCTTCCACCACTGCTGCGACATCTGCGCCTCGATCTCGTCGATCTTCTTGAGCGTCACGGCGCGCTCGTCGGGCGAGGCCATGCTGCTCTGGAAGAACGAGGGGCGTGCGGTGGGGTCTTCGGTGCGCTGGCCTTGCAGCACTTCGCGCTGGCGCAGCTTGCGCAGCTGATCGAACTCGCGGCGGCGCACGAAATCGTTGCGGCGCTTGCGCTCGATCATCTCCTTGAGCATCTGCTTGCTGTACTGGCTCTCCCGGTCGTCCTGAAGCGAGTCGAGCTCGGTCCAGTTTGTCGTCGGGTTGCGCACAAACCGCACCATCTTGGACAGCAGGCCGCCGGGCGTGGTTTCTTCCTTGCTCATGGGGTAGGCGAGAGAGGGTGCGTGCGCATGGGTGCGTTCAGGCCGGGCGGGCTTCAGTCACCGAACATTTTCTGCTTGAGTTCACGGCGCTGTTGCGCTTCGAGCGACAGCGTGGCCGTGGGGCGCGCGATGAGGCGGCCGACACCGATGGGCTCGCCCGTCTCGTCGCAGTAGCCGTAGTCGCCAGCGTCGATGCGGGCGATGGACTGCTCGATCTTCTTGAGCAGCTTGCGCTCGCGGTCGCGCGTGCGCAGCTCCAGCGCGTGCTCTTCCTCGATGGTGGCACGGTCGGCAGGGTCCGGCACCACCACGGTGTCTTCGCGCAGGTGCTCGGTGGTTTCACCGGCACTGTTGTGGATGTCCTGCTTGAGCTGGACCAGCTTCAGGCGAAAGAACGCCATCTGCTTTTCGTTCATGTATTCGCTGTCAGGCATGGCCAGGACTTCAGCGTCGGTCAGCTCCTGGGCCGTCTTGGCTTTCCAGTTGTTGGCCAGCTTGGGGTCTTTTTTGGCAGCAGTGAAAGTGGGATGCACTTGCGCGGTCGTGGGCATGGTCTGTTGGTAGCTGGCTTTGGCAGCGGTGGAAGCCGTTGCCTGTGCCATGGATGGTACGGTCAATTGGGCCAATCGGGAAGAAGGCCGGGTCGTGCGCACGGGTACATGGGATCCCGCCTGCAGAACAGGTTCGGGGGCGACGGGCACCGGGGCGGCTGTCGCCTTGGGAGCAGCCTTGGCAGGGGCCTTTGCAGCAGCTTTGGCTGCCGCTGGTGCAGCAGCGCTTTTAACCGCGCTCGGGGCTGCTTTCGCAGCCGCCTTGGATTTGCTGGTTTCGGCTTTCACTTCCTGGTCTCCTCGCTATACGGGCGGGCCCAGGCTGCGCTGGCAGCCAAGGGCGGATGGCAAGCCTTCCGGGGTTTTACCGGGGCGCGATTGTATCGACCTGGGCTGACGCAAACGAAAACGTTGCAGATACGACACATCTTGCCAGCCATATCGCGGTTTTCCGAGGCAAATCGCGAAGGTGACGCTTGTTGACAATCCCCAACCAGCTCAGCGCCCGTCAAGCCACAAGGCTTTGTTCCAGCCCTTGCAGGAGGATGTCCTTGGGCAGGTCGATGCCGATGAAGACCATCTTGCTCAGGCGCTCCTCGCCCTCGGCCCACTGCGGCCCCAGGTCGCTGCCCATGAGCTGGTGCACGCCCTGGAAGATCACCTTGCGCTCGGTGCCCTTCATGTACAGCACGCCCTTGTAGCGCAGCATGCGTGGACCGTAGATGTTGACGATGGCGCCCAGGAAGTCCTCGAGCTTGGCCGGATCGAACGGGCGCGTCGAGCGGAAGACGAAGCTCTTGACGTCGTCATCGTGGTGGTGGTGGTGCCCGCCGCCTTCGTGGCCCTGCTGGTGCGAAGGGTGGTCGCAGTGCTCGCCGTGTTCATGGCCAGAGTGGTCATGCCCATGGTCATGGTGGTCGTGATCGCCCTCTTCCTTGAGGAAGTCGGGATCGATGTCGAGCTTGGCGTTGAGGTTGAAGCCACGCAGGTCCAGCACTTCCTTGAGCGGCACTTCGCCGAAGTGCACGGCCTTGATGGGCGCGCGCGGGTTCATGTGCTTCAAGCGATGGATCAGGGCGTCGGCCTCTTCGGCGCTCACCAGGTCGGTCTTGGACAGGAAGATCTGGTCGGCAAAGCCCACCTGGCGGCGTGCCTCCTGGCGGTCGTTGAGCTGCTGGGGCGCGTGCCTGGCATCCACCAGCGTGATGATGGAGTCGATCAGGTAGGTCTCGGCGATCTCCTCGTCCATGAAGAAGGTCTGCGCCACGGGGCCGGGGTCGGCCAGGCCCGTGGTCTCGATCACGATGCGGTCGAAGTCGAGCAGGCCCTTGCGCTTCTTGGCGGCCAGCAGTTGCAGCGTCTCGCGCAGGTCCTCGCGGATGGTGCAGCAGATGCAGCCATTGCTCATCTGCACGATCTGCTCCTTGGACTCGGTCACCAGGATGTCGTTGTCGATGTTCTCTTCGCCGAACTCGTTTTCGATCACGGCGATCTTCTGGCCGTGGGCTTCGCTGAGCAGGCGCTTGAGCAGGGTGGTCTTGCCCGAGCCCAGGAAGCCGGTGAGGATGGTGGCAGGTATGAGGGACATGGAGAAAAGCCTAGAAAAGGATGCGGGTGCCAGGGGGACGACTTGCGGCAGTTTAGCCACGAAATCAAGACCCCACCGAACCCCTGCACCAATGGGGATCCCGCATTTTTGAGCTCAATCGCATACCAGTCTTTGCCTTGAAGCTATGGATCAAGGAGCAAAAAAGCATCTCTTGACGAAAGGAAGTTGCGTTAGTGCCCGGACAGGAGGCTGTGGACTTCAGGATTTGCGCATCACCACCAGCCCCTTGAGGTACTCGCCTTCGGGAAACTCCAGCGTCATCGGGTGGTCGGGAGCCCCTGCCAGGCGCTCGACGATGTAGCCGTCCACCCCGGCATCGGCCCCGGCCGAGGCCACGATCTTGTGGAACAGGTCGGCGCTGATGCCCCCCGAACACGAGAAGGTGAACAGCACGCCGCCGGGCGTGAGCAGCTGCAGCGCCAGGCGGTTGATGTCCTTGTAGGCGCGCGCGGCGCGTTCTGCGTGCGCTGCGGTGGGCGCGAACTTGGGCGGATCGAGCACGATGGCGTCAAAGCGCTGGCCTTCCTTGAGGAACTGGCGCAGCGAGGCGTTCACATCGGCATCCAGGAAGCTCGCGCGGTTCACGTCGAAGCCGTTGAGCGCCACGTGGGCGCGCGCCCGCTCCAGCGCGGGGCCGGAGGAGTCAATGGAAGTCACGTGGCCGCCTCCCGGGCCGCCCGCCGCCTCGGCCGCACGCATGCCGGCCAACGCTGCCACGCTGAAGCCGCCGGTGTAGCAAAAGCAGTTGAGCACATGCTGGAAGCCCAGCCGGCGCGCATAGTCGGCAAAACGCTTGCGGCTGTCGCGCTGGTCCAGGTAGAAGCCGGTCTTGTGGCCTTCGGCAATGTTGAGCGTGAGCTGCCACTGGTGCTCGTGGATGGTCAGCTCCACCGGCGGCACCTCGCCACCGGCCACCGGACCGCCGCGCAGCCAGCCCGTGGCGGGCTCCAGCCCCTCCAGAGCGCGCACGCTCGCATCCGAGCGCTCGTACAGCCGGGTGAGGCCGGTCTCGCGCAGCAGGGCATCGGCCAGCACATCTTTCCAGCGCTCGGTGCCGGCACTGGTGAACTGCGCCACCAGCGTGTCGCCGTAGCGGTCCACGATCAGGCCGGGCAGGCCGTCGGACTCGCCATGCACCAGGCGGATGCCGTCGCTCTGCACATCGAAGCGCGCGCGGGCGATGATGGCGCGCGCGCAGGCGGCGATGAAGAAGGGCTCATCGATGCGCTGCGCCTCGTCGAAGCTCCACACCCGGGCCCGGATGCGCGAGCTGGGGCTGAACGCGGCCCAGGCCAGGAACTGGCCCTCGTGCGACTCGACACGCACCGTCTCGCCGCTGTCGCCACCGCCCTTGGCGATGGCTGACTCGAAGATCCAGGGATGGCGGCGCAGGAGCGAGCGCTCCTTGCCAGGGCGAAGGCGAAGGGTTTTCATGCCCCGATTGTCGCGCCGTTGGAGCGCTCCCCCGCCAGACGGGCGGCTGGATTACAGCTTCTGGCCGAAGCGCTCGAAGCGCGGCATGAAATACCGGTCGGTATCGGCCGACACCAGCACGCCCAGGGCCCGGCCGATCAGCAGATGGCGCGGCACCAGGCCGATGTAGCGTGAATCGGCGCTGTTGTCGCGGTTGTCGCCCAGCACCAGGTACTCACCCTCGGGCACGGTCACGGGGTCAAAGCTGCTGCGCGCCGTCACGCCATGCAGCCATTGCACGCGGCGCTCGTGGCCCTGCACCTGCTCCGTCAGGCGCGTGGCGTCGACCGTGCGGCCCAGGCCCATGGCTTCCTGCAGCGCCTGCGGTGCCTCGTAGCGGGCGGCTTCGCCATTGATGATGAGCACTTCGTCGCGCATCTCCACCGTATCGCCCGGCACTGCCACCAGGCGCTTGATGAGGCGCGTGCCGTCCAGCGGCGAAGAGAAGGTCACCACGTCACCGCGCCGCGGCTCGCCCATCGGGGCCAGCACCACGTCGGTCAGCGGAATCTTCACGTTGTAGGCCAGGCGGTTGACGAACACCACATCGCCCTCGACCAGGTTGGGCCGCATTGAGCCCGAGGGAATGGGGTTCCAGTCCGCCACGGCCGTGCGGAACAGGCCGAAGCACATCAGCAGCACCAGAAATCCCTTGTTGGCCTTGATCCAGCGTCCCATCGATCTGCTCCTGAGTGGTTCTTGGTTCGCGCCAGCGCGATGGCACTGCAGCACTCGTTGGAGCCGGCCGGTGGCCAAAGGTTCCCTTGCGGCAAGTCCTCAGGTGTTACCCGTGCGCGCACCCCGCCAGTCCGGTGCACAATGGACCTGGCAAGAAAGTGTGTTCCGCCAATCCCTTGGATGTGTCATGACGCAGCCCGCCGCGCCGCCGGTGCCGGTGGCCGCTGCCCCCAACCAAACCGCTTGCATGGCAGAACTCCGCGCACTATCGCTGCTGCCCGCGCGCGTGCAGCAATGGCTGGCCCCTTACGAGGCAGACGAACCGCTGGCCGCGAGCTTTCGCGCCCAGCAACTGCAGGCCATGCTGCGCCTGACCCCGCTGGCCATGGCGGTCAATGTCTTCAACGGGTGTTTCATCGCCTGGCGGCTGGCCACGGTGCCGCCCTGGCTCTGGGCCTGGATGCTGGCGCTGCTGTTTGTGGCGGCACAGGGGCTGCGTGCTTGGCAGCGCGCACGCAACCACCCTCCTCGACTGCTGGCGTCGAAGAAGGCCATCCGGCGCGCCGCCCGCCACGCCGGCGCGCTGGGCCTGCTGTGGGGCGCCATACCGGCGGCGCTCTTCGCCTCGGCCACGGCGCCGGACCAGATGATGATCCTGGCGATCAGCTGCGGAATGATCTGCGCGGGGGGCTTTGCGCTGGTGACGGTGCCCGAGGCGGCCCTGAGCTACGTGCTGCTGCTCGCGGGAGGCTCGGCCGTGGGGCTGGCGCGGGCTTCAGACCAGCCGGGCACGGTGACACTGCTGGTGCTGCTGATGACCTATGGGCTGGTGGTGATCGCCTCGGTGCGCGTGATGGCCCGCTCCTACGGATCGCGCCTGGCGGCCGAGGCCGATGCCGCCCACCAGCAGCAGATCGTGGGCCTGCTGCTGCGCGATTTCGAGGAGAACACCAGCGACTTCCTATGGGAGGTTTCCAGCGAAGGCACGCTGCGCCACTCCTCCAACCGCCTGGACCAGGCCCTGCGCTACAGCCGCCAGGACGACCCCGACCTGGGCCTTGTGGAACTGATCGCCCGCACCCACCAGGGCGCCACCCATGGTGTGGACCCGGCCGGCCACCTGCAGGCACTGCAGGCCGCGCTCAGGGGCCCGCAGCCGTTTCGCGACCTGCCCGTACCCATCGTGATCGAGGGCCAGTTGCGCTGGTGGGCGCTTACCGCCAAACCCATCTGGCGGCTGGACCAGAGCCTGCAGGACTGGCGCGGCGTGGGGGTGGACATCACCCACAAGAAACACGCAGAGGACGAGATGCACCGCCTGGCGCACTTCGACTCGCTGACCGGTCTTGCCAACCGGCGCCACTTCCAGCATCGGCTGCAGCAGCAGTGTGCGCTGGACAGTGCCGGCACCAGCGCTGCAGCCCTGCTGTGCCTGGACATGGACAATTTCAAGCGCATCAACGACGCCTATGGCCACGGCAACGGAGACCTGCTGCTCAGGACCGTGGCGCAGCGCATGGACCAGGAGATCCGCAGCCGCGACCTGGTGGCCCGACTGGGTGGGGACGAGTTCGCCATCCTGCTCGACGGTGCCAGCACACGGGCCGAGGTGCAGGTGTTCTGCGACCGGCTGATGCGCGCCGTAGAGCAGCCCTGCGACCTCTCGGGCCTGGCCACCACCCCGCACCTGAGCATCGGCGTGGCCTTCCTGCCGCGCGATGGCACCCACGTGGACGCCCTGCTGCACCATGCCGACCTGGCCCTGTACGAAGCCAAACAGCGCGGCCGCAGGCAGGTGCAGTTCTTTTCCATCGAGATGGACCAGCGCGCCCACCGGCGCATTGCGCTCGAGGACGGCCTGCGCACCGCCCTGGCGCAGGGCGAACTGCACCTGGCCTTCCAGCCCCAATGGCACCTGGCCTCGGGCCGCATCGCGGGGCTGGAGGCCCTGCTGCGCTGGAACAGCACGCGCTTTGGCAGCGTGTCGCCCGTGGAATTCATCCCCGTGGCCGAAGAGGCAGGCCTGATCCGCGACATCGGGCTGTGGGTGCTTGAACACGCCTGCCTGGCGGCGCTCCAGTTGCCGGGCGAGCTGGTGATGTCGGTCAACCTCTCGGTGTGCCAGTTCGACGATGCCCTGCTGGCCGACAAGATCCTGGCGGTGGTGGAGCGCTGCGGCCTGCCGCCCGAGCGGCTGGAGCTGGAGATCACCGAATCCGTCTTCCTGCAGGACACGGACGATGTGATGGCCACGCTGCACCGGCTGCGCCATGCCGGGGTGCGCATTGCGCTGGACGACTTCGGCACGGGCTACTCCTCGCTGGCCTATCTGCGCAGCTTTCCGTTCGACCGGCTCAAGATCGACCGCTCCTTCATCGCGCCCATAGAGGGCAGCTCTGAGTCGAAGGCCATCGTGCACTCGGTGATCGAACTGGCGCAGGCGCTGCACATGGAGACCACGGCCGAGGGCATCGAAACCGCCGAGCAGGCCCACCTGCTGCAGGGCCTGGGCTGCGTGACCGGCCAGGGCTTCTACTTTGCCCGCCCGCTGGACCTGGCAGCGGTCACCGCATTCATCGCCGCGCAGCCAGCGACGGCCACCTGACCACCTGCAGGATCGGACTATTCAGAGCCTGGCTTGCGCCTGGCCCTCGGGTGTGCCGCGTCGTACACCTTGGCCAGGTGCTGAAAATCCAGGCGCGTGTAGACCTGAGTGGTGGTGATGTTGGCGTGGCCGAGCAACTCCTGCACGGCCCGCAGGTCACCGCTGGACTGCAGCAGGTGGCTGGCGAACGAATGGCGCAGCATGTGCGGGTGCACGGGGGTGGTCAGCCCGGCCTGCTGGCTGCGCTGGCGCAGGCGCAGCCAGATGGACTGTGCCGTGAGCCGCGCGCCGCGCTGGCCCAGGAACAGCGCGGCATCCATGCGCGCCGATCCGCCGCCGCCGAAGGGGCCGGCGCGCAGCGCCAGCCAGGCCTGCAGGGCCTCGACCGCGGACCTGCCCACCGGCACGCTGCGCCGCTTGCTGCCCTTGCCGAACACATGCGCCTCGCCCGCCTGCAGGTCGATCCAGCCGCGGCCCTGGCGCTGGGTTTCGGCACTGGGCACGGCATCAAGCCCCGCGAGCTCGCCCACGCGCAGGCCGCAACCGTACAGCAGCTCCACCATGGCGGCGTCGCGCGTTTCCAACCAGGGGTCGGCGCCGGTGTTGTCGAACTGGGCCAGGCGCACGGCGTCGTCCACCCCCAAGGCCTTGGGCAGGGGTTTGGGCGCCTTGGGGGCGCGCACGTCCTGCACCGGGTTGTGCGGCACCAGGCCCTGGCGCCCGGCCCAGATGAAAAAGCCGCGCCAGCCCGAAAGGATGAGCGCAATGCCACGCCCGCTGCGCCCGCCGCTGTGCATCTGCGCGACGAAGCGGCGGATGTGCGCCGTCTGCAGCTGCAGCAGGGACAGGCCCACGCCGGCTGCGAACTGCGCGAGCTTCTCGAGGTCCAGCGTGTAGAGCGTGAGCGTGCGCGCCGCCAGGCGCTTTTCCACGCGCACATGCTCCAGGTAGCGCAGCACCAGCGGATCTGGCGCCAAGGTGCCGGGCTCAGGGGCGACGGGTGCGGTGGTAGTCACGTGCAGCCGTCCGCCAGCAGGTCAGCGCAGGCGCACCAGCGCCGAGCTGGCCAGCTCGGCAATGCGCGAAAGGAATTCGGTGCCCATGGTGGCATCGAAGCGCTGGGGGTCGTGCGAACCCAGCACCAGTAGCCCGAAGGCCGGCGTGGCGCTGTCGATGGCGCCCTGGCGCAACGGCAGCAGGGCCAGCGACTGGGCCTGCACGCCATCGATTGCGCTGAGCCAGCCGGCGGGCTCGAAGCCCAGGTTGGGGCCGCAAAAGGGCATGGTCAGCGACGAAGCGAAGGCCCGCGCGTCTTCACTGGCGCCCTGGGCGAAGTCGGCATCCACGTAGGGGCCGGCCACTTCCCACACGCGCACGGTGGCCTGGGGCACGTCGAACAGGGTGCGGATGCCCTCCACCACTGCTTCGGGCAGGTCGAACGGGTCCTTGACCTGCAGCAGTGCGCTGGTCCACTGGTGCACCTTGGCCGCAATGGCGGTGTTCTCGCCGCTGTTGCGCACCATGTCCATCACGCGGTGCTCCAGCCCCTTGATCTTCTCGCGCAGCATCTCGGCCTGGCGCTCCTGCAGGCTCACGGCGCGCGCGCCATGGGGGCTGGTGATCTGCACGCTGGCCAGGACCTCGGCATGGCGCTCGAAAAAGCCGGGCGTGTTCTCCAGGAACTGGGCGATGTCGTCTTCGGTGATGGGCGGGATATGGGTGCTGGGGTTGGTCATGCTGCGTCCGGAATGTCGATCTGGCCTTCGAATACGGTGGTGGCCGGGCCGGTCATGAAAAGGGAATCGGTATCCTGCCCGCTCCAGGCGATGGTCAAGCGCCCGCCATGCATGTCCACATGCACCTCGCTGTCGAGCAGCCCAAGGCGAATTCCGGCGGCCACGGCCGCACAGGCGCCCGAGCCGCAGGCCAGGGTCTCGCCCGTGCCACGCTCGAACACCCGCAGGCGCACGTGGCCACGGCCCACGATCTGCATGAAGCCCGCGTTCACGCGCTCCGGAAAGCGCGAGTGGCTTTCGATCAGCGGGCCCCACAGGCCCACCGGGGCTGTGTCCACGCTGTCCACCAGTTGCACGGCGTGCGGGTTGCCCATGGAGACCACGGCCACCGGCACGGTGACGGGAATGCCCTGCACATCGAACGCCAGGGGCCAGGTGCGGCCGTTGCCCTGCACCGTGGGGGCCAGGGCCGTGGTATCGAAAGGCACCCGGGGCTCGTCGAGCACGGGCACGCCCATGTCCACCGTGACCCGGCCATCGGCATTGAGCTTTGGCGAGAGCACGCCGCTCAGGGTCTGCACGCGGATGGTGTCCTTGTCCGTCAGGCCTTTGTCGCGCACGTAGCGTGCAAAGCAGCGCGAGCCATTGCCGCACTGGCCCACCTCGCCGCCGTCGGCGTTGTGGATCACGTATTCGAAGTCGATGCCCGCGGCAGGCGAGGGCCGCACGGTGAGGATCTGGTCGGCGCCCACGCCGAAATGGCGGTCCGCCAGGTAGCGGTACTGGCCGGCGGTGAGATTCAGCCGCGAGCGGGTCTCGTCGAGCACGACGAAGTCGTTGCCCGCGCCCTGCATTTTGGTGAAGTGGATCTTCATGCCCGGATTATCGTCGGTGCAGGGCCGGCCTTGTCAGACACCGTGGCAATGGCAATACCCCCATCCGGCACAGGGCGGCCAAGCGGTTTAGGCTAACGCGTCTTTGAAAACAACGAACGAGGAGCCCATGGCAGACATTTCCGCCTTCCCCATCACCCGCAAGTGGCCCGCCCAGCACCCCGACCGCATCCAGCTGTACTCGCTGCCCACGCCCAATGGCGTGAAGGCCTCGATCGCGCTGGAAGAGATGGGCCTGCCCTACGAGCCGCACCTGGTGAGTTTCGAGACCAACGACCAGACCTCGCCCGAGTTCCTGTCGCTCAATCCCAACAACAAGATCCCCGCCATCCTCGACCCCGACGGCCCCGGCGGCAAGCCACTGGCGCTGTTCGAGTCCGGTGCCATCCTCATCTACCTGGCTGACAAGACCGGCAAGCTGGTGCCCCAGGACGCGGCCGCCCGCTATGAAACCCTGCAGTGGGTGATGTGGCAGATGGGCGGCGTGGGCCCGATGTTCGGCCAGCTCGGCTTCTTCCACAAGTTTGCCGGCAAGGACTATGAAGACAAGCGCCCGCGCGACCGCTATGTGGCCGAGTCCAAGCGCCTGCTGGGCGTGCTGGACCAGCGCCTGGCCGGACGCCAGTGGGTGATGGGCGACACCTACACCATTGCGGACATCGCCATCCTGCCCTGGGTGCGCAACCTGGTGGGCTTCTATGGCGCGGGCGAGCTGGTGGAGTTCGACCAGTTCAAGGAAATCAAACGCGTGCTGGACGCCTTCGTGGCACGCCCGGCCGTGGCCAAGGGGTTGAACATTCCCGCGCGCGGCTGAGCGATCGAGCTCAGCCCATTCTCTCCTGGAGAAAGTCCAGGAAGCACGCAATGCGCGCGGCCAGCTGCGTGTTGCGGTAGTACACCGCATTGATGGGCTGGCGCACGTCCACCGTGTCGCGCGCCAGCACCTGCACCAGGCGGCCGGCCTCGCGGTCGCCTGCGGTCATGAAATCCGACAGGCAAACCAGCCCCACATGTTCCAGCGCCAGCTGGCGCAATGTTTCGCCGCTCGACGCGGTGAGGCTGGGCACGATCCGCCATTCGTCTCCGTGCGTGCCGCGCAGCGGCCAGCGGTTGAGCGACTCTGGCTCGTTGAAGCCCAGCAGCGTGTGCCCGGAGAGTTCGGCCACGCCCTTGGGCTTGCCGGCGCGCGCCAGGTACTCCGGGCTGGCCAGCACGCGCAGGCGGCTGGTGCACAGGGGGCGCGCGTGCAGGGTCGAGTCCTGCAGCCGGCCTATGCGGATGGCCACGTCCGTGCGCTGCTCCAGCAGGTCGATGTACATCTCGTCCGTATTGAGCTCCAGCGTGATCTGCGGATAGGCGGCTCGGAACGCCGGCACCAGCGGCACCACGGCGTGCAGCATGAAAGGCGTGGCCGCATTCACGCGCAGCCGGCCGGCGGGCTGCTGGCGGCGTGCCGCCATGCTTTCCTCGGCATCGTCGATGGAGGCCAGGATGGCGCGCGTGCGCAGCAGGAAGGCCTGGCCCTCCTCGGTCAGCTCGGTGCGGCGCGTGGTGCGGCGCAGCAGCGTAGTCTCCAGCTTCTTTTCCAGGCGCCCAAGGGCCCGGCTGATGCCCGAGACCGTCTGACCCAACTGGTCCGCCGCCGCAGTGATGGAGCCGCCGTCGACCACGGCCACGAAGGCCTGCAACTCTTCCAGGGTGGATTTCATGGGCGCAATGCTCGCCGATTGTTGATTCCAAATCAACTATCTATGGCGTAGAACCCTCTTTTTCTGCAAGGCTACAAACCCGACACTTCCCTGCATCCACACAGGAGTGTTTCCATGCCCATTGCCTTGCTCGCGCTGACGCTCAGCGCATTCGCCATCGGCACGACGGAGTTCGTGATCGTTGGCCTGCTGCCCACCGTGGCGGCCGATCTGTCCATCAGCATCCCTTCAGCGGGCCTGCTGGTGAGCCTGTATGCCCTGGGGGTCGCCGTCGGCGCCCCGGTGCTCACCGCGCTGACCGGCAAGCTGCCGCGCAAGGCGCTGCTGCTGTCGCTGATGGCGCTGTTCACCGCCGGCAACCTGCTGGCCTGGCAGGCACCGAGCTATGAATCGCTGGTGGCCGCGCGCATCCTCACCGGCCTGGCGCACGGGGTGTTCTTCTCCATCGGCTCAACCATCGCCACCGGTTTGGTGCCGCGCGAGAAGGCGGCCAGCGCCATTGCCATCATGTTCACCGGGCTCACCGTGGCGCTGGTCACCGGCGTGCCGCTGGGCACTTTCATCGGCCAGCACTTCGGCTGGCGCGAGACCTTTTTGGCCGTCTCGGCCCTGGGCGTGGTCGCCTTCATCGGCAGCGCACTCTTCGTGCCGCGCAATATCGCCCATACCCCACCCGCCTCGCTGCTGCAGCAGGCCAAGGTGCTGGCCGAGCCACGCCTGCTGCTGGTCTATGCCAAGACGGCCATCGGCTACGGTGGCACCTTCATTCCCTTCACCTTTCTTGCACCCATCCTGACCGACATCTCGGGGTTCAGCGCCGGTGCGGTGGGCTGGGTGATGCTGGTCTACGGCGTGTCGGTGGCCGTGGGCAACATCTGGGGTGGCCGGCTGGCCGACCGGCTGGGCCCGATCCCGGCGCTACGCATCGTGTTCGCCCTGCTGGCCGCCGTGCTTTTGCTGCTGCAGTTCACCGCGCCGCACCCCTGGCTGGCGCTGGTGACCGTGCTGCTCTGGGGCGCCGTGGCCTTCGGCAATGTGCCGGGGCTGCAGGTCTACGTGGTCAAGCAGGCCGAGCGCTTCACGCCGCAGGCGGTGGACGTGGCCTCGGGCCTGAACATCGCCGCCTTCAACCTGGGCATTGCCGGTGCCGCCTGGGCCGGTGGCCTGATCGTGACGCACCTGGGCCTGATGCACACGCCCTGGATCGGTGCCGTGGTGGTGCTGGGCTCCCTGGCCCTGACGCACTACAGCGGCGTGCTGGACCGCCGAGCCGGCATCCCCGTGCGCTCCAGTGGCCCGGTCCCCGTCGGCCACTGATCACCCTTTTTTCCTGCACATCCACACGGAGTCTTTCTTCATGCATTCTTCTACCATCCCCGCCTTCGGCCTGGGTACCTTTCGCCTCAAGGACCAAGTCGTCATCGACTCGGTGCGCAACGCGCTCGACCTGGGTTACCGCGCCATCGACACCGCGCAGATCTACGGCAACGAGGCCGAGGTCGGCCAGGCCATCGCAGAAAGCGGTGTGCCACGCAGCGCGCTGTTCCTCACCACCAAGGTCTGGACGGAGAACCTGGCGGCGGACAAGCTCATCCCCAGCCTGAAGGACAGCCTCACCAAACTGCGCACCGAGCAGGTGGACCTGGCGCTGATCCACTGGCCGTCCCCGGGCGGCGCCGTGCCCGTGGCCGAGTTCATGGGTGCGCTGGCCGAAGCCAAGGCCCAGGGCCTGGCGCGGCAGATCGGTGTCTCCAACTTCAACGTGGCGCTGATGCAGGAGGCCATTGCCGCCGTGGGCGCCAGCACCATCGCCACCAACCAGGTGGAGCTGCACCCCTACCTGCAGAACCGCAGCGTGGCCGACTTCGCCCGAAGCCAGGGCATCCCCATCACCTCGTACATGACCCTGGCCTACGGCAAGGTGCTGAACGATCCGGTGGTCGAAGCCATTGCCCGCGCGCACGGCGCCACCACGGCCCAGGTGGCCCTGGCCTGGACGCTGCAGTTGGGCTACGCAGTGATCCCTTCGTCCACCCGGCGCGAGAACCTGGCCAGCAATCTGAAGGCGCAGCAACTGCGTCTGAGCGATGCAGAGATGGCACAGATCGCTGAACTGGACCGTGGCGGCCGGCTGGTCGATCCCGAAGGCCTCGCCCCGTCTTGGGATTGACCGATCCCCTCAGCCGGCCACCACGCGCACAAAGGCCGGCACCACACCCAGCAGGTCGTCGCGCCGCTGCAGCGCATGCACGTCGGCACGCGGTGCCTTGGTCCCCAGGGTCTTGAGCACCACGCGGGCGCCGAACAGGCTGCCGAGCGACGACGGCACCAGCGCCACGCCCAGCCCTGCGGCCACCAGGCTCAGCAAGGCCGCCAGTTCCACCGTGGTCTGCGCCACCCGGGGCGCAAAGCCGGCCTGCACGCAGCACTGCACCATGTGCTCGGCATGGGCCGAGGAATCGCGGCGCAGCATCACGAAGGCCTCGCTGCGCAGGTCCTTCAAGGCCAGCGCCTTGCGCGCCGCCAGCGGGTGGCCGGGCGGCAGGGCCGCCACCACGGGGTCGGGCCACAGCAGGGTGCTCGCGAGCTGATCGTCGTTGACCGCCGTGCGCGAAATGCCCACGTCGATGCGCTTGTCGCGCAGGGCCGCCTGCTGCAGCGAGGGCTGCATCTCGTGCAGCACCACGTCCACACCCGGGTGGCTGTGCCGGTAGCGCGCCAGCGCTGCCGGAAACGGCCCGAGGAAATGCGAGCCCGACAGCCCCACCTCGATGCGCCCCGCCTGCCCCTGGCCGATTGCCGCCACGCGCTGGCGCGCCGTGTCCAGCCGCTCCAGCACCGCGCGCGCATCCACCAGGTAGGCCTGGCCCGCCAGCGTCAGCTCCACGCGCCGGCTGGTGCGCACGAACAACTGGGCGCCCAGCTCCGCCTCCAGCTGGGCGATCTGCAGGCTCAACGGCGGCTGCGACACATGCAGGCGCTGCGCGGCGCGCGTGAAGCTCAGCTCTTCGGCCAGGGCGATGAAGTAACGCAGGTGCCGCAGTTCCATTGATACTTTTCAAGTCTTGATCAAGACCAACAATATATTGGACTGTTGGTTCGCTTGTTTCCACAATACCCTGACTACAACATCCAGGCGGAGACAAACATGACGATCAAGCACAGCCTGCTGGCTGCCACGCTGGCCCTTTCGGGCCTGGCCACGGCGCAGGACAACTACCCCAGCAAGGCCATCACGCTCACGGTGCCCAACCCGCCCGGCGGTGTGGTGGACACCTCGGCCCGGTTGCTCAACGAACCCCTGGCGCGCGTGCTCGGCCAGCCGGTGGTGATCGACAACAAGGCCGGCGGCAGCGGCAACGTGGCCTACGGTGCCGTGGCCCGCAGCAAGGCCGACGGCTACAACCTGCTGATCTCGTACTCGGCCTACCATGTGGGCAACCCGGCACTGACCCCCAGCCTGCCCTGGGAGGCCAAGGATTTCGCGCCCGTGGCCCTGCTCACCGTGGCCACCAACGTGATCGCGACCCACCCTTCGGTGCCGGGCAACAACCTCAAGGAGTTCATCACCTACCTCAAGGCGAACCCCGGCAAGGTCAACTACGCATCGCAAGGCAACGGCTCGCTCTCGCACATCGGCACCGAGATCTTCAAGCAGCAGAGCGGCACCTTCATGACCCACATCCCCTACCGCGGCTCGGGCCCGGCCGTGGCCGACGTGCTGGCCGGCCAGGTGCAGGTGTTCATCACCACGCCGCCGTCGGTCATGCAGCATGTGGTCAGCGGCAAGCTCAAGGCCTTTGCCGTGACCGGCACCAAGCGCCACCCCGGCCTGCCCAACGTGCCCACCGTGGCCGAGGCCGGGATGCCCGACTTCAAACTCGAAGCCTGGGTGGGCCTGTTCGCCCCGGCGGCCACGCCACCGGCGGTGATCAGCAAGCTCACGGCCGACGTGAAGAAGGCGCTGGAGATGCCGGAGACGCGCCAGCGCGCCGACGCCGCCGGCATCGAGCTGCGTTACCTGCCGCCCGATGCGCTCGGCGACCTCGTGAAGACCGAGACCGCCTACTGGGCCAAGACCATCAAGGGCGCCGGCATCAAGGCCGACTGACCCGACAGCCCCCTCCCCTGCGTGATCCCATTCCCGGCGCCCCGTGCGCCGGGCAGGGCAGCGCTTTGCCCATTTTTTCCCGAAAGACCGCCATGCAACGCACCTACCGCATTGGGCAGATCGTGCCCAGCTCCAACACCACCATGGAGACCGAGATCCCCGCCATGCTGCGCGCCCGCGAGCAGATCCTGCCCGAGCGCTTCAGCTTCCATGCCAGCCGCATGCGCATGCAGAAGGTCACCCAGGAAGAGCTGGCCGCCATGGACCGCGACTCCGACCGCTGCGCACTGGAACTTTCGGATGGAAAGATGGACGTGATGGGCTATGCCTGCCTGGTGGCCATCATGAGCATGGGCCTGGGCTACCACCGCACGTCCGAAAAGCGGCTGCACGAGGTCACGGTCGCCAACGGCAAGCCAGCGCCCGTGGTATCGAGTGCCGGCGCGCTGGTCGAAGGCCTGAAGGCCATGGGCGCGAAGAAGGTCTCTGTGCTCACCCCTTACATGAAGCCGCTCACCCAACTGGTGGTGGATTACATCGAACACGAAGGCATCGCCGTGCACGACAGCCTGTCGCTGGAGATCGCCGACAACCTGGAGGTGGGCGCACAGGACCCTGCGGCACCGGCGCAGATCGTGCAGCGCCTGGACACGCGCGGCGTGGACGTGGTGGTGATCTCGGCATGCGTGCAGATGCCCTCGCTGGCGTCGGTGCAGGTGGCGCAGGACCGGCTGGGCATCCCCGTCGTGTCGGCTGCGGCTTGCACCACCTGGGCCATGCTCAGGCGCCTGGGGCTGGAGACCCGGGTGCCCCATGCCGGCGCCCTGCTCTCGGGCAAGTACTGATCCGCGGGAAAGCCCCGCGCTTTCCCGCATGACGCGCCCGGCAGGCTGCGGTCAAAGCCGGATAATGGGCCCATGCCCCGCATCAGCCAGCAACTCCATCCCCACCGCGAACCCGTTCCCACCCGCCTGGCCGCCACCGTGCTGCTGCTGCGCGACGCCGAAGGCGACGGGGCGCTGGAGGTGCTGATGACGCGGCGCTCGCCCAACGCGAGCTTTGCCCCAGGGGCCTACGTCTTTCCGGGCGGCGGCATCGATGCGCTCGATGCCCAGTCGCACCAGGTGGCGGACCGCCGCCCGGCCCAGAGCGACCTGCACCTGACCCAGGCGATCGCCGCCATCCGCGAGAGCTTCGAGGAACTGGGCGTGCTGCTGGCGCGCCACGCCGACGGCCGCATGGCCGATGCCGCCGACATTGCCGCGCTGGACCGCAGCGCGCCGTTTGCCACGCAATGCGAAGCCCGGGGCCTGCGCCTGGCGGCCGACAGCGTGTACCTGCTGGCCTACTGGACAGCCGACCGCGACCTGCCGCGCCGTTTCGAGGTGCCCTTCCTGGCCGCACGCATGCCCGAAGGCCAGACCCCGGTGGCCGACGAGGCCGAGCAGTTCGAGCCCGTGTGGGTGCGCCCTGCCGATGCGCTGGCGCGGCACGAGGCAGGCCAGTTCTTCATGATCTTCCCGACCATCCGAACGCTGCAGCGGCTGGCGAAATTCAAGAACTCCGACGCCGTGCTCGGCGCCCTGGCCAATGAACAGCCCCTGTGGGTGAGCTGCCCGCGCGCCGGCCTGCTGGGTGGCAAGGAAGCGCGCTACATGGAAGACGAGATGCCCTTCGGCGAGCTGGCGCTGGTCTGCCCCGACGGGCAGATCGTGCACCCGCTCGACTGGCAGACCGACCACCCCGTGCCCCTGCTCAAGAACGTGCAGCGCCTCACGGCCCCCAATTCGGGCGTGATGACCGGCCCGGGCACCAACAGCTACCTGGTGGGCGACCCGGCCACGGGCTATATCGCCATCGATCCCGGCCCGGCCGACCCCGAGCACCTGGAGAAGCTCTGGCGCGCCGCCGGTGGCGACATCCGCTCCATCGTCTGCACGCACTCGCACCCCGACCACTCTCCCGGCGCGGCGCCGCTGCAGGCACTGTGCGTGCAGGCCGGGCAGCCGGCGCCCCCCATCCTGGGCCTGCGCTCGGCCCCCACAGCCCGCGTGGCCAGCGCCTTCACGCCCGAGCGCGAGCTGGCCCATGGCGAGCGCCTGGTGCTGTCCGCCCAGGTGGCCGATGCCGCCACCAGCCACACCCTGCAGGTGGTCCACACCCCCGGCCATGCGGCCAACCACCTGTGCCTGCTGCTGGAGGAGGATGGCCTGCTGTTCAGCGGCGACCACATCCTCAACGGCAGCACCACGGTGGTCGACCCGCCGGACGGCAACATGGCCGACTACCTCGATTCGCTGGACGCGCTGGACGCGGCCTGCGAGAAGCAGGGCGTGAACTTCATCCTGCCCGCGCACGGCTACGTATTGGGCGAGGCGCGCAGCGCCATTGCCCGCCTGAAGGCCCACCGCCTGGCGCGCGAGGCCAAGGTACTGGCCGCCATGCAGGCACTGCCCCAGGGCAGCATGGACGACTGGGTGCGCCACGCCTACGACGACGTGCCCCCGCGCATGTGGCCCGTCGCCCAGCGTTCGCTGCTTGCACATGTAGAGCGCATCCGCGCTATGGAACCCGGTAATGACTGAAAAAAACCCTGAAGCCGGCCATGTCCGGCTGGCCAAGCGCGTGGCCGAGCAACTCAACTGCTCGCGCAGCACGGCCGAACAATTCATCGAGGGCGGCTTCGTGAGCGTGGAGGGCGCCGTGGTCGAGGTGCCTGGTGCACGCGTGGCACCGCACCAGAGCGTGGCGGTGGACCCCGATGCGAGCCTGCTGGAGCTGACCCCCGTCACCCTGCTGCTGCACAAGCCCGCCGGTTTCGAGGCCGGCCTGGGTGCGCCGGGGCAGGCTGGCGCCGCCCATGCGAGCCGTAGCCAGGGTGCAACGCCCGCCGTCACGCTGCTGGCCCTCGCCTCGCACCTGCCCGAGGATGCCTCGGGCATCCGCGTGCTGCAACGCCATTTCCGCCAGCTCGAATGCTTCACCCCCCTGCCCACAGAGGCCAGCGGCCTGGTGGTCTATACGCAGGACAAGCGAATTGCACGCAAGCTGGCCGAGGACATCGAATCGCTGGAGCAGGAATGCATCGTGGAGGTGGCCGGCGAAATCGCACCCAACGGCCTGCAGCGCCTGTGCCACGGCCTGTCATTCAATGGCCGCGCGCTGCCCCCCATCAAGGTGAGCTGGCAGAACGAGACGCGGCTGCGCTTTGCGCTCAAAGGCATTCGTCCGGGGCAGATTCCGGCCATGTGCGAGGCCGTGGGCCTGCGCGTGGTGGCCATCAAGCGCATCCGCATCGGCCGCGTGCCACTGTCCAAGGTGCCCGAGGGACAGTGGCGCTACCTGCAGCCCTGGGAGCGATTCTGAACGGCACTCGCTAGCTATCAAAAGGTGAGCAATAGGCGTTTTGAGGGAAGGCGATCCGCCACAGGCCGCTGATACACTGCCCTCCATAACAGGAGGGAGTCCATGGACCATCAGCAATCAGGGGCAGGAGCGGCGCCCGCATCGAACTTCGCGCAGGAGATCGATGCGCATCCGCTTGAATTCACCGGCAGCGGCGGCGAGTACTTCCGGGTATGGATCGTCAACGTGCTGCTGACCATCCTCACCCTGGGCTTCTACACCCCCTGGGCACGGCGGCGCACCGCCCAGTATTTCTATGGCCACACCCTGGTGGCCGGCAGCCCGCTCGAATTCACGGCGCAGCAGCGTCGGATGGTGATGGGCTTCGTCATGCTGGTGATGATCACCATCGCCTACAACATTGCCGTCAACACCGGGCAGGACACGGCGGTGTCCCTCTTCCTGCTTGCCGGCGCCCTGCTGGCCCCGTTCATCTGGGGCAGTGCCATGCGTTTTCGCCTGGGCTCCACGCGCTGGCGCGGCCTGCGCCTGCAGTTCACGGCCTCCTGGCGCGAGGTGTACGTGGCCAGCTGGCCCGTGTTCGCCATCGCCCTCGTGTGGATCGGCGTGTTCTTCGGCATCCAGTACCTCGCGCCCGAATCGGCCGGGGCGCTGCAGGAGCTGGCTGCCGACGAAAGCGGCGAGGCCGACCTGCCGACCATGACCGCCGCCATCTGGGGCCTGGTGGTGCTGGGCCTGCTGCTGTCGGTGCTGTGCTTCATCCGCCTCGAATACAACTACAAGAGCCTGCTGGTGCTGCGCGCCCAGGTGGGGGCCGAATCCGGTCGCTGGAAACCCGTGTACATGGATTTCATCAAGGTCTGGGCGGCCACGGTGGCCGTTTTCCTGCTGTTCGTGGTGGGCATCTCGGCAGGGCTGGCGGTACTGGCAGGGGGGTCGTTCGCGCTCATCGCCGGCTTGAAGGACAAATGGGGCGCCCTGATTTTCGTGGTCTTCGCGGTGGCGTTCATCGCAGGCATCTTCCTGATGTTCCTGGCCTCGGCACCGGCGCGCGCCTACCGCGAGGCCCGCATGTTCCAGCTCATGTGGGACAACATCGGCCTGAGCCAGGTGGCGCGCTTCAAGTGCCAGCTGCGCACGGGCCGCTACGTGCTGCTGCGTATTAAGAACCTGTTTCTGACCCTGCTCACGCTGGGCCTGTACCGCCCGTTCGCACGGGTCAGCGAGTACCGCATGAAGGTCGAATCCGTGACGCTGCACGTCAAGGGTGGCGTGGACCAGGTGGCCGGTGCCATGGTGCGCCAGCAGCAGCAAGGCGGCATTGGCGATGCACTGGCCGACGCGGCCGGGCTGGACCTGATCGGCTGATGAACGCACCCCCCTCCTCTGCTGCTGCGCCCCCCGGCACCCTGGTGCCAGGGCGCTGGTTCGATGGGCTGAGCAGCCAGGCCAGGCCGGTGCTCGTGGGCCTGCAGCGCACGCCCAAGGGCCCGTCGCTGGCGCTGCACCCGCTGTCCCAGCCTGGTGCGGCCCCCACCGTATTCCCCTGGGGCGAGGTGGGCTGGCCCGAGGCCTGGAGCGAGCGCCGCCCGCAGCAGCGGGTGGTGGTGGACCTGCGCGACCAGGGCAGCCTGGAGATCGACGCCGTGGCCCAATGGCATGCTGCGCTGGCCGAAGCGGGTGCCCGCCCCAGCCTGGCCGAGCGCATGCAGACGCGCTGGCCCGTGCTACTCGGCGTCACAGCGGTCGCCGTCATCGGACTGACCCTGTTCTACCGCTACGGCACGCCCTGGGCGGCCACGGAACTCACGCGCTTCGTCCCCCTGTCCTGGGAAACCAGCGTGGCCAGCAATGTGCTCACGCAGATGGACAAGGGCACGCTCAAGCCGAGCAAGCTGCCCCAGGAGCGCCAGGCCGCACTGAAGGCACGCTTCGACACGCTGGTGCAAGCGTTGCCCACCCAGTTGCAGCGCTACCCTGGCTACGCCCCCACCTACACGCTGTCGTTCCGCTCCGGCATGGGGGCGAATGCCTTCGCCCTGCCTGGCGGCACGGTGGTGATGACCGATGGCCTGGCCAAGGCGGCAGAGAAGAAGGGGCTCAGCGACGACGCCCTCATCGGCGTGCTGGCCCACGAGATCGGCCACGTGGCCAACCGCCACACCACGCGCATGGTGGTGCAGCAAGGCGTGCTGCAGATGGGCATGGGGCTGGCGCTGGGCGACGTGTCGGGCATCGTCTCCACCGGCGCATCGGTGCTCACCGGCCTGGCCTACAGCCGCAACCACGAGCGTGAGGCCGACTGCTTTGCCATCGCCGTCATGTCCCATGCGAAGCTGCCCACGGCGCCCATGGGCAAGCTGCTGCTGGCCATTGCGCAGGACGAGGACGATGAGGAAAAGGCGGCCAGGAAGAAGGCCGCCACCGCAGCCAAGGAAGGCGCCAGCGCACCGGCCGAAGGCTCTGCATCCACCACCGCAGAACCCAAGTCGCCGGAGGCACTGGGCCCCGTGTGGTCCTTGCTCAGCAGCCACCCCGACACCGTGGAGCGCGCCACCGAACTGGAACAAGGGCATGCCATGCATTGCCCCAAGCGGGGTTGATCCGCGTATCGCTTGCACAGGGCAGGCCTGAGCAGCATTGACGACCGCCGTCGCCGCGGATTTGAATTCAAAAGTGTGAAGCGCGCCGATAAGCCGGATTCTGTGCACCACGGTTGCCCGCGGCGTGACCGCCATTACTCTGGGCCGGGTGTCGCCACCACGGCTCGATGCTACCTACCCGCCAACTCTGCGGAACCACATCAACGTTGGCCTACTTGGTATTGCTGCGCGTAGAGATTGCCCGTTTCACCTTGGGCTCGGAACGCGCCCAAGGTGGCTGTGGGCTTTCCCGGCTTTCGCCGGGAACCGTCTGGCTTGCGCCATCCGGCACCAGCTTTCGCTGGCGACCCACAGAACACCCCAGGGTGGTCCGTACCCAAACTCGTCTCTGTTGCTCTGATCCTCACCTCACGGTGGGCAGCCGTTAGCTGCTACGCTGTCCTGTGCAGTCCGGACGTTCCTCCAGTGCCTGGTTTCCCAGATTGCACCAGCGGCGGTCTGGCACGCTTCACGGGGTGGATTATCGTTCAGCGCGGATAGCCGAGCCCCAATCCAGGCCAAAACGGCCCAGGTATTTGCGCAATCGGTCCGCATCGTTGACCACCGTGCGCTGCGCGCGCGAGGCCTGGAACAACTGCCGCCCCGCATCGGACAGGGTGCGCGCCTGGCGGCACACGCGCAGCACGGCGGCCAGCTGAAGCTGGTCGAACAGGTCCATGGCGTTCACTGCTTCTTCGCCCAACAGGGCACCCAGATCAATCGCATCGGCAGCGCGCGCGCCTGAGAGCCCATCGCGTGCATCCTTGGCCGGCTGCCACAGCCACTGCAGGCGCGCGATCTCGGCCTCCACCAGAGGCAGGCCGATGCGGCCGCTGTCGGCCAGCGTGGCCAGGCGCGTGGCGCTGGCCGACAGGTCGCGAAAGTTGCCGCTCCACAGCGCGTCGGGCGACTGGGCGTAGCGCAGGTAGGCGGTGCGCGCCTCGGCCGACAGCCGCACCGTGCGGCCCAGCTCCGAGCCGGTGCGCGCGAGCAGGTGATCGAGGTTGGGCTCGATGTCCTCGGGGCGCTGGGCCAGGCCCGGCAGCTGGTAGCTCCAGAGGTTGATGCGCGCGTACAGGTCTTCGCGAAAGCGCCCGGCCGCCACCTCGGTGCGCAGGTCGCGGTTGGTGCCGGCGATCAGCTCGAAATCACTGGCCACCTCGCGGTCGCTGCCCATGGGGTAAAAGCGCTTTTCCTCCACGGCCTTGAGCAGCATGGCCTGCTCGTCTAGGCCCAGCTCGCCGATCTCGTCAAGGAACAGCACGCCCTTGTGCGCCGTGCGCAGCAGGCCCGCGCGGTCGGCCGCAGCGCCCGTGAAAGCGCCCTTCTTGTGCCCGAACAGCGTGGATGCGGCCCCATCGCCATGCAGGGTGGCGCAGTTCACTTCGACGAATTCACCCTCCACCTGGTGGCGCGCCTTCTTGAGTTCGTACATGCGCCGCGCCAGGTGCGATTTGCCCGCTCCGGTGGGCCCAGTGAACAAAATGGGCGCGCGCGAGCGCACTGCCACGCGCTCCACCTCGTCGATCAGCGCGTTGAAGCTCGCATTGCGCGTGGCGATGCCGCTCTTGAGGAAGTCCACCGCATCGCGCTGCTCGGCGCCGAAGCGCTGGGCGATGACGTCGTAGCGCGACAGGTCCAGGTCGATCAGCGCATAGCTGCCCGCGTCGCCCATCTGCTGGCGCCGGGGCGGCGAGGTCTGCGCCAGCACGCCCGGGATGCGCCGCGACTCCACCAGCAGAAACAGACAGATCTGCGCCACGTGCGTGCCGGTGGTGATGTGGGTCCAGTACTCCTCGCGCTCGGTGTCGAAGCGGTAGGCCTGCGTCCAGTCGAACAACTTGGCGTAGACCTCGCCGAAGTCCCAGGGGTCGGCGATCTCCATGGGCACCAGGCGCACCGTGGTTTCGGGCGAGGCGATGGCGATGTCGTTGCGCACCTGGTGCGCCAGCTCCTGGTGGGCCGGCGTGTACAGCAGCTCCATGCGGTGCACCACCATGTCCTCGTGCTGCACCAGCGACACGGTGGGCCGCCACTTCTCCCAGCGCCCGGCACCCTTGCCCGAGTCGAGCTGAGTACCGATGAAACCGATGACAACCCTGTTTTTACGCATCGCCAGTAATCTATAAAACTAGCTGTCATTCTATTTAATTCAAAAACCAGCACACTGAATAATTTCTTCAACTTGAATTAGTTCTTTACGAATCAATGGGTTGCAACATTCCACACAACAGATCGCGCGGCTGGCACGCAATTCGCAAATACCAAGGCACTCGGCGCAGACAGCGAACGCTCACAGGCCAGGGTTGGGGCCAACGCCCGCCCTGCCGGTGCCGGGGATCCAGGGCCTTGGGGTCCGTCGGATTCCCTGCATGCCGCACGCTGCGAGCGCCGGGTGACTGCAGGGCTGTGGAAGCCAGCTCCGAAAGGGGTTGCCGGGTTCGACTCCCGGCCTGCACCACTGGTAGCTCAGTCTGGTAGAGCACCCCTGAAAAGGGACTGTCGCAGGTTCGACTCCTGCCCATTCTTCCGGCCTTCGGGCCGGCTATCGAAGACGGTCGAAAGACCACCCGCCGGACGCGGGGTGAAGGACCAAAGGTTGCGCCGCAGCCTGCAAGCCATTGCCCCGTCAGCGGTGGCGGTTTGTGCCAGTACCCGGCACGGCCCGCGCCCGCAGCCAGCCCAAGCGAAAGCCCCTCGGGGCAACCGCCACGGCGCACTGCAGGGCCCGAGCCGTGCCCCCTGGGACCACTGCCCCGCTGTAACGGCCCCGATGCAAGAAGTTTGATGCGGCGACCAACGACATTGAAAAAAGAAAGAACGAGGGTAGACACATGCTGAAGATCCAACGCACCACCGTCAAGAAGAACGAACGCGCACTGCTGCTGCGCAATGGCGATTTCGACCGCGTGCTGCACAGCGGCACGCACTGGCTGTTCGCCGGCCTGGACCAATTGCGCGTGGAAACCTTCGCGCTGGAGCAAGCCGCCTTCACCCACGGCCTGGCCGACTACCTGATGGCCCGTGAGCCCGAGGTGGTGGCCACCGAGTTCGTGCGTGTGGAGCTGGCCGAGAACGAGGTCGGCCTGCGCAGCGAGAACGGCGTGCTGGTCGAGATCCTGCCCCCTGGCACGCGCCGCCTGTACTGGAAGGGCCTGGTGGACGTGTCCGTGCAGGTGGTCGACCTGAACGCGGGTGCCGAGCTGCCTGCCGCCCTGGTGGCGCGCCTGACGCAGACGCAACTGCGCCACCGCACGGTGACGGGCCTGGCCGGCTTGCTGCAGGTGCAGGTGCCCGAGTCGTCCTGCGGCCTGCTGACGGTGGACGGCAAGGTGGAGCGGCTGCTGGCCGCAGGCTCGTACGCCTTCTGGAAGTACGGCCGCACGGTGGCGGTGGAGCAGGTGGACCTGCGCCTGCAATCGGTGGAAGTCTCGGGCCAGGACATCATGACCCGCGACAAGGTGGGCCTGCGCATCAACCTGAGCGCCACCTTCCGCTACACCGATGTGCTGCGCGCCTGGAGCCAGCTGCAAAAGCCCGCGGAGCACCTGTACCGCGAGCTGCAGTTCGCACTGCGCGCCGCCGTGGGCACCCGCACGCTCGATGAGCTGCTGGAGAACAAGACAGTGATCGACGACGTGGTGGGCGCCCACATGGCCGCCAAGCTCGCGCCCTACGGCATTGCGCTGGAGAGCGCCGGCGTGAAGGACATCGTGCTGCCCGGCGACATGAAGGCCATCCTGACCCAGGTGGTGCAGGCGGAAAAGCAGGCCCAGGCCAATGTGATCCGCCGCCGCGAAGAGACGGCCGCGACGCGCTCGCTGCTCAACACCGCCAAGGTGATGGAGGACAACCCCGTCGCACTGCGCATGAAGGAGCTGGAAACGCTGGAACGCGTGGCCGAGCGCATCGACAAGATCTCGGTGTTCGGTGGCCTGGACCAGGTGCTCAACGGCCTGGTGAAGATGAGCTGAGCAAGGGAAAGAACGAAGAACACCATGAAGCAGACCGCACGTGAGAAACGCCTGGCCACGCAGACGCCGTTGCCACTGACACCCGAATCCATGGGACTCGATGCCACGCTGTATGCCGATGCCGTGCGCTACCTTTTCGACCGGCCTGTGCCGGGCAAAAAGGAGCAGGAGTGGTACTGGGACAACGACGAGCCGGATTTCACCGCCACGCCTTTGCAATGGACGCACATCCAGACCGTGCTGTTCGCCAATGCGGGCACCGACCTGGCGCCCTACAGCGATGAGCAGGTGGGCATGGGCCTCACGCATGTGATGAGCAACAACGCCGGCGACATACCGTCCATGGTGCTCGACCCCTCGGTCCCGCTGGCCGATGCGATGCGCATGATGCAGGCCTTCCCACGCCTGTGGAGCGACTGCTTCGCACCGCGCATGGCCCACGTGCACGAGACCATCGGCAGCGGCAGCGACCGGCTGCACTTTGCCTGCTACATGTGGTTCGACGTGTGGCCAACCTTCTGGAATGTCAAAGATATTCCTGAATGGCGCGATGCGATATGGGCGGTGTTCTGCCACATGCTGGAGGTGCCCTGTCGCGAGGTGCAGGTCTCTGCCCTGCATGGCATCGGTCACGAGGGCCGCTACCTGCAGCGCCCGAGGGAATTGCAGGAACGGGTGGAGCTATTCATCCGCAGCGTGCCGGCGCACGACGAGGAACTGAAGAACTATGCACGCGCTGCCGCCCAGGGAATGGTGCAGTAGATGCGATGGATGACAGAACGGCGCACAAGACGCCACGAGAGTACGACGATGAAAGCCCATCAAACCGCTGAAGAGGAAGCCACCGCCCTGCCACCCGCGCTGCGTGCGGCGGTGGATGCTGCGTACGCCGCCTTCCAGCACCACAGCGCCCCCACGCAGACGCTGGACGTTTGCATGCCTTGCTGCGTGGACGAAGCCACGGAGCGCGAACTGCGCCGCCTGCCGCTGCGCCAGCTCACGGCACGCCACTTCTACGAGTACAACGGTTCGGCCAAGGGCAGCGAGCAGCCTGCGGATGAACTGCTGTACTTCCTGCCCCGCATGCTGGACCTGCTGGCCCAGGGCAAGGAGTTGCACCACTCGACCGAGCTGTACCTGGACCGGTTGGGCAAATGCCCGGCTGGCGCCCTGTCGGCAGGGGAGAGAGCTGCTTTGGACGCTTTCGCACTGGCCTTCTTCCGCGAGGGACTGGGATCTGCCGGGCGCGAGGCCAGCCCGTTCGATGGCGCGAACGCCTTCGATATCCTGCTGATGTTCCACAAGGGCGGCGTGTCCATCGCTCCCCTGCTGGCACATTGGCTGCAGGACGATCGGGAAAGCGCTGTGCTGCACTACGCCAATGCCAGCTACTGGGATTTCTGGGGCCAGCGTGAAATACAGAATGCCTTCGCAGAAGACCAGCCGGAGTTTCGCGAAACGATGAAGGCCTGGCTGCTCGACGCGGGCAACCGGCAGCGCTTTGCGCAGAAGATCCTGGCGATGGATACGAGCGCCATGGGCCCGCCCGCGCACTGCACCTGCGGCAACTGCATGGGCCCGCGCCAGGTACTGGAATCTGTGTTTGACATGATCAGCGAATGAACATCAACCAACAGAACAACAACGAATAGAAGGAAAAAAAATGAGCTACCTGCAACGCAACGTGGAAAACGGCGTCCCCATCAAGATGTGGACCCAGGGCGTCCCTGTAGAAGAAGAGGCCCAGAAGCAACTGGAAAACGCGGCGCGCCTGCCCATCGTGTTCAAGCATGTGGCGGCCATGCCCGACGTGCACTACGGCATCGGCGCCACGGTGGGCTCGGTGATCCCCACCTTCAAGGCCATCATCCCGGCCGCCGTGGGCGTGGACATCGGCTGCGGCATGATGGCCTGCAAGACCACGCTGCATGCCAACGACCTGCCCGACAACCTGGCGCCCCTGCGCTCGGCGATCGAGAAGGCCGTGCCGCACGGCAGCAACCCGCGCCGCATGGGCCGCGACAAGGGCGCGTGGGAAACGCCGCCCGACGAGACCGACGTGGCCTGGGCTGCGCTCAAAGGCGAGTTCGACGAGATCTGCGAGGACTACCCGCGCTTTCGCAACACCAACAACCACAAGCACCTGGGTACGCTGGGCACGGGCAACCACTTCATCGAGGTGTGCCTGGACGAGCACGGCAGCGTGTGGTTCATGCTGCACTCGGGCTCGCGCGGAGTGGGCAATGCCATCGGCACCCACTTCATCGAGCTGGCCAAGAAGGACGCCGAGCTGCACCAGCGCAACCTGCCCGACCAGGACCTGGCCTACTTCGAGGAAGGCGCCCAATACTTTGGCGACTATGTGCGCGCCGTGGGCTGGGCGCAGAAGTTCGCGCGCGCCAACCGCGAGGTGATGATGCAGCGCGTGATCGCGGCCGCCCGCAAGGTGATCACCAAGCCCTTCGAGGCGCATGTGGAGGCGGTGAACTGCCACCACAACTATGTGAGCCGCGAGACGCACTTCGGCGAGGACGTACTCATCACCCGCAAGGGCGCGGTGAGCGCAAAGGCCGGCGAGCTGGGCATCATCCCGGGCAGCATGGGCGCCAAGAGCTTTATCGTGCGTGGCAAGGGCAACCCCGAGAGCTTCATGAGCTGCAGCCACGGCGCGGGCCGCAAGATGAGCCGCACCAAGGCCAAGAAGATGTACACCATCGCCGACCAGATCGCCGCCACCGAGGGCGTGGAATGCCGCAAGGACGCCGACGTGATCGACGAGATCCCGATGGCCTACAAGGACATCGACGCCGTGATGGCCGCGCAGCAGGACCTGGTGGAGGTGGTCTATACGCTCAAGCAGGTGGTCTGCGTGAAGGGATAGGCCCCTTTGCACCTCCACGGCAACCATTGAACGGAACCGGCGCTGGCCAGACCAGCGCCCGCATCAGCACATGCACCAAGAACAGCAACAAGAAGAATTTCTGCAATCGGCCCACCCTATCGATCCCGCCATGCGCGCGCAGATCATGGAGAACCTGGGCGCCATCGAGGCGCAGCACCAGGTCACCATCCTCTTTGCCTGCGAGTCGGGCAGCCGGGGCTGGGGCTTTGCCTCGCCCGACAGCGACTACGACGTGCGATTCATCTACGTGAACCGCCTGCCCTGGTACCTCACGGTCACGCCAGGGCGCGACGTGATCGAAGTGCCCATCAGCGGCGACCTGGACATCAACGGCTGGGACCTGCGCAAGGCGCTGGGCCTGATGCGCGAGTCCAACCCCACGCTGCTCGAATGGCTGCGCTCACCCGTGGTCTACCGCGAGGACGGGCCCACCATGGATCGCTTTCGCGCGCTGGCCGAGACCGTGTTCTCCAACGCCAAGGGCTGGCACCACTACGCCTCCATGGCCAAGAAGAACTTCCGCGAGCACCTGCAGGCCGACGAGGTGCGCTACAAGAAATACCTGTACGTGCTGCGCCCGCTGCTGGCCGCGCGCTGGATACGCGCGCTCCCGGGCGTGCCGCCCATGCGCTTTGCCGAACTGGCCCAGCACACGCTGGACCCGGTGGCCGACGCCGCGCTGATCGCCGAGATCAACGCCTTGCTGGAGGTGAAGATGCGCGCGGGAGAGTCCGCGACCAGCCCGCGCTGGCTCGGCATCCACGCCTTCATCGAAGCCGAGCTGGCACGCAACGCGGCCGAGCCGGTGCAGCCGTTGCCCGTGCCGGGCCATGCCGCGCTCGATGCATTGCTGCACGACACGGTGCTGCGCCACACGCCCTGATTGACCCTACAAGCCACCCATGCAAGCCACACACGCTCTGTCCCCATCCCAGCTTAACGAATTTTTGCTGAACGTCGCCATCACCCGCCCGGTCTTCATCTGGGGGCCTCCGGGGGTTGGCAAGTCGGCATTGGTCGAAAAATTCGCGCACAGCGTGGGGCTGGAGTGCGTTTCGCTGCTGGGCAGCCAGTTGGCGCCAGAGGACCTGATGGGGGTACCCCAGATCATCGACGGAGTGAGCCGCTTCTGCCCGCCCGCGATGATCGCGCGCAAGGAGCCGTACTGCATTTTTCTGGACGAGCTCAATGCGTGCTCGCAGGACGTGCAGAAGGCGTTCTACAGCCTGATCCACGATCGCCGCGTCGGCGAGTACGCACTCCCCAAAGGCTCCATCGTGATCGGCGCGGGCAATCGCGCGCAGGACTCGGCCATCGTCAAACCCATGTCGTCAGCGCTGATGAACCGCATGGTGCACGTGCACATGAAGGTATCCGCATCCGAATGGATGGAGTGGGCATCGGCCAATGCCATCCATCCCCTGGTGATCGAATACCTGCAGCAACGGCCCGACCACCTGTGGAGCGCCCCTCCCAAGCACGAGGAGCCGTTTTCCACGCCGCGAGCCTGGCACATGCTGAGCGACGCACTGCGCTCCTTCGGAGACGCACCTTCCCCGTCCATGGTGGAGGCTCTAGCCTATGGTTGCCTCACGCCCCAGCACGCTGCCCAGTTCAAGGCGTTCGGCAAGCTGGCGGCCGACCGGCACCGCCTGGACGCCATATTCAAAGGCGATGCACGCTGGCCCCATGCGCCCGAGGACCGCGATGTCCTGTACTTTCTGGCCCAGGCGTTTCGTGCGCGGCTGCTCAAGACCCTGCCGCAGGACAAGGGCGCCAGCGTGGGAGACCTGCAGGCACTGGTGCACCGGTCCAAGTCCATGCTGAAGGAACTTGCCCAGATCAGCCTGGAAATGGCGCAGATCGCCGTCGCCGAGGAGGCCGGGCAGACCCTTCCTGCCTGGTACATGATCGAGGTCGTGCGGGACCTGCCGCGCCTGGTTGAACGCCAGGCCAAGGCGGCCTGAGCCCATACGACCATGGCAAAGACGACCCACAAGCCCAGCCCGGCCACTGAGGCCTATGACGCAGGCATGGCCATGGTGCTCGCACACCCGATCTTCGGCCCGCTTGCACGACGGGTTACCTGGGTGCGCTCCGCCGCCTCCTCGCAGTGCCCTGCTGCGGGTTGGCTGGTGGTGCGGCGCGATAGCTGCATCCACGTGCACCCCAAGCGCCATGCACCGGCTGACGAGTGGGCGTTCATCCTCGCTCGTGGCGTACTCAGCTATGCCATGGAACTGTTCCAGTCCGACCGGGGCGATTGGTCCCAATGGACTGCTGCATGCGATGTCGTGACCACACGGTTCCTGGCATCCGTCAAGTTCGGCCAATGCCCTGCGGACATGCAGATGGCAGCAGACGCCCCCGCATGGGATGAAGACCGCTGGTACCGCCAGTTCGCCGAAAGCGGCACGCCGGCCTGGGTGCAGGCCCTGGGGCTGGCGGGGCCCAAGGCGACCAGCCTGCAATCACCAGAGGCATGGACCGAGCGTCCCACCGCATTCGTACGCCATGGCCACACCCAGGCCAGCCAGACCTGGCGTGAAGTATTTGCGGCGGGGATCGCCAACTCGGTCACCCAGGCGGTAGAGATCGCCGCCGGTACCCGCACCGCGCTGGGGGGCGAAAACCGCAGCGCCCCCCGAAGCACAACCGAGCGTGCGCGCAGCTGGTTCATCGGCAGCTTTCCGCTGCTGGGGGCCATGGTGGCCGCATTCGACATCTTGGAGGATGCCGAGCTGTGCCGGCGCGAGGAGATCATGGTGGGGGCCGTGGACGAAACCCTGCGCACCATCTACCTCAACCCAGCCGCGGGATTGACCGAGCAGGAAACCCGCTTCGTGCTCGCCCACGAAATCCTGCACGTGGCACTGCGGCACATGGGGCGCCGGCAGGGTCGTGACGCATACCTCTGGAACGTGGCGTGCGACTACGTTATCAACGACTGGCTCATCCAGATGCAGGTGGGCAGCCCGCCCGCGCTGGGACTGCTGCACGACCTGGAGCTGCGTGGCCTGTCGGCGGAAGAAGTCTACGACCGCATCGTGGTCGACCTGCGCCGCATGCGCAAACTGCTCACGCTGGCGGGCCGACAGGGCGACATGCTCGACCGCAGGCTGTCCATTGGGCAGCCACCCTTCACCGATCTCGACGCCTTCTACAAGGAACAATTGGGCAAGGGCCTGATGCTGCACGAATCCCAAGGTCGGGGCCTGCTCCCCGCAGGCCTGCTAGAGGAGATTCGCGCCTTGCTGCAGCCGCCCATCCCCTGGGAGGTGGAACTCGCGCGGTGGTTTGATCACCATTTTCCGCCCATCGATACCCGGCGTACCTACGCACGCCTGAGCCGGCGCCAGTCCGCCACACCCGATATCCCCCGGCCGCACGTGGGGCCGGACCCCCGTTGGCTGGAGGGCCGCACGTTCGGCGTCGTGCTGGACACCTCGGGTTCCATGGACAGGCACACCCTGGCCAAGGCCCTGGGCAGCATTGCCAGCTATGCGCAGGCCAAGGAGGTGCCCGCCGTGCGGGTGGTGTGCTGCGATGCAGCCCCCTATGACATGGGCTACATGGAGGCACAGGACATTGCCCACCGCGTGGAAATCAAAGGGCGCGGGGGCACCGTGCTGCAGCCCGCCATCACCCTGCTGGAGGGCAGCGCGGACTTCCCCAAGGATGGGCCGCTGCTGATCATCACCGATGCCGATTGCGACCGCCTGGACGTGCGCCGCTCGCATGCCTACTTGCTGCCTGCGGGACGGCGGCTGCCGTTCGTGCCCCGGGGCGACATTTTCTACATGACCTGATGAACCCGACTCTTTCACAACACAACGGCCTGCCGGCCATCCTTCTCGACGGCTCCCAGGGCGAAGGCGGCGGCCAGATCTTGCGCACGGGGCTGGCCCTGTCCATGGTCACCGGCCGGCCGCTGCGCATCGAGCGCATCCGTGCCGGCCGCGCCAAGCCCGGCCTGATGCGCCAGCACCTGGCCTGCGTCCAAGCCGCCGTGGAGGTCAGCGGCGGGCAGGCCGAGGGGGCGGAGCTGGGCTCGCAGTCGCTGCAGTTCACGCCCGGCGCGGTGCGCGCGGGCGACTACACCTTTCGCATCGCCGGGGCCGGCAGCTGCCTGCTGGTGCTACAGACCGTGCTGCCCGCGCTGATGCTGGCCGATGCGCCCAGCCGCATCCAGCTGGCGGGCGGCACGCACAACCCGATGGCGCCGCCATTCGACTTTCTGCAGCGCGCCTATGTACCGCTGCTGGCGCGCCTGGGCGTGGGGCTGGCGCTCACGCTGGAGCGGCGCGGTTTCTACCCTGCGGGCGGCGGCCTGCTGCAGGCCGTGATCACCCCTGCGACGCAGGCGCTCACGCCGTTTGACCTGACCGAGCGCGGGGCGGCCCTGGCTGCCTGGGCCGAGGCGCTGGCCCCCGGGCTGGCGCGCAGCGTGGCTGCACGCGAACTGGAGGAACTGGGCCGGCGCCTGGGCTGGACGCATGAGGCCGACCAGTTGCGCGCGCCCGGCGTGCGCCAGCACGAAGGGCCTGGCAACGTGCTCTTGGCCACGCTGGAATATGCGCAGGTGACCGAAGTGTTCTGCCAGTTCGGCGAACGCGGGGTGTCGTCCGAACTTAAGGCACGCCGACTGGCCGACGAGGTGCTGGCCTTCCAGCACAGCTCGGCGGCCACGGGCCCGCACCTGGCCGACCAGTGGATGCTGCCGCTGGCACTGGCCGTGTGGCGCACCGGCAGGGCTGCCAGCTTCACGGCCAGCGAGCTCACGGACCACACGCGCACGAATGCGGCGGTGATCAACGCCTGCCTGCCGGTGCGCGTGGCGACCGACGCCATGGACGGCGCCAGCCTGGTGCGCATTGAGCCCCTGCCCGTGCCATGAAGGCCCAACAGTGCCCATGGGCTCCGGACTGGGCCAAAATGACTCTTTCGCATTTCCCCTTCCATCCTTCGCCTGACCAGGAGACGCCATGAAAGTCGACACCATTCTGCAGACCATCGGCAACACGCCGCACGTGCGCATCAACCGCCTGTTCGGCAGTGCCGCCAACGTCTGGGTCAAGGCCGAGCGCGCCAACCCCGGTGGCTCGATCAAGGACCGCATAGCCCTGTCGATGGTGGAAGACGCCGAGCGCTCGGGCGCGCTGCAGCCGGGCGGCACCATCATCGAGCCCACCTCGGGCAACACCGGCATCGGCCTGGCGCTGGTGGCCGCCGTCAAGGGCTACAAACTGGTGCTGGTGATGCCCGACAGCATGAGCATCGAGCGCCGCCGCCTGATGCTGGCCTATGGCGCCACCTTCGACCTGACCCCGCGCGAAAAGGGCATGAAGGGCGCCATCGCCCGCGCACAGGAACTCCTGGCCCAGACGCCGGGCGCCTGGATTCCCCAGCAGTTCGAGAACCCCGCCAACATCGACGTACACGTGCGCACCACGGCGCAGGAGATCCTGGCGGACTTTCCCGATGGGCTCGATGCCATCATCACCGGCGTGGGCACGGGCGGCCACCTCACGGGCGTGGCACGCGTGCTCAAAGCGAAATTCCCGCAGCTCAAGGTGTTCGCGGTGGAGCCATCGGCCTCGCCCGTGATCTCGGGCGGCGCACCCTCGCCGCACCCCATCCAGGGCATCGGTGCGGGCTTCGTGCCCAAAAACCTCGACACCACCCTGCTCGACGGCGTGATCCAGGTCGATGCCGAGCCGGCCCGTGAATACGCACGCCGCTGCGCCCGCGAAGAAGGCATGCTGGTGGGCATTTCCTCGGGCGCCACGCTGGCCGCCATTGCCCAGAAGCTGCCCGAGCTGCCGGCGGGCGCGCGCGTGCTGGGCTTCAACTACGACACGGGCGAGCGCTACCTGTCGGTTGAAGGCTTCCTGCCTGCCTGAACGCACCCCGCACGGCGGGTAAGCGCTGCACGCGCTGACGGCCAACCGTCCTACAGCATGCCCGGCCTGCGGCCGGAACAATCAAGGTGACACGCCACCACCCCAGTGCCCAGCGCATCCGGGGTGGTGCACCGCACCACCAGGGTGCGACACCTCTTTCCGATTGCTTGCATGGCCCACGCTTCCACCACCCAGCCCATTGCCTTCAAGGTATTGACCGTGAATGTGCACAAGGGCTTTACCACCTTCAACCGGCGCTTCATGCTGCACGAGTTGCGCGATGCCGTGCGCAACGTGGCGGCGGACCTCGTGTTCCTGCAAGAGGTGCTGGGCACGCACCACCGCCATGCAGGGCGGGTGGAAAACTTCCCCCAGGAGCCCCATTACGAGTTCCTGGCAGACACCATCTGGACCCAGTTCGCCTATGGCCGCAATGCGGTGTACGACAACGGCCACCACGGCAATGCGCTGCTGTCCAAGTTTCCGATCACCCACTACGAGAACCACGACATCTCGGTGAGCGGACCCGAGCGGCGCGGCATGCTGCACTGTGTTTTGCAGCCGCCCAACCACCACAGCCCTGTGCATGCGATCTGCGTGCACCTGGGCCTGCAGGAAGCCCACCGCCAGCGCCAGCTGCGCAGCGTGTGCGACCTGGTCAACAGCTTCGATCCCGACGAGGCCGTCGTGGTGGCCGGCGACTTCAACGACTGGCGTGGCCGCGCCCACGAAGTTCTGCGCGAGCGTGCCAACCTGCATGAAGTGTTCGTGCAGTCCACCGGCCGTGCGATACGCACCTTTCCCGCATCGATGCCCTTGCTGGCGCTGGACCGCATCTACGTGCGCAATGCCTCTGTGCACACCCCCTTGAACCTGCCGAAGAAGCCCTGGGACAAGCTCTCTGACCACGCCCCCCTGGCTGCGGAGATTTCGCTATGACCCGCGCTTCACAATCCTCTCGCTGGGTGCCTGGAAACCATTTCGAACTGCTCGAGAACGGGGAAGACTTCTTTCCCCGGGTGTTCGATGCCATCCGCAAGGCGCGCCGCGAGGTCATGCTCGAAACCTTCATCCTGTTCGACGACAAGATCGGCCAGGAACTGCATGCCGTTCTGCTCGCCGCGGCACAGCGCGGGGTGCAGGTGCATGTGCTGGTGGATGGCTTCGGCTCACCCGACCTGCCGGACCAGTACCTGCGTGCCCTGGTGGAAGCCGGCGTTCATTTTCGCGTTTTCGACCCCGGCAAGCGCGTGATGGGACAGCGTCTGAACGTCCTGCGCCGCATGCACCGCAAGATCGTGGTGGTGGATGGCGAACTCGGCTTCATCGGGGGCATCAACTACTCCGCCGACCATGTGGCCGATTTCGGGCCGGAGGCCAAGCAGGACTACGCCGTGCAGGTGCGTGGCCCCATCGTCGCCCAGATGCACCATTTCACGCGTGAAGCGGTGCTCGACCCCGATGACCGCCGCCGCAACAAGGCGTCCAACACGCGCGGGTTGCCGTACGAGGGCACGGCGCATGCCATCTTTGTCACACGCGACAACCACGGCCATACCAACGACATCGAGCGCCACTACCGCATTGCGCTGCGCTCGGCGCGCAAGCGGGTGGTGATCGCCAACGCCTATTTCTTCCCCGGCTACCGCTTCATCCGCGAGATGCGGCGCGCGGCGCGCCGGGGGGTGGACGTGCGCCTGATCCTGCAGGGCCAGCCCGACATGCCCATCGTGAAGACGGCGGCAGGCCTGCTCTACGACCACCTGCTGCGCGCCGGGGTACGCATCTACGAATACTGCGACCGGCCGCTGCACGGCAAGGTGGCGCTGGTGGACGACGAATGGTCCACCGTGGGATCGAGCAACCTGGACCCGCTGAGCCTGTCGCTCAATCTCGAAGCCAATGTCATCATCCGGGACCGGGCCTTCAATTCGACCCTGTACGGGCGCCTGGCACACCTGATGGAGAACTCCTGCAAGCAGGTGGAGCCCACGCCCAAAAGCCGCTGGGAAGGCCTGCGCCTGGTGCGCAGCTACTGCGTGTTCCACCTGATGCGCTGGTTCCCGGCCTGGGCCGGCTGGTTGCCACGCCACGAGCCCACCATCTCCCTGGTCAAGGCCAATGCGCTGGCAACTGACAATCCCCAGGCGGCTTCGGCCACTTAGGATGCAGCCATGAGCGCTCCCGCCACCCACCCTTTGCGCGGGACTGCCACGCCACCCTCCACCGCAGCCCCGCACAAGGGGACTGGCCGCTGGAGCACCGTGCGCAACAGCCGCTGGTGGCCCTGGGCCATCACGCTGGTCACCGGCGCGTTCGTGCTGCTGATCGGCGCGCTGCTGTTCCGGCAGGCACGCAGCGTGGACTGGGGCGCCGTGTGGAATGCGCTGATCGACCTGCCCATGGCCGCGCTGCTGGGTGGCGCTGCGCTGGCATTAGCCAGCCACGGCATCTACAGCAGCTTCGACCTGTTCGGGCGCTACTACACCCGGCATGGCCTGCCGGTGGCACGCACCGTGGGCACCACACTGATCGCCTACCCGTTCACGCTGAACCTGGGCTCCCTCATCGGCGGGGTCACGGTGCGCTACCGGCTGTGTTCGCGCCAGGGCCTGTCGGTGGGCGACATCGGCCAGGTGGTGGCCATCAGCATCATCACCAACTGGCTCGGCTACTTCGTGCTGGCGGGCGCGGTGTTCTGGCTCTGGACGCCGCAACTGCCCGAGGGCTGGGACATGGCCTCCGGCCAGCTGCGCTGGATTGGCGGCGCCATGGCGGGCGTCACCGCGGCCTACCTGGTGGCCTGCGTGTGGCGCCGGGGCCAGCCGCTCACGCTGCGGGGCCACAGCTTCCCCATGCCGCACTGGTCGGTGGGATTGCTGCAGGTGGCAGTGTCTGCAGTGAACTGGATGGTGATGGGCGGAGCGATCTGGCTGCTCACCCAGCAGCAGGCGCCCTATGTGGCGGCCCTGGCCACCGTGTTGCTGGGCGCCGTGGCCGGCCTGATCTCGCGCATCCCTGCGGGCCTGGGCGTGCTGGAGGCCGTGGGTACGGCCGTGCTGTCAGCCTATATGCCGGCCCCCCAGGCGCTGGCCGCCATCCTCGCCTACCGCACGCTCTACTTCTTTGCGCCGCTGGCCGTCGCCGCGCTGGCCTTCGGGGTGGTGGAACTGCGTTGGCGCAAGGGTGGGACAAGCACGCCGGCACCGGCCTCGGCGACCTCTTCGAACTGAACAGCCCCCGTGCGGGCAAAATCGAGGGCCTTTTGCCCCTGCCACGCGCTTCATGTCCTCTTCCCTCCCCGCCACCCCGCTGCGCATCACCGCGCAGCAAGGCCAGGCGCCGCTCTCGCTGGCACAACAGTCGTTCAACGGCTTGCTCGCGCAGATCGCAGAACAGCGCGAGATCCTGGCTGCATGGAACCAGGCCATCGACGCCTACCACCAGCGCTACGCCAAAGACGTCGCCCCCCTGCTCGACAGGTACTACGCTGCGCACGCCGGCCTGGTGAACGCCCTGGTGGAGGCCTCGGCGCGCAAGGGCCTGGGCCGCACGCTGCTGCGCGACCTGCATGCCGTGATCGCCCGGCTCGCTGGCGACCTGGCCCGCAACGTGCGCGATGCCGCCACGCGCGCAACGATGCAGGCGCTACACGCCCAGTACACCGAGGAGCCGCTCGACACCGAGGAAACACCCGACAGCACCGACGCGCCGCGGCTGCCATCCGCAACCGAGCCTGAATCGCCCGAAGACATCGTGCGCCGGGTGGAGGAGGAAATGCAGGCCCGGCAGGCGCGCGCGCAACAGGAGCGCGAGCGCCACCGTGCCGGCCGCGCCCGCAAGCCCAGTGCGCAGGAGCGTGCGCAGCAGGAAGCCGCCCAGGAGGCCAGCCAGTCGGTGCGCGCGGTGTACCGCAAGCTGGCCAGTGCCCTGCACCCCGACCGCGAGCCCGACGAAGCCGAGCGCCTGCGCAAGACCGCCCTCATGCAGCGCGTGAACCTGGCCTATGCCGCCAACAGCCTGCTTGATCTGCTGCAACTGCAGCTGGAGGTGGAGCAGATCGACGCGCAGCACATGGCGGGCGTGGGCGACACGCACCTGCAGCGCTACAACCAGGTCCTCACCGACCAACTGGCAGAGTTGCGACAGGAGGTGGTGACGCTGGAGAACACGATGCGGCTGCAGTTGGGCCTTGCATCCAAGCGCAAGCTGCAGCCCGGCCAGTTGATGGCCCAGTTGCGCGGCCAGATCCAGGCACTGGAGCACGACATTCCGCTGCTGCAGCGGGAGGTGCAGGCGGTAGCCGACAACGACTACCTCAAGCAATGGCTCAAGGCACAGGCCGCTGACATGCTGGACCCGGACTGAGCGCCCTGGCGGGCATGGCATGGCCGCCTCCTTTAAAATACCAGCCCCACGACATTGCCACCGCCCGATCGACACGGGCCTGCAAGACCATGATCCGCCTCTCCGAAATCAAGCTGCCGCTGGCAGCCGTGCCGGCCGACGCCGCCGAGCACCCGCTGGACGCGCTGCGCGCCCAGGCCGTCCAGATCCTGGGCATCGCCCCGGCCGACATTGCCCAGGTGCACGTGCACAAGCGCAGCTTTGACGCGCGCAAGGCCGACCTGCTGGCGGTGTACATCATCGACCTCACGCTGGCCGACCCAGTGCGCGAAACCACCCTGCTCGCCCAGCATGCCGGCCGCCCGCACATCCAGCCCACGCCCGACATGGTGTGGCAGCCGGTTGGCCAGGCGCCCGCCGACCTGCCGCTGCGGCCCGTGGTGGTGGGTTTCGGGCCCTGCGGCATCTTTGCCGCGCTGGTGCTGGCGCAGATGGGCTTCAAGCCCATCGTGCTGGAACGCGGCAAGCCGGTGCGCGAGCGCACCAAGGACACCTGGGGCCTGTGGCGCAAGCGCGAGCTGCACGCCGAGAGCAACGTGCAGTTTGGCGAAGGCGGCGCAGGCACCTTCAGCGACGGCAAGCTCTACAGCCAGATCAAGGACCCGCGCCACCTGGGCCGCAAGGTCATGGGAGAGTTCGTCAAGGCCGGGGCGCCCGAGGAAATCCTCTACGTGGCGCACCCGCACATCGGCACCTTCAAGCTGGTGAAGGTGGTGGAGAACCTGCGCGAGCAGATCATCGCACTGGGCGGCGAGATCCGCTTCGAACAGCGCGTGACTGACGTGGTGGTCGAAGGCAGTGGCGCGCACCGCCACCTGCGCGGGCTGAAAGTGTTGAACCAGGCCACGGGCGAGACCACCGAGCTGCGTGCCGACCATGTGGTGATGGCGCTGGGCCACAGCTCGCGCGACACCTTTGCCATGCTGCATGAGCGCGGCGTGGCCATGGAGGCCAAGCCGTTTTCCATCGGCTTTCGGGTAGAACACCCGCAGGGCGTGATCGACCGCGCCCGCTGGGGCCGCCATGCCGGCCACCCCTTGCTGGGCGCGGCCGACTACAAGCTGGTGCACCACGCGGCCAACGGGCGTGCGGTGTACAGCTTTTGCATGTGCCCCGGCGGCACGGTAGTGGCCGCCACCAGCGAGCCGGGCCGCGTGGTCACCAACGGCATGAGCCAGTATTCGCGCAACGAGCGCAATGCCAACGCCGGCATGGTGGTGGGCATCGACCCCACCGACTACCCGACCGATGCCGAGGCCTTTGCGCTGCACCTGGGCGCGACCTATGGCGCCGAAGCGCAGCCGGCCGGGCAGCACCACCCGCTGGCGGGCATCGTGATGCAGCGCCAGCTCGAATCCAATGCCTATGTGCTGGGCGGTAGCGACTACAGTGCGCCCGGCCAGTTGGTGGGCGACTTCATCGCCGGGCGCGATTCGAAGCAGCTCGGCGACGTGGAGCCTTCGTACAAGCCCGGCGTGGCCTTGGGCGACCTGCATGCAGCCCTGCCCGGCTACGCCATCGAGGCACTGCGCGAGGCGCTGCCGGCCTTCGGCCGCAAGATCAAGGGCTTCGACATGCACGATGCGGTGCTCACCGGGGTGGAGACGCGCACCTCGTCACCGCTCAAGATCGGGCGTGGCGAGAACCTGCAAAGCCTGAACACCGGTGGGCTCTACCCAGCAGGCGAAGGCGCCAGCTATGCGGGCGGCATCCTGTCCGCAGGGGTCGATGGCATCAAGGTCGGCGAGGCCGTGGCCCGCGCCATGCTGGGCATTGCCTGAGGCCGGTGACCATGCTGTTCACCGCCCCCACGCGCACACAGTTCACCGTCGCCGCTCTGGCCATGGCCGCCGTGGTGCTGGCCTCCAACATCCTGGTGCAGTTTCCGATCAACGACTGGCTCACCTGGGGCGCTATCACCTACCCGGTGGCCTTCCTGGTCAGTGAACTGGTCAACCGCCGCCATGGCCCGCAGCAGGCGCGGCGCGTGGCCTGGGTGGGGTTCGCGGTGGCCGTGGCGGCCTCGCTGGTGCTGGCGCCGGCGCGCATTGCCGTGGCCTCGGGCACGGCCTTTTTGCTGTCGCAGTGGCTCGATATCGGCGTCTTCGACCGCCTGCGCCACGGCAGCTGGTGGCGCGCGCCGCTGGTGGCCACGCTGCTCGCGGCCGTGCTGGACACGGCGGTCTTCTGGAGCATCGCGTTTGCAGGCACCAGCGACCCGTGGGTCACCTGGGCCCTGGGCGACCTGGCCGTGAAGCTGGTGCTGGGCGTGGCGCTGCTGCTGCCCTTTCGCCTGCTCATCGGCAACCGGGCAGCGCAGCTCTACTGAAGCTTACTTGCGCTGCAGGAAGTCGACGGCCAGCGCAGCCAGGGTACGGACACCCACGGGCATCTGGTCTTCGTCGATGTCGAACAACGGCGAATGGTTGGATGGTGCCTTGGTGAAGTCCGCACCCTTGGGTGGCGCGCCCAGGAAGTAGAAGAAGCCAGGGGCCACCTTCTGGAATTCGGAGAAGTCTTCCGAGCCGCTGACCTTGGGGATGATCATGGCCTTGCCACCGGTGGCCAGCTTGAGCGCAGGCAGCGAGGCTTCGGTCAGCGCCGCAGGGTTGGAGGTCACGGGGTAGGCCACGGGGCCGAAGCGCACCTTGGCCTTGGCACCGCTTGATGCCGCGATGGACTCGGCCGTGGTGGTGATGCGCTTGAGTGCCTCCTGGCGCATGCCTTCATCGAAGGTGCGCAGCGTGCCCAGCAGCTCCACGTTGTCGGGAATGATGTTGTAGCGCGTGCCGCCATGGATGGAGCCGATGGTGATCACGGCCGGCTCCTGGCTGATGTTGAGCTGGCGGCTCACCACCGTCTGCAGGCCCAGTACCACCTGGCTGGCAGCCACTACCGGGTCCACCGCGTTCCAGGGCGACGAGCCATGACCGCCGCGGCCTTCGACCTGGATGCTGATGTTGTCCGAGCCCGCCATCAGCGGGCCGCTGCGGTAGCCCACCACGCCGGATGGCAGGTTGGCCGTGATGTGCAGGCCGTAGATGGCCTGCACGTCTTTCAGCGCGCCCTCTTCCACCATGGCCTTGGCGCCGAAGCTGGGCACCTTGCCACTGGCATCCGCTTCCACGGGCGCGCCTTCCTCGGCGGGCTGGAAGATGAACTTGACGGTGCCGGGCAGCTTGGCGCGCATGCTGGCCAGGGCCTCGGCCGCGCCCATGAGCATGGCCACGTGGGCATCGTGCCCACAGGCATGCATCACCGGCACTTCCTTGCCCAGGTAGTTGGCCTTGACCTTGGAGGCGAAGGGCAGGTTGGTGTTCTCGGGCACGGGCAGCGCATCCATGTCGGCGCGCAGGGCCACCACCTTGCCTGGCAGGCCGCCGCGCAACGTGCCCACCACGCCGGTGCCGCCCACGCCGGTCTGAACCTCCATGCCAAGGCGCTTGAGGTGCTCGGCCACCAGCTTGGCGGTGCGCACTTCCTGGCCCGAGAGTTCGGGATGGGCATGGATGTCGCGGCGCCAGCTGACCATCTTGCCGGCCACACCGTTCACGGCGGTATCGATGGCCTGAAGGCCAGCGGCATCCAGGGCCTGGGCATGGGCGGAAGAAACCAGGGCCAGGCTGCCGGCAACGAGGCCGGCGGCAATGGCGATCGACGAGAGGGTTTTGTGCATGAGGCGGGGTCCGTGCAGGGGGATTAAAAAGAACGAGCGTTCATGCTACGGGTGCCCAGATGTTTCATGACAAGCGAAAATCGCCATCTACAGAGCCGATACCGCCATGCCCGAACCCACCTTCCGCATCGACATTCCGCTGGTGCCTGAATCCTCCTTGGGCACTGCCCTGCACTTCATCGACCTGCTGCGCAGCGCCAACTTGCTGGCCCGCCTGCGGTCGGGGAACCATGCGCCGCGCATGGACTGGCGGCTTCTCGATGCCGACGGCCAGCCCCTGCCCGCCTTGACCGGGCCATGGGCGCACTACACCGCAGCCGGACCTTCCACCGACGTGCACAGCGGCCCGGCACAGGCGGTGTTCATTGCCTCGTTCCTCGCGGCCGACATCCCGGCCATACGCCAGGTGGTGGCGCGCCACCCCGCGCTGGTGCGGCAGGTCGGCATTGCAGTGGATGCCGGGCAAAAGCTGCTGACCATGGGCGATGGCGCCTGGCTGGCCGCGGCCAGCGGCCGCCTGCAGGGGCGCACGGCCAGCCTGCCCTGGTTCTACATGGCTGGCTTTGCGCGGGACTTCCCTGGCATCACGCTGGTGCCGGGGCGGGACTGGACCGACGATGGCCCCTGGCTGAGCGGCGCCCTGCCCCACAACCTGGTGGACCTGGCCATCGCCCTGGTGCGCCATGCCTTTGGCGAGGAAATGGCCCGGGCCTGCGCCACGGTGATGGCGCCCGACCACCAGCGCGCGCAGGCCGCCCTGCAGGCCAATGCACAGCAGCACATCCCGGCCACGCGCGACAGCACCCTGGCGCGCGCCATCGCCTGGATGGAGACCCACCTGGAAGAGCCGTATTCACTGGAACGCCTGGCGCAGGCCGCATCGGTGAGCACACGCACCCTGCTGCGGCATTTCCAGGCCGAGCTGGCGCAGTCGCCGCTCGACTACCTGCATGCCCTGCGCTGCGCGCGCGCCAAGGTGATGCTCGAAGTGACGCTGGAGAGCGTACCCAGCATCGCCGTGGCCTGCGGCTATGCGGACCCTGCGGCCTTTCGCCGCATCTTCGTGCGGCACACCGGCATGCCGCCGGCCGAGTACCGCAAGCGCCACGCCTTGCGTGCCCCGCGCAGGCGCTGGCGGGTGGAAGTGGGTTGAGACGGGTGCGGCGAAGCTGCCGGGGCCGGGCCTATCGCAGCGCGCCCGTCGAGGGCAGGCGAAACGCCTCCACCAGTTCGGCCAGTTGCTGCGCCTGCACGCGCAGGCCCTGCGCGGCGGCCGAAGACTCCTCCACCAGCGCGGCGTTCTGCTGCGTCATCTGGTCCAGTTGGGACACGGCCTCGCCCACCTGGCTCAGGCCCGTGGTCTGCTCGCGCGCGGCGGTGCTGATCTCGCCGATGATGGTCGCCACCTGTTTCACCGAATCGACGATCTCGCCCATGGTGCTGCCAGCCGCGTGAACGAGTGCGGAGCCTTCGTCCACCTGGCGCACGCTGTCGCTGATCAGGCCGCCGATCTCCTTGGCCGCCGTGGCCGAGCGCTGGGCCAGGCTGCGCACCTCGCTGGCCACCACGGCGAAGCCCCGGCCCTGCTCACCGGCACGGGCGGCTTCCACGGCCGCATTGAGCGCCAGAATGTTGGTCTGGAAGGCGATGCCATCGATCACGCTGGTGATGTCGGCAATGCGCCGGGACGACTGGGCGATGCCCTCCATGGTGCCCACCACCCGGTCCACCGCATCGCGCCCGCGCTGGGCCACGCCGCTGGCACCGGTCGCCAGGCTGCTGGCCTGCGCGGCCGCGTCGGCGCTGTGGCGCACGGTGGCCAGCAGCTCTTCCATGCTGGCGGCGATTTCTTCGAGGTTCGAGGCCGTCTGCTCGGTTCGGGCCGACAGATCGCTGTTGCCCGCCGCGATCTCGCCGCTGGCATCGGCCACCGAGGCGCTGGCCCCGCGCATGCCCACGACCAGCTCCGCCAGGCGTGCCTGCATGTCGCCCAGGCGGGCCACCAGGGCCTGCAGTTCATCGCGGTTGCCGGTGTCTGCGGCGGGCACGTGCGAGGTCAGGTCGCCCTCGGCGATGCGGTCGGTCACGTCCGATGCCCGTGCCAGGGGCCGCAGGATGGAGCGCGACAGCAACCAGGCACACACCAGGCTCAGCAGCAGCCCCAGCGCGGAGCCCGCAGCCAGCAGCAAGGTGCCCATCTTCTCGCTGCGGGTGGCCGCAGCGCGCGCATCGGCCACGCGCTGGCGCTGGTATTCGGCCAGCTCGTCGACCGCCTTGGCATAGGCATCCGCCGCTGGGCGCAGGGTGCCGGCAATGGCATCTGCAGGCAGGGCCTCGCCGGCCTTGCGGCGCTTGACCAGATCGTCGCGCACGCTGCGAAACTGGTTGCCCGCCTTGTCGATGGTGTCGAAGATGCGTTGCGATGCGGGGTCTTCGGTCAGCTCGTCGAGCCGTTTGCGCACCTCGCTGGAGCGCGCCGAAGTGACCTTGCGGTCGGCGTCGATGCGCGCTGTGTAAGCCGGGTTGTCGATCTCCAGCAGGGTCTCGGCCCGCACCGAACTGAGCACCACGATGGCGTGCAGCTCGCGGGCCAGCAGGGCCCGCTCGGAGGAGGCGCCGCCCAGGTCATCGGCGATGTCCTGCAGCTCCGCCAGCCGCCAGATCCCCACGGCTGCCGACAGGAACATCACAAGGCATACGACGCCAAAGGCGAGGGCCAGGCGGAACGCGACACGCGTTTGGGTGAGGGACATGGTGCAGGCCTGTTGGTGGGGTCAGTGAATACTGGATCTGTAGCAGATTGCAACAAATCCGGGTTTTCCCTTATATCGTCAATATGGGACGAATACTTGAACCCGGCGTGCCCCCTGCCAGCCCCCTGCCAGCCCCCTGCCAGCCCCATACCAGCCTCACTCCAGCCAAATGGCAGGAAAGGGCCTTTCTCAAGTTCACCCTGCCGCCGCACCCCTCAGCACGCTCGCCCCCGCTGCGGCACGCAGTTCGCCGGACAGCTCCGGGCTGCGGACGGCGCGTGACAGCACCAGTGCCCCCACCAATTGCGACAGCGCAGCCAAGGCCTGTTCGCGGCGCTCGGCGGGTTCGTCACCCTGCATCAGCGGTTCCAGCACCCGCAGGAAATTGTCGATCCCGGTTTCGAACGTGCCCTTCAGCGCGGCACCAGCGCGGGCCACGTCACCGGCCAGCGCCGCCATCGCACAGCCTTTGGCGGTGTGCTGGCAATGCAGGTCCGAGAGGTAGAACCCCACCAGCGCCTGCAGCGCCTCGGCCGGAGGCTTGGCAGACAGCTCCTCCCAGTAGTGCTGGTTGGCCATGAGTGCGCGCTCACATGCCAGGCCGGCCAGTTCATCCTTGGACTCGAAATGGCCATAGAAGCCGCCCCGGGTCAGCCCGGCGGCCTGCATCAGCTCGTTCAGGCCGATGCCGTCGAACCCTTTTTCACGGAACAGCTCGCCCGCCACATCCACGATGCGTTCGCGGTTGGCCTCGGCCTGCGCCCTCGTCACTTTCATGGCTTCTCCTTGTGCTTGACTTATTTTACATGTTGATCGACATTTATATTTATTCATGTCAGACAACATTTAAAAAGGCATCCCCCATGAAAGCATTGATCACCGCCTATGCGCGCACTCCGTTCCACTTCGCACGCAAAGGTGCCCTGGCCCAGGTGCGGCCCGACACGCTGGCCGCCGAACTCATCAGGAGCCTGGTGCAGCGCACCGGCATCGACCCGGCGACGCTGGAAGACGTGATCGCCGGCTGCGCCTACCCGGAGGGTGCGCAGGGCAACAACATCGCGCGCATCGCGTCGCTGCTGGCCGGGCTGCCGCACGGGGTCAGCGGGATGACGGTGAACCGCTTTTGCGGCTCGTCGATGTCGGCCGTGCACATTGCGGCCGCGCAGATCGAGGCCGGACTGGGCGATGCCTACCTGTGCCTGGGGGTGGAGTCCATGACCATGGTGCCGCAGGGCGGCCTCACCTTCTCGCCCCACCCTGTGCTGTTCGAGCAGACCGATGCCTACATGGCCATGGGCGAGACGGCCGAGAACGTGGCCGAGCGCTACGCGGTGTCGCGCACCGACCAGGAGCAACTGGCGTTGCAATCCCACCGCAAGGCCGCCGCAGCGCGCGAAGCCGGCCTGCTGCGCAACGAGATCGTGCCCATCGCCCTGCCCGACGGGCAGGTGGTGGCCGAGGACGGCTGCATCCGCCCCGCCACCTCGCTCGAAGCGCTGGCCGGCCTCAAGCCCGCGTTCCGCGAGACCGGCTCGGTGACGGCGGGCACTTCGTCGCCACTGACCGATGGCGCAGCCGCCGTCCTGGTAACCAGCGAGGCCTACGCCGCGCGCCATCGCCTGCAACCGCTGGCGCGCATAGTCGCCATGGCCACTGCGGGCGTGGACCCCGCCTTCATGGGCCTGGGGCCCATCCCTGCATCGCGCAAGGCGCTGGCCCGCGCAGGCCTGGCCGCAGCCGACATGGACGTGGTCGAGATCAACGAGGCCTTCGCCTCCCAGGCGCTGGCCTGCATCCGCGAACTGGGCCTGCGGCCCGAGACCATCAACCTCGACGGTGGCGGCCTGGCCATGGGCCACCCGCTGGGCGCCACCGGCGCGCGCATCACCGGCAAGGCGGCCGCGCTGCTGCAGCGCCAGGGCGGGCGCTATGCGCTGGCCACGCAATGCATCGGCGGCGGCCAGGGCATCGCCACGGTGCTACAGGCGCTGTGACCGCTGCCAACCTATTTCCCCCACCCCACCTCGTATCTCTTGCCCCAAGGACTGCTTCCATGAACCTCCAGAACTCCGTCGTCTTCATCACCGGTGCCAACCGGGGCCTGGGCCTGGCCTTTGCGCAGGCGGCCCTCGCCGCAGGTGCCCGCAAGGTCTACGCGGCCGCACGCGACCCTGCCACCGTCACCTTGCCCGGCGTCACCCCCGTCAAGCTCGATGTCACGAACCCCACCCAGATTGCGGCCGCCGTGGCCGCCTGCCCCGATGTGACGCTGCTGGTGAACAACAGCGGCATCTCACGCGGATCGAGCTTCCTGGGCACCGATGCCATGGCAGCCGCACGCGCCGAGTTCGAAACCAACTTCTTCGGCCCCTGGGCCGTGGCGCAGGCCTTTGCCCCGGTGCTCCAGGCGAACGGCGGTGGCGCGGTGCTCAACGTGCTGTCGGTACTGAGCTGGCTCACGATTCCCGGTGTGGCCACCTACAGCGCCTCCAAGGCCGCGGCCTGGTCGCTGAGCAATGGCCTGCGCAACGAGTTGCGCGCCCAGGGCACGCAGGTGACCAGCCTGCACGTGGCCTACATGGACACCGACATGACGCGCGGCCTGGACGCCCCCAAGGCCGCCCCGCTCGACGTCGCACGCCTGGCGCTGCAGGGCGTGCAGGCCGGCCTCGCCGAGGTGCTGGCCGACGACACCACGCGCCATGTGAAGCAATCGCTCTCCAGCGCCACGCCCGCCTACGCAGGCTGAACCCGGGCGCAGGCCCCATGAAAAAAGCCGCCGGGTGTGAACCCGGCGGCTTTTTTACTGAGCGATACGGCCCTGGGGCCGTTCAACGCATCACGCCTTGTTCTGCAGCGCGGCAATGCGCTCTTCGATGGGCGGGTGGGTGCTGAACAGCTTGCCGATGCCACCGGCGATGCCCATGGCGGCCACGCTCTTGGGCAGCTCGCCCGGGTGCATGCCGCCCAGGCGGGCCAGGGCATTGATCATGGGCTGGCGGCGGCCCATCAGTTGGGCGGCACCCGCATCGGCGCGGAACTCGCGCTGGCGGCTGAACCAGGCCACCACCATGGCGGCGGCAAAACCCAGCACGATGTCGAGCACGATGGTGGTCACGTAATAGCCGATGCCGGGGCCCGAGCTGTTCTCGTCGTTCTTGCGCAGGAAGCTGTCCACCGCGTAGCCGATCACGCGCGACAGGAACACCACGAAGGTGTTCATCACGCCCTGGATCAGGGTCATGGTCACCATGTCGCCGTTGGCGATGTGGGCCACCTCGTGGCCGATCACGGCCTCGACCTCTTCACGCGTCATGCCCTGCAGCAGGCCGGTGGACACCGCCACCAGCGCCGAGTTCTTGAACGCGCCCGTGGCGAATGCGTTCGGGTCGCCCTCGAAGATGCCGACTTCGGGCATGCCGATCTTGGCCTCGTCGGCGAACTTGCGCACCGTCTCGACGATCCAGCGCTCATCGGCCGAACCCGAGCCGTCGATCACGCGCACACCCGAGGTCCACTTGGCCATGGGCTTGCTGATCAACAGCGAGATGATGGCGCCGCCAAAACCCATGATGAGCGCGAAACCCAGCAATGCGCCGAGGTTCAGGCCGTTGGCCGTGAGGTAGCGGTTGACGCCCAGCAGGCTCGCCACCACCCCCAGCACGACGACGACGGCCAGGTTGGTCAGTACAAACAAAAATATCCGCTTCATGTTCTCTCCGTGGGGTAAACAAGGAACTGCGGCCGGTGGACCGCAACAGTCGATTCGGGAGTGAGGGCCGCACCTGCGGTGTGCAGGGCTAGGCGCAAAGCGCAGCCATAGCCGAAGCTATGGCGAGCATTTGCAACGACGCCCTGCGCATCGCAGGCGTGGCAAGCACTTCTGAATTGGCTGTTACGGTTCACTATATGGGGGGTGGGCCGGCGCGATTCAAGCACCGTCACACCGTGGCCCGCAACCGCAGTTTCCCTTCGCGGTATGGTAGGGCGAATTGCCTGGAGGGGCCTTATCACACAGTCGCTGACGGGAATTAGAGCGTCTTGTCCGATGCGGTGCGGGAAGGCCGGAACACCTGCGGATCGGCGTAGAAACAGGGATCCTCATTGGCCGCCCACCAGCCGGGCACGCCCAGCACCGGAAGTGGCGTGAAGGGCTTGGTGGCCCAATATTCGGGCTGCATCTGCTGCGCCAGCCAGGCATCGGCCTGTGCCAGGGAGGCCATGGGTGCCGGCGCACGGTACACATGCGCAACGATAGGCTTGCGCGGCGTCACGAGCTTCTCCAGCAGCGCATGGCCGAACAGCACCAGCCGGGCTTCTCGCCACAGCGGGCGCAGATCCACAAACAGGCGCTGCCACTGGCGCGCATTCAACGCGTCCCACAAAGGCGCAGGCGCATCGAGCAGGGCACCGTTCTCATCGAACACCGTGAGCGCATCGCGCAGCGGGCCGCGCACCGCACCAATGCCGTGCGCCGCGATGGCACCGGCCTGCAGTTCGTTGAGCCGCCGCTTGGCCTGCGGAAACTGCAGCCACACCAGGCCGTTGAAGAAATCGTGCAGGTTGTCGCGCGTGGGCACGCGGCGCGTGTCGAAGATGTGCTGCTCGTAGGCCGCGCCTTCGGGCAGGTCGCCCTGCGGGACAAACTGCACGGGCGTTGCCCAGGCGCCCTGCAGCGCGCGGTGCACCGGCACGCCGTGCAGCAGCACCTGCTGTGCCATGGTTTGGCCAGTGGCCTGCCACGGGGCCAGCCAGGCGGCGGCCCAGTCAATGGCCTCTAGACCAGGCGCCACGGCAGCGCTTCACCCGCGCGCAAAGGCTTGAGCTCGGCTTCGCCAAAGGCGAAGCTGTCGGGCGGCGTCCACGATTCGCGGCGCAGCGTGATGGTGCCGGTGTTGCGCGGCAGGCTGTAGAAGTCCGGGCCGTTGAAGCTGGCGAAGGCTTCGAGCTGGTCGAGTGCGCCCGCGTTGTCGAAGGCCTCGGCGTACATCTCCATCGCCGCATGGGCGGTGTAGCAGCCGGCGCAGCCGCTGGCGTGCTCCTTGAGGTGGGCCGGGTGCGGCGCGCTGTCGGTACCGAGGAAGAACTTGGCGCTGCCGCTGGTGGCGGCCTGCACCAGGGCCAGGCGGTGCGTCTCGCGCTTGAGCACGGGCAGGCAGTAGTAGTGTGGGCGCACGCCGCCGATGAAGATGGCGTTGCGGTTGTACAGCAGGTGGTGCGCGGTGATGGTGGCCGCCGTGAAGCGGTCGGCCGCCTGCACGTAGTCGGCCGCATCCTTGGTGGTGATGTGCTCGAAGACGATCTTGAGTTCGGGGAAATCACGGCGCAGCGGGATCAGCTGCTGCTCGATGAACACCGCCTCGCGGTCGAACAGGTCGATGTCGCTGCTGGTCACCTCGCCGTGCACCAGCAGCAGCATGCCGCTCTTCTGCATGGCTTCGAGGGTCTTGTAGGTCTTGCGCAGGTCGGTCACGCCGGCGTCGCTGTTGGTGGTGGCACCGGCGGGGTAGAGCTTGGCGGCGACCACGCCCGCTTCGCGTGCGCGCACGATTTCCTCGGGCGGCAGGTTGTCGGTGAGGTACAGCGTCATCAGCGGCTCGAACTGCACGCCGGCGGGCACGGCAGCCAGGATGCGCTCCTTGTAGGCCAGGGCCTGCTCAGCCGTGGTCACGGGCGGGCGCAGGTTGGGCATGATGATCGCGCGGCCGAACTGGGCGGCCGTGTGCGGCACCACGGTGAACAGGGGCTCCCCGTCGCGCACGTGCAGGTGCCAGTCGTCGGGGCGGGTGATGGTGAGGGTGTTGGTGGGGGCGGCTGCAGTCATGGGCGATATTCTCCCATTCCACGCATCACCCCCTTGCCAGCACCACTCATTCGGCCGTGATGCCGGCCTTGCGCACCACGTCGCCGAACTTCACCAGGCGCTCGGCCATCATCTTCTCGAAGGCGGCGGGCGGCATCTCCTCGGGCACGATCACGCCGCGCTCCTTGAGGTTGGCCACCATGGCCGGTGCCGTGGCGGCCTGGCGCACCGCCTTGTACAGCGTCTGCACAATGGCTTCAGGGGTACCGCCAGGGGCGGCCAGGCCGGTCCAGGAGCTGAGGTTGAGTTCGGGATAGCCGACCTCGGCCATGGTGGGCACATCGGGCAGTTGCGGCAGGCGCTGCTCGGAGGCCACAGCCAGCGCGCGCACCTTACCGGCCTGCACATGGGGCAGCATGATGACCAGGTTGTCGAGGATGAACTGCACCTCGTTGGCCAGCACGGCCGTGATCAGCGGCGTACCGCCGCGGTAGGGGATGTGCGTGGTATAGATACCGGTGACCGCCTTGAACATCTCCACGTTGAGCTGGCCCATGCTGCCCACACCGCCGCTGCCGTAGTTGAGCTTTCCGGGGTTCTTCTTGGCGTAGTCCACGAACTCCTTGACGGACTTGAGGGGCAGGCTCGAGTGCACGACCAGCGCATTGGGCTGGCGGCCCAGGATGGCGATGTTCTCGAAGTCCTTGATCGGGTCGTAGCCCACCTTGGGCTGGGTCAGCGGGTTGGCAAGGTGACTGCTTTGCGAGGACACCACCAGGGTGTAGCCATCGGGCTTGGCGCGCGCCACGCCCAGTGATGCGACGGAGCCACCGGCACCGGCGCGGTTTTCGACCACGATGGGCACGCCCAGGATGCGCGACAGCGGCTCCGAATACTGGCGCGCCATGATGTCCACCGAGCCCCCGGGAGGAAAGGGCACCACGAGCGTGATGGGACGCGAGGGATACTTGTCCTGGGCCTGTGCGGCCAGCGGTGCCAGGCCCGCGAGGCCCAGCCCGAGGCCGGCGTTGAGGATGTGGCGGCGATTGGGTTGCATGAAGGAGTTCACGGGGTCTTCTCTCAAGGTCTTGCAGGGATCGGAAATCAGGGATGGTCGAGAACGGCCAGCGCCACGGCCTGCGCGCGCGGCACCAGGGTAGACAGCTCGCAGTACTCGCGCTCGGTGTGCGGGTGGCCACCCACGGGGCCGGTGCCGCACAGCGTGGGTGCGCCCACCGAGGCGGTCAGCCCGCTGTCGGCCGCGCCGCCGGTGAATTCGCCCTCTACCGAAAAGCCCAGCGATTGCGCACCGCGCTGGTACAGCGCCAGCAGTGCATCGGGCGTGGGTTTCATGGGCAGGGTGCGGCGCAAGCCGGTCACGCGGCCCAGGGTGCGGGGAAGGCTCTCGGCCTCGACGATGGCGCGCACACGCTCGAAGAGTTCGTCGGGGTCGGTCTCGGCGGTGTAGCGCACGTCCAGTTCGGCCTTGGCGTGCGGCGCCACCATGTTCGGCACGATACCGCCCTGCACCACGCCGACGTTGGTGGTGATGCCCGCAGCCACGTCGGTCAGCGCATGCAGCGCCAGGATCTTGTGGGCCAGCGCCCCGATGGCGCTGGCGCCGGCCGCATGGTTGATGCCCGCATGGGCGGCCACGCCCTGCACCTCGAATTCGATGGCCATGGAGCCCTTGCGGCTGGTGACCAGGTTGCCGCTCACGCGGCCGGGCTCGGCATTGAGCACGGCGCGGGTGCCGCGGGCCGCAGCCATGATCTGCTCGCGCGTGGCGGGCGAACCGATCTCCTCGTCGCACGAGAAGAACAGCCGCAGCGGTGCCGTGAGCCCGCCGCAACGCGCAAAAGCCTCAGCCACGAAAGTGTTCATCACCAGGCCCGACTTCATGTCGGCCACGCCGGGGCCATAGGCCCGCCCCTCTTCCACGCGGAAGGGGCGGCGCGCTGCGGTGCCGGCCGGGTATACGGTGTCCATGTGGCCCATGAGCAGGATGGGTGCGCCCTCGGTGGGGCCAGGCACCTGGGCCTGCAGCAGCACGCCATAGCCGGGCACAGGCACGAGCTCCACCGCCACACCGGCAGCCACGAGCCGCCCGCGCAGCGCGCTGGCCACCGCCGCCACGCCCGCTTCGTCGCGGCTGCCGCTGTCGATGTCCACCACCTTCTGCAACAGGTCTTGCATGGCCTGCTGCTGGCCGGCCAGCCAGGCCAGGATGCGTTCGCGCACCTGTGCACGGCTTTCTTCAAGGGTATCCTGCATGTTTTCCTTTCCATCCACGCCCGGGGACGGCATGGTGATGGGGAGAAAGTGTTGCATGCAGCGACGTTGTTTGCAATACATTTTTCATAAAATGGACATCAATGAAATCATCATTGCAAACTTCAGACGGTCTTTTGCCCGAACGCCTGGCCCGCCAGGGCGCCGGCCTGACGGCCAGCGAGCGCGCCCTGGCCGAGGCGCTGGAACGCGACTACCCCCATGCGCTGCTGGAATCGGCCACCTCGCTGGCCGCCCGCACAGGCACCAGTGCCTCCACCGTGGTGCGGCTGTTCGCCAAGCTGGGATATGGCAGCTACGCCGAGGCCCAGCGCGAGGCCCGCGCCGAGGTCACGGCCCTGCTGCAGACGGCCGGGCAGCGCGCGCCCGTGACCATAGGCACACGGCGCAGCCTGCAGCAGTGCGTGGACGACGCCCTGCTGCACGACCAGCACAACATCGGCGCCACGCGCGACGGGCTGGACATGGTGGCCTTCGAGGCCATCGCCACGCGACTGGCGCAGGGCAAGGGCCGCGTCTTCGTGCTGGCACAGATCAACAGCGCGCCCGTGGCGGCCTGGCTGGCACTGCATCTGAACATGTGCCGCCCCGGCGTGCACGAGCTGGGCGCTGGCGCCGTGGCGGCCACCGACCAGTTGCTATGGGTGCAGCCCGATGACGTGCTGCTGGCCTTCAGCATCCGCCGCTACGCGAGCGGCCCGGTGAAGGTGGCGCAGCGCTTTCGCGAGGCCGGTGGCCAGGTGCTGACCATCACCGACAGCGCCTCGGCCCCGCTGGCCGTGCTGGCCCATGAACGCATCCTGGTGCGCACCTCCAACGCCTCTCCGTTCGACTCGTACACCGCCGCCTTCTTCCTGTGCAATGCACTGGTGTCGGCCGTGGCGCAGTTGCGGCACGAAGCCGTGTCGGAAGCACTCAAGCGCCGGGATACGCTGTGGAAGGATGTGGAGGAGCAGCAGCTCATCGTGGAGGGAGTTCCAGCGCGCAAGCCCGTCCGAAAATAGGCAGGAGCCTGCGACTCAGCGCGCCGAGGTCATCGGGCGCGGGAAGCCGCGAACCCAGCTTGGGACCCCCGACGCTTTGCGCTGCCGCCACGAACAAAAAAGGCGCCCGAAGGCGCCTTGTGTGAAATCCTGCACGCCGTGCCCCGCAGGGCACAGGCATGCATGCACCACTCAGTGCGCCAGGATCTTGTTGAGGAAGTCCTTGGTGCGCGGCTGGCGGGCTTCGGGGTGGTTGAAGAAGTCGTCCTTGGAGCAGTCCTCCAGGATCTTGCCACCCACGTCCATGAAGATCACGCGGTTGCTCACCTTGCGGGCGAAGCCCATTTCGTGGGTCACACACATCATGGTCATGCCTTCGTTGGCCAGGCCCACCATCACGTCCAGCACTTCGCCGACCATTTCGGGGTCGAGCGCCGAAGTGGGTTCGTCGAACAGCATCACGATGGGGTCCATGCTCAGGGCGCGGGCAATCGCCACACGCTGCTGCTGGCCGCCCGAGAGCTGGCCAGGGAACTTGTCCTTGTGCGCCATCAGGCCCACGCGCTCCAGCATCTTCAGGCCACGCTTCTTGGCATCGTCGGGGCTGCGGCCCAGCACCTTGACCTGCGCAATAGTCAGGTTCTCCGTCACCGACAGGTGGGGGAACAGTTCGAAGTGCTGGAACACCATGCCCACGCGGCTGCGCAGCTTGGGCAGGTTGGTCTTGGGGTCGTGCAGCTGGATGCCGTCCACCGTGATCTCGCCCTTCTGGAAGGGCTCGAGCGCGTTGATGGTCTTGATCAGCGTGGACTTGCCCGAGCCCGAAGGCCCGCACACCACCACCACTTCACCCTTGTTGATGACGGCCGAGCACTCGTTGAGCACCTGCACGGGGCCATACCACTTGGATACGTTCTTGAGTTCGATCATTTCTTGTTCCTCAATCCAATCTCTTTTGCATCAGCGAATGATCGCGATCTTCTGGTGCAGGCGTTTGACCATCCAGGACAGCGCATAGCACATCACAAAGTACAGAACCGCTGCGGCCAGGTAAGCCTCGATGGGGCGGCCAAAGTTCTTGCCGGCCACTTCAAAGCCCTTGAGCATGTCGTAGGCACCGATGGCGTAGACCAGCGAGGTGTCCTGGAACAGGATGATGGTCTGCGTGAGCAGCACCGGCAGCATGTTGCGAAACGCCTGGGGCAGCACCACGAGCTTCATGTTCTGCCCGTAGGTCATCCCGAGCGCCTGGCCCGCATGGACCTGGCCACGCGCAATGGACTGGATGCCGGCGCGCATGATTTCGCTGAAGTAGGCGGCCTCGAAGGCGATGAAGGTCACCACCGCAGACACTTCCGCGCCGATAGGCCGGCCAATGATGGCCGGCACCAGCAGGAAGAACCACAGGATCACCATCACCAGCGGGATGCTGCGCATGCCATTGACGTAGATGGTCGCGGGCACGTCCAGCCACTTCTTGCCCGACAAGCGCATGAGCGCCAGCACGGTCCCGAAGAGCACACCACCGATGGTGGCCACCACCGTGAGGAAAAGGCTGAAATACAGCCCCTTGAGCACGAAGTTGGAGATCAGGTCCCAGTTGTAGAAGGAGAAATCGAGATTCATTGGTCAGTGCCCCCCACCTGCGCCGCTGGGCACAACCACGCCGGGAATGCGCGCACGTTTCTCGATGAACGCCATGATGCGGTTGATGGCAAACGCCGAGATGACGTACAGCGCCGTCACGGCCAGATAGACCTCGATGCCGCGCGAGGTTTCCTCCTGCGCCTGCATGGCAAACATCGTGAGCTCAGCCACCGACACGGCAAACGCGACGGAGGAGTTCTTGAAGATGTTCATCGTCTCGCTGGTCAGCGGCGGGATGATGATGCGAAACGCCATGGGAAGCAGCACGTAGCGGTAGGTCTGGAAGGTGGTGAAGCCCACCGCCAGACCCGCATAGCGCTGGCCGCGCGGCAGGGTGTTGATACCCGAGCGCACCTGCTCGGCAATGCGTGCCGACGTGAAGAAGCCCAGCGCCAGCACCACCAGCGTGAAGCCGGGAACGCCCTTCATGACCGGAAAGAGGCTGGGCAGGACGTGGTACCACAGGAAGATCTGCACCAGCAGTGGAATGTTGCGAAACAGCTCGACCCAGGCATTGCCCAGGCGCACGACCATCGGCCGGTCCTGCAAGGTACGCAGCGTGCCAATGACGGAGCCCAATACGAGAGCCAGCACCAGGGCCAGCAGCGAAACAGACACCGTCCAGCCCCAGGCCGACAGCATCCAGTCCAGGTAAGTGATTTCGCCGCCCTTGCCAAAGCAGCTTTGCACGACTTCCCTGTCCATGGTGTCCTGGCAGAACACCTGCCAATCCCAACTCATAGGATCACCCCTTTATTTTTTGGTATTGCATTGGGCGCAATCCTTTGCCCACCCAACAAAAAAGCCCCTTCAAACCGCGGTGGCCGAAGGGGCGCAAGCATCCCGAAGATTACTTCTTGGCGTAGTCTTCCATGGGCTTGTCGTTCGGGGTGGCCCAAGCCGCCTTGGTGGCGTCGGAAATGGGCAGGCCGATCTTGGTGTTGGTCGGAGGCACGGGTTGCATGAACCACTTGTCGTACAGCTTGGCCAGCGAGCCGTCGGCGATCTGGCGCTTGATGCTGTCGTCCACGGCCTTCTTGAAGGCCGGGTCATCCTTGCGCAGCATGCAGGCGATAGGCTCCACCGACAGCACTTCGCCAACGATCTTGTAGTCGGCAGGGTTCTTGGACTTGGAGATGTTGGCAGCCAGGATCGAGCCATCCATCACGAAGGCGTCGGCACGGCCGGTTTCCAGCATCAGGAAGCTGTCGGCGTGGTCCTTGCCGAAGACTTCCTTGAAGTCGATGCCGCCAGAGCGCTCGTGCTTGCGCAGGGTCTGCACCGAGGTGGTGCCCGTGGTCGTGGCCACGGTCTTGCCGTTCAGGTCCTTGATGGAGGTGATGCCCGAATTGGCCTTCACGACGGTGCGAACTTCTTCCACATAGGTGGTCACGGCAAAGGCCACATCCTTCTGGCGTGCAGCGTTGTTCGTGGTGGAGCCACATTCCAGGTCCACGGTGCCATTGGTCACCAGGGGAATGCGGTTTTGCGAGGTCACGGGCTGGTACTTGGTTTCCAGCTTGGCCAGGCCCAGTTGCTTCTGGATGTCGGCCAGGATGATTTCACCCATTTCGGTGTGAAAACCCACGTACTTGCCATTGCCCAGAGTGTAGGAAAGACCCGAAGACTCCCGCACACCCAGCGTCACGCTACCCGAGGCCTTGATTTTGGCCAGGGTGTCGGTGGCTTGGGCGAATGCGCTGCCTGCAGCCAGGGCGGTCACGGCAACCGCGAGCAAATGCTTCTTCATTGGGATCTCCTTGTGTGAAACGAAAAAAGGGGGGGATTTTAGAGATTTACCCAGCCCGGAAGCACCGGCGGGCAAAAAACCAAAAAGGGAACCACGCGACCAGCGATATTAGTCAGAACGGGACCTGGTCGGTAGGGTATTTCCAGAAGTCCCGCAACAGATAACTGACCGGAAGGTTCAGCGTGGTGTTGTTCGGGGGAATCGGTTTGGCGAACCACTTCTCATATATGGGGTAGATGTCACGGCTGGTGATGAGGCGGCGCATCTCTTCGTCCACCAGTTTCTTGAATTCGGGGTCATTCTTGGGCAGCATGATGGCCAGCGGCTCGGTGGTCATGAAGCGGCCCACCACCTTCAAGGCGCCAGGGTTCGGCCGCCCGGCGGCCAGGCCGTACAGCAGCACGTCGTCCATCACGAAGGCATCGGCCTCGCCCTTTTCCACCATCTCCACGGCCTTGGCATGGTCGGGCGCTTCCAGGATGGTGATGCCCATCAGGCGCTCGCGGTTGGCTTGGTCGGCCGCCTTCAGCGGCGTGGTCCCCTTGGTGGACACCAGCTTCTTGCCATTGAGATCTTCCACGCGGTCGATGGTGCTGGCGGATTTCACCAGCAGGCGCGCGCCGGTGATGAAATGCGGCACCGTGAAGGCCACCTTCTGGCGCCGCTCGGCATTGTTGGTGGTGGAGCCGCACTCCATGTCGGCCTTGCCCTGCTCGATCATCGCAATCCGGTTGGCTGGCGTGACCGCCAGGAACTCGACCTGCATGTCCTTCTTGCCCGTCTTCTTGCGCACCACGTCAGCCAGGCGCAGGCACAGGTCCATGGCGTAGCCCACCGGCTTGCCGGTCTTGGTGTCGATATACGAGAAGGGCACTGACGACTCGCGGTACGCGATCACCATCTTGCCGCCACCGCTGACGCGTTCGAGCACCCCCTGCGCAGACGCCGCGGATGCGCAGCACAAGGCGGCAATGCCCCACGCCAATCCCCAATGCTGAACTTTCATGCGGATGTCTCGGTAAATAGGAAGTGGAATCAGATCTGCAATCTTCGTGCCACCGTGGGGCCTGCAAGAGACTACATCGCCATCGCTGATCCAGCAATGGGGGCGACTGTACGTGTCGTTACCATGAAATTCCAATGCCGTTTGCGCGGACAACTATGCAAACTGTTTATATCCGTATTTACCCTAGGCATGAAAAACCCGGATGTTCATGCCGCCTGCGCCTGCAGATAGGTCCACAGGGCCTGGGCCGTGCCCTTGGGTGCTTCCTTGCCCGAGGGCTTTTCACGGTAGGCGCGCACGTCCATGGTCATCTGCAGGCCCTCGGTATCCGGCGGGGCGGCACTGACCAGCTTGCGCGTACGCAGTTCTTTCTTGACCGCGCTGTGGGGCAGGAAGGCCACGCCATGCCCTTCGAGCGCCATGGCCTTGAGGCCCTCGGCCATGTCGGTCTCGTAGACCCGGTCCAGGTGGATCGCGGTGCCCGACTCCTTGAGGATCAGCTCCGTCACCCGCCCCAGGTAGGCGCCGGGCGCATAGCCCAGGTAGGGCAGCGGCTGACCCACCCGGCCCGGCAGCCGGAACAGGGGCTGCCCGTCGGCGTCGGCCTTGGAGTACGGGGACAGCACCTCCTGGCCCAGGCTCACCATCTCGTAGCGGTCGGCATCGAGCTGGAAGGGCTGTGAGGGGTGGTGGTAGGCGATCAGCAGGTCGCAGCCCCCTTCCACCAGGCGCATCACGGCGTCGTGCACGTTCAGGGCGATCAGCCGGCTCTTGAAGGGGCCGAACTTGTCGTGCAGGCTCGACACCCAGGCCGGGAAGAAGGTGAAGGCCAGCGTGTGCGGCACCGCGAACTCGATCATGTCCTTGCCTGCACTGGTGTGCGCGCGCAGCATGGCCCGGGTGTTCTGCAGCGCCTGCAGCATCTCCAGCGCCTGGTCGTACAGGGTTTTGCCGGCCGGCGTGAGGCGCGTGGGGTAGGAGCTGCGGTCCACCAGATCGGTACCGGCCCAGGCCTCCAGGGCCTGGATGCGCCGTGAAAAGGCAGGCTGCGTCACATGCCGCAACTGGGCGGACCGGCTGAAGCTGCGCGTTTCCGCAAGACTGACGAAATCTTCAAGCCACTTGGTTTCCATCGGTGCATTATCGGTGCCGGCCCTGCCGCGTGCTGGCCTGTGGTGGAAAGCCTGTACAAGGGTTTATCCATAGCGCACCATTGGTGTGCACACATAGCAACGCACCGCATAATAGGAAAAGTTGCGTCCAAAGCGCGCTCCCGCGTCACGGCCCCAGGTGCACAACACCGGCGGGCAGAGCGACCGGCCCGTCCTGTTTGTTCTCCTGTACCGCCGCCCCGATGTCCTCCACCCCTCCCCAAGGGCCGGTGACCGACGCCTCCGTGCCCGTCGCCGCCCCTGACTCCGAAGAACCCCGCGCCCTGCGCATCGAGGACTGGCTTACCGTCATCGTCATGGCGGCGCTGGCGCTCATCACATTTGCCAACGTGCTGGTGCGCTACTTCACCAGTTCCTCTTTTGCCTGGACGGAAGAAATCTCCGTCTTCCTGATGATCGTGCTGGCCCTGGTGGCGGGCTCTGCCGCCGTAGCGCGCGACCAGCACATCCGCATCGAATACTTTGCCGAAGGCGGCTCGGCCGCGCGCCGCAAGCGCCTGGCGCAGCTGGGCGCCGTGGCCGTGGCCGTGCTGTTCGCGCTGATCGCCGTGCTCAGCGTGCGCGTGGTCTGGGACGACTACCGTTTTGGCGAGACCTCGCCGGGCATCGGCGTGCCGCAGTGGTGGTATTCCATCTGGCTGCCCGTCATCTCGGCGCTGATCGCTGCGCGGGCCCTGGGCCTGCTGCTGCGCCGCAGCCGTGAAGCGCTGCGGCCCGAAAGCCCCGCCGAGGACGCACAGCCATGATCGCCACGCTCCTGTTCGTGGCCTTCCTGGGCCTGATGTTCCTGGGCGTGCCCATAGGCGCTGCCCTGGGCCTGGCCGGCGCCGCCGCGATTGCGCTGGCGAATGCCGACAGCCAGTGGTTCGGCTTGCTGGCCGTGCCGCAGAACTTCTATGCCGGCCTGGGCAAGTACCCGCTGCTGGCGATTCCGATGTTCGTGCTGGTCGGCTCCATCTTCGACCGCTCGGGCGTGGCCCTGCGCCTGGTGAACTTCGCCGTGGCCATCGTCGGGCGCGGCCCGGGCATGCTGCCGCTGGTGGCGATTGCCGTGGCCATGTTCCTGGGCGGCATCTCGGGCTCGGGCCCTGCCAATGCCGCCGCCGTGGGCGGCGTGATGATCGCGGCCATGTCGCGCGCGGGCTACCCGCCCTCGTTCTCGGCCAGCGTGGTGGGGGCAGCAGCAGCCACCGACATCCTGATCCCGCCGTCCGTCGCCTTCATCATCTACTCGGTGCTGGTGCCGGGCGCCTCGGTGCCCGCGCTGTTCGCCGCCGGCATGATCCCGGGCATCCTGGCGGGCATCGCATTGATCATTCCGGCCGTGTGGATGGCGCGCAAGCACAAGATGGGTGCGCTCGAATCCACCATGCCCCGCCCCCCGTTCTGGAAGAGCCTGCGCGAAGCCCTGTGGGGCCTGGCCGCACCGGTGCTGATCCTGGGCGGCATGCGCGCCGGCTGGTTCACACCCACCGAAGCGGCCGTGGTGGCGGTGTTCTACGGCCTCTTCGTGGGCATGGTGATCCACCGCACGATCAAGGTGCGCGACCTGTTCACCATTCTGCGCGAGTCGGGCGAGCTGTCGGCGGTGATCCTGCTCGTGGTGTCGCTCGCGGGCATCTTTGCCTACTCGCTGTCCACCCTCGGGGTGATCGACCCGGTGGCCAAGGCCATCGTGAATTCGGGCCTGGGCGAATACGGCGTGCTGGCGCTGCTGATCGTGCTGCTCATCACCGTGGGCATGTTCCTCGACGGCATCTCCATCTTCCTGATCTTCGTGCCGCTGCTCTTGCCCATCATGCAGCACTACCAGTGGGACCCCGTCTGGTTCGGCGTGATCCTGACGCTCAAGGTGGCGCTGGGCCAGTTCACCCCGCCGCTGGCGGTGAACCTGATGGTCTCGTGCCGCATCGCCGGCGTGCGCATGGAATCGACCGTGCGCTGGGTGGGCTGGATGCTGTTCGCCATGTTCCTCGTGATGGTGCTGGTCATCGCCTTCCCGCCACTGGCGCTGTGGCTGCCAGCGCGACTGGGCTACTGACCCGTAGTAACCCCCGAGACCGATTTGCCCTTGAACCTACAAAATTGACCCAGGAGACTGAAACCATGAAATTGCGCACCTTTCTGACTTCCGCCGTGGCCGCTGCCGCCGCGCTGGCCTTCACCGCCCCGGCCGCCATCGCCCAGACGGCCTACAAGAGCGAATACCGCATGTCCCTGGTGCTGGGCACCGCCTTCCCCTGGGGCAAGGGCGGCGAGCTGTGGGCCAACAAGGTGCGCGAGCGCACGCAGGGCCGCATCAACATCAAACTGTACCCCGGCGTCTCGCTGATCCAGGGTGACCAGACGCGCGAGTTCTCGGCGCTGCGCCAGGGCGTGATCGACATGGCGGTGGGCTCCACCATCAACTGGTCGCCCCAGGTCAAGCAGCTGAACCTGTTCTCGCTGCCCTTCCTGATGCCCGACTACGCGGCCGTGGACGCACTCACGCAGGGCGAAGTCGGCAAGAACATATTCGCCACGCTGGACAAGGCCGGCGTGGTGCCCCTGGCCTGGGGCGAGAACGGCTACCGCGAGATCTCCAACTCCAAGAAGGCCATCAAGACTCCTGAGGACCTCAAGGGCCTGAAGATCCGCGTCGTGGGCTCGCCCCTGTTCCTGGACACCTTCACCGCGCTGGGCGCCAACCCCACGCAGATGAGCTGGGCCGATGCCCAGCCCGCCATGGCCAGTGGCGCCGTGGACGGCCAGGAGAACCCGATCGCCGTGTACATGGCTGCCAAGCTGCACACCGTGGCCCAGAAGCACGTGACCATGTGGGGCTACATCAACGACCCGCTGGTCTTCGTGGTGAACAAGGACATCTGGAACTCCTGGACGCCGGCCGACCGCGAGATCGTCAAGCAGGCCGCCATCGACGCCGGCAAGGAAGAGATCGCCATCGCCCGCAAGGGCATGGTCGAGGCCGACAAGCCCCTGCTCAAGGACATCGCAGCCAATGGCGTGACCGTGACCCAACTCTCCCCCGCCGAACGCGACGCCTTCGTGAAGGCCACCCGCCCCGTGTTCGAGAAGTGGAAGGGCCAGATCGGCGCCGACCTGGTGACCCAGGCCGAAAAAGCGATTGCCGCGCGCAAGCAATAAGCGCATAAGCACATACCGGCAGCCGACAAGGGCCGCCGGCACAATCTCCAAGGCGCTCCCGGTGGCAGGGAAGCGCCTTTTTCGTGGGCGGCCCCCGAAGGAGTGGCCATCCATTTGCTGGCCCGATGCTTGCAAGTGCCAAGCGTTGGGGGGATGCGCGTCCACCTGAAAAAACCTGTCAACGGGCTCCGGCTTTGCCAACTTTATCGTGCGTACACATATGGCCCCCACAATGCCTTCAACTCTGACTCACCGTCTCCCATGCCGTTCCTTCTGAATGCTGGCCACCCGGCTGCCACGGGCTCGCTGACGCTGGCCTCCTCCCCCGCCCGCCCCGCTGCCCACCCCTTGTCCCGGCTGAACCCGGCCTGGGTGCGAACCTGCATCGCGGCCCTGTGCATCGGCGGCCTGGTGGCCTGCTCCGGTAAGGACCAGCCGGCCCAGGCCGGCGCGGGCAAGCCCGCAGGCGAGCCAGCGGTGGGCGTAGTGGTGCTGGCCCCAGAGAGCCAGACGCTGAGCACGGAGTTGCCAGGCCGCACGGCGGCCTTCCAGAACGCCGACATCCGCCCGCAGATCAACGGCATCATCCAGAAACGCCTATTCACCGAGGGCGCGCTGGTCAAGGCCGGCCAGCCGCTGTACCAGGTGGACCCGGCCACCTACGAAGCCGCCCAGGCCAGCGCCCAGGCAGTGCTCGCCAAGGCGCAGGCCACGGCGCGCACGGCCCAGGTCAACGCCAAACGCAATGCGGAACTGGTCGAGATCGACGCCATCAGCCGCCAGGTCTTCGACGAAAGCCAGGCGGCGGTGCAGCAGACCCAGGCCGACGTGGGCGTGGCGCAGGCGGCGCTGGACGCTGCTCGCATCAACATGCGCTACACACGCCTGCTGGCCCCCATCTCCGGGCGCATCGGGCTGTCGGCCGTCACGGCCGGCGCCCTGGTCACGGCGAACCAGGCCAATGCGCTGACCACCATCCAGCAGCTCGACCCGATCCAGGTGGACATCACGCAGTCCAGCGCGGAGCTGCTGCAGCTGCGCAGGCAATGGCAGGAAGGCAAGTTCACGCGCGTGGATTCCAACCAGGCCAGGGTGAAGCTCATCCTGGAGGATGGGTCCACCTACGAAAAAGAAGGCACGCTGCAGTTCACCGGCACGGCCGTCAACCCGACCTCGGGCGCCATCACCCTGCGCGCGACCTTCCCCAACCCCGACCATTTCCTGATGCCGGGCATGTACGTACGCTCCCAGCTGGCCACCAGCGTGGCGCCACAGGCCCTGTTGCTGCCCCAGGAGGCCGTGATCCGCAACGCCGCCGGCGAGCCCAGCGTGCAGGTGGTGGGCGAGGACAACAAGCTCACCAAACGCCCGGTGGAACTCGGCCAGGCCGTAGGCAACCGCTGGCTGGTGATCTCGGGCGTCAAGGCCGGTGAAAAGGTGATGGTGGACGGCTTCCAGAAGGCCCGCGTGGGCCAGACGGTCAAGCCCACGGTGGTCAAGCCACGCGACAAGGCCGCACCTGCGGCGGCCACGGCCTCGTCGGCCGCCGCCAGCTCCTGAGGCGCGCTGCGCGCAACGCCTCGCCCGACCGACCTGCGACCCCACCACACCCACGCTGATCCATGGCCCAGTTCTTCATCAACCGCCCGGTCTTCGCCTGGGTGCTGTCCATCGTCATCATGCTGGCGGGGGCGATGTCCATCTTCACGCTGCCGCTGGAGCAGTACCCCGACATCGCGCCACCGCGCGTGACCATCAACACCACCTATACCGGTGCCTCGGCCGGCACGGTCGACAACTCGGTGACCCAGGTGATCGAGCAGCAGCTCAAGGGCATCGACAGCCTGCTGTACATGGGCTCGACCAGCGACTCCGCCGGCCGCTCGCGCACCACGCTCACGTTTGCCCCCGGCGCCAACATCGACGTGGCCCAGGTGCAGGTGCAGAACAAGCTGCAGGCGGCCATGAACCGCCTGCCCGAGGCCGTGAAAAGCCGCGGCGTGTTCGTGAACAAGGGCGGCCAGGACTTCCTGGTGACCTACGTGTTCACCTCGCCCGACCCCACCGTGACCCAGGTGGCCATTGGCGACTACATCTCCAGCAACGTGGTGGACGTGATCGCCCGCCTGGACGGCGTGGGCGACGTGACCGTGTTCGGCACATCTTATGCCATGCGCATCTGGATCGACCCGGCCAAGATGGAGAAGTTCGCGCTGATGCCGTCGGACCTGATCAACGCGCTCAATGCCCAGAACGCGCAGGTCTCGGCCGGCCAGTTGGGCCAGCAGCCCGCGCCCGCCGGGCAGATGCTCAATGCCACCATCACCGCGCGCACCAAGCTGCAGACGGTGGAGGAGTTCGAGCGCATTGTCCTCAAGTCCGGCACCGATGGCTCGGTGGTCACCATGGCCGATGTGGCCCGGGTGGCGCTGGAGGCGGACAACCTCACGGTCAAGTCGCGCCTGAACGGGCAGCCCGGCGCCGGTATCGGCATCGTGCTGGCCGACGGCGCCAATGCCATGGAAGTGGCCGATGCCGTGGCACGCAAGATGAAGGAGCTCGAACCCTTCTTCCCGGATGGCATCAACGGTGTCGTCAGCTCCGACTCCACGCCCTTCGTGCGCGCCTCCATCGAGGAGGTGGTGAAGACGCTGGCAGAAGCCATGCTGCTGGTGGTGATCGTGATGTTCATCTTCCTGCAGAACTTCCGCGCCACGATGATCCCGGCCATTGCCGTGCCCGTGGTGCTTTTGGGCACGTTCGGCGTGCTGTCGGCGCTGGGCTATTCGATCAACATGCTGACCATGTTCGCCATGGTGCTGGCCATCGGCCTGCTGGTGGACGATGCCATCGTGGTGGTGGAGAACGTGGAACGCGTGATGAGCGAGGAAGGCCTGTCGCCCAAGGAGGCCACGCGCAAGTCGATGAAGGAGATCACGCCTGCACTGGTAGGCATCGGCCTCACCCTGTCGGCCGTGTTCATCCCCATGGCATTCTTCACGGGCTCCACCGGGGTTATCTACCGCCAGTTCTCCATCACCATCGTCTCGGCCATGGCGCTGTCGGTGTTCGTGGCGCTGACGCTGACGCCGGCGCTGTGCGCCACCTTGCTCAAGCCCATTGAAAAGGGCCACCACGCAGCCCATGGCGGCCCGCCAAGGCGTGGCCTGCTCGGCCTGAGCGACCGCTTCTTCGCCTGGTTCAACCGCACGTTCGACAGCACGGCCAACCGCTACCAGCGCGCCGTGGGCGGCCTGCTCAAGCGCAGCCTGCGCATGGTCGTGATCTACCTGGCGATCCTGGTGGGCGTGGGGCTTCTGTTCAAGGTACTGCCCACCTCCTTTCTGCCCAATGAGGACCAGGGTTTCGTGACGGCCTCGATCACCTTGCCCTCTGGCGCCACCGACGAGCGCCTGGGTGTGGTACTTGATGAAATCAAGGACTACTTTCTGGCCAAGCCCGAAGTGCTGCGTGTGAATTCGATTGCCGGCAACAACGGCAACCAGAACTCCGGCAACATGTTCATCCGGCTCAAGCCCTGGGCGGAACGCCCGCTGCGCAGCCAGTCGGCGGAGGTCATCGCCAGCCAGGCCACCAAGGACCTCGCCAAGATCCGCGACGCACGCATCTTCGTCTCGCTGCCGCCCGCCGTGCGCGGCCTGGGGTCGAGCGCGGGCATCAACTTCATGGTCAAGGACCTCAATGGCCTGGGGCAGGACGCTCTCGTCGCCGCCAAGGACCAGTTGATCGAACTGACCCGCCAGAACCCGATCCTCACCAATGTGCGGACCACCAATTTCGACAACACCTCGGAGCTCAAGGTCACCATCGATGACCGCAAGGCCGCGGCCCAGGGGTTGACCACGGCGGACATCAACGGCGTGCTCTCCAGCGCCATGGGCGGCACCTATGTGAACGACTTCGTGCACCAGGGCCGCGTCAAGCGCGTGTATGTGCAGGGCGATGCGCCCTATCGCATGCTGCCGCAAGACATCGGTCACTGGAGCGTGCGCAACCGCAATGGCGAAATGGTGCCTTTCTCGACCTTTGCCAGCACCTCGTGGACCAACGGCCCGCCCCAGCTCATGCGCTACAACGGCAGCCCCGCCCTGGAACTGCAGGCCGAAACCGCGCCAGGCGCCAGCTCGGGCGACGCCATGGTGGCCATCGAGGAAATCATGAAAAAGCTGCCGCCCGGCATCGGCATGGAGTGGACCGGCGCCTCGCTGCAGGAGCGCCGCTCGGGCTCGCAGGCGCCCTTGCTCTACGCCGTCTCCATCCTCTTCGTGTTCCTGTGCCTGGCGGCCCTGTACGAAAGCTGGAGCGTGCCGTTCTCGGTGATGCTGGCGGTGCCGCTGGGCGTGATCGGCGCCTTGCTGGCCACCTACACGCGCGGCATGACCAACGACGTGTACTTCCAGGTGGGGCTGCTCACCACCGTGGGGCTGGCGTCCAAGAACGCCATCCTGATCGTCGAATTCGCGGTGCAATTGCAAACCCAGGGCAAGAACCTGTACGACGCCACGGTGGAAGCCGTGCGCATGCGCCTGCGCCCCATCCTCATGACTTCGCTGGCCTTCGGCTTCGGCGTGCTGCCTCTGGCCATCGGCACGGGCGCGGGTGCCGGCGGCCGCCAGGCCATCGGCACCGGCGTGCTCGGCGGCATGGTGGCCTCCACCGTGCTGGGGCTGTTCTTCGTGCCCGTGTTCTTCCTGCTCGTGCGCTCCCTGGTCCAGCGGCGCAAGGGCCAGGGCCAGGCCCCCGCCGCGCCCGCCACGCCGCCTGCAGAAGCCCAGGAGGCGCAGGCATGAGCTTCCGTACCGTTCTTGCCTACCCCGTTGTGTCCACCGGCATGTCCAAAGCCCTGATGACTCCCCTGTGCGCCCTGCTGGTCCTGGCCGGCTGCACCAATCTGGCACCCAGCTACGACCGCCCTGTCGCCCCGGTGCCCGCAGCCTTGGACAACGCCGCCACGACGGCAGGCGCCAGCGAGACCTATGCCCCGCTGGGCTGGGACGCGGTGGTGCAGTCTGCACAGTTGCGCGACGTCATCACGCTCGCGCTGCAGAACAACCGCGACCTGCGCGCCGCAGCGCTGGCCATCGAGCGCGCCCAGGCCCAGTACGGCGTGAGCCGCGCCGATCGCCTGCCCAGCGTGAGCGGCACGGCCCAGGGCAGCCGCGCCCGCACCGCCGCCGACCTGACCACCGCCGGCCGCTCGCAGATCGGCGAGCAGTACAGCGCGCAACTGGGCATCACCAGCTACGAACTCGACTTCTTCGGCCGCGTGCGCAACCTCAACGAGTCCGCACTGCAGGAGGTGCTGCGCGTCACCGACACCCAGCGCAGCGTGCAGCTGAGCCTGGTGGCCGAGGTCACCAATGCCTGGCTCAACCTCGCGGCCGACCAGGCACGCCTGGAGCTGGCGAAGGAAACACTGCGCTCGCGCGAAGCCTCCTACTCCCTGACCGAGCGCACGCACCGCCTGGGCGGCACCTCGGGCCTGGTGCTGGCGCAGAACCAGACCACGGTGGACGGCGCGCGCGCCGATGTCGCCGCCTTCACCAGCCAGGTGGCGCGCGACCGCAATGCGCTGCAACTGCTGGTGGGCTCGCCCGTTCCCGCCACCCTGCTGCCCGCCGTACAGGCGGCGCCCCCCGTGCCTGTGGCCGCACAGGTGCCGGACGAGCGGCGCAGCGAGCGCGTCACGCAGGCGGCCACGCAGGTGCCCATGCTGCGTGAGAACGCACTGCAGTTGCTGGCCGTGCCCGCGCAGATCCCCTCGAGTGTGCTGCTGTCGCGCCCTGACGTGATGGCCGCCGAGCGCAGCCTGCAGGCCAGCTACGCCAACATCGGCGCCGCGCGTGCGGCTTTCTTCCCCAGCATCTCGCTCACGGCCAGCGTGGGCACGGCGAGCACGGAGCTCTCGGGCCTGTTCGGCAGCGGCAACCTGCTGTGGAGCTTCGTGCCGCAGATCCGGCTGCCGATCTTCGACGGCGGCCGCAACCAGGCCAACCTGGACGTCGCCCAGGCCAACCAGCGCATTGCCCTCACGCAGTACGAGAAGGTCATCCAGACCGCCTTCCGCGAAGCCGCCGATGCCCTGGCCGAGCGCGCCACCCTGACGGACCGCATCACCGCGCAGACCTCGCTGCTGGCCGCGACGGAGCGGGTGTACGCCCTGTCCGAAGCCCGCTTCAAGGCCGGGGCCGACAACTACCTCACGGTGCTCGACGCGCAGCGCTCGCTGTACGCGGCGCAGCAGACCCTGCTGAGCCTGCAGTTGGCCGAGCAGACCAACCGCATCACCTTGTACAAGGTGCTCGGCGGGGGCTGAGCCCCCTCCTACAGCGCGCGTTCAGACAGGCGAAACCGGCGACTCGCCCGCGAGGTGCCGGCGCGCATTCTCGACGAAGCGGTCCACAGAGGCCTGCACCGCCTCGGGCGACCAGCCGCCCACGTGGGGTGTGAGCACCACGGTGTCCAGATCCAGCAATTTGGCCGGTGGCGCAGGCTCGCTCTCGTACACGTCCAGGCCCGCACCTGCCAGGCGCCCCTCGCGCAGCGCCAGGGCCAGCGCTGCGGTGTCGATCACGCTACCGCGTGCGATGTTGACCACATAGCCGCGCGGCCCCAGGGCATCTAGCACCGGGGCGTTGACCAGGTGCTGCGTGCCCGGACCACCGGGCGTGGCCACCACCAGGAAGTCGGCCCACCCGGCCAGCGAGGCCACATCGCCGAAGTAGCGGTAGGGCACGTCCTTGCGCTCGCTGCGGTTGTGGTAGCCGACCTGCAGGTCGAAGCCCAGCGCGCGCTGGGCAATCTTCTTGCCAATGGTGCCCAGGCCGATGATGCCCAGGCGCTTGTGCGAGACGTTGGGAGGCAGGGGCAGCGCCGTGCGCCACACGCCCTGGCGGGTGGCGGCATCCAGCTTGGGGATGCCGCGCACGGCCGCGATGAGCAGGCCAAAGGCATGGTCGGCCACGCAGTCGTCGTTGGTGCCGGCGCCATTGGCCACCACGATGCCGCGCGCCTTGGCATGCGCCACGGCGATGTTCTCGTAGCCCGCACCCAGGGCGCAGATCAGCGTGAGGGCCGGCAGCGCATCGATCTGCGCGGGCGTGATGCCGATGGAGCCGATGGTGAGCACCACCCGCACGCGGCTACCATGCTCGGCGATGGCAGCCTGGTGCTGGGGCGCATCGGGCACGTAGACCAGATCGAAGGTTTCCGACAATTGGGCGCAGTGTTCTTCCGAGAGAAACGGCAGGGCAAGCAGGACAGGTTTCATGGGCAGCGTTCTGCAGAAATGGGGAAGAGAAGAATTTTTCAGTTGCGGCCAACGGGCCGCACATGGAGCGCATCGATAGCGTGCGCACCGTCTGCGGCTCAACTGCGCTCCGGCACACCGCAGTGACTGGCATGGGGTGATTCTGTCAAAGGTTCAGCATCAGGCTCCAGCAGGCCAGGAATGCTCAACCCCGACGCGAGGCTATTGGCTATTTGCGCGGCACAGATCCGCGCTTAGACGCCTCAGGCAAGTGCCGATGCAACGCCGCGGAGCCGTTCATGGATATGTGCAAGGTGTGCCGCATATCGATGGCCCACCTCTTTCGCGCTGAACACATCCCACCCAGTATCGGGGGTCTTGTGCGGGCGGCCACGGCCCCGCCCCGGTGGACATTGCTGTACAAACGCCTGCATGCACGATGCCGCATGGGCCAGGTCTGCATTTGCCCATACCTGCCCATCCCCAAACGGGTACTGCCCTGGCTTCACCGTCACCAGCCGGTGCCTGACCAGATCCACCATGCCCTCGAACTCAGGCAGGCTGCAGAAATCCACATTGCCGCTGTAGCCGGTGGTGATCACATGCAGCCCCAGTTGCAAGGCCTCGGCAATGCCCCGGCCAAAGCCTTCCGCCCGGTGCAGCGACACGAACACATCGCATGCGCGGTACAACGCCAGCAGCTCTGGTCTCGGCAACGTCTGTTCGATGATGTGCAGCCGCTCATCCTGGGTGGCCAGCTGTTTCAACCGCTCCCACGCCGGGTGCCTGCGCTTCGGCGGGTGCACCTTGATCACCAGACCTACCTGATCGCGCGACCACTCCTGCGCTGGGAACGCGCGCAGAAATGCATCCACTGCCGCCTGCGGGTTCTTGCGGTGGATAGATGAATTCAGGTCGAACGTGAACACCATCAACCGCGCCTGCGGCGGCAAACCCCAGCGCTTGCGCACCTGCGCGCAGCTGCCGCCTGCCACGGACCCCAGCTCCACCGCCATCGGCATCACATGCACCGGCACGGGCGTGGGCACTGCTTGGCACGCTGGCGCCACCGCATCGCGCGTGTGCCGGGTCGACACCCACACCTCGTCCACCAGTTGCACCAGCTGCGCCCACGGCGCTGGCCACTCGCCCAGTTCCCAAGGCCAGTAGCCAATGTTGTAGCGCCCCTCCAGTTGGGCCATGCCCCGCTCGGCAAAGAAGCGCCCATGCTCTCCCGCCGTCAGGCAGAACACATTCACCGCATAGGGCCCCACACCATCCACCACATGCGCCGCCATGCTGTGGTCGTTTTGTGGAATATCCTTGCCTGGCGCAAAGTCCACCATGCACATCGGCACCCCGGCAGCCAGCAGGGCACGTGCGGCCATGCGCACATCTTCACCAATGCCCAACTGACCGTGCGCGTAACCGATCAGGTTGACGCCCCATGGGCGCTGCTGCACCGCCGGCACCGGCTCTGCCATCAGGTCATTCACCGCATGCTGGTGCAATGCTGTCTGCCAAGGGCCCTCTGTGCCCAGTGCCCTTCGCTTCTGGGCTTTGGTCAGGAACGGCCAAAGGCCATGCTCGCCTACGGCATGCGCCCAGAACCAGGCCTCGAAGGCATCCGAGTCACGCGGCAGGTCAAAAGCCTCCTGCACATCGGGGCGCGCTAGCAGGATGCAAGATTGCAGCCCCCATGGCGCACAGCCGTCACCATCCGGGAGCTCCGGCAGGCCCCACAGCGCTTGCAGGCTTGCGTCGAGCCCGGCCTGAAAAGGCCCGTATTCCGCCAGCGCGCGATACTCCTTCAACCCTGCGGTCAAGAGCCATGCCATGTACTGCCGGCGCCGCAACGGTGCGCCAAAGTCTTTTGTCACGGCCAGATCCTGGCGCAGCGTGAGGATCAATGCCGCCAGATCAATGGCCATGGGCAACCCCGCTCCGATCCATCAACCTTGCACCGCCACCACCGGTATGGGAAACACCGGGTTCCTGCAGCGCGCCTCACGCGCCTCCACACGCCCAAAGCTGCGGTAGTGCGCCCAGGCCGACTCTACGGTGCCCTGCGCCACCGCCTCGGCCACATCGGGGTACTTCGATAGATACCATTTCCCGTCGAACTCGCGTTCCTGCTCAGGTGTGCGCTGCAGTGCTGCAGGCTCTCCAGGCATGTTCTGCACATACTTGCACGGTGCGCTCCTGCAGATATCGTGCACCCGGTCGGCCTTGATGAAAGCGCGCAACTCCATCGCCAACACGCCGTTCCATATGGCATCGGCACTCGCCTCGTTCAGATTGCCCAACCGGCCCGACGCAAAGCAGCACGGCGTCACCGCGCCATCGGCAGTCACCATCATCCAGGTCCAGGGGTGGTGGCAATCCTTAACCGTTTCCATGCAGCTGCTCCTGAGGCTCATCGAAAAACACGGACTTGTTGTGGTCCAGGTAAAGCTGTACGCCCAGCTTCTTGCCCAGCGCCTGTGCCTGGCGCAGGTAATCATTGGACAGCTCGGGAAAATTCCACAGCCCCTCGGCCTTGTAATCGAACAGCCAGTCATCGCGTTGCACCACGTAGCGGGCCATTTCTGCGTCCGACCACCGGTTCAGGTGCCACAGGCACACCACGTCCACGCCCATGTCATGCGCCAGTTGCACCAGGGCTGGCACTTCTTCGATGTTGGTGCGCATCAGCGTCATGTTCAGGTACACCAGCGGAAACCGCGCGCCACGTTCATTGCGCGCGGCAACCAAGCGCCGCAGGTTGCCCAACACCGTGTCGAAGTCGAATCCGCGAATTCGCCAGTACGTTCCCGCCGTGGCTGCGTCCAGAGAGACATTGATGATCCGCAGGTTCGAATCCAGCAGCCGCTGCAGGCGCTTGTCATCCAGCACCGTGAGGTTCGTGTTGATCGACGACTCGCACACCGCCTGGTCCGGCAAGTGCTGCAGCGTAGACCAGAAAGCCGGGCTGTTCAGTGGCTCGCCAATGCCGTGCAGCTGGATGCTCGTGGCCTGCTGCACAAAGCGGCCAAGTCCTTCCACCAGGCTCTCCTCCAGGTGCTTGGGCCGTGTCACGGCTCCAATGGCGTGCGGGCACATCACGCAGCGCAGGTTGCAGCGCGAGGTCGTCTCCAGCGTCAGCAAATGCGGCGTGCTCTGCACCTTGGTAACGCCGTTCTTGAACTCTTGCAGCGCCAGGTCGTAATTGGCCTTGGGCGCGCGAACGGACGCCCTGGCAATCTCCTCGTGCCCGTCCACCCAGGTTCGCACCGCCTCTTGGTCGGCTGGGCCAAGCCAAGTCTGGCCCGCATCGATCAAGGCCATCAGGTGCTGCAGCAGGTTTTCGCCCGCAGGCAACATCAACGGCTGTGCCAGCAGCAGGCGCGCATAGCCCCGCACCCATTGCGCCGCCGCCATGCCCGGGTGTCGTGCCAGCACTTGTGTGCACTCTGCCAACCACGCCTGCAGTGAATGCCCGCCTTGCGACACCCCCCCCACCTGCTGCTGCGGCGGCGACAGCAATGGCCGCACGTAACCCACCCTGTCAGGCACTGCCTCCAACATGCGCAGCGCCAAGTCGAGCCCGTAAGCACTGGCCAGCCCTTCATCCAATGGGCCCAGCAGCAGCAGCAAAGTACGCCGAAACAACAGGGCGGACAAACCGGCGCTTTGCGCGCCACCCACAGCTTCGTCGAGCAAACCATCCCAGCATGCCGCCTCTGTGCCGCACACTGCCAGCAAATCTGGCGTGCGCAGCAGGGTCTGCATCGCATCGTGAATGGCATGGGCCCGGTACACATCACCTGCTTGCACAACCGCCACGAAGGTGCCACGTGCGCTGCGCACAGCCGCATTCATCGCGCCGACCACACTACGGCCCGGCTGGGCCATCCATCGCACCCGCGGGTCATCGACCGGCATGGGCGCGCTCGCTTCACCGCCTACCGCCCGGTGCACCAAAATCAATTCGATATGCGGGTAGCTTTGTAACAGCACACTGCCAACCGACGCCGTGCAGGCGTTATCCGTAGCGTGGGTGCACACCACCACCACCGACACCAGGGGCAGGTCGAGAGGCTGGGGTGATGTACTGAGAGTGGGTGAATGCATCGAAATGAACCGGCAGGGCTCTAAAGTATTTTTGGGGAGCTACAGAAAAAGGGGTGGGACTGTCTTGCCACTGTTGTGCAGAACGGAAGAAGACGCATCACGCGGCAAGGGCCTGCACAGCCTGCCTGCGCGGGCCGGGTCAGTCATGCTCTGCCTCCAAAGGGCCCAGCAGCGCGGCCCAGCGCAGCTCTTGCCGCACAAGCAGCGCCTCCGCAATCCGCATCGACGCCAGATGGGGAGTCTCCAGCAAATCCCTGTCGACCAGCGAGGTCGGTGGCTCGGGGTAGGGGCCGTTGTGTTCAAGCAGCGCCCGCCACACGTCGGCGAGCTCTCGCTTGAACTCTGCACGCCAGTGGTGGAACAGCAACCGGCTGTTGCGCTCATCGTTCAGCGACGCAGGTCCCCGGCTCAGGCTCACGTGGTGGCCCACGCAGCTGCTGAGCGCCACATAGGCACGCTGGCCGCGCGCCCGCATCTTCAGGCAAAGGTCTATGTCCTCCGCCCCGTTGCGGTAGCGCTCGTCAAAGCCCCCGCACTCCCAAAAGTCGGCGCTTCGCAGCAGTACGCATGCACCTGTGACTGCAAAGGAGCGCAGGGAGCAAATAGCTCTACCGTCAGACCGGTTATCGCTAAATTCCCGCACATGCGCAAGCTGCCCTTCTGCCGTTAGATGCACGCCTACATGATCTAGCGCGCCATCGTCGACCCGCCTCTGCACATTGCCGACAATGCCAACTCGAAGTTCGGGGCTTTGCAGAACCCTAAGCATGGGCTCTAGCCATCCGGGCTGTAACACCAAGTCATTGTTTAGAAGGCACAACAACGAGCCTCTTGCCGCCTTGGCCCCCACGTTGCATGTCATGGCAAAACCCCGGTTAGAGGCGTTGCAGATCACCTTAACCCTGGGGCTGTCTAGCGTGGCCAGCCAAGCGCGCGTACCGTCGGTGGAGGCGTCGTCGACCAGAATGACTTCGTATTCCAGACCTTCCGGCCACGAAGTCGTGAGCGATCGCAACATCGTCTGGGACTGCTGCAGATGATTGAACAATGGCACTACTACGCTGACCTGCGGAGTGCTTTTATGAGGTGCACGACCCGATGGAGGCTGGGTACCAGAGTGGGCTAGGGCGGCTGCTGATGAAGGCGTTGGTATCGGAGGAGGGCAATAAACTGTGTCCAAAAATCGTGCCCCGGTACTGCGCAAGCCGTACAGGTTCCACCTGAACTCCATTGCTCGATGCGAGTAGCTATTTTTGACAACCACCATGGCGTGCAATTCGTTTAACAGACTTCTTCGCTCCTCGTCGCGGGTCAAATACCGTTCCACCAAAGGCGCAAGGTCGGTCGGGCTTCTGTATACAGGCAGACGACCTTGAAAGACCTCATCAGAAACGGCTTGTGAGTTGCTAATTACCAAGCATCCAGCTGCCAGCGCGTCGAACACCCGACTGTTAGCGGCGCCCCAATCCTTAGTTACATGATTAGCATCGTCGATGACAATGGCAGCACGTTGGTAGATTTCATGAATATTCTGATATGGAACAAAACCTTTGTGTAGATTGCGTACTGCAGGTAACTGCTCCCAATTCTTCCCGTAAATCGCACCACGAAAACGTGAAGGCAGTGCCGAAAGGGCCTGCACAACATCGCGCTCAGCTTGCCAATAGCTACCGGTGAACACGTAGTCCAAAGCTGAAGGTGTGACTCGGCCCTCTCGATTGAAGCGACGCAGATTAGTTGCAATGCGCAGCAATCGCGTTCGTTTTCCGATGGCGGCACTCATGTAGTCAACCGCTTTACTTGACGAAGCGAAAAGCACGTCATAGTCCGCTATCCATGTGTGATTGCACCAGCGAATAAACCAGTTTCGCGCCCACGCAATAGTGACGAGATTTGGGCCCGCATTCTTGATGGCCCTCAGCTCGTATTCATCAACCATCGCAACCAAGATATCAATCTCCGATAAATCGTACCAATTAGATCCCATAGGACGGTAGTCTATGCTCCAGCCAAATCTCTCTTTTAGCGCGGCCCCAAGCTCCAGCGCCGTAAAATAGTCCCCAGCCGCAGCCGCGGGACCACTTTCAGTGACAGCGAACATAAGCCTAATCGGCGTCTTATCTTCGGCGATCTTATTCATTGAAGATTTATTGAGCATTGCCCGGCATCGCCGTAATGAAATTTCGATTGAACGTACTTATCATAAAATTCAACCATAGAACACACGAATACATCGATGCTATGCCGAGCTTCGGCTTTTTCGCTGCAACCAACTATTTTATCGGGCCGCGCGCGGCATGCTTAACCAAAGAATTAAATTATTTATTATCGTTCAAAATTAAATCCCTAATATCTCAAACATAAGGAAGCAAATATTAAAAAAACAACCAACCTCCGATTAAATCAATAGATCTCATCCATCTCCGCCAAATAAATCTCGGGTATATATTTTCGCTGACACATCGTTCAGTTCGGCGCTGCGGCGATTGGCAACGATGATATCAGCAGACTTCTTAAATGCGGACAAATTGTTTTCGACTCTTGAGCAAAAAAACTCCGACTCTTTGAGAATAGGTTCGTAAACAATTACCTCTACTCCCTTTGCCTTCAATCGTTTCATCACCCCTTGAATGCTGCTGGCTCGAAAATTATCAGATCCAGACTTCATCACAAGTCTGTATATACCAACAACGCGAGGTTGACGCTTAAGAATGTCATTGGCAACGAAATCTTTGCGCGTACTGTTGGCTTCAACAATTGCTTGAATCATGTTTTGAGGAACGGATTCATAATTCGCGAGCAGTTGCTTGGTATCTTTGGGAAGACAATAGCCGCCGTAGCCAAAACTTGGATTGTTGTAATGATTGCCAATTCGAGGATCGAGTCCTACACCTTCGATTATTTCACGAGCATCTAGATCGTGCACTGCGGCATAAGTATCCAACTCGTTGAAGTATGCAACACGCATCGCGAGAAAGGTGTTGGCAAATAGCTTTATTGCTTCCGCTTCGGTACTATCCGTGAGCAGAACTGCAACGTCTTTTTTTATAGCCCCTTGCAGTAGCAAGTTGGCGAATAGTTGCGCCCGAAGTGAGCGCTCCCCGACTATTATACGAGAAGGGTGTAAATTATCATAGAGAGCCTTACCCTCGCGCAAAAACTCTGGGGAGAATATAATGCTGTCATTTCCTATTTTTTTTCTTAGTTTTTTTGTAAACCCAACTGGAACTGTTGACTTGACAATTATTGTTGCACGTGGATTTATTTCTGTAATGTCACTTGCCACCAACTCCACCGAGTCAGTATTGAAATTATTTTTAAGTGGGTCGTAGTCCGTTGGCGTTGCGATGACCACAAACTCCGCACCGGTATATGCGAATTTTTTGTCAAGCGTAGCATGCAAACTCAACCCACCAATCTTTAATGCATGATCTGCTTCAGAATCAATTACTGGTGTTTGCTGCGAATTTAGCGCAGCCACGCGTTCAGCACTAATATCCAGAACAACTACTTCGTTGTGCTTGGCTAACAAAATGGAATTAGAAAGGCCGACATATCCCATTCCTACCACTGTGATTTTTGGCATGGGCTAAATTAATATTTTGCGGAAATGAATTTGAAAAGAATTAAAGGGCGAGAGCTTTTCCAAAAAATTCAAAGTAACTCAGCTGAATTAATTGAAATAACATCCTTTGTATCTTTATATCCCTCAAGGACTTTGCCCATAACACTCGGATACGTTTCCATAAATGAATTTAGCATTATGTCATTTCTACCTCCGCCATCGTTAGTTACCCACAATGCATTTTCCTGCGAGCCTTGAATAAAATTCAGCTCAAAATCACTGTCGGCAACAATTTTAATTTTCGTATTCTTCAGTACGGCCATCCCCCAAAACCATATATCATCACCATGAGAGCAGATTGACGCAAAAATTGATTTGCGAGTCACATCGGCGTGCAAGGATGATGGTGGATAAAGAACACCTCCGCAGCCGGTAAAGAAATTCGTAAATCCTGCAGTAGCGCTTTTGACGTCACGCTTCCATTTTTTGTATGGGAGCAACTTCCCGTCTTCATCCAATGAAATGGCGTGAGCTCTGTGGCAGTGTATGGCTGAGGGATCCTGCAAATATGAAACTACTAGCTCGAGAAGCCAGTTATTTGCATACAAAATATCATCATCAGCCGTTACTATAACGCTTGTAGGATATATAGAAAGTGCTGGTATAAGCTTCTTGTAGGAAAGAAGATCCTCGCACCACATTATTGAAAATTTATCAGAAATCAGTTCGACCAAGGAAAACGGGAGATCTTTCTCTTTGTTTGGAAATTGATCTTCAGCCAACCATAGAACAATCTTTCGAGCTTGATATGTTTGGGATAGCAAGCTCTTGATTGTGGGGGTTACGGTACCAATCCTAGCGGGGTAGGATGTAAGCGATACAACTATATCCTGACGGATCAAATTACCCACTTCGTGCGAAACTTTGAAAGATTTACTGTCCGCATTCGATTTTAAGTATTGGCGATGCCACTTATCGCCATGTTTAGAACTCTTGGTTTTCCAGGGCTTATTCTTGGAGGCAAAGTGCACGACTGCGGCCGAATCAACCAATCCCTCAAAGGTGGAGAGATGGGATATTCCTGCATAGCTATCCTTTATTTGTTCAATTGAAAAATCCTCTTCAAGAGTGATCAAAAGATTGTTTTTGCAAGATAGATACTTGACCTGATCTTGGAAAACCACATTGAATGCATCTTGATCCATGAAAAAGTTCACCCCTTTTTCTCGATATCTAAAAAGTTGGGTTGTGATATTATCGCTCCTCATTTTTTTGAGATTCAAAAGAAGCATCCCAGAGTTAAAATAGCCCTTGTGGTGCGGTATGCCTAATTTGTGAAGTAAATTTGGTTTGTATATTTTTGTTGGCTTTATGTCTTCAACCACCGCCGCATAATAGTCGCCAACATCTACGCTATGTAGATTAAATAAATTATCATTTATGATGGTGTCACCATCTATGTACAAGATTTTCTCAAGCTGGGGAAGCAGGTCTGGCAGGCTAAACTTAAGAATAGCCGCGGGCGAAACATGGAATCCATCTTTTGTTATTTTAAAATTTTCGTAGGTGTCTTTTACATCTATTATTTTTACTGAAAATCCATCAGACTGCATCGAGTTGAATATTTCGAACTGCCCATCTGAAATATCTGGGCATATTATATATATATTATAATGTGCATCTTGATCCCTTTTTTCGAAGAGTGTCGATACTGAGACGTAAGTCGGCATCAAGAAATTGTCGTCGCTAATATATGCAATATTTATATCGGACAAAGAGGGCATTCTTTTCCGGCAGAGTGAAATATTCGCGCTAAATAAATTTTCTCCGAATTGATTTGACATCTCTATGTACATATCGAGCGCGGCTTTAAAATTACCATCTCGATAAAGGCGATTGGCTTCGGGTACTTTGTATGAATGCATTTAATTTCATTGCTGATAAAATTACAATTCGGCGAACAAGGGCGTCTTAGTTATAAGAAGCCTTTTGATTTCAATTGATCCAATGCGTGTGTCTTAGAGGAGTCATCGTAATGGAATGGCGCAATTCCCCATTTATGCTCATCTGGGCATTTAAGTTTATTGCCATAGTCAATAAACTGAAAATTTTGGAGGCTTCTCTCTTGTATGCTGTAGGCCCAAAATAGGAAGTCATTCATTTTATCGACAAGCCCTTTATTGAATTTCACGCCGGCATTTGTTTGACTCTGGAGGTAGACTCTATTGACCACCGTCTTTTGAAGTAAATTGATACTATCAAGAAGATCAATCATTTGATGCCACCCCGAGAGCCATTCCTCTCTAAATTCTTTGCTTCCGCTTCTGATTAATTTGTATTTATTTTTCTTTTTTGAAAGAATTGAACTGAGTTCGGCGGATAGCGTTATAGTTTTCCCTGGGGCAGTTTCTAATATGCTGAACCTTTCATCAATCAAGTCAATGAGAAAAAAATCGACTGTCGATTCTTTTATTCCAAGCGGGAATTTCTTTTCAATATCCGATAAAACCATGCGCCTTTGAAAGTCCGACTTCATCTCATTGACAAAAAAAGTATCTACCTGCGGTTCTGAGAATATCGTTCCGAGAGATGTGCGAGCGGTATAGTGGACAATTTTGCAGTCATGGTTGTGACCGATTTCAAAGATGTCTCTGGATACGCAGCTCCCTAATATTCCAATATTTTTCATGGATTATTTCAATGATTGAATTTGACTGCGGGCCAAATGAGTTCTCTAAAATTTTTATTATTCAAACTCGGTGAATCGATTGAAAATTATTGGCAATTACATATTCTCCTGCATCGAGAAGATTGGCAATGGCTGCCTGAATCCCAGTAGCTAAATCGTGCCATTCAGCCCAAGAGCGATGAATATTCACTCCGGATTTTTTGAGTAAATTTAAAAATGACGGCAACTGCCGAATGATGTCGAGCGCTTGCGCTTGGTCAATAGGGCTAAGGACTCTCCAGCAGCTGATATCCATGGCTGGCTGCTTGATGTCGAAACGCAGCTCAAACTTGGGGCCTTGATCGTCTTCAGACTCCTCATACCAGTTTTCGAACTGCTTTGGCGCATTGCCATCCGGCTGTGGAAATTCCAACTTCGGCAGTCTGGAAAACTGATTTCTGCGGATATTGGCTGCGCTCAGGCGAAATTCGAATTTTGACCAGTGGCGATCACCATATTGGGCATTTTCAAAGCTCAGCCAGAGGTGTTCGTAATCGGGATTGACCTGTTCGTGCCGCAAGCTCATGGCGTCGAATCGCCAAACTGCAGGTAGGGTGTCCAAGGCGATAGCGGAACTGTTCCAGTGTTCTACCCAAGCTTTGTAGTTCAATGCATCTGCCTGTAGGCTGCTACCGATGGCCTTGCACATTGCCTTAAGCAACAGTAAGTCCGTAGGGGCCAGTTGCGTCAGCGCCTGTGCAGCTAGCGTCTGCGGCTCGGCAGATAAGTTGAGTACAAGTTCCATCGCGTCATGCAGCACTCCATCATTGCCAGGAACCTGCGGCCAATGGAGCAAGGGGGCAGGCTCGTCGTTCTGTCTGAATACGACCAAGGTGAGCAGCTTCTTTGAGTGACGCAGCGCCAATCGGAGCGCTCCCACTGATCGGCTGCCGTGCTGCAACTCGGTGATAACGACACTTTGCTGGCTGGCTGGGCTGTTGGGGAGTACTACTAGACAGTCCCATTCGTAGTGGTCAGGGTAGCGCAAGGCCCATCGTTCAAGACGAGTCTGTAGCCTTGAGTTGTCACGCTGTAGTTGCTGGTGCTGTATGAAGTAGCGCTCCAGTTCTTCTTGCACTTGGTGCAGTTGAAGCAGCAGCAGTCCGGCTTCTTCCGTGGCCTCGGTGCGGGCCTTGGTTTCAGCGTCGATGCGGGTCTGCAAGTCGGCTTTGTCCATGGACAGTTTTTCGGCCTGGGCTAGCGCCTGCTTGAGTTGGGCTCCTTCTTGCTGGGCAGTGCCCTCTTTGGCTTGCTGGGCTGCCAGCTTGGCTTCGGCTGCGGCCCGTCCCTGCTCGGCTTGTTGCAGCTTCTTGACCAGCTCGGTCTGGGCCTGCGTCTGCGCATCGTGCTGCTGTTGCAGTCGGGTGGACTGGGTGAAGGTCTTCTCCAACTCCTCCTGTACCTGGTGGAGCTGGGTCAGCAGCAGTTCAGCTTCTTCGGTGGCCTCGCTTTTTGCCTTGGACTCAACAGAATGGGCCTGGCTCAGAGTGGCGTTTTCCTGTGCCAGTTGTTCTGCACGTGCCTGCATGTGCTGCAGTTGCCGCACCATCTGTTGTGACTGCTCGGCGTGCACCTGGGCCTGTGCGGCCTGCAGGGCCTCTGCCGCGGCACGGGCCTGCTGCGCGTGCTCGCGTTGCAGTTCGGCGTCCAGGCGCTGGCTGGCGGCCAGTTGGCTGATCTGCTCCAGCGCCTGCGCTGCATTCAGGGCTGCAGCAGGGGTGGCCGCCTGGAGGGGCCATTCGGTACTCTGCGGCAAGGTTGCCAGCAATTCGCTTTGCAGCGCCTGGGTCTGCTCGCTCTGCTGTACGGCCTGCACCGAGAGAGATTGCAGCAAGGCAAAGTGCCCGGCCTGCTCGGGTTCAGCCTGCTCTTCCAGTTGGAAAAGCGCAAGTGCAGAGTCGGGGGCATTCAAACCCCATTCGGCCGGTAGCGTGGGGAGCCAGGCGTCTGGCTGCTGGTGCGCATGGTCCAGGATCCAGGCGCACCGGTCGCGGTGGCGGTGGTAGAACTTCAGCATCTGGCCCTGGTAGGCGGACCAGGTCTGCAGTACTTCGCTGGCACTGAAGACGCCTTCGGACGCTCGCGATGCCACTTTGGCCAACACCTGTGCAGCAGGAGTGTGCACCAGCAAGAACCGGGTCTGCGGGTCGAAATGCAGCCAGAAGTCGAGCAGCCAGGTGCTACGGTAGTCGGCCCAACCCCACAGGGGCTGATCCCAGTTCGCCAGAAAGATCTCGCTGGCGGCCAACTCCCACGCCTTGCCCGGCTGCACCTGCTGCTGGGGGGGGGCCAGGCGCATCCTGCCTGCCAGCAGCCTTTCGTGCCAAACGGTCGGGGTGGTGACGCTGCCAGAGACAGCCACATTGGCAGGGCTCAGCCCAACTGACTCAAGCGTCGCCTGGATCTTCTGGGTATCGCACCAGGGGCTGCCGCAAACGATGATGGTGTGCATTGGAATGGCGAGGTAGCTGGTAGGTATTTATTGCGGAGCGCATGCGAGGAGCACACGCTGGTAGCTGTCTTCAAAGCGGACAATGTCGTCCTCTCCGAGATACGTTCCTGACTGCACCTCTATCAGGTGCAAGGGGACCTTGCCGGGGTTCTCTAACCGGTGCTTGTGGCCCAACGGGATATAGGTGGACTGGTTTTCGGCCAGCAGTGTCTCCACGCCTTCGACAGTGACTTTGGCTGTGCCTCTGACCACGACCCAGTGCTCCGCACGGTGGTGGTGCATTTGCAGAGACAGCTTGGCGCCGGGGCTGACCATGATGCGTTTGACCTGAAACCGCTCACCCGCATCAATGCCTTCGTACCAACCCCAGGGGCGGTGAACGCGCAGGTGCTCTAGGTGTTCCTTGCGGCCCGACAGTTGCATGTGGTCAAGGGCTGCTTTGATGTTCTGCGACAGGTCTTTGTGCATGACCAGCACGGCATCGGGAGTCTCCACCACTACCACGTCTTGCAGGCCCATCACGGCCACCAGGCGGCTTTCGGCACGGATATAGCTGTTGGACGTGTCAGCCACATAGGTGTCGCCCACGCAGACGTTGCCCTGCGGGTCCTTGTCTGCCAAGGCCCACAGGCTGGCCCAGCTGCCTACGTCGCTCCAGCCGAACTGGGCAGGCACGGTGGCTGCCCGCTGGGTGGTCTGCATGATGGCGTAGTCGACTGATTCAGAGGGACACGCTCGAAACGCCAGCGCATCGGGCCGCAGGAAGTCTGCGTCATGCACGCGCCCACGCCAGGCGGCGCGGACCGCGGCAAGTATGTCGGGCCGATGCAGCCGCAGCTCTTCCAGGTAGATGCTGGCGGAGAAAACAAACATGCCGCTGTTCCAGGCGTAGGTGCCCTGTGCAAGGTAGCTCTGCGCCATGGCCAGGTCGGGCTTTTCCACGAACTGCTTGACGTGGTGGGCCAGCGGGGCGTCAGAGAGTGCCTGGCCCGCCTGTATGTAGCCGTAGCCTGTCTCGGGGGATGTGGGCGATATGCCAAAAGTGCACAGGTACCCGGCCTTGGCCGCCCGCAGGCCCGCCTCCACGGCTTGTGCGAACGCCGGCTGTTCATCTACTACGTGGTCTGCTGGCAACACCAGCATCAATGCCTGGGGGCTGGTTTCCACGAGCAGCAGGGCTGCCAGCGCAATGGCCGGGGCAGTGTTGCGCCCGTAGGGTTCCAGCAGGATGGCCGCGGGCTCGTGGCGCAGGGACTGCGCCTGTTCGCGCACCAGGAAGCGATGGTCTTCGTTGCACACCAGCACCGGGGCTTGCGCCCCGGGCAGGGCGGCGGCCCGCAGCAAGGTGTCTTGCAGCAGGGTATGCTGGCCAGTGAGTGCTAGCAGTTGCTTGGGATAGGACGCGCGCGACAGCGGCCATAGGCGAGTGCCGTTACCCCCGCAAAGGATGACTGGATGCACGTGGGTCATGGGGCGAGGTCAATGCGCAGCAGGGGAGGCTGAATGAGGCTGCTGGCGGAGTCAGGCCGCACGCCGGGTTTTTGCGGGCGGGCGGCTCGCCTTGGTGGGCGCCGCTGCTACGGTGGGCTTCTTGCGCGCCGTTGCACTGGCTGCTGCGGGCGCTGGCTTGGCTGCCGGCTTTGAGCGGGCCTTTGCCGGCGCAGCCTTGCTGGCAGCTGCGGCCGGCTTCTTTGCCGTGGCTTTGGCTGCTGGCTTCTTTGCCGCCGCCGGTGGCGCCTTGGTGGCCGCTTTCTTGGCGGGGGCGGTTTTGCTGGGGGCCTTCTTGGGCGGAGTTGCCACCTTCTTTGCTGCGGCCTTTTTTGCCGGGGCTTTCTTGGCCAGCGGTCCCAGTGCCAGGGTGACGGCGTGCAGGTTGGCTTGCGCGTCGGAATAGCCGGGGCGCAGGGTCAACGCACGTTCCAGGTGGACCTTGGCGTTGGCGAGGTCGCCCGCTATGCGCAGCAGGTTGCCCAGGTTGTTGTGGGCCTGGGGCGAGTCGGGCTCCAGCGCCAGGGCCGCGCGGTAGGCGGCAATGGCTTCGTCCGTGCGGCCCAGCCGCTTGTAGGCCACGCCCAGGTTGATGTGGGCAGAGGTAAAGCGCGCATCGACCTTGATGGCACGTTGGTGAAAGGTGGCTGCCTTCAGCAGGTCGCCGCGGTCCTGGAAAACCAGGCCCAGTTCGTTGTAGAGCTCGGGCCGGTCGGGCGCCAGCACCAGGGCCTTTTGTAGTGGAGCCAGGGCTTCGTCGGCGGCGCCGCGCTGGCGCTGCAGTGCGGCCAGGCCTCGCAGGGCCTCGATGTTGTCGGGCTGCATCTGCAATGCTCCGGCATACACCTGCAGGGCTTCATCAAGCCGGTTGCTGGCGACCAATTGGTGGGCATGCATCAGCAGTTGCTGGATGGGCTCGGGTTTGGTGACCAGGGGGCGAATCTGGTTGATGCTGCGCTGCAGGTCCGGGCTGTCCGCCAGCAGCTGCGCCTGGGTGAAGGTCTCCAGTGCGGTTTGCAGCTGGCCCAGCTGCTGTTGGGCCACGCCCATTTGCGCCAGGACGGCGGCCTTGAATCGCTTGGCGTCGGGGCCTTTGGCGGCCTGGGCGGCAGGCCACAGCCTATGCAGCAACGCCAGGGCATCACCGGGTTTTCCCACGCGGTTGAACACCATCACCAGGCCCATCGCGGCGCCCGCGTTGTTGGGCGCAAGCGCCAGGGCCTTCTGGTACAGCTGGATGACTGATCCATAGTCCATCTGAGCCAGCTTCTTTGCGGCCTGTTGCATCAGTGAGGCCAGTTTGGTTGACATGGCTAGATTCCTGGGTTCGGTAGTGGTTGGGCTGTGATGGTGGTGCTGCAGGTGTCGGCGGTGGGTCAGCAGCCCAGCAGGGTTCGGTAGGCGGGCAGGCTCACTGTTTCGAAGTCGAACCGCTCCTGCGCTCGCTCGCGTACGGCCTGGCCCAGGGGGGCGTGGCGCGCTGGTTCTGCCAATGCGGCAATGGCAAGGCGGGCCAGGCTGGCGTGGTCCTTGAACGGAAACATCAGGCCGTGTTCACCGTCTTCGATGACCTCTTGCACGGGCGCGGTATTGGAGACGAGGAGCACGCAGCCCACCGACATGGCTTCGATCAGCGACCACGACAGGATGAATGGGTAGGTCATGTAGACATGTGCGCGCGAGACCTGCAGCACGCGCAGGTAGTCGGCATATGGCAATGTGCCCATGAAGTGCACGCGGGCGAGATCGATTTGCTGCCCCTGCGCTTCCAGCTCGCGCAAGCAGGCGTCCTTCCAGTTGCTGCCGTCGGCCGGGGGCGAGCCGTAGCTCACCCCTTCCTGCGCGCCGACGATAACCACTTGGCAATGCGGTCGAGCTTTCAGGATGGCGGGCAGTGCGCGCATGAACACATGGAAACCACGATAGGGCTCCAGACTACGGCTGACGAAGGTGAGCACCTCATTACCATGGCGCAGTACCGTGCCGTTTGGCAGCGCCAGGGTGGCGTCGGGGTCGGGCCTTGCCTGCTGGGTGTCGATGCCTTCGTGCAGCACCTGAAGCCTGTCACGGTAAGCCGGGGGGAAACGGCTCTTTTGCCATGCCGTGGAACAGATCGCGTCGTCGCACGATTCAAGAGCCAGCAGCTGCGTGCTATTGCTCGCATGCAACCGGAAGATATCGCTGAACTGGGTGGGAAACTCCGGGTCGAAACCCACGTCTGCCCCGCGAGCATGATAGAAATACTCGAAAAGACCCACCACGCGTGCACCAGGGAAAAAGTCGCGCACGAAAAAGGCGTCGCCCCAACCGGGGTGGGCGACGATGACGTCGGGCTCCAGGCCCTGGCGTTTGTACTCGGACAGAGACACAACCACCTGCTCGCCTCGGCGTATGGCCTGCTCGAAGCCTCTGGCCATAGGGTGCACTGCATCGTTCGCGGGAGAAATAGCCGGGTAGGCAAGCACCTGCACCCCATCGACCGGTTGGCCTTGAGCCATCTGGCTGGCGTCGCCCATGCCCCATACGCGAAGCGCAGGGTCCCGCGCCAATGCAGCCGCCAGGCGCCGGAACTGCCCGGGAAAGTTAGGATGCAAGAAAAGTATGTCCAACACGTTTCTCTATGGCTTGCTGCAGCTCGGCCAGCCGCGGTATTCCGCGCAGCCACAGGTCGGGTTGCGCAGAGCTTTTTGTCAGTGGAAATGTCCTTTTGCTACCGGGTGCCTGCTGGCACACCACGTTGAGGCATGCGTGGTCCAGCATTGCCGCCGGCAGGGTTTTGGAGCCATGGCCACCCAGGGCGATGATGCAAACGTCCGCCAGGCGTTGGAGTGGCTGCCGGGCTTCATCCGCCCACTGGATCCAGCAGGCTGCGCCCTCTTGCTTGAGCGACTGCCGCAGCGCCTGGGCATGCGCCCACGCGGTAGCGGCTGAAGATGGCCGAGTTGCCGCGCTGGCAGCAGTCATGGAAAGGCGGATGGCAATCCGTAGCATGGTGCCCGCAGGGCCCTCGCTGCTTTCTGCGCGAAGCCATCTGCCAAGGGGCGCCTGGTAGTTGCTCTCATCGATCACGACGCCGCTGGATTCTGCCCACGATTGGTAGAGGACGCTGCTTACGGCTATGTAGCCATCGAAATCCAGCCACCAAGGGGCTTTGCTCCATGGTTCTGCGGCTCCATGCACGTAGGCGATGCAGCGAACATCGGGGCGGGCATTGCGCAGCAGCCGTATGTCGTACTGAGAGGATGTCACCACCACTGCATGCATGCCGCGCACATCGTAGGCATCGCCACCAGAGTGCAGTAGCACAACCCGGACGGATGGGAAACGCGCCTCAAGCTGCGTACCCAGCCGGGCCATGTCGCTCAGCAGCTTCTGGCTTGCGCGGGTACCACGCTCACGCCGCCCTGGCTCGGGCAGCTTGCCGACCAGCAAGCCGATGGTCAGGCGTTCGGAGCACATGATTCCGTCTGCGCGCAGGAGGCTGCGCCACCAAGCGACCTTGGCCCACAAGCCCATTTGACGATTGAGCACCGTGGCGTTGTGCTGAACTCTGTCGAAGATCGGGGCTTCACGCCCGGTCAAACGAGTATGGCCATGCCGGTGCAGGGCCGTCAGGTCGTTGCGGCACACCACGCGCTTGCACAGCCGATGGGCCAGGCGCAGGCACAGCTCGACATCTTCGAACCCGTAGAAGTACGAGGTATCGAAGCCCCCCACCGCCATGAAGTCCGCCTTGCGGCACAACAGGACGGCGCCAGTGACGACCGGCACCTGCTGGGGGCTGTACTCGGCTTCGCGGCGGGTAACGGAGGGTGCTGCCTCATAGGGCCAATAACCTTGGTCATGCTGCTTGAATCGCACGCCCAGATGCTGCACGTCGGTTACCGGCATGCCCGCGCTGCTTTCGCCGATGGCTTTGAGCAGCTTGATGCCAACAATGCCTGTGTCCGGGTCGCTCCGCAGGGTCTGCAACATCTGAGGCAGCGCATCATGAAGCCAAACGATGTCATTGTTCAGGAACAGGAGGTGCTGGCCTTTCGCCATGCTGGCCCCGAGGTTGCAGGAGGCGGAGAAAGAGTCGTTGATTGGCAGAGCCTGGACACGCAGATCCAACCTCTCCTTCCACGACTCCAGCAGTTCCAGGCTGCCGTCGGTTGAGGCATGGTCTATCACGACCCATTCCACCGAAGTGGATTGGTTGTAGATCTCCCAGCTTTCGAGCAAAGCCTGCAACACGACACGGCCGTTGCGGTTGAGCACGACCACCGTGACCTCGGGGTCGGCCTGCAGCGCCGCTGCCGATATGCCTAACGGCTGTATGCGGGCCAGCGGCACGTGCGGGTCGAAATACTGGACAGTGCTTGCAGAGCTGGGAAGCACCGCCCCGGTCGGGGCATGCACGACTTCCACCCGGTGCGGGCGTCCATCCGCCAACACTTCAGGCGCGGGGATGTCGAAAGCAGTCGGCCCAAGCGAACTGGCAGACATACCCAAATACTGCGCGATCGAGTCCGCCCGCAGATGAGGACGAAACCATTGGACCGCCGTACCGTCGACACGCAAGACAAGATCCAGCGCGAGATCCGGCCTGGCCCGATCAAAGGCCCAGCCCTGCACCCGAAAAGGTGTCAGTTGCTCTACCAGGCCGAGAGGCTCGTGTTGTATGTTCATCGGTCAGCGCCACGCAAGAAATGGGGCCCGCGATTGCGAGCCCCATTCCAAACCTGCCTTGTAGCAGTTCAACTATCGGTTTAGAACTTGAACTGGAGCAGGTCCAAGGTCAGTTGCTCGGGCGACACGCCCACCAGCGTGATACTGAGGTAGTCGCCGAAATTCAGCTTCGCTGCGCCAGACGCATCCACGGTCAATCCTGTGAAATACGGCGCCAGGTCGGTAGCCTTGGTGAAGCCGGGCACGCTGAACGCCAGCTTGTCCTGACCCACATTGAAGTCGGTGATGGTGAGGTGGCCCAACGCGTTGAGGCCGAACACATCCTTGCCGGAACCGCCGGTAATCGTGTCGCGGCCACCGCCCCCCACCAGTGTGTCGTTTCCAGCGCCGCCGGTGATGACCTGGCTGTTGCTATCTGCATTGAGGAAGGCTGCTGTAGCGCCGTCTACGCGCACCGTACCAGCGCCAATGATCAGAGCGTTCTGCACCTCCTTGAGGACCAGCGTCTTGTTAGTGCCCAACTGTTCGGTCATGAAGGTCAGCAACTCTTTGGTGCCGGCCTTGCTCTGTGCCGTGAACACCACTTCGTTGGGCGCCGCAGCCGCCTGGCTGCTGTATGCACTACCGTCCGTCAGGTAGGGGCGGGCGTTGCTGGTGGTATTGCTGTCCGTCAGCGTCACCACCCGCACCGTGACTGTCCCGGGGGTTGAGCCCCCTGTCAGGCTTTGGGTGATGGCATCGATGGCTGCAACAAGACTGTAGCGTGCGGCTTGCACGGCGGGATCAGTGGAGTTTGCGGGGTAAGCCGCATCCACAATGCCGGTGATGTGCGCGTTGGCCTGTTCCGCAGTCAAAGCGGTACCCGGGCCTTCGAAAGTCAGACTCACGCCACCGGGCAGCGCAATGGAAAGCGTGAGGTCGCCCGACACGATTTCGCCGGTAACCGCTTGGCCCGTGGGAGAAATCACAGCGCCTTGGAGCACTCCACCAGAGCCTGTTGCGGTGATCAAAGTGCCGCCACCTGGCAGGGTTGACGTGACCGCCGAGCCGCCAACCGTGTCGCCGAGAATGCGATCGAGCAATTGTTGTGTCGCAGGCGTCAAGCTGCTGTACGCGCCGCCCACCAAAGATTCAGACATGTCAGTTCACCTGCAAAAAGGTTAAAAATTGCCCCAAGAGAAGTTGTAGCAACTGCAGCTTGTGGATAGTTGAAATCTATTTGCAGACTGTAAAAGGCGGCTCGCTTGAAGGCCATCCCACGAATTGGGGGTATTGCTGTAAATCCTAAAAAAATTGCAACCCGCCTGCAGTCGCAGGCAAATCACATAAGGTCACACAGCAGCAGTGGCGAGAGACAAGACTAGGCGCGTGAGCACCGCTTTCTGATTGATCCGCGTCTTTGCATATATGTTTTTCACATGACTACGAGCGGTTTCTTCCGCGATGCTCAAAGTGTCGGCCAGCGCCCGGTAGGTAGATCCTTGCGCCAGGAGCAACGCGACTCGCGACTCCGAAACAGTCAACCCCAACTTGCGTTGCAGTACCTCAGGCGATGGCCAGATCGCGTGGTCTGGGTCTGTGATGAACACCACGTATTTCGCGTCCTCGGTGCCTCCGAGCTCACTGTCGATTTCCAGAGGGCAGCATTGCACGCTATAGCGCGAGCCAAGCTCTGACCGAGGTACGTTTAGCGTGTCTCCCAACTCGGCCAGGCGCGCAGGCGGTGCAGAACACAGCACGGCAAGCCAGGCTTCCAGTTGCTGCTCGCTGCCCTGGGATGGCTGGTGCGACATGAGCCGGCGACTTCGTAAAAACAAGCCGTCGTCGCGCTCAAAAACTGCTTGTGCCACGCGGTTGGTGAATACTACTTCCAGTGCTTCATTGAGTAAGACAACACCCACGGAAAGGCGATCCAACGCGATGCGCAGGGACTGCAGGCGATGGCGCTTGAATGACAGCCGTTGCGTGAGGCCGAGGGCACGAGACAGATGTGGAAGCACTAGACTTATCCAACGCCGCTCTACAGCGCCGAAGATTGGGTCGTCCGGACTTCGAAACACCGACAGGCTCGTAGCGGGCATTCCCGGCTCGCCCTCAGAAATGATGCCTCCGCACATCTGGCCTATTCCGATCAAGCTGAGAAACTCTACATAGAAAGCGGATTCGCGAAACGCTTTCGTTGGCACGAGGTCTTGGTCGGTGTAGACGCTGCCGTTGCGCATCAGCCCTTTTTGCACCACCGTGTGGGCCCAGATATCGTGATCCAGATATTTGGTGGCCCACAGTCCCAGATGAGCTTCGGGAATTTGCCAGGGGTATGCCATGCCACCGTCTTGCGGCCTGGCGAAGGGAGTGAAAAGAAGCGCTTTGTCTGCGCCCAAAGAACGGGCAACCGCGCCGACAACCTGAGTCCATAAATCAGGGTTGGCGACCGCGCTGTAGATGAGGTGGATCAGAGCATCGAACTCTTCAAGCCTCTCTTCAAACGGCGAAGACACCGCACTGCGAGGTAGCGGGACGTAGGACTCAGACATTTTGATACATATGTGAAAAAATGCATCATTTCTGGTTCTTGCCGTTTAGTCTTCCCCCAAATGGGGGATTTCCGCTATTGGACAGTGGGTTTGAGCCTGGTTCTCGAGAAAGGTTGATACGCGTATCTGAGCAACCGGTGCACGCTACGAAGATCGTGGACCAAGGTGGGCCCGGTTCAAACCGCTCCGTCGCTTTGCTGCAAGGCCCACATGCTGGCGTAGCGCCCGCGCTGGGCCAGCAGTTCGGCATGGGTGCCGCGCTCGATGATGCGGCCGGCGTCCATGACCAGGATCTCGTGCGCATCGACCACAGTGGACAGGCGGTGCGCGATCAGCAGCGTGGTTTTGTTCTGGGCCGCGCTCTGCAGTTCGGACTGGATCGCGCGTTCGTTCGCCGAGTCGAGCGCCGAAGTGGCTTCGTCGAAAATCAGGATGGGTGGGTTCTTGAGCAAGGTGCGGGCGATCGCCACGCGCTGTTTTTCGCCGCCCGAGAGCTTGAGCCCGCGCTCACCCACCATGGCCCCATAGCCAGCCGGCGTGCCGGCGATGAAGTCGTGGATGCGCGCCGAACGCGCTGCGCCCTCCACCTCGGCCTGGCTGGCGCCCGGGCGGCCGTAGGCGATGTTGTAGGCGATGGTATCGTTGAACAGCACCGTGTCCTGCGGCACGATGCCGATGGCCTGGCGCACGCTGGCCTGGGTGACCGAGCGGATCTCCTGCCCGGCGATGGTGATGCGCCCCTGCTGGATGTCGTAGAACCGGTAGAGCAGCCGCGCCAGCGTGGACTTGCCCGAGCCCGATGGGCCGACCACGGCCACCGTCTTGCCGGCGGGGATCTCGAAGCTCACGCCCTGCAAAATGGGCCGGCCGCTGGCAGCGCCCTCCCCCTTGCGCGTGTCGTAGGCGAAATGCACGTCCTCGAAACGCACCGTGGCCTGGTCCAGGCCCGCAAGTGGCTGTGCGCCGGGGGCATCAGCCACCTCGCGCTCCTTGTCCATCAGCACGAACATCTTGTCCAGGTCGGTCAGGCTCTGCTTGATCTCGCGGTAGATGACACCGAGGAAGTTCAGCGGAATGTACAGCTGGATCATGAAGGCGTTGACCATGACCAGGTCACCCAGCGTCATGCGGCCGTCGACCACGCCCTGCGTGGCGCGCCACAGCATGGCCACCAGGCCGATGGCGATGATGAGCTGCTGGCCCGCGTTGAGCATGGACAGCGTGGTCTGGCTCTTCAGGCGCGCATGGCGCAGCCGCTCCAGGCTTTCGTCGTAGCGCCGGGCCTCGAAGGCTTCGTTGTTGAAATACTTGACGGTCTCGTAGTTCAGCAGCGAATCGACCGCCTTGGTGTGCGCGGCCGAGTCGAACTCATTGGCCTCGCGGCGAAACTGGGTGCGCCACTCGGTGACCAGCACCGTGAAGGTGATGTAGAACGCCAGCGCCGCCAGCGTGATCCAGGCGAACCAGGCATCGAATTTGACGGCCAGCACCGTGAGCACCAGGGCCACCTCGACCAGCGTGGCCACCACGTTGAAGAGGGTGAAGGAGATCAGCGACTCGATGCCGCGCACGCCGCGCTCGATGTCGCGCGTCATGCCCCCGGTCTGCCGCTCCAGGTGAAAGCGCAGGCTCAAGGCGTGCAGGTGCTCGAAGGTCTGCAGCGCAATGGAGCGCGCGGCGCCCTGCGTGGCCTTGGCAAACACCAGTTCGCGCAGCTCGCTGAAGATCGAGGTGGACAGGCGCAGCGCCCCGTAGGCCAGCAGCAGACCCACCGGCACCACCAGCAACGTGGCGGGGTCGCCCAGCTTCAGGTCCATGGTGTCGACCAGGGTCTTGAGCAGCACGGGCACGCCCACGTTGGCCACCTTGGCGCCCACCATGAAGACGATGGCCGCGACCACGCGCCATTTGTACTGCCACAGATAGGGCAGCAGGCGGCCAATGGTGGCCCAGTCAGAGGGGGCGGTGGCTGCGGAAGCCGGTGTTTGGAGGGGGGTGGGTTCGCCGACAGGGCGCATGGGGGACAATTCCGGTTGTTGTTCTTACCGACCCGGCTGGCGCCCGGAGGGTTTTTCTTTGGGTTGGCCCTGGAAACCACCCTCGGTGTCCTCCAGCATCCGTGCCAGCCCCAACCGAGATTGTGCCCATGTCCGCGACTTTCAGCCCACCCGCCGCCCTATTGCCCACAGACAAGGAGCTGGTGCTCAAGGTGATCCCCATGCCGGCGGACACCAACGGCAATGGCGACATCTTTGGTGGCTGGGTGATGGCGCAGGTCGACCTGGCCGGCTCGGTGCTGCCGGCGCGCTACATGCAGGGCCGCATGGCGACCGTGGCGGTCAATGAATTCATCTTCAAGCAGCCCGTGCGCGTGGGCGACATCCTGTCGTTCTTCTCGTCGATCACGCGCGTGGGCAACACCTCGGTCACCGTGCAGGTGGAGGTGTATGCGGAACGCTTTTCCGACCAGGGGCGCTACGTCAAGGTGACGGAAGCGCGCCTGACCTATGTGGCCATCGACGACGAAGGCCGCCCGCGCCCAGTGCCGCGCCCCAAAAAGGAGGGCGATCAGGCCGGATCGGCGGACTGAAGGAAACCGGGACCTGCACGGCCCCGGTCATGACGTTCAGGCGGCCACGGCCATCGCCGTGGGCTCGGCCCGCACGGGCTGCTGCGCCGGCGCGCTGCGCAATGCCGAGGACGATGAGCTGCCCGAGCCGATGCCCGACTCGATCTCCCCCGCCAGCTGACCGCCCTCTTCCACCACCAGCTTGCCGTAGCGGATCTTGCCGTTGACCTTGCCGGTGCTGTAGATCACGAGCTTCTGGCGCACGGTGAGCGTGCCATTGAACTCGCCATGGATTTCGGCGATGTCGATCTCGGCTGAGCCGCGGAAAGCCCCGTGCTCGGAGATCTGGATCACGCGCGAATCCATCGTGGCCTCGACCGTTCCCTCGACCACGAGCGTGTCGCAATCGGTGATCTCCACGCCCTTGAGCTTGATGTTGGGGCCCACCGTGAGCTTGCTGCCGGTGGAATCCGAGACCGGGGAGGGCTTGGCCAGGGCCGGGCTGGCGGGGGCCGATGCCGCCGCAGCGCTGCTGGCAGCTGCAGAGGAGTTGGCCACCGAACTGTTCAGGCCGGTGGAATTGGAAGGACTGTGGCGGGGCTGAAACGACTCGGGTTCACGCTTGCCAAAGAAGGGGTTTTGCACGGCCATCGGTACTCCTTGAAAAGAGGCTTCATCGTAGGAGGGGGCCTACGCAATGGATGCGCGCTTTACGCAAGAACCGTAACCAAACGGTTCACCCGTAGCATGCACTTGCAAGGCTTGCGGGATCACACATGCGCCTGTTACATCCTTGGCCGACAGATGTTCAGGAGACGATGTAGGCCGCAGCCCCTGCCGACATGATCTCCCCGTTCGGCCCCTTGAACTCCATGCGCGTGGTAGCCACCCGAGAGCCCAGCCGCAGCACCTCGGCATGCAGCGTGAAGTGGCTGCCGATGCCCGGGCGCAAGTAGTCGATGCGCAGGTCGATGGTACCGAGCTTGGCAAAGCGGTGCAGGCGCTGGTCGGGCGCCTCGTCCATGTGGCGCGCACCGATGGCCGCCATGACGGCCAAGCCGCCCATGGCATCGAGCCCTGCGCTGATCACGCCGCCGTGCACGCGGTTGTAGGCATAGTGGCCCACCAGCTCGGGCTTCATCTCGATGCGCCCTTCCACCCGGTCGGGGCGCAGGCCGGTGATCTTCAAGCCCAGCACCTGGTTGAAGACGATCTTTTCCTCGAAGATGGATTTCAGTCCGGCCACGAATTCGGGTTCGAATTCTTGCGGCGATGCGGTGCTTGTTTTGCTCATGGTGTTCCTGTGCGTTGTCTCCGTGCGCTCTTCAACGGATAGCAGGCCATGCCATCAGGGTGCGCTTTCCCGGTCATTTTCAATCAAAACTTTCCGTGCCGCCCCTGGCCCTCGGCAAAGCGCGCCGCGCCCCGCAGCGCATCGGCCAGGCAGGCCCTGCCGCCCTGCCATTCCTGCAGCAACGCATCGGCCAGCGGCAGCCCCTCCTGCGCGATCGCGCTTGCACGGTCCGCCCGCAGCGTGGCCTGCGGGAAGGCGGCTATCTCGCGCGCCAGCGCCAGGGCGGCCACCAACGCCTGCCCGGGTGGTACGACACGGTTGCACAGGCCTATGCGCAGCGCCTCGTGCGCCTCGACCTTGCGGCCCGTAAGGATCAGGTCGAGCGCCTGCGACAGCCCTATCAGGCGCGGCAGGCGCACCGTGCCGCCATCGATCAGCGGCACGCCGAAGCGGCGGCAGTACACGCCGAAGTAGGCGTCCTCTTCCATCACGCGCAGGTCGCACCACAGCGCCAGTTCCATGCCGCCAGCCACGGCGGCGCCGCTGATGGCGGCCACCACGGGCTTGGACAGTTGCAGCCGGCTCGGGCCCATGGGCCCCGGTGGATCCGGGGTACTGGCCGCGTAGTCGAGCCCCCTGGCCAAGGCTTCTGGCGAGGTGCCTTCGGCCTGCAACCGGGCACCTGCCTGCAGGTCCCAGCCGGCGCAGAAATGCCCGCCGGCACCATGGAACACGGCCACGTCGGCGCCATCGTCGCGTTCGAAATCCAGAAAGGCTGCATGCAGCGCCTGGGCGGTGGCGGCGTCCACCGCGTTGCGCACGCCGGGTCGGTGCAATGTCATCAGCGTGACACGGCCTTGCTTGTCTACCTCTATGGCCATCGGTTTCTCCTGGCGCCGCATAGGACGCAACCCTTATTGCGCGCACGCCTGCAAAGGGACAACATGCGCCTTGATCCCCATCAGGGTTAGCCCCGAGTGCGGTACGGGCCGCGCACAGGCACCATTATTTATGCAAAGCAAATGCTTTGTATAAATATTCTGGAGAGCCAGTGTGCAATTCGTGCAACTGTTGATCAGCGGGGTCGCCCAGGGCTGCATCTACGGCCTGATCGCGCTCGGCTTCGTGCTCATCTACAAGGCCACCGAAACCGTGAGCTTCGCCCAGGGCGAGCTGATGATGCTGGGCGCCTTCTGCGGCCTGGCGCTGATGACGGTGCTCGGCTGTCCCTTCTGGGTGGCGGTGCTCGCCAGCATCGCGGCCATGGGGTTGTTCGGCACGGTGCTCGAACGTGCCGTGATCCGACCCATCCTGGGCCAGCCCGCGTTCTCCATCGTCATGCTGACCATCGGCATCGGCTACGTGCTGCGTGGCCTGGTGACCATGATCCCCACCATCGGCACCGAGACGCACACGCTGCCCGTACCGTACAAGGACCTGTCGTTCCGCCTGGGCACCCTGGTGGTCAACGCCGAGCAACTGGCCGTGATCGGCGCCACCGGCGTGCTGTGCGTGCTGCTGTTCGCGCTGTTCCGCTACAGCAAGCTCGGCATCGCCATGCAGGCCTCGTCGCAAAACCAGCTGGCGGCCTACTACATGGGCATTCCTGTGCAGCGCCTGAACGGCCTGGCCTGGGGCCTGGCGGCCGCTGTCGCGGCCGTGGCCGGGCTGCTGCTGGCGCCCATCACCTTCGTACACGCCAACATGGGGCTGATCGGGCTCAAGGCCTTCCCGGCCGCGGTGGTGGGCGGTTTCGGCAGCCTGCCGGGTGCCATCGTCGGCGGCCTGGTGATCGGCATCGTCGAATCGTTCTCGGGCTTTTACCTGCCCGATGGGTTCAAGGACACCGCCGCCTACATCGTGGTGCTGGTCATGCTGATGGTGCGGCCCAACGGACTGTTTGGCGAAAAGCTGAGAAAGAAAGTCTGACCCCATGCGCTTTCTTTTCAAGACTTCCTACGAGCAGGACCTGCGCCTGGCCAAGCATGGCGGGCACCTGTTCTGGTACGGGTTGCTGGGCCTGGCCCTGGTGGTGGCGCCCTGGGTGGCACCCGAGTACTGGCTGGCGCAGCTGACCTTCGTGCTCATCTACGCCATCGTCGGCCTGGGGCTGATGCTGCTGGCCGGTTTCACGGGGCTGTTCTCGCTCGGGCATGCGGCCTTTCTCGGCGTGGGGGCGTACACGCAGGCAGTGCTCACCGGCATGGGCTGGCCGTTTGCGCTGTCGCTGGCCTGCGCGGCAGGGCTCTCGGCCGCCGTGGGCGTGGTGGTGGGCCTGCCGGCGCTGCGCGTGAAGGGCATCTACCTGGGCATGGCCACGCTGTCGTTCGGCTTCATCGTCGAGGAAGTGTTTGCGCGCTGGGAGTCGGTCACGGGCGGCAACTCGGGCAAGCACCTGGTGCCACCCGAGATCTGGGGCTTCAAGTTCGAATCCACCGAGTCTTTCTACTTCCTGTGCCTCGTGATCGCCCTGGTCAGCACCCTGGCCATTCTGAACCTGCTGCGCTCGCCCACGGGCCGGGCCTTCGTGGCCATCCGCGACTCGGAGATCTCGGCGCAGAGCATGGGCATCCACCTGGCGCGCTACAAGACGCTGTCGTTCTCGCTCTCGGCCGCACTCGCCGGCATCGGCGGCGCGCTGTATGCGCACAAGCTGCAGTTCATCTCGCCCGACCAGTTCAACATCCTGCAGTCCATCGACCTGCTGCTGATGATCGTGATCGGCGGGCTGGGCTCGGTGCATGGGGCCTTCCTGGGCGCGATCTTCCTGATCTCGATGCCGCAGCTGATCTCGCTGGGCAAGGACTGGCTGCCGGCCAGCATCGGCCAGGCGCCCGGCCTGCAGGCCGTAGTCTACGGCGCCGTGCTCATCCTCTTCGTGCTGTTCGAGCCCATGGGCCTGTATGGCCGCTGGCTCAAGGTGCGCACCTGGCTGCAGCTGTTTCCGTTCTACCGCAAGGGCCTGTTCAAGCGGCAGAAGGCTTTTCAGAAATCGGACCGCTTGAAATGACCGGCACCGCTTCTCCCATGACCGACGACATCCTGCTCAGCGCGCAGAACCTCAGCGTGCGCTTTGGCGGCGTGCTGGCCGTGAACAACGTGGGCTTCGAGGTGCGCCGCGGCGAGGTGTTCACCCTGATCGGCCCCAACGGCGCGGGCAAGACCACGGTGTTCAACCTCATCAGCCGCATCTACACGCCCACCACCGGCACCATCCACTACGCCGGCCCGGACGGCATGCTGTCGCTGACCGACCAGCCGCCGCACAAGGTGGCGGGCCTGGGGATTGCGCGCACTTTCCAGAACATCGAGCTGTTCGAGCATGCCAGCGTGCTGCACAACCTCTTGATCGGCCGCCACACGCGCCGCGAGACGGGCCTGTGGGCCGACCTGCTGTTCACCCGCCGCGTGCGCGACGCCGAGGTGCGCGCGCGCGAGAAGGCCGAGGAGATCATCGACTTCCTGGACCTGCAGCACTACCGCGACACGCTGGTGGCCGGCCTGCCCTACGGCGTGCGCAAGGTGGTGGAGCTGGCCCGCGCGCTGTGCACCGAGCCGCGCCTGCTGCTGCTGGACGAACCCTCGTCGGGTCTGAACGTGGAGGAGACCGATGACATGGCCTTCTGGATCCAGGACATCCAGCACGAGCTCGGCATCACCGTGCTGATGGTGGAGCACGACATGTCGCTGGTGTCCAAGGTGTCCGACCGCGTGCTGGCCATGAACCAGGGCGAGGTGGTGGCCATGGGCACGCCGCGCGAGGTGCAGTCGCACCCCGGCGTGATCGAGGCCTACCTGGGCACCATCGACGACGTGAGCAACCTGCGCCGCCCGGCGGGCAGCGCACCGGCAAGGATGGCACGATGACCGTCATTCCATTTCCCGGACCATCCGGCGCCAGCGCTGCCGAGGGCATGCCGCTGCTGCGCCTGCAGAACGTGGAGAGCGCCTACGGCCCCATCAAGGCCATCCGCGGCGTGAGCCTGCAGGTGCAGCGCGGCGAGATCGCCGCCGTGCTGGGCAGCAATGGCGCGGGCAAGACGACCATCCTCAAGACCATCTCGGGCATCATCGATCCACGCCGGGGCACCATCGAGTTCCAGGGCGCCCACATCGCGGCCACCGACCCGGCCGCCATCGTGCGCCGGGGGCTGGTGCATGTGCCCGAGGGGCGCGAGGTGTTCGCCCTGCTGTCGGTGCGCGACAACCTGCTCATGGGCGCCTACACGCGCAGCGATGCCGACGCCGTGGCACGCGACCTGGAGCTGGTGTACGGCTACTTCCCCATCCTCAGGGAGCGCGCCGGGCAGGACGCGGGCCTGCTCTCGGGCGGGCAGCAGCAGATGCTGGCGATCTCGCGCGCGCTGATGGCCAACCCCGAGCTCATCCTGCTCGACGAGCCCAGCCTGGGCCTGTCGCCCAAGCTCACCAAGGAGATCTTCGAGATCGTGGTGCGCATCAACCGCGAGCGCGGCACCACCATCCTGCTGGTGGAGCAGAACGCCAACATGGCGCTCAACGCCTCCGACTACGGCTACGTGCTGGAAAACGGCCGCATTGTGATGGAAGACAGCTGTGAGCGCCTGCGCGAAAAGGACGACATCAAGGAGTTCTACCTGGGCATGAAGGACGCCGGCGTGCGCGGCGAACGGCGCTGGAAAAAGAAGAAGAACTGGAGGTGACCGGCATGTCCAATCTATGGGACCTCTCCCACATCCAGCCGGCCGGCACCGACGTGCTCGCGGGCGACACCATTGCCGCCATGTTCTGGAACGGCGTGGCCCAGCGCGGCCCGCGTGTGTGGATGCGCCAGAAGCAGCTCGGCATCTGGAAGAGCTGGACCTGGAACCAGACGGCCGATGCCGTGCGCGAGATCGCAGGCGGCCTGATGGCGCTGGGGTTCGCGCCGGGCGAATGCGCGTCCATCCTGTCCAATACCAACATCGAGTGGGTGCTGGCGGACCTGGCCGTGCTCAGCTGCGGCGGTGTCTCCAACGGCATTTACCCCACCGACGCGGCCAGCCAGGTGCACTACCTGAGCGAAGACTCGCGCACCAGCGTGCTCTTTGTGGAAGACGATGAACAGCTGGACAAGGCGCTGGAGGTGCGCGCCCAACTGCCCTTGCTGCGCACGATCGTGGTCTTCGACATGGAGGGCCTGCGCAGCCTGGAAGACCCCGGCATCATCAGCCTGCAGGCCTTGCGCGCGCTGGGCCGCGAGTGGAGCCAGGGGCATGCGGGCGAGCTGGAGCGCCGAGTGCAGGCCTGCCGGCGCGAGGACGTGGCCATTTTGGTCTACACCTCGGGCACCACCGGCAAGCCCAAGGGCGCCATGCACACCCATGGCGCGCTGACCTACACCGTGCGCGGCTACAACACGCTGATCTCGCGCACCGAGGACGACGAGGCCATGTGCTTCCTGCCGCTGTGCCACATCGCCGAACGCATGGGGGGCGAATACTTCTCGCTGTACACCGGCTCGCGCCTGAACTTCGTGGAGAACCCCGACACCGTGCCCGAGAACGTGCGCGAGATCGCCCCCACGGTATTCACCGCCGTGCCACGCGTGTGGGAGAAGTTCTATTCCGGCGTGATGATCGCGCTCAAGGAATCCACCGCGCTGCAGCAGGCGGCCTACGCCTGGTCCATCGGCGTGGGCACGCGCATTGCCGACCAGGTGCTGGCCGGGCAGCCCGTGGGGGCGGTGCAGAAGCTGCAGTTCCAGTTGGCGCGCTGGCTGGCGCTCAACAATGTGCGCAAGCTCATCGGCATCCACCGCGCGCGCTTCCTGGTCACGGGGGCCGCGCCTATCTCGCCCGAGCTCGTGAAGTGGTACCTGGCCCTGGGCGTGCCCATGCTGGAGGTGTGGGGCATGACCGAGACCTGCGGCGCCGCCACCGGCGTGCCCGCCAGCCGCATCAAGCCCGGCTCCATCGGCCCGGCCGCCAGCTACAACGAGGTGCGCGTGGATCCGACCACCGGCGAGATCCAGGTGCGCGGCCCGAACGTGTTCAAGGGCTACCTGAACCAGCCCGAGAAGACGGCGGAGACCATCTCGGCCGACGGCTGGCTGCACACCGGCGACGTGGGGGTGATCGACGCCGATGGCTACCTGCGCATCACCGACCGCATGAAGGACATCATCATCACCGCCGGGGGCAAGAACATCACCCCGAGCGAGCTGGAGAACGAGCTCAAGTTCAGCCCCTATGTGACGGACGCAGTGGTGATCGGCGATGCCCGCCCCTACCTCACGGTAATCATCATGATCGACCAGGAGAACGTGGAGAAATACGCGCAGGACCACGACGTACCGTTCTCCAACTACGCCAGCCTTACGCGCGCCCCCGAGGTGCAGGCCCTGATACAGGCCGAGGTGGACCGGGTGAACACCCGCTTCGCGCGCGTGGAGCAGATCAAGAAGTTCTTCTTGCTCGACACGCAGCTCTCGGCCGAGGACGAGGAGCTGACCCCCACCATGAAGCTCAAGCGCAAGCTCGTGCAGCAGAAATACGCGGCCCGGATCGAGGCCATGTACCACTGACCCTCTCCATAGGGAAAGTGCTGGTGCCCGGTACCGGGCATCGTTCTATAACGACGAATCCGATCCATCCAAGGAGACGTGCCATGAAACTTCATCCCATTGCCGTGCTGGCCATCATGGCCATGTCCGGCGGCGCCGCGCAGGCCCAGGCCCCGCAGGGCGTGGCCAAGGACACCATCACGCTGGGCTCCATCCAGGATCTGTCGGGGCCACTCGCGGGCTTCGGCAAGCAGGTGCGCCTGGGGATGATGCTGCGCGTGGACGAGGCCAACGAGCAGGGCGGCGTCAACGGCCGCAAGCTCGACCTCAAGGTGGAGGACTCGGGCTACGACCCCAAGAAGGCGGTGCTGGCGGCGCAGAAGCTCGTCAACCAGGACAAGATCTTCATGATGGTGGCGCACATCGGCACGGCGCAGAACCTGGCGGCCATGCCGGTGCAGTTCAGCAAGAACGTGATCAACTTCTTCCCGGTGACGGCCGCGCGCGAGATGTACGAGCCCTTCCACAAGCTCAAGTACTCGTTCGCCGCGACCTACTATGACCAGATCCGCCTGGCAGCGCCCAAGCTCATCAAGGAAAAGGGCGCCAAGAAGATCTGCACCATCTACCAGGACGACGAGTTCGGGCTGGAGGTGATGCGCGGCGGCGAAGCGGCCCTGAAGGCCATGGGCACCGACTTCGCCGAGAAGACCTCGTACAAGCGCGGCGCCACCGACTTCTCGTCCCAGGTGGCGAAGATGAAGGCGGCGGACTGCGACTTCGTGGTCCTGGGCACCATCATCCGCGAAACCATCGGCACCATCGGCGAGGCACGCAAGACCGGTTTCAACCCCACCTTCCTCGGTTCGAGCGCGGCCTACACCGACCTGATCCACAAACTCGGCGGCAAGCCCATGGATGGCCTGTACGCGACCATGACGGTGCAGCACCCCTACCTCGATGAGGCCTCGCAGCCGATCCGCTTCTGGGCCACCAAGTACAAGACCAAGTTCAATGAAGACCCCACGGTGTTCTCGGTTTACGGCTATGGCGCCATCGACGCCTTCATCCGCGCGGCGCAAAAGGCCGGCACCTCGCTGACCACCGAGAGCTTCATTAAGGCCATGGACACCATGGTGATCCCGCCCGACATGTTCGGCAGCGCCGAGGCGACCTACGGACCGCAGAAGCGCCTGGGCAGCGACCTCTCGCGCCTGTCGCAGATCCAGGACGGCAAGTGGAAGGTGGTGTCGGACTACGTCAAGTAGGCACGCCCACGACCACCTGCCAGGCCGTCCCGCGTGGACGGCCTTTTTGTTGCCGCGAACCCATGGCAGAATTTTGAAAAGCACCTGCTTTGCAAAATTACTCTGGAGACACGCACCATGATAGAACGCACCCTTTTCAACGCCGACCACCAGGCCTTTGCCGAGAGCTTTGCGCGCTTTCTCGACAAGGAGGTCGCGCCGCACCACGCCGCCTGGGAGGAACAGGGCTATGTGGACCGCGCCGTGTGGACCAAGGCCGGTGAGAACGGCTTTCTATGCATGGCGCTGCCCGAAGAGTACGGCGGCGCGGGCGCCGACAAGCTCTACTCGGTGGCGCAGATGGAGGCCATTGCACGCGCGGGCTTCACCGGCATCGGCTTCGGGCTGCACAGCGAGATCGTGGCGCCCTACCTCCTGCACTACGGCACTGAGGAACAGAAGCGCCGCTACCTGCCCCAGCTGGCCAGCGGCGCCATGGTGGGCGCCATCGCCATGAGCGAGCCTGCCGCCGGCAGCGACCTGCAGGGCATCAAGGCCACGGCCGTCAAGAGCGCCGATGGCTCGCACTATGTGCTCAACGGCAGCAAGACCTTCATCACCAACGGCTGGCATGCCGACCTGGTGATCGTGGTCGCCAAGACCGACCCTGCGGCGGGCGCCAAGGGCACCAGCCTGTTCCTGGTGGAGCGCGGCATGCCGGGCTTCGAGAAGGGCCAGCGCCTGAAGAAGCTGGGCATGAAAGCACAGGACACCTCCGAGCTGTTCTTCACCGACGTGAAGGTACCAGCAGACAACCTGCTGGGTGGCCCCGCCATGGAGGGGCGCGGCTTCATCTGCCTGATGGAGCAACTGCCCTGGGAGCGCCTGCAGATCGCCATCACCGCCGTCGCCGCCTCCCAGGCGGCCATCGACTGGACGGTGGACTACGTCAAGCAGCGCAAGGTCTTCGGCCAGCCCGTGGCCAGCTACCAGAACACCCGCTACACCCTGGCCGAACTGCAGACCGAGGTGCAGGTGGCACGCGTGTTCGTGGACAAATGCTGCGAACTCATCGGGGCCAGCCAGCTCGACACCGCCACGGCCAGCATGGCCAAGTACTGGACCACCGACCTGCAGTGCAAGGTGATGGACGAATGCCTGCAGCTGCACGGCGGCTATGGCTACATGTGGGAATACCCCATCACCCGAGCCTATGCCGACGCCCGCGTGCAGCGCATCTACGGCGGCACCAACGAGATCATGAAGGAAGTGATCACCCGCGCCATGGGGCTGGGCAAGTAGCCCTCAGCGCTGCCTGGAGCGGCCAACAAAGCTCAGCGAAGCGGTTCTGGCCAGGCGCTGCGTCGCGGGCAGTAAGTACGAGCAGCGGCAACGACGCCAGAAGAGCTTGGTTGGCCGCTCTTACAGGAGCCAGGTCTCGCGGATCTCTTCGGGGCTGAGCTTGCGCGGGGCCGGCGCGGTTCCGCGCACCTGCAGCCAATCGCGCACTCCATCGCGGCCGCTGAGACCACGCACCAGCAAGAGCCCCGCAGCAATCCCGCGGGCGGCTGCTGCACTGCGGCTGGGGGCCATGAATGCCGACACGGCCAGCCCTGCGCCTGCGGCCAGCGCCAGATGGTGCTCCAGGAAAAAGCCCGAGCGCGCGTCGTCGTACTCGATGGCGTCGCGCGCCAGGAGTTGCAGGGATTCAGAAAGGGTTTTTGCCATGTTCTGGATTGTCGAGGATCAGAAAGCAGCCAGTGTCCACAGGGTACGGCACGATCCGCCAACGTCGGCAGCGCGTCCCCTGCAGGCCCGGCCCGGAAGACAACAGGATAGCGCGTTGGCAGCGCAGTTCCCTGCAGGCCGATTCCTACAAACTCCGCTTACCAAATCCCACGCGTTGTTACAGATGGGCCGCATAAATTGGGAGGTGAGGCGCTCTGCGCGTGCGGGCGCCGAGAACGGTGTCCTCTTTCCAGGAGACTTCCATGAGACATGTACGGCGCAGCACTTCCCCCTGGCTCATTGCCGCCATCAGCGGCGCACTCTTCGGCGTGGTGTGCGGCATGGCCCGCGCGCAGGCGCCAGTCGATGCGCCGATGTCCTCGCGCTCGGTGCTGCCCTTCACCCAGTCCGGCTATATCGGCCTGTCGGGCGGGCGTTCCCAGTACGACCTGGCAACGGGGCCCGCAGGCCTGGCCTACGACGACACCGACACGGCCTGGAAGCTCAGCGCCGGCGGGTACTTCCACCGCAATGTCGGAGTCGAGGTCGGCTACCTCGATTTCGGCCGCGCCTACCGGCTGGACGGCCGTACCAAGGCCCAGGGCATCAACCTGAGCCTGGTGGGGCGCGCACCGATCGGCGAGCGCCTGGAGCTGTTCGCCAAGGCCGGCACCACCTACAGCCGGACCTCCACCTCCGCGCAGCCCGTGTACGGCCTGCGCGCCGGCAAGAACAGCGGCATGGGCCTGTCCTACGGCGTCGGCGCCAGTTGGGGCTTCACACCGAACATTGCCGCCGTGCTGGAATGGGAGCGCCATCGCCTGCGCTTCTCGGACGACACCGCCCCCGCCGACATGGCCACCGTGGGCGTGCGCTACAAGTTCTGAACCCCGGCACACCGGGCGCCGCGCTCCGCCCCAGCAGCGGCTGTCGTCCCCCTGCGTTCTCCAGCTGTCACCATTTATACAAAGCGGGTGATCTGTATAAAGCTGTCCCGCCCTATACTGCGGCGACAACTGGAGACACGCCATGACACAAGCCTATGTGTTCGATGCCATCCGCACGCCGCGGGGCAAGGGCAAGAAGGACGGCAGCCTGCACGAGGTCAAGCCCATCAGCCTGCTCACCGGCCTGCTGGCCGAGCTGCACCGCCGCCACCGCTTCGATACCGCTGCGGTGGACGACATCGTGATGGGCATCGTTTCACCCGTGGGCGAACAAGGCTCGGATTTGCCCAAGGTGGCGGCACTCAAGGCGGGTTGGGACTTTCGCGCTTCGGGCCTGCAGGTCAACCGCTTTTGTGCGTCGGGCCTGGAGGCCGTGAACCTGGCTGCGCAGAAGGTGCGCTCGGGCTGGGAAGACCTGGTGGTGGCCGGCGGCGTGGAGAGCATGAGCCGCGTGCCCATTGGCTCGGACGGCGGCGCCTGGGCGCAGGACCCGGACACCAACTCGGCCACCCTGTTCGTGCCCCAGGGCATCGGCGCGGACCTGATCGCCACGCTCGACGGTTTCACGCGCTCCGACGTGGATGCCTACGCCGTCGAATCCCAGCGCCGCGCCGCCGCCGCCCGTGCAGCAGGGTACTTCAAGCAATCCGTGGTGCCCGTCCAGGACTTCCTGGGCCTGCCCATCCTGGAGGAGGACGAGTTCATCAAGCCGCAGACCACGCTCGAAGGCCTGGCCGCGCTCAAGCCCTCGTTCGAGCAACTGGGCGGCATGGGCTTCGATGCCGTGGCGCTGCAGCGCTACCCCGAAGTCGAGCGCATCCACCATGTGCACCATGCGGGCAATGCCTCGGGCATCGTCGATGGCGCGGCGGCGGTGCTGATCGGCAACGAGGCCGCCGCCGCGGCCCACAGCCTCACTCCCCGCGCACGCATCGTGGCCACGGCGCTCAGCGGGGCCGACCCGACCATCATGCTCACCGGCCCCATGCCGGCAGCACGCAAGGCGCTGGCCCGCGCCGGCATGACCATCGACCAGATCGACCTGTTCGAGGTCAACGAGGCCTTTGCCGCCGTGCCCATGCGCTTCATGCGCGAGCTGCGCGTGCCGCACGAGAAGGTCAACGTCAACGGCGGCGCCATCGCCATGGGGCACCCGCTGGGGGCCACGGGCGCCATGATCCTGGGCACGCTGATCGACGAACTGCACCGCCGGCAACTGCGCTATGGCCTGGCCACCCTGTGCGTGGGCGGCGGCATGGGCATTGCCACCATCGTGGAGCGCGTGTGATGACGATGACGACGGAGAACACCATGCAGACCATCCGCTACGAACTCCTCGACGCCGCCGACGGCAAGGTGGCGCTCATCACCTTCGACGAACCGGACTCCAGCGTCAACACCATGTGCCGCCAGTGGCAGGCCGACCTGGGCCAGGCCACGGCCCGCGTGGTCGCCGACCGCGCCCAGCTCAAGGGCGTGGTGCTGGCATCGGCCAAGACCAGCTTCTTTGCCGGAGCCGACCTCAAGGCCACCATGCGGCTCACCCCGGCCGATGCCCCCACGGCCTTCGGCGAGATCGAGCGCATGAAGCAGCACTTTCGCACGCTGGAGACCCTGGGCATCCCGGTGGTCAGCTGCCTCAACGGCGCGGCCCTGGGCGGCGGCTGGGAGGTGGCGCTGGTGGGGCACTACCGCATCACCGTGGACAACCCGCGCATCCAGTTCGGCCTGCCCGAGGTGACTTTGGGCCTGATGCCCGGCGCCACGGGCATCACCAAGATGACGCGCCTGCTCGGCCTGATGGGTGCGCAGCCCTATTTGCTCGAAGGCAAGCTCTTCAACCCGAGCGAGGCGCTGGAGCTGCAGCTGGTGCATGAACTGGTGGCCACGCCCGAGCAATTGCTGCCTGCCGCGCTGGCACGCATCGCCACGCACCCACATTCTGTGCAGCCCTGGGACGACAAGAACCACAGGATGCCCGGCGGCACGCCCGCCAACCCCAAGGTGGCTGCGGCGCTGATCGTGGCGCCCGCCATGCTCAAGAAGACCACGCGCGGCCGCTACCCGGCGCCCGAGGCCATCCTGGCCACCATGGTCGAAGGCGCCATCGTCGACTACGACACCGCACTGCGCATCGAAAGCCGCTACCTCGCGCGCCTGATGACCGGGCCGGTCGCGCGCAACATGATCAACACGTTCTTCTTCGACATGAACGCGATCAAGAGCGGCCAGTCGCGCCCCGGCCAATCCCCGCGCTACAAGCCGCAGAAGGTGGGCATCCTGGGCGCCGGCATGATGGGCGCCGGCATCGCGTGGGCCCAGGCTAGCCGGGGCATTGCCACGGTGCTCAAGGATGTCACGCAGGAGAAGGCCGACGCCGGGAAGGCCTACAGCGCCAAGCTCTCGCAGGCGCGCGTGGACAGGGGCCGCATGGAGGCCGCAGCGCAGCAGGCGCTGCTCGGCAAGATCAAGGCCACCGCCGATGCCGCCGACTTGGCCGGCTGCGACCTGGTGATCGAGGCGGTGTTCGAGAGCCGCGAACTCAAGGCGAACGTGACGCGCGAGGCGGAGCCCCAGCTCGCCGAAGGCGGTTTCTTCGCCAGCAACACCTCGACCCTGCCCATCACCGGCCTGGCCCAGGCCAGCCGCCGGCCCGAAAAGTTCGTCGGCATCCACTTCTTCAGCCCGGTGGACAAGATGAAGCTGGTGGAGATCATCCGCGGCCAGGAAACCGACGACGAGACCGTGGCGCGTGCGTTTGACTACGTGCAGGCCCTGGGCAAGGTGCCCATCGTGGTCAACGATTCTCGCGGCTTCTACACCAGCCGCACCTTCGGCACCTACGTGATGGAAGGCGCCGCCCTGCTCGGCGAGGGCGTGCCCGCGGCGCTGATCGAGAACGCGGCGATGCAGGCCGGCATGCCGGTGGGGCCGCTGGCCGTGCTCGATGAGACGGCGCTGACCTTGAGCGTGCATGTGCTCGACCAGACCCGTGCGGACTACGCGGCAGAGGGCCGCAGCTACCAGGCCACGGCCGGGGAGTTGCTGGTGGAGCGCATGGTCAAGAAGCTCAAGCGCCCGGGACGGGCGGGTGGGGGCGGGTTCTATGACTACCCTGCGGGCGGTCGCAAGCAGTTGTGGCCTCAACTGCGTTCGCTGTTTGAAGGCGTTGCTGGTTCCGAGACCTTGGGCGTGCAGGAGATTCAGGATCGGTTGCTGTACCGGCAGGCGGTGGAGACGGCGCGGTGTCTGGCGGAGGGGGTGCTCACCAGCGTGCACGATGCGAACATCGGGTCGATCTTTGGGATCGGGTTTCCGGCGTGGACTGGGGGGGCGATGCAGTTCATCTATGGGACAGGGGTCGAAGCATTCCTGGCGCGGGCAGATGAGTTGGCGCGGCGGTTCGGGACTGGGTTTACTCTGGATGCGGCGGCGCGCTCGGCCATTGAGCGGTTTCAGCCTCGGTATTGAGTGTTGAAGCCGGAGCCTTGCTGAACGATTTTCTTGATTAAAGGGCGGAGGCCGGGATGTGCGCCCGGCGGCGCACCTACTTTCTTTTTGCGCAAAAAGAAAGTAGGCAAAGAAAGAGCGCCCCGCAGTCTGCGTCCCTCCGCTTCGCTGCGGGCAACCTGCGATGCTCGGTCCTGGGGTGGTGCCGCAGAACTCACTGCGTTTGGCCTGTGGCCAAACTCCGTTCAAACAGCTGCGGCAAGCCAGATCACGAAGTGCGTGTGTCCTTCGGCACACGCACCCACCCCAGGCCCTGCGCTTCTCGGCGCAGCCAGAAGGGGTGGGAGCGGGGACCGGGACGGCTGCTGCTTCGCAGCTGCGCCTGGGGTCGGGGACGCGCGCGGTGCGCGCTGCCGACGGGCGGTGCAACCGCCCTGGCGAGCCGAGCGCAGCGAAGGACCACAGGCCGAGCGAAGCAATGGCCCGTGTGGAGCCCGCTCCCACCCCCTTCTGACCGTGCCGAGAAGCGCAGGGCCTGGGGTGAGCGCGTGCCGAAGGACGCGCGCATCGTTGTCTGGCTCGCCGAAGCTGTTTGACCGGAGCTGCCTCGCAGAGGCAGCGCAGGGAGTTCTTCGGCGTCACCCCAGGACCGAGCATCGCAGGCTGCCCCACTCGCCCACCGGGCGGGTGGGGACACGGGCAGCGGGGTCGCCTTTCTTTGGGGTACTTTTCTTTGGCGAAGCAAAGAACAAGTACCTCGGCCGCCGGGCCGAGACCCGGCCTCCGCCCTCAATCAAGGCAGGCAGCAACCATTAGCTCAACAAACGCGAGGCAGAATCAGGGATCAAACCTTGCTGAAATCCGGCTTGCGCTTCTCCATGAACGCCGAGAACGCCTCGCGCGCAGCAGGCTCGCGCAGCATGCGCCCAAAGCTTGCGCCCTCTTCCGCCATGCGCTCCAGCACCGGCTGAATCTGCCCCTTCTTCATCAACCGCTTGGTCTCGATCAACGCAGACAAGGGCTTGGCAGCCAGCTTCTTCGCCTGCGCCTGAGCGATGCCATTGCACTCCGTCGGCGGCACCACGCGATTGACCAGACCTACTTCCAGCGCAGCCTCGGCCATGAACGGCTCGCCCAGCAGCAAGGCCTCTGCGGCACGGTGGTAGCCCATCATCTGCGGCACCAGCAGGCTCGACGCCGCCTCGGGGCACAGACCCAGGTTCACGAAGGGCATGGAGAACGCCGCGTTGTCACCCGCGTAGACCAGGTCGCAATGGAACAGCATGGTCGTGCCGATGCCCACGGCCGGGCCGCAGACGGATGCGATCACGGGCTTGGGAAACGCGGCAATGCCATGCAGGAAGCGGAACACGGGCGAGTCCTGCGTGGCCGGCGGCTGCTGCAAGAAGTCGCCAATGTCGTTGCCCGCGCTGAAGATCGCCACATCGCCCTGGAACACCACCACGCGCACGGCCGCATCCGCTTCGGCCGCAACCAGTGCATCGGCCATGGCCGCATACATGGTGGTGGTGATGGAGTTCTTCTTGTCCACCCGGTTGAAGGTGATGGTGGTGACACCGGCTTCGGTGTGGACGAGGATGTCTTGGGTGGTGGGTGCGGTCATGGCGGGAATCTCGGGGTTTGGGATGAATGGGGCATCGAAGGACGGATGCGCGCGCAGGATGCTAACGCCCCCTGCCCGCCTTGCATCCATCATTCCTTGTAGTAGACGATCTGGTGGCTCGTGGCCAGCATGGTGCCGGCCTCGTTCCACAGCTGGGCGGTCTGGTCGAAGAAGCCGTTGCGGAACTCCTGGCCACGCGCCTGGCCCAGCAGGTGGCCGGTGCCCGTGGCCTTGAGCTGCTCGGCACTGGCGTGGAAGTACACGGTGATGGACACCGTGCCGGCCGGCACGCGGCGCGCACGGCGCAGCCAGACGCGCGGGTAGAACACATCGGCCAGGGCGGCGAGCGACAGGAAATCCAGCGGCCGTGGTGGCGCATCGCGCATCCACAGCTGCGTGGTGCTGTGGTCGCCGCTGCCATCCCAGGTGTTGGGGATGGGGCCTTTCAAGGGGCGCATTTCGTAGCGGTTGATCCACTCCACCCCTTGCCGGCCAATGGGCGCCAGCTCGCCGGGCGGCGTCACCTCGGGCATGGGCAGATCGCCCACGCTCCAGGTCTCGCGGCGCACGGCCGTCACCGCCGTGCCGGTAGTGGTGACCACCAGCGCACCCTCGGCATCCGCCTGCAGGATGGACAGTGTCCAGTGCTGGGTGGAGCGGTTGGTGCGCACGGGCACGGCCTGGATGGTGAAGGCGCCCTCCACCAAGGCGCCCGCGTAGTTGACCGTGAGCGACAGGGGATCGCCCAGCCGGTCCGGGTGCAAAAGGATGGCATTCAGCAGGCTGGCCGCCGTGACACCACCAAACGGACCGACCATGTTCCAGTAACCGGGGTGGGTCTGCCCCTGGTACTGCCCCAGGGCACCAGCGCTGGCGGACAGCTGCAGCGCTTGGTCGAGCGGGTGGTCGGCGGATACTGAAGGCGCGTCGCTGCCTTGCGGGGTCGTGGTGCTGGTCATGCGCTGAGTGTGCCGCGAATTACGGGACTACACCGTCGTGCCGGTGACTGTGGCCGCACCCAGCCCCGCCAGCAAGGCCGCCGCCGCGCGCGGCCACAGGCTGCTGCTGAACTGGTCGCGAAAGAAACCGAAATGCCCGATGCGGCGCACCTGCAGATCCGCCGGGGTGATGCTCTCCACCCGGCGCTCGGTGTTCGCATACAGGTTGACCAAGTTGTGCGTGCCGCGCAGCGTCATGAGCTCGTCGTCGCTCATCGACAGGGCCAGCACCGGAAAGCGCACCGCCCCATAGCTCTGCGCCACGGCAGCCCCTTCGGCCCCCACGCTGTAGGCCGGGTTCAGGCACCAGCGCCGCCACTGCATGATCACGCCGGCCGGCAGGTCGCCCACCTTCTTGAGCGTGCGCCCCGGAAAATAACCGCACAGCCGCGTGGCCAGCGGCACCAGCACCCACCAGAAATATGGAACGATGCGCTTGAGCTGCGGCGCATTGTCGCGCCAGTAGCCGCTGCCCGCAGCGACGCTGAGCAGCCCATCGACCTGAGCCGGGTTGCGCAAAAGCCCCGGCAGTTGCGCCCCGAGGCTGTGCCCCAGCAGGTACAGCGGCTGCGCCGGCAACGCCGCCTTGGCGGCCGAGATCACGGCCTCGTAGTCCTGCGCCCAGTCGAACAAATCCGCCTTCACGGCCCGCATAGGGCCCTGCAGCGAGTCCCCATGCCCGCGGTAGTCGAACGTGGTGACCCGAAACCCCTGCTGCGCCAGCCAGCGCGCAAACGCCTCGTAGAACGCCTGCCGCACCCCCATGGCCCCGCCAATGACGACGCTGGCGCGAGCGGCACTGGTGCCACCCTCGGGCTCGTACACGCGCAGTGCCAAGGGCACGCCACCATCCACCTGCAAAGTCTGCTTGTCCATGCCTGTCTCCTGTGAAGACCGATCTGCGCCGGTTCAATGGAAAACACTTCAAACAACGCGCTCTTCAAACCCCGCCCTCAAGGGCGTAGCGAGCGGTCTTCAGGCTAGGCGGACGGAGCACAGCAACCGGAACGTACTTCCTGTACGTGAGGATTGCGAGCACCGCCCAACGACGCCTGGAGGCCGCTCGGTAGCCGGCCCCACCACCCCGCCCTCAAGGGCGTAGCGAGCGGGATGAGCTGCTAGGCGGACGGAGCGGAGCCACCGGAACGTACTTGAGGTACGTGAGGATGGCGAGCACCGCCCAACGACGCAGATCGCCCGCTCGGTAGCCAGCCAACATCAAACAGATTCGAAGATGCCGGCGGCTCCCTGTCCCATGCCTACGCACATGGTGACCATGCCGTACTTGAGCTTGTTGCGCTTGAGCGCATGTACCACCGTGGCCGAGCGGATCGCCCCCGTCGCCCCCAGCGGATGCCCCAGCGCAATGGCGCCCCCCATCGGGTTGACCTTCGATGCATCGAGCCCCAGCGTGTTCATCACCGCCAGCGACTGCGCCGCAAAGGCTTCGTTCAGTTCGAACCAGTCGATGTCCTCGTGCTTGAGGCCGGCGTAGCGCAGCGCCGCAGGGATCGCCTCGATCGGGCCGATGCCCATGATGTGCGGCGGCACGCCCTTGGCGGCATAGCTCACGAAGCGCGCCAGCGGCGTCAGGCCGAAGCGCTTCACGGCGGCCTCGCTGGCCAGGATCAGCGCACCGGCGCCATCGCTGGTCTGCGAGCTGTTGCCGGCCGTGACGGAGCCGCGCGCGGCGAACACCGTCTTGAGCTTGGCCAGGCCTTCGAGGGTGGTGTCGGGGCGGGCGCCCTCGTCCAGGCTCACGGTGCGGCTCTTGGCAATCGACTCGCCGGTTTCGAGGTTGGCCGTGCGGTCGGTCACTTCGATGGGCGTGATTTCGTCGGCGAAGTAGCCCGCCTTCTGCGCGGCCAGGGCCTTCAAGTGCGACTGCAGCGCAAACTCGTCCTGCGCGTCGCGGCTGACCTTCCACTGCTGGGCCACCTTCTCAGCCGTGAGGCCCATGCCGTAGGCAATGCCCACATCGCCTTCGCGCTCGAAGATCGAGGGCGACAGCGAGGGCGAGTTGCCCATCATGGGCACCATGCTCATGCTTTCCACACCGGCGGCGATCATCACGTCGGCCTCGCCGACGCGGATGCGGTCGGCCGCCATCTGCACGGCCGACAGGCCCGATGCGCAAAAGCGGTTGACGGTGATGCCACCCACGCTGGTGGGCAGGCCGGCCAACACGGCGCCGATGCGCGCCACGTTCAGGCCCTGCTGGGCTTCGGGGATCGCGCAGCCGCAGATGATGTCCTCGATGGCCTTGGGATCAAGGCCGGGCACTGCGGCCAGCGCTGCATTGAGCGTGGTCGCCAGCAGGTCGTCAGGCCGGGTGTTGCGGAAGAAGCCGCGGTGCGAACGCCCGATGGGCGTGCGCGTGGCAGCAACGATGTAGGCTTCCTGGACTTGTTTGGCCATGGTGGTGAAACTCCTTCAATTCTTGGCTGGGCGGCTGGAGGGAATCCAGGCCCAGGTAAATGCACATTCGACCGGCTCGGCGCCGGCCTCATCGGTCACGGTGACGGTGACCTGGACCTCGCCCTTGTCACTGGCCTGCATGGCGGCGCGCTGCTCGGCGCTGAGCACGGCCACGGCCTTGAGGCCGCCCGTGGCGCGCTTGCGAAAGGCCATGCTGAGCTCCTTGGCCAGCGGGATGCAGTCGTCGCGCACGTTCATGCCCACGACCATGCCCGTGGCCGTCTCGGCCAGCAGGTTCATGGCCGAGGCGTGCACGCCGCCGATGTGGTTCTGTACCCGGTGGTCGTTGGCCAGGTGCACCTCGACCCGTTCGGGCGTGAGCGACACGAACTTCACCCCGGCCGTGCCCGTGAAGGGCACTGCGCGGCGCAGGATGATGTTCTGCACGAAGCCGCGCATGAAGGCCGGGGCTTCGTCCAGCCGCATCAGCGAGCGCTGCAGCTTGTTCGGGGCGCGGTTGGATTCGCTCATGGTGGCCTGATCCATCAGTTGCGCACGGGCTTGCCGGTGGACAGCATCCCGAGGATGCGCTCCTGCGTCTTGGGGTGCTCGATGAGCGCGCAGAACGCCTTGCGCTCCAGCGTCATCAGGTACTCCTCGCTCACCAGGGTGCCGGCATCCACGTCACCGCCACAGACCACTTCGGCGATCAGGCTGGCGATGTGGAAGTCGTGCTGGCTGATGAAGCCACCGTCGCGCATGTTGACCAGCGAGCCCTTGATGGTGGCGATGCCGCTGCGGCCGGCCACCGGGAACAAGCGCTTGGCGGGCGCACGCCAGCCGCCCTTGGCCAGGGACTTGGCCTCGTTGATGGCCACGAACAGCAGCTCGTCCTTGTGCGGCACGATCACGTCGCTGTCAAGCAGGTAGCCGAGCTTGCGCGATTCGAGCGCGCTGGTGCCCACCTTGGCCATGGCCGCAGCGGTGAAGCCTTCGGTCAGGAAGGGCAGGATGTCCTTGCCCGTGGAGGTGGCGGCGTTCTCGGCCGCGCGGCGGGCGATGTAGGTCAGGCCGCCGGCACCCGGCACCAGACCCACGCCGACTTCGACCAGGCCGATGTAGCTCTCCATGTGCACCACGCGGCGGGCCGAGTGCACGGCCAGCTCGCAGCCACCGCCCAGTGCCAGGCCGCGCACGGCAGCGACCACCGGCACGTTGGCATAGCGGATGCGCAGCATGGTGTTCTGCAGCTCGGCTTCTGCCCCTTCGATGGCGCTCACGCCGGCCACCATGAAGGCGGGCAGCATGGCCTGCAGGTCGGCACCGGCGCTGAAGGGTTCGTCGCCCGACCAGATCACCACGCCTTCGTAGTCCTTCTCGGCGATGTCCACGGCCTGGGCCAGGCCTTCGGCCACGTCGGGACTGATGGCATGCATCTTGGTCTTGATGCTGGCGATCACGATGCCGGTGCCGGGCGCGCGGTCCGCGCCTTCCAGCGTCCACAGGCGGATGGCGTCGTCCTCGTGCAGCGTGGTGCCGGCGGTGGCGAAGTCGGGCAACGCCTCACCGAGCAGCTTCTCGGGGAAGTGCTGGCGCTCGTACACGGGCAGCGCACGGCGCGCGATGAACTTCTGCGCCGATGCGCTCCACGAGCCCTGTGCGGTGTGCACGCCACCGGCCTCGGCCACGGGGCCCTTGAACACCCACTCGGGCAGCGGCGCCTTGGACAGGGCCTTGCCGGCGTCGATGTCTTCCTGGATCATCTTCGCCACGTCGAGCCAGCCGGCTTCCTGCCACAGCTCGAAGGGGCCCTGCTTCATGCCGAAGCCCCAGCGCATGGCCTGGTCCACGTCGCGCGCATTGTCGGCGATGGTGCCAAGGTGCACTGCGGCGTAATGGAAGCTGTTGCGCAGGATGGCCCACAGGAACTGGCCCTGCGCGCCTTCGGCATTGCGCAGCAGGCGCAGTCGCTCGGCAGCGGGCTTTCGGAGCATGCGGCCGTACACCTCGTCGGCCTTCTGGCCGCCGGGCACGTATTCTTCGCTCTCCAGGTCGAAGCGCAGCACGTCGCGCCCGACCTTCTTGTAGAAGCCGGCCTTGGCCTTCTGGCCCAGGTTGCCCAGTTCCAGCAGCTTTTGGAGCACGGCGGGCGTGCCGAAGCTGGCGTAGAACGGGTCGCTCTTGTCGTCCAGGTTGTCCTGCAGCGTCTTGATGACGTGGGCCATGGTGTCGAGGCCCACCACGTCGGCGGTGCGGAAGGTGCCGCTCGACGCGCGGCCGAGCTTCTTGCCCGTGAGATCGTCCACCACGTCGTAGGTCAGGCCGAAGTTCTCGACTTCTTTCATGGTCGCCAGCATGCCGGCAATGCCCACGCGGTTGGCCACGAAGTTGGGCGTGTCGTGGGCGCGCACCACGCCCTTGCCCAGGCCGCTGGTGACGAAGGCTTCGAGCTGGTCGAGCACTTCGGGCGAGGTCGTGGGCGTGTTGATCAGCTCCACCAGCACCATGTAGCGCGGCGGGTTGAAGAAGTGGATGCCGCAAAAGCGCGGCTTGATGCTCTCGGGCAGCGCCTCGGAAAGCTTGGTGATCGACAGGCCCGAGGTGTTCGATGCCACGATGGCATGCGGCGCGACGAAGGGCGCGATCTTCTTGTACAGGTCGAGCTTCCAGTCCATGCGCTCGGCGATGGCCTCGATGATCAGGTCGCAGTCGCGCAGTTGCTCCAGGTGCTCTTCGTAGTTCGCCTGGCCGATCAGCGCGGCGTCGTCCGCCACGCCCAGGGGCGAGGGCTTGAGCTTCTTGAGGCCTTCGACGGCGCGGGTGACGATGCCGTTCTTCGGGCCTTCCTTGGCCGGCAGATCGAACAGCACCACGGGCACCTTGACGTTGACCAGGTGCGCAGCGATCTGCGCGCCCATCACGCCCGCGCCCAGCACGGCGACTTTCTTCACTTGGAATCTTGACATCGGTATTTCTCCTGGAGGGCGGCAGCGTCGTGGCGCCTCCGTTGTTGCACACGCCGGCAGGGGCCGGTGCGTGCGGTTGTCTTTCTTTGCTTACTGGACCCGCACCCAGGTCTGCGTGCGGCCAAAGGGGCCGATGGAGCCGCGCACTTCGAGCTTCTTGCCGCCCTCGATGGGTGCCATGCGCAGCGTGTAGTTGCGGCCGTTCTCGGGGTCGAGAATCTTGCCGCCCTCCCACACGTCCTTGCCTTCGGCCTTCTTCGCGCCGCGAATCAGCTCCAGGCCCAGCAGCGGCTTGCCCTTGCGGTCATCGCTGCACTCCGCGCACACCTCGTCGGGCTTGGCGTCCTTGGCCAGGCGCTTTTCGAGCACGCCGGTCAGGGCACCGCCACCCGCGTCGCGGATGCGGATCTCGGCCTTGGCCTCGCCGGTCTTGTCGTCGATGTTGCGCCAAAGGCCTTCGGGCGTCATCTGCGCCCAGGCCGGTGCCGCGAGGGCGACGAACGCAAGGGCGGCTGTTGCTGCTTTGTACATGGACGCTGCTCCGTGGTTCAAGAGGTAGGGATCCGCAGGCCAGCGACTCAGGCCAGGGCCAGGTCGGTGTCCATCAGCACCTTGCTGCCGGCACGGGCCGTGCGCATCAGCGTCGCCGTCTCGGGGAAGAGCTTGGCGAAGTAAAAGCGCGCGGTCTGCAGCTTGGCCTGGTAGAACGGGTCGGTGTTGCCGGCAGCGATCTCGCGCAGGGCGACCTGGGCCATGCGGGCGAACAGGTAGCCGAACACGAGGTGGCCAGCCACGCGCAGGTAGTCCACGGCGGCGGCACCCACTTCGTCGGGGTTCTGCAGGCCCTTGAAACCGATCTCGGTGGTGAACTTGGTCATCTGGTCGGCCAGGTAGGCGACGGGGTTGATGAACTCGGCCATCTTCTCGTTCACGCCTTCTTCCTCGACCAGCTTGCCCACCAGCTTGCCGAACTTCTTGAGCGAGGCGCCGTTGTTGCCCAGGATCTTTCGGCCCAGCAGGTCCAGCGACTGGATGGTGTTGGTGCCTTCATAGATCATGTTGATGCGGTTGTCGCGCACATACTGCTCCATGCCCCATTCCTTGATGAAGCCATGGCCGCCGAAGACCTGCATGCACGCATTGGTGGCAATGTGGCCGTTGTCGGTGATGAACGCCTTGACGATGGGCGTGAGCAGGGCCACGAGCTCCTCGGAGTCCTTGCGCACCTTCTCGTCGGCGTGGCCGTGGGCCTTGTCCAGCAGCAGCGTGCAGAAGATCTGCAGCGCGCGGCCGCCTTCGGCATAGGCCTTGGCAGTGAGCAGCATCTTGCGCACGTCGGGGTGCACGATGATCGGGTCGGCATCTTTGTCCTTGGCCTTGGTGCCCGACAGGCTGCGCATCTGGATGCGGTCCTTGGCATAGGCCAGGGCGTTCTGGTAGGCCACTTCGGTCAGGCCCAGCGACTGGTTGCCCACGCCCAGGCGGGCGGCGTTCATCATCACGAACATGGCGGCCAGGCCCTTGTTGGGCTGGCCCACCAGGGTGCCGACGGCGCCGTCGATGGCGATCTGCGCGGTGGCGTTTCCATGGATACCCATCTTGTGCTCCAGGCCGGTGCAGAAGATCGGGTTGCGCTCGCCCAGCGAGCCATCGGCATTGATGTTGAACTTGGGCACCACGAACAGGCTGATGCCCTTGCTGCCCTTGGGCGCATCAGGCAGGCGTGCCAGCACCAGGTGGACGATGTTGGCGGCCATGTCGTGCTCGCCGGCCGAGATGAAGATCTTGTTGCCGGTGATCTTGTAGCTGCCGTCGGCCAGGGGTTCGGCCTTGGTGCGCAGCAGGCCCAGGTCGGTACCGCAGTGGGGTTCGGTCAGGCACATGGTGCCGGTCCACTCGCCGCTGGTGAGCTTGGGCAGGTACAGGGCCTTTTGCGCGTCGGTGCCGTGCGCGTGCAGTGCCTCATAGGCGCCGTGCGACAGGCCGGGGTACATGGTCCAGGCCTGGTTGGCCGAGTTCATCATCTCGTACAGGCACTGGTTGAGCACGAACGGCAGGCCCTGGCCGCTGTAGGCGGGGTCGCAGGAAAGAGCCGCCCAGCCGCCTTCGACGTACTTGGCGTAGGCGTCCTTGAAGCCCGTAGGGGTCTTCACCTCATGCGTGGCCTTGTCCAGCACGCAGCCTTCGGTGTCACCGCTGATGTTGAGCGGGAAGATGACCTCGGCAGCGAACTTGCCGGCTTCTTCGATCACGGCATTGATGGTGTCCACATCCACCTCGGCATGGGCCGGCAGGGCCTTCAGTTCGTCGCTGACCTTGAGCACTTCGTGCATGACGAATTGCATGTCGCGCAGGGGCGGCGTATAGCTGGGCATGGGGGTTACTCCTTGGATATGGTGGTTTGGTTGGAAACTTTGCGGCGTGCCGCAGCGGGTGCTGCGGCCACAGGTGCGGATGCCTGCGCGCTGTAGCGCGACAGGATGTTGCGAAAGCCCGTGACGGAGCGCGCCATGGAGCCGGGGGTTCGCAGAAAGCGCGCCTCGTAGTGCAGCGCGAGGATCAGGCCGTGGATCTCGAAGAGCATCTGCTCCTCATTGGTGTCAGGGCGCAGCTCACCGCACTCCTTGCACTGTTCGATGGCCCGGCGCATGGCGGCCAGCCAGGTGAGGACCGAGCTGGCCAGCGCGTCGCGCACGGGGCCGTTGCGGTCATCGAATTCGACCGCGCCACTGATGTAGATGCAGCCTGAATCGATCTCGATCGAGGTGCGCTTCATCCAGTTGTCGAACAATGCACTCAGGCGGCCCACGCCGCGCGGCGCCGACATGGCGGGGTAGAACACTTCCTGCTCGAAGCGCGTGTGGTATTCGCGGATGACGGAGATCTGCAACTCCTCGCGCGAGCCGAAGTGGGCAAACACGCCCGACTTGCTCATGCCCGTCACGTCGGCAAGTGCGCCAATCGACAGGCCTTCAAGCCCGATGTGCGTGGCCAGACCCAGCGCCGCCTCGACGATGACCGCCTTGGTATGCTGGCCTTTTTGCAGGGCGCGCCCCGTACCGCTGCGGGCGCGGGGGATGCGGGTGACCGCAGGAGAGTCGGAGGTGGCGGGCATGCGTGCAAATAAAAACGAACGTTCGTACTATTCTGCAGCAAATTCGCCCCACCGCCAAAAGCCTCTCCAAAAATAGGGAGACCGCACCAAAACTCTGTTGCACCGCAGCGACCTGCGGGCGCTGCGCCACTAGGAGTGTGCGCGGCAGAAGGCATCGAAGCGAAACGCTCGAAAACCGAGGATCGCTGGGTAGTACCGACAAGCCCAGGGTGAACCCCTGGGCGCTGGAGGTGATGCCCGGCGAGACCGGTTTGTCGGGCGTTGCAGCCGATGCTCCTTCTGCGGCGCACGCTCCTAGCGCTTACTTCTAGATCATCAGCGCCAGGCTGGCGTCGAGGTGTTCGGTGGGCATGCGGCGAAAGCCCGAGCGCGCATAGCGCTGCAGGCGCCCCAGCGCAAACGCGGTGAGCACGCTGGCGGCCACCTGGGCGTCGACCGTGGGCGTGGCGGATGCTGCGCTGGCCGGCCGCAGGCACTGGCGCAGCGTGGACTCGATGCGGTCGAAGAACTGGTTCATGCGCTGCTGCAGGCGCTCGTGCTCGAACACCAGCGCATCGCCCACCATCACACGCACCATGCCCGGATTGCGCTCGCCGAACTGCAAAATCACCGCGACGATGCGGGCCGTCTGGCGCAGGCCCACTTCGGCCGGCTGGTCCGGATCGGGCACGTCGCGACCCGTGATCTGCTGCACGAGTGTGAACACGGACTGCTCGATGAAGTCGATCAGCCCCTCGAACATCTGCGCCTTGCTGGCGAAATGGCGGTACAGCGCGGCCTCGCTGACGGACAGCCGTGCCGCCAGTGCGGCGGTGGTGATGCGCTCCGCCCCTGGCTGCTCCAGCATGGTGGCCAGCATTTGCAGGATCTGTACTCGGCGCTCGCCGGGCTTGGGCCGCTTGCGCGTGGCAGGGCTGTCCTCTGCATCGGCGGTGCTGGCTGGCTCGGGAGGCGTGAAAAGATCGGACATGCGCAAAGAGGAAGTGAGTACGCCCCGGGGCTGGCAGCCCCAGAGCCCTGGGGCCTGTGGTCCCCACCACCTGGAACGCATGCCGGGGTAACAGCATGCCCAGTCTGCGGCAGGGCGTAAATCATGTATGGAAATGATTCTCGCACAGCCCCTGGGGAGCCCCTGGCCAGCAGCCCCGCTAGAGCGGAAACACCACAGTCACCACCAGACCACGGCCTTGCGCGCCGGTACTCAGGGTGAGTGAGGCGCGGTGTACGCGGGCGATCTCGTCGGCAATCGCCAGGCCCAGGCCCGTGCCCTCCCCCACCGTGCCCGGCACCCGGTAAAAACGCTGCATCACCCGGGTGCGCTCGGCATCGGGCACGCCGGGGCCGTCGTCTTCCACCTGCAGAAAAACGCGCGGCGGCCCGCTCTTGCCCTGCCGCATGCCGCAGCGAATGGTAACGATGCCCGAGGGCGGGGTGTACTTGATGGCGTTGTCCACCAGGTTCGACAGCAACTCGCGCAGCAGCCAGCCGTGGCCGGTGACGTGCACGGGTTGCACCTCGAGGCCCAGGTCCAGGCCCTTGCCGGTGGCGGGGTCGAGAAAGGTTTCGAGCAGGGTCTCGCACAGGTCCTTGAGGTCCACGCGCTGCGGCTGCTGGGCATCAAGGCTGCGCGCATCGGCGCGCGACAGGGCGAGCAACTGGTGCGCAAGCTGCGAGGTGCGGCGCGTGGCATTGCGCAGCTTCTCGATCTGGTCCACGCCCAGCACGATGGCGCCCTGGGTACGGCCGTCGGTGGACACGGGGCCCTTCTTGTCCAGGCCAGTCGATGGCTGCCGCTGGGGCGCAGCCGCCTTGGCCATCATGGCCCAGGCCTCGACCTGGGCCTGCAGGCCTGCGAGCGGCGTGCGCAGCTGGTGTGCGGCGTCGGCCACGAAGCGGCGCTGCCCTTCGGCCTGGGCATTGACCAGGGCGAACAGGCGGTTGAGCGAGTGCACGAGCGGCCGCACCTCGGACGGCGAGGAGGCTTCGTCGATGGGACTCAGGTCGCGCGGCGAGCGGTGCTCCACGGCTTCGGCCAGGTCCACCAGCGGCTTGAAGGCCTGGCGCACAGCCCAGTGGATGGCCAGCGCGGCGGCGGCCACCAGCACCAGGTTGGGCAGCAGCACGCGCAGCAGCAGTTGCTGGGCCCATTGCTGGCGCGGGTCGGAACCATCGGCCAGGGCCACCACCATCTCGCCGGCCCCCGTGCGCCCGCGCTGCACGGCAACGCGGTAGGTCACGCCGCCGTACTCCATGCTGTGGAACTCGGGCGCCTGGGTGGTGGGCACGGCGCTGTGCACCCAGTCGTCGCCCAGCAGCAGCTTGCCCGCAGGGTCGCGCACGCTGTAGCCCGAGAAGCCCGCGTTCTGGCGCAGAAAGTCCTCCAGCGGCGGGGCCAGCAGCAGCAGGGGCGGATCGTTGTCGCGGATGGCCGGGGCCAGCACCGAATCGGACAGGGCGGGCAGCAGCCTGAGCAGGCGCTGGTCGTGCTGGCCGGCGGCCTCGTCCGCCGAGCGGTAGTCCAGCCAGACGCCGATGGTCGCCAGCGCGCACAGGGGCAGCACCAGCAGCAGCAGCAAGCGGTTGCGCAGGTCCGAGGTCATGGCACGCAGCCCGGGCCGACGCGCAGGAGGGAGCCGGGGTTCCATGGTCGGGGCTGTGAAAGAAGGGGTTCAGCCGGCCTGGAGTTCGAGCCGGTAACCGAACCCCCGGATGGAGCGCAGGGCCACGCCATGCGGCTCCAGCTTGCCACGCAGGCGGGAGACATACACCTCGACCGCGTTGGGCGTGATCTCCTTGTCCCAGCCGGTGAGCGCCTGCAGCAGCTTGTCCTTGCTGGCGGGCTTGGGCGCATTGATGAGCAGGTACTCCAGCACCGTCCATTCGCGCGGACCGAGTTCGATCACCTGCTCACCGGTATCGGAGCGGATGCTGGCGCGCCGGCCTGCCGTATCGAGCTCCAGGGGCCCGAAGCTGAGCACGGCGGTGGTGGCAGCCTGCGAGCGGCGCAGCAGGGCGCGCAGCCGCGCCAGCAGCTCGGGCAGTTCGAAGGGCTTGACCATGTAGTCATCGGCCCCCAGATCCAGCCCCTGCACCCGATCATGCAGGGCATCGCGCGCGGTGAGGATGAGCACGGGCATCGAAGGGCTGGCCATGTCCGGGCGGCGCAGGCGCCGCGTGAGTTCGAGCCCGTCCATGGCGGGCAGGCCGATGTCGATGATGGCCGCATCGAAGGATTCGACGCGCAGCACCTCTTCGGCGCGCTCGCCGCTGCCAACCCAGTCCACCGCGTAGCCGGCGTCAGACAGCCCCAGCTTGATGCCGCTGGCCACCATCACGTCGTCTTCGACCAGCAGCAGTCTCATTCCGTCACCAGGACCATCAATGGCTGCGGATCATCGTGCCGTAGGCCTGGTCGGTCAGGATCTCAAGCAGCATGGCATGGGGTACGCGGCCGTCGATGATGTGCACGGCGTGCACGCCGGCCTTGGCTGCGTCCAATGCGCCGGCGATCTTGGGCAGCATGCCGCCGGAGATGGTGCCGTCGGCAAACAGTGCGTCGATCTCGCGCGCTGTCAGGTCGGTGAGCAGCTTGCCCTGCTTGTCCAGCACACCGGGGGTGTTGGTCAGGAGCATCAGCTTCTCGGCCTGGAGCACGGTGGCCAGCTTGCTGGCGACCACGTCGGCATTGATGTTGTAGCTCTCGTTGTTTTCGCCGAAGCCGATGGGGCTGATCACGGGGATGAAGGCATCGTCCTGCAGTGCCTTGACCACGCTGGGGTCGATGGAGAGGATGTCGCCCACCTGGCCCACGTCGTGCTCGATGCTCGGGTCCTTGGTATCGAGCAGCTTGAGCTTTTGCGCGCGGATCATGCCGCCATCGCGCCCGGTGAGGCCTACGGCCTTGCCGCCGGCCTGGTTGATCAGGCCCACGATGTCCTGCTGTACTTCGCCGGCCAGCACCCACTCCACCACTTCCATGGTTTCGGCATCGGTCACGCGCATGCCCTGGATGAACTCGCCCTTCTTGCCCAGGCGGTTCAGGGCCGTCTCGATCTGGGGACCGCCACCGTGGACCACCACAGGGTTCATGCCCACGAGCTTGAGCAGCACCACGTCTTCGGCGAAGTCGGCCTGCAGGGCCGGGTCGGTCATGGCGTTGCCGCCGTACTTGATGACAATGGTCTTGCCATGGAACTTGCGGATATAGGGCAGCGCCTGGGCCAGTATTTCAGCCTTGTCGCGGGGCGCAATCGAGAGAAGATCGGTCATGGGGGCGTGCCATCAAGAGAAAACGAGGATGCGCAAATTGTGCCGCATTCGCGGGCCGGTCTGGCAAGCAGTGCCTGCGCGCCGTCCAAGGAACTGGCGCGGCCCATGCCACACCCCTTGCAAAGCCCCCGGGGAAGACGCGAAGCGTCTCAGGGGCCAGCCGGCTATCTACGCAGCCAGTCAGGTACCTTGAAGCGCACGATGGCCAGATAGGCCACCACGTAGCTGATGACGAAAAGCCAGCAGAAACCCATCAGCACCAAGGTGTTGTTCCAGAACAGGATAGCGGGCACCACGGTGAGCAGCGTGAAGCCCCACAGATAGGGCGAGGTGCGGTTGTTGCGCATGAGCACGCGGCGCGACTCGTCGTCGTGGAACACCCCGCGCACGATGCGCCGGTAGATCAGTTGGTGGAAATGCAGGGCGTCGGCCACCCCGGGCGAAACGCCGCGAACCGCCTTGCGGTAGATCGAGAACACGGTCTCCCAAACCGGGTAGATCAAGAGCAGCATGGGGAACCAGGGAGAGACATCGGCATTGCGCTGTACCAGGGAGATACTGGCCAGGGCAATGACGACGCCCCATACATAGGCCCCGCCATCGCCGGCAAACAGCATGCCTCGCGGGTAGTTCCACACCAGGAAGCCCCCTGTGGCGGCGGCGGTTGTGACCAGTAGCGCCGCCAGGGAGCGGTCCCCGACCTGCAGGGCCACGTGCGCCAGGGCCAGGCAGACGATGATGGCGACCATGCCGGCCAGGCCGTTGTAACCGTCGATGATGTTGAAGGCATGGGGCAGGCCCGCCACGGCCAGCACCACGATGGCCAGGCCCAGCCAGGGGCAGGCCGATAGCAGCATGTCAACCCAGGGCAAACCGATGCGGGGAACGGAAAGATCCAGCAGGAAGATGGCCAGGAGCCCCGAGGCGCCGGTCAGCGCCAGGCGGTAGCGCACGGCCAGCCGCTGGGTCATGTCCTCGGCAATGCCGCCGAGCACGGCAGGCAAGAGCACCAGCAACCAGCTGCCAACCCACCAACCGAGCCGCAGGGAACCGGGGTCCCCCAGGAAAGACTGCAGCATGCCCAGGCCCCAGGCGCTTGCCAGGCCCAGCAGCAAGGCTGCGCCCCCCAGGCGCGGTACGTCCCCCATGTGGAAACGCTGGGGCATGCCATTGCCATACGCAGATGCATGACCCCGCACCCAGCGTACGACGAACCCTGCAGCCATCGCCGCCACCAGAAAACCCACCACAGACAACCAGATCATGAGGCGCCAATCGTAACTGCAGGGACCGTGTCGTTGCGTAACCTCATGTACCCCGGCGTGCCGCCGGTCACACAATCCGTCCGGGCACCAGACAATAGAAATGCGTCTCGCTTCGGATGAGGCACGCCGCGAGGAACCTCGCCCACTCGCCAGGGAAGGCAGGCAAGCGAGGCATTTGCGGGGCTACGGCTGCGGGTCAGAGGGCCAGCCAGGCATTGATTTCCGATACGCTGGCCGCACGCTCGTCCCCCGCCAGAGATTGCAGGCGCAGGCGGGAGGCCACGTACAGATAGCGGGCCTGGGCCAGATCGCGCAGCGCTGTGGTCTTTTGCTGCTCGGCGTTCAGCACGTCGAGCGTGGTGCGGGCGCCGGCCTTGAACGACATCTGGTTGGACAGCACGGCCTGCTCGGCCGAGCGCACGGCCTGCTCCAGGGCACTGATGCGCAGTACGCCCTCGGTCATGCCGCGGAATTCGCGGTGCACCCGCACGCTCAGGTCCAAGCGCGTGGCCTCCAGCAGCTCACGGGCCCGCTCTGCACTGGCGACCGCCTGGCGCACCGTGGAGTTGACATAGCCACCGGAATAGATCGGAACGGTCAGTTGCAAGCCTATGGACTTGTTGTCATAGCGCGAATTCACGTTGGTCACGCTGTCGCTGCTGTTGCGCGACCACTGCGCCACCGCATCCAGTGTAGGCTTGTGCCCTGCCTTGGCCTTGTCGATCTCGAAGGTCGCAGCCTCCAGCCGCGCTCGCAGGGCCTTCACATCAGGGCTGGCCTGCTCGGCACGGGCAATCCAGTCTTCCACCAGGCTGGGGGTGGGCGCCCCTGGCGTGAAACGCGCCAGATCCAGCCGCGCTAGGGTTCCCAAGGGCTGCCCCGTGATGGTCTCCAGCTTGCGGCGGGTGAACTCCACGTTCTGCTGGACTTCGAGCTCCTGCGCATAGGTCAGGTCCAGCCGGGCCTGGGCCTCGTCGATGTCGGTGCGCGTGCCACTGCCTGCCGCAAAGCCCTTCTTGGCCGCATCGAGCTGGGTGGTGTAGGTGCTTTTCTGCGAGCTGACAAGAGCGAGTTGCTCCTCGGCCAGGAGGGCTTCGAAGTAGGCTTCGCCCACACGCACCACGAGACTCTGCTCGGCGCTTTCCAGCGTGGCATCTGCATCCTTCACCACCGCCTCGGCCTGCTTGACCAGCGCGCCGATGAACGGGCGGTACAGCGGCTGGCGAATGGTCAGCCCCTGGTTGCCGCTGTAGTACTTGTTATCTGTTGTGACCGGCTGACCCAGAATGTTCTGGGTTTCGCTGGTGAGGTCGTTCTTGTTGCGGCCCGCAGTGAAAGAAACGTTGGGCAGCCGCTGCGCTTTCGCCTGGGGCAATTGCTCGCGGTTGGCATCGGCCGCGGCACGGGAGGAGCGGATGGTCGCATCGTTGGCCAGCGCGGCTTCATAGGCCTGGCGCAGGTCGATGGACCAGGCGGGCGCTGCCGCCAGCAGCCCGGCCACGGCAGCGGCCATGCAGGTCAGGCGGGATGCATATCCGCGCCGGGCGCAGCCCGCAGGCAGGATGGCATATTGCAAAGTCATTGCATCACTCCTCGGTCATGGACGCCGCCAGCCGCTTGGTCAGCGGGTGCAGCAGGTAGGTCAGCATCGAGCGTTCGCCGGTCTTGAAGATGACCTCCACGGGCATGCCCGGTTGCAGTTGGCGCGTACCCAGTTTCTTGAGGCCTTCGGGCGTCACCTGGATGCGCGCCAGGTAATAGCTGACATTGGTTTGCGGCTCAACCAGCAAATCGGCGGAGATGGACACCACTTTGCCCCCCACCACCAGTTGGGGCGAATGGGCAAAGGACGAGAACCGCACATCCACCGGCAACTCTGAACGCACGCGGTCGATCAGGTGCGGAGCCACATGCGCCTCCAGCAGCAGCGAGGCATCCTTGGGCACGATGTCCATGAGCTTTTGCCCCGGCGAAATAACGCCGCCCACAGTCTGGACAGCAAGGCCCACCACTTGGCCGGATGCAGGCGCCTTGATTTCGGTGCGCCCTAGGTCATCAGTGACAGCATGCAGTTTTTCGTTGTCCGACAGCACTTCGCGGCTGACCTCGGCCAACTGGGTTTCCACTTCTTTGCGGTACTCCTGCTGGCGTGACAGGGCGCGCTGGCGCAACTCGCCAATGGCACGGCGACCCCGGATCGTATTGCCCACCAGGTCGGCAATCGCGGTGCTGGAGTCCGCGACCATGCGCTCCATCTCCAACTGGCGGTTGCGTGGTGCATAGCCTTCCTTGACCAAACCACGCAAATTCCCCAGTTCCTCATTGAGCAGCGACAACTGGCTCTTGCGGCTGGCCAGCATGCCGTCATAGGCCTGCAGCAGACCCTCCTGGCCCTGGATGTTTTCTTCGATGGATTGCAGGTCAGAGCGCAGCAGGCTGCGCCGGGTCATGAACAACTGCTCCTGGTTATGCATCTGCTGACGGATCAGCGGGTCCGATGCCGCAGCCTGCAGGTCGGCGTGATAGCTGATACTGGCAAGACCACCCTGCTCTGCCAGCAATCGCCCCTGCATCGCGCGCAGACCCAGGTAGCGCTGACGCACGGATTCGTAGTTGGCCTTTGCCACAGCCGAATCCAGACGGATCAGCAACTGACCCTCCTTGACTTCATCACCTTCGCGCACCAGCACCTCCTTGACGATGCCGCCACTCAGGTGCTGCACCGCCTTGCGCTTTGTGTCGATGGCAACAATACCTGCGGCCGGAACGCCTTCGTCCAGAGGAGCAAAAGCGGCCCATAGCAGAAAGCCACCAAAGCCAATGGCCAGGGCCCACAGGCCCAATCGGCCCGGCCGAGAAGAGCCCCCGGGCGAATCCGTGGCCGCTTTGTCGGCGTCGAACGAAGCCTCCGGCTTTTTATTCAAAGGAAACAGTGATTTGACCATGTCAGTACCCGACAGAAAGAGGGTTCAATAAAACAGTGCGTGCCATCAGAGCGTGGGCTCAGGCGGTCGTGGGCTGCAGCCCGCCCGTGGCAGCGGCGGGCGGCGGCGATTGCGCAGCAGCCTGTGCTGCACGCAAGGCATTCAAAATTGCATCGCGCGGGCCGTCCGCCTGTACCTCGCCGTCCTGCAAGATCAGTAGGCGATCGGCAACTGCCAGAATCCCGGGCCTGTGGGTCACGAGGAACACCGTGCACCCCCGGGCCTTGAGTTGCTGCACGCTCTGCACCAGAGCTGCTTCACCCACGTCATCCAGATTGGCATTGGGTTCGTCCAGCACAACCAGCACAGGATTCCCATAGACAGCGCGGGCCAGGCCCACGCGCTGGCGCTGACCGCCCGAGAGCAGATTTCCGGCCTCACCAATGGGCGTGTCATACCCTTTGGGGAAACGCAGGATCATCTCGTGCAAACCCGTGCTGCGCGCTGCGGCAATGACCTTCTCGGGCTCGACCTTGCCGAAACGGGCGATGTTCTCGGCAATCGTGCCTTCGAACAGCTCGATATCCTGCGGCAAGTAGCCCAGATGGGGGCCCAGTTCATTGCGGTCCCAGCCATCGATGGGCAGCCCGTCGAGCAATATTTCGCCCGACACATCCGGCCAGATGCCCATGAGGCAACGCGCCAATGTGGATTTCCCGGAACCCGAGGGCCCAAGGACTACCGTCACCGTCCCGGCTTGCACGGAGGTGCTCACGCCTTTGAGAATGGGCATGGGCCGGCCTGGAGCCGTTGCGACAACGTCGCGCAGAGTCACCGAGCCCTGGGGAGCCACACGAGATAGTGCCGGGTCGCGCTCGGGATGGGCCTGCAGCAGCGACTCCAGCCGCTCGAAGGCCCCCTTTGCACCGATGAAGCCGCGCCAGGTTCCGACCAGCATGTCGATGGGAGCCAGCGCTCGGCTCATCAGCACGTTGGCCGCGATCATCCCACCGGGGGACAGCTGGCCATCGATCACCAGAAGCGCACCGAGACCCAGCGCCAGGGACTGCTGGCTGTAGCGGATGAATTTGCTCCAGGCACTGATCCGGTGCGACAGCGCCTGAGCCTTGCCATGCAGATCCAGCGCCTTGTCATGCCGGGCCTTCCAATGGGGACGCAGGTTGTGCACCATGCCCATCGACTCCAGCGCTTCTGCATTGCGCAGCTTGCTTTGCAGATACATGCCCGATTCTGCGGTCGCCTTGGATGCGGCTTCCGATGGCGCGACGGTATGGCGGTGGCCAAACCATGCCAGGGCGCCCTGGATCGCGGCGAAGACCAGCGCCGCATAGCCCAGCACAGGATGCAGGAAGAACAACACGGCCAGATAAATGGGCGCCCAGGGAATGTCGAAAAACGCCAGGATGCCATTGCCCGTGAGGAACTGGCGGATCTGAATGAGGTCGCTGAATGCCCGTGCAACGGAAGCCCCGGTCTGGCCCAGGCGTGCCTCGAAGCTGGCATTGAAGACGCGCGTGCCAAGCACTCCATCCAGCCGCACCCCTGCATGCACCAGAACGCGAGAGCGCATCCATTCGGCAAAGGCCATCACCAGGAACAGGAACAGCGTGATCAGCGACATCACGATCAGCGTCAGGTCGCTGCGACTTGCCATGACACGGTCGAAAATCTGGAGCATGTACATCGTGGGCGCCAGCATGAGCAGGTTGGCCACCATGCTGAAGATGCCGACCACAATGAACTCCTGCCGAAAGGACCACAAGACCTCAGCCAGCTCGCTGCGGTGGAAAAAACCCGTTTTCTTCATGAATGTGAACTCGCGTGGGTATCAGGATGCAGCCAGTGCAGGTGCTGCTGGAACAGGTTGTGCTGCAGGCGCCTGGGCTTCGGCCTGCGCCTGCTGCGCGGCCTTGTTCAGCGCCGCCAGCACCTCATCGCGGGGGCCGAAGACCTGCTGGGTGCCATCGCGCAGCACCAGCAACTTGTCGACCACGGCCAGGACACTCATGCGGTGGGTCATGATGACAAAGGTAGTGCCGCGGGCCTTGGCCGCCGCGATGGCATGGTTCAGCGCGGCATCTCCTTGCTCGTCCAGGCTGGAGTTGGGTTCATCGAGCACGACAAATACGGGATCCCCATACAGCGCCCGAGCCAGGCCCACACGCTGCCGTTGACCACCCGAAAGCCTTGCCCCATCCGGCCCTACTGGGTTGTCATATCCGTGCGGCAGGGACAGAATGAATTCGTGCAGGCCGACACCGCGTGCAGCGGCTTCCACCTTGGCCATGTCCACCTCGCCGAACCGGGCGATGTTCTCCGCCAGCGTACCCTCGAAGAGCTCCACGCCCTGTGGCAGGTACCCCATATAAGGGCCCAGTTCCGCCTTGGCCCAGGTATAAACGTCGGCACCATCGAGGCGCACCTTGCCGCCGGCGGCAGGCCACAAGCCGACCAGCAGACGAGCCAGTGTGGTTTTTCCCGAGGCGGAGGGGCCGACCACGGCGAGCGCCTCACCAGGAGTCAGTGCGAACCCCACACCCCGAAGAATGTGGCCGGCAGAGTTGGGAGCCGAAGCGATGAGTTGCTCCACCTGCAGCACGCCGCGCGGCGCGGGCAGGGCCATCCCCTGCATTGGCGCAGGCAGCGCGGTCAGCAATTGGTCCAGTCGCATCCATGCATCCCGCACGTTGACCACTGACTGCCACTGCGCGACCACCTGGACCAGCGGGGCGAGCATGCGCCCCCCGAGAATGGATGCAACGATCATCATCCCCGCACCGCCGTTGAGTTCATTGCGCAACAGCAACCAGCACCCAAGCCCGAGCAGCAGCGAGCCCAGGATGTTCTGCACCAGCTTGGAGAGGGCCTGAAATCCGCCAGCGCGCTCGGAGGCCAGTGCCTGCAGCCGCAGAAAGTCGCGCTGCCTGTTCAGCCAGCGCTTGTGCGTGTCGCGCAGCATGCCCATGGATTCGATCACCTCGGCATTGCGCAAGGCGCCATCGGCATACTGCTGGGCAGCGATGGAGCTGCCATTGGCCTGCATCAGCGGCGGCTTGGTGGCGCGCTCGTTGAACCACGCTACCGCCACCTGCACCACGCCGAACACCAGCGAAGTCCAGCCCAGCACGGGACTGATCATGAAAAGCAGCACCGCCATCACGAGTGCAATGGGCGCCTCCATTGCGGCCAGAAGCGCCGGCGAGTACAGAAAGTCCCGCACGGAACGGAAGTCATTGAGCGGCTGCTGCGAGCCACCCGGCAGGCGACGCAGGCTCGCATCGAATATCACACCAAAGATCCGATTGCTCAGCGAGTGATCCAGCTCGACGCTCGCGGCTCGCATGACTTCGCTGCGCGCCCACTCCAGCACCTCCATCAACACATAGGCACCGAGCACAATCAAGGTCAGCATCACCAAGGTAGTATGGTTGCGCGTGTTCACCACGCGGTCATACACCTCCAGCATGTAGCCCGAGGGTGCCAGGATCAAAAGGCTGGAGAAGACGCTGAACCAGCCGGCGCGGACAAAATAAGGTCGCAAGGACGAGATGGCTTGGCGCAGTTCAGAAGGAGGAGCGTTGGGTTTCATACTGTCTCTTGGACCATGATGTATTCAGGAATTTCGCCGTCAGGCATGGGCGTGTCCGGCCGGGTGTCCTTGCCGTCGGGCTCATCTCCCAGCAGAAACGACAGCTCGTAGACGCCATCGGCTCGTCTGGACAGCACAATCTCACGCAGCTTCTTTTCATGGAAGCTCGCTTCGTCCTCCGTGCGCAGCGCCAGCTGAAAGCGCATGCGACCGTCCAGGGTGAACATCGACAGCTGCCCCGCCTTGACGCTCAAGGTGTGGCGGTCAAAGTACACAGGACAGGTATCTGCAAATTGCAGCAGAGGCAGGGGTTTGTCCCCCAGGCGCGAAAGATTGAATGGGCTGGCGGGGTGCTGAAAAATCAGGCGCCCGGTGCGGGACACCGAATAGATGGCGTTGCACACCATCTGTGAGCCCATCTCAGGAAACTGCTCTCGCAACGGCCGGTAAGTCAGGTGGTGTAAGGCCACCCTGTTCCACACCCTGGTCTGCCGAACGACAGGCGCAATGGCATTGCAGACCTTGGCAAACCCCATCTGCAACGCACGCAGCCGCTCCACCTGTTCAGGCGTCGCTTCGAGCGGAATGCGCAGTAGGGAATTCATATAGGAAACGGAGTGTACCAGTTCCTATATGAATTTTTTACCGCAAGCGAAGGCACCTTCTCGTCGGAGTGATTTGAATCACAGTCAGCGCAAGATGCAGCCCAGGCACACGCCACCCTGGGCGGAGAAAAACCCAGCGTCAGGGCATCGAGCGCCCGGCGTGGTCAGACGTAGTCGAGCCCCCGTGTGCTCAGCCCCACCAGGTCGATATGGGTCGCATTGATGTCCAGGTTGGCCACTGCCACCGTGAACGAGGCATTGGTGTAGGTACCCGATCTGATCAGGCCGGCCAGCGACTGCACCGTGGCGGCGTCAGCCGACGCCCCCACCACGTTGCCGAACAGCAGTACCACCACCTGCTCCGGCGTTGCCGAAGCACCCAGCACCGCATTCAGGCCCAGTTGCGCCAGTTGCAGCTGCGACGTGCCCGAATCCACCACACCGAGCACCGCCCCCACAAGTTCGCGGCTGCCCAACCCTGCCGGACCGACCAGCGCCCCCAGCAGGCGCGCCGTCGTGCCCGCCGCGCCATCCAGGTCCAGCGCCACCGAGCGGTCCGAAAAGCGCACGCGCTCGATCTGCACCAAGGTGTCCGTACCATCGCGGCCCGCAGTGCCATCCACCAGTTGCCAGCCACCATCCTTGCGGGTGAGCGAGTAGCCGCTGCGCGCGCCGTGGGCCACCAAGGTGTCTACACCTCCCGCACCGTTGAATGTCTCGCTGGCCTGCGTGCTGGTAAGCACGTCCGGCCCCGCAGTACCACTGGGCTGGCTGGCGAAGTTCAGCGTCGGGCCGTTCGTGGAATTCATGCCCCAGGTCCCGCCCAGGCCATCGCGCCCGTAGATCCAGTCCAGCGCCAGTAGATCAAATGCCTGGAACGTGGTCTTGTAGGGGCCAGCACGTGTGTACGACATGACGGTGTTGTTGGTGTTGTCCTGCGCCGATGGCAACGGCCGCGAGGAGTCGAACGGGTGCGCCAGCCCCAGCGCATGCCCTACCTCGTGCAGCAGCACCTCGTAGCCGGCACCGCCCGCCGTGGGCTGGTTGTTGATGCCGGCATGCTCCACGTTGTCCAGGTACACCACCGACTCCGCATTCAGCTGGGTCAGCGTCTGGCTGCCGTTGTAGCTGTAGTTGTAGAACGTCGATGCCAATCCCGCCGTCGATGCCCCCGGGATATTCGTCGCAACAAAATGGAGGTCCGCCTGGGCCGAGCTGCCCACCTCGGTGAACACGATGCCCGTGACCGCCGCCGCATGCTGCAGTATCTGCCGGGTGGCCTGCTGCTGCGCTGTGTTGAATGCCGTGATCGGACGCCCCGCATCGGAAGCCGCCACGCTGCCGGGGCTTGCGTCAAACGTGTAGTAAAGCACCTTGCGGCCATCGGGGAAGAAGTTCCACGGCGACGGGTTGTCCAGCAGGGCATCGGCCTGCGGGTTGCCGGAGTACACGATGCGCTGGAGATCGGAGACGTTGGCCATGGCAGGGCTTTCTTGCGTGTGGTCATCTCCTTCCAAAACCGCCCCAGCCCGCCGTGAAGCAGGCAGCAAGTCAGTGTGAAAAGGCAGGATCTGGCCGCAGGGTGAATCGCTGCACCACTGTATCACCGGCGCCCACACGCCGTTGATACAGAAAACCAATGATCACCATCCGGTGGTGCAGCGAAGTTATCACCCACCGGAGTGCAGACCACCAAAGCAAACGCCGCCCATCCGCAAGGCGGATGGGCGGCGTGAATGCGGTTTTCGGTGCCTTACTTGCCTGCGGGCTTGTCGGCAGAAGGCTTGCCCGGCTGCGGCACAGCCTGGCGAAACAGGTTCTCCAGATCTGCGCGTACCTTTTGGGGGTCCAGACCGGAGGGCGAAGGCGTAGGGGTTTGGTTCGGTGTATTCATGCGCTTACGTTATCACCGTGGCCAGCGTGCCGCCGCATTAACCCTGCAAATGTCTCTGTTAAACGGGCACTACGGATTGTGAGCCAGGCTAACCCATAGGGCTCAAAAGCAGGGCCAAATTGCTGGAAGACTTCGCCGAAATTGCCTCCATCGCTATCAAAAGCATTGCAAACCTGGCGAAGAGCCACATGGTTGCGAAGAACAATCTGTCACCCCTCAGACAATCGCGACGCAATGCAAAAACCCCGGCACCTTGGGTGCCGGGGCTCGAATTGGGCAGGACGCGGACACTTCAAGCGCCTTGCGGCGTCTGCCTGCGCAGTTATTTCGCCAGGTTCCGGAACACTGAAGGGCTCTCCGCCTGGCCCAGGCCGGTGCCTTCGGCAATCGGCAGTTCGCGGGCCACGCTGCTAGACGATACGTTCGCCATCACCGAATTGACCGGCGCCACGCCCACCGACCCATCGGCCAGCACCGTCAGCTCATACACCGTCCAGACATTGTTGGAGCCGGTATAGGGTGCGGCCGGGGGCGTGAAGGTATAGGCCTGCCCATTGGAAAGCTCCAGCCGCACGTTGGCATTCGACGTGCCGAGGTTGCCAGAGCCCGCATAGTGGTGCACCGAATAGCGGTAGACGCCCGGGCGCAGCGCGCTGGCTGCGCTGGCCGTGGGCGGGCAGGTCACCGTTTCCGGGCCATAGGACGAGATGTCATCCACATCGAGCGCGCACATGTCGCCGGATGTCTTGGCGCCAAAGTACACATGCCAGCGCGAATTGGCGCTAGCAGCCGGGCCCGTCAGGTGCGAATCCAGATCGCGCGGGTTCTCACCCCAGGTCAGGATGGTGCGGAACTGGCCGGCAGCCAGCCCGCCCGCGCTGCCGCTGGCTGGCGACAGGGCCACCGCCACCTGGTTGGGGGCGGAGCAGTTGAGCAGCACCGTCTGGTTGGCGGGCGAATAGTTGGGCGCCGTGGTGGTCACGGTGAAGAAACCTTGTGCCAGCCCCGCGAAAGAGGCCACGCCCTGTGCATTGGTGGTGGCCGAGCGCGTGCCCAGCGTCACCGACGCATTGGCCAGGGGCTGGTTCGCGCCCCGCAACGCATCGAACACCGTCACCTGGGCCGTGGCGCACTGCACCGAGCCCGACCCGCCGGTCTGCTGCAGCCCCACCGGCACCAGGTGCAAGGTGGCAGGGTCGAAGCGGAACAGGATGTTGTAGTTGGATTCCACCGTGGTCGTGGTGCCCGGCTGCTGCGGGTTGGGCACCGGCACCAGCAGGCGCAGGTTTTCCAGCAGCACGTCCGTCTGGTTGACGCCCGCGCCACGCGTGCCGGAGAAATCGATGACCTGTGCCTGCGCACCAAGCGCCAGGGCTGCGGACGCGGCGACCACTGCGCAACGCGCCCAGCGGGCAATGCCGTATGTGTTCATGAAACCAGCCTCTCGTTGAATTGACCGCGGAGCGTAGGGGATAACTGCCGCCGTGCCAAATCACCGCCAATGCGCAAAAGAACACTTTTACGAACATTAAACCGACAAAGCGTGACAGATTTCGCAAAAACCGCCATTTTTGCAGCGCGGCCTGTTTCAACTTGATGGATGAATCAACGATTGGGAACAATTTTGTGGGCTTCGTCCGTGCACTCTGTCCATACACCGGAACCACGAACGCCAACAACCTGATCCGTTATTTTTACAAAGCACTTGCTTGCTAAAAATAAAGTGTTTTGCTATCGTGCAGAGCATGGAAACCCCCGCTGTCCGGCGCAAACGTCCCTTGCCTCCCCGCCCTCCTGAAGCCCCTACCACGCCTGCCGCCCGCATCCGCAAAACCGCCGTCGGGGTGGCAGAAGAACCCCGGCGCCCGCGCGGCCGCCCGCGCAAGACCGCCGAAGAAGTGGATGACGGCAACCGCCGCCGCAAGCTCATGGACGGCGCGGCCAGGCTGTTCCTGACCAAGGGCTTTGCGGCCACCACCACGCGCGACATCGCTGCGGCGGCGGGCATGCACAGCGGCTCGCCCTTCTACCACTTCGAAAGCAAGGGCGCCTTGCTCCACGCGGTCATGAACGAAGGCATGGTCATGGCCCTGCAAAGCCAGCAGCAGGCGCTGGCCGCCCTGCCCCTCGACGCCTCGCCGCGCGAGCAGCTCCAGGTGCTGATCCGCCACCATTTCGAGATACTGCTCGGCCCGCGCAGCGGCTTCATCCCGGTGATGCTGTACGAATGGCGCTCGCTGACGCCCGCGCAACGCAAGGGGATCGCCCGCGTCAAGGACGCCTACGAAGCCGCCTGGATGCCCACTCTCGAAACCCTGTCACGGCAGGGCGCACTGCAGGCCACCCCGGGCGTGGCGCGCCTGTTCCTTTTCGGCGCACTGAACTGGGCCGTGCAGTGGTTTGCCCCCAAGGGTGGCAAGTCGCTGGACGAGTTGACCGGCGAAGCGCTCGCATTGTTCATACGGGAGGCATGAGCCATGTACCAGAGCGTGTTCGCACCAGGCCTGCTCGTGGGGCAGGTGGTGATCGTCACCGGCGGCGGCTCGGGCATAGGCCGCTGCACGGCGCACGAGCTGGCGCGGCTGGGTGCGCAGGTGGTGCTGGTCGGGCGCAAGGCCGACAAGCTGCAGGCGGTGCAGGCCGAGATCACGGCGGACGGCGGGCGGGCCTCCTGGCATGCCTGCGACATCCGCTCCGAAGAGGCCGTGGCCATCGTGGTGCAACAGGCCCTGGCAGAGCACGGCCGCATCGACGCGCTGGTGAACAACGCAGGCGGGCAGTTCATGGCCCCGCTCGCCAGTATCTCTGCCAAGGGCTGGGAGGCCGTGTTGAACACCAACCTCACCGGCGGCTTCCTGATGGCGCGCGAGTGCCACCGACAGTGGATGCAGGCCCAGGGCGGCAGCATCGTCAACATCGTGGCCGACATGTGGGGCTCCATGCCTGGCATGGGGCACAGCGGCGCAGCGCGCGCCGGCATGGTCAGCTTCACCGAAACCGCCGCCCTTGAATGGGCCGCAAGCGGTGTGCGCGTGAATGCCGTGGCACCCGGCTACATCGCATCGAGCGGCATGGACAACTACCCGCCCGCCGCCGCCGACATGCTGCGCGCCATGCGCCACAAGGTACCCCAAGGGCGCTTCGGCACCGAGGCCGAAGTATCGGCAGCCATCGTCTTTCTGCTCAGCCCTGCGGCCAGCTTCATCAGCGGGACCACCTTGCGCGTCGATGGCGCACGGCCCCAGGCGCGCCTGGGCTGGCCCATGCAGGTGCCCGATGCGGCAACACAACAGCGACCGGCCGTGCAAGCCTTCGAGGGCTTTCACCGCGCGCAAGTGCCGCGCGTGTTTGCAGAGCAGCAGCAACAGCTACCGGAGGCGGCGCCATGACGCCTTTCGCCTCGCGGTTCAATGCCTCCGCACCCGACGTACAGCGGCGGCGCAGCGCCCAACTGGCTCGGCTGGACGCCCTGCGCGCACTCGAAGACCGCGCTGCGGCCGCCTCGGCCCGCTCGCAGCCGCAGTTCGACAGGCGCGGTCAGTTGCTGCCGCGCCAGCGCGTGGCGCTGCTGCTCGATGCGGGCACGCCCTGGCTGCCCTTGGCCGCGCTGGCAGGCTATCTGCAAGACACGAAAGACCCGGCCAAATCCGTCCCCGGCGGCGGCATCCTCGCCGGCATCGGCATGGTGTCGGGTGTGCGCTGCGTGGTGGTGGCCAGCGATTCGGGCATTGAGGCCGGCGCTATCCAGCCCATGGGGCTCGACAAGATCCTGCGCGTGCAGGAGATCGCGTTGCACAACCGCCTGCCCTTCGTGCACCTGGTCGAAAGCGCGGGGGCCAACCTCATGCGTTACCGGGTCGAGGGCTTCGTGCATGGCGGCAGCCTGTTTCGCAACCTGGCACGGCTGTCTGCAGCGGGCATCCCGGTGATCACCGTGCAGCATGGCTCGGGAACGGCGGGCGGTGCCTACATGCCAGGCTTGTCGGACGTGGTGATCATGGTGCAGGGCCGCTCGCGCGCCTTCCTGGCCGGGCCGCCGTTGCTCAAGGCCGCCACGGGAGAAATCGCCACCGAGGAGGAGTTGGGCGGCGCCGAGATGCACACCAGTATCTCGGGCCTGGGCGAGTACCTGGCACTGGATGACCGCGAGGCCATTGGCATGGCGCGCGCCATCGTCGAGGCATCGGGATGGGCGAACCCTGCTTCAACGTCCGCGGCCCCAGGCCCGACGCTGGCTGCTGATGACCTGCTGGCCCTGATGCCCGATGACCTGCGCCAGCCCGTGGACATGCGCGAGGTGATCGCGCGCCTCGTCGATGGCTCCGAGCTGCTCGAGTTCAAGGCCCGTTACGGCATGGCCACCGTCTGCGCCCAGGCGCGTATCGATGGCCGCCCGGTGGGCTTCATCACCAATAACGGCCCCATCGACGTGGCCGGCGCCAACAAGGCGGCGCACTTCATCCAGTGGATGTGCCAGTTGGGCCACCCCATCGTCTACCTGCAGAACACCACGGGCTTCATGGTGGGCAAGGACAGCGAACAGGGCGGCATGATCAAGCATGGCAGCAAGATGATCCAGGCCGTGGCCAACGCCACGGTGCCGCAGATCACCATCCAGTGCGGCGCCAGCTTCGGCGCGGGCAACTACGGCATGTGCGGGCGTGGTTATGCGCCGCGCTTCCTGTTCAGCTGGCCCGGCGCCAAGACGGCCGTGATGGGCGGCGAGCAGGCCGCACGCACCATGCAGATCGTGACCGAGGCAGCGCTGGCGCGCAAAGGCATCACGCCCAATCCGGCCGAGTCGCAGGCCCAGTTCGACAAGATCGTGGCCATGTTCGAGGCCCAGGCAGATGCCTTCTACACCAGCGGCCTGCTGCTCGACGATGGCGTGATCGACCCGCGCGACACCCGCGCGGTGCTGGCCCTGTGCCTGGCCACCTGCGCCGACGCACAGGCGCGATCGGTACACCCCATGCAGTTCGGGGTAGCCCGAATGTAGACGCCCATCCCCTGCTTTGCACTGGTCCACACAAAATCAATGGAGACAAACCATGCAGTTCACGCACGAGCACCGCGAGATCCAGAAGACCCTCAAGCGCTTTATCGACGAGGAGATCAACCCACATGTGGACGAGTGGGAGGCGGCCGAGATCTTCCCCGCGCACGAGGTCTTCAAGAAGATGGGCAAGCTCGGCCTGCTGGGCCTGTGCAAGCCCGAAGAATACGGCGGCTCGGGCCTGGACTACTCCTATTCGGTGGCCATGGCCGAGACGCTGGGCCACGTGCACTGCGGCGGCGTGCCCATGGCCATCGGCGTGCAGACGGACATGTGCACCCCGGCGCTCGCGCGCCACGGCAGCGAGGAGCTCAAGCGCGACTTCCTGGCCCCTGCCATTGCGGGCGACATGGTGGGCTGCATCGGCGTGAGCGAGCCTGCTGCGGGCAGCGATGTGTCGGGCATCAAGACCACGGCGCGCAAGGATGGTGACGACTACGTGATCAGCGGCCAGAAAATGTGGATCACCAACAGCCTGCAGGCCGACTGGATGTGCATGCTGGTCAATACCGGCGAAGGCCCCGTGCACCGCAACAAAAGCCTGGTGATGGTGCCGCTGCGCGACGGCCCCGGCGGCCAGTTGACCAAGGGCGTGGAAGTGGCACAGAAGATCCGCAAGATCGGCATGCACAGCAGCGACACGGGCCTGCTCTACTTCGACGAGGTGCGCGTGCCGCAGCGCTACTGCATCGGCGTGGAGGGCCAGGGCTTCATCTACCAGATGCAGCAGTTCCAGGAAGAGCGGCTGTGGTGCGCCTCCAGCACGCTGGAGGCGCTGACCAATTGCATTGGCTGGACCATAGAGTGGGCGCAGGAGCGCAAGCTCTTTGGCGGTGCGCTGGCCGACCAGCAGTGGGTGCAGTTCAAGCTGGCCGAGCTCAAGACCGAGGTGGAGGCCCTGCGCGCGCTGACCTACCGCGCCTGCGAACTGTATGTGGGCGGGCAGGACGTGCTGGAGCTGGCCTCCATGGCCAAGCTTAAGGCCGGCCGGCTGAACCGCGAGGTGCCCGACACCTGCCTGCAGTTCTGGGGCGGCATGGGCTTCACGCTGGAAAACAAGGTTTCGCGCATGTACCGCGACGGGCGCCTGGCCTCCATCGGCGGCGGGGCCGACGAGGTGATGCTGGGCATTTTGGCCAAGACCATGGGCATTGCCAAGCGGCCCACGGCCCACTGAAAACAGGCCCGAGCATGCACGACGCCCTGCTGATCGACCGCGCGCCGCTGGGTGCCGGCCTTTTTTGCGAGACCTGGACCCTGAACGACCCGGCCAGCCGCAATGCGCTGACCGATGCCCTGGTGGACGCCCTGCTGAACGCTTGCACACGCGCCCAGAGCGACACCACACTGCGCGGCGTGGTGCTGCGCGGTGCAGGCGGGCATTTCTGCGCAGGCGGCAGCCTGGGCGGCTTTACCAAGACCATCGGCCAGCCGCTCGATGCCGGGGTGCCCGACCCGCTGGTGCCACTCAACCGCCGCTTCGGCAGCCTGCTGCAGGCGCTGTGCGACCTGCCCCAGTGGCTGGTGGTCGCGGTGGAAGGCGCGGCCATGGGCGGTGGCCTGGGCTTGGTCTGCTGTGGCGACCTGGTGCTGGCGGATGCGGGCGCCCAGTTCGGTGCGCCTGAAGTCACCCTGGGGTTGGTGCCCGCTCAGATTGCGCCCTTCGTGGTGCGGAGGCTCGGGCCTGCGGCGGCCCGGCGCTGGCTGCTGTCGGGCATACGCAGCGGGGCGGTTGCCGCGCAGCAGGCGGGTCTGGTAGATGAAGTCATCGAGGGAGCGATGGATGACGCTGTGCAGGCCGCCGTGCAGCGCCTGGCCACCACCGCACCTCAGGCCATTGCGGCCACAAAGCACCTGCTGCTGCAGGTGCAGAGTGCCCTGCCGCTGCCCGCCCTGCTCGACGATGCCTCCCACCTGTTTGCCCGCGCCTTGCGCGGACCAGAGGCCCCGCAGGGCCTGGCCGCCTTCACGGCCCGCAAGGCACCACCCTGGAACCCTGCGGCATGAAAAAAATACTGATTGCCAATCGCGGAGAGATCGCCAGGCGCATCACACACACCGCACACGCCATGGGCATCGCCACCGTGGCCGTGTACTCCGAGCCCGATGCCCATGCCCTGCATGTGCGCGAGGCCACGCAAGCCGTGGCGCTGGGCGGCAGCGCCAGTGCCGACAGCTACCTGCGGATCGACAAGCTGATCGCCGCCGCGCGTGCCACCGGTGCGGACGCCATTCACCCAGGCTATGGCTTTCTCAGTGAGAACGCCGAGTTTGCGCAGGCCGTGGTGGATGCGGGACTCGCCTGGATTGGCCCACCGCCCGCCGCCATACGCACGCTGGGCAGCAAGGCCGGTGCCAAGGCATTGGCCCAGGCGCAAGGCGTGCCCTGCCTGCCTGGCTATTCGGGCAGCGACCAGAGCGATGAGCGCTTTGCCGCCGAGGCGGCGCGCATCGGCTTTCCGCTGATGGTGAAGGCCGTGGCTGGTGGCGGCGGGCGCGGCATGCGACTGGTGGCCGATGCCGCGCAGCTGCCAACCGCCCTGGCCAGCGCGCGCTCGGAAGCACTGGCGGGCTTTGGCAATGGCGACCTGCTGATCGAGCGAGCGCTACTCAACCCGCGCCATGTGGAGGTACAGGTGTTTGCCGATGCGCAGGGCCACTGCATCCACCTGGGCGAGCGCGATTGCTCGGTGCAACGGCGCCACCAAAAACTGATCGAAGAATCGCCGAGCCCCGCTGTGGACATGGCCCTGCGTGAGCGCATGGGCGCCTGTGCCGTGGCGCTGGCCCAGGCGGCAGGGTACGTGGGTGCCGGCACCGTTGAGTTTCTGCTCGACGATTCAGACCAGCAAGGCAGCTTCTACCTGATGGAGATGAACACCCGCCTGCAGGTGGAGCACCCCGTGACCGAGGCGCTCACGGGCCTGGACCTGGTGGAGTGGCAGATCCGCGTGGCACGTGGCGAGCCGTTGCCGCTGGTGCAGCACCAGGTGGCACTGCAGGGCCACGCCATCGAAGTGCGGTTGTGCGCGGAAGACGCGCACTTCACACCGCACACGGGGCAGGTGCTGTACTTCGCCGCGCCCCCGGCGACGGCATTTGAGCGCGCCGCCCTGGGCAGGTTGCGCTTTGACCATGCGCTGGAGGAAGGCACCGAGGTCACGCCCCACTACGACGCCATGCTGGGCAAGCTCATCGTGCATGCCGCCACGCGCGGCGAAGCCATCGATGCACTGGTGCATGCGTTGGAGGGGACCACGCTGCTCGGGTTGCCCAGCAACCGCGCCTTTCTGGCAGCGTGCCTTGGCCACCCGCAGTTTCGCGCGGGGCAGGCACGCGTGCCCTTTCTCGCGCACGAGGGCGATGCACTGCGCGCCGCACTGCGCCTGCAGGCACAGGCCGCCTTGTTGCCCAGCGCCATGGCCGCCTTGTTCCCGCCCCGCACCACCACCCTGCCCTGCAGCTTTGCGCGCCCCATGCGGCTGCGCCACCAGGGCGAGGTGCTGCCGCTGGCCGTGCGTGAATTGGGCCCTGGACAGCTGCGCGTTGAACAACAAGGTGCCGAGCCGGAATTCGTCGGCATGCACCTCACGCCGCTGCCAGACGGGCGCGTGCAATGCGCCGTGGAGGGCGTGGCACACACCGTGCGCATGGCGGCGGTGGGCCCGCACCGGTGGCACTGGCAAGCTGGTGGTGTGGATGGCTGGGTGGAGGATGCCTCGTGCGAACCCGCCGCACGCGCAGGCGCGGCAGGCGGTGCCAACGAACTGCGAGCCCCCTTCAACGGGCGCGTGGTGGCAGTGCCCGTGTCTGCTGGCGAGGCCTTGCAGGCAGGTGCCACGGTGGTGGTGCTCGAATCCATGAAGCTCGAACACAGCTTGGCCTGCCCCACGGCAGCCACGGTGGCCGAGCTGCTGGTGGCGCCAGGCCAGCAGGTGGCGCCGGGCCAGGTGCTGGCGCGCTTTGCCATGCAGGAGGCATGACCCGATGAGCAGCAGCCCATCATCCGCAGATACCGAATTGCTCGCCGACAGGGCGGCGCTGACCGACACGGTGACGCGCTTTGCCCGCACCGAGATCGCCCCGCATGTGGACGCCTGGGACGCGGCGGGTGAATTCCCCCGCACGCTATACCGCCGCGCGGGAGACCTCGGCCTGCTGGGCCTGGGCTACCCCGAGCAGTACGGCGGCACACCCGCCAGCTATGCGCTGCGCCTGCCGCTGTGGCAGGCCCTGTGCCGCTACGGCACCAGCGGTGGCGTGCTGGCCAGCCTGCTCTCGCACAACATCGGGTTGCCCCCCGTGCTGGCGCATGGCAGCGATGCAGTGCGCAACGAGGTGATCCCGCCGGTGCTGGCGGGCGAGCGCATTGCCGCGCTGGCCATTACCGAGCCCGGTGGCGGCTCGGACGTGGCGCAGCTGGCGACCACCGCGCGGCGCGAGGGCGACGAGTATGTGGTCAACGGCGAAAAGGTGTTCATCACCTCGGGCATGCGTGCCGACTGGATCACCGTGGCCGTGCGCACAGGCGAGGCCGGCAGCCGGGGCAGTGGCGGCCTGTCGATGCTGCTGGTGCCGGGCAACAGCGCCGGCCTGTCGCGCAGCGCACTGGCCAAGATGGGCTGGCTGTGCTCGGACACGGCGCACCTGCGCTTTGACAACGTGCGCGTGACAGCACGCTACCTGCTGGGGGCCGAGGGCGACGGGTTTCGCATGATCATGGGCAACTTCAACGCCGAGCGCTTTGGCCTGGCGGCATCGGCCCTGGGCTTTGCCGAGGCCTGCTACGACGAGGCTTTGGCCTGGGCGCGCCAGCGCAAAACCTTTGGCGCCCCGCTGGTGGCGCACCAGGTGATACGCCACAAGCTGGTGGACATGCAGATGCGCATTCACTCCACTGCCGCCTGGCTCGAATCGGTGGCTGCGCAGGCCGATGCGGGCCACACCGGCGCCGAATGGGTGGCCCAGGTCTGCATGCTCAAGAACCACGCCACGCAAACCATGCAGTTCTGCGCCGACCAGGCCGTGCAGATACTGGGCGGCATGGGTTACATGCGCGGCACCGTCAGCGAACGCATCTACCGCGAGGTCAAGGTCATGATGATCGGCGGCGGCGCCGAGGAAATCATGAAGGACCTGGCGGCCCGGCAACTGGGTATCTGAAAGAGACATCGCCATGACGACGACCACAGACAAAGCCATCATCACCTGCGCCATCACCGGCGTACTGACCGACCCCACACAGCACCATGTGCCCGTGACACCCGAGCAATTGGCGCGCGAGGCCCGCCGCGCCGTGGACGCCGGAGCCGCCGTGGTGCATGTGCACTTTCGCCAGCAAGAGGCGGGCAAGGGCCACCTGCCCTCGTGGGACCCGCAGGTGGCACGCGACTGCGTGCAGGCCATGCGCGAAGAATGCCCCGGCCTCATCATCAACCAGACCACCGGCGTGGTGGGCCCGCACTACCAGGGCCCGCTGGACTGCCTGCGCGCCACCCGGCCCGAGATGGCGGCCTGCAACGCCGGCTCGCTCAACTACCTCAAGGTGCGCAGCAACGGCACCTGGGCCTGGCCGCCCATGCTGTTCGACAACCAGCCTGCCAAGGTCAAGGACTTCATCGACGTGATGCTGGAAACGGGCACCCTGCCCGAGTTCGAATGCTTCGACGTGGGCATCGTGCGCTGCGTGGAGATGTATGTGCAGACCGGCATGTACACCGAGCGCCTGCCCGAATACAACTTCGTGATGGGGGTCGAATCGGGCATGCCGGCCGACCCGGACCTGCTGCCCATCTTGCTCAAGCTCAAGATCAAGGATGCGCCCTGGCAGGCCACCGTGATCGGCCGCCAGGAGATCTGGCCCGTGCACCAGCGCGTGGCCGAGCTGGGCGGCCACCTGCGCACGGGGCTGGAGGACACGTTTTATTTGCCCGACGGGAGCAAGGCCACATCGAACGGGCCGCTGATCGCGCAGCTGGCCCAGGTGGCACGCAATGCAGGGCGCAGCGTGGCCTCGCCGCAGGAGGCGCGGGAGCTACTGGGCTTGCAAGCGACGACCGCTGCTTGACGAGGGCGGGCTGCCCACGGCCTTATGCCAGCGTTCCGGCAGCGATGTGCCGCCCTCAGACCAGCAAAGCACCGGCGTCGACGCCCACCAACTGCACGATGGCAGCGTCGATCGGCTGGTGCTCCGCCGCCGAACTCCAGGCTGCAGCGCCTGCAGGGGCGCCCTTGGGCGAAGGGGTGCCGTTGGCCGAGTTGGTCGAATACATGTACGCCTCTGCGATCTCCTTGGCCCATGCTGCAGCGGGGGCGTTGTAGACGGCCAGGTCGCCGGTGGCGTTTTCAAGGCCGAGCAGGGCATGGCCCAGTTGCACGGCCACGATGCCCACATTCTCCTTGCCTATGGCGTCGAGGTACGACACCAGCGCGCCTTGCAGGCCAATGTCGTACGACATACCCATGTTGGTCACGATCTTCAGCGCCAGCGCCCCCGTAGTCAGGTGCTGGTAGCCAGCGCCGAACTGGAAGGCGTAGGACTCCCAGCTTTGCGGGGTGGCACCAGCAGCCATCTTCTGCTGGTAGAAAGTCGTGCTCGAAGGGGACTGGTCGTTGAACGCACGGTTCAGAATGCTGACTTCGAGTTCGGCAGAGAGGACAACGGCCACAAACAGCTCCAAAAATAGTGAAACGTGCAGAGCATAGAGCCTATGTGCCAGTGGCTTCAAGAAAACATTGCTCGCCAATATGGGGCATGGACATTCTCCCGCGTAGTGGCCCTACCCCTTGGTGTTGGGCTGTTGTGGATGCTCCATCCTGCCCCCCCGCTATGACCTAACCCGCCAACCCTCCCAGGATGGCCGAGTTGCCAACCGCTACACCACGCGTTCCCGGTGGAGTGGCAGCTCGCCGGTCGAAGGCCGGGCCGCTGAACGACTGTGTCGATACGAACTTTCCGGCCGTCGCTACACGCACCAGTGCACCGGGCACCGCAGGCTCTTGCGCAATACCGAGGATGGATGATGCCTGGGGCGTCACCACGAAAATCCGCGCTACGCCAAACGATGGCACGCCCACGTTGACCCCGGCAACTAGACCGTTGGACAAAACCTCGAACCATGCGTACGACAAGGCATAGCTGAGCGAATCGACCGCAATGCCATCCGCCGCCGTCAGCTCGGTATTCCACCCCAGCAAATGCGTCGTGAAGGCCCCAGCCATATAGACCGCCATCAGCGGGCCGGTACCCGCCCTGTCAAACAGCATGGCAGGTGCGTTGCTGGCCACCGCCGACTGCCGCAGGCCTGTTCCCGCATTGTCGTATTCGTATAGCTGCCCGCCCACCATCAGCCAGAAGCCGCCAAACTGGCGCGGGCAGATACACACCGTATTCGGCATACCCGCAGGACCTATAGTCACGAGAACTGTAGAGAGAAAGTTTCCATCCGCGTCGTACAAGCGCACAGCTGCGTTAAGGTCATTGCTCGGATCAACAAAGACTAGATTGCCATTGGTCAACTCCGCGACACTACGCTCGACTGGGGTGATGGTGCGGTTCGCCGAACCAGACGCCAATGTAGTTAGCCCTCCCTGCTGAGCACCACTGGATGTGAAGCGAGCGAATTTGTATGCACTCACCACCGCAGCCCGGTAGTAATGCAGCAGAAAGCCTCCACCCGCAAGGGCCAATACACCGATGTAGTTGGGTGATGAAGCCGCCTCTACGTTGACCTCAATGCCCTGCAACGCGCCGAGGGCGTTGAAGCGTTTGAATGCTAAATCGTTGGTGCCGCTCTTGGCATAGGCAACCACGAACTCACCACCCGCCAGACCCGCAATGTTCCAGCTCTGCACAGCACTGTTTGGCAGCGTTGCCACGACCATCTCCGCAGCTACTAGAACACCGGTGGTCGCAGAATGAATTGCCAGTTTGAGCACAGCGCCTTCCGTCCACACCACTGCGATGTTGTTAGCACCTGCACGGGCTAGCCGAGTGCCTACTGCGCCAGTTGCCGTAGAGACTGGTACCCTTGACGACACAGGTGTACGCAAGCTACTGATGATGCGCAGATTGACCCCGGTGTCCGACTGCGTGCCATTCCCGCAATAGACCACGGCAAAATTGCCATTGTCCAGCGCAAGCACTGAGCGAAAAAGCTGGGCGGCGAAGCCGGTGCGTCCCCATGCGCTGCCACCGCTCTCCACCGGCGCGGCGGGCACCAGCGCAGTAACGCCGCTGGCAGAGTTTTGCAAGGCCAGCGGCACACCGTCGGCGGCGCGCCGCACAAACCCACCCGTTCCCAGCTTGGCATAGTCGCCAGCGGCCAATGCCGTTTCGGCCATGACCGTTACCGCCTGATTTTGCGCGTCCGTGCCCGATACGAGATGACGTCCCATGGTGTGCTTCCTTTCCTCGGGCCATTGCGTGCCCATTTGACCGAGCACATTGCTCGTAGCAGCAATGTCCACGGGATGGCCAGGGCGGGAAAGGCGTGGCATATATGCCGGCCCCGGCAAGGGCGCAGCGCGCTGCCTTGCACTTCTCAGGCCACCATCAAGGCCTTCAGGATCGGCAATTGCTTCTGCGCAAACACCGTGGCCTGCGACAGCAATTCCGCCAGGTTCTCCTCTGGTGTTTCCAGGGACTTGCCGTCCTTGATGAGCCGTTGCCCTTGCGCCTGCAGCAGCGCCCAGACTATTGGCACCCAGTCTGTGGGATGCTTTTTGCCCTGCGACAAGGCCACCAGGAACAACTGCGGAAAGCGGGTTACCGCCACGGCGCCTCCGGTAACAGGGCTGGCCAGGTAGCCGACATCTTGGCTACCGCGTGATTTTTGCATGAGGTGAATATTGAGCTTGTCCGTGTGCTTGCGCGCCTTGGCAATCAAAGCATCGTCCTGCACGGCCACGAGGTGCCCCCCCCCGCTAAGCACCAGCATGGCCTGCAGCACCTGGATGAAGGGAATCCCCTTGTCCTTGACCGCCTGCTCGACCTGCGCCAGCGTGCGCGGCTTGTGGTCGGCCAGAAAATCCAGAATGGGCGTGTAGACCGCCTCGCTCATTTCCGCAGAGCCCAGCATGCCTGTGACCTTGAGGGTCACATCGGCGCGGGGGGTTGTCAGCAACACTTTTTGCGCACGCAGTGCCTCGCTCTGTTCCAGAGGGCTGAGCTTTCGCGCACCGCGCACCCAGTAGTCGCGCCGGAACTGCTGGTTGCCGATGAAGTCCCGCGTGGTCTCCCGCAAGGTGACGTCGCTTGTGCTGTTGATGAGTGTCTGCTGCTGGGGCGTCAGGTTGAGCGGGTCCACATGGTCCAGGATATGGGCCGAGCAGGCGAACTGCAGCTTGGCCGGCTCCAGCCACTGGGCCAGCGTGGCAAAGTGCATGGGCTCCCAGTCGCGGTTGAAGTACTCGTGGGCGACATAGTGGCGGTTTTGCTCCTTGACCTTCTTGAAGCGCTCAGGCACTGCGGGGTTGGCACGGGCGTAGCCCGGGTTGGCTTCGAGCAGCTTGTCTGCGAACTCGAAGGCCCCGTCGATGCGGCCCACGATGCCCTGGCCTTCGGAGCCCTGCACCTGGGCATGCAGCGTGAGCAAGTGGCGCATGGGCGCAAACGCCGCCCAGCCCGGCAAGGTGTTGTAGCTGATGTACAGCACGCCCCCCACCTTCAGGCGGGTGCGGATGAACTCCACGATCAGGGCCCGGTTCTCGTCGCTGATCCAGCTCCAGATGCCGTGCAGACCGATGAAGTCGAACTGCGGCAGATCCGTGCGCGCCGAAAATTCGGCGAAGGATTCGTCGGTCAACTGCGCCCCCGCCCCTGCTGCGGCGGCCAGCTCCTGGGCAAAACCGGCCTGGGCGGGGTTGAAGTCGTTGCCATGCCACTGCACCAGCGAGGCTGCGGCGTGCATGTTGGCGCTCAGCCCCTGGCCAAAGCCCAGCTCGCAGGCCGCGCCCACCTCGGGGAAAGCCAGGCCCTGGTTCAGGAAGGCCAGGCGCAGCCGCAGGGGGTTGAGCTCGGAGTAATAGCCGTAGGTGTATCCAATGTCGGCCACATAGCCGGCGGTCCATTCAGACATGCAGAACAACTCCTTGTTGAGGTGCCGCATTTTGACATGGCGTTGGCAACCGCTTGCGGCACCCCTGACCGGCTCTGCCGCCAGCCCTGCCTGGCGCAGGCGGTCAGTGCGTGTGCTCGCGCGTCTGGGCCAGCATGCCCACGTAAGCCCCCTCCACCGCGCGCGCAAAGCCCGCTTCGTCCATCAGGGGCCCTTGCTCCATCTGCCCGCGCAGGTCGGCCCTCAGCGCGGCCAGCGCCGGCAGGTCGCCGGCCAGGGCCACGGCCTTCTCCACATATTCTTGCTCCGTGGCGGCCACCCATTCGGAGTGGCCTGCCCCGTGCAGAAAGGCCGCGCCCAGCCGCCCTACGCCAGGGCGGCTACTGAGCGTGACACAAGGCACGCCCATGTACAGGGATTCGATCAGGGTGGTGCCGCTGTTGTGCGGAAAGCAGTCGAGGGTGATGTCCACCTGCCTGAGCACGTCCCACGGCGGGCTGTGGAATCCGCATTCGATGCGCGCGGCATCGATCCCCAGCGCGGCAAACCGCGCCTTGATGCTGCTGGCGAAACCCGCATCCTGCATGTTCTTGCAGTCCAGCACCAGCCGCGATCCAGGCACCCGCTCCAGAATGCGGGCCCATGCAGCCAGCAGCCCTGCGTTGAAGCGGATGGCCCGGCTCAACGAGGCAAAGGTCACGTGCCCCTTTGCAAGCGCGGGCAGGCCACCGACCTCACCCATCCCTGAGGCGGGCCGGTATGCCAGGTAGGGCCGGTCCAACCGCCAGGGCTTTTCGGCAAAAAAGGGGGCATCCTGCACCGGCAGTGCCTGGGCGTCGGAGAGGTAGAAATCAATGGCATCGAGGCCGGTGGTGGAGCCAAAGCCCATCCAGCTCACGGACACCGGGGCGGGCTTGAGCGCGAACACGTCCAGGCGGTTGCCCGCCGTGTGGCCGGACAGATCCACCAGCACATCCACGCCTTTCTCCCGTACCAGCGCCGCCACCTCCGGGGCCGTCATTCCCTTGGTGAAATGCCAGTGCTCCACCAGGTTGCGGTAGGGCGCCCACACCGCATCCGGGCCGGCCATGCCGGCAAAGGCCGACACCTCGAAGAAGGTGCGGTCATGGTGGGCGAGCAAGGGCATCAGAAAGTGCCTGACCGCGTGGGGAGTGAAGTCTGCAGAGACGTAGCCGATATGGATGCGGGGCTTGGCAGTGCCCCCGCCGGCGGAAACGGGGGCCCGCAAGGCCTCTTGCCCGGCAGGCTGAAAGCGGACCTGGAAGGCCTGGTACTCGGCAAAGATGTCTTCTGCCGTCTTGTCGGGGTGGTTGTTGAGCACGAAAAACCATTTGCTCCAGATCTGCCGGTCCTGGGGCCGCAGAGCCAGCGCCTGGCGAAACAGCGCTTCGCAGGGCGCATGCACGCCCAGCGACGCATGAGCCGAGCCCAGCTCGGCCAGCGCATCGGGGTACTGGGGGTGGCTGCGGGGCGCGTTCTGCAAGGCCTGCTCCAGGCAGGCAATCGCATCCGAAATGGCCTGCGCTTCGCGGTGGAGCACGGCCAGGCCCAGCAGTGCCCCGAAGTGGCGGCCATCGATCTGCAGCGCGGACCCGAAGGCCGCAGTGGCCTCGACGCCCCTGCCCTGTTCGCGCAGCACGTTGCCCAGATGGACCCATGTGCTGGGATTGCGCCCTTCGAGCCCCAGCTTGCGGCGGATCAGGGCCTCGGCCTGTGCCAGCTGCCCCAGGTTCTGGTGGACCAGGGCCAGGTTGTTCAGGACCATGGTGTCGCTGGCGTCGAATGCGAGCGCTCGGGCCAGCACCCCCTGGGCCTGGTACCACTTGCGCTGCGCGATCAGGCTCACCCCGAGTGCAGACAAGGTGTCGCGCGGGCTGTGGCCCAGCTGCAGCGCTTGCGCCAACGCAGGCCCGGCACGGTCGCCCTGGCCCAATGCCAGCAGGGTGATGCCCTGGTTGAACCAAGCCTGTCCCAGGCCGGGGTGCAATGCGGTGGCGCGCACAAAAGCGGCCTGGGCCTGTGCAAAGCGCTCCAGTTGGTAAAGCACGTCGCCAATCTTGTTGCAGAGCAAGGCCACAAGTTCTGCATGTTGCCCGGAGGCTGCGAGTTGGGCATCGGCCAGCAGCAGGGCATGCTCGAAGGCGGCCAGCGCCCCCCCCGGGTCGGCCAGCAGCAACAGGCAGTCTCCCAGAAGCAGATGCATCTGCACATCGCCCGGATGGGCCTGGCAGCATTCCTGCGCCCATTGGCGTGCCAATGCCGCCTGCCCCAGGGCCAGCGCACTGCGCCCCCCCCAGAACAGCGACGCAACATCGTGCGGGTTGTCCGCGAGTTCTTGCTCGGCCATGGCCAGGCAGGCCGCGTATTCCCGGGACGCGTAGAGCTGGCTCAGGCCCAGGGGATTCGGTGGTTCATTCGTCATAGGTAGGGCGTTTTGGCGCGAGCCGCCTGAAAACGCCGCAATGGTAAATCAGGCCGATGGCTTGCGTGGTCAGCGGCGTTCAGCCATCGCACAAGGTGCAGGGCGAACTGCACATGCTCCGGACAAGGACAAACCGCGAGCCGGGGAGGTATTCTGAATACGCATAAAAAAAGGCCGCCCGAAGGCGGCCTTTTGGGCACCAGGGCGCAAGCCCAGGTAACGTAGCACTGTGATTAGGCAGCGAACGTGATGGTGGCAGGAGCAGCCACACCGGTCAGCTGGATCAGCACGTCGCCAGCGCTCAGGGTACCAACTGCATCGTTCACGAAGATGTACGTGTTGCCAGCCAGCGTGAAGCTCACGGCTTGGTTGATACCAATCGCGGTAGCGATCGTCGTGGTCGTGCCAGCGCCGGCAGGCAGAGCCGTGTCGGTCAGGTCGGACAGGATGTTCAGCAGGTCACCAGTGGCAGCCAGGTTTTCAGCAACCGTGCCAGTCAGCTTGGTCACGTTGGTGTCGGTCTTGTAATCAGCGCTTTGCAGAACCAGCGTGTCGCCAGCAGCGAAGTCAGTTACCTTGACAGAAGCAGCGATCAGCTTGGCAGCGGTCGTCAGATCGGTGGCGGTCAGGCTACCGGTCGTAGCGGCCTTGGAGCCCACAGCAAGCGTCAGCACGTCAGCGCCAGCACCCAGGGTGATGGAGTGAGCCTTGTTGGCCGTCAGCGAGATCGTGTCAGCGCCGGTGCCGCCGTCGATCGTCACGGCCTTGGTGGCGCCCGTAGCAACGATGGTGTCAGCAGCCGTGCCGCCCTTGATGGTCAGGCCGTTCACAGAGCCGGTGGCGGTGATCGTGGCAGCAGCGGTCAGGGCCGAAGCGTCGATGGTCTTCAGCGAAGCAGCGGCTGGGCCCGAAGCGGTCAAGGTCAGGCCCTTGTCGCCGGTCACGGTCAGCGTTTCCAGGGTGTTGCCCACGATGGTCGTGGTGTTGGCCTTCACGGTGCTTTGCAGAGCCAGCGTTTCGATGGAGTCCACTTGCACAGTGCCAGCGGTGGAGCCGCTCAGAACCACGGTAGCAGCGTCAGCCGTACCGGTAGCCTTGGCGAATTCAACGATGGTGTTTTGGTTGGTATCCTTCACGCCGATCGTGGTGCCCAGGGCAGCATTCTTGACGGTCAGGGCATCGGTGGAACCTTCGTTCCAGAATTGCTGGATGCCGGTCACGTTCTTCAGGTCGAAGTTCCAGGCGCCAGTAGTCTTGATGAAGAAGTTTTCGACGTTGGTCACGGTAGGTGCGTAGTCGGTGGCGTCGAGCAAAGCACGCAGCGTGTCGGTGCCAGCGCCGCCGTCGATGACGTCGCCGCTCTTCAGGGTACCAGCGGTCGTGGCAACGATGGTGTCGTTGTTGGCCGTGGTCTTGAACTTTGCTTCAGCAGCTTGGGGCGACAGAAAGTCGTCAGCCGTCGTCAGGGCCAGGGTCACACCGGTCACAGCGCCGTCATCGGTACCAACAGGCGAAGCGCTGGTGTTGGCTGGGTTGGCCGAGTAGGTGTACGAAGCGGTCACTTCGGCGTTCCACTTGACAGCAGCGGCGTTGAAAGCAGCTTGGTCGCCCGTGGCGTTTTCCAGGCCGGACAGGATGTCAGCCAGTTGCAGAGCAACGATACCAACGTTGGCCTTGCCCACGGAAACCAAGTAGTCCTTGACTGCGGCTTGCAGGCCGGTGTTTGGCAGCACGCCCAGGTTGCCCAGGATCTTGGTGGACAGAGCGTCTTCGGTCAGACCGACGAAGCTCGAGCCGAAAGACAGAGCGAAAGCATTGTTGCCAACCGAGGTGGCTTGCGTCACTTGGTTGTTGTAAACCGCGTTGGCAGGGGATTGGTCGTTGAACGCGCGGTTCAGCGAGGTGACAACCGAATCGACACCAAAAATTTGCTTAGGCATTTGAAACTTCCTATTAACAGTTGAAAAATGAAAACAAGTTGCTAAAGCAAGGCCAGCCCGTCTAGTGCACCACGCTTGTCTGCCGTGCGTGCCAGTTCAGCCCCATCTTTACAAGTTTGCTCTGGCATTATCACACGCACTTTTAAAAAAATGCCAGCGATCAAGAGCAATGCCTAGCCAACTTGGGATGAAGTGTAGCAACCAACCCACCGGAGGGGGCGTGACGCGGATCACAAGTACTGTGCGCTTGTGGGCGACGCTGCTGCGCTGCCCTCTGTGTTGCAGCAGGCCAACAACCAGGGGCGGCTCGGCAGAGCACGCATGGGCGGCAACGCCCGAGTAACCAGACGCGCCGGCCATTACCCAGGGACCCAGGGCACGCAGGGGGCAGCACCCCAAGCAGCCCCCTGCCAGCTACCACTGCCCGCGGATGGCGATATACGGCCCACTGCTGCGGATGGCGAACAGGGGCAGGTTGGCGGTCTGCCGGAAGCCTTCGAAGCCGAATACAGCCACGGCGCCCGGCGCCAGCTGGCGCAGGGGGTGCTGGTACTCGGCGCGCATGGACACGCGGGTGGTGTTGCGCACGCGCCCGTTGTCGAGGATGGCGCTGTAGGCAGTGGTGTCGCGGTTGTGGCCCAGCTCGGCATCGACGTACCAGCGGGGCCCCAGGTGGGCGGCTGCGCGCAGGCTGTATTGCTGCTGGCGGCCGCCGGGGCGGGTGGCGTCGGTGGGCATGTCCACCCCGGCGCGCAGGCCTATCTGCCATTGGCTGACGCTCAGGCCCAGGCTGTCTGCGAGCACCTGCTGGGGCTGCGCATTGCAGCTCCACTGCAGGGCCAGGCCGGCATAGCGCCCTGACAGCACGGGGTTGCTGTACAGGTTGCGCAACTGCGCCTCTGCACCCACGCGGGTGTTGCAGATGGACGACATTTCAGTTTTGCCAGCCAGGCCAGGGCCGTTGCTGGGCATGTATTTGTCTTGCAACTGCAGGCCCGAGCCCAGATGAAAGCTGGTGTAACGTGTGCCACCACGTGTGTGCAGGCTGGCCATGGCGGCACCTGTGTAGTGCTGCAGCAGGGTGGTGTCGCCAGCAGAGCCGATTTCTCCGGCCACGCGGGAGTATTCGCCCGCCAGTTCGGCCTGGGTGGTTTCGGTCTGCGGGGCACGGGGACTGGAGCGGGAGAGCACGGCAGCGGCCACTTCCACGCGCTGGCCGTCGGCCCATTGGCGCGCCAGGTCCATGCGCACGTCGGCGCGGGTATAGATGCCGGGGCGCGGGAGGCTGGCTTCTTCCACCGGCAGGGTGACGTTGCCGGTGGGCAGGGTGAGCGTGAGGCTGGTGATGCCGGGGGCGCCGGCGAGGTTGCTGTCGCGCCCCAGCCGCAGGCCGGCGTGGCGGCGCCACTGCCAGCCGGTGCTGGCCCGGCCTGCGGCGGCATAGCGCTGCTGGGCCTGGGCCAGGCTGGCGCGCAAGGTGTCGGGCAGGTCGGGGCGGGCCAGCCACTGGCCCAGCAACTGGGTGGCGCTGAGCAGGTCGCCCACGCCAGCCAGGGCCACGGCGTAGTCGAGCCCGGCCTGGATCTGGTCGGGCTCCAGCATGAGTGAGCGCTCCAGGTGCTCGGCGGCCTCGTCGTAGCGGCCCTCCTTGTTGAGCAGTGCGCCCAGCTGGGCCAGCCATTCGGGCACCCGCTGGCAGGTGATCACATAAGGAGTCAGGCGGTCGGCTGGCGTACCGTCAGGCACCGGGACGCACACGGCAGCCGCAGCGGCCTGCGCGGCGCTGGGTTCTGCACCTGCTGGCGGCACCTGCGGGACGTTGAATGCAGGTGCCATCTCCTGGGCAGGGGCCGACAGGGGCGGCAGGGCACTGCCGCGGCCACCAGCGATCGGCAGCTGGGCCTGCGCGGCCGTGGCGGCGCACATGGCCATGGCAAGCAGCCACACCGTGCGGGGCATTGAACCCGGGGGGGTGGATGCTGCGCAGGATTCGGCAGAAAAATGGTAATGCCGCCTACGCTGTGCCATGGGCTGTGGATCGGGCGGCCTGGTCATCCCCTGGTACAGGCGGGTGCTCGGCCACCAGGGTGTCCAGGGGCACTGCATATATATGGTGGGGCACGCGCAGGCCTTCGAGCAGGAAGGTGCCCATGGACTGCAGGTGCTGGGTTTCCTGGGTGCCGCTGCCACCTGCACGCGCGCCCAGAGAGAACTGCCCACCCAGTTGCGCGGCCATGCCTTCGCCCACCAGGATGGGGTGTGCCAAGTCCACCGTCAGGTCGACCAGGCGGCTGGCTATGGTGATGGTACGGCCCATGACCGTATGGGTGCGGCGGCTGGCCAGACCAAAGGAGCCCACCATGGCAGGGCCTGTCTCCAGACCCAGCCCCAGGCTCAGAGGTTCCAGGCCGGCAGGCGCGGGGTCGGGCAGCAGCTTGAGGGATTCCGTGAGCAGGTCGAGCGCGGCGGCGACTGCCTGCCGCGAGTGGATCTGGGCGTGCTGCTCGTCGGTGGCCGATGGCAGGGGAATATCGTCTGCCCCATTCCACACGGCAAGGACGGCATCGCCCTGGAACGACTCGATGACGCCCCCGTGCGCCTGCACGATGCGGCTGGCGGCAGAGAAGAAGGCGTGCAGCACGGCTGCAGCTTCCTCGGGCGGACGGGCTTCGCAGTAGGCCGAGAAATTGCGGATGTCTGCCAGCAGCACGCTGACCTGCCGCGTGCTGGCGCGGATGGCGCTTGATGGCGGCTGCAGCGCCAGCGCTGCGGCCACAGGTGCCGGCAGATAGCTGGCCAGGTGCTGGTAGAGGCGGTCGCGCTCACTGCGGCTGCGGGCGTGCTCGATGGTGCCGGCAAACACCCCCGCCAGCAGCACGAAGAGTGCGGGCAGCAGCCAGCCCACCCATACATCGGCCAGCCACAGGGCCAGGGCATGCGCAACGACCAGTGCCAGGGCAAAGGCCAGGGCTGCCAGGGGCAGCAGGTACACCGGCATGCGCAGCATGGGCGAGGGCGTGAGTGCCTGGGCATCGCGGGCGGCGCTGCCGCCCTGCCCGGCCAGCCGCACCAGCAGCCACAACAGCAGCGCGCCCAGTGCTGCCGCCACCGCCTGCAGGGGCAGCGCTGCGCGAGGGGTGTAGGGCGTGTGCCCGTCTACCAGGGCGCTCAGGATCTGGGCATGCGCCAGCAGCCCGGCACTGGCACCGCTGTAGGGGGTGGCAATGGTGTCGTTCATGCCGAAGGCGCTGGCGCCCACCAGCACCCACGCGCCGGTCATGATGTCGGTAGGCACCCGGCCGGCCAGCACGTCGGCGGCAGGAATGCTCACGAAACTGTCGGGGTGCAGGCGCCAGGCCACACGCATGTTGCCCCGCTCATCGAGGGGCAGCGCAGGCAGCGCCTGGCCGGCGCTGCCCAGGGTCCAGGGCGCGTCCCACCAGCCGCCGCGCTGCAGCAGCAGGCTGGTTTCGGAGGTGGCGCGCAGCAGCGAGGCAATGGCCAGCGAGGGGTAGGACTTGCCTTGCCAGCAGATGATGGCCGGCTGGTGGCGCACCACGCCATCGTCCGCAATGCGGGGGCTGATGTGGCCGGTGCGCCCTTGCGGCATGTCTCCCAGCGCGGCCAGCGCCGGGAAGTTGGACAGGTGCCCCAGCGCCTCGGAGAAAGGTGCCGGGCAGCTGGCCCAGTCGAGCGCGCCCGAGGGCTGACCCACGCGCGGAGCGGCCTGTTCGCTGAGCTGGGGCAGGCCCGTGCCGGGGCCGGATGCGCCCAGCGCAAACACCTGCGCCAGCACCGGCCGGTGCTCGGCCACGGCGGCAAGCAGCGAGGCGTCGTCGTCACGCGGATCGGTGAAGACCACGTCCAGGATCTGCTCGCGCGCGCCCAGCTGGGCAATCTGTTCGATCAGGCGTGCCTGCGTGCTGCGCGGCCAGGGCCAGGGGCCGATTTCGGCGAGCGATTTTTCGTCGATGTCGACGACGAGGACGCGGCGCTCCTCGGTCTTCTGAGAACCCAGGCGCCAGACCCAGTCGCCCGCCCGCTCTTCAACCGCCTGCAGTGCAGGACCAAAAAGCAGCGAGAGCAACAGGCTGACAATGGCAGCGGCTGCCAGACCTGCCAGCAGCGCCCGGTGTCGTCCTGCCGGACGTCTGTCCGCTGGCGGCTGGCGTGGCGTCAATCAGCGCCCCCAGAGGGTTACGCCACTGAGCGAACCTTGGGGCAGGGTTTTCTCAAAGCCATAGGCGGCTTCAGTACCGCTCGCATTGAGGGCACCAGTGATGTTGGCGTTGGACGCAGTGGGGACGAACTGCCCCGCCGCGCCCACATTCCCCGAGGCCTGTATGTTTTGCGAGCCCACGCTCTTGCTGGCCATGAACAACGAGGTCTGGAACAGCGAGCGACCGAAGTCCACCTGCAAGGCACCGCTCTGCACCGCCACCGATTCAATGGCGGTTTGGGCGTCCTTGTAGAACTGGGCACTGGCGTTGGCCAGGCGGAAGTTGACAATGCCCTCCTGGGGCAGCTTGCCCTGGGCGTCAGGCGCCTGGAAGAGCACATTGGATACGTTGCCCACCACGCGATTCCAGCCCGACTTCAATGCAGCTTCGTAATCCACCACAAAACCATCACCCTCGACACGCGAGGTCCAGGACTGGCGCGCCCATGCCAGCTGTGTCACCTGGGGCGGCTGCACGGGTGCAGGGGGCTGAACCACCACAGGAGGAGGCGCCGGCGCGGGCGATACGGGTGTGGGTGCAACCGTTACTGGAGGCTCGGGCGCGGGAGGAGGGGGTGGCGCCACAGGCGCTACCGGGGGCGTGTAGACAGCCACTTCCACCGCCTTCTGCTCGCTGGTGAGCGATTTGACGGGGGTGGGCTCGGCGCGCAGGTCGTCCAGCGGCTGGGTCTGCGACTTTTCTGTGCGTGCCGCCGTCATTTCCACCGCGCGGGCATTGCGCGTCACGGTGTCGGTGGCCACCAGCAGGGGCGTCGCGTCGCGCCGGCTGTACTCAAGAATCTGGCCCTTCATGTCGTCGGACAGCAGCTTTTCATGGCCGCTGATGCAGGGGCCGACACTGGCACCGCAGCCGTTGTTGGCCAGCGGAGTGAGCGTGATGGCGCCGGTGTAGACCGAGGCAGCCGTGCGCTCCATGTCGGAGCGCACGACGAAGTCCGTGCCCTTGACGCCAATGGCGGCGACGGGCGTGTTCAGACGGAAGCGCTCGCGCGCGGCCTCGCCCCAGCTGCCCGTGATGGAGCGCACCACGCCTTCATCGAGGCGGAACTTGATGGCACCCAACTGTGGCTGCTGGGCGGAATGGCTGTAGCTTTCAATGTGCAGGCGGCTGGCCGGCCGCACGCTCAGGCGTCCACCGTCCACAAAGCGCAGGTGCACATGGCCACCAGCCTTGGTTTCGATGCGGTCGCCCACGCGCACGGCGGCGCCGCGGTCCAGGGCACGGCTGCTGCCGTCTTCCTGGAGGATGGAGGCCGCGCCAATGACAAACGTGGCTTCGCCCACGACGGCGCCCAAGGGTTGCCCGGGCGTGGAGGCATGCGCAGCGCCACCCATCCCCATCAAGGGAAAGGCAAGGCAGGCGGCAATGGGGAGCAATCGGTGGTTCATGGTGTGCCTTTCGGACAGCAGAGAATGCCTGGCGGCGCCAAAGAGGGGCGCAAGGCCAGGAAATGGCTCTGACGCTGTATTTTCGCTCATGTCTGTTTCACAGTGTGTGAGCGCGGTCACACACCACTTGCCGCAGCGCTGGCAATATGCTGGGAGCGTTGCCAGTGGTGTAATGCCGCCATGTGCTGCTTGGCGCAGCCCGGCACACTCCTACTGGTGCATGGCGCGATCCGCAGCGGATCGACACCTTCTGGCGCCCGTTTGGCACCGTGTTTCAGCGGCTTCGTATTATCGGCTCAAGCCGCGTTTTTCCCTATCTATGCCCGTTTCCGTTCAGTTGTTGAGCCAGTTTCCTTTGCTGCAGCCGTTGGCGCGCGAAGCCCTGGAACCACTGTCGGCGCGCATGGCATTGCGCTCGTTTCCCCGCCGGGCCATGGTGATGGGCAAGGAAAACCCGACACAGGAACTGGGTTTTCTGGTGGAAGGACGGCTTCAGGGGGTGGATTTCACCGTGGATGGCCGCAGCGTGGGCATGTACTTCGTCGATCCCGGTGACTATTTCGGCGAGTTGGCGCTGGTGGATGGCAAGCCTCCGTCCGAATTCGTCATCGCCGCTGTGAAGTCCACGGTGGCGTTTCTCGATGGCGCAGCGGCGCGCGAGCTGATCCTGGGCCACCCTGCGCTGGCGCAGGCGGTGATGGCCCGGCTGGCGCAGCGGGTGCGTACGGTGATGGCGCAGCGCACGCTGCTGAGCCTTCCCAACCCGTTTCAACGGCTTTGCGTATTGCTTTTACAATTACCGCAGCGCCCGGTCGACGGGGTGGCCGAGGTCGCCCAGGCCCCAACCCACCAGGAGTTGGCCATCATGATCAATGCCAGCCGGGAGACGGTCACCCGCGCGTTTCAGGTGCTGTTCCTGCACAAGGTTCTGGTGCGTGAAGGCAACATTCTCAAGCTGATGCAGCCTGAACTGATGCGCGATATCGCCGAGGGCCGGGCCGATCCGCCCAAAGCCTGACACCTCTTGCCACGGGTCTTTCCGCAGGAAACCCTGGTGGCCTTCCTCCCTGTTTTACGGTTACCGCCCTTGAGAGTCTTGTTGTCGTATTTGTGGCCCTGGCGCCACATGTCGCTGGTGATGCAACTAGCACGCCGCGAAGTGCATGCACGCTACCGCCAGTCGTGGCTGGGCATGGTGTGGGTGGTGCTCACCCCACTGCTGATGCTGGGGGTGTACACCCTGGTGTTCCGCCACGTGATGCGCGTGCGCTGGTATGGGGTGGATGAGGGCAACATGGCCTTCGCACTGCGCATCTACGCGGGGCTGGCGGTCTTCGGCTTTTTTGCCGAGTGCGTGAACCGCGCGCCCAACCTGGTGCTGGAGCAGCCGCACCTGGTCAAGAAGGTGGTGTTTCCCTTGGAGATCATGCCCTGGGTGAATGCGGTCAGCGCATCCGTGGGGCTGGGGGTGTCTGGACTGCTGCTGGTCGGCCTGGCATTGCTCAGCGGCCATGGGCTGTCCGTCACCATGCTGGCGCTGCCGCTGGTCTGGCTGCCCTTGCTGCCGCTGGTGCTGGGCCTGGGCTGGCTTCTGGCCGGGGTGGGCACTTACGTGCGCGATGTGGGGCAGTTGCTGGGCATGGTAGTGGCCGCGCTGATGTTCCTGAGCCCCATCTTCTTTCCGGTGGAGGCCCTGCCCGAGGCAGTGCGCCCCTGGCTGCTGCTGAACCCGCTGGCCTGGATCATGACGGGGACGCGCGAGGTGCTGCTGCATGGCCGCTGGCCCGACTGGCAGGCCCTGGCGCTGCTGCTGGCGGCCTGCACGGTCATCGCCGTTGCGGGCGCCGCTTTCTTCCACAAGGTTCGCACGGGGTTCTCCGATGTCGTTTGATACCCCCGCAGACGCCACCCCGGCGCTGGCCATCGAGGCCCGTGGCGTGGGCAAGCGCTTTTCGCTGTTCGAGCAACCCAGCGACCGGCTCAAGCAATTGCTCTGGGGCCGCTACAAGCAGTACAGCCGCGATTTCTGGGCGCTGCAGGACGTGAGCTTCGACATCCGCCGCGGCGAGGTGGTCGGGCTGGTGGGCCGCAATGGCGCCGGCAAGTCCACTTTGCTGCAGATGGTGTGTGGCACGCTGGCCCCAACCACGGGTTCGCTGGCAGTGCGCGGGCGTGTGGCAGCCCTCCTGGAGCTGGGTGCGGGCTTCAGCCCCGATTTCAGCGGGCTCGAGAACGTGTACATGAACGCCGCCATCCTGGGCATGGGGCGCGCTCAGGTGGACGAGCGGCTGGACAGCATCCTGGCGTTTGCCGACATCGGCCAGTTCATCCACCAGCCGGTCAAGACGTATTCCAGCGGCATGTTCGTGCGTCTGGCGTTTGCCGTGGCGACGAGCGTGGAGCCCGACATTCTGGTGATCGACGAGGCGCTGTCGGTCGGCGATGGCGCGTTTGCACGCAAGTCGTTCGACCGCATCATGGACCTCAAGGACAAGGGCGCCACCATCCTGTTCTGCTCGCATGCGATGTACCACGTGCAGGCCCTGTGTTCCCGCGCCCTGTGGCTGGAAGGGGGACGCATGCGCATGTGGGACGATGCACCACGGGTAACAGCGGCCTACGAGACTTCGCTGGTGATGGAAGCCCCTCCCAGCCAGCAGTCCACCCTGGGGGCACACGATGCCGAGCCGGCATCGCCCGCCACGGATGGCGACGCACGATCCAGTGACACCGATCGCTTTGAAGCCCGCATGAAGGCCGATGGCGCCCTGGTGCGCAAGGCGCCAGACGGCACCGCCGTGCTCACCGGCATCGAGGCATTGGCCGATGGCGTTGCTGCCAGCGAGTTGGCCATCCACTCCGGGGTGACCACGCTGGAGGTGCGCATCCGCTTTGCCAGCGACCCGGCATTGCCCTGCCCTTCGGTGGCCATCGGCATCGCCCACGCCAATGGCACGGTGGTCGCCAGCGCTGGAAGCGCCAACGATGGAGTGGAACTGTCCCGCGACGCCTCGGGCGCCGGCATGGGCGTGCTCACGCTGCCGCGCCTGCCGCTCCTGAAGGGTGACTACACGGTATCCATCATCCTGGCGTGCGAGCGTGGCCTGCATGTCTATGAAGTCGTGGAGCGCGCGATCACGCTGCGCGTGGTGCAGACCGGGCTGGAGCAGGGATTGGTCAGCCTGCCCCACCAATGGAACAGCGGAGCCGGTGCGTGAGCGTGCGGCCATGGCATGCCGTCGAGCTGGGCGAATCGCAGATGGGCGAGACCCGCGCCCTGTTTGAGCAGGTGTTCGGCCATTCCATGAGCGAAGCGCTCTGGCGCTGGAAATACGACGGCGGACGGGGGTGCGCCACCGGCACGCGGGACGAAGATGGCGCCCTGCTAGCCCATTACGGCGGAACAGCCCGAACGCTGGTCTGCGAGGGGCAACCGCTGCAGGCCGTGCAATTGGGCGATGTGATGGTGAAAGTCCAGGCGCGCGGCATTCTGTCGCGCCAGGGGCCGTTTGCCACAGCCACCCAGGCCTTTTTGCAGAACCATATCGGCTCACCCGGCGGGTTTGCATTGGGGTTTGGCTTTCCGAGCGCGCGCCACACACGCCTGGGTGAAAAGCTCGGCCTGTACACCCCGCTGGGCGAGGTGCTGGAGGTGCGCTGGAACACGCCCTCCTGCCCCACTCCATTCTGGAAACGCCCCTGGGTCTGCGCCCCCGTGGACTGGAGTGCAGCGCACACCGACGCCCGCCTTGATGCCTTGTGGGATACCTTGCGCCAGACCGCGCAGGGCTTCGTGCTGCCCCAGCGCGACGCGCGCTGGTGGCGCCACCGCTTTGCCAACCATCCTGATGGACCGTACCGGTGCTGGTGGGTGCGCGGCCGCTTTTCACGCCGCATTCTGGGCGCTTTGGTACTGCGACCTGGGCAGGGCGCGGCGGCGGACTGGGAGCTGCTGGACTGGCTGGGTGCCGTGCAGGACGCCCCCACCCTGCTGGCTGCCGCCCGCGAGCTGGCCGCGCACGGTGGCGCCAGGGCCTTGAACAGCTGGCTGAGCCAGCCTCTGGTACGCCACCTGCAGGCGCTCGCGCCCCCGCCGGATGGCGCACAGGCATCCGAACAATCCGCCTGCCCCTACTGCGTGACGCAACGCACTGCACCAGCGGTGCCTGCTGCCCTGCGTAACCAGCCCTGGTGGCTGACGGGTGGCGATACAGACTTTCGCTGAGCATGTCGGCAGCCGCTGCATTGTCCCCATGGAGTCTCAGGGCGCAGGCGCCCGAGTACGGCTGGCTGGTGCCCGCCATGGCACGGTTGCCTGATGCCCTGGCCTATCCCATGGCCCGCTGGCGCGGCGCTATCAATGCCCGCCACGACCGCGACTGGGTCTCGCTGAGCCTGGGTCACCGGCATGTGGCGGCCATGGTCGAACAGGGCCTGGCACAGCTCCTGCCGCCCGAACAAGTGGCCGACGCAGTGGTGGAGCGCTTCGAAACCGTGGCCCGCGAAGAAATGGAAGCGCGGGCATTGCAATTGCGGGGCCTTTCGCATTTCGACATCGAGGCGGCGCAAGCGCTGGACACGCTGGCCACCCGCCCACCGGGGCGCGGCCTTGTGCTGGTGACACCGCATCTGGAAACCTTCGTGCTGGGTATTGCGGCCCTGGCCAGCCGCGGCACGCGCGTCCACCCTGTCATGTCCATCGTGTCGGAAGACCCGCGTGTGCACCCTGCCATCAGGGCCCATTTCCGGCTGAAGTACAGCGGGTTGGAGCGCCACCTGCAGGGCGGCAAGCTGGCGGATGCGGAAACCTCGATGCGCTATTTTTACCGCATGTTGGCCCAGGGCGATGTGGTTGTGGTGCTGGCCGATGCCCCGGCACCGCCCGACGGCCCCGGCGTGTGCCTGCCTTTTCTGGGCGCGCAACGCAAGGTAGCCCAGGGCGCGCTGCGCCTGGCCACGCAGTCGGGCAGCCTGCTGGCGGCCTTTGCCTGCCATGCCCACGGTGGCCGCCGGCATTCGGTGGCCCTGTCGCCGCTGTGGGACCCCCAGGACGATGCCCAGGCCACCTATGCACGGGCCTTTGCGTTCATGGAGCAACACATCCGCGTGAACCCTGCGCGGTGGTGGGGATCTCACTTGCTACCGCTGTACCCGGCCTGCTGAAAGACACCTCCAACCATGACCTCTTGCGTGGATGATGAATTCCTTTTCCTGGCCTGTGTGAGCCGCTGGGAGGTGGCCCGCGAGCGGCTACTGACCTCGCCCTGCCTGCAGGCGGGTAAGCGCCCCCTTTGGCTGCGCTGGAATGCCAGCTCAGCGGCAGAGGCTTTCAACGACGTGATGGATGCGAGCCCCCCCCACCGCTGGGTGGTATGGCTGCACCAGGATGTGGTGCTGCCTGAGGGCTGGGACACATTGTTCAGCCAGGCCATCGCGCAGGCCGAACAGCGACTGGGCCGGCTTTCCATCGTGGGCGCCTACGGTGTCATCGGCGCCGGCGTACAGGCACGCCATGCAGGCCACGTGCTTGACCGCGGCCATGTGCTGCGCGGCCCTGCGGAACTGCCCAGCCTGGTGGACAGCCTCGATGAACTCCTGGTGGCGGTGCGCAGCGACAGCGGCCTGCGCATGGATCCCGCGCTGGGATGGGACTTCTACGCCACCGACCTGGTGCTGCAGGCCCAGGCTGCAGGCCAGCAAGCGGCCGCAGTGGATGCTTTTTGCGAGCACTGGTCGGACACGCCTTCGCAGCCCCCTCTACCCCGCGCCACGGCCCAGCGGATTGCGCACAGCGGCACGGCCTTCGAAGCCAAGTGGGAGTCCCACTTGCCTGTGACGACCACCTGTGTGGCGATTCAGCAGCGCGGCGACGTGCGCGCCATGGCGCAGTCGCTGCTGGGCGACGGTATTGCCCCCCTGGAAAAGGCAGCCCCATGACCCCCATTGCCCTGGTCATCGTCTCCACCGCGTCGAGCCCGCTGTCGTCGGAAGAATTTCGCCATGGCTGGGACCAGTTGCACCGCGTGCTGCCACCACCCACCGTGTGGCTGGAAACGCAGGCGCTGGCCAGCCCGCAGGCATGGCACCAGGCCCTGGAGCAAGCACCGGCCGCGGCCCCGCTGGACGGGAACGCCCGCGTTCTGCTGCTGCGCCATGGCCACGCCATGATCGACCCCGATGTGCTGGAGCGGCTGGGGCAGGCGCTCGACGATGCACAGGATGCGCCCACGGCGGTGCACGCTTTCGACCCGGGCTTTCCCCCGGCCCTGGCACCCGACTACTGCACGGTGCGCGGCATGGAGCGCTACCTGGAGCAACTGGGTGCCCGCGAGCTCCCCCTCCTCCCCGACAGTGGCCAGCATGTACCGCTGGTGACGCTGACCACGGTGGCCGCCGTGCGCGCCGGCACCGTGCGCAGCAGCGCCAATTGGGTACCCGGTGCCTTCGTGCACGACTTTGCCAGCTACCACCAGGCGCGGCGCGAGGACATGCTGCCGCTGCTGCCCGCCGGCGTGGCCCGTGTGCTGGATGTGGGTGGCGGTGAAGGTGGATTTCTGCATGCCGTCAAGGAACTGCGCGGCTGCGAGACCCACCTGGCCGAGTATTCGCAAGAGGCCTGCCGCACCGCACGCACCCAGGTGGACCATGTGTGGCAGGGCGACTTTCTCACGCAGCCGTTCGACGGGCTGCTGGGGCAAGGCCAGGGCGCGTTCGACTGCATCAGTTTTCTGGACGTGCTGGAGCATGCCAACGACCCGTGTGCCTGGCTGGCCAGGGCCCGGGGCCTGCTGGCGCCGGGCGGATCGGTGCTCATCTCCATTCCCAATGTGGGCCACTGGGGCGTGATGGCCGACCTGATCGAGGGGCGTTGGGACTACTGCCCGCTGGGCATCCACTGCGTCACCCATGTACGCTTCTTCACCTGGAAGACCCTGCAGGACTTGCTGACCAGCGCAGGATTTGCGGTGGATCACCTGGAGCGCGTCCAGGTGCCCGCCCCCGAAGACTGGGCCAGCCACTGGGCGCACACCCCGCGCCTGAAGGCGGATCCGGCGAGCTGGAATACCTATGCCTTCCTGGTGCGCGCCACCCCGCTCAAGGAGGCTCCATGGGCTTGAGCTGCTGCGCCGTTCTGGTGAACTACCGGGATGCCGCCGAGGTTACGTTGGCAGTGGCGTCGGTGCTGGCGGATGCGCCGGGCCTCGAGGTGCGCGTGGTCGACAACAGCGATGACGATGCCGAATGGGCCTTGCTGCGATCACTGCTCCCGCAGGCAGTCCACTGCCATCGCGCCGAGGGGAACATCGGATTCGGCCGGGGCTGCAATCTAGCTGTGGCGGCCTCTTCGGCCGACTGCTTTTTCCTGGTGAACCCTGATGTACGCCTGGTCAAGGGCTGCACGGCGGCACTGATCGAAGCACTTGCCCACGACCCCACGCTGGGAGCGATCGCCCCCCGACAGTTCCTGGATGCGGCCCTGCAGTGGCGCCTGCCGCCCAGCTGGCTGCCCACGGCCGTGCGCGCATGGGCCACCGAGCGCGCCCGCAGGGAGCCCCCCATCCGGGATCGGGTTCGCCACGCCACGGGGGCTGAGGCCTTGCGCTACTGGCAAGCCCGCCATGCACCGCTGCGCCAGCGGGCGCTGTCCGGTGGCGCGGTCATGGTGCACCGCCGTGCACTGGACGCAGGCGGAGACCTGTTCGACCCGCGTTTCTTCATGTACTTCGAGGACTCCGACCTCTGCCTGCGCTTGCGCCGCCAGGGCTTGGGCATGGCCATGGCGCCGGAGGCGCAGGCCATCCATGCCTGGCGCAACGCCCCCCACAAGCAGGGCCTGATGGAAGCCGGCGCAGCCATCTACTTTGCCAAACACCATGCCGATGACGGCTGGCTGCACAAGGCCCACCGTCTGCAGCAGGTACCGCCCGGGCCGCTGGGGGACCTTAGCCAGCCAAGCCGACGCACCCTTGAAGGCATAGAGCTGGAGGTGCCCGCACCTCTGCAGGCAGGCTGGGTGCTGGAGCTCAGCCCCGATCCTTTGCGGCAGATCTGTGTCGGGTACCTGGGAACCGGGGCACGGGCATCGGCCTCATACCAGACGCTGGGGCATTTCGGCTCCGGCACCGTGTTTGTGCGCTTGCGCAGCAGCCGGGTGGACGACCGTGACGGACCCGAAGTGATGGCCATGTTGGAGCCTCCACATACCGCCCCATGGGAGACAGGAACAGGTTCCACAGGTTGAACGGTGCGTCACTGGCCCGGGACCCGACACATCCTGTAGCGCGATGTGCACCCGCCACTCTGCGAAAATCACGCCCGATAGGGCATGCCGACAAGCCGCCCGAAGCACCTTTGCCGCCCACCGCCTTCATGTCCTGACCGCCCGTCAGGCCGTGCCAGCAGCACTTTTCCCCGCCAGGCTTGCCCGGCATTTCGACTTCTTGGGAGTGAGTACATGTCTACTCTTGGTTTCCTTTCACCCCCGCCGGACAAACCGTCGCCCAGCGCCATGGCTCTGCAGTTGGCAATGGCCGCCGCCGGCATCGCCCTGGGTGGACAAGCACTGGCGCAGACCGCCCCCCAGGGTACCGCTCCTGGCGCGCTCGCGCGCCCAGGCACAGTGCTGGCTGCACCCTCGCCCGCAACTGCGCCTCCAGCGGCCGCCTCCCTCCAGGCGGGGGGCGCCAACCCCTTCGACGCCCAGCGCAAGGCATGGCCGGATCGCGTCCCACCCGTCCCGCCGCCACCACCACCGCCGCCACCCGCCGTGGTGACCGACCAGGACCTGCAGTTGTACGGTGTGGTGATTGCAGGCAGCGTCAAAATGGCCAATGTGCGCCTGGGGCCGCGCTTTGCCAGCTCGGCCACCGAGGGGCGCCCCTTCTCGACCTTCCGCGAGGGGCAGGCACTGGGCGAATTCACGCTGACACAGGTGCACCCTACCCACGTGGTGCTGTCAGCACCCGGCGGGCAACAGAGCATCTATTTCACCAAGAAAACGGACCGGGCCGCCGGCCCGGGGGCACCAGCCCCCGTGGCGCAGGGCCAGTCGCCCGTTCAGGGCGCGACGCCGGTGGTACAGGCGCCTGCCGGGGATCCCGCCGCCACGCAGGCAGCCGCCGCAGCGGTCGCGCCCCCAGCCGGGGCCAATGCCGGGCAGGCGGCCCAGCAGCAGGCAGCGGCAGCCCCGGCCGCCGCCCCGCCTGCCGCCAACTCACCGAACGCAGCCAACACAGTGTTCAACAGCCTGTCCGAGGCACTGAATGCTGCACGCAACAATGCCAACATGCAGCAGAACCAGGGTGCCAACCCTTTCCAGGTTCCCAGCGCACCTCGGCAGTGAAGCCTGCTTAAGAGGCTGCGCGGCAGAAAGCATCGAAGCGAGCCGCTCCACAACCGAGGAACCGGTTTGTCGGGCGTTGCTCCTTCTGCCCCGCGGCGTCTTGGCCCCGGCGCTGTGCGCGGGACCAGCAGCGGTGGCGAAGAGATCGCAGCAATCGATCCGACCCGCCGCGCGAACACTTCATGGAATAAAAAAAGGCCCCCCGGGGCCTTTTTTACGTATGAGCAAAGCGCTGGCTGGTGTTTACCAGATCTTGCCCTTGTTGACGAAGGAACCGTTGCTGTTCTTGAAGCCGAAATAGATTTCGACGTTGAACGCACGCAGGTCATCAGCCGTCAGATCCATGGTGGGTGTGAACTTGAGGGTTCCTGCATTGGTGATCTGACTGGAGTACGCAACGGTTTCAGGGTTGGGCAGTCCGAGCTGAACCCAGCTGTCAACCTTGCGGAAAAACCACACATCGGTCGTGAAGAACAGGCCATTGGCTGGAATGCGCGCCGCGATCCACACACTGGTCTTCTCGCTGGCAGCGACGTCTGCAGTGGTCTGCGTCAACGTGATATCCAGCTTCAGAGGCTGGCCTGCTGTGGACACCACGTTGGTGGTCACCGATCCAGGCGTGGTGGGCGCGGTCGGTGTGGTGGGGATGGTCGGAATCGTCGGCGTAGTAGGTATCGTCGGCGTGGTGGGCGTCGTCGGGGTCGTCGGGGTCGTCGGGGTCGTAGGCGAAGCAGCGTCCACGGGATCCGGGAAGGGGCTGGTCGTCCAGGAGATCTTGGCGTAGCCGGCCGCATACTTGGGCATGTCGACGTCGAGGGCGCCCTGGTAGTCATAGAGTCCGGCGCCGCTCAGCTGGCGCACATAGAGCCATTTGCCCTGGTCAGTGCTGCTGCGGTTGGCATCGAGCTGGCCGCCCACGAAGCGCAGGGTGCCGCCACCGTCGTGCACGACGAAATGGTCGACATCTTCGTTGACTAAGCGCGTGAACGAGGAGTCGATACGCTCGCCGGTCTGTGCGTCCTGGTACTCTGCACCGCTCAAGGGAGCGACACGGGTCGGCTCCTTGCCATAGCGCAGCACGAAGGCCGACTGGGTGCTTTGGGCCGCATAGCCCGAGAACAGGAACGAACGGGTGCCTGCAGGAATGAAAATCTTGAATTCCTTGTTCTGCATCTGGAAGCCAGTGAACTCAGGAAGGGAGAGGGAGCCACCGCCAGGGAAGGCACAGCCGCCGGTGCCAAAACCGATGGCGCAACCCGTGACGCCAGTAGGAGCGTATTGCTCCTTGAAGCCGACCTTGGTGTCGAAGGTATAGCTGCTGCTGCCGGACGGCAGAGACAGGGCAATTCTGTGTGCTGACTGGTGCATCGAAACAAAATTTGCAGCCTGTGCAAACGTGCTCATTGCAGCCAAAAAAATAACAATTAGATACCGCATTGCATCCGCCCAAAAAAAAAAGGCCGCGAGCTCTCGCCGGCGGCCTTTTTACTAAAGTCGCAACTTCTTAGTTAGAAGGAGCGTAGTGCCACGTGACTTCTGGGCCAATCGTGTTGATGTAGGTAACAACGCCAGGACCGCCCGACTTGCCCAGGTTCACAGAAGGAGCCGAGGTTTGGCCAACGGAGACCGTTGGGTTTGCGTAGCGAACGTTAGCCCAGCCAGCGGTGAACGTGCCCACGCTGATCTGGCTACCGAAGGCCAGCCAGTCGTGTTCGAACACGCTGGTCGACGATGCTGGTGGCAGAGGCGAGATGTTGAACGTTGGACCGGCGATGGTGTTTTCGCTGTAATCGAACACGTCAGCAGCAATCTGCACCTTCTGTTGGAAGGGGTACTGGCCGCTGATGACGTTACGGTACGTCAGCTTCGTGGGGAACGTGAAGGACACCAGCGAAGATTGCGAACCGCCGACCACGTAAGGCACGACGAAGGAGGTCTTCCACAGCGCGTCTTCGATGTCAGCAACCGTAGCTTGCGAACGTGGAGCGCCCAGGCTGGAGTCAACACCGATGTTTTGCTTGATGCGGTTGTTGTAGTCAGCCAGTGCCAGGGTAGGCAGCGAAGCGTTCTGACCGTTCAGCGAGTTCGAGATGGTCAGGAAACCGGCCAGCACGTTAGGCGTGTTGGTGTCAGCGACCACAGCTGGAGCTGCGTCAAATGCGGCCTTGATGGCAGCCTTGGCAACGCCAGGACGGTTAGGAGCGAGGTCGAATGCTTGCGATTCGATGATCGTGATGTAACCGATGTTGGTCAGTGGCGAGCGGCCTTCGCCAGCACCGCTCACGATCACTGCTGGGGTAGCAGCGGATGCGAAGGTGTTGGAGTTAGGCAGCAGGATCGAGTCGTCGCTGGACGTCACAACCGAACGCGTCGTTTGGCCGTTGGCGGCAGCAGCTTGGCTTGCCAGGGTACCGACCCACACGTCGCCAGGCGACAGGTAGATCAAGAAGTCAAGACGTTCTTCGGAGCGCTCATTGTCGTGAATCACGACCTTGGCGACGACGGATTGCGTCAGGCTAGTGTTGATAACCTTCAACTCACTTTGCCATCCCCCACCGATGAAATACGAGGGAGCGACCAGCAAATCACCCAAACCAGCGTGATTCACGGTCACAGCGTTTGCAGCACCAGCAGCGAGCATGGCGCCCATTGCTACAGCAAGAAGTTTCTTCTTCATCACAGATTTCTCCATAAAAATTAAAAAAAGCACCTGAGCAAGCCCACACTCATAGCTTTACAAGTTTACACCAGATACTTCAACAATCCGCCCCGCGTACACAATCTAGACAAGCGGACTCTATGGACTGTTGATTCGCATCCTACACAATCGCCCCCCGGTTTGCGCAGGGGTGCGTAGATAAAATGTGTTTGGTGTCACAACTAGGGCGAAGGATGTTGCACCTCAGCAACAAGCGCCCGTTGTCCTTTTCCTGCGCCCGACACGGCAAGCCTGCGGCCTGCCCTGCTGCGGCACAGCGGGCCAGCGGCAAGTCGCCAGAGAGCCAGCGGGCGTACCCAACTGACCCTTGCGGCGCTGCCACGGCCCCTCATCAGCGAGACTTCAGAACAGCGTCGAGATTGACGTGCTTCCACTGCCCATCCACGATCTCCCAGATATCGGAGGTGCGGAAATTGGAGTCAGACTTCTTCCCGGTCGGATCGACCAGTGTGAGTTCGACTTCCACATTGGCATTCTTGCCATCCTGGGTGACATCATGCACCTTGATGGATTTCAGGATCCATGCTTTCGCATGGTAATCGGCATAGAACTTGGAATCCGTCCGCTTGGGGTCGATCCCGTGCTCCAGATCGTAGCGCACGCCCCAGTTGCGGTCCACATGGGCTTGCCAATAGCGTTTGAAATTGGTAAGCACGCCAATTTGCGCCATTTTGGGCTCAAGCGCAGGCGATGCGAACACCAGGTTCAGCGGCTTGGACTCCTTCGAAACCGTACTCGGTGCGGCGGTTGCACTGCCTGCAGTCTGCGAGGTCGCGCAGCCGGCCAGCCATGGCAACACCGCGACCATGGCAGCGGCGAGCGTGATCTTTTGTGCAAAATTCTTCATGCGTGTCTCAAGATAGTGTGGAAGTTCAACGAATCACGGGGGAGCGACTCGCAGGGATGAGGGCTCTTGCAGCGTGTGAAAAAGCACCAATGGGATATGGGCGACCTGCTGATAGTTCACATCAATGATGCTGCGGCCACCATTTCGGCGCAATGCGTCACCCGCGAGCAGGACGCAAGGCGCCAAGACAGCAAACGAACTGTCGGTCTGCGGCACCGGAGCGCTCAGGCAGCGCATGGGCGGCATCACGTCATCGCGCCCCAGGAAGGCGTCGTAGTCTGCCATGATGGCCCAGGTATCGGGGCGCACTTTGGCCAAGGTGAACATCTCCTGCAGCGCGTTGAAGGAGAGCGTGGTGCCCTCCTGCAGCACCAGGCGATACTGTCCGCGCCAATCGTAGTCGCCTTCGGGATCCGTCCGCGCAACGATGGTCAGCCGCGCATCGAGCCGGGCAAAGTCTTCCATGGCCCTGCGCACTGCGGGTGACTGGTCGGGGTGCCCCAGCAGCAGCAGTTCCCAGCCCGAGTAGGTCTGGTGCACCAGCGAGAAGAAGGTGGCGGTGAGCGCCGCCACGTCGAAAGGCTGCACCACCGCCGAGACGAATGGCGCGGCCATTGCCTGGGAATGGACTGTTTGCGCGCCCTGCACGGCGCTTGCGCCAGACAATGTGCGCCAGCCATCCCTCATGAACCGCCACATGCCTGGCGGCACCACGGCGCGCACCATGTTCTTGGCGTGGAACAGGGCATGCGCTCGTCGTCCGGCCCCGAGGGATACCTCTTCGCCAGCATCGGCGATCAGGCGGTAGTACTGCGCCATGTAGCGCGCCTGGTCGTTGGCGAGCAACTGGCGCTCATGCACCGTGGCCAGCTCCGAGCGCAGGTATTCCAGGTCCATGCGCGCGGCAGCCAGCTTGCGGTCCAGATCGGTGGCCACGACGGGGGACGCACCCGCCAGGGATGGCATCGATGTCGAAGACAAGGTCTTGGGAGGATTGACCGCCCGAATGGACACCCCCGCAGCCAGCGTGCGCAGGTGGTGTTCGGGCAGCGCGCCGAGGGCATCCATGATGGCCGCGTCCTGCGGCTGGGCCGCCCCCGTGCCGGAACGCTGCAGGGCGTCGACCACCTCGCCCAGCGGCGTGGTGCGCAGCAGTGCCGCCGCATCGGCGGGCAGGCGGTCCAGGTAGACCCCGAGGAACCAGCTCAGCGACCACCGCGGGTGCTGGTGGGGTTCCACACCGCTCCAACGCAGGTCAAACTCGCGGAACCACTCGCGCAGGCCGGTTTCGGTGGCGTTGTAGAAATGGTGGGGGTAGCCGTGTTCGGGCTGCAGGAAGGCGGTGTCGATCTTGACCACGCCGCCCGGCTTGAGCACGCGGCGAATCTCCTCCACCGCCGCCTGAGGGTACTGCAGGTGCTCGAACACCGCCTGGCTGATCACCGCGCCAAAGCTGTTGTCCCGGAACGGCAGCCGGTCGGCAGAGCCGACCACGTCCGTCATGGGGTAGCGAAAGATGTCGATCTGCACCACGTTGTCCCAGCGCTGCAGCTTGCCGCCTGCGCCCAGGTCGAGCACCCATTCGTCCCGGTGCTCCTCGATGATCCTGAGCGACTCCTGGCTGTAGGGGTGGCGCGATACCGGATCGTCCACCGAGGCCTCCCCCGTTCCCGCCTCCTCGATGGTTTCCGGCAGCAGCACGGGCACCCCATTGCGCAGGGGGTAGGCCGCCTCGCAGCCGCCACACACCACCCGGCTCTCGTGCTGGATCAGTCTGGAGCCGCAACGCGGGCAGGCCAGCAGGGGCAAAAGGGAGTCAAGTCGGCTCATACGGTGGATTCAAGGAAGGAAACGGTCAGGCAAGTGAGGACGGCGACAAGCGCCGTTTCAGGAAACGCGGGGGGGCCAGGCCAGCGAAAAATCTTCGGCGTCGATGGTCAGGTTGGGGTTGTAGCAGGGGTCGTTGGCCAGCAAGGCAGGCCAACGGGTCTGCAGGATCTTCACTTCCGAGTTGAAGCGCTTTTGCTTCTCGGGCGTGTCCTCATAGCCGCGCGAGACGGACTCGTGGTGGATCAGTTCGGCATAGGGCGTCCAGTGGTTGCGGTATCCCGCCTCACGCACGCGCAGGCAGAAGTCCACGTCATTGAAGGCCACGGCCAGGCTCTCGTCCAGGCCGCTCACCTCTTCGTAGACCGACTTGCGCAGCAGCAGGCAGGCCGCCGTCACGGCGACGAAGTCCTGCGCCAGCACCGCGCGGCCCATGTAGCCATGCTGGCCCCGGGCCAGCAGCTTGTGCGCATGGCCGGCTACGCCGCAGACCAGCACCACGCCCGCGTGCTGGATGCGGCCATCGGGGTACCACAGACGGGCGCCCACGCAGCCCACGCCGGGCTCCAGGGCCGGACCCACCATCTCGTCGAGCCATTCGGGGTGGGTGGCCTCGATGTCGTTGTTCATCAGCAGCACGAACTCGCCAAACGTGGCTTCGTGCACCGCACGGTTGTTGATGGCCGAGAAGTTGAACGGGCCATCGTCGCGCAGCACCCGGATCTGCCCCGACGCCGTGCGTTCGGCCAGCAACTGCAACGAAGCCGCTTCGTCACTGCCGTTGTCCATCACGATGATTTCGTAGTTGGGGTAGCGGGTCTGCACCAGACTGTCCAGGCACTGGCGCAGAATCTTCTCGCCATTGCGGGTGGGAATGACGATGCTCACCAGCGGCGGGTTGGCCGGTATGCCCCAGCGCACGCGGTACATGCCCGAGGCCTCGGGCGCCTCCAGCACCTCGCCCTGCAGGCCACGGCGCTGCAGGTGCTCCTGCAGCGCACGCCGGCCGGCCTCGAAGGCATAGCTCTTGTTGCCATGGCCAGAGGCCGTGCTGCCGGTTGCCGTGCGCCAGTGGTAGAGGATCTGCGGCACGTGGAGCACAGCGGCGGCTTCCACGCTGTCGATGGCGCGCAGCGCCAGGTCGTAGTCTTGCGCGCCCTCGAAGCCCACGCGCGGGCCACCGAGCTGGCGCATGAAGTCGGCGTCATAGACCGCGAAGTGGCACATGTAGTTGTGCGAGCGCAGCAGGCCCAGGTTGAAATCGGGCTTGAAATACGGATCGAAGCGCCGGCCGGTCTGGTCGATCTTGTCCTCGTCGGAATACAGCACCTTGCCCTGCGGGTGGCGCGCAAAGGCCTGCATGGCGCGCAGCAGCGCATGGGGCGTGAGTTCGTCGTCGTGGTCCAGCAGGGCGATGTACTGGCCCTTGGCCAGGGCGATGGCCGTGTTGGTCGCCGCGGAGATGTGCTGGTTCTTGTCGTGAAAGGCCAGTCGGATGCGCGGCTCTCCGGCGGCTGCAGCCTCCAGCAGTTCACGCGTGCCGGCCTTGGTCGAGGCATCGTCGCAGATGCACAGCTCCCAGTGCGGGTAGACCTGGTTCTTCACCGAGGCAATGGCACGACCCACGTCCTGCGGATCGGGGTTGTAGACCGGCATGACGATGGAAACCAGCGCCTTGCGCGGCAGGTCGGCCGCCTCGGCCACCAGGCGCGAGAGCTTGACCGGGTCCATGGTGTCGTATTTCGCCACCCAGTCGGCATAACTGCGTGGTGTGGCACCGGGCACGGTGTCCAGCACAGGTGCGCCGGAATCCAGGGCTTCCAGGCCATGTTCGGAGCCATGCAGCATGCGCCGCAGGCGCTGGCGCACGCCCTGCACGCCCTGGGTGCGCAGCACCGACACCGTGCGCTTGACCAGGTGCGACAGGCCCAGACCCCGACTGCGGGCGACCGAATAGGCCGCCACGACGCTCCTGGCGTAGCGCGGCAGCCGGACCACCAGGCGCAACGGCCGGGTGATCTTCCACGAGCGCGAGCCCGTCACCAGGCGCAGCTGGTGCTGCGTGGCGTCCACCATGGTCTGCAAGTTGTGCGCATGGTTGCGCGCCAGGGCGATCTCGGCCGAGAGGGCAGCGGCAGAAGCCTCCAGGGAACCGATGTGCGCCTGGGCGTCGGTGTACAGGTCCAGCACGTTCGCGCCGTGCTGGTGGGCCAGGTCTCGCTCGCGCATCACGGCATGGAGTTCTACGATGGTGGCATCGCGCTCTTGCTGCACCACGTCGCGCGCGGCGCAGGCCAGGTCATGCGCCTCGCCCAGGTGGTGAGCATCCTGACGGGCCTTGTCGGCCGCCTGCATGGCATCCATGGCGCGCTGCTGCTGGTCCACCAGGTCCTGCGCCAGGCGCTTCACATCCTTGCTGCGCTCTACCAGTTGCGACAGCACACTGCGCCGCGACAACGAGCGTGTGACCAGTTCCTCGAAGGTCTGCTTGGACTGCAGCACCTGCCATTTGGCATACAGCTGGGCAGTGGCATCGGCCGCGCGCTGGCGGTCGGCCTGCACGCCCTCACCGGCCCCGGCATGGATGCGGTAGGCAGCCGATACGCCGGGCACGAACTCGAACGGCGTGCGGCTTTCCACCTGCAGCCAGAAATCCCAGTCCTCGTACAGATCGAAGCGCTCGTCGAAGGCGGCCCCGCCGGCCTGCACCAGGCTGCGATGGAACAGCACCGAGTGGATGGGCATGAAGTTGCCGTAGCGCAGCTCGCCCGAGGCATAGGGGAACTGGAAGATCTCTCCCACGGGCTCGCTCTGGGCATCGACGCACTCCACCGCCGTGTGCACCGCCTTGACCGTCGTGCTCTGGCGCACGGCCAGCACCAGCTTGGCAATGTGGTCCGGGTAGAACCAGTCGTCGTCGTCCAGGAAGATGAGGTATTCGCCCGTGGCCGCTGCCATGCCGGCATTGGCCGCCAGCGCGCGGTTGAGCTTCTTGCCCTGGGAGACCAGGGTGACCGGCACGGGGCCGTCGGCCCACTTCGTACCAGGCAAGCCGTCGCCGGCGGCGTCCACCAGCACGATGTCCAGGTGCGGATAGGTCTGCAACGCCACAGACCCGAGGGCCTTGGCCAGCGTGGGGCGGCCCATGGTGCGCACGATGACGGATACCAGCGGCAAGTCCTGCGGCAGCACGGCCACGCCGCGGCCCAGCAGGCGCTGCCTTTCGCCCTCGATCAGCAGCGGGCCGCCAGCGCGCAGATCGGCCGAGGTGTAGCTCTCGAAAGCCTCGGCGTATTCCGACGCCGGGAACAGCGTAAGCGCACGAAAACGGTTGAGCGCGGAAATGAAGCTCGCATACGGCAGCTTCTTCTCCTGGCTGGCAAAGACCTGCATGGCCTGCTGCTTGAGCGCCCACACGGGCGTGATGTCCAGCAGCCGGTTGGGCCTGAGCGGCGCGCTCACCTCGTACAGGTGCAGGCCCACGCCCTGCAGCCGGCGCACGGCCTCGATGGCGCACAGCGCCGTGGCGCGGTGGTCGGGGTGCAGCTCCCAGGGCGACGGGGCGTACACCACGTCGGCGCCGGTATCGGCCACCGCCTGGATGATCCTGTGCACCAGCGCTTCGCCATAGGTGACTTCACGGTCCTGCAGGCCCCAGCACTGGGGCGGCGGCAGGCCTAGCACACGGGCCGCGTCGGTACTTTCGGAGAGGCGGGTGTCTGCATACCCCTTGGCCGCACCTTCTTCGCCATGCCCGCCAGCGGTCAGCAGGACGACATGCACGGAGTGCCCCGCCTGAACATGCCCGGTGATGGCCCCGCCGCATCCAAAGACTTCGTCATCGGGATGGGGCGCCAGGACGAGTACGCCCCCTGGGGCGGGAGGCACGGGTGAGGCGTGGTAGGGGATGATCTCAGCCTCGCTAGGGTGCATGTTGTGCATTCAGATCAGGAAAGGAACGTGGGAACGGTCTGTGGCGCATGGAAACCGGTGTGCTTCCGCAAAAAAGGCGCAGGCACGGCAAGGGCCGGTCCCTCGTCAACGAAAAGGACCGCCGTGGATGCCAGGCAGAGACCAGGTCTGTGGGATTTTTCGCTTGAAGCCCGCCGCAGCGGCCCTCAGAGCAGGTCTGCAATTCTATATTCTGTCGTATGCAGTCACGATCATGCGCTTATCCTGGCAATGGCAACGGATTGTTGCACCACAAGGCCCTCTTGCGTCCAAAATATTGCGCATTGGTGCGACACCGGTCACACCCGGCGGCATCTCCCTCGGCGCACGGCCCTACCCAGGCGGGCGTTGCAACAGCCCGTGCACCCCGCCCCGGACTGCGGCGAGCAGGCGCGCCAGCCGCCGCTCGGGCAGCAGTGGCTGCAGCAGCAGCTTGCGCGCCAGCGGGGCGAGCAGCTTGCGGCGCCAGCCACGGGGCACGTCATGGGAACGCATTAGCCACAGCGTGTTGCGCACCTGGAAGTAGATGCGCTGCGGCGGATGCGCCAGCACCCGGCGCCCCAGCACCTTCACGCCCGCCTTGCCGATGGTGTGCTGCAATACCACCGCCCCCGTCTGCATCACCGCCCATCCCCGGTGGCGCGCACGCCAGCACCACTCGGTATCGACCATGTCCACGAACCAGCCCCCTCTGAATGGGCCTACGGCGGACAACGCTGCAGCCGGGTACAGGCACCCGGAGGTGATTACATGGTCCACCGCCACCGTCTGCTGCGCGGACCAGGGGTCTGCGGACGGCACCAGGCGCAGATGCGCATCCACGCGCTGGACGGGCAGTGCCCGTCCCGTGGTTTCGTCGTGCACGGCGGGGCCGAGCGCCGCCCAGCCGCCAGCGGCATCACCGGCCCGCGCCCAGATGTCCAGCAGGCCGGCCACGTACCCGGCGGGGGGCAGGGAATCCTGGTCAAAACTCAGCAGGAAGTCAAAGGCGCCATCCAGCGCCCGCTGGCGCGCCAGGTTGAGCGCAGCGCCCACGCCCAGGTTGCCTGGCGCCAGGTGCCACTGCACGGCGGTCATGCCCGACCAGGGCCCCGCCGCCGGGTCGATGGTCTGGCCGTTGTCGATGACCAGCACCTGCGCCACATCCGGCAGCAGTCGCGCAATCAAGGCCGACAGCCTGTGGCAGTCCGGGTGGTACGCCACCACGCAGGCCAGAACGCGCGGCGTCATGGCGTGGCACCCGGCCCGCTGCACAGTGCCTCGTATGCGCCGGCAATGGCCTCCCAGCGATAGCGCTGCGCCAGCGACGGCCCTGGCACCCACGCGCTCTCCTGCGGGCTTTGCAACTGCCGGGTGAGCATGGATACGTCGGCAAAGTAGCCCCCCTCGTCCCCCAGCGTGTAACGATTGAAGACGCAATCGAAGGCCAGCAGCGGTCGCTGGTACGGCAGCATCTCGACCAGCGAGGGATTGGTGCCCCCCACGCTGTGCCCGTGCAAATAGATATGGCAACCGGCGCGCAGGGCCGCCAGCGCCTCGGGGTCGAACAGGGAATCGATGAAGCGCACGCGCGGCTCGCCCTGGTAGCGCGCGAGCAGCTCACGCCCCAGCGGCGTGGCGCTGAAGTTGCCCACCAGCACATACAGCGGCTGGGGCGATGCCAGAAAGGCCTGCAGCATCTCGGCGATGTGGTTCTCGGGTTCGATGCGCGCCACGGTCAACAGGTAACCGCCGGGCGCCAGGCCAAAGCGTTCCTTGAGCAGCGCGTGCGCCTGGTCCGCAGGCAACTGCAGCACATGGTCGCAGCCATAGGCGATGACGCTGCTGGTGCGGCCATAGCGGCCCAGCACCATGTCGGCAATGCCCTGGTTGTCGCTGACCACCACATGGGCGTGGCGCACGGCCAGGGCCTCGCTGCGCTCGAGGAACCAGCGCTTGAACCCGGTCCATTTGTCGCGCCGGGTCTCCAGCCCGTCCACATTCACGATGATGCGCCGTGGGCCGGCCATGCGGCGCAGCAGGGGCAGGAAGATGCCGCCCGACACGCCCATCACCAGCATGGCATCCACCCTGCGCCAGCACACCAGGAAGTTGAGCAGGTCATAGGGCACCGACCACAGGCCGTTGGCACGCAATGGCAGGTAGCGGTGCGCCAGGCGCTCGCCATCCGCCGCCAATGCGGTGCGGCCCACAGAGGAACCGAAGACCAGTGTGGCATGCCCCCGCCGCGCCAGCCGGGGGGCAAGCTGATCGACGCAGGTCTCGAAGCCGCCATAGCGTGCCGGCAGGCCATCGGTACCGATGACCGCGATGCGCAGCGGTCCCCTGGAGGAATCGGTCATCGCTGCGTGCCTTGGGCCGACGGGCGCAGCGCCTGCAGCACCAGAAAGAGCCCCATGGCCCGGCGCCGCCGCGTGGGCCCCGACACCAGCGCGTGCCATGCGAGGTGCAGCGCCACCCGCACACGGCTGCGGCCAGCCCAGGGCATCGACAGCCAGCCGGGCACCTGGGCCGCCGGGGACGCCCCAGGCAGTGCGCCACCCTGCTGCGCCCGGGCCCAGGCCATGGACTGCACCAGCACCCGCTCGGCCAGCTGCATGCCGCGCCCCAGTTGTTCGCCCAGCGACCGCTGGCGCGATGCACCCAGCAGGTTGGCGCCGTGCTGGCGGTACAGCGACAGGCATTGCGGCACGCATGCCAGGCGCTGCATGCGCTGCGCCACCAGCGCCACGGCCCAGTCGTGCATCACATAGGCCGAAGGCTCGAGCAGGCGGGCCACGCAGGCCAGCATGTCGCCCGAGAGCACCAGCGTGTGCCCAATCACCGGGTTGACCAGCAACAGGCGCCGGGCGTCGAGGTCACGGGGCACGGCATAGGGGTTGCCGGTGTAGAAAGTGGGCTGCAGGGGCGCGAGCGCCTCGTCCACCACCTGCACGTCGTGGAACAGCGCCCAGGGCTGCGGCAGCCCGGCGGCGGCATCGAGCATGGCCGCCACCTTGCCAGGTAGCCATACATCGTCCTGGTCGGCCAGGAAAATGCAATCGCCTGCGCCCACCTTGGGGGCCAGTTGCGCCATGGCATTGAAGAAGGACAAGGCGGGGCCGGGGGCGTTGTCGACCCAGTGCAGTTCCAGCGGTGCCTCGCCTGCATCCTGCGCCAGCTGCGCCAGCACTTCACGCGTGCCGTCCTCCGATGCATGGTCGAAGACGTGGATCACGTCCACGGCCCGGGACTGGGCGCGGATCGAGGCAATCTGCTGTGCGATGAAAGGTGCCCCGTTGTGGCTGCACAGGAGCACATGCAGGGTCATGCCGGACTTTTCAGGTGCGCCACAGCCCGCCGTCAGCGGGCGGCGACAGCAGCGAAGACTTCCGCATTCTCCAGGGTCAGGCCCTGCTGGTCCTTGGCCGACAGCAAAGGGTTGGCACCGATGTCGGGCCACTCGATGCCGATGGAGGGGTCGTTCCAGATGATGCAGCGCTCGTGCGCCGGCGCGTAGTAGTCGGTGGTCTTGTACAGGAACTCCGCCGTCTCGCTGAGCACGAGGAAGCCGTGCGCAAAGCCTGGCGGCACCCACAGCTGGCGGTGGTTGTCTTCGCTCAGCTCTTCGCCGACCCACTGGCCAAAGGTGGGCGAGGCCTTGCGGATGTCCACCGCCACGTCGAACACGGCACCGCGCACCACGCGCACCAGCTTGCCCTGGGGCTGCTGGACCTGGTAGTGCAGTCCACGCAGCACGCCGCGGGCGCTGCGGCTGTGGTTGTCCTGCACGAACTGGTGGTCGGTACCGGTGGCCTCGTTGAAGGCACGCTGGTTGAAGCTCTCGAAGAAGAAGCCGCGCGCATCGCCGAACTTCTTGGGTTCGATCAGCACGACATCGGGAATGGCCAGGCGGGTTGCTTGCATGGAGTGAATTTCAGGAAATCAGTAGATCTTTTCTTTGAGCACGCGCATCAGGTACTGGCCGTACCCGTTCTTGGTCAGCGGCTGGGCCAGACGCTCGAGTTGGGCACTGTCGATCCACTGGCTGCGCCAGGCGATCTCTTCAGGGCATGCGATCTTCAGGCCCTGGCGGTGCTCCAGCGTGGCGATGAACTGGCCGGCTTCGAGCAGGCTCTCGTGCGTGCCGGTATCGAGCCAAGCGTAGCCCCGGCCCATGATCTCCACATTCAACTGGCCGCGCTCCAGGTACAGACGGTTGAGGTCGGTGATCTCGTACTCGCCGCGGGCCGAGGGCCTGAGCCCCTTGGCCAGCTCCACCACCTGGTTGTCGTAGAAGTACAGGCCCGTCACCGCATAGCTCGACTTGGGGACCTTGGGCTTTTCTTCGAGCGACAGCACCTTGCCCTGCGCATCGAACTCGGCCACGCCATAGCGTTCGGGGTCATGCACATGGTAAGCGAACACGCTGGCGCCACTCTGGCGCTCGGTCGCGCTACCCAGCAGCTCATGAAAGTCATGGCCGTGGAAGATGTTGTCACCCAGCACCAGCGCGCTGGGGGAATCGCCGAGGAAGGACTCGCCGATCACGAAGGCCTGGGCCAGGCCGTCCGGGCTTGCCTGCACCGCGTACTGCAGATTGATGCCCCACTGGCTGCCATCGCCGAGCAGTTGCTCGAAGCGCGGCGTGTCCTGCGGCGTGCTGATCACCAGGATGTCGCGGATGCCCGCGAGCATCAAGGTGCTCAGCGGGTAATAGATCATGGGTTTGTCGTACACCGGCAGCAACTGCTTGCTGATGGCCAGGGTGGCCGGGTGCAGCCGGGTACCGGAGCCTCCGGCGAGGATGATGCCTTTGCGTGCCGTCATGGTGGTCGTTCTCAGAGAATCTCGGTGAGCATGCGCGCCACGCCCGTCTGCCAATGCGGCAGGGTCAGACCGAAAGTGCTGCGCAGCTTGGTGGTGTCCAGGCGCGAGTTGTGGGGGCGCACGGCCGGGGTGGGGAAGGCGCTGGTCGGAACGGGCGCCACTTCCTTGGCAATGATCTTTTCAGCCACCGGGTGCCTGGCGGCCACCGCCAGCACGTACTTCGCGTACTCGTTCCAGTTGGTCTCGCCAGCCGCCACCAGGTGGTACAGGCCCGCATCTTCGGGGCGCTGCTGCAAGTGGCGGATGGCATGGGCCGTCACGTCGGCCAGCAGGTCCGCGCCGGTGGGGGCGCCCCACTGGTCGTCGATCACCGTCAGGCGCTCGCGCTCCTGGGCCAGGCGCAGCATGGTCTTGGCGAAATTGCCGCCGCGTGCCGCATAGACCCAGCTGGTACGCAGGATCAGGTGCTTTGCGCCGGACTGGGCGATCAGTTGCTCGCCTTCGAGCTTGGTTCGGCCGTAGACGCTCAGGGGCGCAGGGGCGTCGGTCTCCACCCAGGGGCGGCTGCCGCTGCCATCGAACACATAGTCGGTGCTGTAGTGCACCAGCCAGGCGCCGAGCTTCGCGGCCTCCTGCGCAATGGCGCCGGGCGTGGTGGCGTTGAGGGTGCGCGCGAAGTCGACCTCGCTCTCGGCCTTGTCCACGGCGGTGTGGGCGGCAGCATTGACGATGACGTCAGGGCGCAGGGCGCGCACCGTCTCGGCTACGCCGGCCGGGTTGGCGAAGTCACCGCAGTGTTCCGTGCTGTCGAAATCCAGCGCCGTGACGGTACCGAACACCGACAGGCTGCGCTGCAGCTCCCAGCCGACCTGGCCGCCCTTTCCAAAGAGCAGGATGTTCATGCGCTGGCATCCGCCACGGCTGCGGGCTCCTGCGCATACTGGGTCTGCACCCAGTCGCGGTAGGAACCGGTCTGCACGCTGGCCACCCAGTCGGCATGGTCCAGGTACCACTGCACTGTCTTGCGGATGCCGGTGTCAAAGGTCTCGGCGGGCTTCCAGCCCAGTTCGCGCTCGATCTTGCGCGCATCGATGGCGTAACGGCGGTCGTGGCCGGGACGATCCTTCACATAGGTGATCTGGGTGCGGTAGCTCTGGCCGTCGGCACGCGGGCGCAACTCGTCGAGCAGGCCACAGACCATGTTCACGATCTCGATGTTGGGCTTTTCGTTCCAGCCGCCCACGTTGTAGGTCTCGCCGGCAGTGCCGGCTTCCAGCACGCGGCGGATGGCGCTGCAGTGGTCCTTCACGTACAGCCAGTCGCGCACCTGCATGCCGTCGCCGTAGACCGGCAGGTTCTTGCCGGCCAGGGCGTTGACGATCATCAGCGGGATCAGCTTCTCGGGGAAATGGTAGGGCCCGTAGTTGTTGCTGCAGTTGGTGGTCAGCACCGGCAGGCCGTAGGTGTGGTGCCAGGCGCGCACCAGGTGGTCGCTGGCGGCCTTGCTGGCGCTGTAGGGGCTGTTGGGCTCGAAACCGCGCGTCTCGGCAAAGGCCGGGTCGGTGGGTGCCAGCGATCCGTAAACCTCGTCGGTGGAGACGTGCAGGAAGCGGAAGGCTTCGCGCTCGCCCTCGGGCAGCGCGCTCCAGTAGGCACGCACGGCCTCCAACAGGCGGAACGAGCCAACGATGTTGGTCTGGATGAAATCCTCGGGCCCGTGGATGGAGCGGTCCACATGCGATTCGGCCGCGAAGTTGACCACCGCACGCGGCTTGTGCTCGGCCAGCAGGCGGGCGATGAGAGCGCTGTCGCCGATATCGCCCTGCACGAAGACATGGCGTGCATCACCCTGGATGCTGTCCAGGTTGTGCAGATTGCCCGCGTAGGTGAGCTTGTCGAGGTTGACGACAGGCTCGCTGTAGGCAGCAAGCCAGTCAAGAACGAAGTTGGCGCCGATGAAACCCGCGCCGCCGGTAACCAGAATCATAGGGTGGGCTGTGTGAAATGCCTGCTCGGCAGAACCCGCGATTATCCCACCCTGCCCGGTTACCCGGTAACAGAGTTCAACACGGGCTCCCCGGGGCGGGTTGAAAGGCCATCAGAAATGGATACCGCGCATCATCTGCTGCAGCGCCACCGCCTCGGCCGACAGCTGTGGCTTGGCGTCCTTGCTGCCCTTTGCGGCAGTGGAATCCGGGAACATGCGAAAGCTGGTGTTCATGGTGATCTGCGCCACGCGGGGCACCAGGGCATGCAGCAACTGGCCGGTGATGCCCAGGCGCGTGGCGATGCGCACCGGCTTGAAGATACAGGCCTGGGCGATCATGTCCGCCGCCTCCTCGGGGCTCAGCGTGGGCACGTTGTTGTAGATCTTGGTCGGCGCGATCATGGGCGTGCGCACCAATGGCATGTTGATGGTGGTGAAGGTGATGCCCTGGTCGGCGAACTCGCTCGACGCGCAGCGCGTCCAGGCATCAAGCGCCGCCTTGCTGGCCACGTAGGCCGAAAATCGCGGGGCGTTGGTCAGCACGCCGATGGAGCTGATGTTGACCACATGGCCCTTGCGCTTGGCCACCATGCCGGGCAGAAAGCCCATGGTCACGCGCAGGCAGCCGAAGTAATTGAGCTGCATGGTGCGCTCGTAGTCGTGGAAACGGTCATAGCTCGACTCGATGGCGCGGCGGATGGAACGGCCCGCGTTGTTGATCAGGAAGTCCACGCCGCCATGCTTATCGACCAGGAGTTGCACGAAACGGTCGCAATCGGCCATGTCCGCGATATCGGCGGCGTAGGCGATGAACTCGTAGCCCTTGGCCCGGGCCTCGGCGCAGGCTTCGTCGAGCTTGTCCTGGTCGCGCCCGCAGATGACGGTGGTGGCACCGGCCTCGGCGAACTTGTGCGCCGCTGCCAGGCCGATGCCCGAGGAGCCCCCCGTCACCAGCACCACCTTGCCGGCCACCGTGCCCTTGAGGCTGCGGTCGATGAACAGCTCGGGGTCGAGGTTGCGCTCCCAGTAGTCCCACAGGCGCCAGGCGTAGTCCTTGAGATTGGGGCAGGTCACGCCCGAGCCCTTGAGCGCCGCCAGGGTCTCGCGGCAGTCAAAGCGCGTGGGGTAGTTCACGAAGGTCAGCATGTCCTCGGGCAGGCCCAGGTCCTTCATCACGGCATTGCGCACGCGGCGCACCGGCGCCATGGCCATCAGGCTCTTCTTGATGCCCTTGGGGATGAAGCCCAGCAGCGCGGCGTTGATGAACAGGTTCATGCGCGGCGCATGCGCGGCGCGGCTGAAGATGTCCAGCACGTCGCCCACGCGGTAGCCGACCGGGTCCACCAGATGGAAGCATTTCTTGGCAATGGACTGCTGGTGGCTGATGACGTTGAGCGCGTTCACCACGAAGTCCACCGGCACGATGTTCACGCGCCCGCCCTCCAGGCCCACGGTGGGCATCCAGGGCGGCAGCAACTGGCGCAGGCGCTGGATCAGCTTGAAGAAATAGTAGGGGCCGTCGATCTTGTCCATCTCCCCGGTCGTGCTGTCGCCCACCACCATGGCCGGGCGGTACACCGTCCAGGGCACCTTGCAGTCCTGGCGCACGATCTTCTCGCTCTCATGCTTGGTCTGGAAGTAGGGGTGATCGAGGCCCTCGGCCTCCTCGAACATGTCCTCGCGGAACACGCCCTCGTACAGGCCGGCAGCCGCGATGGACGAGACGTGGTGGAAATGCCCGGCGTCGATGGCCTTGGCAAGATCGACCGTGTTACGCGTGCCCTCGATGTTCACGGCCACTTGGGTCTCTTCGTCGGCACCGAGGTCGTAGACCGCGGCCAGGTGGTAGAAATGGTCGATCTGTCCCTTGAGCTTTTTCACGTCCTCGGAGGCCACGCCGAGCTTCTTGGCCGTGAGGTCGCCGAACACCGGCACGGCCCGTGCGGCCGACACGCCCCAGTAGCTGCGCAGGTCGGCCACCTTGTCCGCGCTTTCTCGCCGGATCAGGAAGTGCACCACGGCGCCCTTGCGCTCTAGCAGCTTCTTCACGAGCCGCTTGCCAATGAACCCCGTCGCTCCCGTCACGAAATACTGCATGAAAAACTCCTGTGAGATCTGTTCATTCTTGCCCAAGCGCATCGCCGACCGATTCAGCACAAACCCGCGCAGCCTTAGACGCTGCGCTCTACGTTTTTAGGAGCGCGCGCCTACACCTGGCCTGCCGCGCGGCGTACAGTTCGGCCATGCGCCAAAGCCAACCGGCACTGGCAACCCCCACTACCCACCCGCATACCGGAGGCCCCATGGTCAAGAAACTGCAGAAACTCAGCGCCGACAACAAGAAGAGCAACGCCCAGCTGTCGAGCACCGTCAAGGACTCGGCCCAGCAGATCTGGCTGGCGGGCCTCGGAGCCTTCTCCAAGGCCCAGGAAGAAGGCGGCAAGGTGTTCGAGTCCCTGGTCAAGGAAGGCCTGTCCATCCAGCGCAAGACCCAGGCCGCGGCCGAAGAGAAGATCTCCGAAGCGACGAGCCGCGTGACCACCATGGCCAGCGACATCGGCTCCAAGGCCCAAGGCCAGTGGGACAAGCTCGAGAACATCTTCGAAGACCGCGTGGCCAAGGCCCTGTCCAAGCTCGGCGTGCCCTCGGCGCGTGACCTGGAAGCCCTCACGGCGCGCGTGGACGCGCTGACCAAGGGCACCGGCAAGGCCGCCTCGCCCAAGGCACCCGCCAAGGCCGCCGTGACGGCAGCCGCCCCTGCAAAGAAGGCCGCCGCAAAGAAGGCCGCTGCTCCCCGCAAGGCGGCCGCCAAGCCTGCAGCCAAGGCCGCTCCGGCCAAGAAAGCAGCCGCCCCCGCGAAGAAGGCCAGCGCCAAGTCCGCTGCGCCTGCCGCTTCCAACTGATCGTCCCCTGCCAATGGGCTGCCCCGGCCGGCCCATTGCTTCCAGCGGCTGACACGTCCTGTGCGTGCCAGCCGTTTTCGTTGGGGCGAGCGCCCTGCCACAGTGCGTGGGAACACGTTCTAGGGACATGCCAATATTGATGCAGTGCAGCATCTGCGGCTCGGTTAGAGTAGGCCCCAGAGACATACCAACACCGATCCAAAACGACGCGAAGAGGGCCCGCACACATGGTGAAGAAAGCGCCGCGACGCACCGCAGAACGCATTCTGGAAGTCACGCTGGACCTGTTCAACCGGTTTGGCGAACCCAACGTCTCCACCACCCTGATCTCGGCCGAGCTGCGCATCAGCCCCGGCAACCTGTACTACCACTACCCGGCCAAGGACGAGCTGATCAATGCGCTGTTCGACCGCTACGAACAGTCGCTGACCGAGCTGCTGGCTGCCGCCGATGGCGTGCGCAACGTGGAGGACGCCTGGTTCTTCATGCACACGCTGTTCGAGCTAATCTGGCAGTACCGCTTCCTGTACCGTGACCTCAACGACCTGCTGTCCAAGAACCGGCGCCTGGAAACGCATTTCCAGGCCATCCTCAAGAACAAGACCCGCGCGGTGCGCGCCATGCTGGACGGCATGGGCCGCTCCGACGCGCTGCACATCGACACGCGCGAGCTGGAGGCCACCGCAACCAGCATGGTGGTGGTGCTGACCTACTGGCTCAGCTTCGAGTACGTGCGCGACCCGCGCCGCGCGCTGGAACCCGAGAGCGCCCAGGCAGCCCTGCTGCGCGGCGCCCACCACGTGCTCAATCTGCTGATGCCCTACCTGGAAAGCGGGCAGCGCGCGCACCTGCTGGAACTCGTCGGCGCCTATGCCACGGCACCGGGCTGAGCACCAGCGCGCCCATCCCCCACACCCGACCCCAAGAACCACAGGAGACGCACCATGGCCAAATGGACCCCTTTTCCCCATGCGGGTGACTACAGCTTCGATGCCACGAGCGTCAAGAAGCACTGGGCCCGACTGCACAGCGGCGACGCCGAACCCTGCCCCAAGGATGCGGCCGTGCTGCAGGCCTGGGCGCTGTTCCACAGCGGTGATTTCGAGAAGGCGACGGCAGCCGGCCTGGCCGCTGGCGGCCCCGGCATCACAGTGGCCAACAAGGCCACGGCCATCTACGCCAACTACCTGGAGCAAAAGGAGAAGACGCGCCTGGACCTGTTCACCCAGGTGGCCGAGCGCGCCGAAGCCCAGGCCGGCGAAGACCCGAACAACGCCAACGCCTGGTACTGGCATGCCTATGCCCTGGGCCGCTACAGCCAGGGCATCAGCGTGGCCAAGGCCCTGGCCCAGGGCCTGGGCGGCAAGGTCAAGGAATCGCTGGAAAAATCCATTGCCCTGGCACCCAAGCATGCCGACGCCCGCATTGCGCTGGGCGCTTTCCACGCCGAGGTGATCGACAAGGTGGGCTCGCTGATCGGCGGCATGACCTATGGCGCCAAGAAGGACACGGGGCTCAAGCTGTTCCAGGAGGCCCTGAAGCTCAACCCCGGCTCGGCCATCGCCATGGTGGAGTACGCGAATGCACTGGTGATGCTTGAAGGCGACAAGAAGATGAAGGAGGCGACCCAGCTCTACGAGAAGGCCGCTGCCTGCGAGTCTGCCGACGCGATGGAGCGCCTGGACGTGGAAATGGCGCGCGCTGAACTGGAAGATTGAAGCTGCCGGGCGACGCCCCGGCGCTCAGTTGGCGAAACGGCGCGAGGCGATCTCCAGCAGGCCGTCAAAGATCAGGTTGTCCACCAGCTCGAAGGGGCGCGTCATGCTCGGCGCCATCTTCCAGCCGGCGCCGCCGGTCATGATGCAGGCCGGCTCCTCGCCGCAGTGCTGGATGACATGCTGCACCATGCGCTCCACGGCACCGGCGATGGCGTAGGTGCCGCCGCTGGTCAGTGCATCGCTGGTGTTGGTGGGGAACATGCGCACGTCGCCCGTGGGCACGTGCAGGCCGGCGGTGCCTGTTTCGAGTGCGCGCAGCATGATGCCGTGGCCCGGCAGGATCAACCCACCCAGAAAGCGCCCGTGCGCATCGATGCACTCCACGGTGACCGCCGTGCCCACCATCACCACCACCAGCGGCCGCGCAGGGCCCTGGGCCAGCACGTGGTGGCGCGCACCGATCATGGCCACCCAGCGGTCCGAGCCCAGGCGCGAGGGGTGGTCGTAGCCATTGACCAGCCCCGCCTCTTCGTCGGATGAGACCACCCACTGGGCGCCCACATCCCAGAGCTCCATCTGCTCCTGCACGCGGCGCTTGGCGGCATCGCCCGCCACCACGCAGCCCAGCATGCGCTCGGGCGCTGGCAGGGCTGCCCAGCTGCCTTCGGCGAGCTTCTCGATATGGTCCAGGAACTCGGCGCCATGCGCCAACAGCGCAGCCCCGGGGCGGTGGGCGTCGTACAACGCCCATTTGAGACGGGTGTTGCCGACGTCGATGGCCAGAAAAGTCATGCGGCGGATTATCCCGAGTTTTGGCCATGCGCACTTGGTGCATTTGCCAAAGGCAGCAGCGCAGCTCGTCGCCCCGGCGACAGCGGTACCTGCCAATGTGAAAAATCGTGTCGCGCGCCCGTCTTACACCAGGGTGTCGCACTTTGCCGCTACAGTGGCCCTTCCTGTTTCTGCAACCTTAGGAGATACGACATGGGTCTTTTCAGTTTCATCAAGGAAGCCGGCGAAAAGCTGTTCGGTGGCAAGGAAGCACAGGCCGCCACGGCCGCCGCTCCATCGCCGGACGAACTCAACGCCAAGGCCGCCAAGGCCATCGAGACCTACATCGGCACGCAGAACCTGGGCGCGACCAACGTGCAGGTGGCGTTCGATGGCAGCCAGGGCAAGGTCACCGTCAAGGGCGACGCCCCCACGCAGGCGGCCAAGGAAAAGATCACCCTGTGCTGCGGCAACGTGGCCAGCGTCACCAGCGTCGAGAACCTGATGAACGTGACCAACCCCGAGCCCGAAGCCCAGTACCACGACGTGGTGCGCGGCGACACGCTCTCGGCCATCGCCAAGAAGTTCTACGGCGATGCCAACAAGTACCCCCAGATCTTCGAGGCCAACAAGCCCATGCTCACGCACCCCGACAAGATCTACCCCGGCCAGAAGCTGCGCATTCCGCCACTCTGAGCGCACAGCGCTCCCCAACGAACAGCGGGCCACATGGCCCGCTTTTTTCATGGAGCTGTGTCTTCAGCCCTGACGCCATGGCAGGCCGCGGTAGCGCCAGCCGCCCTTGCGCCCGCGGTGGGCTTGGCCATCGGCGTCGCCCTCGAAGCCTTCGAGAATGTTGTAGGCCGTAATGCCCAACTCCGTCGCACGCTTCGCGGCCGCCACGGAGCGCACGCCGCTGCGGCACAGCAACACAACGCGCCCGCCTTCGGGCACAGCCAGGCGAATCTGCGCATCGAAATCGGCATTCATGGCCATGCCGGGCCACTGCTTCCAGGCCACGGGCACGGCCCCCGGCACTTGGCCCACCCATTCGCGCTCGGCATCGCTGCGCACGTCGACCAGCACGGCCTGGCCGTCCTGCACCCACTGCCAGGCCAGCGCCGGTGACACGTCGCCGGCATAGCCCTCGGCCCCGCGCGGGGCCTGCAGCGCGGCGCCATCGGCGTCCTGGCGCTGGCCCGAGTGCTGGTTGGCGGGCACGGCCTCGTCCATGCGGCGCGGACGCGGCAGGTTGAGCGAGTCCATCAGGGCCACGAATTCTGCCTCGCTGCGGCCGGCCACGCGCGCATTGCCGGCCTTTTCGGCAGCGATGCTGCTGTGGCTGCGGCCCTGGTAGTCATGGCCGGGCCAGACGGTGGTGTCGCCCGGCAGTGCGAACAGCACGCCGGTGATGCTGCGGTACAGCTCGGCCGCATCGCCCGACTGGAAGTCCGTGCGGCCGCAGCCGTTGATGAGCAGCGCATCGCCCGTGAACACATGGTTGCGCCAACGGTAGGACATGCTGCCCGACGTGTGACCAGGCGTGTGCAGGGCCTCCAGCGTCTCGCCGCCGAAGGCCAGCGCGTCGCCATGCTGCAGCTGCACGACCGCCGTGCCGATGTCGCAGCCTGCGGGCACCGCGGTCTGCGCGCCCGTGTGCTCGGCCAGGCGGGCGGCGCTCGTGATGTGGTCGGCATGGGTGTGCGTCTCCAGCGTCCAGCGCAGCGTGAGTCCCAGGGACTGCAGCGCGGCCAGGTCGCGGTCGAGCTGCTCGTCCACCGGGTCGATGATGGCGGCCTGGCGCGTGGCGGGGTCGTGCAGCACGTAGGTGTAGGTGCTGGAGGCGGGATCGAAGAGCTGCAGGGGAATCATGGTGGGCCTGGATGCGGTGGTTTCCGCCATTTTGCCGCGCCCGGTTTCGCCCCGCCCTGCGCGCGCTCAATCCCAGAGCGGTGCTGGCTCGTCGCGCAGGTGGTTGCGCAGGGTTGCGTAGTCCGGCACTACCGTGGCCACCGTGTCCCAGAAGCGCGGGCTGTGGTCCATCACGCGCAGGTGGGCCAGCTCGTGCGCCACCACGTAGTCAATGACGGCGGGTCGGTAATGCAGCAGGCGCCAGTTCAGGCGGATGGAGCCGTCTGCCTTGGCGCTGCCCCAGCGCGTCTGCGCGCTCGACAGGCGCAGGCTGGTCCAGCGCACGCCCAGCAGCGGCGCAAAGTGCTCCAGCCGCTCGGTGAAGTGGCGCTTGGCATCGCGCATCAGCCAGGCCTGCACGGCATCGCGGATCTGCGCGGGGCCCGCGCTGTGCGGCAGGCCGATGTGCAGGCGCGAGGCCAGCGGTGCATCCGGGTCCTCGGCCGCGGCGATGGTTTTGAGTTGCCCACCACGGCCGCTGAAGCCGTGCGCGGGGTCCAGCACCACGGTGACCGGCCGGCCCAGGTAGGGAAGCACGGCGCCGTCGGCCCAGACGATGCGCCCGCCTTCCATGCGCTGCTGGCGCTCACGCGCCTCGCCGAGCTTGCGCACGATCCACTCGGACTTTTCGCGCAGCGCCGCGTCGATGGCGCCGAGGGTGACCCAGCTGGGGGCGCGCACCGACAGCCCATCGGGCCCGACGCTGAAGCCGATGGTGCGCCGGCGCGCACGCTGCAGCGCATACGCCACCACGGCGTCACCCAGCAGCAGTTCGCGTTTGGCCTCGGGGTGGCGGAATTCGGCGGGAGACAGCAGCGAAGGCAGCGGGACCGCAGGCGGACCCACGGGCCGGGGCGGTGCGGCCACGGGAACCCTGGCCGCCGGCGGTGGCTCGACCGCCTTGGGCGCCGGTGCGGGGCTGGCAGGCGGAGTGTCGAAGAAGTCCAACGCCAGTTGCACGAGCCGCTGCATCATGGGAATGGGGTCCGATCAGGGCGCCGTCAGTGCGGCTGCGGGATAGGCCTCGGGGTCGAGGCGGCGCATTTCGGCCTCGATCCAGTCCTCGACCTCGCGCATCAGCTCTTCCGGCTCGCGCCCCACGCTGGAGATCGGCTTGCCGATGGACACATCCACCACACCGGGGCGCTTGACGAAGGCCTTGCGCGACCAGACCTTGGCCGAGGTCACGGCAATCGGCACCACCGGTGCACCGGTGTCGATGGCCAGGCGGGTGCCGCCGGTCTTGTAGGTGCCCTTCTGCCCGCGCTCGATGCGCGTGCCTTCGGGGAACATGATGATCCAGATGCCCTTGGCCAGCAGGTCCTTGCCCTGCTCCACCACCTTGTTGAAGGCCTGGGCGCGCTGGCTGCGGTCAATGTGGATCATGTCCAGCCGGCCGATGGCCCAGCCGAAGAAGGGGACGTACAGCAGCTCCTTCTTGAACACGTAGGCCAGCGGGTGCGGCATGATCGTGGGCATCAGAAAGGTCTCGTAGGTCGACTGGTGCTTGACCAGCAGGATCGCCCCCTCGTGCTCGCCCTGCGGCAGGTTCTCCATGCCCGTCACCCGGGTGCGGATGTCCAGCAGCACGCGTGCGCCGCTGATGCACAGCGACAGCCATGCGGCCGCGATGCGGTACAGCGGCAGGCCGCGCACGCCGAAGAGCGTGCCCAGCATGATGGCCAGCGCATAGGGCATGACGGTCGTCGCCATCCAGAGCAGGTGAATGATGGAGCGGATCAGGGCCATGGTGAAAAGGTCTTGCGATGGGTGCCGCCGCAGCAAAGGCGTGCGGCGGGCACCAAGGGGCGCTGAGGGTCAGACCGCCATCAAAGGGATGGCGGCCGGCAGCAGCTGCTCGACGAAGGCCGCCAGGCTCGCATGCACCTGCGTGCCGGGGGGATAGCCGGGCGGCAGCGCCTGGCCCGGCACCACGCCGGCGGAGCTGCCCGTGCACACCAGGTGCACTTGCGCACCGAGCGCGGCGCCGGCCTGCAGGTGTGCCAGGCAGCTGCCCACCACCTGCACGTCATTGCGCTCCACGCCATAGCGGTCGCTGATCTGCTCAAGCAGGCCCGGGCCGGGCTTGCGGCAAGCGCAGTCCTCGTCGGGGGCATGGGGGCAATAGAACACGGCGTCGATGCGCCCACCCACGGCCGAAAGCTGTTTGTGCATCTTGGCGTGGATGGCATTGAGCGCCACCACGTCGAACAGCCCGCGCCCCAGACCCGGCTGGTTGGTGGCCAGCGCCACATGCCAGCCGGCGTGGTTTAGGCGCGCAACGGCCTCGAGCGCGCCGGGAACGGCCGTCCATTCCTCGGGCGAAGTGACGAAGTCCTCACCCAGCGGGTTCAACGTGCCGTCGCGGTCCAGGATGGCGAGTTTCATGGGGGTCCCCTTGTGACAGACGCCAGCCTAGCAGGTCACGCCGCCAGGCGGGAGAGGTCGGCTACCCGGTTCATCGCGTCGTGCAGGCTCTTGACCAGGCCCTGGCGATTCAGGCGCAAATCCATCTGCTCGGCGTTCACCATCACGTCGTCGAAGAAGGCGTCCACCGGGGCGCGCAGCACGGCCAGGGTCTGCAGCGATGCCGTGTAGTCACCCGCGTCGAACTGCGCGTTGGCTTCGGGCACGAAGCGCTGCAGCGCCGCATACAAATCCTGCTCGGCCTTTTCCTGCAGCAGCTCGGGGTTGACGTGGGCATCCACTTCGCCGGCCTTCTTGAGGATGTTGGCCACGCGCTTGTTGGCGGCGGCCAGGGCCGGGCTTTCGGGCAGCGCGGCAAAGGCACGCACGGCGGCCAGCTGCTTTTCGACCAGTGCCAGGCGCTGCGGGCGCAGGGCCAGCACGGCGTCGACTTCCTGGGCGCTGTAACCCTGCTCGCGCAGGCTGCCGGCCAGGCGGTCATAGATGAAGTCGGCCAGGGCGGCCGAGGCATCGGTGATCTTGTCGCCGAAGGCCGGAACGGCGCCGGCCAGCAGGGCGTTCAGGTCCAGCGGCAGGTCCTTTTCGACCAGCATGCGGATCACACCCAGCGCGTGGCGGCGCAGCGCGAACGGGTCGCGGTCGCCCGTGGGCAGGTTGCCGATGCCGAACATGCCGACCAGGGTTTCGAGCTTGTCGGCCAGGGCCACCACCACGCCCGCGGTATTGCGCGGCAGCGTGTCGCCGGCAAAGCGCGGCTTGTAGTGGTCTTCGATGGCATCGGCCACCACCTCGCCCAGACCGTCGTTGAGCGCGTAGTAGCGGCCCATGGTGCCCTGCAGCTCGGGGAACTCGCCGACCATGTCGGTCACCAGGTCGGTCTTAGCCAGCATCGCGGCCTGGTCGGCCTGCGCCACCAGCGTGGCATCGCCCAGTTGCCCGGCGATGGCCTTGGCGATGGCACGCACGCGCTCCACGCGCTCGCCCTGCGTACCGAGCTTGTTGTGGTAGACCACCTTGGACAGGCCGTCCACACGCGAGGCCAGGGTCTTCTTGCGGTCCTGGTCGAAGAAGAACTTGGCATCGGCCAGGCGCGGGCGCACCACGCGCTCGTTGCCGCCGATCACGAAGCTCGCGTCCTCAGGGCTGATGTTGCTCACCACCAGGAACTGGTGCGTCAGCTTGCCTGCGGCGTCCAGCAGCGGGAAATACTTCTGGTTGGCCTTCATGGTGAGGATCAGGCACTCTTGCGGCACGTCGAGGAATTCCTGCTCGAACGCGCAGGTCAGCACGTTGGGGCGCTCGACCAGGGCGGTCACTTCGTCGAGCAGCGCATCGTCCTCGATGGGGCGGGCACCGTTGCCCACCTTGGCGGCGGCGGCGGCCAGTTGGCGCGCGATCTCGGCCTTGCGCTCGGCGAACGAAGCGATCACCGCTCCGTCCTTGTGCAGCGTGGCGGCATAGCTGTCGGCATCCTTGAACACCACAGGCGACACGGCCGCCTCGAAGCGGTGGCCCAGGGTGCTGTTGCCGGCTTTCAGGCCCAGCGCCTTCACGGGCACCACGGTGCTGCCATGCAGCGCCACCAGGCCATGCGCGGGGCGCACGAAGTTCACGCTGGTCCAGCCGGGCAACTCGCAGTCGGACTCGAGCTGGTAGCTCATGACCTTGGGAATGGGCAGCTTGGCGATGGATTCCAGAAGTGCCTTCTGCAACCCCTCTTCCAGCGTGGCGCCAGGCACCACGCTGTCATAGAACAGCGCCTCGGCCTTGCCGTCGGGGGCGCGCTTCAAGGCGGCCACGGCCGCTGCCGGGTCGGACACATCCGCGCCCAGGGCTTGCAGCTTCTTGAGCAGTGCGGGCGCGGCGTTGCCGCTGGCATCCAGGCCCACCGTCACGGGCATGAGCTTTTGCTGCACGGCCTTGTCGGCGGCCTTGCCGGCCACGGCCGTCACGTGCGCGGCCAGGCGGCGCGGCGAGGCGAATGCCGTCACGGCGGATGCGGGCGTGGCCAGGCCCAGGGCCTTGAGTTGCTCGGCCAGCACGCTGGCGAAGGCATCGCCCAGCTTCTTGAGCACCTTGGGAGGCAGCTCTTCCACAAATAATTCGACCAGAAGATTTTGCGTTGTCATTTTTCAGGGGCTCCGGCGGTGGCTCAGGCGGCTTTCTTGGGCATTTGCTCCACCCATTCGCGGGGGGCCATGGGAAAGCCCAGGCGCTCGCGGCTCTCGTAGTAGCTTTGCGCCACGGCGCGCGCCAGGTTGCGGATGCGGCCGATGTAGGCAGCACGCTCGGTCACGCTAATCGCCCCGCGCGCATCCAGCAGGTTGAAGCTGTGCGCAGCCTTGAGCACCTGCTCGTAGGCCGGCAGGGCGAGCTGCTGCTCCATGAGGTGCTTGGCCTGCTTTTCGTGCGCATTGAAGGCGGTGAACAGGAAGTCGGCGTCGCTGTGCTCGAAGTTGTAGGTGGACTGCTCCACCTCGTTTTGCTTGTAGACGTCGCCATAGCTCAATTTCGAGCCATCGGCACCCTCGGTCCAGGTCAGGTTGTAGACGTTGTCCACGCCCTGCAGGTACATGGCCAGGCGCTCCAGGCCGTAGGTGATTTCACCGGTGGCAGGCTTGCAGTCGATGCCGCCCACCTGCTGGAAGTAGGTGAACTGCGTCACTTCCATGCCGTTGAGCCAGACTTCCCAGCCCAGTCCCCAGGCGCCCAGGGTGGGGTTCTCCCAGTCGTCTTCGACGAAGCGGATGTCGTTCTTCTTGAGATCGAAGCCCAGCGCTTCGAGCGAGCCCAGGTACAGCTCCAGGATGTTGGCCGGCGCGGGCTTCAGAACCACCTGGAACTGGTAGTAGTGCTGCAGGCGGTTGGGGTTCTCGCCGTAGCGGCCATCCTTGGGGCGGCGGCTGGGCTGCACGTAGGCGGCCTTCCAGGGCTCGGGACCAATGGCGCGCAGGAAGGTGGCGGTGTGCGAGGTGCCAGCGCCCACTTCCATGTCGTAGGGCTGCAAGAGGGCGCAACCCTGCGCGTCCCAGTAGGACTGCAGCTTCAGGATGATTTGCTGGAATGTCAACATGGCGTCTGTGGCGCTGGCGGACCAGGGCCGGGCAAAGGGGGATGAAAAAGCCGAAGGCGCGCAGCAGACAGGCCCGAGGGGCTTTGCAGCGTGCGCGCAAAACCCGTGATTTTACGGCGCTGCAGCAAGCCTTCGCTCGCAAGGCCCTGGGAGGCCGCGCCAGAGCGCGAAAACAAAGCACCAAGTACAAAGGCCGGGGCCCTTTTGGAGCCCCGGCCTTTCCAACCAGTTGCGCGGGCAGTCTGCCGGTGCGCACCGGTGGCCGCCCCTTGGGGCGACCGGTCGGCGCACGCGTGGTGCGCCAAGTTAAGTACCTAACACTTCATTGCGCCATTTGCCGCCCCCGGACGTACCAACTGGCGCAGCGCTTTGCCAGCGCCCCCGCGCAAGGGCCGCCCCGCCGCGCTGGGGGCGTCCCCCTTCCAGGGGGAAGACGCGAAGCGGCTCAGGGGGTTGTCAATATTCCCAGAAGATGCGTTGCAGCTCTTTGCTGTCGTTTGTTTTCGTCAAAGCGACCATGGCCAGGATGCGGGCCTTCTGTGGGCGCAGGTCGTGGGCCACCACCCAGTCGTACTTGTCGTCGGGCTGCTCGGCGTTGCGCAGCACAAAACCATCGGGCACGCGGGCCGAACGCACGATCTGCACGCCCTGGGCGCGCAGCGCCTGCAGCGAGGCCACGGCCTGGGCCGCCACCGAGCCGTTGCCGGTGCCGGCATGGATCAGCGCCTTCACGCCGGCCTTGCCGTAGGCCTCGATGCCGGTGCTGTTCATGTTGCCGTAGCCATAGACGATGTCCACTGCGGGCAGGGCCTGGATCTCGTCGATGTTGAACTCGGACGCCGTGGTGTGGCGCTTGACCGGCGCGCGGAACCAGTAGTTCTTGCCTTCCACCACCATGCCCAGCGGGCCCCACTGGCTCTTGAAGGCCTCGGTCTTGATGTTGATGGTCTTGCTGACGTCGCGGCCGCTCTGGATCTCGTCGTTCATGGTGACCAGCACGCCCTTGCCGGCGGCGTCCTTGCTGGCGGCCACGCTCACGGCGTCGTACAGATTCAGCGCGCCGTCGGCCGAGAGGGCCGTGCCGGGGCGCATGGAGCCGACGACCACGATGGGCTTGGCGGTGCGCACCACCAGGTTCAGGAAGTACGCCGTTTCTTCGAGCGTGTCGGTGCCATGCGTGACGACGATGCCGTCCACGTCGGCCTGCTTGGCCAGGGCCGAGACGCGCTTGCCGAGTTGCAGCAGGTGCTCGTTGGTGAAGCTTTCCGAGGCGATCTGGAACACCTGCTCACCCGTGACACGGGCCACGCCCGTCAGTTCGGGCAGGCCGGCCAGCAGCTTGTCCACCGGCACCTTGGCCGCCGCATAGGTGGCGCTGTTGGCCGCCGACGCGCCGGCACCGGCGATGGTGCCACCGGTGGCCAGCACCACGACATGGGGGCGGGCGGCCTGGGCCATGGCCACAGCCGAGGCAGCGGAGAGCAGCAGGCCGGCAAGCCAGCGGTGCATGGGGTGGGAAATGCGCATGACGGAAATCTCCAGACAGTTGTTTTGAAGAGGCTTGCCAACAGACTTTGCTGCTGCGCCCTCACCCGCTCGTTGGCGGTGCCGGATCGTATGAGAGACTTGCGCACACCAACAGGGAATAATCAGTCATTCCTTGTGAATTTCACTCATACCCATGAACCTGCGCCAACTCGAGGTGTTCCAGGCCGTGCTGCAAACCGGCAACATGAGCGCGGCAGCGCGCCTGCTGTGCATCACCCCCTCGGCCGTGAGCAAGGCCGTGGCGCACACCGAGCTGCAGCTGGGCTACCGCCTGTTCGTGCGCACGCCGGCTGGCCTGACGCCCACACCCGAGGCCCAGGTGCTGGCAGCCGAGTCCAGCGGCATCCACCGCCAGCTCGACGCATTGCGCCGCACCGCGCGCAACCTGGGCACCAGCGACACCGGGGACGTGCGCCTGGCGGCCATTCCCTCCATCACGCACGAATTCCTGCCCCTGGTGCTGCAGGAGCACGCGCTGCGCTACCCGCAGGTGGGTGTGGAGGTGCGCACCATCCACCAGGACCAGATGACGCAGGCGCTGCTCACGCGCAGCGTGGACTTCTGCCTGGGCTTCTACAAGCACCCGCATCCGCAGGTGCGCAGCGACCTGCTGGTCAGCGGCCGCATGTACCTGGCCGTGGCACAGTCGGTGTGGACGCGTGCGCCGCGCGCTGTGACGCCCGCAGCCCGGCTGGCCCAGGTGCCGGTGATCCGGCTCGTGGGCGACGATCCCATGCGCCAGTCCATCGACGAGATCGCCCAGCGCCTGGGCACACCCGCCGGCCCGGGGCTGCAGGTGCAGACCTCGCGCCTGGCGCTGGACCTGGTGCGCCGGGGCATGGGCTGGACGGTGGTCGACTTCCTCACCGCCACCCAACTCGACCCAGAGGCCATGGTGGCCGTGGAGCTGCACGAACTGCCGCCCATGTCGCTGTACTGCTACCACGCACGCGCCCTGCCCCCAGGCCTGCAGGCCACGCGCATGCTGGCAATGCTCCCCGGCTTGTTGCACCAAGCCCTGTCATCCCAGAACCAGAGGGCATGAAAAAACCCGCCCATCCCTTGCAGGATGGCGGGCTGCCGGAGATCGCGCGGATCAGTTATCCCACCGGCGCAAAACGAGGCTGGCGTTGGTGCCACCAAAGCCGAAGCTGTTGGACAGCGCGGTGCGGATCGGCGCATCGCGCGTCTCGCGCACCAGGGGCATGCCCTCGGCGGCGGGCTCCAGGTTGTCGATGTTGGCCGAGCCGGCGATGAAGCCCTGGCGCAGCATCAAAAGGCAGTAGATCGCCTCCTGCACACCGGTGGCACCCAGCGAGTGGCCGGTGAGCGACTTGGTGGACGAGAACGGGGGAATGGCGTCACCGAAGACTTCGCGGATCGCACGCAACTCGGGCACGTCGCCCACGGGTGTGGAGGTGCCGTGGGTGTTGATGTAGTCGATGGAGCCGTCCACCGTGGCGATGGCCTGGCGCATGCAGGCGATGGCGCCGTCACCCGAGGGGGCGACCATGTCGGCGCCGTCCGAGGTGGCGCCGAAACCGACGATTTCGCCCAGGATGGTGGCGCCGCGTGCCTGTGCATGTTCCAGGCTTTCGAGCACCACGGCACCGCCGCCGCCCGACAGCACGAAGCCGTCGCGGTGGGCGTCATAGGCGCGCGAGGCTTTTTCGGGCGTGGCGTTGTAGGCGCTGGACATGGCGCCCATGGCGTCGAACAGCAGGCCCATGCCCCAGCTGACTTCTTCGCCGCCACCGGCGAACATCACGTCCTGCATGCCCCAGGCGATCTGCTGGGCGGCTGCGCCGATGCAGTGCGCCGAGGTGCTGCAGGCCGAGGTGATGGAGTAGTTGATGCCCTTGATGCCGAAGTTGGTCGACAGGCAGGCGGACACGGTGGAGCTCATGCAGCGCGTGACCTGGTAAGGCCCCACGCGGCGGATGCCCTTGCTGCGCAGGATGTCGGCGGCCTCGATCTGGTTGGCGGGCGAGCCGCCCCCCGAGCCCATGATGAGCCCGGTGCGCGGGTGCGAGACCTGCGCGGGCGTGAGGCCCGATTCGGCAATGGCGTTGGCCAGCGAAATGTGGGCATAGGCCGCCGCATCGCCCATGAAGCGCAGCTGCTTGCGGTCGATCAGCTCTTCGAGGTTGATCTGCGGCACGCCGGCCACCTGGCTGCGCATGCCCAGCTCGGTGAACTGGGGCATGGCGCGGATGCCCGGACGGCTCTCGCGCAGCGACTCGGTGACGCTGGCATTGTCATTGCCAATGCACGAGACGATGCCCGTGCCCGTGATGACCACGCGTTTCATGCTGCCTCCCCTGGGGCTGCGCCGGCTTCCTCGCGCTTGAACAGGCCCACGCGCAAGTCGCTGGCCACGTAGATTTCCTTGCCGTCAGCATACAGGCGCGCGTCGCCGATGGCCATGACCAGTTTGCGCTTGATCACGCGCTTGATGTCGATCTCGTAAGTGACCAATTTGACGTCCGGGCCCACTTCGCCGGTGAACTTGACTTCGCCGGCGCCCAGGGCGCGGCCCTTGCCCGGCAGGCGCAGCCAGGTCAGGTAAAAACCGATCAGCTGCCACATGGCGTCCAGGCCCAGGCAACCGGGCATGACCGGGTCACCCTGGAAGTGGCAGGCAAAGAACCAGAGGTCAGGACGCACGTCCAGCTCGGCGCGGACCTTTCCCAGCCCGTGCTCGCCACCATCGCTATCGATGTGCGTGATGCGGTCGAACATCAGCATGGGCGGCAGCGGCAGGCGCCCGCTGTCAGCGTCGAACAGCCGGCCCTCGCCCGAGGCGATCAGTTGTTCGTAGGAAAAGGAATCTGCCATTTTCAGTCGTGCTCCAGAACAGCGGCCACACCGCTTCAAATCATCGTTGTATCCAACACAAGCCCCCGCTTGCGGGCTCTATTATCAAGGCACGGCGAGCCTGTGCCGCGCATTGGCCTGCCAGGGCACTGGGGCACCCCTGCCGCAGCTGACCAGGATCAAGGCCCGCTACTCCCGAAAACCACCGTTTTTCGACCGCACCGCCCGGCCACGCCGACCCGCCCCGAGGGCCGCCACCAGCACGATGGCGGCCGCCAGCAGTGCCAGGGGAACCAGGCCCCAGCGCGACACCCAGAAGGCGTAGGGCGTGATGGCCCAGCCCTGCTGCGCATCCATTCCCCGGCCGTGCACCGCGCCCAGCAGCACGCCACGGGTGTGGCGCTCCAGCTGGTGCGTGACCACGCCCCGATGATCGATGATGGCCGTGGCACCGGTGTTGGTGGCGCGCACCATCGGGCGTTCGAACTCCAGCGCGCGCATGCGGCTGATGTGCAGGTGCTGGTCGATGGCCACCGTATTGCCGAACCAGCCGATGTTGCTGAAATTGACGAACACCGTGGGGGCGCCGGCCGGATCGGCAAAGCGCGCTCCCAGCTCCTCGCCAAACAGATCCTCGTAGCAGATGTTGGGGGCGATGCGCTGGCCCGCAAAGGCAAACGGCGCCTGGCCCAAGCCCCCCCGGTTGAAGTCCCCCAGGGGGATGTTCATCATCTGCGTGAACCACTTGAAGAAGGGCGGGATGAACTCGCCGAACGGCACCAGGTGGTGCTTGTCGTAGCGGTAGGGTTCGGCCAGCCCCGCCCGTGCACCCAGCACCGAGTTGGTGTAGCCCTCGCGCTCATCCCCCAGCGGAATGCCCAGCAGTACCGCCTGCGAGCCGCTGGCATAGCGCTGGGAGATGCCTTCGAGGTAGCCCGGTATCAGCTGCTGCGGCAGCAGGGGAATGGCCGTCTCGGGCGCCACGACCAGGGGCGCGGTGGCACGCTCCAGTTGCTCGCGGTACCACTGCAATGCCATGGGAACACCCGAGCCCGGCTGGAATTTCTCGTCCTGCGGGATATTGCCCTGCAACAACGCCAGTTGCAGCGGGGCCGGTGCGCGCGCCGCAGGGGTGTGGCACAGCTCCACGGCGCAGTGGCGGTCCACCGTGGCCAGACCCAGCACCGCCAGCCCGCCCGCCACCAGGGCCCAGGCGCGCAGGCGGAGCAGATCGCTGGCGCGCGCCTGCACGAGCAGCATGGCGATGGCGGCCGCGACGAAGCACAGGCCGTAGACACCCACGTAGCGCGCCAACGCCGCCAGCGGGCCATCCACATGGGCATAACCGCCGGCGCCCCAGGGAAAACCGGTCCAGAGCCAGCCGCGCGCCATCTCGGCCAGCGTCCAGAGCGCTGCGAACAGCAGCGCAGCGCCTGCACGGTGCACCACGGCCAGCCGGCAGAAGACGCCGAGCGCGAGCGCGTAGTAGCTGGCCAGAAAGGCCGCCAGCCCCAGGATGGCAGCCACCGTGAGCGGCGCAGCCAGCCCGCCATAGGTGTGCATGGAGATATAGAGCCACCAGAAGGTGCCGCACAGCCAGGCGGTGGCAAAGGCAAAACCCAGCAGCGCGCCACGGCGCCCCGTGGGGGCTCCCGCGCGCACTTGCCAGGCCAGCACGGCCAGCGATGCGATCTGCAGCCACCATTGGGGCTGCCCATTCCAGGGCAAGGCCAGCGAGGCCGCCTGCGCGAGCCCCGCCAGCACGGCGATCAGCACGGGCAAGGCAAGTCCGGATCCCTGCGTTCGGTACGCCAACCCCATCAAGCGCCAGCCTGGCTCTCTTCGATCCGCGATACCTTGAACCAGCGCACGGCGCCGCCCTTGGTATGCAGCACCACGAAGTGCAGGCCACCGAGCTCCACCTGCTCGCCACGCTTGGGCACATGGCCCATCTCGTGGGCGATGAGGCCGCCAATGGTGTCGAATTGTTCCTCGGCATCGCTGCCCTGCAGCGTGACCTCGAAGGACTCGGCCACGCGTTCGATGGGCGTGTCGCCGCTCACGCGGTAGGTGCGGTCGGCCAGGGCGAAGATGTCGCCCGCATCCTCGGGGATATCGAACTCGTCCTCGATCTCGCCCACGATCTGTTCGAGCACGTCTTCGATGGTGACGAGCCCTGCCACGCGGCCGAACTCGTCGATCACGATGGCCAGGTGGTTGCGATTGCCGCGAAACTCGCGCAGCAGGTCGTTGAGGCCCTTGCTCTCGGGCACGAACACGGCCGGGCGCAGCAGCGCGCGGATGTTCAGCTCGGGCGCCCGCTGCAGCTTGAGCAGGTCCTTGGCCATCAGGATGCCGATGATGTTCTCGCGCTCGCCCTGGTACACCGGAAAGCGCGAGTGCGCCGTGTTGATGACCAGGTACAGGAGCTCATCGAACGGCGCATCGATGTTGACGAGGTCCATGCGGGGCGCGGCCACCATCACGTCGCCCGCCGTCATGTCGGCCATGCGGATCACACGCTCGAGCATCACGCGCGACTCGGCGCCAATGACGTCGTTGTCCTCGGCCTCGGCCAGCGTTTCGATCAGCTCTTCGGTCGAGTCCGGTCCGGGGTGGATGAACTCGGCGACTTTCTGCAGGAAGGTGCGCTTGTCTTCCTTTTCGGGCAATCGCCCGGGGTGCGGGTCAGACACTGTCTTGGAGTGCAGGACGTGCGGTAGTGGAACAGGCCCCTAGGATAGCGGATTGTTGTGACATCGCCTGTCGTCCTGAGGCCAATCGGCGGTTGCAGGACCGCCTGCCCACGCTGTCCGGCCTATTCGGCGGACTGGTGGCGCGCATGCTGCACGCCGCTGCGCACTTCCTGCACGCTGGCCAGGAAGTCCCAGAACTGCTTGGCCTGGCGCTTGAGCTGGTAGTCCACCTCGGCGAACTGCTGCTCGACCAGTTCGGCCATCCGGGTGTCCAGGCTGGCCGGTGCGATCTGCAGGTAGGCCTCGGACTCCGAGCCGTCGCGGCGCACCTGAGCGCCGGCATTGCGGGCGATCTTGAGCATGGCGGTGTTTTCGGACAGCGCATGGATGAACACCATGTTCACCCCCTCGTTGCGGGCGTGCATCACGGCGCGCTCGAACAGGCGTGCACCGAAGCCTCGGCCCCGGGCCTGCTTGAGCACGGACACGCCGAACTCGGCGCAGTGCTTGTACTCAGGGTGCTCGGAGAACGCCAGATGCGCCATGGCGATGAGCTCCAGGCGCCGGTTGTAGATGCCGAAGATCTCGTCGCGGTTGAAGTCGAGCTGGTCCGCATAGCGGCGGATCTGCTCGTCGTTGGCCGCGTAGCCGAAGCGCAGATAGCGGTCAGCGGGCTCCAGCTGCAGCAGGTGGGCCGTGATGCGCTCACGGTAAGAAGGGCCGAGCGAACGGATGGGAACCATCACCGGTGGAGACATTTTGTCCTCGCTCTCATGCGGACGCCCCGTGACCGGGCGCAGCATTCCCCGGCCTGCGTCCCAGGATGCCTTGAGCCAGTTTTTGGTAGCGGTCATGCTGTAAATATAAGGGTTTTCCCTAGGAATTTCCAGTGGTTTTTGCTGCATTGCAGCAAAATAGTGAGGTGCGTCGAATTCCTTCGAAAAGTGGGATGACATGAAACACAGCAGGCACGGGATGCTCTCTATTTAATAGCAAAAAGACCGGCATGCCGGTTGCGAGCCCTGCGAGCCATCCGCCCGGCAGCGCCACGTTAAGCCTGTGGCGCACAGGATGCAAGAGCAACACCCCTGGCCACACGGGGACTGCCCGCTGTTGGCAGCTCGCCGTTCAAGGCATTTGGCGGGCCGGTGTGTCCTCGGCCTGCGATGTATAGGCCGACGACACGGGCACGGGCCTGGGCGCCGCAGCCGGCACGCCGCAGGCGTCAGGCAGGCCAAGGGCATCATCCCTGGCGCTGCCGCGCGCCTTCTCCAGCACGCTCGCACGGTCGACCGACACTGCGACGGAGTCCCCCAGTTGCAGAACCGCGCTTTGCAGGCCCTGGGTCTCCGATAGATCCAGTTTCCCGGCGAGGGCGTCCACCCGCAGTGAACGCATGCCGGCCGCTTGCACCTCCATCGACGCCGTGCCCCGGCGGGTGCGTTCCGCGCACTGGGCCGGGTCCTCGGCCACTGCGGGCACCACCCAGGTGCCACAGGGCCGGCACTGCGTGGACCACAGGTCCAGGTGTGTGACGGTGCCGCGCACGGCGATAGCCTGCCCGGCCACTTCCAGCCGCTCCACGGGGGCTTGCGCTTCGATACGGGCGCGTGCGAGTGCCAGGTGCCTGAACTGGGTGGGCAGAACGATCTGTTCCATCCACACGGCGGGTTTCCCAGGCCGTCTGGGCTGCGCACCGGCAGGCGCCGGCACGTCAGTCCAGTGCAGGACCAGCGTGTCGCCTTCGCGGGTGGCGGTGAGTCCCGGGAATTTTCCGGGCAGCGTCTCCGGACCATCGCCGTCCCCATGGCGCGACTGCACTGTGATCCGCACATCGGGCACATCGTCCAGCACCACGCGCACCGACAACCGCGAGGCATTGTCGCCCGCCTCCTCAAGCCGCAGACCGTTCACGCCCACCAGCGCCCGGGCCTCGACGGTGTAGGCGACGGCGGTGGGCTCCGGCCTCTTGAAGCGATCCATGCCGCTCGTGAACAGCAGCGTCCAGAACAGCAGCAGGGTTCCCAGAAAAAGCCAGCGCCCGCGCCGGGGCGGGGCGCGCCGTGGGGCCACGGGGGTGCTCACCGCAGCTCCTTTTCTTTCAGGTGCACATAGGCCTGCAGCCACAGCAGCGCGGGCAGGCCGATCCACAGCAGCGCGTTGATGGCATGGACGCCCGCATCCCGGGGCACGGCCCCGCTCGAAGACCACCAGGCAAACAGCACCTCACCCCGCACACCCGCCACGGAGCACACCAGCGCCGTGAGCACGAACAGCGCAAAGCCCAACGCCAGGGTCTTGAGCAAAGAGGCGCGCGCATAGTAGAGCGAGCCCGCCACGGCAAAGGCCTGCAGGGCCCAGAAAGCGACCAGAAAGCCTGCCTGCTGGGGCACCGGCATGGCCTGCCGGGCGGCCATCTTCGCCAGCGGCACGAAGAGCGCATAGTCCTCGGGCTTGAAGGTCTGCGGCTCCAGGGCCGAGCGCACTGCGATGACCATCTGCTGCACGGGCCAGGAGATCGCCAGGAACAGCAGGCTGTAGGCCAGCGGGTAGGCCATGGCCACCACCACGGCGCACAGCAGCCATTTCTCGAACACCGACGCGGGCCGCATCAATGCCAGCAAGGCCGACTCGCGCTGCGCCATGGCCCCGAAATAGCGCCCGGCGAACACGAAGCCCGTGAGAAACAAGCCCCCAAAGTACAGCGAGACCTGCACCGCGGTTTGGAACGCAGAAAAGCCTGAAACCCCCAGCAAGAACAGCAGCAGCGCGATGTAGAGCATTCCGCACACCAGCAGGTGCGCCAGGTACTGGGGCCGCTGCTCGGCCCACTGGGCCCGCGCAAGGCGCCACCAGCGCGCCCACGAAAAAGTGGGCGATTCCGGGGCGCGCACAGGGATGAATTCGATGTTCATGCCTGCTCCACGGACAAGCCCGTCTGCTGCGCCGGCACCAGCGCCGCCAGCATGCCATCGCGGTTGAGGCTCAGTGCCTTGTAGAGCAGCTCCAGCTGCACCGCCCCGCCAGCCAGCGGAGCCTCTGCATCGGATCGGGAATGCCGCGCCACATAGGCAGTCTGCTGGCCGATGCGCTCCTGGTACAGCAGGTCCTGCGCGGCAGGCAAATCCTGCGCGCCGCTCGCCACGCCGGTGCGCAGCACGCCGGCGAGATCGGCCATGCGCGCCGACAGGGCCAGTTGCCCCTGGTCAATGAACCAGATATGGCTCAGTATGCTTTCGAGGTCGTGCGCCTGGTGGGTACTGATGAGCACGGCGCGCTCGGCATGCTCGGGGCGCTGCATCAGACGACGGAACTGGCCGCGGCCGACGATGTCCAGCCCGTTGGTGGGCTCGTCCATCAGCAGCAGCGGCGTACCCGTCGCCAGCGCGAAGGCGATCGCCGCCTTCTTCCTCTGCCCCAGGCTCATGGCCTCGAAGCGACTGGCGGTGGGCACCTCGAGCTCGGCCAGGTATTCGCCGAACAGAGCCGTGGAAAAGCGCGGGTAGAACACGCCTTGCGTGTCTGCCAACTGGCCCGTGGTCAGATTGGGCAGGTGGAATTCCTCGGGGACGATGTAGACACTGGCCAGGAAGTCCGCCGCTCGCTGGCGGGGCACCTGGCCCATCACCCGCACCTGCCCGCCCCAGGGCGTGAGCAGCCCGCACAGGAGCTTGAGCAAGGTGGACTTGCCACTGCCGTTGCGCCCGAAAAGGCCGTAGATGCCGGGCTGGCGCACCTCTGCGCAGAACCCCTGGTAGAGCGCGTTGCGGCCGTAGCCGAAGTGCAGGTCGTCGATGGCGATCATGGGCATCCGTGAAACACCTCCCTCGGCATGGGAGCAGGCCCGCGGATTCTCACACGGGCACGGCCGTGGTCGCCTTCACACGGTCCAGCACGAAGCTGGTCTTGCAGTCCTGCACGCTGGGGTGCTTGAGCAGCGTGTCCATGATGAAGCGGCTGTAGTGCGCCATGTCGGCCACCACCACGCGCAGCAGGTAGTCCATCTCGCCCGTGAGCGAGGCACATTCGACCACTTCGGGCCAGGTCTGCACGCTCGCGCGGAACACGTCCATGGGGTTGCGCTTGTGGCTCTCGGTGTGCTTTTCCAGGCGCACGTTGAGGTAGGCGGTGAGCCCCAGGCCCACGGCCTCGGGCGGCACCAGGGCCACATAGCGCGCGATCACGCCGCTGTCTTCGAGCCGCTTGACCCGGCGCAGGACGGCGCTGGGCGACAGGCCCACCTGCTCGCCGATCACGTCGTAGGTTTCCCTGCCGTTTTCCTGCAAACGGCGCAGGATTGCTCGATCCAGCTTGTCAAGTGCGTTGAAAGCAGTCATGGCGCAGGATTCTACGAAATTGGCGTCGACCGCGATGGCCCTTCACCAAACTCGGGTATGTCCCGATAGTGACACCAGGGGCTGCCAAAGAACAATGAATACCGCAAAAACGAACGGTCGTTCTTTTTTGTGAGAACCAAAAATATCCATCAACGGAGACAAGCACATGACAGGTTTCTTTGGCCGCCTTCTGCGGCGACTGGCGCTCGCCGCCACGGCATCGACACTGCTCCTCGGGGCCAGTGCCCACGCACAGGCCGGGTACACGCAGACGCGCTACCCCATCGTGCTGGTGCACGGCCTTTTCGGCTTCGACTCGGCGCTGGGCGTGGACTACTTCTACGGCATTCCCGACGCGCTGCGCCAGGGCGGCGCCAAGGTCTACGTGGCCCAGGTTTCGGCAGCCAACAGCACCGAAGTGCGCGGCGAGCAATTGCTGGCCCAGGTGAAGAACATCCTGGCCATCACCGGCGCAGCCAAGGTGAACCTGGTGGGGCACTCGCATGGCGGCCCCACCGCGCGCTACGTGGCCGGCGTGGCCCCGGGCAAGATCGCCTCGGTGACCTCGGTGGGCGGCGTGAACCGCGGCTCGCGCGTGGCCGACATCCTGCGCGGCGTGGCGCCGGCGGGTTCGGTGTCCGAAACCGTCGCCAGCGGCGCGGCATCGGCCCTGGTGGCGCTGATCAACCTGACCTCGGGCGGCTCAGGCCTGCCGCAGATGCCCACGGCTGCGCTCGATTCGCTCACCACCGCCGGCTCGGCCGCGTTCAACCGCCGCTTCCCGCAGGGCGTTCCCACGGCCGGCTGTGGCAATGGCGCCGAACTGGTCAACGGCGTGCGCTATTACTCCTGGACGGGTACCAAGACCCTGACCAATGTGCTGGACGCCAGCGACGCGCTGCTGGGCGTGTTGGGCCTGGTCTTCGGCGAAGCCAACGACGGCCTGGTCTCGGCCTGCTCTTCGCGCCTGGGCACCCACCTGGGCGACTACCGCCAGAACCACCTCGATGAAGTGAACCAGCTCGTGGGCCTGCGCGACTGGTTCTCGACCGACCCGGTCACGCTGTACCGCCAGCAGGCCAACCGCCTCAAGGCGGCCGGCCTGTGATTTTGCGATGATCGCCGCCATGGACCGTTTCCCCCGCCCTGCCGTAACCGCTGCCATCGTGCTGGCGTTGCTGGTCGCGGCCGTGCTCGGGTGGCGGGCCTGGCGTGCCGAGGCGAGCCAGGACACCGGTCCTGGCGCCATCGCGGCCTTGCCTGCGGCAGGCGCGGCGGCGCCCCCCGGCCGCACGGCATCGGCAGCGCTCACACCGGCTTCCGCAGCCCTCGCCGCTGCCCCGGCCGCCTCTTCGACAGCCGGGGGGGCCGACCCCTTGCTGGTGCCCGGCCTGCGCAACACGCTGGAGGCCCTCCTCTTCGAAGCCGGCGAAGCCAGCGATCCCGAAGCGCTCAAGCAACGCCTGGCGCAACTGGTGGGCAAGCATTTCCCCGCCGAACTGGCCACGCGCGCCCTGGCCCTGACCGAGCGCTATGTGGACTACCGCGTGGCACTGGGCGCCTTGTCGGCCCCCCGCGACCCCGGTGATCCGCGCGCATTGCGCGAGGCCATGGAGGCGCGCCAGAAGATCCGGCAGCAGCACTTCCAGGACGAAGAGTACGACGCCCTGTTTGCACAGGAGGCCGAACTCGACCGCTACACCCTGGCGCGCCTGGAGATCGCGCGCAATACCCAGCTGACGCCGCAGCAGCGTGACAGCGCGCTGCGCGCCACCGAAGCCGAACTCGCTCCCGAGCGCCGTGCCGAGCGCGCTGCAGCCACGGCCCACATGGATGCCGCCGCGCAGACGGCCGCCTTCAACGCCCAGGGCGTGGGCGATTTCCAGCGCCACACGGCGCGCAGCGCACAGTTCGGGGAGCAGGCCGCCCATGCCCTGGCGCAACTGGACCGCGAGGAGCAGCAGTGGCAAAGCCGGCTCGACGAACTCAGCCAGGCGCGCACCGGACAGGGTGAGGCGGCGGCTCAGGCACTGCGCCAGCAGCTGTTCACGCCGGAAGAACTGCAGCGCGTGGATGCCGCCCTGGCGTTGCGTGCACTCCAGGGCGGAATTCCCGTCCGCTGAAGCGGGGCACAGCCAATCGCCTCTTGAGCGCGTTCCACCTGCACAGGCGGTTTGACCACTCGGTAAGTAACAAAGGGTAAACCCTGTACACGTGCATATACTGCGCACTCCGGAAATCAAGAGGATCCCGATGTCGCTCCGTAGCACCTTGTTCAGTGTGGCCCTGGCCATGGCGGCCACCGCCGCCATGGCCCAGACCCCTTCCGCCCCGATGACCATCGTGGTGCCCTACCCTGCGGGCGGCCCTCTGGACACCTCGGCCCGCATCATCGCGGAAGGCGCAGCTGCGCAACTGGGAGCCATCAAGGTGGAGAACAAGCCCGGCGCCGGCGGCGGCACCGGCGCCGACCTGGTGGCCAAGTCACCGGCCGGCAGCAACCAGTTGCTGATGGGCGCCGTGGCTACCCATGCAGTGAACCCCTGGCTGTACAAGAACTTCCCGTACAACGCCATCAAGGACTTCAAGCCCATCGCACTTGTGGCCCGCACACCCAACGTGCTGGTCGTGAACGCGGAGCAGGCAGCCAAGCTGGGCATCAAGACCACGCCCGACCTGGTGCAGTACCTCAAGAAAAACCCCGACCAGGCCAAGTACGGTTCGGGCGGCAACGGCAGCATCGGCCATATCTCGGCCGAGATGTTCAAGTCGCTGACCAATACCAAGATGGGCCACACGCCCTTCCAGGGCTCGAACCCGGCGCTGGCAGCGCTGCAGTCTGGCCAGGTGCTGATGGTGTTCGACAACCTCGCGTCGGCGCTGCCGCACATCCGCTCGGGCAAGCTGCACGCGCTGGGCGTGACCACCCTGAGCCGCAGCGACGCGCTGCCGCAGGTTCCCAGCATCAACGATGCCGTGCAGGGCTTCAACGTCTCGACCTGGTTCGGGCTGTTCGCACCGGCATCGCTGCCGCAGACCGATGCGCAGCGCTACGCGGCGGCCTTCACGGCCGCCATGCAGTCGGCGGCCGGCAAAGAGAAGTTCAAGCAGATGGGCATCACCCCCGAGGAGCTCACGCTGGACGGGTTCGCGCAGTTCGTGCGCTCGGAAAACAGCAAGTACGAGTTCCTGATCCGGGCCGCGAAGATCAAGATCGAATAGTCAGTCCCTGCCGATCTCGGTCAGGCAGGCGGCCATCACTTCGGGGTGCAGTGCCATCTGCACATGCGCCAGGCCGTCGAGGAAGCGGTTGTCCGCCCCCGCAAGGGTCGCGGTGCTGGCCGGGAAGACGATGTTGTCGCAGTTGGAATACCAGCAGGTGAAGCGCTGCGCCCGCCCCTGCGGCTCCACGCTCAGCAGGCCCTTCACCCAGTCGCCCGCCAGGCTCATCTGGCGGCCGTTGACGGCGCGGCTGAAGCGCCCGAGCCACGTGCCGCCGTGCGGCGTACCCAGGGTCAGGATGCGGTGCACGCGCGCATCGGCCGCATGCACGCGCAGCCAGGCGCGCACCGCCAAGCCACCCATGCTGTGGCACAGCAACACCGGTGCCATGCCGGTGGCAGCCGTCACGCGCAGCACGGCGTCCTCGATGATCGCGGCATAGTCGTCGATGGAGCCCATCACCGGCTCCAGGTTCACCGCCACATGGGCATGGCCCTGCGCCTGAAGCGGCGCATACCAGGGTAGCCACAGCCCCCGGTTGCACATGAAACCGTGCACCAGCACCACGCCGCGGCGGCCCGTCGCCTGGCCCGGCAGCCAGTCCCCCACCGCCTGATGGCGAAACGGCTGGCGCCAGCAGAACACGGCCAGCGATACCCATATCTCGGCCCACCAGGCGCCGACCACCTGGGACAGGCGCGCCCGTGGCGCGGGATCGCGCCGGTTGAGCCGGTGCATGAGCACGAACTCGATGGCCATCACCAGCCAGAACAAGGCCAGGGGCAACAGCGCACCGGCCAGCGCCCGCGCGGGGGATTGTGGCCACTGCCAGGCCAGCCAGGCGGCTTCAGCCAGCGCAAGAATCAGGAGAAGGATTTTTTGCCCGTGCGCAATCATGATTTGAATGGAGTTGTTTCCCGTCAACGACGCTGTGCAAGACCATTTTGAACAGGTTCTAATGGCGTCGCTGCATTGTGCGGCCTCAGGAGACGGACCTATGGACGCGGCCCAGACCATCCGCGACAGCATTGCCGATGTCAACGCGCTGCGCCTGCACCGCACGGGGGATGCGCCCCTGGGGGCAGTGGTGGCCACCGTCAAAACGCTGCAGGCGCGCCGCTTTGCCGGCACCTATGCCGACCTGATGGCGTCGCCCGCGTTTGGTCCGGCAGCGCGCTTCTTTCTGGAGGAGCTCTACAGCGACAAAGACTACACGGCCCGCGACCAGCAGTTCGCCCGCATCGCAGGGACACTGCAGACCATGTTTCCCCGCCCCGTGGTGGACACCGCCGTGGCGCTGGCCGTGCTGCATGCCCAGACCGAGAACCTTGACCAGGACATGGGCCGCGCCTGGCTGCAGGCCGATGCCGCCGCACCCGAAGCCCCCCGCTACGCCGCCGCATGGCGCGCCGTGGGCCAGCGCACCGGACGCGAGCAGCAACTGGCGCGGGTGCTGGCCATGGGGCGCGACCTGGCGCGCCTGACCCGCACGCCCGGCCTGCGCACCATGCTGCGCATGATGCGCGGGCCTGCCACGGCAGCCGGCATGGGTGCCTTGCAGCAGTTTCTCGAAGCCGGATTCGACACCTTCGGCCAGCTGGCACGCCAGCGCGGCGCGGTCGAGCAGTTCCTGGCCACCATCGAGCAGCGCGAGCAGGCACTGATGCACCTGCTGTTCGACGGCGATGCTGTCACCTCGGGGACCGAACTGGCCCGCACCCTAGGACAAGCCCGATAGCTGATTGCCCCCTCGCGCTTTGACAATCTGTGCCCAACACTTACTGGCGAGCAAGGAAAAGCGCATGGAAAAGATCTGGCTCAAGAGCTACCCCCCGGGCGTCCCGCACGACGTGAAGCCCGAGCAATACCGCTCTGTGGCCCATATGCTGGAGGAGTCCTTCCGCAAGAACGCATCGAGCCCCTTCTCGGTCTGCATGGACCAGTGGATGACCTACGGCGAGCTCGATCGCCTGTCCGGCGCCATGGGCGCCTACCTGCAGGGCCTGGGGCTTGAGCCCGGGGCCCGTGTGGCCATCATGCTGCCCAACGTGCCCCAGTTCGGCGTGACCATGGCCGCCGTGCTGCGCGCCGGCTACACCTGCGTGAACGTGAATCCGCTGTACACCGCGCGCGAGCTGCAGCACCAGCTCAAGGACTCGGGTGCCACGGCCATCGTGATCCTGGAAAATTTTGCCCACACGCTGGCCGAGGTGATCGACAACACGGCCGTGAAGCATGTGGTCATGGCCTCGATGGGCGACCTGCTCGGCCCGTGGTTCGGCCGCTGGATCACGTTTGCCGTGCGCCACCTGGCGAAGATGGTGCCGGCCTACGAGCTGCCGCTGACCAACGGCCGCAAGGTGGTCCCGTTCAAGAAGGCACTCGCCCTGGGCGAGCGCCGCACGCTGGCGCCCAGCCAGGCCACGCTCGACTCGATCGCCTTCCTGCAGTACACGGGCGGCACCACCGGCCTGTCCAAGGGCGCGGTGCTCACCCACCGCTGCATCGTCGCCGCCACGCTGCAGGCCGAGGCCTGGTTCACCCCCGCCCTGTCCAAGGTCGGCGACCTCAGCCGCGCCAACAGCATTGCTGCGCTGCCGCTGTACCACATCTTCGCGCTCACGCTGTGCCTGCTGGCCATCCGCCAGGGCTCCAGCCTCACGCTGATCCCGAACCCGCGCGACATCCCCAAGTTCGTGGCTGAGCTCAAGAAGCGCCCCTTCCACATGCTGCCCGCCGTGAACACCTTGTTCAACGCGCTGCTGCAGAACCCGCAGTTCCGCACACTCGACTTCTCGCACCTGTGCGTGTCGCAGGCCGGGGGCATGGCCGCGTCGGAGGGCACGGCCAAGCAATGGCAGAAGCTCACGGGCAGCACCATGATCGAGGGCTGGGGCATGAGCGAAACCTGCGCCATCGGCACCAACAACCCGGTGACCAACACCGAGTTCAGCGGCAGCATCGGCTTGCCGCTGCCGGGCATCGACATTGCCATCAAGGACGACGCAGGCAACAGCCTGGCGCAGGGTGAGTCGGGCGAAATCTGCATCCGCGGCCCGAACGTGATGACCGGCTACTACAACCAGCCCGAGGAGAACGCCAAGGCCTTCACGGCCGACGGCTTCATGCGCACGGGCGACATCGGCATCATGGACGAGCGCGGCTACACGCGCATCATCGACCGCAAGAAGGACATGATCCTGGTCAGCGGCTTCAACGTCTTCCCCAACGAACTCGAGCAGGTCGTCTCGCTGTGCCCCGGCGTGGTGGAGTGCGCGGCCATCGGCATCCCCGACGAGAAGCAGGGCGAGGCGATCAAGATCTTCGTCATCAAGAGCGACCCTGCCCTGAGCGAGGAAGACGTGGCCCGCTTCTGCCAGGAGAACCTGACCGGCTACAAGCGCCCCAAGTACATCGAGTTCCGCGACGAACTGCCCAAGAGCAATGTGGGCAAGATCCTGCGGCGCGAGCTGCGCGCGCCCACGGCATAGCACCTCGGCCGGCGCTGGCCACCCCATTTTCCAGGGCGCTTCGGCGCCCTTTTTTTCGGCTCCCCGGTATGCCCACTGGATGCGTCCCGAGGCACCTCGACTGCGCTTCGCGCATCGCACTTTTTAGGGTAATCCCCGATTAGCAATCGTTTGCGCAAACGATTGCGGGCGCTATGATTGCCAGGCGACACAGCACTGGCTTGGTACGCCACCGGGGCTCTCGCGCAATTTCGCGCGGCTTTTCGGTGGCCGTGCCTTGCCCACCATTCCAACAGGAGACACCATGCAGTTCACCCGCCGTTCCGTTCAGACCGCCGCCACCATTGCCGTGCTCGGCGGCATGCTTGCCAGCCCCGTCTGGGCGCAGGACAAGCCCAAGATCGCCCTGGTCATGAAGTCGCTGGCCAACGAGTTCTTCCGCACCATGGAAGACGGCGCCAAGGCGCACCAGAAGGCCCACGCCACCGAGTACACGCTGGTGGCCAATGGCATCAAGAACGAGACCGACACGGCTGCGCAGATCAAGATGATCGAGCAGGCCGTGGCGCAGAAGGTCAGCGCCATCGTGCTCGCCCCGGCCGACTCCAAGGCCCTGGTGCCGGCCGTCAAGGCCGCCGTGGACAAGGGCATCATCGTGGTCAACATCGACAACCGGCTGGACGGCGATGCCCTGAAGGAAAAGAACCTGACCGTGCCCTTCGTCGGCCCGGACAACCGCGCCGGCGCCAAGCTGGTGGGCGAGCACCTGGCCAAGTCCCTCAAGTCGGGCGACAAGGTGGGCATCATCGAGGGCGTGTCGACCACTTTCAACGCGCAGCAGCGCACCCTGGGCTACAAGGACGCCATGCAGGCCGCCGGCATCACCGTGGTGGGCGTGCAGTCGGGCCAGTGGGAAATCGAGAAGGGCAACACCGTGGCCGCCGGCATGCTGCGCGAGCACCCCGACCTCACGGCCCTGCTGGCCGGCAACGACAGCATGGCGCTGGGCGTGGTCGCCGCCGTCAAGGCCGCGGGCAAGGCGGGCAAGGTGCAGGTGGTGGGCTATGACAACATCGGCGCCATCAAGCCCATGCTGGCCGATGGCCGCGTGCTGGCCACCGCCGACCAGTACGCCGCCAAGCAGGCCGTGTTTGGCATCGAGCTGGCGCAAAAGGCGATTGCCGCCAAGACGCCCCAGGCCCAGTTGCCCGCCGAGGTGAAGACCGACGTGGTGCTGGTCACCAAGGGCAGCAAGTAAACGGCCGCTCTCAGCCGCCACTCCCAGCCGCTGGACGATATGAACAGACCTGCCTCCCAAGCCCCTGCCGCGCCGCTGCTGTGCATCGACGCAGTGGGCAAGGACTACACCGCCACCGTGCTCGACAGCATCACGCTCGCGCTCAACGCCGGCGAGGTGCTGGCGCTCACGGGGGAGAACGGTGCGGGCAAGAGCACCCTGTCCAAGATCGTCTGCGGGCTGGAATCGGCCACGCGCGGCGGCATGCGCCTGGCCGGCGAGACCTACGCCCCTGCCTCGCGCCGCGAGGCCGAGCGCCTGGGCGTGCGCATGGTGATGCAGGAGCTGGGCCTGGTGCCCACGCTCACCGTGGCCGAGAACCTGCTCATGGGCCGCCTGCCGCACCGCGCGGGCTGGTTGCGGCGCGATGCACTGCATACCGCTGCGCGCGCGCAACTGGCCAAGATCGGCCTGGACAGCATCGACCCCGCCACGCCCGTGTCGCAACTGGGCATAGGCCAGCAGCAGATGGTGGAGATTGCGCGCAACCTGCAGGACGACACACGCATCCTGGTGCTCGACGAGCCCACCGCCATGCTCACCCCGCGCGAGACCAGCTACCTGTTCGACCAGATCGCGCGCCTCACGGCGCGCGGCGTGGCCATCGTCTACGTGTCGCACCGGCTGGAAGAGCTGCGCCGCATTGCCGACCGCGTGGCCGTGCTGCGCGATGGCCGCCTGGTGGACGCGCGCCCCATGGCCGGCATGAGCGAGGACGACCTGGTGCAGCGCATGGTGGGCCGCTCCGTCAGCGACCTGGAGCACCGCCCGCGCCGCGCCGCCGGCCCGGTGGTGATGAGCGCCCAGGGCATCGGCCGGGGCACGGCGGTGCAGGACGTGAGCCTGGAGCTGCGCGCTGGCGAGGTGTTCGGCATTGCGGGCCTGGTGGGCTCGGGCCGCACCGAGCTCGTGCGGCTGCTGTTCGGCGCGGACCGCGCCGACCGGGGCAGCGTCATGCTGCACCCCGATCCGAACACTGCGGCAGGCGCCACCCCGAGCGTGCTGCCGCGCGGCTTTGCCTCACCGATGCAGGCCATCGCGGCCGGCGTGGGCCTGGTCACCGAGGACCGCAAGTCCCAGGGCCTGCTACTGGGCCAGTCCATCCGCATCAATGCCACGTTGTCCGACCTGTCCGCCATCTCGCGCGCAGGCTGGCTGCAGCGCGCCAAGGAAAACCGCTTGGTGCAGGGATTCGTCCAGACACTGGGCATTCGCTGCCGCAGCCCCGAACAACCCGTGGGCACGCTCTCGGGCGGTAACCAGCAGAAGGTGGTGTTCGCACGCTGGCTGCACCGCGAAGGCCGGGTGCTGCTGCTCGACGAACCCACGCGTGGCGTGGACGTGGGGGCACGCGCCGAACTCTATGGCGAACTCGACCGCATGGCCGCCAGCGGGCGTGCACTGCTCATGGTTTCGTCCGACCTGCGCGAGCTGATGGCCATGGCCGACCGCATCGGCGTGATGAGCGCCGGCCGCCTGGTGGCCGTGTTCGAGCGCGGGCAGTGGTCCGAGCAATCGCTGCTGGCCGCTGCATTCTCCGAGCCCGGTGGCCGCGAAGCCCCTGGCCATTCATCCTCTTCCAGTCCCGCCACCGTATGAACGCCCCCGCATCCCCTGCCGCTGTCGCTGTTGCAGCACCCCGCCCCACGCCCGCCTGGCGCAGCCAGCTGGGCACCTACCTCGGGCTGATGGCCGTGCTGGCGGGCATGGTGGCGCTGTTCTCCACCCTTTCCGACTACTTCTGGAGCGTGGAGACTTTCGTCACCATCGCCAACGAGATCCCGGCGCTGGCCGTGATGGCCGTGGGCATGACCTTCGTGCTGATCATCGCCGGCATCGACCTCTCGGTGGGCTCGGTGATGGCGCTGGCCGCCGCCACCTCGGCCGCAGCCATCGTGCAGTGGAAATGGAGCGTGCCTGCCGCCGCGCTGCTGGCGCTGGCCACGGGCCTGATTTGTGGCACCGTGACCGGGGCCGTGTCGGTGGCGTGGCGCCTGCCGTCTTTCATCGTCTCGCTGGGCATGCTCGAGGCCGTGCGCGGCGGGGCCTACGTGGTGACCGATTCGCGCACACAGTACGTGGGCGACGCGATCTCATGGCTGTCCGCGCCGATGCTCGGCGGCATCTCGGTGGCCTTTCTGATCGCGCTGGCGCTGGTGGTAGTGGCGCAGTTGGTGCTCACGCGCACGGTGTTCGGCCGCTGCGTGGTCGGCATTGGCACCAACGAGGAGGCCATGCGCCTGGCCGGTGTGGACCCACGGCCCATCCGCGTCATCGTGTTTGCCGTGACCGGTCTGCTGGCCGGCCTGGCCGGGTTGATGCAGTCGGCACGCCTGGAGGCGGCCGACCCCAATGCCGGCACGGGCATGGAGCTGCAGGTGATTGCCGCCGTGGTGATCGGCGGCACCAGCCTGATGGGCGGGCGCGGCTCGGTGGTGAACACCGCCTTCGGCGTACTGATCATTGCAGTGCTGGAGGCCGGCCTGGCGCAGGTGGGTGCCAGCGAGCCGAGCAAGCGCATCATCACGGGGGTGGTGATCGTCGCGGCGGTCATCGTGGACACCTTGCGCCAGCGGCGCGCGGCGGCCTGAACCTTCCATCTCCCCACGAATTCCCTGTCTCACCATTTTCTCCATGGCTACTATCAAGGACGTTGCGCGGCATGCCGACGTATCGGTCACCACGGTGTCCCACGTGGTCAACGGCACGCGCCATGTGAGCCCCGAGGGGCGCGAGCGCGTCGAAAAAGCCATCCGCGCCCTGGGCTACGTGCCCAGCGCCATCGCCCGCAGCCTCAAGAGCAACAACACGCGCACGCTGGGCATGCTGATCCCCAACAGCTCCAACCCCTACTTCGCCGAGATCGTGCACGCGGTGGAAGACCGCTGCTTCGGAGCGGGCTACAACCTCATCCTGTGCAACACCAACGACGAGGCGCACCGCCAGGGCAGCTACCTGCAGGTGCTGGCCGAACGCCGCATCGACGGGCTGATCGTCGTCTCCACCGGGCACGACGCCACGCTGCCCACGCAGCTGGCGGGCCTGTCCATCCCCACGGTGCTGGTGGACCGCGAGATCGAGCTGGCCGAGCAGCAGCCCTGCGACCTGGTAGAAACTGCCCACATGCAGGGCGGCCTGCTGGCCACGCGCCACCTGCTGTCGCTGGGCCACCGGCGCATCGCCTGCATCGGCGGGCCCGAGGGCATCGCGCCCAGCGAGCAACGCATCGCCGGCTGGCGCGCCGCGCTGGCCGATGCCGGCTGCGGCACGAGCGAAGGCCTGCTGTGGCACGGCAACTTCACCAGCCAGGGCGGCTATGAGGCCATGCATGCCGTGCTGCGCGCACAGCAGCCGCCCACCGCCGTGTTCGTCTGCAACGACCTGATGGCCATGGGCGCGCTGTGCGCAGCGCACGAGCGTGACCTGCGCGTGCCCGAAGCGCTGTCTATCGTGGGCTTCGACGACATCGAGCTCACCGCCTTCACCAGCCCGCCGCTGACCACCGTGGCCCAACCCAAGCAGCGCATCGGTGCGCTGGCGGTGGACATGCTGCTCGAACGCATCGACGGCAAGCGCCAGGATGCGCGCAAGGTCATGCTGCAACCCGAGCTGCGCGTGCGTGCTTCCACGGCACAGGTCCAGCCATGATGGCCGCGGCAAAGCACGGCACACCCAACATCGCGGTGGTGGGCAGCCTCAACATGGACCTGGTGCTGCAGGTGGCACATGCGCCAGGCCCGGGCGAAACGGTGCTGGCCCAGGCACTGCACCTGGTGCCTGGCGGCAAGGGCGGCAACCAGGCCGTGGCCTGCGCACGCCAGGGCGCCCGCGTGCACCTGTTCGGCCGCGTGGGCGGCGATGCCTATGGGCATACGCTGCGCACCAGCCTGGCACAGGACGGCATCGACCACAGCGGCGTGCAGACCGACCCCACAGAGACCACAGGTGTGGCGGCCATCACCGTGGAAGCCACCGGGCAGAACCGCATCGTCGTCGTACCTGGCGCCAATGGCCGCTTCGAACTCGACACACAGGCCCTCGGGGCTGTGCTGGCCCAGGCCCACAGCCTGGTTGTGCAGTTCGAAACCCCCCTGTCCCAGGTACTGGCCGCCGCGCAGCAGGCGTTTGCAGTCGGCTGCCGCGTGTTGCTCAACCCCTCGCCCATCCAGCGCCTGCCCGAGGGCCTGTGGCCGCTGGTGCACACGCTGGTGGTCAATGAGGTGGAGGCTGCGGCTTTGGCAGGCACTGCCGTGGAAACCGTGGCCGACGCCGCCGTGGCCGCACAGACGCTGCGCGGCCTGGGGCCGGCGCAGGTGGTGGTCACGCTGGGCGCAGCCGGCGCCGTGGCAGCCGACACCCTGGGCAGCACGCACCACCCGGGTATGGCCGTGAAGGCCGTGGACACCACCGCCGCAGGCGACACCTTCCTTGGCGCACTGGCCGTGGCCCTGGCGCGCGGCGAGCCGCTGAACGCCGCCGTGCGGGATGGCATTCGCGCGGCCGCGCTGTGCGTGACGCAGGCGGGGGCCCAGCCCTCCATCCCCACCCGGGCCGCCGTGGCGGCAAGCCCGCAACCACCCGACTGGATCCCGCTGTGAAACGCACCACCTTGCTGCACGCCGAACTCTCCCACGCCATTGCCTGCCTGGGCCATGGCGACATGCTGGTGATCGGCGACGTGGGCCTGCCGATCCCGCCCGGCCCCCGGCGCATTGATCTGGCGCTGACGCCGGGCATTCCGGCGGTGGCCGACGTGTTGCAGGCCGTGCTGTCCGAAATGCAGGTCGAACGCGCCCTGATCGCCACCGAGGCCGTGGAGCGTGCCGCAGGGGCACTGCCCGGCTGGTGCACCCTGCCCGTGGCACCCGAGGCGGTGCCGCACGAAGAATTCAAGCGCCTGTGCCGCGAGGCCCGCGTGATGGTGCGCACCGGGGAATGCACGCCCTATGCGAACGTGATTCTGTGTGCCGGTGTGACGTTCTGATGCAATCTGCGCGGTAACGCACGGGTTTTGGATAACCCGGCAGACGCTTGCGCTGGGTTAGGCTGGCAGATCGCAGCAGCGGGTCACCCGCTGCGCCACGCCATCTGCCAGTCCCCTCCTGATGCCCACGCCCGCCTCTGCCGCGCCCTTTCTGCCCCCTGAAATCGCCGTGCTGGAACGCGGCTGGCTATCGGCCAACAACATCCTGTTCATCGGCCACTACGACACCGCCGTGGTGGACACCGGCTACTGCAGCCATGCCGAGCAGACCGTGGCCCTGGTGCAGGCGGCCCTGGGCGGCAGGCCGCTGGACCGGGTGCTCAACACCCACCTGCACAGCGACCACTGCGGCGGCAACGCCGCACTGCAAAAAGCCTGGCCGCGGGTGCTCACCTCCATACCACCCGGGCAGGCCCGGCACGTGCGCCAGTGGGACGCCTACGCGCTGAGCTACACCCCCACCGGCCAGCAGTGCCCTCCATTCCGTGCCGACTGCCTGCTGGACCCCGGGTCCTGCGTGCTGCTGGGCGACCGCACCTGGCAGGTGCATGCCGCGCCGGGGCACGACACGCATTCCGTCGTGCTGTTCGAACCGCGCGACGCGATCCTGATCTCGGCCGATGCGCTGTGGGAGAACGGCTTCGGCGTGGTCTTCCCCGAACTCGAAGGCGAGGATGCATTCGCCCAGGTGGGCGCCACGCTCGACCTGATCGAGCGCCTGGCGCCGCGCACCGTGATCCCGGGCCATGGCCCGGTGTTTGCCGACGCACCGCGCGCCATCGAGGGCGCACGCCGCCGCCTGGACGGTTTCGTGCGCAACCCGCACAAGCATGCGCTTTACGCCGCCAAGGTGCTGCTCAAGTACAAACTGCTCGAGTGGCAGCAGATCAGTCTCGCCGACCTCACGGCCTGGACGCTCGCCACACCCTACTTCGGCATGCTGCATGCGCGCCATTTTGGCGACCAGGGCCAGGACGACTGGCTGCAGGGCCTGATGGACGACCTGGTGCGCTCAGGCGCAGCCGTGCGCCGGGGCGAGTTGCTGCACAACGCTTGAAATAGACGCCCTGGGTCGCTTCGCCCGCCGGGAGGTGGCGGCTCTTCAAGCCCTTCCGGGACGCTCTCGCTGCACTCCGTTGCTGCAGCACCACATTTTTCGACCGTCCTCTGCGGCCAGGACAGCCGGATGCTGCCATATGTAACCACAATCAAATGATAATTGTTATCATTTGATGATCCTGCAAGCCATCGGCACGTTCGGCGCGCGGGTTCTCAGCCAGCCACCATCGACCGACATTGCCACGCCGCATTCTCTGCGTGCCTGTTGTCCCTGCAGCCAGCCAAGTTCCGGTTTCTCACTCCTACGGATACTTTCATGGCGCACAACACCACTTACATCAAGAGCCGCAAACACCCCGTCGGCATGGCGGCTACGGCGGCCCTCGTGGCCCTGGGCATGCCCGCCCAGGCACAGACCGCCGCCACCGGCGGCACGCTGCAGGAGGTCAAGGTCGAATCGGCCGCCGACAACTACAAGGCCAATGCCATCTCCTCGCCCAAGTTCACCCAGCCGCTGCTGGACACGCCCCAGACCATCTCGGTGGTCAAGGAGCAGGTGCTGCGCGAGCAGGCCGCCTCGACCCTGACCGAAGCCCTGCGCAACACCCCCGGCGCCGGCACCTTCTATCTCGGAGAGAACGGCAACACCAGCACCGGCGACGCGATCTACATGCGCGGCTTCGACAGCTCCAGCAGCATCTTCGTCGATGGCGTGCGCGACCTGGGATCGGTCTCGCGCGACGTGTTCAACATCCAGCAGGTCGAAGTGGTCAAGGGCCCCGCTGGTACCGACACGGGCCGCACCTCCCCCACCGGCGCCATCAACCTGGTGAGCAAGCAGCCCACGCTGGAGAACAGCTTCGCCGCATCGCTGGGCGCAGGCAGCGCCTCGTACAAGCGCGGCACGGTGGACTGGAATAAGGCCCTGGAGGCCTACCCGGGCGCCGCCTTCCGCCTGAACGTGATGAGCGAGGACTCCGGCGTCGCCGGGCGCGACCTGGTCAAGAACAAGCGCTGGGGCATCGCGCCCTCGCTGGCCTTGGGCCTGAACTCGCCCACGCGCGTGTTCCTGAACTACCTGCACGTCAACCAGGACAACGTGCCCGACGGCGGCGTGCCCACCATCGGCCTGCCCGGCTATACCTCGCCGGACGCCCTGGCCCTGGCCAACCGCCGCACCTTCCTGAACACCGCGGGCCGCGTGGATTCGAGCAACTTCTACGGCACCACCTCGGACTATGCGAAGGTGGACATGGACATGGTCACGGCGCGCATCGAGCATGACTTCGCCTCGGGCATGAAGCTGCGCAACACCACGCGCTTTGGCCGCACGCACAACGACTACCGCCTGACGGCCTTCATGGGCGGCGGCCTCCCCGCCACCGGTGCGCTCACGGCGGCCTCCGCCCTGCTGGCCACACCGAACCCGAACGACCCGTCCACCTGGACGGTGACGCGCAACCTGCCCACCAATGTGAACCAGACCAACAAGATCGCCGTCAACCAGACCAGCCTGACCACCACGGTCAACACCGGCTCGGTACAGCACGACCTGAGTGCGGGCCTGGAACTGTCGCGCGAAGAGCAGGCCAACCTGGGCTACTACGGCCAGGGCTTTGCCAGTGTGGGCACCACGTACGCGCCAGCAGGTTCATTGCCCGCAGCCAACCTGTACAACCCCAACCCCAATGTGACCGGCTTCAATCGCATCGCCAACGGCGCGTGGTCCAAGGGCGTGACCAACACGGTGGCGGCCTACCTGTTCGACACCGCAAAGCTGTCACCTGAATGGCAGATCACGGGCGGCCTGCGCGTGGATCGGTTCAAGACCGACTTCGATGCCGTGACGCAAGGTGCGCTGCCGGCCGGCGTGCTCACCCCGTCGGCGGTCAGCCTGTCCGACACCCTCATCGGAGCCAAGGTCGGCGTGGTCTACAAGCCCGCCAGCAACGGCAGCGTGTACGCCCTGTACGCCACGTCGGCACAGCCCCCGGGCGGCGCCAACAACCAGCTGAGCGTGGCCGTCAACAATGCAGCCAACCCCAAGTTCGACCCGCAGAAGGCCAAGACCATCGAGGTCGGCACCAAGTGGGAGGTGCTGGGCAACCGCCTGGCCCTGGCCGGCGCGCTGTACCGCACCGATGTCACCAACGACATCGAAACGGACCCCACCAACGCTGCCAACTTCGTGCAGACTGGCAAGAAGCGCGTGCAGGGCATCGAGCTGACCGCCATCGGCGCGATCACCAACGACTGGTCGCTGAGCGCGGGCTACACCACCATGGACACCAAGGTGCTCAGCGGTGTGCCCAAGACGGCCGATGGCAGCACGGCACTGGCCTACACGCCCAAGAACGCCTTCACGCTGTGGTCCACCTACCGCCTGCCCTTCGGCCTGACGGTGGGCGGCGGCGCGCGCTATGCCGGCAAGCTGCTGCGCGGCACCGACGGCGCCGTGGGCACACCCGCCTACACCGAAGCCTACTGGGTGTTCGATGCCATGGCCTCCTACCGCATCAACAAGAACCTGGACATCCAGCTCAATGTGTACAACCTGGCCGACAAGGACTACGTGGCGGCCATCAACAAGAGTGGCTACCGCTACACGCCGGGCATCCCCCGCTCGGCGCGCCTGACGGCCAACTTCACGTTCTGACCCAGCGCAAGGTGACAGGCTGAGTTCTGTCTACCATCAAGGCCCCGGCAACCCCGGGGCCTTCCCATTTTTGGAGACCTATCGCGATGATGCTGCACATCCCCAACGTCCTCACGCCCGAGCAGGTGCGCGCCATGCGCGCGGCCATCGATGCCGCCGACTGGGTGGACGGCCGGGGCACCGTGGGCGCGCAGGGAGCGCGGGTCAAAAACAACCGGCAGTTACCCGAAAACTCCCCCGTTGCGCGGGAGCAGGGGCGCACCGTGCTGCAGGCGCTGGCCGCGCATCCGATGTACTTCGGCGCGGCGCTGCCGCTGCGCACCGTGCCGCCGCTGTTCAACCGCTACGCGGGCGGTGAAACCTACGGCCTGCACGTCGATGGCGCCGTGCGCCCCCTGCCCCACGGGGCGGCGCTGCGCACCGATCTGTCGTGCACGCTGTTCCTGTGCGAGCCCGAGGACTACGACGGCGGCGAGCTGGTGGTGGTGGACACCTATGGCACGCACGAGGTGAAACTGCCCGCAGGCGACATGATCCTCTACCCTTCCACCAGCCTGCACCGCGTGGAGCCGGTCACGCGCGGCGAGCGCGTGTGTTCGTTCTTCTGGGTGCAGAGCCTGGTGCGCGACGATGCACGCCGCGCCATGCTGTTCGAGCTGGACCAGACCATCCAGAAGCTGCGTGCGCGCCTGGGCGAGACCGAAGAGACCGTGTCCCTCACCGGGCAATACCACAACCTCCTGCGCATGTGGTCGGAGGTATGAAGTGAAACAGCCCCTTCGGGGCTGTTTCGGTCAGGGCAGGTCCTTGTTCACCTCGGGGGCCGCCGCATCGCGCGGGCCGATGGTGCCCAGCCGGCTCTTGAGCGACTGCGGCTGGCCGGTGAGCATGGCGGCGTAGTTGGTGGTGTTGGCGAGCACCTTCTTCACGTAGTCACGCGTTTCGCCGAAGGGCACGTTCTCGGCCCAGATGGCGGCATCGAGCACCGGGCCGTTGCGCCAGCTGCGCGGGCGGCCCGGGCCGGCGTTGTAGGCGGCGGCGGCCATGGGCATGGAGCCCGCGAAATCGTCGAGGGCCAGCTTGAGGTAGGCCGTGCCGATGGCGATGTTGGTGTCGCGGTCGTTGATCTGCTCGGCGGTGAAATTGTTCATACCGATCTTCTTGGCCGTCCAGCGCGCGGTGGCGGGCATCACCTGCATCAGGCCGGAGGCGCCCACATGCGAGCGCGCGTCCATGATGAAGCGGCTTTCCTGGCGGATCAGGCCGTACACATAGGCCGGGTCCAGGCCGATGCCATTGGCCCGCTCCACCACGGCGTTGCGAAACGGCGTGGGAAAGCGCTGGCTGGTCTCGATCAGGCTGCGCGTGCGCTCGCTGGTGTTGATGCAGCGGTCCCAGACCTCGCGGGCGCAGGCGAAATCGGCGGCGGCCAGCAGCTCGCGGTCCGGCATGCCGCCGGGGATGTGCAGGTTGGTGGCGTAGTTCCACTCGCGCACGCCTTCGGTGCGCAGCCCCATGAAGATGGCATACAGCCCCCGGTTGAGCCCGGGGTTGGCGCGCGCAGCCGCCTTTTCCTCGACCGTGAGCGGCGCAGGTGCTGGCGGCATGGTGATGCGCTGGCCCAGTTCTTCGGTGGCCAGTTGCTCGTAGAAGCCGCGCGTGCTGGCAATGCCTTCGAGCAGCTGGCGGGCTTCGGCGCGCTCGGCCTCGCTGGGCTTGCCGGCCAGCAGGGAGCGGGCCTTCCAGTACACCCAGGTGCTGTCCTGGCGGCCTTCCTCGCTCATGGCGTCGATGGCCTTGCGCACCACCTTCCACTGGCCGGCACGCAGGGCCGCGCGCACCTTCCAGCCGAGCAGGTCGTCGTTGAGGTCGCCGTCACGGGTGATGTTGGCGAAGGACCGGTTGGCGTCGGAGGACAGCTTCTGGGCCTGCTGCTTGCCGATCACGCCCCAGACCCAGTTGCGCTCCTCGGGCGAGAGGTGCACGCTCCATTTGCTGTCGAGCTGGGCGGCAGCGTTGTCTGGATCGCCCGAGGCGAGCTTGACGAGGGCTAGCGTCACCAGCTCCTGGCGCACCTGGCCCCGGGCCGTGGCGCGGCCCGTGAGGTACTTGGTGGGCGCGTCCATCAGCTCCTTGACCTGGGCCACGGCATCGGGTGCGACGATCTCCACGGCATTGCGCACCACGCGGGGCCGGTTGGCATCCACCGCGAAGCGGGCCTTGCGCCAGACGTCGAGCGCGCTGAGCTTCTTGTTGGCGTACAGCTGGCTGGCAGCGTGGGTGCAGCCGTCGTCGTTATCGCGCAGGGCATACCAGTTGCGCTTGACGTCTTCGGCCGCAGCCGCCGGCGCGCTGCCCTTGATGTCGTCGATCAAGAGGGCGTAGCAGCGCACCTCGCGGTCGTCGGACATGCGGTAGCTGGGGTGCTGCTCGGCAAACTGGGCCCAGTCGCGCCGCTGTCCCAGCAGCAGCAGCCAGTCGTTGCGCATGCGGTCTTCCTGGTAGCTGCCGGCATAGCGCTGCATGAAGGACTGGATTTCCGAGGGCGAGGCCTCGGCCAGGCGCAGCCTGAGCTCCCAGTAGGCGGCCCAGGGTTCCAGCACGTGGCCGCGCGCGGCGGGCAACAATTGCTCTAATTTCTTGCGGTCGCCCCGCTTGAACGCCTGCTGCATCTCCAACAGGGTATCGTCGGCCTTGGTTTGCGCCTGGACCAGGGGCGCGGCGGTGGCCAGCACGGCGCTGACCAGCAGCGGTGTCAAAATCTGAAGCAATTGCATGGGGGAATTATCTGATGGACAAAGCAGCCCTGCGGCGCGCATTGATAGAAGAACGCCTGAACCTGCCAGATCGCCTACAACGGGCCGACCTGTTACAACAGGTGATGCGCATCTGGCTCGTGAACCGGCCCGACACGGTGATAGGCGCCTACTGGCCCATCAAGGGTGAGTTCGACCCGCTTCCTGCCCTGCACCGCTGGAAGGAAGACGGAGAGCTGCTGGACGAGCCCCAGTTGCGCCGCATCGGCCTGCCGGTGGTCAACAAGCAGCACAAGACCCTGACCTTCCACGCCTGGTACCCCGGCTGCCCCATGGAGGAGGACGCCTACGGCATCCCCAAGCCCAAGGACACCGAGGTCATCGTGCCCACCCTGCTGTTCGTGCCCTGCGTAGGCTATGCGCCCGGCGGCTATCGGCTGGGCTATGGCGGGGGCTTCTATGACCGCACCCTGGCCACGCTGCAGCCCAAGCCCTTCACCGTGGGGCTGGGCTTCACCAATGGCTACCTGGACGATTTCGAGCCGGAGTCGTACGACCTGCCACTGGATGCGATCCTGAATGACAACGGGGTGGTCTGGCCGATTTGACCACCGCGGAAACACTGAGCCGTCGAAAAATGGCTCAGTAAAAGCCGCCGAACTGCATCAGCAGGGACGCATCGTCGCGTTCCTGCTTGCGGGCCAGCGCTGCCTGCTCGCGCAGCCAGCGCTTGAGTTCGGCCTCATCGCGCACCCGCTCCAGATCGTGCTGCATGACCAGCAGGGTGTCGGCCAGATCGTTCTGCAACAGCTTCAGCCGCAGCTGCAGCAAGGGTTCATTCATCCTGGCGGAAACCGCAACGCCCAGCTCATCGCCCAGGCGCTGCTCCGCGATGGCCAGCTCCTGCTCCAGCGACGCCACCTGCTCCTTCAGGAGCAAGGTCAGTTCGGCCAGCTTTTCGTCGGCCAGGCGGGAAATACTGTCCTCATCCATCCGATTGGCCTGCAACTGCAGGCGCAGCAAAGTGGTCAGGTCCCCACGTTCATACGCAGCATTGGCCTGGCCCATCAACACCGTCTTGCGCTCGCGTTCCGCCGCGTCCGGCTCCCGGTCGGGGTGCAAGGCACTGGCCAGTTGACGATAGATGCTGCGCATCGCGGCCTTGGCATCCTGCATCTGCTGGTCCACCTTGCGCTGCCGGGCCTGCTGCCCCGGCCGAGGGCGCGGCGGCTCCTGCTCGGACTGCATACGGCGCATCACGGCCTCCAGCAACTCCTGCGGAGAATCCGCGTGGTCAAAGGTTTCCCGGTCCAGGGGGCGCCCCAGAAAATCCTCCACTGCATCCAGAACGTCGTCCCTGGCCTCCTGCAGCTGCTGCGCCTGTTGTGCTTGCATCTCGGGCGGAAAGTATTCCGCAAACAGTGTGTCCCACTGTCCGGCGTCCATCTCCCCTCGCACTTGCGGCAACAGGCTCTGCACGATGGCACGCGCGGATTTTTGCTGCGGCACCGTCAAACCCTTGCGCTGAAGGCGCTCATGCAGGAACAGCAGCATGGCGGACTGCGTCAGCGCCATGCCATGTTCGAGCTTCGATATTTCCTCCAGATGGGGCCCCCGCAGCCGGCCAGCGACTTGTTCCAGATCTAGGATCTGCCGTCCCAGGTTGTCCACCCTTGCCAGCAACTTGTTGAACCGCTGCTGCGCCGGGCTGAGCGTTCCCTTGGCTGTCTTCTTGACCTTCAGGCTCGCCGGGCTGGTTTTCGCTGGCGCGCAAGCCGGGGCGATCGGGACTTCACCGAACAGATCGAATTCGGGAGCGGGGTTCATTCGCATTCCATTCAAAAAGACAAGGACAGCGCCTGCCCGAAAATGCCATGGGCAGGCGGTGCGTTAGTTTAACGGCCCTGCAGCACGCCGTGCCCCGGGGCAGGTGCCGCAGGTCATGGACTACCCGCAAGCTCCGACGCAAAAGCGTAGCAGTCTCCCCCGGCTGCACGGCGCTTGCAGGTGTACATGGCGCTGTCGGCGGCGCGCAACAGCTCAGCCAGGGTGCGGCCATCCGCCGGGTGGCAGGCAATGCCCAGGCTCATGCCGACCACGAGCGAGCAGCCCTCGAAGACCAGTGGCTCGGCGGCGCTGGCCGCCATGCGCCGGGCCATGGCGGCGAGCATGTCGCGCGACGGGCTGCCTGCGATCAGCACGGCGAATTCGTCGCCACCGAGCCGTGCCACCAGGTCACCCGTGCGCAGTTGGGTTCGCAGGCGGCGCACCATGGCCACCAGCACGGCATCGCCTGCGGCGTGGCCATAGGTGTCGTTGACGCCCTTGAAGCCGTCCAGGTCGAGCAGTAGCAGCGCGAACGGCTGGCCGCCGCGCACGGCGGCTTCGCCATGGCTGGTGAGACCCGCACGGTTGGCGGCGCCAGTGAGCGCATCGGTGCCCAGCGCCTCGACCAATTCCTGGGTGCGCACGGTCAGCGCCTCCTCGGATCGGCGCAGCAGGCGAACCCGGGAGGCCATGGCCGCAGCAAAGACGATGGATTCGGCCACCAGCACGGTCTGCGTCATGTCCATCTGCTGGGGCGTCCAGGCCACCCAGCCCCAACTGGCCACGACGATGGCGCAGATGCCCAGCAGCAAGATGGTCACCCCCGCGCTGTACAGCACCGCCGGCCAGTAGCGCCGCCGCATCGCCATCACGGCACCGACGGTGAGCACCACGGTGGAAGCCACTACCGAGCCCTGCACCATGCGGAACAGCCACAGCGGATGCGAGCCCAGAAGGCCGTAGACCGCAGCCAGCGCGAGCGCCGCCACCATCGCCAGCACCACCTTGTCCACCCGGGGCGCATAGTCCGCGAGGCGCAGCAGGCTGCGGCCGAACATCAGCTTGGAGATGGCCCACAGCGGTGGCGCCAGGCTGTAGAAGAAGCCCGCTGCGGCCGGCCAGTGGGCAAAGGGGTAGCGCAGCGTGTGCCCGTTGAAGCCCGCGAGCGCCAGCAGCGCACCGATGCACGACACCAGGTACCAGGCGTAGATACTCTCGCGAAACACCATCAGCATCACTGTGCTGAAGATCGCCAGGCCCATGAGCAGCCCGTAGCACACGCCGTCGAACATGCGCTTGTCCTGGGTGTCCTGCAGGTAGTCGGCCAGGTCCCAGACACGGGCCGCGTAGAAGCGCGCAAAAGTCGATTCGACACGGAAGTACACCGTGTAGATCTGGTCGTCAGGCAGGCTGAAGCGCCAGGCCATCTGCTCCGAGTCCGCGGGTCGCGTGGCCCAGGGGTGGCGCATGCCTGTGACCACAGGGGCCGCCAGCGCGCCGCCCTGGACGTTGTAGGGGCCGTAAAAGCGCAGCTCGTGGGTGGAGACGGTCGGCACCAGCAGCAAAAACTCGCGCAGGGCATCCGCCGGGTCGGCCAGTTGCAGGCGCACCCGAAACCACAGCACGCGGTCCGACTCGGCGCCCTTCAGCGGGTTGTCGGGGTAGGCGAAACGGGCCTCGTTCTCCGGGGTGCGCACCTGCTCGATGTCCAGCACACGGCCTTTGTCCTCGAACATGCCCATGAATGGCACGATCAGCATGCCCCCGGCCTTCGACGAAACGAGGGCCGGCACATCGCGCTCTGCCGCAGCCTGGGCGGCCAGGGGCAGCGTAGCCACCAGAGTCAACAGGCACAGGGCCCTGAAGAAAAAGTACAAAAAAGACGACGACCGCATCACCCGCGCCGATCCGGATGGATCGAAAGAGAAAACTGCCCGCAAAGCGGCCAATTGTGCCGCACCCCCCGTTGCTATATGCACAAAAAAGAGGGACAAGACCGGCTTTGATGCACGAATCGCATCAAAAGCCCCTGTATCAGTCATTGATGCGGGCGCCTGCGCAGGGTTAGCATGGAAGTCTTGCCCCTATTGCCACCATCTGAGGCCACCATGCCCAAGCTCTACATCGGTAACAAGAATTACTCCTCGTGGTCCATGCGCCCTTGGGTGCTGCTGCGCCAGGCTGGCATTGCGTTCGACGAGGTGTTCGTGCGCTTCGACAGCTTCGACGCCGGCTCTGAATTCAAGCGCGCACTGGGCTCCGTGAGCCCCACCGGCAAGGTGCCGGTGCTGGTGGACGGCGACCTGGTCGTCTGGGACACCCTGGCCATCGCCGAGTACGTGGCCGAAACCCATCCCGACAAGAAGCTCTGGCCTGCCGACGCCAAGGCCCGGGCCCGCGCGCGCAGCGTGTGCGCCGAGATGCACAGCGGCTTCACCGCGCTGCGCGGCAACTGCCCGATGAACGTCGAGGCCGACCTGACCGAGACCGGTGCCCTGATCTGGCGCGACAAGGCCGGTGTGCGTGCCGACGTGCAGCGCCTGGTGGACATGTGGAGCGCGCTGCTGCAGGAGCATGGCGGCCCGCTGCTTTTCGGCGAGTTCACCATTGCCGACGCTTACTTTGCCCCGGTGTGCATGCGCCTGCACAGCTACGCCATTCCACTGCCCCCGCAGATCGCCGCCTATGTGCAGCGCGTGCGCGCCCTGCCCGGCGTCAAGGCCTGGATCGACGACGCCCTGGCCGAGAAGGATTTCCTCGATTTCGAGGAACCCTACCGCCTGCGCCACGTTTGAGGAGAAGCGCATGGCCGTCACCATCTACCTGCGCTACGTGCTCGACACCCGCAAGCTCAAGGAATTCGAGCACTACGGCAAGCTGTGGATCCCGCTGGTCGAGAAGTTCGGCGGACAGCACCACGGCTACTTCATGCCCAGCGAGGGCGCGAACAACATCGCGCTGGCGTTGTTCACCTTCGACAGCCTGGCCTCCTACGAGGTCTATCGCCAGCGGTCCATGGAGGATGCCGAATGCCAGGCCGCCTTCCGCTATGCCGAGGAAACGGGCTGCATCATGAGCTACGAGCGCAGCTTTTTCCGGCCGGTGTTTTCCTAGCGGAACTGTTTGCGCAACAGGGCCCGGTGCCGCGCAATATGCGCCAACTGGGCCGCGGCGATGGTGCCTCCCAGGTTCTCGCCATCGCCATTGAGCACGTCGGTGGCATGGCGCATGGCGCGGGCCACCACCTCCTCCTCGCTCACGCCCTGCTGCGCGGCCAGGTCCAGCGCCACGCGCTTCATGGCCCGCTGCGACAGCATCCACATGGCGCCGAAGGAGTCCCAGGCGGCAGCGGCGTCCTTGAACTTCTCGCGGTCGGCCAGGATTTCGGTGAGCGGCTTGGCCAGGATTTCCTGCAACTCCTCCACCTGGGTCTGCAGGGCCTCGAACTGCGCCTCGCGCTGCAAGGCCTCTGCGGCCGCATTGGCTGCCGCGTCGGGCGGCGTGGGCACCGGCACGCTGCCGTCGGGATTGAGCTGGGCGATGGTGAGGGAGGAGGAGATGGACATGGTGCGGGCGCCGGGCGGGTGAGGGGCGCACTATACGGCGTGGCGCGCCGTCTTCACAATGCCGGGCCCCGCTAAACTCCGGCGCATGCAAATCTATATGGTGGGCGGCGCCGTGCGCGATGCCTTGCTCGGACGCTCCGTGAACGACCACGACTGGGTGGTGGTGGGCGCCACGCCCGAACAGATGCTGGCCGAAGGCTACCTGGCCGTGGGGCGGGATTTCCCGGTCTTCCTGCACCCCACGACGCGCGAGGAGTATGCGCTGGCGCGCACCGAGCGCAAGAGCGGGCGCGGCTACCGTGGCTTCGTGGTGGAAAGCTCGCCCGAGGTGACGCTGGAGGAAGACCTCTCGCGCCGCGACCTGACCATCAATGCCATCGCCCAGAACCCCGAAGATCCGGCGACTCTGATCGATCCGTATGGCGGACGCAAGGACCTGCAGGCGCGCCTGCTGCGCCATGTGACCGAGGCCTTTCGCGAAGACCCGGTGCGTATCCTGCGGCTGGCGCGTTTTGCGGCGCGCTTTACCGACTTCACAGTGGCGCCCGAGACCCTGGAGCTGATGCGCCAGATGGTGGCAGACGGCGAGGTGGACCACCTGGTGCCCGAGCGCGTGTGGCAGGAGCTCGCGCGCGGGCTGATGGAGGAAAAGCCCTCGCGCATGTTCGAGGTGCTGCGCGACTGCGGCGCCTTGCAGGTGCTGCTGCCCGAGGTCGCGCGCCTGTGGGGCGTGCCCCAGCGCGCCGAGCACCATCCCGAGGTGGACACCGGCATCCACCTGATGATGGTGCTGGACATGGCGGCGCGGCTCGATGCCCCTCTGACCGTGCGCTTTGCCTGCCTGGCGCACGACCTGGGCAAGGGCACGACGCCGGCCGACATGCTGCCGCGCCACATCGACCATGAGCGGCGCAGCGCCGAGCTGTTGCACGACGTGGCCGAGCGCCTGCGCGTGCCCGTGGACTGCCGCGAGATCGCCGACGTGGTGGCGCGCGAGCACGGCAACATCCACCGCAGCGGCGAGCTGACCGCCGCCCCGCTGGTGCGCCTGCTGGAGCGCTGCGACGCGCTGCGCAAGCCGGGCCGGCTGCCCGACATTTTGCAGGCCTGCGAGTGCGATGCGCGCGGCCGGCTGGGCATGGAAGAAAACCCCTATCCCCAGCGCCCGCGCCTGCTGGCGGTGCTGGCCGCAGCCCAATCGGTGGTCACGCGCGACATTGCAGCGAAAGCCGCAGCGAAGGGCCTTGCCGGCCCGCAGGTCGGCGACCTGATCCACCAGGCCCGGGTACAAGCCGTGGCGCAGTGGCTGGCCGCCAACCCCGCCTGAGGGCTTGCGCTACCAGCGCAGCAGGCGGGGGCCGAGCACGGCGCCCAGCGCCGTGGGCAGGGCCATGCCGGCCAGGTACCACACGGCGAGGAAGGGGCTGGCCATCTCGGGGCAGTGCAATGCATAGACCAGCGCCCCGAGCGCCCCGGACAGCAGGCCGGCCCCCGCACCGGCCCAGGCCAGGCGCGTGGGGGCCGCCCCTTTCAGGGCCCAGAAGCTGGCGATGAAAGCCGGCACCGACAGCAGTGCGATGTTGAACGGGCAACTGCGCCAGGTGCTGCCCAAGATCAGCGCCATGCGCTCGGCCGGCTCGGCCTGCGATAGGGTGCCCGCCGCCATGGCCCACAGCACCAACGGCGGTACGGCCAGCAACGCGGCCGCATGGCCCACCGCCATGCCCGGCCGCGCCATGCGCCGCAGCAGCGCCATGCCGGCGGCCGCCAGCGCGGCGGCAAACACCAGCTTGCCCCAAAACATGGGCAGGCCCATGGTCTGCACCAGATCGTGGCGCACGCCGAACACCGCAGCCATCAGCACGCCGGCCCCTGCGATGCCGGCCAGCGACGCCAGCGCAAAGCGCTGCTCTATGTCCCGTGCAGGCACAGGGCCGGCATCCGTGGCCAGCAACTGGATCAATTCTTCGGTTCTCATGCCATTCCCCTGATCTTGGCGGCCAGGGCCTTGAGTCCCCGGTGTACGCCGATTTTGACTGCCGACTCCGACAGCCCCGTGAGTTGTGCGGTCTCCACCACCGACAGGCCCTCCAGCTTCACGTGCAGGATGGGCAGGCGCTGGCGGTCGGGCAGCGTCTCCAGCAGTTTCCCCAGGTCGCGCCGGGCTTCGGCCGCCTCGCTGTCGCTGGTGGAGAAGAGTTCGCCCGCCTCCTCGTCCAACGTGTCATTCAACGCACCCTTCACCCGGTGCGAGCGCAGCCAGTCGATGAGCTTATAGCGCGCGATCGCATGCGCCCAGGCCGTTACCGGCATGTCGGGCCGGTAGGTATGGCGCTGGTTGTGCACGGCCAGCAAGGTCTCCTGCACCAGGTCTTCCACCTCGTCGGGCCGCTGCGACAGCCGCCTGCGCAGAAAAGCCCGCAGGTGCGCGCTCAGCTCTTTCAAAAATCGCTGGTAGGCGACCGCGTCGGCATCCAGGCCCAGCAGCAGCAACCCACGCAGCCTCTCTTCGATCTCCATGTTTTCTCCCTCACAGGTATTCGCAATGCCAGACCTACGGGTTACAGCGGGTGCAAAAAAACTTTTTTTGATTTCTGATGCAGTTGGTGTAACCCGGCCGCCAGACAGCGCGAATTACAACGCAGATCGGTAGCCACGGCGCATCCGTACCCGGCGATCCATCCGGTCTGTTCCACAAACCCTTCAGCTTTACGGAGATTCCGACATGACCTCACGCACCCTCAGCCTCGGCGCCCTGGCCCTTGCCGCACTCGCATCCGGCGCAGCCATTGCACAGACCAAGCCCGCAGAAGCGGCCAAGCCCGCCATGGAGAAGTGCTATGGCGTGTCCATGGCCGGCAAGAACGATTGCGCCGCCGGCGCCGGCACCACCTGTGCTGGCACCTCCAAGGTGGACTACCAGGCCAATGCCTGGAAGTTCGTGCCCGCCGGCACCTGCGCCTCGATCAAGACGCCCAAGGGCATGGGCACGCTGACGCCCATGAAGAGCTGATCTTCGTTCACCACCAGACCCGCCGCCATGGCAGCCGCACACCTCACCGCCGGCCTGGGGCTCAAGCCCCAGCACTACGCGCAGGCCGTGCAGTGCACGGACCCGGGGCTGTGGTGGGAGGTGCACCCCGAGAACTACCTGGCCGACGGCGGACCGCGCCTGGCCTGGCTCGAAGCCATCCGTGCGCAGCACCCGGTGGCGCTGCACGGCGTGTCGCTGTCGCTGGCAGCCGATGCGCCGCCCGACGAATCGCACCTGGCACGGCTGGCCGCGCTGGCAAGGCGCATCGAGCCGGCCATCGTCTCCGAGCACCTGGCCTGGTCCACGTGGCGCGGACACTACCTGCCCGACCTGCTGCCCTTTCCGCGCACCCATGCGGCGCTGGCGCGCATTGCCGCCAACATCGCCCGCACGCAGGACGTGCTGCAGCGCACCATCGCCGTCGAGAACCCCACGCACTACCTGCACATCGATGGCCATGACTGGGCCGAGACCGACTTTCTGGCCGAGCTGGTGCGGCGCACCGGCTGCCAGTTGCTGCTGGACGTGAACAACGTCTACATCAGCGCCCACAACCTGGGCACCCGTGCCGAGGATTACCTCGGCGCCTTTCCCCTGCACGCCGTGGCCGAGATCCACCTGGCGGGCCACCATGCCGACCCCGAGTTGGGCGAGGCCCTGCTGATCGACAGCCACGATGCCCCGGTGGCCGATGCCGTATGGGCCCTGTACCAGCGCGTGATCGCCACCACCGGCCCGCTGCCCACCCTGATCGAACGCGACGACCAGTTGCCGGCGCTTGAGGTTCTGCTCGCCGAGCGCGGCCGCGCCCACGCGGCGCTCACCGAGGCCCTGCCATGCAGCTGAGCACCTTCCAGGATGGAGTGGCCGCCGCACTGATGCCCCAGGGCGCCCACCCAGCGGATACCGCACCCTGGCTGTCCGCCCTGCGGTCCCAGCCCGGCTTCGCCGTGTACCGCAATACCGTGCACAAGGCCTGCATCGATGCGCTGCAGGCCAACTACCCCACCGTCTGCGCGCTGGTGGGCGAAGAATGGTTCCGCGCGGCCGCAGGCCTGTTCGTTCAGGCCCGGCCGCCGACGGATGGCCGGCTCATGGCCTATGGCGAAGGCTTTGCACACTTTCTGCAAGGCTTCAAAGCGGCCGCCGGCCTGCCCTACCTGCCTGCCGTGGCACGGCTGGACCGCTGCTGGACCGAAAGCCACCTGGCGGCCGATGCCCCCCTGCTGGACGCCGCCTGGCTGGCCCGGCAGTCCCCCGAAGCCCTGTCCGGCCTGTGCCTGGCCCCACATCCCGCCGCGCGCTGGGCCTGGAGCGAGGAGCACCCGGCCAGCACCCTGTGGCAGCGCCAGCGCGAGGGCACACCCCTGGATGCCGAACTGCCGTGGCAGGGCGACGGCGCCCTGCTCACCCGCCCCGAGGGGGCCGTGCAGTGGATGCCACTGGCACGCGCGGGCATCGCCTTCCTGGACGCCTGCGCTGCGGCACTGCCCCTGGAGCTGGCTGCAGCCCATGCCCAGCAGGCAGAACCCGGCGCCGACCTGGGCGCGCTGATGGCGCAGTTGCTGCAGGCCGGCGCGCTGTGCGCCCCACCCCACCTTGACGAGGACACCCCATGAACACCACCCCCTTCCCCCAGGTCACGCCCACCGTATCCGCCACCGGGCCGCGCCACTGGCTGGGCCGGCTGGCCGATGCGCTGGCCTGGCTCACGCCCCACAGCCTGCTGGCCCTGGTGAACCGGGTGGGCATCGCAGCGATCTTCTGGATGTCGGCACGCACCAAGGTGGAGGGCTGGTTCACCATTTCGGACAGCGCCTACCTGCTGTTCCGCGAGGAGTACAAGCTGCCCCTGCTGCCGCCCGAGCTGGCGGCGCAGATGGCCACGGTGGCCGAACATGTGTTCCCGGTGCTGCTGGTGCTGGGGCTGTGCACACGGCTGTCGGCCCTGGCGCTGCTGGGCATGACACTGGTGATCCAGGTCTTTGTCTATCCCGATGCCTGGCCTACCCACCTGTCGTGGGCGGGACTGCTGCTGTACATCGCAGGGCGCGGCGCGGGCAACATCTCGCTGGACCGGGTGCTCGGCATCCGCTGATGTCGCACCCCCGGCAGGGCAGGGTCAGCTGACGCTGCGCACCCAACGCGCAATGTCGCTGGCGTTCATCGCGCCGGAAATGCGTGCCGCCTCGCGGCCCTCCTTGAACACTATCATGGTCGGAATGCTGCGGATGCCGAAGCGGCCCGCAATCGCCTGGTGGGCCTCGGTGTCGAGCTTTGCCAGTTGCACCTGGGGCTCCAGGTCACGTGCTGCCTGGGCGAAGGCCGGCGCCATCTGCAGGCAAGGGCCGCACCAGGGGGCCCAGAAATCCACCACCACGGGCAGGTGGCTGCGGCCCACATGCCTGTCGAACGAAGCCGCATCCAGCGCCACGGGCGCTCCGGCGAAGAGGGGCTGGTGGCAGCTGCCGCAATCGGGGGCACTGCCAAGGTCTGCGCGCTGGACGCGGTTGGTGGTGTGGCAGTGGGGGCAGACGATGTGGGGGGCTTCTTCGGTCACGCAAAATCTCCATGGGTACGCTCAGCGTGCGCTGGCAACGGGGCACTTGCTTGTAAGACAAACACCCTTTTCATCTTGTGACAATGGGGCCCGAAAGCTCTCATTTCAAGCCCCTGGCAGCTGAACACCCCAATGCTGGCGCGGGTTTTCGGGCACTCTCTCAGGCCATCAGGTCCCTGCACACGCCACCCCCACGCGCTGGCAGGCCACCCAGCTGTCTGCTAAGGTGCCGCCACATGCAGCTGCTTCCCTTTTTGACAACGGCCCATGCGCTCTTTCTGGATTTCGATGGCACGCTCACCGAGATGGCACCCCGGCCCGAGGCCGTGCGCATCTCTGCGGGGCTGGTTCCCACCCTCGCTGCCCTGAGCACCCACCTGGATGGCGCATTGGCCATCGTGACGGGGCGGCGCGAGACCGACATCGACCACTTTCTCGACCCTCTGGTGCTGCCCCTGGCGTCCGAGCATGGCTCTCAGTACCGTCTGGCCGACGGCTCGCGCCCTGCCGTGGTGCCGCCGGACCTGGCGCCCGTGCTGCAGGCGGCCACCCAACTGGCCGTGCAGCACGCCGGCCTGCTGGTGGAGCCCAAGCGCGCCAGCGTGGCACTGCACTATCGCCTGGCACCGCATCTGGAGGACCTGTGCCGCGGCACCTTGCTGGCCGCCATGCAGCAGGTGCACGGCGTGGAGATGATGGACGGCAAGTTCGTGCTCGAGGTCAAACCGCGCGGCGTGCACAAGGGCCAGGCCATCACCGATTTCATGACGCTGCCGCCGTTCGCAGGGCGCATCCCGGTATTCGCCGGCGACGACGTGACCGACGAATCCGGCTTTGCCGCCGTGACCGCCCTGGGCGGCTGGGGCATCAAGGTGGGCGAGGGCCCGACGCTGGCACAACACCGCTGCATGACACCAGCCGCATTGCGTGGCTGGCTGTCGGCGGCACGAACCTCCTGGGAACGCGCACGATGACCACCGAACACCCCAACACCTCCGCCGTGGACCCGCAACAGGGCTCGCTCAACCTGGGCATGATCGGCAATTGCGCCATCAGCGCCCTCATCGACAACCATGCGCGCATGGTGTGGTGCTGCCTGCCGCGCTTTGACGGCGACCCGGTCTTCAACGCCCTGCTGCAGCCGGGGGACGAAGGCAGCCACTTCGCCATCGAGATCGAGGACATGGCCTCGGCCCACCAGTGGTACGAACCCAACACCGCCATCCTGCGCACGCAGCTGTTCGACAAGGCCGGGCATGGGGTCGAGATCACCGACTTCGCCCCGCGTTTTTACAGCCGCTCGCGCTACTTCAGGCCCATGACGCTGGTGCGCCGGGTGCGCCCCATCCAGGGCTCGCCGCGCATCCGCGTGGCCGTGAAGGTGAAGTACGACTGGGGCCAGACCGAGCCCCACATCACGCGCGGCAGCAACCACATCCGCTACGTGGGCGGCAGCATGGCGCTGCGCCTGTCCACCGACGCACCGGTGTCGCATGTGCTCTCGGGCCAGCCCTTCGTGCTTACGCGCGAGCACAACTTCATTCTGGGAGCCGACGAGAGCCTGCTCGATGGCATTGCCGACACGGCGCGCCTGTTCGAGCAGGAGACCACCGCCTACTGGCGCGGCTGGAGCCGGGCCCTGGCCGTGCCGCTGGAGTGGCAGGACGCGGTGATCCGCGCGGCCATCACCCTCAAGCTCTCGCTGTACGAAGACACGGGCGCCATTGTGGCGGCCATGACCACCAGCATCCCCGAATCGGCCCACAGCGGGCGCAACTGGGACTACCGCTACTGCTGGCTGCGCGACGCGTTCTTCGTGGTGCGCGCGCTCAACAGCATCTCCGAGGTCGGCACCATGGAGGACTACCTGCGCTGGCTGAGCAACGTGGTGGTGGATGCGGGCAGCGGCCACATCCAGCCGCTGTACGGCATCGGCCTGGAGCGCGAGCTGCCCGAATCCATGATGCCGCAGCTGGCCGGCTACCGGGGTATGGGCCCGGTGCGCGTGGGCAACCAGGCGGCCGAGCATTTCCAGCACGACGTGTACGGCAACATCGTGCTGGGTGCGGCCCAGGCCTTCCACGACCACCGGCTGCTGCACCGCGCGGGCCTGGGCGAATTCACCCGGCTTGAACAAGTGGGCGAGAACGCGGTGCGCGTCTATGGCCAGCCCGATGCGGGAATGTGGGAGCTGCGCACGCGCGCCCGGGTGCATACCTCCTCGGCCCTCATGAGCTGGGCCGCCTGCGACCGGCTGGCCAAGATCGCCACGGCGCTCAGCCTGCCCGACCGGGCCGCGTACTGGCATGGCCATGCCCAGCGCATGCAGGAGGAGATCATCACCAAATCCTGGAGCGAATCGCGCCAGGCCTTTGCCGAGAGCTTTGGCGGCAACGAGCTCGACGCCAGCGTGCTGCTGATGGCCGAGGTGGGCCTGATCGACCCCAAGGACCCGCGCTTCGTGAGCACGGTGGAGGCCATGGAAAAAAGCCTTTGCGACGGCCCCTACATGCGCCGCTACGAAGCGGCCGACGATTTCGGCAAGCCCGAGACGGCCTTTAACATCTGCACCTTCTGGCGCATCGATGCGCTCGCGCGCATCGGCCGCAAGGACGAGGCGCGCGCCATCTTCGAGACCATGCTGGCCGCGCGCAACCCGCTGGGCCTGCTCTCGGAAGACACCCACCCCGAGACCCAGGAGATGTGGGGCAACTTCCCGCAGACCTACTCCATGGTGGGCGTGATCAACGCTGCGGTACGCCTGTCGGCCCCATGGGACAGCGTGATTTGAGGCTGAACGCGCCGATTTGCGGTCGTGTCCCACATCCGGCAGCGTTCACGGCGGGGATGATGGAGGCATGAGCCGTCTCGTCGTCATTTCCAACCGCCTTGCAGATCCCCGCAAACCCGCCGCTGGAGGCCTCGCGGTCGCCCTGGGCGAAGCCTTGAACCAGACCGGAGGGCTCTGGTTCGGCTGGAGCGGCACCGTGGTAGAGGACGGCACGCCCGGCGAGGGCGAGATGCACACGCGCCATGCCGGCGCCGTGACTCTGGCCACCGTGGACCTGTGCCGCGAGGACCATGACACTTACTACCAAGGCTACAGCAACAGCGTGCTGTGGCCGGTGTTCCACTACCGGTTGGACCTGGCTGACTTCAATGCCAGCTACATCGCCGGCTACCGCCGCGTGAACCAGATGTTCGCGCGCAAGCTGCTGCCGCTGCTGCGCGATGACGACATCATCTGGGTGCACGACTACCACCTGATCCCGCTGGCCGCCGAATTGCGTGCCATGGGCTGCCGCCAGCGCATCGGCTTCTTCCTGCACATCCCCATGCCGCCGCCGCTGATCATGGCGGCGATCCCGCAGCACGAGTGGCTGATGCGTTCGCTGTTCGCCTACGACCTGGTGGGACTGCAGAGCGAGGCCGACGTATCGCACTTCACGCGCTACGTGCGCAGCGAGGGCAGCGCCGAGGAGGTGGATGCCCAGCGCCTACGCGCCTTTGGTGCCACGGTGCAGGTCAAGGCTTTCCCCATCGGCATCGACGTGGACGAGTTCATGCGCCTCGCCGAGGCTCCGGACGCCGTGGAAACCTACGAGAACATCCGCGACGAGTATTCGCGCCGCCGGCTGCTGCTGGGCATCGACCGGCTCGACTACTCCAAGGGCATACCGCACCGCGTGCGAGCCTACCGCGAGTTGCTAGACCGCTATCCCGAGAACCGCAACAGTGCCACGATGATCATGATCGCCTCGCCCTCGCGCGACGACGTGCATGCCTATTCGGACCTGCGCCAGGAACTCGAAGGCCTTTGCGGCTCGGTCAATGGCGACTACGGCGAACTCGACTGGATGCCCGTGCGCTACATCCACCGCACAGTGGCCCGCAAGCGAGTGCCTGGCCTGTGCCGTGCCGCCGCCGTGGGCCTAGTGACGCCGCTGCGCGACGGCATGAACCTCGTGGCCAAGGAGTACGTGGTGGCGCAGGACCCCGAGAACCCCGGCGTGCTGGTGCTCTCGCGCTTTGCCGGAGCGGCCGAGCAACTCAAGGAAGCCTTGCTGGTGAACCCCTACGACACCCAGGGCACGGCCGACAGCATCCAGCATGCCCTGCAGATGCCGCTGCCCGAGCGGCAGGCGCGGCACCAGAAACTCATGGCGCGCATCCGCGAGCACGACGTGCACTGGTGGCGCAAGGCCTTCCTGGCCACCCTGCAGACCGCGGGCGACTGATCAACAATCCTTTAGATAAATTTGGCGATCATGCTGGCAATGAAGCTCAGCAGCAGAGTGGATGCCAGGGGTATGTCCCATTCACGCCCTCGCCACCTGAAGCGCAGATCTCCCGGCAGCTTGCCGAAGCCGATGCGCCGCAGCATGGGCGACAGCCAGCTGATGAACATCAGCGCAAGAAAGACGACGAGGAACCAGCGGAACATGCCCCGAGTGTAGGGTGGTCAGCGCTAACTTCAGCGCTGTACACCCCAGCGGCGCACGGTCAGGCGTTCCAGGGTGTGAAACCCCAGGCTCTCCACCGCCAGGCCGATAAGGATCACCAGCACCAGCCCTGCGAACACCTTGTCGGTATAGAGCTCGTTGCGGTTCTGGAAGATGTACCAGCCCAGCCCTCCCTTGCCCGACGAAGCGCCGAACACCAGCTCGGCCGCGATCAGCGTGCGCCAGGCAAAGGCCCAGCCTATCTTCAGGCCCGACAGGATGGATGGCAGCGCTGCCGGCACCAGGATCTGCAGCACATAGCGGATGCCGGTGAGGCCATAGTTGCGCCCGGCCATGCGCAGCGTCTCGGGCACCGACTGAAAGCCCGCGTAGGTGTTGAGCGCCAGCGGCCACAGCACCGAATGGATCAGCACGAACACCAGGCTGCCCTGGCCCAGGCCAAACCACAGCAGCGCCAGCGGCAGCAGCGCGATGGCCGGCAGCGGGTTGAACATGGAGGTCAGCGTGGACAGCAGGTCGCGCCCGAACTGGGTGGACACGGCCAGCGTGGTGAGCACGAAGGCCCCGAAGATGCCGGCAAGGTAACCCTTGAGCAGCACCGACAGCGAAATCGCCGTCTTGGCGATCAACTCGCCCGAGGCCAGGCCTTCCACCAGCGCCTTGGCGGTCTGCAAAAAGGTGGGCAGCAGCAGGTCGTTGTCCTGCCAGCGGGCCACCACCTCCCACAGCACGGCCAGCACGGCCAGGATCACGAGCTTGCGCACCCATGCCTGTTGCCAGATGCGCGCGGCCAGCGGCAAGGGCTGCACGGGCGCAATACCGCCCAGCGGCTCCAGGCTGCGCTCGAACTCGGGGCGCACGGGAGGGGTCAGCAGGGAGGCGCTCATACGGAAATCTGGAAAGGCAGCGAACCCACGGCCCGCTGTGGGGGGACGAGCGGCACGCCATCGCGGCGGCCGGGTGCCAGGGCTTCGGCATCGGCCTGCACCGAGCCCGGCACGGCACCGGCGGCGGGTTCATCGAACAGCAGACGGTGGATGCGCTGCGCCGTGGCCTGGAAGTCGGTGCCACCCAGGCTGTGCAACCCAAACTGGTGGCTGTTGACCTCGGCCCGCAACCGCCCTGGGTGCGGCGAGAGGATGGCGATGCGGTTGCCCACCACCAGCGCCTCTTCGATGGAGTGGGTGACGAAGATCAAGGTGAAGCGGAACTCGTCCCACAGCGAGAGCAGTTCCTCCTGCATGCGCCGGCGCGTGAGGGCGTCGAGCGCGGCGAAGGGTTCGTCCATCAGCAGCACCTGGGGCTGCATGGCCAGTGCACGAGCAATGGCGACGCGCTGCTTCATGCCGCCCGACAGCTGGTGCGGGTGCACGTCGGCGAACTTCGACAGCCCCACCTTGTCGATGTAGAGCGCGGCGCGCTCGGCCGCTTCCTTGCGGCCCACGCTGCGCGAGGCCAAGAGCGGGAACATCACGTTGTCGCGCACCGTCTTCCAGGGCGGCAACTGGTCGAACTCCTGGAAGACCACCACCCGGTCGGGCCCGGGCTGCGTGACGGCGCGGCCGTTCAGCAGGATCTGTCCCTCGCTCGGCGCAATGAATCCGGCAATGGATTTCAGCAGCGTGGACTTGCCGCAGCCCGAGGCACCGAGCAGCACGAAGCGGTCGCCCGCATGCACGTCGAAGCCCACGCGGTGCGTGGCACGCACCACGCGTTCGCGTGTCCGGTAGTCGATGCTCACGCCCTGCACCTGCAGCAGTGCGGCAACATGATTGGCTGGCACCGCAGAAGTGTCACCACCAGCGGCTGGAGCGCCCTGGGCTCGCGCCTCGTCGTCCTGCAGCGCCGCACGCTCGCTCTGCAGCGGCGGCGAGAAGGGGCCCATGCGGATGGTGTGCTCGCTCATGCCAAAGCTCAGTTGCCCGACGCCGTGAGGGCGTCTTCAAAGAAATAGTCCTTGAGCGCGGTCGGCTGGTTCTTGATGGCGCCCACCCGATGCAGGAACTGGCCCATGCCCAGTGTGTTCTCCGGGCGCACCTTGAACTGCACCTCGGGGTTCTGGATGATCTTGAGCAGCAGCGCGCGGTCGGTGTTGCCGCCGGCCACCCTGAGGTAGATGTCGGCCGCCTTCTCGGGGTTCGCAGCGACGAACTTCGCGGCTTCATCGAGCGCATCGACGAAGGCCTTGTAGGTCTTGGGGCTTTCGCTGCGGTATTTTTCGGTGGCGTAGAGCACGGTGGCCGATGCCGGGCCGCCGAGCACGTCGTACGAATTGAGCACGATCTTCGCCTTGGGGTTGCCCGCAAGTTCCTGCTCCTGGAAGGGCGGGTTGCCGAAGTGGCCCGTGATCTCGGTGCCGCCCTTGATGATGGCCGCCGCCGCATCGGGGTGCGGCAACGCCACCTGGTTCTTGTCCAGGCGGTTGAACTCCTTCTCGCCCCAGAGCTTGGCCGAGGCCATCTGCAGCACGCGCGACTGCACCGACACACCGACGGCCGGCAGCGCGATGCGGTCCTTGTCGGTGAAGTCGGCAATGGTCTTCACGGCCGGGTTGTTGCTCACCAGGTAGTACGGGAAATTGCCCAGCGAGGCCACGCCCTTGACGTTCTGGCGGCCCTTGGTGCGGTCCCACAGCGTGAACAGCGGGCCCACGCCGGCACCGGCGATGTCGATGTTGCCCGACAGCAGCGCGTCGTTGACGGCCGAGCCGCCCGACAGCTGCAGGAACTCGACCTTGATGTCCACGCCCGCGGCCTTGCCGTGCTTTTCGATGAGCTTGTTCTCCTGCGCCACGTTGAGCAGCAGGTAGACGATGCCGAACTGCTGCGCGATGCGCAGTTGTCCCTCGGCTGCGTGAACACTGGTGGTCAAGCCCAACCCTCCAGCCAGCAGCCCGGCAGTGGCCAGGGCGGCGATGGTCTTGCGCACGAGGCGGCGGCGGGTGGTCTGGAACATGGTCATGGAGTCCTGTGTGGTCAGAAAGAGAGATGCTTCAAGTGCTTTTGGGAAACCCCGCCTCAGAACGGCAGGTCGCCTTCGATGGTGGTGCGGTACAGCTTGCGGCGCTCACTGTCGGGCGTGCCCGCCGCCAGGTGGGTCACCGAGCGGTTGTCCCAGAACACCAGGTCGTGCGGCTGCCAATGGTGGCGGTAGGTGAATTCGGGGCGCACGCTGGCGGAGAACAGTTCGGCCAGCAGGGCCTGGCTTTCGCCCTCGGGCAGGCCGACGATGCGCGTGGTGAAGTGCTCGCTCACGAACAGGGCCTTGCGGCCCGTTTCGGGGTGGGTGCGCACCACAGGGTGGATGGAAGGCGCCACCTCGTCGATCTGCGCCTGGGTAAGCTTGGGACGCCAGGGGCTGCGAGCGCGCAGTTCCTCGTACTTGGCCAGGTAGCTGTGCTCGGCCTTGAGCGGCGCGATGCGGGTCTTCAGATCTTCGGGCAGCGCATCGTAGGCGGCGTGCTGGTCGGCGAACAGGGTGTCGCCGCCTTCGCCCGGCAGCTCCTGTGCGTGCAGCAGCGAACCCAGGCTGGGCTTGTCCTTGTACGACAGGTCCGAATGCCAGTAGTGGCCCGCGTCGCCCAGGCCGATGGGCTGGCCCGCAGCATCCTTGATGTTGGAGACGATCAGGATTTCAGGATGGTCCGCGAGCTGGAAGTTCTTGAGCACGTGGATCTGCAGCGGCCCGAACAGGCGGCTGAAATCGATGTGCTGGCGCGGCGTGATGCGCTGGTCGCGGAACACCAGCACATGGTGGTCCAGGTGCGCGCGGTGGATGCGTGCGAAGTCCTCGCGGCCCAGCGGGCGCGCCAGGTCCAGACCCAGCACCTCGGCGCCCAGTGGGCCAGCGGAGCCGGCCACGGTGCGGATCACCAGACCTTGCGGCGGCGCATCGCCGTCAACGGCGGACAGGGGATGGGAAGCGGGTGAAAGGACGGCCGACATGGGAACCTCGTGGGGAATCTGGGCATATGTGCCCCTGAGACCTTCACTCTAGGTCGCGCCGCTTATTCTGGGAACGAATGTTTTCTCAGTTATTAACAACCAAAACAGCTAAGCATCGGCCGCCTTGCGCCCCCTTCAAGCACCCTGCAGGCGATGGAGCGCCAGCGCGTGCAGCGCCGGGGTGGCAGCCGCCACCACCCTGCCGTCCGAGTCGACCGAAAGCGCACGTCCCTGCCAGTCGGTGATGCAGCCACCTGCCCCCTCGACCAGGCACACCAGCGCGAGGTAGTCGTAGGGCTGCAGGCCGGCCTCGACCACCAGGTCCACATGCCCGGCTGCGAGCTGGGCGTACGAATAGCAGTCGCCCCCGAACCGCCGCAGCGCACATTCACGGCTCAGCACATCGAAGAGGCGCCATTCGTCGGCGGCGAAGGCATCGGGCGAGGTGGTGTAGATGCGCGCCTGCGCCAGTGCCTGGCAGGTGCTTGCGCGCACCGAACGGCCGTTGCATTGCGTGCCCTCACCGGCCACGCCCACCCAGCGCTCGCCCAGCGCAGGCATGTCCATCAGGCCCAGCAGCGGCCGGCCCTGGTGCAGCAAGGCCACCAGCGTGCCCCACAGCGGGGAGCCGGTGATGAAACTCTTGGTGCCGTCGATAGGGTCGATCACCCACAGATGGGGCGCCTCCAGCCGCTCGCGGCCATGCTCTTCGCCCAGGATGCCGTGGTCCGGGCACTGCGCGTGCAGCACGGCACGCATGGCGGCCTCGGTTTCGCGGTCGGCCACGGTCACCGGGCTTTCGTCCGATTTGGTGAGCACGTCCAGGGGCGTGCGGAAGTAGCGCATCGATGGGGCGCGCGCCGCATCCGCCATCGCCAGCGCGATGGACACGAACGCTGCGCCGCCGAGGACGGCAGGGGAAGGGGTGGTGCTGTTCATGGGATTCGGCCGGTCAGGGCAAGGGAGGTTGGACGGAGCCCATCGACAGACCTTGGCACGCAGCGAGAAGGGTCTATCGGTTGGCATATTTAGTGCTTGTGTATTTTCGTGCAAAAACAATAATTAGCACAAGTGCAATAAAACGCACAAACATGGTGAGAGTCCTGCGGCCCGCCGCCCCCAACTTCTTGCAACGCACCGTTCTGGAGAAAATTCATGCTGACCCACTCCCCCGCTCTTTCGGCCTTGCGGTTTCTTGCGCTGTGCGGCGTGCTCGCTGGCAGCCTGCCCGCAGTGCATGCAGGCACCGTCACGGCCTACACCGCTCTCGAAGAGGACGAAATCAAGGAATACGTCGCTGCCGCCAAGAAGGACATGCCCGATGTGGACGTGAAGGTGCTGCGCCTGTCCACCGGCGACCTGGGCGCGCGCATCCTGGCCGAGGCCAGCAACCCGCAGCACGACGTGATCTGGGGCTGGGCACTGACAAACACATTGGACCCACGCATCACGGCGCTGCTGGAGCCCTACACCGCCAAAGGCAGCGACAAGCTGGCCGCCAAGGACAAGGCGGCCGACGGCAAGTGGTTCACCACCACCGGCTACATGGCCGCCTTCTGCGTGAACACCGAAGTGCTCAAGGCCAAGAACCTGCCCATGCCCCAGTCGTGGAAGGACCTGACCAACCCCGTCTACAAGGGTGAGGTGGTCATGCCCAACCCGGTGTCGTCTGGCACGGGCTACCTGCAGATCGCGGCGCTGCTGCAGTCCAAGGGCACGGATGAAGGCTGGAAGTTCCTCAAGGCGCTGGACGGCAACGTGGCCCAGTACATCAAGTCGGGCTCGCGCCCCTGCAAGGCCGCGCGGGCGGGCGAGTTCGCCATCGGCACCTCGCTGGCGTTCGCCGCCATGCAGTCGGTGGAAGAAGGCTTTCCGCTGAAGATGGTCATCCCGACCGACGGGGCGGGCTACGAGCTCGAGGCCTCGGGCCTGATGGCGGCCTCGAAGAACAAGGCCGATGCCAAGCGCTTTCTCGACTGGACGCTGTCGCCCAACGCCGCGGCGCTGTACACCAAGTACAAGGAAATCGTGACCATCCCCGGCGCGCCCCAGTCCAAAGCGGCCAAGGCAGCCGGCCTGCCGGCGGACCTGTCCAAGACCCTGTACCCGATGGACTTCGCCAAGTCGGCCAAGGACCGCGACACCATCCTCTCGACCTGGCAAAAGACCATCGGCCGCTGAGCCACGAGCACCATTTCGACGACCACCCCAGAACCAGAAGGCGCGCGCACCACCATGTCCCTGCAGATCACCGACCTGCACAAGAGTTTCGAGGGCCAGGTGGCGCTCGAACGCATCACGCTCACCGTGGGCAGCGCCGAGTTCGTGTGCCTGCTGGGGCCCAGCGGCTGCGGCAAGACCACGCTGCTGCGCATCGTCGCCGGTCTGCTGCCGGCGGACGGTGGCGCCATCACGCTGGGCGAGCGCAACCTGGCCACGCTGCCGGCGCGCGAGCGCGGCTTTGGCATCGTGTTCCAGTCGTACTCCCTGTTCCCGCACATGACGGTGGCGCAGAACGTGGGCTACGGCCTGGCCATCCGCAACACGCCTGCAACAGCCACCAAGGCGCGGGTGACCGAACTACTGGACATGGTGGGCCTGGCCGACTTCGTCGGGCGCTACCCGGCGCAGCTGTCGGGGGGCCAGCAGCAGCGCGTAGCGATTGCGCGCGCGCTGGCGGTGAACCCCTCGCTGCTTCTGCTCGACGAGCCCCTGTCGGCGCTGGACGCACGCGTGCGCGCCGACCTGCGCCATGAGTTGCGCGAAGTGCAGCGGCGCCTGGGCATCCCGACCATCATGGTCACCCACGACCAGGAGGAGGCCATGGCCATGGCCGACCGCGTGGTCTGCATGCACCAGGGCCGCATCGAGCAGGCCGGTACGCCGCGCGAGCTGTACCTGCGCCCGCGCACCCGCTTCGTGGCCAACTTCATGGGGCACAGCAACCTGCTCACCCCGGCGCAGGCACAGATGCTGCAGCCAACACTACCCGGCTCGGCACCCGATGGCATGGCCCTGCTGTGCGTGCGGCCCGAGCGCCTGCGCATCGAGGCGCGCGCCGAAGCGCCCGGGCGCGTGCTAGGCACCACCTTCCTGGGCAGCATCCAGCGCATACAGGTGCGCTGGCACGACCTCGACCTGCTGGTGGAAACCAGCAGCGCCCAACCGCTTCAACCCGGCGATACCGTGGCCCTGGGTCTGAACGCAGACGACTGCGCCTGGGTGCAGGCATGAGTGGCGCCGCCCTGCCCCCCATGAGTGCAGGCGAACGCTGGCTGCTGCGCGCCTGCCTGTGGCTGCCGCTGGCGGCGCTGGTGCTGTTCTTCGGCATTCCCATGCTGTCCATCGCCTGGCGCAGCGTCATGCAGGACAGCGGCGGCATCGGCTGGGGCAACTACGCCGCGCTGCTGGACACGCCGGGCGTGCGGCGCGCCCTGTCCAACAGCCTGCTGCTGGGTGCGGTGACCACGGCCGTCACCTTGCTGCTGGCCTTCGTGGTGGCCTACGGGATGGAGCGCACCTGCATGCCGGGGCGCAATTTCGTGGGCATGGCACTGGCCTTGCCCATGCTGGCCCCTTCGCTGGTGCTGGGCCTGGGGCTGATCTTCCTGCTCGGACGCAACGGCATCGTGGGCAAGATGCTCGGTGTGCGGCCCGAGATCTACGGCTTCTGGGGCTTGCTGATTGCCGACGTGCTGTACGCCCTGCCCCAGGCGGTGCTGATCGTGCGCACGGCCCTGCGCCAGGGCGACGCGCGCCAGTACGATGCCGCCGAGGTGCTGGGTGCCACGCCGTGGCGCCAGTTCCGCGACATCACGCTGCCGCAGGCGCGCTACGGCCTGCTGAGCGCTGCCTTCGTGGTCTTCACCATCACCATCACCGATTTCGGCAACGCCGTGGTGATCGGCGGCAACTTCCCCGTGCTGGCCACCGAGATCTACAACCAGGTCAGCGGACAGATGAAGTTCGGCATGGGGGCGGTGGTGGGCCTGCTGCTGTTGGCGCCTGCGGCGCTGTCGATCTTCATCGAACGCTTTGCGGCCCGGCGCGCGGGCGCCGGGGCCGAGTCGGCCCTGCCGCCCACACCCACACGCCGGGCAGGCCGCGACACCGCGTTCTTCTTTGCCAACCTGGTCATTGCCGGTTCCATCGTGGCCGTGGTGGCCACCGTCGTGCTCGCCAGCTTCATCCGCCTGTGGCCCTACCGGCTGGACCTGTCGCTCAAGCACTACGACATCACCATCGCAGGCGGCTATGCGCCGCTGTGGACCTCGCTCTGGGTATCGGCCCTGGCCGCCATCATCGGCACCGCCCTGCTGTTCCTGCTGTGCTTTGGCATACGCCGCCTGCCGGGGCCTGCGGCACGCGCCGCCACGCTGCTCTCGGCCCTGCCGGTGGGCGTACCGGGTCTGGTACTGGGCCTGGCCTACGTATTCACCTTCAACGCGGGCGGCATGCCCTGGGGCTTGTTGTACGGCACGGCCATTCTGCTGGCGCTGTGCAATTACTATCACTACCACACGCAGGGCTTCGTGACCATGATGACCGGCATGCGCAACGTGCCCGCCACGCTGGAAGACGCCACCACCGTGCTGGGCGGCGGCACCTGGCGCGTGCTGCGCGACGTGGTGCTGCCGGCCCTCATGCCCACGCTGCTGGCGGTCCTGGTGTTCCTGTTCATGCGCTCCATGGTGACCCTGTCGGCCGTGATCTTCCTGATCACGCCGTCGCTGCCCATGGGGGCGGTCACGGTGATGCGGCTGGACGAGGCCGGTTTCACCTCGCAGGCAGCGGCGTTCTCGACCTGCATCATGGCAGTGGTGGGATCGCTGGCACTGGCACTGCACCTGCTGGCGCGCAAGCGCCGGCCCACTGCATGACGAACACACCCGACAGGACCTGAAAGACATGCTGCAGGAAGAACGATTCATACGCATCCGCACGCTGCTGTCGACGCTGTCGCGCGTGAGCACCGAGCGCATCGCGCAGGAGCTCGACGTATCGCGCGAGACCGTGCGCCGCGACATCGTCGAGCTGGAGGCCCAGGGCGTGCTGCGCCGCGTGCACGGCGGTGTCGTGGCCCCCGGCCCCGAGCCCGAGCCGCCGCTGTCGGTGCGCCAGGCCGTGCGTGAGCGCGAGAAGCGCGCCATCGCCCGCGCCGCGCTGCAGCAGTTGCAGCCTGGGCAGACGCTGTTTCTGGATGCCGGCAGCACCACCACCATCCTGGCCGAGGAGCTGTCGGCCCTGTCCGGGATGACGGTGGTGACCAATGGGCTCAATGTGGCACTGCGGCTGGCCGGGGCCGATGCTGGACGGACGGCGCGCAACGAGGTGATCCTGCTGGGTGGGCGTACCGACCCCGGGGTGCAGGCCACCCATGGCGACACCACGGTGGCAGAGATCCACCGCTACCGCGCCGATGTGGCGCTGCTCTCGCCCGTGGGCATCCACGGCCAGCACGGGGCCACCAGCTTCGAGCACCGCGAGGCCGCAGTGGCGCGCGCCATGGCGGGGCAGGCGCAGCGCCTCATCGTGCTGGCCGACCACAGCAAGATCGGCCAGGCCAGCCGCGTGGTGTACGCCGGCCTGGCCGACATCGACACCATCATCACGGATGCGGGTGCGCGCACCCTGCCCGCCCTGTCGGCCTTGCAGGCGGCGGGCAGCCACGTCATCATTGCCTGACCCCAACCGCCCCTACTCGACCATGCACGCGCCGGCCCCCTACCACCACACCGTGAGCGGCAACCGCTGGCTGTTTGGCGACCTGCGCGAAGTGATGGCCAAGGCCACGCCTGCGCGCTCGGGCGACACGCTGGCCGGCATCGCGGCCGGCTCGGCAGTGGAGCGCATGGCCGCGCGCATGTGCCTGGCCGACGTGCCGCTGGCGCGCTTCCTGAGCGAAGCGCTGGTGCCTTACGAGAGCGACGAGGTCACCCGCCTGATCATCGACACGCACGATGCTGCGGCCTTTGCCCCCATTGCCCACCTCACCGTGGGCGGGCTGCGCGACTGGCTGCTGGCGGCCGACACGGCAGCGCTTGTCGCCGTCGCCCCTGGCCTCACCCCCGAAATGGCGGCCGCCGTGAGCAAGCTCATGCGCAACCAGGACCTGGTGGCCGTTGCGCGCAACTGCCGGGTGGTCACCCGCTTTCGCAACACCATCGGCCTGCCGGGCCACCTGGCCGTGCGCCTGCAGCCCAACCACCCGACCGACGACCTGCGCGGCATCGCGGCCTCCATGGTCGACGGCCTGCTCTATGGCGCGGGCGACGCGGTGATCGGCATCAACCCGGCCACGGACAGCATCGCCGCCCTCACGGGCCTGGTGCACATGCTGGATGAAGTGATCGACAAACTGCAGATCCCCACGCAATCGTGTGTGCTGACCCACGTGACCAACACCGTGCAGATGATCGAGCAGGGCGCGCCGGTGGACCTGGTGTTCCAGTCCATCGCAGGGACCGAAAAGGCCAACATCGGGTTCGGCATCAGCCTGGCGCTGCTGCGCGAGGCACGCGAGGCGGCCCTGTCCCTCAAGCGCGGCACGCTGGGTGACAACGTGATGTATTTCGAGACCGGCCAGGGCAGTGCCCTGTCGGCCAACGCCCACCACGGCGTGGACCAGCAGACCTGCGAAGCGCGCGCCTATGGCGTGGCGCGCGCGTTTTCGCCGCTGCTCACCAACACGGTGGTCGGCTTTATCGGGCCGGAGTACCTGTACGACGGCAAGCAGATCATCCGCGCCGGACTGGAAGACCATTTCTGCGGCAAGCTGCTGGGCGTGCCCCTGGGCTGCGACGTCTGCTACACCAACCATGCCGAAGCCGACTCGGACGACATGGACACGCTGATGACGCTGCTGGGCGTGGCGGGCCTGACCTTCATCATGGGTGTGCCCGGGGCCGACGACATCATGCTTAACTACCAGAGCACCTCGTTCCACGATGCGCTGTACCTGCGCGAGGTGCTGGGCCTGAAGCGCGCGCCCGAGTTCGAGGCCTGGCTGCAGCGCATGCACCTGGCCGACGGCGCGGGGCGGCTGCTGCCCGCCGCACAACAGCAGGCAGCGATTGCGCAGCTGCGGCAGATCGGTATGCGGGCATGAGCGATCCAGCGCCCTTCACCGGCCCCGCACCCGACCCCTGGGGCGACCTGCGCGCCCATACTGCCGCGCGGCTGGCCTTGGGCCGCGCAGGCACGGCCATCCCCACGCGCGAACTGCTCGACTTCGGCCTGGCCCATGCCCAGGCGCGCGATGCCGTGCACCTGCCGCTTGACGCAGACGCGCTGGCGGGGCAGCTCACCGGGCTGGGCTGCACCACGCTGCGAGTGGCCAGCGCCGCGCCCGACCGTGCCACCTACCTGCTGCGCCCCGACCTGGGCCGGCGCCTGGGCGATGCCGATGTGCAGCGGCTGCGCGGCCAGGCGGACAACGATGGTGCGGGCTGCGACCTGCTGCTGGTGGTGGCCGATGGCCTGTCGGCGCTGGCCACCGAGCGCAATGCCGTGCCGCTGGTACAGGCCATTTTGCGCACGGCACCGCCGGGCTGGCGCATCGGCCCGGTGGTGATCGCAACCCAGGCGCGCGTGGCGCTGGGCGACGAGGTGGGTGCGCTGCTGGGTGCGCGCATGGTGGCGGTGCTGATCGGCGAACGCCCGGGCCTGAGCTCGCCCGACAGCCTGGGCATCTACCTGACCTGGCACCCGCAGGTGGGACGCAGCGATGCCGAGCGCAACTGCATATCCAACGTGCGCCCCGAAGGCCTGGCGCCTGCCGCTGCGGCTGCGCGCCTGTGGTGGCTGTGCGCCGAGGCGCGGCGCCTGGGGCTCACTGGCATCGGCCTCAAGGACCGCAGCGATGCGGTTACCTTGCAGGCCGGACCGACGGCAGGCACGCTGGCCACGGACTGAAGCCCCCGGGGAGGAATTGCGCTGGCGCAGGCGCCTGCCAACTTTTGCTGCTTTCGATATTGCCGAATGTTCGGGTAGCTTGCATATCGGTTTTCCTTGCTTCGCAGGCAAGGCCTGCATCCGCAGAATCCAGCGCTCCCCCCACAGCTGGAGCCTGACCGTGAGCGAAACATCGTCCCCATCCAACATCGACACCTCCTTTGGCGACCTGCGTATCCGCCGCGTGGCCGGCACCCTGGGCGGTGAAGTCCTCGGCCTCAAGCTGTCGGGCGAGCTGGACGACGCGACCGTTGCCAACCTCACGGCCGCGCTGGTGCGCCACAAGGTGCTGTTCTTTCGCGGCCAGACGCACCTGGACGATGCCAGCCACCAGGCCTTCGGCGCGCGCCTGGGCAAGACGGTGGCCCACCCCACGGTGCCCTCGCCCACGGGCACACGCATCTTCGAACTCGATGCCTCCAAGGGCGGCGGGCGGGCCGACTCGTGGCACACCGACGTGACCTTTCTCGATGCCTTCCCCAAGTACGGCATCCTGCGCGGCGTGACGATCCCGGCCTATGGCGGCGACACGGTGTGGGCCAACACGGCCGCCGCCTATGCCCGCCTGCCCGACGACCTCAAGCGCCTGGCCGACGGCCTGTGGGCCGTGCACAGCAACGACTACGACTACGGCGCTGAGCGCGTAGTGGTCGAAGAGGAGCGCCTGAACCACCACCGCAAGGTGTTCGTCTCCGCCGTGTACGAGGCCGAGCACCCCGTGGTGCATGTCCACCCGGTATCGGGCGAGCGCGCGCTGCTGCTCGGCCACTTCGTCAAGAAGATCGCGGGCTTCTCCAGCACCGAGTCCGCGCGCATCTTCGAGATCTTGCAGAACCGCGTGGTCCGCCTGGAGAACACGGTGCGCTGGCAGTGGCAGCAGGACGACGTGGCGATCTGGGACAACCGCGCCACGCAGCATTTCGCCATCAACGACTACGGCAACCAGGCCCGCCTGGTGCGCCGCGTCACCGTGCACGGCGACCCGGCCGTCGCGGTGGACGGCCGCCGTAGCCGCACGCGCACGCGACCCGAAGCCACCAATGACGCGCAGATCGACACCTTGATCACTGCCACCGCCTGACGCCAGGAGCTATCCACATGACCCAACGACGCCAACTGCTCCAGGCCGCATCGGCCCTGAGCGCCACGGCCCTGCTGCCCGGCTTTGCCCATGCCCAGAGCGGTGCCAAGAAGTTCCAGGGCGTGACCCTGAACGTGTCGACCTTCAGCGCGGCCTACCCCAAGCTGCTGCAGCAGTACCTGCCCGAGTTCGAGGCGCTCACGGGCGCCAAGGTGAACTTCGACTCCCCCTCGTTCCCGGTCTACAACCAGCGTGCCGACCTGGAGCTGTCCACCAAGGGCTCGGCGTACGACGTGGTCAACGTGACCTTCATCTATTCGAGCCGCTGGATCAACTCGGGCTGGCTCACGCCGCTCGACGACTTCATCAAGAACCCCAACCTCACGCCGGCCGACTGGGACGTGAACGACTTCCTGCCCGGCGCCCGCGCGCCCGAGACCGGCAAGGACGGCAAGCTCTACGGCATTCCATGGACGGCAGAGGCGCTGTTGTCCGCCTCGTCGCGCTTCGACCTGGTGCAGCAGGCGGGCCTGGCCTACCCCGACACCACGGACGACCTGGTGAAGGTGCTGCGCGCCGTGAACAAAAAGGAGCGCGTGGCGGGCTTCGTCTCCGACAGCCACTACGGCTGGACCTTCGTGCCCTACCTGCATGCCTTTGGCGGCGACGTGTTCCGCAAGGCACCCGACGACCTGTACCCCACGCTGGACACGCCCGAGGCGATTGCCGCAGCCGAGTACTACGCCAGCCTGCTGCGCGAGTTCGGACCCGATGGTGCCATCACCTACACGCCCGACCAGGTGACCCAGGCGCTCAAGCTCGGCCGCGTGAACTTCACCGACGCGGGGCAGTTGCACCTGGCGCAGCTAGGCGATGCGGCCACCAGCAAGACCATCAAGACGCTGAAATTCGGCCAGGTGCCCAAGGGGCCTGCCGGGCGCTTCCCGGGCACGGCCGTGCATGGCTTGGGCATTCCAACGGGATCGAAGAACAAGGAAGCCGCCTGGGCCTTCATCCAGTGGGCACTGTCCAAGCAGACCACGCGCAAGGCCGTGGCGGCCGGCTACGGCTCACCGGCGCGCCGCTCGGACATCGACTCCAAGGAGTTCCGGTCCAAGCAGATCATCAACGGCAACGACCTGGCGCAGCTGGCACTGGATTCGATCGAGCTGGCTTCCAAGACGGGGCACATGAAGTACCGCACGGTGTCGGTCTACCCACAGGTGGACCAGCAGCTCAACAAGGCGATCGCCCTGATCGCCTCGGGCCAGGCGAGCGCCAAGCAGGCGCTGCAGCAGGCCCAGGCGCAGTCGATCACCGAGCTCAAGCGCGCAGGGCAGAACCTGTGACGGGCCTTCCGTGAGCACACTGACCGCGCAATCGGGCCTGGGCTGGGAGGCTGCGCGCAGGCGCGCCTTCCTCTGGGGCCTGCTGCCATCGCTGGCAGTGCTGCTGGTCATCACGCTGGTGCCCGCACTGGCACTGCTGGTGGCCAGCTTCACGCCGCTGAGCCTGACCGACGCGGCCGCCACCTTCCACTTCAACGACCCGCTGGTCAACTACCGCCACCTGCTGGAGGACGAGCGCTTTCTGCGCTCCATCGCCACGCAGCTCAAGCTGTCGATCTCCAGCGTGGCGCTGCAGCTGGCGGTGGGCCTGGGTTTGGCACTGCTGCTCAACGGGCGCTCGAAGTTGCTGGGCGCCACGCGCACGGTGTTTCTGATCCCCATGGTGCTGCCGCCCATCGTGGTGGCGCTGATCTGGAAGATCATGTACACGCCCGACGTGAGCCCGCTGCACCGCGCGCTCGAAGCCGTGGGCCTGCCGGTGCGCTCGCTCATCGCCAACCCCGACACGGCCCTGTGGGCCATCTCCATCGCCGATACCTGGCAGTGGTTCCCGTTCACCATGCTGATGGTGCTGGCCACCTTGCAGATGGTGCCCGACGACCCGCTGGAAGCCGCCAGCCTGGACGGCGCCAACCGCTGGCAGCTGTTCCGCTACATCGTCTTCCCCTACATCCGGCCGGTGCTGGTGGTGTGCGGGCTGTTCCGGCTGATCGACAGCTTCAAGGCCTTTCCGCTGATCTACGTGCTGACCGACGGCGGCCCCGGCACGGTTACCGAGGTGACCAACTACTACGGCTTCATCCAGGCCTTCAACTTCTCCTACTGGGGCTATGCCAGCGCCATTGCCATGGTGATGCTCGCAGGCGTGTTCATGCTCAGCTGGCTGGTGGGACGACTCGGGTGGAACGACCATGACAAGCGCTGACGCCACCCTGACCCTGCCGGCATCGCTCACTGCCGCCGCCTTGCCGCTGCCCGCCACGCGCCGCGCGGGCTGGCTGCGCCGGCAAGCCCGCGGCCTGGTGGCCATCGCCTTGCTGCTGGTGGTGATGTTTCCCTTTCTGTGGCTGGTGCAGCTGGCCTTCAAGCCCGGCGCCGAGATCTTCGAGGACAGCCTGCTCTTCGTGCCCACGCTGGAGGGCTTTCGCAGCTTGCTGCAGGGCAACTTCCTCAAGTCGTTCTGGAACAGCCTGGCCGTGAGCACCCTGTCCACCGGGTTGTCGCTGCTGATCGGCGTGCCGGCCGCCTACGCGCTCACGCGCTGGCAGTTCAGGGGGCGGCGCCATGTGGCGCTGTGGATCCTGGTGACGCGCATGGCGCCACCCATCGCCTTCACCATCCCGTTCTTCCTCGCCTACCGCTGGCTGGGCCTGCAGGACACGATTGCCGGCCTGGCCATCGTCTACCTCACATTCAACCTGGCCATCGTGATCTGGCTCATGCAGACCTTCTTCGAGGCCGTGCCCACCGCCCTCGAAGAGGCGGCCTACATCGACGGCTGCGTCGTGTGGCAGGCCTTCTGGCGCATCACGCTGCCGCTGGCCTCGCCCGGCCTGGCAGCCACGGCCGTGCTGTGCTTCATCTTCTCGTGGAACGATTTCTTCTACGCCCTCATCCTCACGCGCACCAACGCCATCACCGCGCCCGTGGCCATCGTCAACTTCCTGCAGTACGAAGGCTGGGAGTGGACCAAGATCGCCGCCAGCGGTACGCTGGTGATGTTTCCGGTGGTGATCTTCACGGTGTTGGTGCGCACCTACCTCGTGCGCGGCCTCACGGCTGGCGGCGTGAAAGACTGACTCACATGGCCGCACTCTCCCTCCACCAGATCGTCAAGCACTACGGCAGCACCCCGGTGATACACGGTGTGGACATCGCCATCCAGGACGGCGAATTCGTCGCCTTGGTCGGCCCCTCGGGCTGCGGCAAGTCCACGCTGCTGCGCGCCATCGCGGGGCTCGAAGCCATCAGCAGCGGCGAGATCCGCCTGGGCGGGCGTCTGATCAACGACGTGGCGCCCAAGGACCGCAACATCGCCATGGTGTTCCAGAACTACGCGCTGTACCCACACATGACGGTGGCGCAAAACCTGGGTTTCTCGCTCAAGCTGCAGGGCGAGGACAAGGCGAGCATCCAGCGCCGGGTAGACGAAGTGGCCGCCATCCTGGGCCTCGAAAAGTTGCTGGACCGCACGCCGCGCCAGCTTTCGGGCGGGCAGCGCCAGCGCGTGGCCATGGGCCGCGCCATCGTGCGCCAGCCCGATGCCTTTCTGTTCGACGAGCCCCTGTCCAACCTGGACGCCAAGCTGCGCGTGCAGGTGCGCACCGAGATCAAGGCCCTGCACCAGCGCCTGGGCACCACCACCGTCTACGTCACGCACGACCAGGTGGAGGCCATGACGCTGGCCGACCGCATCGTGGTACTCAAGGACGGGGTGGTGGAGCAAGTGGGTGCCCCACTGGAGCTTTACGACCGGCCGGCCAATGCCTTCGTGGCGGGTTTCATCGGCTCGCCGGCGATGAACTTCATTCCTGGTCGGCTGCACCTGGACGGCGCGGCGCGCGTGGTGACCGACGATGGCCTCCACCTGCCGCTGGCCCAGGCCCCTCAGGGGCGCCACGGGGACAGCGTGCTCTACGGGGCACGCCCCGAGCATTTCGCGCTGGAAGCCAGTGGCGACGGGCTTGCCGCCCAAGTCAGGGCGGTGGAGCCGACCGGGTCAGAGACCCAGGTCGCCGTGCGGCTCGAAGGCGGGCACGACATCCTGGCGGCCTTTCGCGACCGCATCGATGTGCGGCCGGGCGATGCGCTGTGGCTGCGGCCCGTGGCGGCGCAAGCGCACCTGTTCGATGCGACGAGTGGTGCACGCCTGAATTGAAATTCACCCCCTGAGTCGCTTCGCGCCTTCACCCCTCTCTCGACCCGCTGCGCGGGTCGGGAGGGGGACGCTCCCAGCGCGGCGGGGCGGCCCTTGCGCGGGAGCACTGGCCTTGGCCGTGCCAGATTCGTAGCCTGCGGGTTGCGTTCAGAGCTTGGGGATAACAGACATGGGCGTCAGAGACGGTGTGAACGGTCGCCCTGGGAAAAGCCCACGGGCTCCCAGGCCTCGCCCACGCCCAGGGCGATGACCTTGAACAGCTCGCCCATCTCATGCTCCATGATGAGCTTGGCGGCGGTGGCGCGTTCCAGCGGAGGCAGTTCCACCATGCGCTGTGCCAGGCCGCAGTTGATGAGGAAGTGTGCCTGCGTGGTGTAACCCAGCACCTGCAGGCCGGCCTCCTGCGCGGCCAGCGCCATGCCGGTGAAATTGACGTGGGCGGTGATGTCCTTGCGGCCCACCTCCACCAGCGGGTCGCTGTCGGACAGGTGGCCCTGGTGGCACATCACGGTGCCCATGTGGCGCTGCGGGTGGTAGTACTCACTCTCACCAAAGCCATAGTCCAGCAGGAAGGCCGCGCCGCGTTGTAGGCGGTCGGCCAGCATGCGGATGAAGCCCTCACCCTGGGGGTGGATTTCGGTCAGATAGTCCTGCGGGCCTTCCACCTCCATCGGCGGGCGCAGATCGGTGGCTTGGTCTGCCCAGGTGAAGGCGCCGTCGTGCAGCGCCACGCCGCGCTCGTGCCACACGCCCCCGTGCTGGCCGCCATGGCGGGCCAGCAGCTTGACGGGCATGGCGTCGAGCACCTCGTTGCCCACCACCACACCCTCGAAACGTTCGGGCAGCGCATCCACCCACCGCACCTTGTGCGCGTGCGCTGCCAGCAGCGTCTGCTGGCGCGCGCGCAAGCTGCCCGAAAGGTCGACGATGGTGTAGCGCTGCAGGCGCTCGCCCAGCGCGTCGAGCAGCTGCAGCGCCAGCGCGCCGGACCCGGCACCGAACTCCCAGACCTCGCTGGTGCCGGTGTGCTCGAAGGCCTCGGCCACCTGCACGGCCAGGGTCTGGCCGAACAGGGGCGTGAGCTCGGGCGCGGTCACGAAGTCGCTGCCCGATTCGGGCAGCAGGCCGAACTTGGCGGAGTCGTTGGCGTAGTAGCCCAGGCCGGGCGTGTACAGGGCCAGGGCCATGAATTGGTCAAAGCCGATCCAGCCACCAGCGGTGGCAATGGCATCGGCAATGTGCGCCGTGAGGGCGGTCGTTAAACTGTCGGGTGTTTTTGTCACGGCCCGCATTGTCCTCCATGCCCTCTTCTACCCGCCCCCGTACTGTGCTTGTCACCGGCGCCGCCAGGCGCCTGGGCCGCAGCATCGCGCTGGCGCTGGCGGCCGGCGGCTGGCAGGTGGCCGTGCACTACCGCGCCTCGGAGCAGGACGCACTGGACACTGTGGCCGAATGCGCACGACTGTCATCGAGTGACAGCGCAGCCTTTTGCGGTGACTTCGACGACGAAGCCGCCGTGCGCGCCCTGGTGCCGCGCGTGGTGGAACGTTTCGGCGCGCTCGATGCCGTGGTCAACAACGCCTCGCTGTTCGAGCACGACAACGCCGCCACGCTGGGCTTTGCCAGCCTGGAAAAGCACTTGCGCAGCAATGCCGGCGCCCCGGTGCTGCTGGCCCAGGCCCTGCACGAGCACCTGCAGGCCCGCACAGCGGCCGGCGAGGCCGATGCCCAGGGCGCGGTGGTCAACCTGCTCGATCAGAAGCTGTGGAACCAGAACCCCGATTTCATGAGCTACACGCTGTCCAAGGCGGCGCTGGAGGCGGCCGGCACCATGCTGGCGCTGGCGCTGGCGCCGAGGGTGCGGGTGGTGGGCGTGGCCCCGGGCCTCACGCTCACGAGCCACATGCTCAGCGACGAGAAATTCGCACAGCTGCACGCCTTGAGCCCGCTGGGCCGCTCTTCCACCCCCGAAGACGTGGCCGCCACCGTGCGCTTTGCGCTGGAGAACCGCTCCATCACCGGCACCACGCTGATGGTGGACGGCGGCCAGCACCTGATGAAATTCGAGCGCGATTTCTCGTTGATGTGAGCACGCACACGCCCACGCAGGAAACCCCATGACGACCACCCACGCCACAGGCACCCAGATCCTCACGCTCAGCGGTTTGCGCTTCGACGCCAACCTGGGCATCCTCTCGCACGAGAAGACCGACCCCCAGCCCATCCAGGTGGACGCCGAACTGAGCCTGGGCGCGCAGCCGCTGTCGCCGCGCGACGACGACATCCTGCACGTGCTGGACTACCGCAAGGTGCGCCAGATCATCATCGACGAGTGCCGCGCCGAGCATGTGAACCTGCTCGAGAGCCTGATCGGCAAGCTCGCCAACCGCCTGATGCAGCTGCCCGGCGTGCTGGGCGTGCGCGTGAAAATCGCCAAGCTGGAGATCTTCGACGACTGCGAAGTGGCGATCCGCATAGAAACCGGGCAGTGGTGAGCTGAGGCACGCCGGCCCCGGCACAAAAAGAAAGGGCCGTGGTCGAAGACCACGGCCCTTTCTGGTTCAGATGAGCGGCTTTTGCGCCTCAACCAGCGCCTTTTGTGCCTCATCAAGCTTCGCCTTGCGCGCGGCGATCTTCTTGGCATCGCCCTTCTTCTCCGCTGCGGCCAGGCTTTTCTCCCGCTCGGCCACCTTCTTCGTGGCCTGGCGGATCTGCGCATCGCGCTCCTTTGCCAGCGAGGCATCGGTGCAGAGGGCCTTGTTGGACCGCAGCGCCTGCCGGAGCCCCGCGACCTCGCCTTTGCGCCCCTGCGCGGTGGCTTGCGCCAACTGCGATTCGATGCGCGCCTGCTTGGCGGCGCAGGCCGGCGAGGCATCCACCGCCAGCGCGGGTGCGGCATGCAGGGCCAGGATGCAGGCACAGAGCACGAGTGGTTTCATGGCAGCTCCTCATCAATGGTCGGAAGGCGCCATGCTAACCCCAGGCTCCTCAATGGAGCCGGGAATTGCGGGGCAGCCTCTTCGCCAGCCATTCGTGCACGTCCGCGCGCACGTTGCGCCCATCCAGCAGGAAGGACTCGTAGCGGCTGGGCACGTAGGGCAGGTACAAGAGACGCATGCCGGCCTCCTCGGGCAGGCGGTCGGCCTTGTAGCCGTTGCAACCGGCGCAGGCCGCCACGAGGTTGGTCCACGAAGTGGCGCCACCGCGCGACTGCGGCACGATGTGCTCGCACTGAAGCAGCTCTTCACCGAAGGCATCGCCGCAGTACGCGCAGGTATGGCGGTCACGGCGCAGCAGGCGGCGCTTGGTGAGCCCCGGCACTACATCAAAGAGGTTGATCCGGGACACGCCGCGCAGGGCGATGATGGGCGCGATCTGAAGCACCGACTGCCGGCCCGTCGCCGCGTTGTGCCCGCCACGCAATGTGGCCAGGGCCTCGAGGCCGGCGTCCCAGGCAACGGCGCCGCTGGCATAGTGCACAGCGGCCTGCTCGAGCGGCATCCAGGATTGGGGTGTGCCTTGCAGGTCCAGCTGCAGCACGCGGGGCGTGGGTGCCTGGGGCTTTCGGGTAGGAGTTTCGGTTTCGGTGCGGGGCATGGGTGCTTCCTTTCTTGCTTGGCAATGGAGGGCGCAGCCGCCCAGCCAAGCGCACGCCCCGTTTCAACAACAGTCAGTCAATCGCAACAGGGGCCGTCCATCGGCAATCGATGGCGGCACTGGTGGATGCAGTGGTGCAGGCAGCGGGCGCACGAACGCACACGCCGCTACCACTCGCCGACCTCGCGCACGCGCTGGTCGAGGTCCATGTGCTCAAGCCGACGGGCGGCAGGAGCAGCAACGCGGAAGGCCGCACGGGGCAGGCGAGCGCACACGGATGCCAGGCGGGCCAGCCAGCCGGCGAGGCCGGAACGGCGCCGCTGGGCGCCAAGAATGAAGGATTGCTGGATGGCCACAGTGGTCTCCTGAAGGGTGATTGGATAAATGGACGAGGTGGGTGGGTTGAGAAAATTGGGCAGACCGGGGAGGGATCGAACCTCCGAATGGCGGAATCAAAATCCGCGGCCTTACCACTTGGCGACCGGTCGACAAAAAGGGAAATGAAGGAGCCGCAGACAGGAGTCGAACCTGCAATCCCTGCTCGGAAAGACCAGGCGCCCCAATCCGACAGGGCTGCTACGGCATGTGACCAAGCGGGGCACGACTTGACCGCAAAGGATGGGCACGCGCGGAAGGAGTCGAACCCTCAACCGTCGGATTTGGAAGCCGGAGCTCTGCCAGTTGAGCTACACGCGTAAAAAGTAAAGAGGAACAGGCAGCCGGCAAGGACTGACCTCCATTTCGGTTGTGTCTTCACGCGACCACGGCCCACGGGGAGCTGCGCATGCACGTCGCTGCACTGGGTGATCAATCCCAGCACATCCCGCCGGGCCGCGCATGCGGCCGGTTCCGGCGGTGAAAAGCAAAGGCACACCCGAAATGGAGAGGGGCTGGATGGGTGCGGTGCGCACCCTTCCCTCTGATTTCGATAAGCAGGCCTGCCATCGCTCCCGTGGAGCCCGGCCGCCTGCAGCAAGCTGTTAAAGAACCGGGGTCCCCGGCGGGTCGATGCCTGCGGGGGCAGCGGCTGGCGCTGCGGGAAAAGAAGGGGAATTGAGAAAAACGGCCGGCAATGAAAAAGGCCCGGAACCACCTGGTTGCCGGGCCTCTTGATCAAGAGATCGGGAGGGAGAGCGCCTGTGGGCTACTGCCCTGCGCTGCAACCTCCGCCCGGTGGTGGAGCGGTATCCTCGAAACCATTGCCCAGCCACTGCGGCTGGCTGCCATTGCCCTGCAAATACGAGGTGCGCTGCTGCGATGGCAGTCGCTTTGCATGGGATGGCATGGACGACAAAGTGCGCGCAATCGACGCCCCGCGCACGGCCACGGCACCCTGGCGGGAGCGGTGGAGGATGGCGGTATGGCAGGCGTTCACGGTGGTCTTTCGGCAGTAGGTCGGTTCGGTGGTGAATTCAGGGAGGACAGGAAGTCCTGATGGGAATGGACTGTAAATAGTCTTTACTTAGCCGTCAACACCCTGCACAATCTTTTTTCTGCGTTTGTTGTTTTTCTTCTGTGCCTTCCCCTCCCCTCACCGTCATCCGCCGCACCAACGTGCTGGCACTGCACCGCCTGTTTCTCGAAAAAGAGATCGCTGCCGGCAAGCCGGCCAAGGGGCTGGACCAGGCCTTTGCGGCCTCGCTCGAAATCTCCCCGAGCATGTGGAGCCAGATCAAGAGTTCCCGCCCCGTCGGCAACACGCTGGCGCGCCAGATCGAGCGCCATGCGCGCGTGGACAGCGGCTGGCTGGACGCCGAGCACGCCACGCAGCACCCCGACCCCGCCGAGGAGCGCTTCCTGGCGCTGGCACGCGAGGCCTGGCGCCGGGCCAATGCAAAGGGCAAGCGCGACATGCGGCTGTGGCTTGCAGAGCGGGCCGCCCCCCAGCAACAAGCCGTTGCGGACCCTGGCGGCGAGCCCTCGGAAGCGGACAAATAGCGCTTTGTGCGGGGCATCGCCCCCACTGGAGAGCCCGCTCCAGCCCATGGGCAGGCGGTTTCGCCGACAATTGGGGCTTATTTCCGTCTTTTTGGCCCCAGCGCGAGCGCACCCTGTCCGGGCGCCCGGTGGGCACCGCTTTCACCAGACCCCAGAGCCCCCTTCCATGAGCGCAGTGATGAACGAACCCCAAAGGGCCGGCTGGACCGCCGAGCCTCCCGAAGTGGCAGACACCGGCGCCGATGCGGCCGCGGCTGCATCGGGCCCTGCGCGCCTGAAGATCGAGCGCGAGGCGCACAAGCTCGAAAAGCGCCTGTGCCGCGAGGTCGGCAAGGCCATCGTCGACTTCAACATGATCGAAGAGGGCGACAAGGTCATGGTCTGCATGTCCGGCGGCAAGGACAGCTATGCCCTGCTGGACATCCTGCAAAAGCTCAAGGCGCGCGCGCCCATCCATTTCGACCTGGTGGCCGTGAACCTGGACCAGAAGCAGCCCGGCTTTCCCGAGCACGTGCTGCCCGAGTACCTGGCGAGCACAGGCGTGCCCTTCCACATCGAGAATGAAGACACCTATAGCATCGTCAAGCGCCTGATCCCCGAGGGCAAGACCACCTGCAGCCTGTGCAGCCGTCTGCGCCGGGGCATCCTGTACCGCGTGGCCGACGAGCTGGGCTGCACCAAGATCGCGCTGGGCCACCACCGCGACGACATCCTGCAGACGCTGCTGCTCAACATGTTCTTCGGCGGCAAGATGAAGAGCATGCCGCCCAAGCTGGTCAGCGACGATGGCCGCCACGTGGTGATCCGCCCGCTGGCCTACGTGACCGAGAAGGACACCACGCGCTGGGCCGCGCAGCGCAATTTCCCCATCATCCCGTGCAACCTGTGCGGCAGCCAGGAGAACCTGCAGCGCAAGCAGGTGGGTGAAATGCTGCGCGAATGGGAAAAGAAGTTTCCCGGCCGCGTGGAGAACATGTTCAACGCGCTGCAGAACGTGGTGCCCTCGCACCTGCTGGACGGCAGCCAGTACGATTTCAAGAACGCGCGCGCCACCGGCGTGGCCAGCGAAGACGGCGACAAGGCCTTCGACAAGGAAGAGTTTTCGGCCCCCAGCCCGTCGTTACCAGGTGTGCAGGTGGTGCAGCTGTCGTGAACCTCGGCGGCAGGAGCACACTCCAAGGTGGATTGACCACATCCCCGGAGACAACCATGACCCGTCGCTGGATTCCCGCCCTGCTGCTGTGCGCAGCAGTGGCCACCCTGGCCGGCTGCAGCACCACCCGCGTGGTGGAAGGGCAGGTACAGAGCTTCTCCACGCTGGCGGCCGTGCCCAGCCCGGCCACCTACCGCATCGACCGCCTGCCCTCGCAGCAGAATCCGGCATTCGACGCCATCGCCGCGCTGGCCGAGCAGTCGCTGGCCCGCGCCGGCCTGCAGCGCGACGATGCCGCGCCGAAGCTGCTGGTGCAGATCGGCGTACAGGCAGGCACCGTGCCGCGCTACGACCCCTATTACGGCGCCTATTTCGGCCCCCACGGCCTCTACGGCCCCTATCCCTGGGGCGGCTGGTATGGCCGCCGCGGCTGGGGCGTGGGCGGCCTGTGGCGCATGGGCGAACCCACACCACTGCATCGCCGCGCCGTGAGCCTGGTGATGCGCGATGCGGGCACGCAGGCCAGCGTCTACGAAACCTCGGCCGTGCACGAGGACGTGTGGGTGGCCGACCCCGCCGTGTTCGGCATCCTGTTCGATGCGGCGCTCACCGGCTTCCCCAAGCCCTCCGGCGGCCCACGCCAGGTGCGCACTCCCTTCGCGCCCCCACCCTGATCCCACCTGAATGCAAGCCACCCGAATCATTGCCGTACGCCATGGCGAAACCGCCTGGAACGTAGACACCCGCATCCAGGGCCACCTGGACATTCCCCTGAACGAGAACGGCCAGTGGCAGGCGCAGCAGTTGGCGCAGGCCCTGGCCAGCGAGCCCATCGACGCCATCTACGCCAGCGATCTGCAACGTGCCTATGCCACGGCCCAGGCCGTGGCAGATGCCACGGGCGCACCCATCACGCCCGAGACCGGCCTGCGCGAGCGCAGCTTCGGCCACTTCCAGGGCCGTACTTTTGCCGAGATCGAGGCCGAGATGCCCGAGGACGCGCGGCGCTGGCGCAAGCGTGACCCCGAGTACGTGCCCGAAGGCGGCGAATCGCTGGTCATGCTGCGTGAGCGCATCGAACGCACGGTGTTCGCGCTGGCCGAAAAGCACCCCGGCGAGCAGGTGCTGATGGTGGCCCACGGCGGCGTGCTCGACGTGCTGTACCGCATGGCCACGCGCCAGGAGATCCAGGCGCCGCGCACCTGGCAGCTGTCCAACGCGGCCATCAATCGCCTGCTGTGGACCCCCGACGGCCTCACGCTGGTCGGCTGGGCCGATACCCAACACCTGGACAATGCGGCCCGCGATGAAACCCTTACCTGAAGCCCTGCGCGCCAGCATCGGCGCGCGGGTGGACCTGATCGACACGCCCGCACTGGTGGTGGACCTCGATGCCATGGAACGCAACATCCAGCGCATGGCCGAATTCGCCCGCAAGCACCGGGTGCGCTGGCGCCCCCATGCCAAGCTGCACAAGAGCGCCGAGCTGGCCCTGCTGATGCAGCAGGCCGGCGCCCAGGGCGTGTGCGTGCAGAAGGTGGCCGAGGCCGAGGCCCTGGCCGCTGGCGGCGTGACCGACATCTACATCAGCAACCAGGTCGTGGCCGGCCCCAAGCTGCTGCGCGTGGCGCGGCTGGCGGCCCAGTTGGCCGCGCGCGGCGGGCGCCTGGCGCTGGCGGTGGACCACCCCGAAGGCATCGAACGCCTGGCCGAGGCCATGGCGCTGGCCGGCAGCGATGCCGGCATCGACGTGTTCGTGGAGATCGACGTGGGCCAGGGCCGCTGCGGCGTGCCCCCGGGCGAAGATGCGGTGCCGCTGGCCCAGGCCATCGTGCGCCACGCCCAGCGCCTGCGCTTTGCCGGGCTGCAGGCCTACCACGGCCGCGCCCAGCACCTGCCGGGCACGGCAGAGCGGCGCGAGACCGTTGCCGGCGTGGTGCGCGCGGCGGCCTACACCCGCCATTGCATCGAGGCCGCAGGCATTCCCGTGCCACTGATCACCGGCTCGGGCACCGGCACCCTGGTGCACGAAGCGGCCAGCGGCGTCTACGGCGAGCTGCAGGCTGGCTCCTTTCTGTTCATGGATGCCGACTACGCGCGCAACGAGCGCGAGCCGGCGCAACCCACGTTCGAGCACTCCCTGTTCATCAAGACGCAGGTGATCTCCGTGCGCGACACCCATGCGGTGTGCGATGCCGGCCACAAGAGCCATGCCATCGACTCAGGCCTGCCTCTGGTGGCCATGCTGCCGCCCGAGCGCGCGCTGCGCTACGGCAATGGCGGCGACGAGCACGGCCTGCTCTACACCGAGAGCCCCAAGGCCCGGCTGCCGGCCCTGGGCCGCATGCTGTGGCTGATTCCCGGGCACTGCGACCCCACGGTGAACCTGCACGACCACCTGATCGGCGTACGCGGCGGGCTGGCGCTGGGCACGGTGGAGCGCATCATCAGGGTTGATGCCAGAGGCGCGCTGACCTGATTGGGGCAAGAATCGGCGAAACACTGCATTCGCCCCATGAGCCCCAGCCAGATCATCGTCCTTGCCACACCCGTCTTCTTCCTGCTGATCGCCATTGAACTAGCGGTGGGCTACAAGCGCCAGCGGGTGACCTACCGCATGGCCGATGCCATGAGCAGCATCAGCCTGGGGATGCTGAGCCAGACCAGCGCGGTGTTCACCCGGCTCTTGCGCGTGGGCATCTACACCGCCGTGTTCGAGCATGTGGCGCTGTGGCGCAATGACGCCTTCTGGCTCAGCGTGCCGGGCTGGCTGCTGGCGCTGGTGTTCTACGACTTCTGCTACTACTGGCTGCACCGCATGGGCCACGAGTCGGCCGTGCTCTGGGCCGCGCACGCGGTGCACCACCAGAGCCAGGACTACAACCTCTCGACCGCGCTGCGCCAGACCAGCTCGGGCGCGCTGCTGGGCTGGGTGTTCTACGTGCCCATGGCGCTGGCCGGCGTGCCGCCGCTGGTGTTCGCCATCGTGGCGCTGGTGGACCTGCTCTACCAGTTCTGGGTGCACACCGAGCAGGTGGGGCGCCTGGGGTGGTTCGACCGCTGGTTCTGCAGCCCCAGCAACCACCGCGTGCACCACGCGGTGAACGATGTGTACCTGGACAAGAACTACGGCGGCATCCTGGTCGTGTGGGACCGGATGTTCGGCACCTTCAAGGACGAGGACGAGCAGGAAAAGTGCGTCTACGGCACGCGTGGCTTGCTCAACAGCTGGGACCCTCTGTGGGCCAATGCCCAAGTCTACGCAAGCCTGGCGCACGACAGCTGGCATGCACGCAACTGGCTCGACAAACTCCGGGTGTGGATCAAGCCGCCCGGCTGGCGGCCGGCCGACGTGGCCGAGCGCTTTCCCAAGCCCGCCTTCGACATCGCCCGGATGCCGCTGTACCACCCGCCCATGTCGCGCACGCTGCAGTGGTTTGCGGGCGTGCAGTTCGCGCTCATGCTGGCAGGGGTGGCCGTCTTCCTCTGGCAGACCGACACGGCGCCGCTGGCGCACAACGCCATCTGGTTCGCCACCCTGCTGGCCGCGCAGTGGGCTCTGGGTGCGGCGGTGCAGGGGCGCATCGGCATGGGCATGGCGCTGCTGGTCGAATCGGCAGCCCTTGCCACGGCGACCAGCGTGCTCGGCCTGCAGGAGTGGCATTGGCTCTTCAAGCCGCTGACCATGGTGATTGCCATCGCCGTGGTCGGCGGGCATCTGCGCACGGCGGCCCCTGGCAACCGCCTCGACAGGACCGAAGGCCGCTGGCTCATCGCTGCGCTGGCCGGCTCGCTCGCGGGCGATGTGTTCCTGATGTTCGGCGGCTTCTTCATCCCCGGGCTGGTGAGTTTTCTGCTCGCCCACCTGTGCTACATCGTGCTGTTCCGCAAGGGCGTGCCCTGGTTTGCGCGGCGCGGCGCGTTGGTGGTCACGCTGGCCATCGGCGTGGGCATGTATGCCTTCCTGTGGCTCGGTGGCCTGACAGCAGCCCTGCGCGGGCCGGTGGCGGCGTATGTGCTGGTGATTGCGCTCATGGCCGCCCAGGCCATCGGCCGCGCCGCTGTGCTGGGTGGACGCGGCGCCTGGCTGGTCGCCATCGGCGCCGGGTTCTTCATGCTCAGCGATGCCACGCTGGCCACCAACCGCTTCGTGCAGCCCCTGCCGCTGGCGCAGTTGTGGGTGCTGGCGACCTACTACATCGCGCAGGTGCTGATCGTGGCGGGCATGCTGGACGGTGCACGCAGCCAGCGCCGGGCTCCCGTCACTGAGGAGGGGCCTGCGGCGAGCGCTGCAGTGCCGCCGACGGGATATGCAACGCCCCGGCCATGAGCACGGCGCCCAGGGCCAACAGGAACCAGGCACTCAGCAATCCCAGGAAGGTATCGGCATTGCGCTGGCCCGGATGGGACTGCAGGTTCAGTGCGGCCACCTCCTCGACCACCCCGGCGAGCCCCCTGCCCGCCACATAGTGGTAGGCCGCGCCGCCCAGCGCCCACAGGCCGATGAAAATCAGCGCCAGGGCCATGCAGGCCAGCCCGGCGCGCGGTCGACGGCCCACGCAAAGCAACCATGCCGACAGGCCGCCCACCACCACGGCCGCGCCCGTCCACCAGGGCTGCAGGTCATCGCGCGCCAGAGGCAGCACCCATTCCCACGCCCAGGGCAGCGGGGCCAGCAGCCACTCTGATTGCGGCGCCAGCCCGGGCCAGGCACCCAGGGCGCCCCACATGCCCGGCGCGCTCAGCAGCCACAGCAGCAAGGTGATGGCCGCCAGCACGGCTGTAGCCGCGCAGGCCCGAAGCCGCCAGCGTTGGAAACGCTCGGACGCCATGGCGGGCCAGTGGCGCCCCGCCAGGTAAGCGCCCAGCGCAGCGGCCAGGCACCACAGGCTGGCCGCGCCCCACACGGCCACCCAGCCGGGCAGGTCCTCGAAGCCCTCGAACATGAACACCGTGAGCTGGCCAAAGACCACCCCGCCCAGCCCGTACAGCAGCAGGGTGCCAACGACCAGCGCCAGGCAGCAGGAACCCATGAACCTGCGCCCAGGCGCCAGGGCCTCCCACTGGGCCCGCAAGGCCGGCGTCCAGCTCACCCCAGGGCTCCGGCGCACGGGCTCCGCCTTGGCGGCGCTCTCGCGCGGGTTCTTGCGGCGGCGGCTGGAGCGGGCCATGGAATAGCTCCCTTGCGTTTCAGGCTTCGAACAGGTCCTGCCCGCCGGCCTGGGGTGGGGTCACGCCCAGGTGCCGGTAGGCGGCCAGCGTGGCCACGCGGCCACGGGTGGTGCGCTGCAAAAAGCCCTGCTGGATCAGGTAGGGCTCGATCACGTCCTCGATGGTGCCCGCCTCCTCGCCGATGCTGGCGGCGATGTTGTCCAGGCCCACGGGGCCGCCATCGAAGCGGTGGATCACGGCCTCCAGCAGCTTGCGGTCCATCACGTCGAAGCCCTGCGGGTCCACGTCGAGCATGGCCAGGGCGCGGTTGGCGATATCAAGGTTGATGCGGCCATCGCCCTTGACATCGGCATAGTCGCGCACCCGGCGCAGCAGGCGGTTGGCAATGCGCGGCGTTCCGCGCGAGCGGCGCGCGATCTCGAAGCCGCCGGCCTCGTCCATGGGCGCATTGAGCAGCCCCGCACTGCGCTGCACGATGCGCGCGAGCTCCTGCGCGGTGTAGAACTCCAGCCGCGCGACGATGCCAAAGCGGTCGCGCAGCGGGTTGGTGAGCATGCCGGCGCGCGTGGTGGCCCCCACCAGGGTGAAGGGCTGCAGGTCGAGCTTGATGCTGCGCGCCGCCGGCCCTTCGCCGATCATGATGTCGATCTGGTAGTCCTCCAGCGCCGGGTACAGGATTTCCTCGACCACGGGCGAGAGGCGGTGGATCTCGTCGATGAAGAGGACGTCGTTCTTTTCCAGGTTGGTCAGCAATGCGGCCAGGTCCTTGGGCTTTTCGAGCACGGGGCCGCTGGTCTGGCGCAGGTTCACCCCCAGCTCTGCCGCGATGATGTGGCTCAGCGTGGTCTTGCCCAGGCCCGGCGGGCCGAACAGCAGCACATGGTCCAGCGCCTCGCCGCGCTTGCGTGCCGCGCCGATGAAGATCTCGAGCTGCTCGCGCGCCTTGGCTTGGCCCACGTACTCCTGCAGCAGCTTGGGGCGCAGGGCGCGCTCGATGGCCTCCTCCTGCGGCGAGGCGGGCGCGGCGGACACCACGCGCTTGGGCGGTATGGGGGCGAAGTCGTCGGTCTGGATGGTCACGGTGGTTCTGTCCGGGGTCGAATACCCGCGCGGGCGGGCCGACTGGAACTATATAGCCCGGGCGGCCCCCCCAGGGGGTAAAGTAAGTGGGTACTGTGCCGATACATGAAGCACACCATGAAACAGATGCTGCCCGCGCCCACCCGCCTGCCACGGCCGCTGCAATTGCTGGCCGCGCTGGCCGCCAGTGGCGCAGCCGCACTGACCGCGACTGCCCAGACCGCGCCCCCTCCCGGCCGGGCCGCCACCGGCGCCATCCGCATCGAGAACCCGCAGGACAAGGCCACCCTGGCCACCCGGATCGACGAGGCCATCCAGCGCGCCAAGGACAAGAACGCCGCGCCGGCCAAACCCGGTGCGCGCAAGAACGCCGGCCCCATCCCCAGCGTGGAAGTGCGCGTGCCACCCGACCGCCCGCGCAAGCCGGCCCCGGCCGAAGCACGCCCACCGACACCGCCCCGGTCGACCGTGCCGGACGCCGGCGCCAGCCGCCGCTACATCCAGTCGCGGGCCGCCGAACTGGCTGCTGCCGCGCCGCCTGCGCCCCCACCACCGCCAGCCGACCCGCGCACGGTGCGCTGGGACCATGCCAGCGGCGACAAGGGACCCGAGGCCTGGGGCGGCCTGCACCCGGATTTTTCGGCCTGCAGCCAGGGCACGCGCCAGTCGCCCATCCACATCACCCCGCAGGACGTGGCGCTCGGCCCGGCGGACCCCTTGCCGTTCGGCAACCAGTTCTTCGGCGGCACGGTGTGGAACACGGGGCATGGCCTCGCGCTGGAGGTGGAAGGCACCAGCATCCTGCCCCTGCGCGGAGCCCCCTGGCGGCTCCTGCGCCTGCAGTTCCGCCACCCCGCAGAGGAGCGCGTGCACCTGCAGAGCTACCCCATGGCCACCGAGCTGGTGTACCAGGGCCCGAGCGGCCAGATGGCCGTGGTCAGCGTGCCCATGCAACTGGGCAGCCCCAATGCCTTCATCACCCGCCTCTGGACGCACATGCCCCTGGACGCACAGGACCGCGTGCGCCTGCCGCAGCCGGTGCTTTCGGTGGGCGAGCTGTTGCCGCAGGACCGGCGCTACTACCAGTACGCGGGCTCGCTGACCTCGCCTCCCTGCACCGAGGGAGTGCTGCGCATCGTGATGAAGACCCCGGTGAGCGTGGGCCTGGAGCAACTGCGCCTGCTGGCGCGCGTCTCGCCGCCCAATGCGCGGCCGGTACAGCCGACCAATGGCCGCCTGGTGCGCGAGGCCCAGTAGGCGCCCGTTCGAACCTACCTGGCCAGCGACTTGAGCGCCAGCTTGATGCCGTCGCTCACGCCCACGTCGGCCGGCAGGGCCTTGAGGGCAGCGGCCGCTTCCTTGTCGTTGTAGCCCAGGGCCAGCAGGGCCTGCAGGATGTCGGCCTGTGCATCACTGGTGGCGTGGCTGCGCGCCCCCCCCATGTCGGCGCCCAGCTTGCCCTTGAGCTCCAGCAGCAGGCGCTCGGCGGTCTTCTTGCCGATGCCGGGCACCTTGACCAGGCGCCCCGCCTCCTGCAGCGTGATGGCCTGTGCCAGGTCGCCCACGCCCATACCGCTCAGGATGGACAGCGCCGTGCGCGGGCCCACGCCCGAGATCTTGATCAGCTCGCGAAAGGCCTGGCGCTCCTCGGAAGTGGCAAAGCCGTACAGCAATTGCGCATCCTCGCGCACAATGAACTGCGTGAGCAGGCTCACGCGCTCCCCCACGGAGGGCAGGTTGTAGAAGGTGCTCATGGGCACATTCACCTCGTAGCCCACCCCGTGGCAGTCCAAAAGCACCTCGGGGGGATTCTTCTCCAGCAGGGTGCCGGTCAATTTGCCTATCATTGATGTCCTTTGCCGTCGCTGGCGTGACAAGCAGCGCCGTCGCTCTTGCGTTCTGTTCCATTGCCTGACGGGAATTATCAGCGTGATCCTGCGCCACACCTTCACTCCCCACAACAACACCCGGCTCACGCACCTGTGCGGCCCGGCCGATGCGCACCTGCGCACCATCGAGGTGGCGCTGCAGGTGAGCATCGCGCACCGGCACGAACAATTCAAGGTGGACGGCCCCAAGGCCAAGGCCACGCAGGCGATGGAGTTGCTTCAGGCCCTGTACGAGATGGCCGAGCGCCCGATCCCCGAGGACCACATCCAGCTCATGCTGGCGGGCGACAGCGAGCTGCTGGAGGCACCGGACGACGCCATCGTGCTCAGCACGCGCCGCCCGGACCTGCGCGGGCGCACGCCCACGCAGAACCTGTACCTGCAGAACATCGCCACGCACGACATCACCTTCGGCATCGGCCCGGCCGGCACCGGCAAGACCTACTTGGCCGTTGCCTGTGCGGTGGATGCCCTGGAGCGCAGCAACGTGCAGCGCATCGTGCTGACGCGCCCGGCGGTGGAGGCCGGCGAGCGCCTGGGCTTCCTCCCCGGCGACCTGGCGCAGAAGGTCGACCCCTACCTGCGCCCTCTGTACGACGCGCTGTACGAACTGATGGGCAACGACAAGGTGCAGAAGGCCTTCGAGCGCAACGCCATCGAGATCGCGCCGCTGGCCTTCATGCGCGGGCGCACGCTGAACAATGCCTTCGTAATCCTCGATGAAGCGCAGAACACCACGCCCGAGCAGATGAAGATGTTCCTCACCCGCATCGGCTTCGGCGCTCGCGCCGTGGTCACGGGTGACGTGAGCCAGGTCGACCTGCCCAAGGGTGCCATGAGCGGCCTGGTCGATGCCGAGCGCGTGCTCAAGCGCGTCAAGGGCATCGCCGTCACCCACTTCACCAGCGCCGACGTGGTGCGCCACCCGCTGGTGGCGCGCATCGTGGACGCCTACGATGCGCCCCGCCGCGCAGTGGCAACACGCACCCGCGCGTGACCAAGTCCCCTGACAAATGCCTCGCTCCATGCCTCTGAACCAACTTTCCCTGTCGCTGCAGTTCGGCCGTTTCGACGGCGCTGCTGCGCACCGCGCCGTGCTGCAGCGCCACAAGGTCACGCGCTGGATACGCCACGCCCTGGCCACCGACGCCGAGATAACCGTGCGCATCGTGGACGCCGAGGAAGGCCGGCAGCTCAACAACGACTACCGCCGCAAGGACTATGCGACCAACGTGCTGACCTTCGACTACACGCAGGAACCCCTGGTCACGGCCGACCTGGTGCTGTGCGCCCCAGTGATCGAGCGCGAAGCGAAGGAGCAGAACAAGAGCCTGGAGGAACACTACGCCCACATGCTGGTGCACGGTGCCCTGCATGCCCAGGGCTGGGACCACGAGACCAGCGCGGCCGATGCCGACGAGATGGAGGCCTACGAGACCGCCATCCTGCAGGAGCTGGGCTTTGCCGATCCGTACGACGCCAAGCCGGTGGCACCGAAGCCCGCCAGGGCACGCAAACGTTAGGGAGAGGTCCCGACTCCATCGACCGGCAGCCACCACGACAACGCGCGGGGCTCTGGCCCCCACTGGATGCTGAAGTAGTTGCCACCGCCATTGGCGGGCTGGTCCCATTGCCGCGAGATGGGTTGCCCGGTGAGGTGGCAGTACAGCAGCGTACCCACCGCCCCATGCGACACGATGGCCAGTGCCCCGGCAGAGGTATCGGCTGCGGCGATGGATGCCACGGCCTCCACGATGCGCGCCTGGGCGTGCGCGGCCGTCTCCCACCCGCGCACGGACTGCTCCGGTTTCGCAAAGAAGGCGTCGGCCACGGTCTCGAACTCCGCCAGTGGCAGGTAGCCGGTGGCCGAGCGGTCGTTCTCGCCGAGCGCTGCCACCTGCGTAGGCGCCAATCCCCGGCGCTCCGCCAGTATCTGCGCACCATCGATGGCCTTTTGCTCGGTGCTGCAGTAGACAGCCGTGATCTCTGGCACCCAGGGCTGCGACAGGGCCGCCGCCATGCGCACACGCCCCCGCTCGGACAAGGGCCAGCGCGTGATCGGGACAAGGGGGCTGATCACCACGTCGGGGTGGCTGATGAAGTAGGTGGTGCGCATGGGCTCCGTGCGGGTGTGGACAGGGCAGCGCGGGCAGGGGCCTCGCTGTCGCTGTTTTAACGCAAAACGCCTTTGATCCGGCGCGAAGGCTGACGCATCCTCTTACAACATCGCGCCACACGACACACGCCGGGGTGATCCGCGTCACGCTGTCCGGCACGTGCGTTCCCCACAATGGAACGCATAAATGCACAGAGAGGAGAAACCAGACATGACGCGCCCCATATTCCAACGATTCACCGCCAGCGCACTGCTGCTGGCCCTGGTCTGCGCCAGCAGCGCACAGGCCCAATCCATCAGCAGCGGCAACCGCCACGTGCTGGCCTTGACAAAGGATGGCAGCGTGCTGGCCTGGGGTGACAACCGGGATGGGCAGTTGGGACTGGGGCCCATTCGGTCCGGTGCTACCGCCATCACCATCCCGCTGCCCGCACGCATCGTGAGCGTTCGCGCTTCTGCCAGAGACGTATTTGCACTGGACACCGACGGCAATCTGTGGAGCTGGGGCCGCAATACCTATGGCCAGCTCGGCGATGGGACGCGAACGGATCGCAGCGAACCACGCATCGTGCTGCGCAATGTCGTCCACTTCCCCGATGCCGACCAAAGCGAGCCCCTGGCGGTGGATTCCCAAGGAAAGGTGTGGTCATGGGGACTGATGTTCAGCTCTGACGCACCCAAGGTAATCGTGGAATACCCGGTGCGCATCGTCAAGGCATTTCGACAGGGATACAACGTCATCGCCATCGATGAAGGCGGCGGTGTTTGGGGTCAAGGCCAGGGCGGCCCTTGTGTATTTTCAGAGGTAGCGCGTCCCAACAGCACAAGCCTTCCCGTCAAGATCCAGGGACTGCCACCCATTCGCGATCTGCAACTGGGCCGGCCTTACGTGGTATTTCCCATGTTCAATGGTATCGGCACGGTGACAGCAGTTGACACCACAGGCGTTTCCTGGACCTGGGGATCGCTCAACAACACCTTACCCATCTGCCAGCCGCGCAAGGGGCTGGCGATCAAGCCGTTTGCCCCCGGTTATGCACTCACGCAAGCCGGTGGCGTGGTCAACCAATATGACATCAACAGCGATGCACCAGCCCCCCTGCAGCCTCGTCTGCTGGCCAGTCTTCCGCCAGCGCGGGATTTGTCCATCGGGGAGATCTATGGCTATGCTTTGACGGCAGGTGGCGATCTCTGGCAATGGCAAAGAGCGTCAGAATCCCAGGCCGACGATGGCTCCGGCAGCTTGCTCCGGAAGGTCGCATCGGGCGTGGCCAGCATGTCGACCTATAGCAGCACCGGCGGACAAAGCGTGCTGTATTCCACCACGGATGGGCAACTCCTTGCGCTGGGAAGCGACTTCGATCTGCAGTTGGGTCTGGCCACAGACTCTTCTGCGCGCTCCAGCCCGGCGAGAGTGGTTGGCCTGTCCTCGATCACCAGCATCCAGGCGACGGGCGACACCGCCCTGGCCCTCACGCAGGATGGCAAGGTCTACGCCTGGGGCTGGGCGCCTATCTGGAATCCCGGTATCTACACACTCGAGGCCACCCGGCAGCCCAAGCCTCTTCCCATCCCACTGCCCGTACGCTCGATCGGGATGCACGGCTTCACCATGCTGGTCATCGGCAGCGACGGCACCACCTGGCATTGGGGCACCCCAGTAGGTGTCAACACACTATCGGACGCTGATTTCCGCCCGGCTACCAAGATTGCGCTCGGTAACGCCGAGGCCAAGACTTCGTCCATCTCGAAAGACAACGCACTCATCCTGGACGCCGACGGCAACATCTGGGGCCTGGGCACGTTCAGTACATCCAGCGGACTGGTCAAGTACACCCAGCCCTTCCAGCAGCCCAGCCTGCCCCCCGCCCAGCAGGTCGTCGCGCTCGGCACAGCCTCGCTGGCGCTGGACAACTCAGGCACCGTATGGGCCTGGGGAACCGATCCCGCAGGCTCGCTGTGGGACAACACGTCCACCGGTCAATACACTGCGCCCAAGCGCATCTTGGTGGGACAGACTGCAACCTCCATCCATGGCGGTGATGGGCATTTCTGTGCCGTACTGGCCGACGGCTCTGCGCAGTGCCATGGCAGCAAGCTGGGAGGCTCTGCGGGCAAAATCTTCCGCCTGCATGCTGCGATCAAGGAAGCCGCGCTGAGCAAGGGCAGTCCGTCGCAGCAACCCGGCAACGTGCACTTCAGGCTGGCAGACGGCACTGTGTGGGCCTACGGTGAAGGCCACAAGGGCCAGCTTGGCGTGGGAACCTACGGCAGCGTGCTGGAACCGACACCCGTCAACGCTCCTGCCGGCACGGCGGACCTCGACCTGGACCCTGACACCCCTACGGCCGTTGCCCCAGCCATGCGGCCACCCTTCCGGGTGCAGGCCACTTACTCAGGCGGCCTGGGCCAGTTGACGCTGTCTGGCGCGGTGTTCGGCGGCCCGACCAGCGCCACCGCGCCGGACGGCAAGTACAACGTCTATGTGGTGGCCATCGCCAGCGACGGCCCCGACGGCCCCCCCACCACCTGGTTCCAGCGCGACGACAAGGGCCAATGGAGCCCCGTGCAGTGGCCCATGCCCGCCTACGCCATCAAGGCCGACCTGGGCAGCGCCAACCTGTCCGTGCCGCTCGACATCTTCCGCAACTTCCCGGCGCAGGGCCTGCAGAACTCGCGCGTGTACGTGGGCTATGGCATCGACGCCTACGAGATGCTCGGCGCAGGCCGCTTGCGCGAAGTGCTGGTGATGGCCGACGACTGAGGCCACGGCGGTCGGCCCCCGCCAGGGTCGACGCCGGCAGTGCCTTAAGCTCGGCGGGGTCGTCCTTCACGTCCCCCATGCTGCTGCGCATCCTCTCCATCCTGTTTCCCCTGTTCGCCATTGCCGCCCTGGGCTATGCCGTCGGGCGGCGCATGAAGCCCGATCTCTCGACCGCCAACCAGCTCAACCTGGCGGTGTTCGTGCCCGCACTCGTGTTCGGGGCCATGGCGGGCAAGGACTTCCGTGTGCAGGACCACCTGCCACTGCTGCTGGCCACGCTGGCGCTGATCGCCGGCACGGGCGTGGTGGGCTGGCTTGTGGCCCGCGCGCTGGGCCTGGAGCCCAAGACGCTGGTGCCGCCGATGATGTTCAACAACTGCGGCAACCTGGGCCTGCCGCTGGCGGTGCTGGCGTTCGGCCAGGAGGCGCTGGCCCCGGCGATTGCGATGTTCGTGGTGTCCAACGCGCTGCAGTTCTCCTTCGGCATCTGGCTGCTGGACCACCAGGCGCGGCTGCGCACCATGTGGACCTCGCCCTCCATCCTGGCCGCCATCGCGGGGCTGGCGGTGGGCATGGGGGGCATGGCGCTGTGGCCGCCGCTGCTCACGGCCATCCGCATGGTGGGCGATGTGTCCATTCCACTGATGCTGTTCGCGCTGGGTGCGCGCCTGGCGGATTCGCACATCCAGTCCGTCGGCTTCGGCGTCTTCGGCGCCGTGCTGCGCCCGGTGACGGGCATGGCCATCGCCTGGGCTGTGGCCTGGGGCATGGACCTGGCACCGCGCGAGCAGGGCTTGCTGCTGGTGTTCGGCGCCCTGCCCCCTGCGGTGATCAACTTCATCCTCGCCGAACGCTACCGGCAGGAACCCGAGAAGGTGGCCTCGATGGTGCTGATCGGCAACCTGGCAGCCCTGGTGTTCCTGCCCATCGCACTGGCGCTGACGCTGCAATAGCCGCAGCCGACCGCGCCACGAAAAGCGCAGACCGCGCAGGCCTGCGCCGCCTTGCCCCTCGAAGGCCCGGGGGAAATGTCATGAAGGCGCCACGGACGTCGCCGACAGTTGAATCAAATTGTTACATTGGTTCAGCAGCCAGTCCCTCCCATGACCGTTCGCCTGCGCATCATCCTGCTCATCACCCTCACCTTCCTGGCGCTGTGCGCCATCGGTGGCTTCGCGCTCTACCAGTCGTCCCGCGGTGCGCAGCAGGTCAAGGCCGTGACCGAGGGGGTGGTGCCCAGCACCATCCAGTCGGTGGAAATGATGGGGCAGCTCAAGGACGTGCACATAGCCACCATGGCCATGGTGTCGGCACCCGACGGGGAGAGCGCCAAGACCACCTACGAGGCGCTGAGCTCGCGCAAAAGCGAACTCAAGGCAGCCCTGGCTTCGCAGATGCGCCAGGCCGACAGCGATGCGCAGCGCGGCCTGATCAAGGAGGCAGAGATGAGCTTGGAGAACTACTTCCAGGCCATCGACGACACGGCCCAATTCAAGCTCGCCGGCCAGCAGGAGGCCGCGGAGGCCACCATGGCCGCCACCGTGGACCAGTACCTGCGCGAGCAGGGCCAGATGATCGAGGCCGTGCAGGTCGAGAAGCGCCGCGGCAAGGACCAGGCCATCGCCTCGCTGAACGCCAACCTGACCCAGACCACGACGACGCTCACCACGATCACGGTCATCGCCGTGCTGGGCATGGCGGGCATCGGCTTCATGCTGTACCGCCAGATCGTGCGCCCCATCGGCGAGATGGAGCACAAGATGACCGAGATCGCCACCAGCCAGGACTTCTCGCACCGAGTGCCGGTCACCCGAATGGACGAGATCGGGCGCTCGCTCACGGCCTTCAACCTGATGGTGGAGAAGATCCAGGAAAGCACGGAACTCGTGCGCCAGAAGACGGCCGACATCCAGGTCATGCTGCACACCATCCCGCAGGGCATCATGACCCTGCAGGCCGGCGGCGTGATCCACCCCGAATACTCGGACCACCTGGCCAGCATCGTGGAAACCAGCGATCTCGCGGGGCGCAGTGTGACCGATGTGCTGCTGGCCCATACCGACCTGGGCGCGGATGCACTGTCGCAAGCGACGACGGCCATCGATGCCTGCATCGGCGAAGACGCCATGAACTTCGATTTCAATGCCCACCTGCTGCCGGGCGAGGTGAGCGTGCGCTTCGCGGATGGCAAGACCAAGGTGCTGGACCTCACCTGGTCGCCCATCGCCTCGGGCGACGGCAGCACCGAGCGCCTGATGCTGTGCGTGCGCGACGTGACCGAACTGCGCGAGCTGGCACGCTCCGCGCAGGCGCAAAAGCAGGAGCTGGCAATGATCGGCGAGGTGCTCGCCGTGCAACAGGAAAAGTTCCACGACTTCGTGGACAGCTCGGCCTCCTTCGTGCTGCACAACCAGCGCCTGCTGGATGGCTCGGCCACCGATGCGGCAGCCCGCGCGGCCGCCGTGGCAGAGCTGTTTCGCAACATGCACACCATCAAGGGCAATGCCCGCACCTACGGCCTGCTGCAGCTGGCCGACTTGGCGCACGCGGCCGAGCAGCGCTACGACGCGCTGCGCCAGGACCTCTCTGGCTGGGACAGCGCGGCACTGGATGCCGAGCTGCAGGCGGTGCGCGCATCGCTGGACAGCTACGCGCACATCAACGATACCAAGCTGGGCCGCAAGGGCCCCGGGCGCCGCGGCAGCGTGGAGAAGTACCTGATGGTGCCGCGCGAACGCATCGACGAACTGGTGAACGCGGCGGGCAGTGCCCTGCAAGGCAGCAAGGACCTGCATGCCACGCGTGCCATGCTGGAACAGGTACAGCACGCCTTGCAGCTGCTGGGCACCCACACGCTGCACAACGTGCTGGAGACGGTGGTGGACTCGCTGCCCGACCTGGCGCTGGAACTGGGCAAGCAGGTGCCCAGGGTCGTCATCGCCGATGGCGGCATCGTGCTGCGCACCCAGGTGACCGACGTGCTGCGCAACGCCTTCATGCACCTGCTGCGCAACGCGCTCGACCACGGCATCGAAGCCCCGCCGGGCCGGGCCGCGCAAGGCAAGGCGCCACAGGGCCGGATCGAGATCGCCATGGGCCAGGCGGATGGCCAGATCACGCTGCGGCTTTCCGATGACGGCCGGGGCCTGGACCTGGACCGCATCCGCGCAAAAGCCATTGCATCGGGCCTCGTGCAGGAAGACAGCGCTTTGGCTCCGGCAGAGACCGCGCAGTTGATCTTTGCACCCGGTTTTTCCACGGCCAGCGAAGTGACCGCCATCTCGGGACGCGGGGTGGGCATGGACGCGGTGAAGGCCTTCATCGAATCCGTGGGCGGCAGCATCGCGCTGGAACTCCAGCCGGCCGATGGGCAAGCAGGCCACGCACCGTTCCACACCGTGATCCACCTGCCCGCCCAGTACGGCGTGGCACGCCGCGCCCCGGCGGAACATGCCGAGAAGGAAGCGCAATGATGGAAGTGCTGATTCTGCTGTGCGGCTGCGCGCTGGGCGCCGTGGTCGGCTGGTGGCTGTGCGGCCGCACGCTGCGCAACGCAGCCTTGCAGACCGAGGACGTCGGCAAGGATGCGCAATGGGAAGTGGAGAACGAGAATGCCCGGCTCCAATCCCAGGTCGATCACTTGCACAGCTCGCTGCAGCAGGCACAGGCCAGCATGCAGAACGCCATTGGGCAGTGGGAGCAGGAACAGCGCCAGATCGAGCACAGTGCCGGCCAGCAGACGCAAGCCGTGGTGCGGGCCGTGGTGCAGGGTGCCATGGGCCACAGCCAGACGCTGGCCAAGGCACTGGCCGATCTGCAGGGCATCAGCAAGACCTTCGAGCGCTGGCATGCCGACATGAGCAAGCTCGTGACCCACAACAAGGACATGCACGAGAAGAACGACGAGTTCGCACGCATCGTGCGCCAAATGGTGATCGTGGCGCTCAACGCATCGATCGAGGCAGCCCGCGCGGGCGGCGCGGGCCGCGGCTTCGCCGTGGTGGCCAACGAGATGCGCACACTGTCGGTGAATGCCGAGGCCCTGTCCAAGCACTACCGGGACAACCTCTACAAGAACGACCTGATCGCCACCACCACCTTCCAGGACATGCAGGCCGGCGGCAAGATGATCATCAACGCGTCCATGGGGCTGGAGCTGACGAATCGCAAGATCCAGGCCGCCCTGTCTGCCTGAGCCATCCGCCATGACGTTGAGCCAACGCGCCAGGGACAGCCTGGACAGCATGATGATCGCCGGCCTGCGCCAGGGCATGGGGCCGCAGCATTCGGAGATGCAGATCCGCACCGTGCCTGCGGTGGAGCAGGACTCGCTCACCCACATGGCGGTGCTGTCGATTGCCTCCTATTCGTTTCGCGTCATCGCAGCGCTGCACTTTGCGCACGATGCGCGCACGCGTGCATGGATTGCGGGCGTGGTCGGGCAGGACGAGCGCGAGATGGGCCCGCAGCCATTCATCGACGCCATCTGCGAGGTCGGCAACATGTGCTGCGGCGCCATGAACCGTGAGCTGGGCGCCTTCTACGATTGCCTGGGCCTGTCGACCCCACAGATCCTGGATATCCGCAGCCTGCCTCACATGGCGCAGATCGGCACCGACCACCTGCAGCATTTCCGCATCGACATGCCCGGCGGTCTGCCGCTGCATGCCACCCTGTGCGCCCGTGCCTACACCCCCATGGACTTCCATTGGAAGCCGCCCGAGGTCGAACAGGTCGCGGGCGAACTGGAATTTTTCTGACCACTTTTGAAGGACTCGCACCATGGCCAACATCCTCGTCGTCGACGACTCCAGCACCGTGCGCAACGAAGTCGGCGGCTTCCTGGGCAAGAACGGTTTCGACGTCGCTTTCGCCGTGGACGGCCGCGACGGCCTGACCCAGCTGCAGCAGGACCCGCGCATCAAGCTCGTGGTCTGCGACGTGAACATGCCCCACATGGATGGCCTGACCATGGCCGAGAAGGTGCGCAGCGAACTCAGGAACAGCGGCGTCAACATCGTGATGCTGACCACCGAGAACTCGCCCGCAATGAAGGAGCGCGGCAAGGCCGCCGGCATCCGCGGCTGGATTGTCAAGCCGTTCAACGGCCCGGCCGTGCTTGGCTCGTTCCAGAAACTGGTCGGTGCCTGAGCCTCTGCGCTATGGCGTAGGTGCGGCCGGCGCAATGCGCAGCGGTATGGTGATCGGCCCGTTGTTGACCAGGTGCACCTGCATCTCGGTGGCGAAGCGGCCGGTGGCCACCACCGGGTGCAGGGCGCGCGCCTGCTGCACCAGGTAGTCGAACAGGCGGCGCCCGTCGTCGGGTGCTGCGGCCTGGGTGAAGCTCGGACGGTTGCCGCCCGTGGTGTCGGCGGCCAGCGTGAACTGGCTCACCAGCAGCAGCCCGCCGGCCACGTCCTGCAGGCTGCGGTTCATCTTGCCGGCATCGTCGCCGAAGATGCGCAGCTTGAGCAGCTTGGCCAGCAGTTTGTCAGCCTCGGCCTCGGTATCGCCGCGCTCGGCGCACACCAGCACCAGCAGGCCGGCGCCGATGGCGCCCACGGTGGTTCCATCCACATCCACGCGGGCTTCGCGCACGCGTTGCAAGACACTGATCACGTCACATCCTTGGGGTCGTCAAAATGGGCTTCCACATCGGTGGGCAGCAGTTCGATGGTCGCACGCAGGCCAGGCACGGCGGCCATCAGCGCCCGCTCCACCTGGCCACGCAACTCGGCGGCCTGGCCCAGGGTCCAAATGGCTGGCACATGCAGATGCAGATCGACGAATTGGCGCTGGCCGGCCCGGCGTGTGGACACATGGTCAAAGCGCAGCACCCCCGGTGCCTGCCCTTGCACGAACTGCTGCAGGGTGGCTTCAATGCGGGCCTGCACCTCGGGCGGGGCGGCCTCGTCCATCAACCCCTGGGATGAGCGCCAGACCAGCGACACGCCTTCCTTGAGGATGTTGATCGCCACGGCGATGGCGGCCACGGCATCGAGCCAGAGCCAGCCAGTGAGCGCCGCACCGGCAATGCCGACCAGCACCCCGGCCGAAGTCCACACGTCGGTGACAAGGTGGCGGGCATCGGCTTCCAGCGCAATCGAGCGGTACGCACGGGCGGACCGGAACATGAACCAGGCCAGCAGGCCGTTGAGGCCGGAACTCACCGCCGAGAGCACCAGGCCCCAACCCACCTGCTCCAGGGGTTGCGGGTCGAACAGCCGATGCCCGGCCGCCCAGAAGATGCCCAACGACACGCCAACGATCAGGATGCCTTCGAAGCCGGATGAAAAATACTCGGCCTTGTGGTGGCCGTACGGGTGGTTGTCGTCCGTTGGGCGTTGCGCCACGGTGACCATGGCCAGGGCAAAAATGGCGCTGGCCAGGTTGACGAAGGACTCCAGGGCGTCCGACAGCAGCCCCACCGAGCCGGTCACGTACCAGGCCAGCGTCTTGAGAACGATGGTGACCAGCGCCACGGCCACGGACGCCCACAGCAGGTTGCGCGGCGTGAACCAGGGGTGCAGGGTGGAGGCAGTGGGGGGCATGGGCGGGTGGAGGCGTTCGGACAGGATTACAACAGACCCGGCCGTGCCAGAATCCGCCCCATGACCAAGGCATGGCGCCATCGCCTCGCAGGATTGCTGTTGTGGGCCCTCGTGGCGGCTGCCGGTGCCGGCTGGCTGGCGCATGCGCGCGTGGAACAGCTGCGCGCGGCCTTCGATACGGACGCGCGCATCGTGCACCGGCTGCTGAGCCAGCGCGTGGTGCAGCACGATGCGGTGATGGCCACGCTGGCGCTGCTGCAGCCCCCGGTGCCCGGCGCCGTGGCCGACACGGCGGCGGCATCGACCCTGCCTCGCCTGCCGTCCGTCTACCCCCAGATCCTGGCCGTGCTGCAGCGCCCGGCTGCGGGTGCCTGGCCCGCTGCGCAGAAGGCCGCGCTGGATGCAGCCGAGGCGGCCTCGCGCCGCTCCGGCCGCGCCGAGATGGCCCTGGCCGACCTGGGCGCCGGCCGCTACCACCTGGTGCTGGCCGGCACCCCGGCCAGCTATGCGCTGCAGATCGACCTGGCGGCCACCGTGCCGCTGGACGAATGGCCCATGAACCCGGTGACCAGCCCGGTGCGTGTGGCGCTGGAGCGGGCCGGCCAGTCCTTCGTCGTGCAGCCAGGGCGCCGGCTGGACCGCATGGGCTGGCACTTCAGCGTGCACAAGCTGCTGGCATCGCCGAGCCAGCCCCTGGACGTGGTGGCCGAGCGCACCGTGACCCCGGCCGAACTGCCCTGGTGGGCCATGCTGGGCTGGTGCGTGCTCACGGCAGCCCTGTGGGCCGGCGCGCTGGCCTGGTGGCGCCAGCGCGTGGCACGCCAGCGGGCCGAAGAGCTGCTGCGCCTGGGCCAGGTGGCCCGGCTCAATACCCTGGGCGAGCTGGCAGCCGGCATGGCGCACGAGCTCAACCAACCCCTCACGGCCTTGCTGGCCAGCACCCAGGCCGCCAAGCGCCTGCTGGGCGAATCGCCACCCGACCTGGACACCGCCTTCGACGCCATGGGCCGCGCCGTGGAGCAGGCGCGTCGCGCATCGGCCGTGGTGGGCCGGCTGCGCCGCCTGGTCGAGCGCCCCGACCTGGCCGGGCAGGCCCATCCGCTGGCCCTGCCCGCCGCCGTGCAGGACGTACTGCACCTGGTGGAGCCCGAACTGCAGCAGCGCGGCGTGGCACTGGTCCTGGAGGCGGAACCCGACCTGCCTGCGGTGCTGGCCGAACCCGTGGCCCTGCAGCAGATCGTGCACAACCTGGTGATGAATGCCCTGCAGGCCATGGAGCAGGTGCCGGCCGCCGAGCGCCGGCTGGAGCTGCACCTGGCCCGGCAGGACACGGGCCAGGTGGCACTGACCGTGCGCGACCATGGCCCGGGCATACCGGCCGAGGCGCGCGAGCGCCTGTTCGAGCCCTTCTACACCACGCGCGAAGGCGGCCTGGGCCTGGGGCTCACGCTGTGCGAAAGCCTGGCCCAGGCCATGGGTGCGCAGCTGTGGCTGGCACCCGCTGCAGGCCGGGGCGCGGCCTTCGTGCTGGTGCTGCCGGTCACGGCGCAGGCCCCCGCTGCAGCGCACCCGGCTGCCCCCCTCCACACCCCCGTGCTTCCATGACCGACCATGCCACGCCCCTGTCCCCGCTGATCCACCTGGTGGACGACGATGCCGCCGTGCGCGAGGGCCTCGCCCTGCTGATCGGCACCGTGGGCCTGCGGGTGCAGGCCTGGGCCGACCCGCTGGCCTTTGCCGCAGGCTTCGACCGCGCCAGCATCGGCGCCATCGTGCTTGACGTGCGCATGCCGGGCACCAGCGGTCTGGCCCTGCTGGAGCACCTGCTCAAGCAGGGCGTGGACCAGCCTGTGATCATGCTCACCGGCCATGGCACGGTGGACATGTGCCGCCGCGCATTCAAGGCTGGTGCTGCCGAGTTCCTCGAAAAGCCGGTGGACGACGAGGTGCTGCTCGAAGCGCTGCAGAACGCGGTGCGCCAGCACGTGCGCTCGCGCGAGCGCCACCAGGCCGACCAGCAGGCACGCGAGCGCCATGCCCAGCTCTCGGCGCGCGAACGCGAGGTGCTGGGCCTGATCGTCGAAGGCCTGACCAACAAGGAGATCGGCCGTGCGCTGGAGCTCTCGCCGCGCACCGTGGAAACCCACCGCGCCAACCTGTTCGCCAAGCTCGGGGCCGAGTCGCTGGCCCAGTTGATAAGGCGCTACGCCGCGCTGGTGGACGGCGCTCCGTAGTTCTACGGAGGCCCGCGCGTAGCCGCACGAATGGTGCCGGCGGCCCGCATTTTTTACAGTTCTCCCACGGCCTGACGACCTGCCAGGCCGGCCTTCCAAACCACCGGAGAACACACCATGCAACGCCACTTCAAGACCGCCGCCATCGCCCTCGCCTTCATCGCCACCGCTGCCAGCGCTGAAGGCGTGCGCACCGAAAAGAATATCTCGCTGGACCTGGCCACGCAGATCGCCGCCCAGACCGTGGCCACCTGCACCGCCAACGGCTATGCCGTGACCGCCACCGTGGTGGACCGCGCCGGCACCGTGCGCGCCGTGTACCGCGCCGACAATGCCGGCCCGCACACGCTGGAAGCCAGCCGCCTGAAGGCCTACACCTCGGCATCGGCCAAGAACACCACGCTGGCCATGATGGAAGGCGCCCAGAAGAACCCCGCTGCCGCCAACCTGGTCAACATCCCCGGCTACCTGCTGCTGGGCGGCGGCGTGCCCGTGAAGGTGGGCAACGAAGTGATCGGCGCCGTGGGCGTGGGCGGTGCGCCCGGCGGCCACCTGGACGAGCAATGCGCCGTGGCCGGCATCGCCAAGGTGCAGGACCTGCTCAAGTAAGCCACACCTGACCGACCAGGAAAGAGCCATGGCCCACCGCACCGCCCCTTCTTTTTCGAGCACGGCGCGTGCGCTGTGCGCCATTGCCGCCACCCTGGCCTTCGCTGCCCTGCAGCCGGCCCAGGCCCAGGTTCCGCCCAACCCGGCGGAACTGGCGGCCTACCAGGGCGTGCATGCCGCTGCGGCACAGGGCGACACTGCCGCCCTGCAGCGCCTGCTCGCAGGCCCGAGTGCCGCAGCACAGCTCAATGCCCGCGACGCCCACGGCCGCACGCCCCTGCACGTGGCCGCCTTCGCGCGCCAGCGCGAGGCCATCCGCTTGCTGGCCAGGGCCGGTGCTGGGCTGGATCTGCTGGAAAACGACCGCTACGACGCGGTGACGATTGCCGCCGTGGCCGACGACGAGGACACCCTGGCCCTGCTGCTCTCGCTGGGTGCCAGCGCGAAGCAGGTGACCAGCCGCTACGACGGCACCGCCCTGATCGCCGCCGCCCACCTGGGGCACGACGGCGTGGTACGCCAGCTGATCGCGGCCGGCGCACCGCTGGACCATGTGAACAACCTGCACTGGACAGCGCTGATCGAGTCCATCGTGCTGGGCAACGGCGGGCCACGCCACCAGGCCACGCTCAAGGCCCTCGTCAAGGCGGGGGCCAGCCAGGCACTGACCGACCGGCAGGGCAACACGCCGCTGCAACTGGCGAAGCAGCGGGGCTACGATGCCATGGTGCAGATGCTGGTCAGTCGGTGACCAGGCGGGCCTTCACGGACTTGCCTTTGACCTTGCCGCTGTTGAGGCGGTCGGCCACCTGGCGGCCCACGGTGCGGTCCACCGCCACGTAGGTGGAGAACTCGTTGACGTTGATCTTGCCGATCTGCTCGCGGGTGAAGCCCATCTCGCCGGTGAGAGCACCGAGCACGTCGCCGGCACGGATCTTCTCCTTGCGGCCACCGATGATCTGGATGGTGGCCATGGGCGGCACCAGCGGCCCGCTGCCGGTGGGCGTGAGTTCGGCCAAGGGGTAAAAGCGCGACTCGCGGCCCTGCAGCTGCTCGATCTTGCCCACGCTGCCCATCTCGTCCATGCTGGCCAGGTTCAGCGCCAGGCCCTCGGCATCGCCCCGGCCGGTGCGGCCAATGCGGTGGATGTGCACCTCGGCGTCGGGCGTCACGTCCACGTTGATCACGGCCGCCAGGTTGGCGATATCGAGACCGCGCGCGGCCACGTCGGTGGCCACCAGCACCGAGCAGCTGCGGTTGGCGAACTGCACCAGCACCTGGTCGCGCTCGCGCTGCTCCAGCTCACCATACAGCGCCAGGGCGCTGAAGCCCTGGGCCTGCAGCACGGCCACCAGGTCGCGGCACTGCTGCTTGGTGTTGCAAAAGGCCAGCGACGACTCGGGCCGGAAGTGGTCCAGGATCTGCGACACGGTGTGCAGGCGCTCGGAATTCTTCACCTCGTACCAGCGCTGCTCGATCTTGCCCTCGGCATGCTGGGCCTGCACGGTGATCTGCTCGGGCGCCTTCATGAACTGCTGGCTCAGCTTGGCGATGCCCTCGGGGTAGGTGGCAGAGAACAGCAGGGTCTGGCGCTCCTTGGGGCACTGGCGCGCCACGGTGGCGATGTCGTCGAAGAAACCCATGTCCAGCATGCGGTCGGCCTCGTCGAGCACCAGGGTGTTGAGCGCTTCCAGCGACAGGTGCTGGCGCTCCAGGTGGTCCATCACGCGGCCGGGCGTGCCGACCACGATGTGGGCACCGTGCTCCAGGCTCACGGTCTGGCCGCGCAGCGGCACGCCGCCACACAGCGTGACGACCTTGATGTTCTCCTCGGCCCGCGCCAGGCGGCGGATCTCGGTGGTCACCTGGTCGGCCAGCTCGCGCGTGGGGCACAGCACCAGCGCCTGCACGGCAAAGCGACGCGGGTTGAGGTTGGCCAGCAGGGCCAGGGCGAAGGCCGCCGTCTTGCCGCTACCGGTGCTGGCCTGGGCGATCAGGTCCTTGCCCAGCAGGGCGGGCGGCAGGCTGGCGGCCTGGATAGGGGTCATCTGCGTGTAGCCCAACTGCTGCAGATTGGCCAGCGTGGCGGGGCTCAGGGCCAGCGTGCTGAAGTCAGTGCCGGCTTGGTTTTCTTTGGAGGTCATGGCCCCGATTATCCGGGGCGCGCCGGAAAAGAACTATTTGCCCTGCCATGTGCATAGGGAGAACTACCTTACGCCGGCGTCAGGTGAATCGGCTATAACGGAATACAGCGCAGGAACCGGGTGGTACATGCCAGAAACGATCAACGCAGCCAGCACCGCAGAGCAGGCCCGCTCCAGCGACCTGCTGCTGCGCCTGATCGCGGACTCCGTGCCCGCGCTGATGGCCTATTTCGACCTGCCCGGCCTGCACTGCCTGTTCGCCAACCAGGGCTATGCGGCCTACAACGGCCATTCCACCGAATCCATCCTCGGCCTCACGGTGCAGGAAGCCATTGGCGACAAGGCCTGGCAGGCCATACAGCCCCATGTGGAGCGCTCCACCCGGGGCGAGCACGTCAAGTACGCGCGCGAGCAGACCCTGCCCAATGGCGAAGTGCGCATGATCGAAGTGAATCTCATCCCGCACTTCGAAGGCGTGCAGAAGGATCGGCAACTGGGCTCCTTCGTGCTGATCACCGACATCACCGAGCGCTGGCGTGCCGAGCGCTCGGTGCGCGAGAGCGAAGAGCGCATGCGCAAGTTCACCGAAGCCACGGACGAGGCCATCGTGTTCCACCGCGACGGCCTGATCTCCGACGGCAACGAGGCCTTGTACCGGCTCACCGGCTATGCGCTGCACGAGGTGGTGGGCCTGTCCATCTTCAACTTCATCAGCCCCGAATGGCGCGCCGTGGCGCTCGACTACACGCGCAGCGGCCGCGAAGACCCCTACGAGGTCACCATACGCCACAAGGATGGCCATGCCATCCCGGTGGAGGTGGTGGGCAAGACCATGCCGTTCCACCATGCGGACTACCGCATCGTCGTGGTGCGCGACATCACGGCGCGCAAGCAGGCGCAGGAGCGCGAGGCCTTCAACGCCCTGCACGACTCGCTCACGCAGTTGCCCAACCGCCGCCACCTGATGGACCGATTGGCCAAGGCGCTGGCCCGCCGCCAGGGCCAGATGGCGGTGCTGTTCGTGAACCTGGACCATTTCAAGACCGTGAACGATTCGCTCGGCCACCACGCCGGCGACCAGCTGCTGCGCGAAGTGGCCGACCGGCTGCGCCACGCTGTGGGCGAAGCCGACGTGGTGGCCCGCCTGGGCAGCGACGAGTTCGTGCTGGTGCTCACCAGCATCCACGCGCCCGAGGATGCGGCCCGGGTGGCCGACGCCGTGCTGCAGGCCATGCGCACTGTCTTCACGGTAGGCCACCTGCCGCTGACCATGTCGCCGTCCATCGGCATCAGCCTGTTCCCGGACGATGGGGCCACCGGCGACGCGCTGCTGCGCTGCGCCGACGCGGCCATGCAGCAGGCCAAGGACAGCGGCCGCGGCAACCGCCAGTTCTACCAGCCCGGTATGGACCTGCGCGCCATGGAAGTGCTGCAGCAGGAGCGCCTGCTGCGCGAGGCCATCGCAGACAACGCCTTCGTGCTGCACTACCAGCCGCAGATCTGCCTGAAGGACGGCACGCTCCGGGGCTTCGAGGCCCTGGTGCGCTGGAACCACCCGGTGCGCGGTCTGGTGGGCCCCACCGATTTCATCGCTTTCGCCGAGTCGCGCGGGCTCATCACGCCGATTGGCCGCTGGGTGCTGCACGAGGCCTGCCGCCAGCTCAAGGCCTGGCAGGACGAGGGGCTGGCCCTGGTGCCGGTGGCCGTGAACCTGTCGGCCCTGGAGTTTCGCCAGCGCGATGTGGCCGGCGAGATCGCCGCCGCCCTCACGGCCACGGGCCTGGCACCGCAGTACCTGGAGATCGAGCTGACCGAATCGGTGCTGATGCACCAGAACGGCCAGGTGCTCGATACGCTGCAAGCGCTCAAGGACCTGGGCGTGGGCATCTCCATCGATGATTTCGGCACCGGCTACTCGTCGCTGGCCTACCTCAAGCGCTACCCCATCGACAAGCTCAAGATCGACCGCTCCTTCGTGATGGACACCCCAGGCAGCGCCGACGATGTGGCCATCGTCACCGCCATCGTGCAGATGGGACGCAGCCTGCAGCTCCAAACCGTGGCCGAGGGGGTAGAGACTGCCGAGCAGATGGCCCTGCTGCGCAGCCTGGGCTGCGACCTGATCCAGGGACACCTGATCTCCGTGCCCCTGGACGCCCCTGCCATCCGCCAGTGGCTGCTGGGCCAGGGCGCGCAAACTGCGGCCTGAACGCCACACCGGCCCCGGGAGAGGGTCCGACAGGGCGGTTTCCCGTGAATTTCTGGTGCAGTGCAGGTAGCTGTCATCCCCACCACCCCGCCGCATGTGGACAATAGGGCCATGCCCCTGATTCCCGACTTCATCGCCCCCACCCGCCACACCGACCCGGCCGAGGCCCTGGCCCAGGTGCAGCGCATCTACCAGCAGCAGATCGGCCACCTGCGCGAGGCCATGCACCAGTTCGTGTCCGGCGATACGCCGGCGGGGCATGTACGCGCCTTCTACCCCTTCGTGCGCATCCACACCACCACGGTGGCACGGGCGGACACCAAGCTGGCCTATGGCTTCGTGGAAGGGCCCGGCCGCTACGAGACCACGCTGACCCGCCCGGACCTGTTTGGCCACTACTATGCCGAGCAGTTCCGCCTGCTGCGCAAGAGCCACAACGTGGAACTGGAAGTGGGCACCAGCGCACAGCCCATTCCGATCCACTTCTCGTTCGCCGAGCACGACCACATCGAAGGCACACTGACGCAGGAGCGCCGCATGCTGATGCGCGACGTGTTCGACCTGCCCGATCTGGCCGCCATGGACGACGGCATCGCCAACGGCACCTGGGCGCCGCGCCAGGGCGAGGCACAGCCGCTGTCGCTGTTCACCGCGCCACGTGTGGACTACTCGCTGCACCGCCTGCGCCACTACACGGGCACGGCACCCGAGTGGTTTCAGAACTTCGTGCTGTTCACCAACTACCAGTTCTACATCGACGAGTTCGTGCGCCTGGGCCATGCCGAGATGGCCAAACCCGACAGCGAGTACGTGGCCTTCATCGAGCCGGGCAACGTGATCACGCGCCGCGTCGGCCTGCCGGCGGCGGAGGCCGACGCCCTGGGCGTGGCCCCGCCGCGCCTGCCGCAGATGCCCGCCTACCACCTGGTGCGCCAGGACCGCAGCGGCATCACCATGGTCAACATCGGCGTGGGCCCGGCCAACGCCAAGACCATCACCGACCACATCGCCGTGCTGCGCCCGCATGCCTGGATGATGCTGGGCCACTGCGCTGGCCTGCGCAACAGCCAGCAACTGGGCGACTATGTGCTGGCGCATGCCTACGTGCGCGAAGACCACGTGCTCGACGAGGAGTTGCCGCTGTGGGTGCCGATCCCGGCGCTGGCCGAGATCCAGGTGGCGCTGGAGCAGGCCGTGGCCGACGTGACCCAGATCGCCGAAGCCGACCTCAAGCGCATCATGCGCACCGGCACCGTGGCCAGCACCGACAACCGCAACTGGGAGCTCTTGCCCGACAACATGCCCCAGCGCCGCTTCAGCCAGAGCCGCGCCGTGGCGCTGGACATGGAAAGCGCCACCATCGCGGCCAACGGTTTCCGCTTTCGCGTGCCCTACGGCACCCTGCTGTGCGTGAGCGACAAGCCGCTGCACGGCGAGATCAAGCTGCCCGGCATGGCCAACCACTTCTACCGCGAGCGGGTGGACCAGCACCTGCGCATCGGCATGCGCGCCATCGAGATCCTGCGCGAGGGCGGCATTCACCGCCTGCACAGCCGCAAGCTGCGCAGCTTTGCCGAGGTGGCATTCCAGTAATACCATCCCCGCCACACGGCGGCGCACCCATCCATGCCACTGGACTTTCTGACACTGATGGCGGTGATGGCCGCCAACCTGTTCATGATCTCGGCCGCCCTGCCGCTGATCATGGGCCCCGGGGTGAGCCCGGCGGCCCGCTGCGTGCAGGCCAGCATGCTGCTGCAGGCCACGGCCTGGGCCGCCATCATCGCGGCTGGCTACTGGTGGGACCAGGCCCTGTCCACCCTGTCGGTGGCCTGCAACGCGCTGGCGCAGTGGATGCTGTACCGCGCTTTGGGCGAATGGCTGGGCGAGCGGCCCTTGAAGTCCCTGCTGCTGGTGCTGGTGGTGATCACCCCGCTGGGCTACACGCTCGCCTTTGGCGACTATGCCTGGCGCGTGGGCTGGGCCAACCTGCTGATGGCCGCCATCCTGCTCATCGTGGCACGCGCCACGCTCTACCCTGCACGCTATGCCGACCCACGCTGGCGGCGCCTGCTGATGGCCTGCCTGGTCACCTCGGCGGCGTTCACCCTGGCGCGCGGCATGCTGGGCGCCTTCACCGACCAGTACCCGAGCTTTCGCACCCCCCACCCCGTGAACCTGGCGGCGGCCGTGGCCACCAATGTCTGCTTGGTGCTGGGCACCGTGGCCCTGCTGGTGGCTTGGCGTGCCGAGGCCGAGCAGAAGCTGCGCGCGCTGGCCATGACCGATGGGCTCACCGGCGTGCTCAACCGGCGCGGCTTCACCAAGCAGGCCGAGAACATGCTCTCGCACGCCTGGCGCCACCACCTGCCGCTCACGGCACTGGTGCTGGACCTGGACTATTTCAAGCAGATCAACGACACCCACGGCCATGAGAGGGGCGACCGGGCGCTGAAGCTGTTTGCCCGCCTGCTCGAGGAAACCTGCCGCACCGGTGACCTCGTCGGGCGGCTCGGGGGCGAGGAATTCGGCGTGCTGCTGCTGCACAACAGCGCGCCTGCGGGACTTGCCTTCGACCGCCGCCTGCGCACGCGCCTGCACGACGCCAGCGCCGCCGAACTGGGTTTCACGCTTGACTACAGCGCCGGCATGGCCGTGCTGCTGCCTGCGGAAACGCGCCTGCCGGACCTGATGGCCCGGGCCGATGCCGCGCTCTACCTGGCCAAGGCCCAAGGCCGCGGCCGCATGGTCGAGGCCTGAGAGGCTGAGAGTCTTTCGTCCATGCCCGCCTTGCACGCCAAAACACCCCGGCTCGTCGTTGCAAATGCTCGCCATAGCCCGAGCTATGGCTGTGCTTTGCGCCTAGATCCAGGGCGTTCTGGCGCGCCCCTCGGACACGGCCAAAAAACTCCCAGCCTCTGAGCGCACCCCGTATTCCGGTATCGCACACAATCGGTGCATGACGGATCTATTCGAAGTGCGCGATCTGCGCAAAAGCTATGGCGAAACCACGGTGGTCAACGACGTCTCGTTCGCCATCGCCCCCGGTGAATGCCTGGGTGTGATCGGCCCCAACGGCGCGGGCAAGACCACCACCATCCGCATGTGCCTGGGCCTGGCCAACCCCGACAGCGGCAGCGTGCGCTTTTACCCCAGCGCTGGTGCTGCCCCGCTGCACATGCCGCACGACGCCCTGGCCATCAAGGCGCAGATCGGGGTGGTGACGCAGTTCGACACGCTGGACCCGGATTTCACCTGCTACGAAAATCTGCGCGTGTTCGGCCGCTACTTCGGCATCAAGGGCCCGGCCATGGACGAGCGCGTGCCCAAACTGCTCGAATTCGCGGCCCTCACGCACAAGGCGAACGCCAAACCCGGTGAATTGTCGGGCGGCATGAAGCGGCGGCTGAGCCTGGCGCGCGCCCTGGTCAATGACCCGCGCCTGCTGCTGCTGGACGAACCCACCACGGGCCTCGACCCCCAGGCCCGCCACCTGATGTGGGAGCGGCTGCAATTGCTGCTGCAGCAGGGCAAGTCCATTTTGCTGACCACCCACTTCATGGACGAGGCCGAGCGCCTGTGCTCGCGCCTGCTGGTGCTCGACCATGGCAAGAAGATCGCCGAAGGCCGCCCGCGCGAACTCATCGCCCGGCACCTGGAGCCAGACGTGGTGGAAGTCTTCGGCGTGGGCGCCGTGGCTCTGGCCGAAGATGCCGCGCTGCGCCCCCTGGCGGCGCGCGTGGAGGTCAGCGGCGAAACGGTGTTCTTCTACACCCAGAACGCCCAGCCCCTGCTGCACGCGCTGGGCGCACACCCACACCTGCGCACACTGCACCGGCCTGCCAATCTGGAGGACCTGTTCCTCAAGCTCACAGGGCGCCAGATCCGTGAGGACGGTTGAACGGAATCAGGCCTTGCGCGGTTTCACCTTGCTGGCGGCCAGCTTGGCGTTGTCTCGCGCGGTGTGCACGTCCGCAGCACGCGCCAGGGCCACGCCCATGCGGCGCTTGGTGAAGCTCTCTGGCTTGCCGAACAGGCGCAGGTCGGTATCGGGCACGCGCAGGGCCTCTTCCACGCCGTCGAAGACGATGCCCACGGCGTCCACGCCGCCGTAGATCACGGCGCTCGCGCCGGGGTTGCGCAGGCTGGTGTCCACCGGCAGGCCCAGGATGGCGCGGGCGTGCAGCTCGAACTCGCTCTGGTTCTGGGTGCACAGGGTGACCAGGCCGGTGTCGTGCGGGCGGGGGCTCACTTCGCTGAACCAGACGTCCTGGCCCTTGACGAACAGCTCCACCCCGAACAGGCCCTGGCCGCCCAGGTTGTCGGTCACGGCTTTGGCGATCTGGCGCGATTTTTCGAGCGCTGCCGGGTGCATGGGGTGGGGCTGCCAGCTTTCCACGTAGTCACCGCTGACCTGCACGTGGCCGATGGGGTCGCAGAAATGGGTCTCGATCTGGCCATCGGCGCCCACGGCGCGCACGGTGAGCTGGGTGATCTCGTAGTCGAAGTCGATGAAGCCCTCGACGATGACGCGGCCGTGGCTCACCCGCCCGCCAGCCATGGCGTAGTCCCAGGCGGTCTTCACGTCGCCGGGGCCGTCGATCTTGCTCTGGCCCTTGCCCGAGCTGCTCATCACCGGCTTGACGATGCAGGGGTAGCCGATGCCGCCGTCGATGGCAGCCTGCAGCTCGTCCAGCGAATTGCAGAATTGGTAGGGGCTGGTGGGCAGGCCCAGGGTTTCGGCGGCCAGCACGCGGATGCCTTCGCGGTCCATGGTCAGGCGCGCGGCGCGTGCGGTGGGGATCACGCGCACGGTGCCGGCGGCCTCCAGCTCTTCGAGCATGGGGGTGGCGATGGCCTCGATCTCGGGCACCACCAGGTGCGGGCGCTCGGCCTCGATCAGCGCCTTGAGCTGGGCCGGGTCGCTCATGGTGATGGTGCGGCGGTGGTGGGCCACCTGCTGGCCGGGTGCGTTCTCGTAGCGGTCGACCGCAATGGTTTCCACGCCCAAGCGCTGCAGCGCGATCAGCACCTCCTTGCCGAGCTCACCCGAGCCCAACAGCATGACTTTGGTGGCATGGGGGGACAAGGGGGTTCCGAAGGTGGTCATGGCGGTGCTTTCGACAGGATGGGAGGGGTGGAGAAAAGGAATCGGGCAGGCGGCTGACCGCTCCGGGTAGCGACTTTAATGCACCGGACCGCCCGGACACCCATCGCGGCGGGCGCAAAACTTGCAAGAAGCACCCACATGACCGCCCCGCCATCCCCCGGCAAGCCCCGTGCTCAGGACACGCCCGACTGGCATGCGCAAGAGTTGCTGCTGATGCGCGAGGTGATGCGCCTGATTGGCCGCAGCCTGGCGCCGGGCCTGGTACTGCGCGAGATGCTGCACCTGATGAGCGAACTGCTGGGCCTGAACCGCGGGCGGATCGTGCTGGTGGATGCACCGGCGGGCGCGACCGCTGCTGCTGCGCGCACCTCCTCCATCCAGCACGCCTATGGCCTCACGCAGGCCGAGGTGGAGCGCGGGCGCTACGCCTGGGGCGAGGGCATCACCGGGAGGGTGCTGTCTACAGGGCAACCCGCCATCGTGCAGGACATCGATGCCGAGCCGCTGTTCCTGGCGCGCGCGGTGCGGCGCAGCCACCTGCCGCCCGAGACGGTGGCATTCATCGCCCTGCCCATCGAGCTCAACCACGCGCCCATCGGGGTGCTGGCCTGCCACCGCATCCGCAGCCGCCAGCGCCACCTGAACGACGACCTGGCCGTGCTGCGCGTGCTGGCCACGCTGGTCGGCCAGTTGCTGCAGCTCGAGGCCCTGGTGGCCGAGCAAACGCGCCAGTTGGAGGCACGCAACGCCGTGCTGGCCAACGCACTCAACACCAAGAGCGCGCGCTACGGGCTGATCGGCAATTCACCCCCGCTGCTGCAGGCGCTGGGCGAACTCGAACGCGTCTCGCAGACCCAGGCCACGGTGCTGCTGCTGGGCGAGTCGGGCACGGGCAAGGAGCTGTTCGCGCGCGCCGTGCACCTGGCCAGCGGCCGGCGCGACCGGCCCTTCATCAAGGTCAACTGCTCGGCCATACCGGATGCGCTGTTCGAGTCGGAGCTGTTCGGTTACGAGCGCGGCGCCTTCACGGGCGCCAGCACCGCGCGCGCGGGCTGGTTCGAGCAGGCCGACAGCGGCACCATTTTCCTCGACGAGATCGGCGAGCTGCCGCTGGCCATGCAATCGAAGCTGCTGCGCACCCTGCAGGAGGGCACGCTGGTGCGTCTGGGCGGGCAGCGCGAGGTGAAGGTCAACGTGCGCCTGGTGGCCGCCACCAACCGCGACCTGGCGCGCGAGGTGGAGGCCGGGCGGTTCCGCCAGGACCTGTACTACCGGCTCAACGTGATCCCGATCCGCCTGCCCTCTCTGGCCGAGCGGCGCGAGGACATCCGTGCCCTGGCGCTGCACTTCGTGAGCCGCGCCAACCAGGCCCACCAGCGCAACGTGAACCTGGCGCCCGATGCCCTGGCGCGCCTGGAAGCACACCCCTGGCCCGGCAACATCCGAGAGTTGGGCAACGTGATCGAGCGCCTGGTGCTGCTGGCCAACGACACGCTGGTGACCGATGCGGAGCTGGACCGCTTCCTTCCTGGCGCCATGGCCACCCAGCCGGCCCCCGTGGCAGCCCCCCCGGCGCAAGCGCCGGGCGAGGCGCCCCTGGTGCGCGACTACGCCCCGGCGCATTCCCACAGCGCCCACACCCTGCAGGCGGCCCTGGCCGAGCACCACGGCAACCAGTCGCGCGCGGCGCAAAGCCTGGGCCTCACGCTGCGCCAGTTCAGCTACCGCCTGCGCAAGGCGGGCCTGCGCTGAGCCGGGTGAAAGGCTCGCCACTGTGTCGACAATTTGTCGACACAGTGTTCAGGGCAGTCGCCAGCGGTCCCTGCAATCGAGGCCATGAAGCTCATTTTTGCTATCTATTGAGTAGCACCCAGAATAGCATGGAAAGCGCTTTCATGGGATTTCACTCTGAATCGGCCACGCTGGCACACCTGTTGCGGTAAGGAAGGCAGGCCATCCTGCCCACCACCGCATCGAAAGGTTTTCCATGAGCACCGATTCCGACGCCGTCCTGATCTCGCCCACCCAATTGCAGGCCCTGCAGGCCGCAGAGCCCGTCGTGCTGATCGACACCCGCGACGCCGACACCTATGCCCTGGGCCACATCCCGGGCGCGGTGAACCTGCGCGAGACCTTCACCTTCCTGGCCACCTCCAGTCCCGAAGGCCTGCAGGAACTCAAGGACACCTTCGCCGCGCACCTGGGGGCCATCGGCCTGTCGGGCGCCGAGACGGCGGTGTTCTACGAAGACGCACTGAACAGCGGCTACGGCCAGTCCTGCCGCGGCTACTACCTGCTGACCTGGCTGGGATACCCCAAGGTCAAGGTATTGAACGGCGGCTACTCGGCCTGGAAGGCGGCCGAACTGCCTGTCTCCACGGAGGCCGTGGTACCCACGCCCGCGATCTTCCCGACCAGCCTGGCCACCGCCGATGTGATGCTGACCAAGGACGACGTCGCCGAGGCCCTGGGCACCGACACCGTGCTGCTGGACGTGCGCGACGTGGACGAGTGGATCGGCGAAAGCTCCAGCCCCTACGGCAAGGACTTCGCGCCGCGCAAGGGCCGCCTGCCGGGCGCCAAGTGGGTGGAGTGGTACCGCTTCATGAAGCCCTCAGCGCAAGGCCCGGTCTTCAAATCGCCGGACGAGGTGCGCGCCGAGTGCGCCACCGCAGGCATTGCCCCGAGCGACACGGTGTACCTGTACTGCTTCAAGGGCGCACGTGCGTCCAACACCTTCCTGGCCCTGAAGCAGGCCGGCTTTGCCGACGTGCGCATGTACTTCGGCTCGTGGAACGAGTGGTCGCGTGACGACAAGCTGCCCATCGAGAGCGGCTTGCCCCTGCTGCGCACGGCGCGCAAACCCGCGCTGGCCCTGGCCGCCTGAGGCACTGGCGGGCGCCCCCATGCGTCCCTTCTCATTTCTCCATCTTTCATCACTGCACCAAGGAAATCCATGTCCACCGACCTGCTGGAACCCACCGCCCCCGTCACCACCATCCACACCGCGCTGCGCCCCATCGACCGTGACGGCCTGATGGCTTTTGCCGAGAGGGGCCGCAACAACCCCGCCAGCCGCGGCACCAACAAGGTCCACACGGTGATGGAGGGGCAGTACCGCTCGCTGAGCACCGTGGGCAATCACACGCCGGTGGTGGTGGATGAGCCACTGCACCTGTTCGGCCAGGACACAGCGCCCGCCCCGGGCGAGATCGTGCTCTCGGGCCTGGGCGGCTGCCTGGCCGTGGGCATCACCGCCGTGGCCACCTGGAAGCAGGTCCAGCTCAGCAAGATCGAGATCTTCATGGAAGGCGACATCGGCAACCCTGCTGCCTGGGGCGCCGGTGGCGCGCTGCAGAAGCTGCCGCCCGAGATGGGCTTCCAGGCCATCCGTGTCAAGGTGCTGATCGAGGGCGATGCACCGCGCGAAGTGCTCGACGAGATCGTGCAGCACGCCAATTTCTACTCGCCCGTGGCCAACAGCATGCGCAACCCGATCCCGTTCGAGATCAGCCTGGCCGACTGAGCTGCCCGCCCGTCCCCGTCTTTGCCCTGCCGCGCACACCCAAGGACCCTGCCCCATGAAACCCGCCGACCTCCCTCCCCAACTCCACCTGGAAGGCGCCCTGCAGGGCGATGCACTGATCGCCGCCGTGCGCACCATCGCCCAGGGCCCGCTGGCCGCGCAGGCCGAGGCCATCGACCGCGTGGGCTACTACCCGCGCGCCGAGCTGCAGCAACTGGGCGCCGTGGGCGCGATGGGCGTGCACCTGGACAGCACGGCCGGACCGGCGGACTATGGCCTGGCCATCCGCGCCATGGCCGAGGTCTCGCGCGTGTGCGGTGCCACCGGCTTCATGTTGTGGTGCCAGGCAGTGTGCGGGCTGTACCTGCAGCAGTCGGGCAACCCCGCGCTGATGGGGGAGGTGCTGCAGCGGCATGCCAGCGGGGTCGGCCTGGGCGGCACCGCGCTGTCCAACCCCATGAAGAGTTATGCCCAGATCGAGGCCCTGCTGCTCAAGGCCACGCCGGTGGAAGGTGGCTACCTGGTGAACGGCACCCTGCCCTGGGTCAGCAACCTGGGGCCGGACCACTACTGTGGCGCCGTGGCGGCCATCGCCCAGCCTGAAGGCAGCGCGCCGCGCGAGCTGATGTTTTTGCTGCGCTGCGGTGCGCCGGGCGTGGAGATGCGCGAGTGCCCGAGCTTTTCGGGCATGGAGGGCACGGGCACCTACGCGCTGCGCCTCAAGGACCATTTCATCGGCGCCGACAACACCATTGCCGATCCCACTCGGCCAACCATCGCGCGCATCCGCGCCGCGTTCGTCATGCTGCAATGCGGCATGGCCGTGGGCATCACGCAGGGGGCCATCGACTCGATGTGGGCGGTGGAGGGCCAGCTCGGCCACGTCAACCAGTTCCTCGAAGACCGGCCCGACGCCCTGCAGGCCGAACTCGACGCGCTGACCGCGCGCGTGATGCGGCTGGCCGAGACGCCCTTCGACACCCGCACCGATTTCTTCATCGACGTGCTGGACGCCCGCGCCCATGGCGCCGAGCTGTGCCTGCGCGCAGCCCAGTCGGCCCTGATGCACCAGGGCGCGCGCGGCTATCTCATGGGCTCGGACGTGCAGCGCCGGGTGCGCGAATCGCACTTCGTGGCCATCGTCACCCCGGCCATCAAGCACTTGCGCAAGGAGATCGCGCGCCTGTCCACCGAGGAGATGCCGGCATGAGCGCTGCCGCCATCACCCACTCCACGCTGGCCGACGACCCCTGGCTGCAGTACATCTGCCACGCCTGCGGCTACATCTACGATGAGGCACAGGGCGACCCCGACGGCGGCCTGCCGCCCGGTACACGGTTTGCCGACATCCCCGAGGACTGGGCCTGCCCGCTGTGCGGCGTGACCAAGGGCGATTTCGAGCCCTACCTGGCACCCAGCCTGGAGGCGCTCCAGGCCCAGGCCCGCAGCCGCACGGCCAGCGCCCCCGCGGTCAGCCGCCATGCGGCCCCTGGCGTGGTCATCGTTGGCGCGGGCCGGGCCGGCTGGCTGGTCGCCGAAGCCCTGCGCGCCCTGAACGCGCAGCGCCCCATCACCCTGGTGACGGACTGCAGCGGCGATCTGTACGACAAGCCGCAGCTGTCCATCGCCATGGCCAAGCACCTGCCCGCCGAGCGCCTGGTGCGCGAAACCGGCACCGCCGCGGCGGCGCGCCTGAACCTGCGGCTGCTGGCACACACGCATGCCGTGCGCATCGACACATCTGCGAACGGTGGCACGTTGCGCACCACGCGCGGCCCGCTGCGCTACCAGCACCTGGTGCTGGCCCATGGCGCGCGCGCTGCCCTGCCCCCGGGGCTGCCGGCCGCGCTGTGCTGGCGCATCAACCACCTGCAGGCCTACCAGCGCCTGCGCGCCGCACTGGGACACAGCCCGCGCCGGGTGCTCATCGTGGGCGCCGGTCTGATCGGCTGCGAACTGGCCAACGACCTGGCACTGGGCGGCCACAGCATCACCCTGCTCGATACCGAGCCCCTGCCGCTGGCGCGCTGCGCCGGCGAAGCCCGCGCCAGCGAACTCCTGGCGGCATGGGGCAAATTGCCCATCGCGTTCGTCGGCGGCGCTCGCGTGGCCTCGCTCGATGCGCTAGCGGTGCCCGGCCCCGGCGGCGCCCTGCAGCTGACCACCACCGACGGCCGGCAGTTCACGGCCGACCAGGTGATCGTGGCCGCCGGCCTGCAGACCCCGCCGCGCCTGGCCCAGAGTGCCGGCCTGGCCTGGGATGGCGGCATTGCCGTGACACCCGCGCAATTGCAGACCAGCGTCCAGGGCATCCACGCCCTGGGCGACTGCATCACCATCGGCGGGCAGGCCAGCCGCTTCATCGAGCCCATCGCCCGGCAGGCGCGCACCATCGCGGCGGCGATTGCCGGGGCGGGCGATGTGCCGTATGAGCCCCGGCCCGCCTCCATCCGGGTCAAGACCAGCTCCTGGCCCATGAGCCTCTGATCGGTGAAACCCGGGCACGCAAAAAATATTTCAACTATTTTTCTGCGGGCCTGCATCCAAACGGCGTCCTCGTGGGTAGTACCTGCAGCAGCCCACTTTTTTGCTGCTGTCCATCCAACCCATTTGAAGAAGAGGAACGCCATGACGACCACCCAGCCAACGATCTCCCGCCTCATCCCCCTGGCCGGCGCCCTCGCCGCCGCAGCCCTGCTGACGGCCTGCGGCTCGATGATGGGCTCCAGCAGCGGGCCCATGTTCTCGCAGGACAGCCTGCCCGACACCGTGAAGGTGCCCGGCGGCAACAAGGTCGCCATGGAAACCGTGGGCGTGGGCGAGATCACCTACGAATGCCGCGACAAGGCCAACGCGCCCGGCCAGACCGAATGGTTCTTCGTGGGCCCCAAGGCCGTGCTCAACGACCGCGCCGGCAAGCAAGTGGGCACCTACTACGGCCCACCTGCCACCTGGGAGTCGAAGGACGGCTCCAAGCTGACCGCCACGCAGGTGGCCGTGGCCCCGGCCGGTGCCGGCAACATCCCCTACCAGCTGGTCAAGGCCAACCCGGCCATGGGTTCGGGCGCCATGACGGGCGTGACCTACATCCAGCGTGTGGCCTTGAAGGGCGGCGCGGCACCCGCTGCCGCCTGCAGCGCCGCCAACAAGGGCGAGCGCCAGATCGTGAAGTACCAGGCCGACTACATCTTCTGGAAGGCAGCGTAAGACGCCGCCTGCCATTGCAGGCGTGTACGCAATCCCCTGGGACACAGGGGATTGCGCGTGGATTCAGTAGCTTCTCGGCTACGATGCATCCACGCTCTGGGCCCGCGCGCTGCGCGGTGCCCAGCCACAGAACCGACCGTGCCAAGCCCCTCGCAACCTGTGCCTGACACCCCTGGCGATTTTGACTACGAAGCGGCCCTGGCCGGCTGCGCTTCCGGCGACCGCCAGGCCATGCGCCGGCTGTACGAGCACGAGGGCCCACGCATGCTGGGCGTAGCGCTGCGCATCGTGCGCCAGCGGGCATTGGCCGAGGACATCGTGCACGACGCCTGCGTGAACATCTGGAGCCGGGCCACGGGCTACGACGCGGCGCGCGGCAGTGCGCGCGGCTGGATCTACAGCGTGGTGCGCCACCTGGCGCTGAACGCCGTGCGCAACGCGCGCCGCCACGTCGATATCGACGAGGAAACCACCCACACCCTGGAGGCCGACATGTCCGTGCAGGCCTTCCATGACGCCGCCAGCAGCTTCGAGCTGAACACCAGCCTGGGCCGCCTGCAGCACTGCCTGGAGGCACTGGAGCCGGCGCGCCGCAATTGCGTGCTGCATGCCTATGTCGAAGGCTGCTCGCACGGCGAGATCGCCGAGCGCCTGGGCGCTCCGCTGGGCACCGTGAAGGCATGGATACGGCGCAGCCTGACCTCGCTGCGGGAGTGCATGGCATGAGCACGCCCTACCCCGAAGACCCGCGCGACGACCTGCAGGTGCTGGCCGGCGAGTACGTGCTGGGCACGCTGCCCGCAGCCGAGCGCCTGGCCGTCTCGCAGCGCCTGGCCACGGAGCCCGCGCTGCAGCATGCGGTGAATGACTGGGAGGAGCGGCTGCTGCCGCTGACCCAACTGGCCGAGCCCGTACCGCTGCCTGCGCACCTGGCTTCGCGCATCGAGGCATCGCTGCAGGGCACGCGCCAGCAGGCCAGGGCGCCAGCCGTACCTGCAGCAACAATGCGCCCACGCAACGCTTCCCGTGGCTGGTGGAACCACCTGGGCCTGTGGCGCGCGCTCGCAGGCTCCGGCTTTGCCATGGCGGCCGTGATGGCTGCGGTGCTGGTCACCCGCACGGCACCGGTGGCAGCACCACCGAAATTCATGGTCGTGCTGGTGGCGCCGCAGGACAAGGCGCCCGGCTGGGTGGTGCAGGCCAGCTCGACCCGGCAGATCAGCCTGATACCGCTGGGCGTGGCCGAAGTGCCGGCCGACAAGGCGCTCGAGTTCTGGACCAAGGCCGACGGCTGGAACGGCCCCGTCTCGCTGGGACTGGTCAAGCCCGGCCAGCCGCTGCAACTGGCCCTCGACAAGCTGCCGCCACTGCAGCCCAACCAGCTCTTCGAGCTGACGCTGGAGCCACCCACGGGCTCGCCCATCGGCAAGCCCACAGGGCCCATCCAGTTCATCGGCCGGGCCGTCCAGGTACTCTGAGCGCTGCTGCCGGCGAAGCGAGCAGACTCAGTACTGCTTATAGGGAAGGAACTTGCCCGAGAGAACCACATTGACGCGGTCGCCCTTGGGGTCGGCTTCACGCGTGATGTCCATGCTGAAGTCAATGGCGCTCATGATGCCGTCACCGAACTCCTCGTGGATCAGCTCCTTGATGGTCGTGCCGTAGACGCTCACGATCTCGTACCAGCGGTAGATCAGCGGGTCGGTGGGCACGGGTGTAGGCAGCGAACCCTTGTAGGGCACGACCTGCAGCCACTTCTGCTCTTCGGCCGTGAGGCCGAAGATCTTGCCCAGCACCTTGGCCTGCTCGGGCGATGCGGTCATCTGCCCCAGGCACAGGGCGGTGGTCCACTCCTTGGACTGGCCGACCTTCTTGGCAATGGCATCCCATTGCAGGCCCTTCGAGACTTTGGTGCTGATGATCTTTTCGGTGACGTCGTTGCGGTTCATGTTGGCTCCTTTGGGTTTGGACGTTGGAACAGGGGGCAAAAATTCAGGGTGCAGATCTCCCCGGCCACCCATGCAGGCGACCCGGCGGGGTGGTCTCTGGCGAGGTCAGTGGGCCTTGGCCCGGGTCACGAGAAAGTCCACGATGTGGTTGCGCAGCGCGTAGTAGCCGTCCAGGTGGTGCAGGCTGCTGCGCGTGCGTTCGCGCGGCAGCGGGTTCACCACCACCTCGGCGATGCCGCCCGGGTGGTAGCCCGCGGGCGACTCGTTGCCGTTGCTCATGAGCAGAATGCGGTCGGCCAGCAGGATGGCCTCGTCCACGTCGTGGGTGATCATGAACACCGTCTGCTGCGTCTGGCGCACGATGGCCATCAGCTCGTCCTGGATGGTGCCGCGCGTGAGCGCATCGAGCGCGCCGAAGGGCTCGTCGAGCAGCAGCATCTTGGGCTGGATGGAGAAGGCGCGCGCAATGCCCACGCGCTGCTTCATGCCGCCCGACAGCTGCGAGGGCTTCTTGTCGATGGCGGGCGACAGGCCCACCAGCGCGACAAACTTCTCCACATGCGCGTCGACTTGGGGCCTCTTCCAGTCGGGCCAGCGCGATTTGACGGCAAAGGCGATGTTTTGGCGCACCGTGAGCCAGGGCATCAGCGCGTGGCTCTGGAACACCACGCCCCGGTCCAGGCTGGGGCCGGCCACTTCGCGGCCGTCCATGATGACGGTGCCCGAGGTGGCGGTGTCCAGGCCCGCCAGCACGTTGAGGATAGTGGTCTTGCCACAGCCCGAGTGACCGATGATGCATACGAACTCGCCCTTGTCGAGCACGAACGACACGTCGGCGAACACCGGCTTGGCGGCCACATAGGCCTTGCTGAGCTGGTCGATCTGGAGGAAGCCGGAGGTCACGGGGGAGGCCTTTCGTTGCGGGGCATCGGTGGCGATGGTCTGGGTAGCGGCGGGGCGCTGGGCGACATCACTCCACATAGGTCACCACCTTCTGCAGTTGGCCGAAGGCCAGGTCAAGCAGCATGCCGACCACGCCGATCACCAGGATGGCGAAGATCACGTTGGTGAGCGACAGGTTGTTCCACTCGTTCCACACGAAGTAGCCGATGCCGGTGCCGCCTACCAGCATCTCGGCGGCCACGATCACCAGCCAGGCGATGCCCATGCTGATGCGCATGCCCGTGAGGATGGTGGGCGCCGCCGCCGGCAGGATCACCAGGAAGGCCTTGCGCAGCGGGTTGACCTGCAGCGTGGCCGAGACGTTGAGCCACTCCCGCTTGACCGAGGCCACGCCGAAGGCCGTGTTCACCAGCATCGGCCAGACCGAGCAGATGAAGATCACGAAGATGCCCGAGATCGACGAATCCTTGATGGTGTAGAGCGCCAGCGGCATCCACGCCAGCGGGCTGATGGGCTTGAGCACCTGAATGAACGGATCGAACGCACGGCGCAGCAATGGCGACATGCCGATGATGAAACCCAGCGGTATCGCCACCAGGCAGGCCAGGCCAAAACCCAGCGCCACGCGGCCCAGCGAATGCGCCAGCTGGATGGCGATGCCCTTGTCGTTGGGCCCGTTGTCGTAGAACGGGTTGGACACATGGCTCCACACCGTGGCGCCCATTTCGCCCAGCGAGGGGAAACCGCTGCTCTTGGTGCTGGCACCCGGGTCCTTGCCCATCATCTTGGCGTATTCGATCTGCTCCGCCGTCATGCCCGCCGTGCTGTTGGCGGGGCCCGACGACGCCGTGGCCGCATACCAGATGCCCAGAATGGCCAGGAAGATCAGCACGGACAACAGGCCCGCGCGCAGGTTCAGACTCTTGGAACTTGTCATGTCAAATCTCCGTGCTTCACAAATCCACCAGCCCGCGAAACGGGCAGGGCCGAAGCCAGCGCCCCCGCGCAAGGGCCGCCACCCCGCGTAGGCGGCGCTTCGCTGGCGTGCGCTGGGGGCGTCCCCCTCCCGCATTGCGCAGCAATGCGAGAGAGGGGTGAAGGCGCGAAGCGACTCAGGGGATGCTTCATTTCAGGTCACCTTGCGGATCGGGAAACTTTTCGCGTACTCGGCGGCCTTGGCGGCATCGAACTCGCGGCCCATGATCTTGAACTTGGGGTAGGCGCCCTCGGGCACCTTCTGGTCCAGCGCTTTCATCTGCTTCTTGGCGTCGGTGATCAGGAAGACCTTCTCGGCGATCTGCTTGTAGTCCACGTCGCCCTTGACATAGCCCCAGCGCTGCATCTGCGTGAGCATCCACACGGCCATGCTCTGCCAGGGCATGGGGTCGAAGTCGGCGCGGTCGGGCACGTTCTGGATCTTGCCCAGGCCGTCGGCGAACTTGCCGGTGAGCACCTGGTTGATCACGGCTTCGGGCTGGTTCAGGTAGGCCTGGGGCGCGATCACCTTGGCGATGAGCTCGCGGTTGGCCGGGTCGCGCGCCATGGCGGCCGAGGTGAGCACGGCGCGGTACAGCGCGGCGAAGGTGTTGGGGTTCTTCTGGATGAACTCGGTGCTGGTGCCGAAGGCGCAGCAGGGGTGGCCGTTCCACAGGTCCTTGGTGAGCAGGTGGATGAAGCCCACTTCCTCGAACACGGCACGCTGGTTGAACGGGTCGGGGCCCAGGAAGCCGTCGATATTGCCGGCGCGCAGGTTGGCCACCATCTCGGCCGGCGGGACCACGCGCAGCTGCACGTCGGTGTCGGGGTTCAGCCCTGCCTCGGCCAGGTAGTAGCGCAGCAGGAAGTTGTGCATGCTGTACTCGAAGGGGATCGCGAACTTGAATCCCTTCCAGTTCTTCGGGTCGCGGTTGTCCTTGTGCTTCAGGGCCAGCGTGATGGCCTGGCCGTTCACGTTCTGGATGGTGGCCACATTCATCGGCGTGGCGTTGGAACCGAGGCCCATGGAGATCGCCAGCGGCATCGGCGACAGGAAGTGCGTGGCGTCGTACTCCTTGTTGATCATCTTGTCGCGGATCAGCGCCCAGCCGGCCGTCTTGGTGACCTCCACGGTCAGGCCCTGCTTGCTGTAGAAGCCCAGCGGGTGGGCCATGATCAGCGGTGTGGCGCAGGTGATCGGAATGAAGCCGATCTTGAGATTGGTCTTCTCCAGCGCGCCTTTCTCCTGTGCCATGGCCTGCATGCTGGCCACTGGCAGCACACTGGCAATGGCCGCCATGGCCGTCCCCTTGCCCACCGCCTTGATGAAGCGCCGGCGCACCGCGTCCTGCGGGAACAGCGCCTTGACCAGGGTGGCTTCGATGAATTCGTTGCTGTAGGCCTCGAACTCGCTGGTGAGGCTGCGCTGGCGCAGGGTGGCGGCGGCAGCGTCGGCCGACACCTCGGCATGGTGGTCTGCGGCCGTATGGTCGCGGCCGCAGCTGCACTTGAGCATCAACGGGCGGTCGGCATCGAAAGGCGAGAAGAATTCGGACATGGCACACCTCGGAGAAGTTGATGCCATGCACTACGCAAAGCGCGGGCCAGTTGCACCCTCACCCGCCCCGCCGCCATGAATTCGTGGGGGCGATGTCTACAGCATGTAGGGGCAGCACTACAAATCCGGGCGGTAGTGCCCGGAAATCACTCCGCCGGCGTGCCGCGTGCCAGCAGCGCCAGCTCCACGTCGTTGCGCGCGCCGGTTTTTTCGAGGATGCGGGCGCGGTAGGTACTCACCGTATTGGGCGCAAGCTTGAGCTGCGCACCAATTTCGCCCACGCTCTGCCCCGCAGTGAGCAATCGGAACACCTGGTGCTCCCGGTACGATAGCGCGTCCACCCCGGCTGGCATGCCCTGCTGGGTCACCCGCACCACTCCGGTGCGCTCCACCGCGCCCGCCAGCGCCTGGGCCGTGGCCTCCGTGAGGTAGCGGCCACCGGCAGCCACCTTGCGCACGGCAGCCACCATGTCGTCGGGGTCGGCGCTCTTGTGCAGGTAGCCGGCCGCGCCCATCTGGATGCAGCGCACCGCGTACTGCCGCTCGGGGTAGGTGCTGAGCATCAGCACCGGCAGCACCGGCCAGGCCTTGCGCAGGGCCTGCAGCACCTCCAGGCCATCCATGCCCGGCATGGCGATGTCGAGCAGCACCAGGTCGATGCCGGCCGGACCGGAGAGCGCCGCCACCTGGTCGAGCACCTCCTGACCATGGGTGGCCTCGCCTGCCACCACGATGTCGGGCAGGCCGTTGGCCGGGTCGCCCAGCACCTGTTTGAGGCCCTCGCGCACGATGCGGTGGTCGTCGCCAATGAGCACGCGCACCGGAGCGCTCATGGCGTAGCCTCCAGCGGGATGCGCAAATTCAGGCACGAGCCCTCCCCGGGCTCGCTGCTGATGTGCAGATGGCCGCCCAGCTGCCGCGCACGCTCGCGCATGCCCATGACGCCGTAGGCAGTGGGCGCCTCAAGCGCCTGGCGCGTGGCGCCCACCCCGTTGTCCTGCACACGCAACTGCAAGTGATCGTCCTTGATGTCGATGTCGATGCGAATAGCGCTGGCCTGTGCATGCCGCCCGACGTTGCTCAGCATCTCCTGGAAGATGCGGAACACCGCGATGGCGGCTGGCTCGGGCAGGTGCAGCGCCTCGGGCACCTCCATCTGCCAGTGGAGCTGCAATTCTGCCGACTGCACGAACTCCTGCGCCTGCCACTCCAGCGCCGCCCACAGGCCCTGGTGGTCCAGGATGCTCGGGCGCAGGTCGGTGATGATGCGGCCCACATTGTCCACCGCATTCTCGATCAGGCGGCTCATGTTCTGGCACTTGCAGCGCATCTGCTGGCGCATGTCTATGGCCGCCTCGGGGGCGCGCTCGCCCTGCTCGCCCAGGCGCTTGTGCAGCCAGTTGACGTCCATCTTCAAAGCCACGAGCAGGCTGCCCAGCTCGTCGTGCACCTCGCGCGCGATGCGCGTGCGCTCATCCTCGCGCACCTGCTCGGAATACGCCGAGAGTTCGCGCAACTGGCCCAGCGCCTGTGACAGCTCCTGTGTGCGCGCGGCCACCCGGCGCTCCAGTTCGTCGTTGGCGCGGGCCAGTTCGTCGTGCGCGCGCTGCAGTTCGCCGGCCGCGCGCCGGCGCTCGGTGATGTCCACGAAGGTGACCACCGCGCCCTGCACCTGGCCGGCCTCGACGATGGGGTGGCTCGAATACTCCACGGCAAAGGCCGTGCCATCCGCGCGCCAGAAGACCTCGCTGTCCACCCGGCAGGGCAGGCCCGAGCGGAAGGCATTGAAGATCGGGCAGTCGCTGTCGGCATAGGGGCTGCCGTCGGGGTGGGAGTGGTGGGTCAGCGCATGCATGTTGCGCCCCATCACCTCCCCGGTGGCCAGCCCCAGCATGCGCGCGCCGGCCCGGTTGATGAAGACGCAATCGCCCGCCAGATCGATGCCGAACACGCCCTCGCCCGTGGATTCGAGCAACAGGCCCAGCCGCTCGCGCCAGAGGGCGGGGGCGTTGGGGGGCAGGTGCAGTGCGCTGGCGGACATGCGCCAGGGCGCAAGCAATGGCCATGCCCGGGCAAGCCGCAGCACAATAGGGCCATGCAAACCGCTCCCCCTTCGCCCCAGGCGCCGCCACCCACCCCGTCCGTATGGATGCCGCCTTCGCTGTCCTCGCGCTGGTGGCCCGTGTTCCTGCGCAATCTGCTGGTCTGGCGCAAGCTGGCCATCCCCAGCCTGGTGGGCAACATCGCCGAACCGCTGATGTGGCTGGTGGCCTTCGGCTACGGCATGGGCGCGCTGGTGGGCCAGGTGAACGTGGCCGCAGAGGGTGGCATGACCAAGGTGCCCTACATCCTGTTCCTGGCCAGCGGATCGATCTGCATGAGCGCCATGAATGCGGCGAGTTTCGAGGCGTTGTACTCGGCCTTCTCGCGCATGCACGTGCAAAAGACCTGGGACGGCATCATGAACGCGCCCGTGCGGCTCGACGACGTGGTACTGGCCGAAATGCTCTGGGCCGCCTTCAAGGCCCTGTTCACCGTGACGGCCATCCTCGGGGTGATGCTGGCGCTGGGCATCAGCCACAGCCCCAAGCTGCTGGTGGCCTGGCCCGTGCTGCTGGGCGTGGGCATCATGTTCTCGAGCATCGCGCTGATCTTCAACGCGCTGGCCAAGGGCTACGACTTCTTCACCTACTATTTCACACTGGTGCTCACGCCGATGATGTTCCTGTCGGGCGTGTTCTTCCCGCGCGAGCAGTTGCCGCCCATCGTGCGCGCCATCTCCGACTGGTTGCCATTGACGAACGCTGTCGAGCTGGTGCGCCCGCTGTTCATGGACCAGTGGCCCGCCCACCCCTTGCGCCATGGCCTGGTGCTGGTGGTGACCACGGTGGCGGCCTTCTGGGTGGCATTGGCGCTGACGCGGCGGCGCTTTCGCAGCTAAACCCAGGGCGGTGGACCAATCAGACTTTGGCCAGTCCTTCGTCCAGGGTATTGGTCACAGCGAACAGGGTCAGGAAGCCGCTCATGTCAAACACCTCGCGCACCATGTCGCTCAGGCCGACCAGCACCAGCTTGCCCTTGCTGGCACGCAGCTTCTTGCCCGCGAGCAGCACCACGCGCAGGCCGGCGGAACTGATGTAGTCCAGAGCAGAGAGGTCAAACACCACGCGCTGAGTGCCCGCTTCGCGCTGCTCGGCGACCACGCGCTCGAGTTCGGGCGAGCTGTTGCTGTCGAGGCGGCCGCTTGGGCGCAGGATCAAGATGTCGTCGCGGCGCTCCTGTTCGAGGTTCATGGGCGCAATCCTTGGAATCGTGGCTGTAGAAAAGGAGTCCTGGAACTCCGGTTCGGCCCATTGTAGGGGCCGCACCGCAGTTCGCGGCCGGCGCTTCAGTTGGCGGCGGCCTGCTTGGGCACGTTGATCACTTCGGCCACATTCAGCAGCAGCATGGGCGGATACAGGTCCAGCGCCTGCACCGTGCGCATGTTGACCAGCAGCGAGAAGCGCTGCAGCGTAGAGGCCGCGATGGCCTGGGGCGGTTTTTTCTCGACCAGGATCTGGCGCGCCATGGAGCCGGCATAGCGGCCGATGTTGGCGCCATTGGAGAACAGCCCGAACAGGCAGCCTGACTGGCGCACGATGCTTTCGGTTGCGCAGAAGGTCGGCAGCTTGTTCTGGAGCGCGGCGGTGGTGACGGCGTCGCGGTGCGTGAAGGCCAGGAAGGTGATGGGGCCGACATAGAGGAAGTCGACCTTGCGTTCGGCCAGGGTCTGGATCTGCGGGGCGATCTGCGTAGGGTCGGGTCCGCCCTGGGGCAGCAGGGGCAGGCTGGCCTCGACCACCTCGAAATTCTGCGTGCGCGCCAGCTCCTTGAGCCGGTCGCGGATCAGGCCGGAGTTGGGCTCGGCCGGATTGTGCAGGTAGCCCAGGCGCGTGAAGGGGCGGTAGGCACGGATGGCGTTGAGCTGCACCGGCAGCGGCGCCACGTGGCTCACGCCCGTGACGTTGCGGCCATGGCCCTCAAGCGTGCGCAGCAGACCGGCGCCCACCGGGTCGGTCACCTCGGTGAAGACGATGGGCAGGTCGCGAATCGCATCGTCCTTGCCTGCCTGGTCATCCCGGCCCGCCAGGGCGAGGGTGGTGGGCGTGCCCCAGGCATAGATCAGGTCCGGGCGTGCCGCGCGCACCTTGGCACGCAGCTCGGGAATGTCCTCACTGCGGCCCGAAAAGCGGATGCTCACGTACTGCACGGGCACATCCTGGCGCTGCAGGTAGCCGGTGAAGCCCGCCTCGATGTTCTGGTCGTCGCGCGGCAGCACCATGGCGATGGTGAAGCGCTTGGTGGCGGCCGCCACGCCAGAGGCCGCCGCGTTGGCGGCGCTCTGGGCCATGGCAGCCGAGCTGCCCAGCAGGGCGCAGGCGGCCCCGGCGGCGATGAGGA